>Ga0209963_1000156_pt1 | contig 230748 bp, 216 predicted proteins | sample ThiBio_1000_biof_2_FD_183957 | JGI IMG/M metagenome (GOLD analysis project Ga0209963, IMG submission 183957) | Wastewater bioreactor microbial communities from Cape Town, South Africa - Thiocy_cont_1000_biof (SPAdes) | ecosystem: Engineered > Bioreactor > Thiocyanate-remediating >... | reverse complement strand
GGCAGGATGCGCGGCGCGGCGACGAGACGTGGCCGCACGAATGCGGATGCATCGGGCAGGAGACCACGGGACCCGGCGGCTTCGCGAAGGCGCTGCGCACGGTCCCGGTGGTGCTGCGCGTCGCGGATGCGGTGCGGCGGCACGCGAAGCCGGATGCCTGGATCGTCGACTTCACGAACCCGGTCGGCATCGTCACCCGCGCCCTCCTCCAGGAGGGTCATCGGGCGGTGGGCCTGTGCAACGTGGCGATCGGCTTCCAGCGGTCGTTCGCGCGCATGCTCGACGTCGCGCCCGAGCGCGTGCAGCTCGGACACGTCGGCCTCAACCACCTCACGTGGGAGCGGCACGCCTGGGTCTCCGACGCGGACGGGGAGCGCGATGCGCTGCCGGGGCTGCTGTCATCGCGGCGCGACGAGCTCGCGGCCGATGTCGAGCTGCCCGCGCACCTGCTCGACCTCCTCGGGATGCTCCCGTCTTATTACCTGCGCTACTACTACGCGCACGACGAGGTGCTGCGCGAGCAGCTCGGCGCCCCGACCCGAGCCGATGCCGTGCAGGACGTCGAGCGTCAGCTCCTCGAGCTGTACGCCGACCCCGCGCAGGACACGAAGCCCGAGGCGCTCGCGAAGCGCGGCGGCGCCTTCTACTCCGAGGCGGCGGTGGACCTCATCGCGTCGCTGCGGACCGACCACGGCGACGTCCAGGTCGTCAACCTCCGCAACGACGGCACCCTGCCCTTCCTCCCCGACGACCACGTCATCGAGGTTCCGGCGACGGTCGGGGCATCCGGCGTCGCGGCACTGCCGGTGGAACCGCTGCCCGACGATGTGGCGGGGCTGATCGCGCACGTCGCCGGGTACGAGCGCCTGGCCCTGGATGCCGCGGTCCACGGCGGCCGCGATCGGGTGCTCCGCGCGATGACGGCCCACCCGCTCGTGCAGCAGTACGACCGCGCCGAGAAGCTCACCGACCTGCTCGTCACCGCGAACCGGGAGCACCTCGCGTGGGCGTGACGCGGGCCCATCCGCAGTACGCGATCGCGATCGACGGCGGCGGCGGCAAGACGGATGCGCTCGCGGTGGACGCGAGCGGCGCGGTGCTCGCGCGGGCGCGGGCGGGAGGGTCGAGTCCGCAGATCCTCGGACTCGACCGTGCCCTCGGCGTCGTCGACGGGCTCGTGGGCGCGCTGATCGCGCAGCTCGGTGCGGCGCCCGTGCGGGTGCACTGCTACCTCTCCGGCGTGGACCTCCCCGAGGAGTACGCCGCCTTCCGGGCCGCAGCGGCCGCGGCATCCTGGGCACCCGCGGATGCCGAGGCGCTCGTCATCGAGAACGATCTGTTCGCTCTGCTGCGGGCGGGGACCGACGAGCCGGATGCCGCCGCGGTCGTGTGCGGCACGGGCATCAATGCGATCGGCGTGCGGCGGGACGGCCGCGTGGTGCGCTTCCCCGCGCTCGGCGCCATCAGCGGCGACTGGGGCGGCGGGTGGCAGCTCGGCGAGCAGGCGCTGTGGCACGCGGCGCGGGCGGTCGACGGGCGCGGACCGGAGACCGCCCTGACCGGGGCGGTGCCGGTCGCGCTCGGCCTCGGGTCGGTGGACGATGTGATCCGCGCGCTCCACTTCGGGCGTCTGCCGATGGCCGCGCTGTCCGCCGTGGCGCCCGCGGTGTTCGCGGCGGCCTCGGACGGGGATGCGGTGGCCGCCGGCCTCGTCGACCGGCAGGCCGAGGAGATCGTCGCGCTCGCGGCCGCCGCCCTCCGCCGCCTCGATCTGCTCGGCGCCGGCATTCCGGTGGTCCTCGGGGGCGGGGTGGTGGCCGGGGGCGACGAGCGCCTGATGCGCGGCGTCCGGCAGCGCCTCGCGGAGCACGCTCCGCACGCGCGGCCCGTCGTGGTGGACGCACCGCCCGTCGTCGGCGCAGCCCTTCTCGCCGCTGCGGCCCTCGGCGCTGCCCCCGACGCGCTCGGGCGTCTCGCGTCCGCCCTGTCGCCGGCCTCGGCTGCCGCCGCGCCGGTCTGACCCGCGCGCGGTCTGACCACCGTCGAACGGCGGTGCCGCGGTTGCAAAACGCGGACCGTCCCGCACGACACGCCGGGCAGCGGCATCCGGGGCCGGCGTGTCGCCCGAGGCGTCCGAGTTTTCGCGCACGCAGGCCGGCAGCCCAGGTCCGCGCGGTCAGGCCAGGGTGTCGAGGATCTCGACCAGCTTCTCCCAGGTCGTGAGCGGGCTGATGATCGCGAAGCGCAGCACCGGCTCGCCCGCGTGGGCGCTGGGGACGACGAAGCCGACCTGATCGTCGAGCAGCCGGTCGGACCACGCCTGGTAGTCGGCGAGGGTCCAGCCGTCCCGGCGGAACACGACGACCGAGAGCTGCGGCTCCCGCACGAGTGACAGCCCGTCGCGCGCCTCGATCTCGTCGGCGATCCGCCGCGCGAGCCGGATGCCGTGGTCGATCGTCGCCCGGTACTGCGCGGTGCCGTGCGTGGCGAGCGAGAACCACAGCGGCAGCCCGCGGGCGCGGCGGGTGAGCTGGATGGCGAGGTCGGACGGATTCCAGTCGGCGCTGTCGGTGAGCGTGTCGAGGTACTCGGCGTGCTGGGTGTGGGCGAGGCGCGCGCCCGCCGGGTCGCGGTAGATCAGCGCGCAGGCGTCGAACGGCGCGAACAGCCACTTGTGCGGGTCGACGATGAGCGAGTCGGCGAACTCCACCCCCTCGAACGCCGGCCGCATCCGGTCAACGAGCATCGCCGCGAGCCCGTACGCCCCGTCGACGTGCAGCCACACCCCGCGCTCGGTGGTCACGGACGCGATCGAGGCGATGTCGTCGACGATCCCGAAGTTCGTCGTGCCGCCGGTCGCCACCACCGCGAACACCGCGTCGCCGTGCGCGTCGAGCGCGGCGGCCACCGCATCCCCGTGCAGCCGCCCGCCCGCGTCGGGGGCGGCGGTCACGACCTCGACGTCCATGACGGATGCCGCGGACGCGATCGACGAATGCGCCTCCGCGCTGCAGACGACGACCCACCGGTCGGGGTCGGCGACCTCGGCCACGCGGTTGCGTCGGCGCGCGGCATCCCGTGCCGCCACCAGCGCGGAGAGGTTGCCGATCGTCCCGCCCTGGACGAACACGCCGCCCGACCCCTCGGGCAGCCCGAACTCGGACGCGAGCCAGTGCAGCACCTCGTTCTCGGCGTACACGACCCCGGCGCCTTCGAGCCACGAGCCGCCGTAGACCGACGACGCCGACACGATCACGTCGAACGCGACGGCGGCCTTGCTCGGCGCCGACGGGATGAACGACAGGTACCCGGGATGATCGGTCGAGAGGCACGCGGGGGCCAGCACGTTCTCGAACAGCGCAGCGGCCCGACGGGCGCCGATCCCGCGGTCGGTGATCGTGTTCGGCGCCAGGCGGGCGAGGTCGCGCGGGTTGAGCGGCTTGTCGAGGGGGATGTCCTCGTACAGCGCGCGCCGCCGGGCGTAGTCGAGCACGTCCTCGACGATCGCGGTCGTCTCGTGCGAGATGGCGTGCATGCGGGCGGGATCGGTCATGCGACAACGATAGGACGTGGACCCGAACCCCACCCGCCCCTCAGATCACGCCCTCCGACCACGGGTCGGGGTTGCCGAACCGGTGCGCGGTGATCGCGATCGCCTGCTCGTGCAGGAAGGGCAGCAGCTCGAGCCGGCCGGCCGTCGTCACCTCGTCCGCGTAGACGGCGAGGTCGGGGTCGCCGGCGACCGCCTCGGCCAGCGCACGGTGAAGGGCACCCACCGACGCGGGCGCGCCGACGAGCCGCACGCGCGACGGCCGGGGGGCGGATGCCTCGTCCGCCGCCGCGGCGACGATGTCGGGCGCGGTCAGCCGCTGCAGCCACTCCGCGTCCGACTCGACGAACACGCCGACCCCGAGCTCGCTCAGCGCCCGCCGAACCTCAGGAGGCAGGCCGGCGGCGGCGCTCAGCGTGAACGGTGCACCGGCGCGGACGGCGGCGAGTGCGACGCGCAGCGTCGCGGGCCACCCGGCATCCGCCGTCGCCCGCACCGCCGACGCCACCGGGCGGTAGCGGAAGAGGTTGCGCTCGACGCCGAGGTGCGAGACGTCGCGGACCTGGCCGAACTCGCGGTCCCACGCGATCGCGTCCGACAGGGCGGCGCGGCGCAGCCAGTCGAACTGCTCGTACGCGAGCGAGGGCTGCGCCGCCTCGATGATCGCCGTGATGCGCGAGTCGAGGCCGCGCAGGTGCAGCGTCGCCGACCCGGTCGCCCCCGCGGACGGACGCCACGACCCGAGGCCGATGAGATAGTTCGGCCCGCCCGCCTTGGCTCCCGCACCGACCGACGACCGCTTCCAGCCGCCGAAGGGCTGCCGCTGCACGATCGCCCCGGTGATGCCGCGGTTGACGTAGAGGTTGCCGGCCTCGACGCGATCGAGCCACAGCTCCAGGTCGTCGGGGTTCTGGGTGTGGAGCCCGGCGGTGAGGCCGTACTCCACGCCGTTCTGCAGCTCGATCGCGTGGGCGAGCGACGACGCGTGCATGATCCCGAGCACCGGGCCGAAGAACTCCTCGCGGTGGAAGCGCGACCCCGGCCGCACGCCGACGCGCACTCCCGGCGTCCAGTAGCGCCCGGCCGTCTCGGGCCCGAGGTCGAGCAGCCGCGGCTCGACGAGCCACCGCTCGCCCTCGTCGAGGGTGGTCAGGGCCCACGCGAGCTTGCCGTGCGGCACCTCGATGACCGGCCCGATCTCCGAGGTCGGAACCGACGGCGGCCCGACGCGCAGCGAAGTCACAGCATCCACCAGCTGGCGCGCGAACCGCTGCGAGTGCCCGACCGGGCCGACCAGGATCGCGAGGGATGCCGCGGAGCACTTCTGCCCCGCGTGGCCGAACGCGCTCTTCACGAGGTCGGCCACCGCCAGGTCGATGTCGGCGGACGGCGCGATCACGATCGCGTTCTTGCCGCTCGTCTCGGCGAGGAGCGGCAGGTCGGGCCGCCACGAGCGGAAGAGCGCCGCGGTCTCGTACGCCCCGGTGAGGATGACGCGGTCGACGCCCGCGTGCGAGATGAGGCGTTCGCCGAGCTCGCGGTCGTCGAGGGCGACGAGCGCCAGGAGGTCGCGCGGCACGCCGGCATCCCACAGCGCCTCCGCGATGACGGCGGCGCAGCGCCGCGACAGGTGCGCGGGCTTGAACACGACGCCCGAGCCGGCGGCCAGCGCGGCCAGCACGCCGCCTGCGGGGATCGCGAGCGGGAAGTTCCACGGCGGCGCGACGACGGTCACGCGGGACGGCACGAACACGGCGCCGCTCACACTGTCGAGCTCGCGCGCGGTCGCGGCGTAGTAGCGGGCCATGTCGACGGCCTCGCTCACCTCCACGTCGGCCTCGGCGAACACCTTCCCGGTCTCGGAGGCGGCGACCTCGATCAGCAGCCCCCTGCGCGCCCCGAGCGATCGCGCGGCCGCCTGGAGCACGGCGGATCGCTCGACCGCGGGCCGGGCGCCCCAGAGCGCGGCCGCCTCCCGCACCCGCGTCAGCACGGCCTCGAGCGCGGCGGCGTCGCCGACCCGGGCGGCGTCGATCGTCGCATCCCCCGCCGTGGAGGTCTCGACGCGGGCGAGGATGCCACGGGCCCAGGCCCGATTCGCCGGCAACGCGGGGTCCGAGTCCGGTGCGTTGCGGAACCCCGGCGCCCCCGCGGCGCGCGTCCCCGACTCGCGCGGGGCGTAGATCGCCGTCTCCACGAACGCCTGGCCGCCGAACAGCACCTCCTCCGCCGACCGACCGACCGGCGTGGTGTCGAGGCCCGCGTCGCCGGCGGCGGAGCGCGCGATGCCGAGCACCGCCTGGGTGAGCCCGCCGTCCTCCGGGGCGGGCGCGTCGCGCAGCAGCCGGGTCTGCGCGCGCGACCCCTCCGCGTGTGCCGGATCGCCGGCGGATGCCGCATCCCCGGCGTCCGCCGCGGACTCCGTCGCTCGATCCTGCGTCCGGTTCGGCCCGGTCGGGAGGGCGGGGTCGGCCGCGCGCGCGAGCGAGGCGACGAACCGCTCGCGCTCGCGCTCGAACAGCGCAGGGTCGTCGTGCAGATCGAACGCCGCCGAGAGGAAGTTCTCCTCCGACGCGTTCTCCTCGAGGCGGCGCACGAGGTAGCTGATGGCGACGTCGAACTCGTCGGGGCGCACCACCGGCACGTACAGCAGCACGTGGCCGACCTCGCGCGAGACCGCCTCGACCTGCCCCTGCGCCATCCCGAGCAGCATCTCGAACTCGATGTCTCCGCGCACGCCCCGCTCCCCCGCGAGCAGCCACGCGTACGCGACGTCGAACAGGTTGTGTCCCGCGACGCCGAGCCGCACCGCGCGCGTGCGCTCGGGCTGCATCGCGGCGTCCAGGCAGCGGAGGTAGTCGGCATCCGTGTCGACCTTCGCGCCGTACGTCGCGAGCGGCCAGCCGTGCATGACGGCGTCGACCCGCTCCATCGCCAGGTTCGCGCCCTTGACCAGCCGCACCTTGATGGCGGCGCCCCCGCCGTCCACCCGCTCCTGCGCCCACGCGGTCAGGCGGTCGAGCGCCGGGAGCGCGTCGGGGAGGTACGCCTGCAGGACGATCCCCGCCTCCAGGACCCGTAGCCGCGGATCGTCGAGGAGCCGCTGGAACACGGCGATCGTGAGATCGAGGTCGCGGTACTCCTCCATGTCGAGGTTCAGGAAGGTCCCGTCGGCGGCCGCGCTCACGTACAGCGGGAGAAGGCGCTCGACCACTTCGTCGACGATCTCGTCGAACGCCCACATCGTGAGGTGGCTCACGATCGCCGAGACCTTCACCGAGACGTAGTCGACGTCCGCGCGGCGGACGAGCTCGTGGATGCCCGCGAGGCGCCGCTCGGCCTCCCTGGCGCCGAGCACGGCCTCGCCCAGCAGGTTGAGGTTGAGGCGGTGGCCGCCCGCGCGGAGCTCCTCCAGCGCCGGGCCGAGCTTCTCGGGGCGGGCGTCCACGATGAGGTGGCCGACGAGGTCGCGCAGGGCGCGCCGGGCGATCGGCACGACGGGGCTCGGCAGCACCGGCGCGAGCACGCCGCCGGCCCGCACCGCGCCGCGCAGATACCAGGGCAGGAAGCCGGGGACGAGCGGGGCGACGCGGTGCAGGCGGGATGCCGCGGCGGACAGGCTCTCCGGGCGCATGACGCCGTCGACGAAACCGATCGTGAACGGCAGCCCCTGCGCGTCGTGCAGCACGCCGGCGAGTCGTCGCGCCGCGGGGGCGGCGGTGATCTCGGCGGCCTCGGCGACCCATCGCCGGGCGAGGGCGATCGCGCCCGAGGCGAGGTCGGGGGTGTGTTCGTCAGTCATGCGCTCTCCCGCTCGGCCGTCCGGCCGTCGCCCTCCCAGCCTTGCACCCTCCCAGCCTCGCAGGCTTCCCGCTCATGGCCGGGATTCGTCGACGGCGGGGGACGGATAGGCTCCAGACACATCGAGAATCCCGACGGGAGTGCCGTGTTCGAACTGCGGCGGCTGAGGCTGCTCCACGAGCTGGCGCTGCGCGGCACGCTGTCCGCCGTGGCCGAGGCGCTGTCGTACAGCCCCTCGACCATCTCGCAGCAGCTGGCGCAGCTCGAGAAGGAGGCGGGCGTCCCCCTCTTCGCCCCCGATGGGCGTCGCGTCCGGCTCACCGAGCACGGGATGCTGCTGGCCGCGCACGCCGAGCGCGCCCTCGACCTCGACGAACGCGCCCGCGCCGAGCTCGAGTCGCTCGACGTCGCCGGCCCGGGCGATGCCGGGGCCGGAGGACCGGGGATCGCACCCACGACGGTGCGGGTCGCCGTGCTGCAGACGGCCGTCCCGTCGGTGCTCCCGGATGCGATGACCCTCCTCGCCCGACGGGCGCCCCGCGTGCGGCTCGAGGTCGCGCAGGTGCCGCCCGAGGAGGGGCTGTTCGAGCTGTCCGCGCGGCGGTTCGACCTCGTCATCGCCGAGCAGTACCCCGGCCACACCCGCGCCCACCGCGCGGGGCTCGAGCGCGAGGTGCTGGGGGTCGACCCCATCCGCCTCGCCCTCCCTCCGGACGACCCCGCGACGGGGCTCGCGGGGCTCCGCGACCGGGCGTGGATCATGGAGCCGGAGGGCACCGCCGCCCGCCAGTGGGCGACGCAGCAGTGCCGCGCCGCCGGGTTCGAGCCGGACGTCCGCTTCGAGATCGCCGACCTGACGGCGCACGTGCGGCTCATCGCGGCGGGTCACGCCGTGGGTGTGCTGCCCGATCTCGTGTGGGCGGGCGGCGCCCCGGGCGTGCGCCTCGTGGACCTCCCGGGCGCTCCGGCCCGCGAGCTGTTCACCGCCGCCCGCGAGTCGTCGACCGACCGTCCGAGCATCAGGAGCGTGCGGGATGCGCTGCGCGACGGCTTCCACGCCGCGATCGCCGGCTGATCAGTCCCAGACGCTGGGTGCCGGGCGCTTGGTCGACGGCAGCTGGGATGCCGCGGCCCACTCGTGCACCCAGTCGGGGACGTCGGGCAGATCGGCGGGGCGTCCCGTCGCCGCGAACAGCCGCTCGTGCGACAGCGGCGTGCCGTGGCCGTCCATCATCCGCGCCCGGATGATCACCCGCGCGTAGATCTCGCCGTCGACGACGGCGCGGTGCTCGAGGTACAGCGCGCGGTCGTCGTGGCCGAGCAGGCGCGACTCGATCTCGAAGCGCTGCCACAGCTGGAGCGACTTGCGGAACGTCACGGTCGCCGACGAGACGACGGCGTACCACCCGTTGCGCCGCATCGCATCCCACAGCCCGGTGCGCACCAGCAGATCCCAGCGGCCGAGGTCGAACAGCGACAGGTATCGGCCGTTGTTCATGTGCATCAGGATGTCGATGTCGGTCGGCAGCGTCGTGAGGCGGATGCGACCGACATCGGTCGCCGAGAGACGCTCGCCGCGGCGTGCGCGCACGCGTGCGAGGACGTGGATGAGCATCGTCCGCCAGATCACGTTCACGAGTCGCGATCGTATCCTCTGCCCCACGATCCCCGGATTGCGTTGTGCCTTCCCCACAGTCGTCGCACGGCGGAAACCGTGCCGCCTCTGGCGAATCGTTCCGATTTCGTGTCGCGCGGCGGCCCGCGTAGAGTCTGGCCATGGAGCCCCGAGTTCAGACCGACATCGTCGTCCGTCCGGTGCGGGACGTGGATGCCGAGGCCCTCGGCCGAGTCCACGCGACGTGCTGGCACGAGACCTATGACCACCTGATCAGCCAGGCGGCCCTCGAGAGCGTGTCACCCAAGCGCCTCGCGGAGCTGTGGACGCACTGGGCCGTCCAGGGTCCCGAGTTCAAGATGAGCGCGGCGCTCGTCGACGGAGAGATCGTCGGCTTCGTGGGGTCGGGCCCCGCGCGCGACCGCGACGCGCCCCGCACCCGCGAGCTGTACTTCATCTACCTGCTGGACGAGTTCCACGGCACCGGCATCGGTCAGCGCCTGTTCGACGCCGCGGTCGATCCCGACGAGGGCATCTACCTGTGGGTCGCCGGCGACAACCCCCGCGCCCACCGCTTCTACGAGCGCAACGGGTTCGTGCTCGACGGCGCCGCTCACACCGAGCCGTTCCTCGGCGAGCAGCTCACCGAAGTCCGCTTCGTCCGCTGACGTTGCTCCAGGTCTGGGCCCTGGAGGGCATCCCCGAGGTCCGCGCGGGCGACGACCTCGTCGCGCTCATCGCGGATGCCGCGGGGCCGACGCTCGAAGACGGCGACATCCTCGTCGTCACCTCGAAGGTCGTGTCGAAGTCCGAGGGCCGCTTCGTCATCGCCGACGACCGCGAGGACGCGATCACCCGCGAGACCGTGCGGGTCGTGGCATCCCGGACGTCGGAGTCGGGCCACGTGACGCGCATCGTCGAGAGCCGCCTCGGGATCATCGCCGCCGCCGCCGGCGTGGACGCGTCCAACACCCCGCACGGCACGGTCCTGCTGCTCCCCGACGACCCGGATGCCTCGGCCCGCGCCCTCGCCGCCGGGCTGCGCGAGCGCCTCGGCGTGCGGGTCGGCGTGATCGTGTCCGACACGCTCGGCCGGGCCTGGCGCGAGGGACAGACCGACGCGGCGATCGGGGCGGGCGGCGTGCATGTCTTCGAGGACCTGCGCGGGCAGACGGACGCCGAGGGCCGGCCGCTCGTGGTGACGATGCCGTGCGTCGCCGACGAGCTCGCATCCGCCGCCGACCTCGTCAAGCGCAAGGCCGCGGGGCGCCCGGTCGCCGTCGTGCGCGGCCGCGCCGAGCTCGTCGGCGACCTCGATCTCCCCGGTGCGCGGTCGATCGTGCGGCCGGCCGAGCGGGACATGTTCCACACCGGCGCCGCGGAGGCGTACGCGGCCGGCTACGCCGCGGGCGCGGCATCCGGCGCCGGCCGCTGACGTCGGAGAAGCAGGCTCGACCGACCCTCGGAGTCCGGCGGGCGCGCGACGGAGGCGATTCAGCCTGCTTCCCCGACGCCCGCCGGCCCCGGCACCCCGGAGCGTGGCCTGCTCAGCCCTCGCCGATGTCCTCGTTCCACAGGGTCGGATCGTCGCGGATGAAGGCGCCCATGAGCGAGATCAGCTCGGGGTCGTTCACCACGATCACCTCGACGCCGTTCTCGGCGAGCCAGTCTTGGCCGCCGAGGAAGCTCACGTCGTCCCCCACGATCACCCGGCCGATGCCGAACTGCCGCACGAGTCCCGAGCAGTACCAGCACGGGGAGAGCGTCGTGACCATGGTCGTGTCGCGGTAGCTGCGCTGGCGGCCGGCCGCGTGGAAGGCCGCGGTCTCGGCGTGCATCGCGGCGTCGTCATCCTGCACACGGCGATTGTGCCCGCTGCCCAGGAGCCGGCCCGCGGAGTCGAAGAGCGCGGCACCGATCGGGATGCCGCCCTCCGCCAGCCCCGCGAGCGCCTCGTCCTTCGCGACCCGCAGCATCGCCTCGACGTCAGCGGGGACGCCGCCGCTCACGCGACGTCGTCCGCCGCGTCGACGCCGACCACGACGTCAGGCTCCTCCGCGAGCGGGCCGCCGAGCGCGGGCCGGAGCATCCGGAACAGGCCCCCGTAGAGGAGTGCGGCGAGCGCGAAGCCCACGACCGGCGTCAGATCGCCGATCGGCGCGGCGCTCGCGACCGGCCCCTGGTAGAAGCTCTGGTTGCTGAACAGCCACACCGAGATCACGCCCGCGACCACCATCGAGATGATGCCGGCAGCGTTCCGGTACTTCGCGGAATCGGGCACGAGCTCGGCGATGGAGGTGCCCCTGCGCAGGATGCGGTCGACGAACACGATGCCCAGCCACGGCGCGATCCAATACGCGATCACCAGGAGGAAGTTCTCGTACCACGTGCCGAACTGGGAGTTCAGGATGGCCGCGAGCGCGATCGCGAAACCGAGCACGCCGAATCCGAGCGCGACGATCGCTCGCCGCAGCCGGAAGTTGAGCTTCACACCGGCGGCCAGGAACGACATCGCGCCCGAGTAGATGTTGAGGGCGTTGGCGGCGATCGCCCCGATCGCGATGGCGACCAGGGTGAGGTCGCGGATGACGACCGGCATGGGCGCGACGAATCCGGCCGTCGGGTCGTCGGGGTTGAACGCGGGCAGGAGCGCCACGGCGGCGCCTGCCGCCATGAGCACCGTGCACGAGATGAAGTCGCCGAGTCCTGCCGCCCACGCGATCGCCTTCCTGCTCGCATCCTTCGGCAGGTAGCGGCTGTAGTCGGAGGCGTAGGGGTTCCAACCCGCCGCGTATCCGAACGCGGCGGCCGCCGTGAGCGTGAATCCGGCGAAGCTGAACGAGTGGCCCTTCACGGGTGCGGAGACGTTCACGTGCAGGAAGATCGTGACGACGGCGATCAGGAAGATGACCCCCAGCACGTACGTCGCGTACCGCTCGAACCACTGCACGAGATCGTGCCCGACGAACGCGAGCAGGATCTGCACGGCGACGATGATGATGAGCGACAGCCACGCGGGCATCCCGGTGAGGACGGTCAGGGCGAGCGCGCCGCTCACCGAGTTGGTGGCGAACCAGCCGAGCCCCGCCATGACGGTGTTGAGGCCGGCCGGCAGGATGTTGCCGCGCAGACCGAACGCGGTGCGACTGAGGACGAGCTGCGCGAGCCCCTCGCGCGGCCCCCACGTCGACAGGATGCCCTGCGTGACCGAGCCGAGCGCGTTGCCGACCACGATCGCCAGCACCGCAGACCAGAAGTCGAGGCCGAAGAACGCCACGCCGATGACGCCGACGAACACCGTCGCGAACTCCAGGTTCGGCGCGGTCCACGTCGAGAAGAGCTGCCACGGCGATCCGTGACGACGGCCCGGAGGGATCGCCTCGATCCCTCCGGGCTCGACGGACAGGGGCTTCGGCGCCGCAGGTGCGTCGACGGTTCGGGTTGCGGTCATGACCGCATGCTAGAACCGGCGAGTCACCGCCGGATCGCGCTGGGACAACTCTTCACAGAGAGGAAACATTGGGGGCTCGGACCGGCCGCGGCCTCGGCCCGCGGGTCAGCCGGCGCGCAGGCTCGCGCTGCCGGCCGACACCTCGACGCGGATCGTGTTCGACGCCCCCGGGTCGCTCCCGATCCGGTTGTCGAAGCCGCCGGCGCTGACGTCGGAGGAGACGTCGTAGTCGCCGTCGGGCACCGTGAGGTCGAGCGCGCCCGCACTCACGTCCGCCGTGAGTCGGCGCGGCGATCCGCCCGACAGGACGGTCGTGAGACGACCGGCGCTCACCGAGAGCTCTCCGGTCTCGACGTCCGCGAGTCGCAGCGTCGCGTCGCCGGCGTTCGTCTCCGCGGTCAGGGAGCGCGCGGTCCCGGTCACGTCCAGTGAACCCGCGTCGGTCTCGGCGTCGAGCTTGCGGAAGACGCCGTCGTGCACGGTCAGCGATCCGCCGGCGACAGACAAGGAGGCGTCCATGGCCGTCGTCCGCAGGGATGCGGGCAGCGTCAGCGTCGCGCGGCCGTTGTCGCCGAAGAGCCAGGCGCCGCCGAAGTGACGGTCGGGCGTCGACACCCTCAGTTCGTGGCCGTCCTGCTCGAAGGTCCATCCGGTCGCACCCGCCACGCTCTCGACGGACAGCTCCGCGGCGTCGACGTCGGCGAAGACCACCCGCAGCGAGCCACCCGCGACCTCGACGTCGAGCTCGTCGATGTCGGCGACCTCCAGCGTGCGCGACTCCGAGCGGATCGCGCCGATCGTGAGAGTGGAGAGGACCGCCGAGCCCAGGGTGCCGAGGACGACGATCCCGCCCAGGACGATGGCGACGATCGACACGGCACGGGCCGCATTCGACGGCCGGGACGGACCGGGCGCGCCGGACGGCGGCGTCGGCGGCGTCGGCGGGCCGGGGACCGGCGGGGCCGGGGGCGTGACGGTCGTCATGGGAGGTCTCCTGTCTGCGGCTGGCCGCCGCTGTGCGAGATGTGGGCGAGCGCGGCGAGCACGCGTCGGTTGCCCGCCTCGTCGGGCTCGAGATCGAGCTTCTGGAAGAGGGAGGTGATGTGCTTCTCGACGCTGCCCTCGCTGACATGCAGCGCCTGTGCGATCGCCTGGTTCGACTTCCCCTCGGCGATGAAGGCGAGCACCGTCGCCTCGCGGTCGGTGAGCCGCCGCATCCGCTCGTCGCGGGCGCGCCGCCCGAGCAGCTGCGCGACGACCTCGGGGTCGAACACCGTGCCGCCGGCCGCGATCTGCTCGACGGTCTCGACGAACTCGCCGACGTCGGCGACCCGGTCCTTGAGCAGGTAGCCGAGCGCTCCCCCGCGGCCCGCGATGAGCTCGGTGGCGTAGCGCTCCTCGACGTACTGCGAGAGCACGAGCACGGCGAGGTCCGGGTGTGCGACACGCAGCCGGAGGGCCGCACGGATGCCCTCGTCGGTGTGGGTCGGGGGAAGACGGACATCGAGGATGCACAGGTCCGGCGCCTGCGCGGCGACCGCGTCCGCGAGGCCGTCGGCGTCCGGCAGGGCCGCGACCACCGTGTGGCCGGCGTCCTCGAGCAGCCGCACGAGACCCTCGCGGAGGAGGACGGAGTCCTCGCAGATCAGGATGCGCACGGGACGCTCACCTCCACGGTCGTCGGTCCGCCGGCCGGGCTGTCGAGGCGGAACGTCCCGCCGACGCCGAGCACGCGATTGGAGAGGCCGTCGAGACCGCCGCCGGGGACGACTCTCGCGCCGCCCACCCCGTTGTCCTCGACGCGGGCCCACAGCACACCGCCCTCGCGCTGCCGCACGAGCACACGGCACTCCGCGGCGCGCGAGTGCTTGGCCGCGTTCGTGAGCGACTCGGCGATCACGAAGTACACGGCCGCCTCCGCCTCCGGGCTGCAGCGCTCCCCGACGCGCACGTCGAGGACGACCGGGATGTGGGATCTGGTGGCGAGGGCCGAGAGGGCGGCATCCAGCCCGCGATCGTCGAGGACCGACGTGTGGATGCCGCGGGCGAGCTGTCGCAGCTCGGTGATGGCCGCCTTCGTCGAGGTGTGCGCCTCGGCGATCAGCGCCTTCGCCGCGACCGGGTCGTCGTCGATCTTCTGCTGCGCGAGCCCGAGGGTCATCCCGACGGACACCAGCCGGGGCTGGACGCCGTCGTGGAGGTCGCGTTCGATGCGCGTCCGCTCGACGTCGGCTGCACGCACGGCCCCGGCGCGCTGCGCCTGCGAGGTGCGCGCCTGCTCGGCAAGCAGCGCCTCGCGGGAAGGGACCAGGATCGCGCGGCTCAGGACGCCGTGCAGCAGGGCCACGCCCACGATCGCGGCGAGCGCGAGGATCGCGACGAGGATGCCCGCGGGAATCGCCCACGCGACGGGGACGTTCAGCCCCGTGCCCCACAGCCGCACCCCACCGGATCCGTCCGAGAACAGCGGCGCGAACACGACCGTGACACCGGCGGCCACGAGCGTCAGCGCGCCGAGGACGATCCAGCCGAGCACCGTGGCGATCGCGGCATTGGCGATCGCGCGCCACACCGACGGGTCGATGAGCTGCAGCCACAGGGTCCTCATGAAACCGCCGAAGCCGGGGCGGCCGCTCACGCGGGGACGACGTGGCGGGAGCCCGAAGCCGTAGAGCCCGTCGACGCGCGCGGCCTCGAGCCAGCCGAACGCGAACAGGGCGTACTCGAACGCCACGAGGATCACGAGCCCGATGCCGACCACGGGGATCATCCCGACCCCGGTGCCGAGCAGCGTCACGAGCACCGTGAACAGGAGCGGCCAGACGATGCCGATCGCCGCGAGCTGCAGCGCGGCGCCCGCGAGCCGTCCCGGCGTGTTCGTGCGCGGGGTGGACCGTTGCGGCACGGAGAGGGCGGGCGTCGGAGCCGGAGGGACTGCGGTGGTCATGTCTCCACGGTAGGACCCGGCCCCGCTCGGCGCCCCTCAGGCATCCGGACACTTCGGTTCGGGTTATCCCCCGCTAGCGTGGGACGACGACCGAAAGGCATCCCATGGCACGACGCGCACCGCTGCCCGTCGACCCGATCGCCGAGGCACGACGGCAGTGGGTCGCGCACGGCTGGACGGCGGCGGCGGACGGCATGTCCGCCGTGACGTCGATCATGCGCGCGCAGCAGCTCGTGCTGGCCGAGGTCGACAGGGCGCTGCGGCCGCTCGACCTGACCTTCGCGCGCTACGAGCTGCTGCGCCTTCTGGCCTTCACACGCGAGGGACGCCTGCCCATGGCCAGCGCGACGGCGCGCCTGCAGGTGCATCCCGCGAGCGTCACCAACGCCGTCGCCCGGCTCGAGCAGGACGGCCTCGTACGGCGCGAGCCGCATCCGCACGACGGCCGCGCCGCCATCCTGGTCCTCACCGACGACGGGAGGGACCTCGCCGAGACGGCCACGGACGCCCTCAACGACGCGGTCTTCTCGCGGGTCGGACTCGAGGACGGACAGCTTGCGCAGCTGATCCACGTCTTGGCGCGGCTGCGGCAGGGGGCGGGGGACTTCCGCCCGCCCAAGCCGCTCCCCGATCCGCTCTGACGCAGGCGATCAGCGGTGGGTGAAGTCGGGCGACCGCTTCTCCCGGAAGGCCGCCATGCCCTCCTTCTGGTCGGCGGTGTCGAACAGCGCCGTGAACGCCTGCGTCTCGAACCGCAGTCCCTCCGCGAGCGAGGACTCCATCGCGGCATCCAGCGCCGCCTTGGCGGCGTAGAGGCTCGGCAGCGACTTCGCGGCGATCGTCTCGGCGGTCCGCTGGGCCTCGGCGAGCAGGTCGGCCGCCGGCACGACCCGCGACACGAGCCCCGAGCGCTCGGCCTCCTCGGCTCCCATCATGCGTCCCGTGAGCACGAGCTCGGCGGCCTTGTAGTATCCGACGGCACGGGTGAGCCGCTGGGTGCCGCCCATGCCGGGGATGACGCCGAGGGTGATCTCGGGCTGACCGAACTTCGCCGAATCGGCGGCGAGGATGATGTCGCACATCATCGCGAGTTCGCATCCGCCGCCGAGCGCGTAACCCGACACCGCCGCGATCACCGGCGTGCGAACGGCGGCGAACCGCGCCCACCCGCCGAAGTGGTCCGCCATCCGCATGTCGAGGCCGGACTTCTGCTCCATCTCCTTGATGTCGGCGCCCGCGGCGAACGCGCGCTCGGAGCCCGTGACCACGATCGCGCCGATGCCCTCATCGACGTCGAACGTGGTGGCCGCGTCCACGACGTCCTTCATCACCTGCGAGTTCAGGGCGTTCAGAGCCTCGGGGCGGTTCAGCGTGATCCAGCCCACCCGGCCGCGCGTCTCGACGAGGATGGTTTCGTAGTCGGTCATGACTGCCTTCCGGTGGAGGTCAGGATGCGTCGGCACCGGCCGCGCGGATCGTGTTGATGATGCCCGAGAAGTCCTGGCCGGCACCCTCGCCCTCGCCGAACTCGCGGTAGATCGCACGCGCCAGCAGCCCGAGCCTGGCGTCCACGCCGGTGAGCGCGATCGCCTGCTCGGCGAGGCCGAGGTCCTTCGCCATCAGCGCGCCCGCGAACCCCGGGCGAAAGTCGTTGTTCGCGGGACTCGTCGGCACGGGCCCCGGGACGGGGCAGTTCGTCGTGAGCGCCCAGCATTGACCGGAGGCATGGGATGCCACGTCGAACAGGGCCTCGTGCGAGAGGCCGAGCCGCTCACCGAGGACGAAGGCCTCGGCGACGGCGATCTGCGAGATGCCCAGAATCAGGTTGTTGCACACCTTCGCCGCCTGCCCCAGGCCCGGGCCGCCGCAGTGCACGATGCGCCCGCCCATCGTCTCGAGGACGGGGAGCGCCGCCGCGAAGTCCGCGTCTCCCCCGCCCACCATGAACGCGAGCGTGCCGTTCTCCGCCCCCACGACGCCACCGGACACGGGCGCGTCCAGAGCCCGGTGACCGGCGGATGCGGCAGCCACCGCCGCGGCGCGCGCTTCGTCCACGGCGATCGTCGACGAGTCGATGAAGAGCGTGCCGGGCCGCGCGGCGGCGAGGAGCCCGGGGGTGTCGTCCGTCCCGTAGGCGGCCAGGACGTGACGGCCGGCGGGGAGCATCGTGATGACGATGTCGGCCGCAGCCGCGGCATCCTCCCCCGACGAGGCGATCGCGATCCCGCGGTCGCGCGCGGCGTCGCGCAGCTCGGCGACGAGGTCGAATCCGCGCACGTCGTGGCCGGCGCTGACGAGGTTGGCGGCCATCGGGAGGCCCATGTGGCCCAATCCGATGAAGGCGATGGTGGTCATGCGGTCTCCTTCGACGTCGCGGAACGGGTCATCGGGTCCCGGCGAGCAGGGCTCGCCCGACGATCAGCTTCATCATCTCGTTGGTCCCCTCGAGGATCTGGTGCACGCGCAGGTCGCGCACGACGCGCTCGATCCCGTAGTCGTGCAGGTAGCCGTACCCCCCGTGAAGCTGGAGCGCCTCGTTCGCGACCTGGAAGGCCGCATCGGTCGCGAACCTCTTGGCGAGGGCGCAGGCGGCGGGCGCGTCGGCGGCGCCGTCGTCCATCTTCGCCGCCGCGCGCTGCAGCAGCGCCCTGGCCGCCTGCAGCTGCGTCTCCATCTCGGCGAGCGTGAACACGACGGACTGGTTCGCGGAGAGCGGCAGACCGAACGTCTCACGCTCCTGCACGTAGGCCACCGCGCGGTCGAGGGTCCACTGCGCACCGCCCAGCGAGACGGCGCCCATGTTCACGCGGCCGCCGTTGAGGCCGCGCATGGCGATCGTGAAGCCGTCGCCCTCCGCGCTCAGCCGGTGCGAGACCGGAACCCGCACGCCGTCGAACACGACCTGACGTGTCGGCTGCGCGTTCCATCCCATCTTCTTCTCGTTCGGGCCGAACGAGAGGCCCGGGGTCCCGGCGGGCACGACGATCGCCGATATGCCCTTCGAACCAGGCATCCCGGTGCAGGCCATCACGACGTAGACCGCGGACGAGCCGGCCCCCGAGATGAACTGCTTCACGCCGTCGATGACGTACTCGTCGCCCTCGCGGCGCGCGGCGGTGGTGATCGCGGCCGCATCGGAGCCCGCGCCCGGCTCGGTGAGGCAGTAGCTGCCGAGGTCCTCCATACGTGTGAGGCGGGGCAGCCATCGGGCCCGCTGCAGGGCGTCCCCGAACGTGTCGATCATCCATACGACCATGTTGTGGATCGAGATGTAGGCCGCGATGGTGGTGTCGCCTTTCGCGAGCTCCTCGAAGATCGCGACGGCATCCATCCGCGAGAGCGCGGAGCCGCCCACATCCTCGCTCGCATAGACGCCGCCGAGACCCAGGTCGCCCGCCTGGCGCAGCGTGTCGACCGGGAAGTGCTTCTCGGCATCCCATGCGCCGGCGTGCGGCGCGAGCGCGGTCGCCGCGAAGTCGCGCACCGCTTCGACGAGCGCCGTGCGCTCCTCGGTCGCTGACGTGTGCATGTCAGTGCATCGTCGGGATGACGAAGCTCGCGCCTTCCTTGATCCCGGACGGCCACCGGCTCGTGACCGTCTTCGTCTTCGTGTAGAACCGGAACGCGTCCGGGCCGTGCTGGTTGAGGTCGCCGAAGCCGGACCGCTTCCACCCCCCGAACGTGTGGTACGCGATGGGCACCGGGATCGGGACGTTCACGCCGACCATGCCCACGTTGACGCGCGCGCTGAAGTCGCGCGCCGTGTCGCCGTCGCGCGTGAAGATCGAGACCCCGTTGCCGTACTCGTGGTCGGTCGCGAGCGCGAGGGCCTCCTCGTAGTCGCGCGCCCGCGCGATGACCAGCACGGGGCCGAAGATCTCCTCGCGGTAGACGGTCATGTCGCGGGTCACATGGTCGAACAGCGTGGGGCCGAGGTAGAACCCGTCCTCGTACCCCGCCACCGTGTAGCCGCGGCCGTCCGCCAGGAGCGTCGCGCCCTCGTCGACGCCGAGCTGGATGTAGTGCTCGACGCGCCTCTTGGCGTCGGCGGTCACGAGCGGGCCGTAGTCGTTGTCGTCCAGCGCGGGGCCGACCGTGAGCGCGGTGACCCGCTCCGCGAGCTTCGCGGCCAGCGCGTCACCGGTCGCCTCCCCGACCGGCACCGCGACCGAGATCGCCATGCAGCGCTCTCCCGCGGAGCCGTATCCCGCGCCGATGAGCGCGTCCGCGACCTGGTCGAGGTCGGCGTCGGGCATGACGATCATGTGGTTCTTGGCGCCGCCGAAGCACTGCGCGCGCTTTCCGGTGGCCGCGGCGGTCGCGTAGATGTACTGCGCGATCGGTGTGGACCCGACGAAGCCCACCGCCCGGATGCGGTCGTCGTGCAGGATCGCGTCGACCGCCTCCTTGTCGCCGTTGACGACGTTGAGGACGCCCGCGGGGAGACCCGCCTCCAGGAACAGCTCGGCGATGCGCAGCGGCACGGACGGGTCGCGCTCGCTCGGCTTCAGGATGAACGCGTTGCCGCACGCCAGCGCGGGGCCGGCCTTCCACAGGGGGATCATCGCGGGGAAGTTGAAGGGGGTGATGCCCGCGACGACACCGAGCGGCTGACGCATCGAGTAGACGTCGATTCCGGTCCCTGCCCCCGTGGTGTACTCGCCCTTCAGCAGATGCGGCGCCCCGGCGGCGAACTCGATCACCTCGAGCCCGCGCTGGATGTCGCCGATCGCGTCGGGGACCGTCTTGCCGTGCTCGCTCGAGAGCAGCCGCGCGAGGCTCGTCATGTCCTTGTTCGCGAGGTCCAGGAACCGGAGCAGCACCCGTGCCCGGCGCTGGGGATTCTGGTCCCCCCACTCGAGCTGAGCCTCCGCGGCGTTCGCGATCGCCGCGCCCACCTCGGCTGCGTCCGCCAGGGGCACCCTGGCCTGCACGGCTCCTGTGCTCGGGTCGAAGACGTCGCCGAGACGTCCGGACGCGCCGGAGACGTGCTCGCCGCCGATGAAGTGGGTCAGTTCTCGCGCCATCGCGGATCCTCTCGTCGCGCCCGTCGCGGGCGCACGGCATCGCCGGCAGAATTAATCGGATATCCAACTAACTGTTTCACCGACCAAGCTTCTGCGCAACCCGTCCAGCCGGGGCCTCACGACCGGGATGCTCGGCCGGCGGGGCGGGTCAGCGTCCGCTGACGGTGCCGAAGAGACGCGCGATCGGAGCGAGGACGAGGGGGCGGGCCGCGGCCCAGCCCGCCGCGATCACGGCGAGGGATGCGGCGAAGATCCAGAATCCGATCCAGTTGACCTGGTCGGACCCGCCGTACATGTGGTTGAGGTTCCGCAGCGCCCCGGTCGCGAGCACGAGCGCCACGTGGACGATGATGAACAGCACGAAGTAGAGCATCACCGGGAAGTGCACGGCACGCGCCCATTCGACCGGATACGCCCGGTTCAGGGTCTTCGCGTTCTTGGGCCACACGCCGCTCATGCGGACGCCGCTGATCGCCGCGAGCGGGGCGGCGAGGAACACGGTCGCGAAGTACGCGAGCTGCTGCAGCGCGTTGTAGTTGACCCATCCGTCCTCGGTGGGCCAGTTCAGCGACACGTACTTGAGCGCCGCGGTGAGCGCGTTGGGGAACACCTCCCACGAGGTGGGCACGATCCGCAGCCACTGTCCAGTGACGAACAGCAGCACGACGAACACGACCCCGTTCACGAGCCACAGGATGTCGAGCGACTGGTGGAACCACAGCGCGAGGCTGATCTTGCGCTTGCTGCCGCGCCGCGACCAGAACGCCGTCGGGCGCTTCTCCGACCGCACCCGGAGGCCCGACCGGATGATCAGCACCATCAGGAACACGTTGAAGAAGTGCTGCCATCCCACCCACGCCGGGAACCCGACGGGCGCCCCGACCGGCAGGTGATACTCCCCCGGATAGGTCGCCATGAAGTCGCGCATGAACTCCAGCGACACGAACCAGCGCACCGCGAGCACCAGCATCCCCGCGGCGAACAGCAGTCCCAGCCCGCCGACGATCACCACGCCCGCCCACTGCAGCCGGGTGAAGGGGCCGACCCTGACGGGCTCGGGTCTCGCGAGCGGCACGGTCCGCGCGCGATCGACGTTCCACCGCGCGGCCGCGGCGCCGGGGAACACGGTCTGCGGGAACGGCAGCGGCGCGAGCGGCGCCGACGGGACCGACACCGGCGGAACGGTGGCTGCCTCAGCGGGCGGGACGGATGCCGCGAGGGGGACGGATGCGGGCGCGTGAGCCTCCGCCGGGGCCGAGGCCGGGGCGGGTACGTCGGCGCGCACGGCGACGAAGTCGGCCGGGGGCCACGGCTCCCCGCCCGCCACGCGAGGGAGTCCTCGCCGCACGGCGGTCGCCTTCGCAGGCGAAGGTGGCACGTCGGGTCGGGTCGCCTCGCCGGATGCGGCAACACGCGCCACCTCCGCGACGGATGCCGCGGACGAAGGTGTCACGTCGGGTCGGGTCGCCTCGCCGGATGCGGCAACACGCGCCACCTCCGCCGCCGAGCGGGGGGAAGACGAGGCGGGCGGCCACGGCTCCCCACCCGGGACGCGCGGAAGTCCTCGGCGCACGCGGAGCGGAGCAGGATTCCGGTTCGGGGAGCTGGCATCGGGCTTGGCGGGAGCCGCCGGAACGGCGGCGGGGGAATCGCTCCGCGGACCGGCATCCTGCGCAGTGGACCCGACCGATGCCGCATCCCCCGCAGCGGACCCGACCGGCACCGCATCCTGCGCACCGACGTCAGCCGGCGGCCACGCCTCCCCGCCCGGCACGCGGGGCAGACCGCGGCGGATGCGGGCAGGGGTCGTCATCGGGTCAGGCCTTCCGGGCCTCGAGGGCGGCGATCAGCTGCGGGACCACCGTGAACAGGTCGCCCACGACACCGAAGTCGGCGATGTCGAAGATCGGGGCGTCGCCGTCCTTGTTGATCGCGACGATCGTCTTGGCGGTCTGCATCCCGGCCTTGTGCTGGATCGCACCGGAGATGCCGAGCGCGACGTAGAGCTGCGGCGAGACCGAGACCCCGGTCTGGCCCACCTGGAAGGTCTGCGGGACGTACCCGGCGTCGACCGCGGCGCGTGAGGCGCCGACGGCGGCACCGAGTGCGTCCGCGAGCTGCTCGACGAGCGCGAACTTCTCCTGCGACCCGAGTCCCCTGCCTCCCGAGACGACCTTCGCGGCACCCCGCAGCTCCGGACGGGTGGACACCGTCGCGGCCTCCTCGACCGACTCCACGGTCGCCGCGCGCCGGCCCGACGGCGTCACCTCGAGCGCCTCGGTCACGAGCGGCTGCGCCTCGGCGCGCGCGTCGACGGCACCCTGGCGCACCGTCACGACCCCGGCTCCGAACGTCGCGGCGGCGTCCACCGAGTACGCGCCGCCGTACACCGAATGGTGCGCGACGACACCCTCCTCGTCGCGGGCAAGGCCCACGGCATCCACCGCGAGCGCGGAGCGCGTGCGGGCCGCGAACCGGCCGGCGACGTCGCGGCCGTCGACCGAATGCGACAGCACCACGGCGTCGGGCGCCACGCGCGCCGCGGCCGCCGCGAGCGCATCCACGGTCGGCACGGTCAGCCGCTCCGCGTCGCCGGTCGCCGTCAGCACCACCGCCGCGCCCAGGTCGGCGGCATCCTGCGCGAGCGCCTGCAGCGCCGCGTCCGCCGCCACGATCAGGGCGACCGGCGTCCCGACGCCGGCGGCGGCGCCGAGCAGTCCGGCCGCGCTGCTCGCCAGGTCGCCGCCTGGCGTGACGTCCAAGACGACGAGGATCGAATCCGCTGCGAAGTCCACCATCGGTCGTCCCCCTATGCCAGTCGGTTCTCGATGAGGAACGCCGCGAGCTTCTCGCCGGCGTCGCCCTCGTCGGTGATCTTGATCCCCGCGGCACGCGGCGGCTTCTCCGCCACCGCGAGCATGATCGAACGCGCCGCGGCCGGGTCGTCCGCGTCCACGCCGAGGTCGGCGAGGGACAGCGTCTCGAACGGCTTCTTCTTCGCCGCCATGATGCCCTTGAAGTTCGGGAAGCGCGCATCCGGCAGGGCCTCGGTGATCGAGATCACCGTGGGGAGCTCCGCCGAGACCCGCGCCACGCCCCCGTCGATCGCACGCACCCCGGCGATCGCGCCCTCGGAGATCTCCACGGAACTCAGGGAGGTGGCCTGCGGCACGTCCAGCAGCTCCGCCACCATGGCGGGCAGCACGCCGCCCGTGCCGTCGGTGGACTGGTTCCCGGCGATCACGAGATCGAATCCGGTCCGGCGCAGCGCGGCCGCCAGCACCTCCGCCGTGAGTCCGAGGTCCGCGCCGAGCAGGGCGTCGTCCACGACCTGCACCGCCGCCGACGCGCCCATCGCGAGACCCTTGCGCACCGTCGCCTGCGCCGACTCCGGAGCCATCGACAGCACGACCACCTCGGTGCCCTCGTGCGCGTCGGCATATGACAGCGCGACCTCGAGCGACCGCTCACCGATCTCGTCCAGCACCGTCTCGCTCGCCGCGCGATCGGCCAGCCCGGTCTCCAGGTTCAGCTTGCGATCCCCGTAGGTGTCCGGGACCTCCTTGACCAGGACGACGATCTTCATGCGCACACTCCTCCGTTGCTTCGAGTCTATTCAGGTCCCTGTCGGGGCACAGACGACAGGAGGAAACCGACTACCGTGGGCACAGACCGAGGAGGTGGGCTTGTGGCACGCGTGCGACGTCTCCCCGTCGACCCGATCGCCGAGGCGAAGCGGCAGTGGCTCGCGCACGGGTGGGCGGATGCCGCGCCGGGCATGACCCTGGTCACCTCGATCATGCGGGCGCAGCAGCTCATCCTCGCGCGCGTGGAGGCCACCCTGAAACCGTTCGGGCTGACCTTCGCGCGCTACGAGATGCTGACGCTCCTCAGCTTCACCCGCGAGGGGCGGATGCCGATGGCGTCCGCCACCGCGCGACTCCAGGTCCATCCCACCAGCGTCACGAACACCGTCGACCGCCTCGAGGCGTCGGGTCTCGTCCGCCGGGAGCAGCATCCGAGCGACGGCCGTGCGACGCTCGTCGCGGTGACGCCGGAGGGCCGCGACATCGCCGCTCGCGCCACCGCCGCCCTCAACACGGAGGTCTTCGAGCGTCCCGGGCTGACTCGGCAGGACACGGACGACCTCGTCGCGCTCATCGCCCGCCTGCGGCGCGACGCGGGCGACTTCGACGACCCGCGACCGCAGCCCGAGCCGCTCTGACCGCTCAGGCGTGGAGCACCTCACGGCCGATGATCACCCGCATGATCTCGTTCGTGCCCTCGAGGATCTGGTGCACGCGCAGATCCCGGACGACCTTCTCGATGCCGTAGTCCTGCAGATAGCCGTAGCCGCCGTGGAGCTGCAACGCGTCGTTCGCCACGCGGAATCCGGCGTCGGTGGCGAACCGCTTCGCCATCGCGCACTGCATCGCGGCATCGGGCGCCTGCTCGTCGAGGGCGGTCGCGGCATCCCGGACGAGTGCACGCGCCGCCTGGAGCTCCGTCGCCATATCGGCGAGGGTGAACACGACCGACTGCTTCTCGGCCAGCGGCTCGCCGAAGGTGAACCGCTCGTGGACGTAGCGCACCGTCCGGTCCAGCGCCCACTGGGCGCCGCCGAGCGAGCACGCCGCGATGTTGATGCGGCCGCCGTTGAGTGCGGACATCGCGATGCGGAAGCCGCGGTCGAGCTCACCGAGGATCGCGGAGGCCGGCACCCGCACCTGGTCGAGGATCACCTGCCGGGTGGGCTGCGCCTTCCAGCCCATCTTGCGCTCCTTCGCGCCGAACGACAGCCCCGCGGCCCCGTCCTCGACGAGGAAGGCGGTGATCCCACGCGCTCCCGGCTCGCCGGTGCGCGCCATCACGACGTAGACGGATGCCTCTCCCCCGCCCGAGATGAACTGCTTCACGCCGGTGAGGACGTACTCGTCGCCGTCGCGGATGGCGCTCGTGGCGATGGCCGCGGCATCCGACCCGGCGCCCGGCTCGGTGAGGCAGTACGCGCCGAGATCGGCCATCGTCGTCATGGACGGCAGCCACCGCTCGCGCTGCGCTGCGTCGCCGTAGGTGTCGATCATCCACGCGACCATGTTGTGGATCGTGATGTACGCAGCGATCGCCGGGTCTCCCTGCGCCAGCTCCTCGAAGATCGCGACGGCTTCCGTACGGCCGAGGCCGGCACCGCCGACATCCTCGCGGACGTAGATGCCGCCGAGCCCGAGCTGGCCGGCCACGCGGAGCGTGTCTCGCGGGAAGATGCCGTGCTCGTCCCACTCGAGAGCGTGGGGCGCGAGCTCGGTCTGCGCGAAGTCGCGCACCGCCTCGAGGATCGCCGCGCGCTCCTCGGTCGTCGTCACCATCGTCATGTCGAACCGCCCGTCGATCGCTCCCCGCGCTGGCCGTTGTGCGACTCGAGGAGGGTGCCCGCGTTGGCACCGTGATCATTTTACATGGACGTCCGACTATCTCGTCGGTCGTCGGAGAAGCAGGCTGAAGTGCGCTCCGAGCCCCTTCCCGAGGGGGAATCGGTCGATCCAGCCTGCTTTTCCGACGCGGATCGGTCGCTACTCGTCCCAGACCATGAACGGGCGCAGTTCGAGCTGCCCGTTGCGAGCCATCGGATGCCGTGACGCGATCTCGATCGCCTCGTCGAGGTCGGCGACCTCGAGGATGTCGAACCCGCAGATCACCTCGCTCGTCTCGGCGAACGGACCGTGGGTCGTGAGCACCTTGCCCCCGCGCACCTTGACCACGGTCGACGTCGACGGCGGCTGGAGGGCCTCGCCGATGACGCGCTTCCCGCTGGCGTCGAGCGGGTCGACCCACAGGTCGACGTCGGACTCGTCCCTCTCGGTGTCGGGCTCGAGCGATGTGACGACGAACATCATGTACTTCATGGGTTCCATCCTTCCTCTGGACTCATGAAGGACGTCGAACGCGCCGGGCGCGCATCGACACTTCCCGGAGGAATCTTCCGGGACGTCGGCACCGGTCGTGCCGAACGCCCTGGTCTGCAACCTCCGGGCCGGCTGCTCAGCGGTCGCAGCTGGGCACGTAGCGATCGAACTCCCCGCGCTTGGCGGCCGCACGGATCGCGGCGGTCACGGACGCCTTCGGGATGACGGCGACATCGCTCGCGTGCTGCGGATTCGGGGCGTAGCAGCCGACCACGACGATCCACTCCGCCGGGTCCGCTCCACCGTTGTACGCGGGCTGAATGCCGACGACGCTCTCGGAGACGTCGATCACATTCGGCGAGCCGAGATTCTCCAGCGCGGTCGCGAGCGACTGACCCACGAACCTGCCCGGGTCGGGGTCGGTCTCGGACCGCGCGCACCCGGCGAGCATCGCCATGAGCGCGGTCAGGGCCGCCGCTTTCAGGAATCTGCGCTCTCGCATAAAACCACCATTTCTTGTAGTAGCGCATTTATGCGCTCTCTTATGAGAGTTGTAGCACGGACGCCGGACAACGGCGCCGATGACTGCAAGGGGGCTGGACGTGAGAAGACGGATCATTGCTGCGGTGCTGGGCGGGATCGTGCTGATGGGCGGGCTGGCGAGCGGTGTGCCCGCGATGGCGGAGACGCAGCCGGCACGCCCGGTGTACGCGACCACCTACAAGGTGATCGACAAGAGCTATGTGGGCAACTACGTCGACACCGCGCACGTGATCGGGCGCTGCTACGCGTCGAACGGAACGCCGGTAAGGCCTGGACCGCGTACGCGGTGGGCCGCTACTTCACCTACAAGATCCAGAAGACGACGACGGCACCCGCCGGGACGACGATCACGAAGAGCGGAACCCTGCACGCGTTCAGCGCGTACAGCAATCAGATCTCCTGTCGGTAGTGCCGCCCGCGACGATCATCGCGCGCTATAGCCGCTCGACGATCGTCGCGTTGGCCATGCCGCCGCCCTCGCACATCGTCTGCAGGCCGTAGCGTCCACCGCTCGCCTCGAGCTGCGCGACGAGCGTGCCGAGCAGGCGCGTCCCGGAGGCGCCGACTGCATGCCCGAGGGCGATGGCCCCGCCGCGCGGGTTCAGCTTCGCCATGTCGGCGTGCAGGTCGCGCGCCCACGCGAGCGGTACCGGCGCGAACGCCTCGTTGACCTCGTAGGCGTCGAGGTCGTCGATGGTGAGGCCGCTGCGATCCATGATGCGACGCGTCGCCGGGATCGGTCCGGTCAGCATCAGCATCGGGTCGTCGCCCACGACGGCGAACGCGTGGAACCGGGCGCGCGGGGTGAGGCCGAGCTCGACCGCCTTCTGCTCGCTCATGATGAGCACCGCGGATGCCGCATCGGTCAGCGGCGACGAGTTGCCGGGAGTGATCTTCCACGTCAGCTCCGGGAAGCGGGCGGCGAGCTCGTCGGTGCGGAACGACGGGTTCAGCCCCGAGAGCCCCGCGACGGTCGTCGACGCGCGCACGGTCTCGTCGACGGAGACCTCGCCGGCATCCGTCGCCACGGGCAGCAGCTGCGAGTCGAAGAAGCCGGCGGCCGCGGCGTCCGCTGCGCGCCGGTGCGACTCGGCCGAGTACGCGTCCAGCTGCTCGCGGCTGAAGCCCCACCGCTCGGCGATCAGTTCGGCCGAGACGCCCTGGTTGACGAGCCCGTCGGGATAGCGCGCCCGGATGCCGCGTGAGAGGGTCCCGCCGTGGGCACTCGAGCCGAGCGGGACGCGGCTCATCGACTCGACCCCGGCCGCGATGACGATGTCGTAGGCTCCCGCCATCACGCCCTGGGCGGCGAAGTGCGCGGCCTGCTGGCTCGATCCGCACTGCCGGTCGATCGTCACCGCGGGGATGGTCTCGTCGAACCCGGCGGCCAGCACCGCCTGTCGTGCGATGTTGAGGGATTGGTCGGCGACCTGGCTGACGCATCCCATCAGCACGTCGTCGATCTGCGCCGACTCCAAACCGTTGCGCTCGAGGACGGCGCGGAGCACGCCGGCGACGAGATCGACCGGGTGCACGCCGCTCAGGGCACCGCCCGGCTTGCCGCGACCCGACGGGGTGCGGACGACGTCGACGATGACGGCTTCGGGCATGGCGGACTCCTTCGCTCGCATGAGCCAGCCTACGCTCCGGCTGTGGACGGCCGGCCTGTCCACAGATCCGCGCCGACCTCCACCGCGCTGCGCCCGGAAGAAGCAGAATGGCTTATATGAGCGACGTGCAGACCTGGGCGATCATCGGTGTCTTCACCACCATCATGCTGGGTGGCATGACCGCGATGACGACGCTGATCACGCGTGCGACGACCTCGGCGATCTCCGGATTGGAGGGTCGGCTGGGAGGCCGCATCGATGCCCTAGACGCCCGCATCGGCTCCGTCGAGGGGAGCCTCGGCGGACGCATCGATGCTCTCGACGCGACAGTCGCGGGACTCCGCGGCGAGATGAACGCACGTTTCGACACGGTGAATCAGAAGATCGAGCACCTCGATCGCGACGTCACGACGCTGATGCGTCGCCCGTGGGACCAGCACAACGAAAACTGATCCCACGGCCGACCTCCGCGGAGGCGAACTGCGCGCTGCGCTCTACCCCTCGGCTTCGGCCGGCCGGTCGGTCGTGTCGACCGCCGGATCGGCGACATACCCTTCGATGTGCCGCTCGTCGACCCCGTTGTATGCCGACAGCGGGCGGATGAGGGCGTTGGACGCCGCCTGCTCCATGGTGTGCGCGGTCCACCCCGTCACCCGCGCCGCCACGAACAGCGGCGTGAAGGTCAGAGTGTCGAAGCCCATCAGGTGGTACGCCGGGCCCGAGGGGTAGTCGAGGTTCGGGTAGATGCGCTTGCGCGCCACGAACTCCGCCTCGAGAGCGTCGTAGAGGGCGCCGAGCTCCTGTGCGTCGTAGTGCGCGATCAGGGTGTCGAGGGCGGCCTTCATGGTAGGCACGCGCGAGTCGCCGTTCTTGTACACGCGATGCCCGAAGCCCATGATCTTGCGCTTCTCGGCCAGCGCCCGATCGAGCCACGGCCCGACGTTCGAGGCTTCCCCGATGTCGTCGAAGATATGCATGACGGCCTCGTTGGCGCCGCCGTGCAGTGGGCCCTTGAGCGCGCCGATCGCACCGACGACGGCGGAGTAGAGGTCGGCCATCGTGCTCGTGATGACACGGGCGGTGAACGTCGAGGCGTTGAACGAGTGCTCGGCGTACAGGATCATCGAGACGTTGAACGCGTCGCCGACGATCTCATCGGGCACCTCGCCGAAGGTCATCCAGAGGAAGTTCTGCGCGTAGTCGAGGTCGTCGCGCGGCTCCACGATCGCCTGGCCGCGTCGACGGCGCTGGTCGTACGCCACCATCGCCGGGATCTTCGCGAACAGCCGCTTCGCCTTGCCCAGATCGGACTCGCGCGAGTTGTCGAACGCGGCGGGGTCGGATGCCCCGGCCAGCGACACCGCGGTGCGCAGCACGTCCATCGGATGGGCGTCGAGCGGGACCAGATCGATCGCCTGCTTCACGTTCTCGTCGAGCGCCCGCTGCGCGCGCTCTTCGGCGCGGAACTCCGCGAGCTCCGCGTCCGTGGGCAGCTCACCGTGCCAGAGCAGGTACGCGACGGCCTCGAACGGCTGCGTCGCCGCCAGCTCCTGCACGGGATAGCCGCGGTAGAGGAGCGAGTTGGTCTCGGGATTCACCTTGCTGACCGCGGTGTAGTCGACCGTGACCCCGGCGAGGCCCTTCTTGATCTCGGCATCCGTCATGTCGTTCTCCTATCGGGCGATCTGGAAGTTGAAGACGTTCGTGTCGAAGTGGTTGTACGCCTCGTAGTCCACCAGGTCGTACAGGTCGGCCCGGTGCTGCATCTCGCCGAGCTTCGACGTCAGGTGCCCGTCCTCGATGAGCGTACCGAGGCCGCGGTCGGCCGCGCCCATCGCGAGCCTCAGCAATGACACGGGCCAGATCACGATGTTGACGCCGACGTCGCGCAGCTGGTCGACGGAGAACAGCTCGCTCTTCCCGAACTCCGTCATGTTGGCGAGGATCGGCACGTCGATCGCCTCTCGCACGGCGGCGAACTCGTCGAGGGTCCGCATCGCCTCCGGGAAGATCGCGTCGGCTCCCGCGTCGACGAGCGCCTTGGCGCGGTCCACCGCGGCATCCAATCCCTCCACGGCGCGGATGTCGGTGCGCGCCATGAGCAGGAAGTTGGGGTCGCGGCGCGCATCGGCCGCGGCGCGGATGCGCTTGATCGCGGTGTCCTCGTCGACGACGGCCTTGCCGTCCAGGTGGCCGCACCGCTTGGGGTTGATCTGGTCCTCGATGTGCGTGCCGGCGAGGCCGGCGTCCTCGAGCGTCTGGATCGTGCGGGCGACGTTCATCGGCTCGCCGAAGCCGGTGTCTGCGTCGATGATCGCGGGGAGCTCGGTCATGCGGGCGATCTGCTGACCGCGGCCGGCGACCTCGGTGAGGGTCGTGAGCCCGATGTCCGGCAGACCGAGGTCGGCGGCGAGCACCGCACCCGAGATGTAGACGCCCTCGAAGCCCTTGCGCTCGATCAGTCGCGCACTCAGCGGGTTGAAGGCCCCGGGGAATCGCAGCAGCTCGCCGGTGGCGAGGCGCTCGCGGAACAGCCGCCGCTTCTCGGCGGCCGGGGTGGTGGCGTACAGCATCAGAAGAGTCCCTTCGGAGCGGGAGCTCCGGCGAGCACCCCGTACTTCGCGACGATGTTCAGCTGACCCACCTCCTCGGCGGTGAGCGCGGGGAGGCGCTGCGCCAGGTCGAGGAAGCGGTCGATCTCGGCCGGCTCGAGGACCGGCTCGGCGAGGATCCGGAACTTCCGGACGTAGTCGGCGCGCGCGAAGGGGCGGGCCCCGAGCGGATGGGCGTCGGCGACGGCGATCTCGTCGACGATCGTCTCGCCGTTCGCGAGCCGGATCTCGACGCGGCCGCCGAACGCCTTCTCGCTCGGGTCCTCCGAGTGGTAGCGACGCGTCCACTCGGCATCCTCCGCGGTGGTGATCTTGTGCCACAGCGCGACCGTGTCGGGCCTCCCGGCGCGCGCCGGGAGGTAGGAGTCGACGTGGTGCCACCCGCCGTCCTGCAGCGCCACCGCGAAGATGTACGGGATCGAGTGGTCGAGCGTCTCGCGGGATGCCGCGGGGTCGTACTTCTGCGGATCGCCCGCGCCCGATCCGATGACGTAGTGGGTGTGGTGGCTCGTGTGCAGCACGATCGCCTCCACGTTCTCCGGATCGATCAGCTCGGGATGCTCGTCGTGGAGCCGGCGGGCCAGGTCGATCCACGCCTGGGCCTGATATTCGGCCGAGTGCTCCTTCGTGTAGGAGTCGAGGATGGCCCGCTTCGCCTCGCCCGCCGCGGGGAGCGGCACGTCGTACGAGGCATCCGGCCCGTCGAGCAGCCAGGCGATGACACCGTCCTCGCCCTCGTAGATCGGCGACGGCGCCGTCTCGCCGCGCATCGCGCGATCGACCGCTTCGACGGCCATCTTCCCCGCGAACGCCGGCGCATACGCCTTCCACGTCGAGATCTCGCCCTTGCGGCTCTGCCGCGTCGCGGTCGTCGTGTGCAGCGCCTGGCCGACGGCCTGGTAGATGGTCTCGGGCGGGAGCCCCAGCAGCGTGCCGATGCCCGCGGCGGCCGACGGACCGAGGTGGGCGACGTGGTCGATCTTGTGCTTGTGCAGGCTGATCGCGCGCACGAGGTCGATCTGGATCTCGTAGCCGGTCGCGATGCCGCGGACGAGCTCGGCGCCGGTCCGCCCGGTGTGCTGCGCGACCGCGACGATCGGCGGGATGTTGTCGCCGGGGTGCGAGTACTCCGCGGCGAGGAACGTGTCGTGGTAGTCGAGCTCGCGCACGGCGACGCCGTTCGCCCACGCCGCCCACTCCGGGCTCGTGCGGCGCTCGAGGGCGCAGCCGAACACGGTCGCACCGCGGCCGCCGATCGAGACGGCGTGGTCGAGCGCCTGCTGGCGGGCGGCGCTCACGGGCGCGCGGGTGAGGGATGCCGCGGCCACCGCGGCGTTGTCGATCACGCGGTTGACGATCATCTCGGCGACGTCGGCGTCGACCTCGATCGGGTCGGCGGCGACCTCCGCGATCTTCCAGGCGAGCTGGTCCTCGCGAGCGAGGTTCTCTTCACTCCGGTGGACCCGGACGTGGTGGGTGACGGTCATGCTGCTCCTCGTTCGTGGTGGCCGGCGCGGCCCTCGACGGAGTCGAGGATGCTGCGCAGCGCGTTGTGCAGGTGGACGTGGGTGGCGTGCGCGGCGAGCTCGGCGTCGCCGTCGGCGATCGCGCGCGCGACGATGCCGTGCTCGGCGACGGATGCCGCGAGCCGGTCGGGGTTCTCGCGCGCGAGGCGACGCACCCGCACGAGATGGGTGCGGACGGTACGCAGGGCCGAGGTCAGGTAGTCGTTGCGGACCGCGGCGTCCAGCGCCGCGTCGAAGCGCGCGATCAGGGCGTAGTAGTCGTCCATCGCGGCGGCGCCGTCGAGCGAGACGCGCGCGAAGCCGTCCGCGATCGCGGCGAAGGCTGCGGCATCCCCCCGCTCCGCCGCCAGACGGGCGGCGGTCTCCTCCAGCGCGCGGCGGAGTTCGAACAGCTCGCGGATGTCGTCGGCGTCGATGTCGGTGACGACGGTCACGCGGGGCGACTGCTGCGCGACGAGACCGTTGGCGGCGAGGCGTCCGAGCGCCTCGCGCAGCGGGGTGCGGCTGACCCCCAGCCGGGCGGCCTGCTCGACCTCGGCGAGGACCGTGCCGGGCGCGAGCGCGCCGGACTGGATCTCGCCGAGGAGGGCTTCGTACGCACGATCACTGGCTCGCATCCGACCTCCTTCTGTCTCATTGTATGCACAAAGCCTGAAATGCGGCATTCCGCGTCCTCGATCGGCGCCCTTCGTATACATACAGCCTCGGCGGATGCTTGCGAGTGACGTGGCGTGAGGATCTCGTAAGCAATATTCAGTAATTCCTGAAATCGGCGTAATGTGTGCGCATGACCACTGTCATCCGAGCCCAGGGGCTCACCAAGCACTACGGCCGCGTGCACGCACTGGACGGTCTCGATCTGTCTGTCGAGGCTGGGCAGGTGCACGGCTTCCTCGGACCGAACGGCGCCGGCAAGACGACCACGATCCGGATCCTGCTGGGCCTCGCCCGACGCACCGGCGGCGACGTCGCCGTTCTCGACGGCGATCCGTGGCGTCAGGCCGTCGAGCTCCATCGCCGCATCGCGTCCGTACCGGGCGACGTCAGCGTATGGCCCAACCTCTCCGGAGGCGAGTCGATCGACCTGCTCGCCCGCCTCCGCGGCGCGCATACGAAGGATGCCGCGTACCGCGAGAACCGCGCGCGGCTGCTGGAGGCCTTCCAGTTCGACCCGAAGAAGAAGGGACGCAGCTACTCCAAGGGCAACCGTCAGAAGGTCGCCTTGATCGCCGCGTTCGCCGTTCCCGCCGACCTGTACATCCTCGACGAGCCGACGAGCGGACTCGACCCGCTCATGGAGGTCGTGTTCCGCGACGAGATCCAGCGACTGCGTGGCGCCGGCGCGACCGTGCTGCTGTCGAGCCACATCCTCTCCGAGGTCGAGCTCCTGTGCGACCGGGTGTCGATCATCCGCGCGGGCCGCGTGGTCGAATCCGGCACCCTCCCGGAGCTGCGGCACCTGACGCGCACGAAGGTGTCGTTCGCCGCCGCGGATGCCACCGCCCTCGACGGCATCGCCGAGGCCCACGACGGGCGCTTCGCCGAGGGCCGCGTCGAGTTCACCGTCGACAGCGACGCCGTGGCATCCGTCCTCCCCGAGTTGTCCCGCCGCAACGTCGCTGGATTGCGCATCGAGCCGCCGTCGCTGGAGGAGCTCTTCCTGCGCCACTACGGGGACGACCTCGCCGCGCTCGAGGCCGCCGACGCCGGCGCGCCCGCGGAGCGTCGGTGATGTTCGCCACGCTGCTGCGCCAGCGGATGCGGCGCGACTGGCTGCAGCTGCTCCTCTGGATCGTCGCGACCGCCTTTCTCGGGTACGCCGGCTACGCGGGCGTGACGCAGTCGTACGGCACGCTCGCCGACCGGCAGGAGGTGCTCGCCGCCGCCCTCGCGAACCCCGTCATCCTGATGTTCCGCGGGCTGCCGTCGGGGGCGTCGGAGGGCGGATTCCTCGCGTTCGAGATCCTCCCCTGGCTCGCGATGCTCGCCGCCCTGATGAGCTCCTTCCTCGCCGTGCGCCACACCCGCGGCGACGAGGAGGCCGGGCGCGCCGAGCTCGTGGCGGCCACGCCCGCCGGTCGCACGCGGCCCACGCTCGCCACGATCGCCCACGGCGTCCTCGCCAACGCCGTCCTCGCGGTGCTCACCGCGCTCGCCCTCGCCTCGACCGGCGTGGGAGGGCGGGGCGCGTGGGTGACCGGCGCCGCGGCCGGAGCGACGGGGATCGCGTTCCTCGGCATCGGGCTCGTCGCCGCGCAGCTCATGCGCACGTCCCGCGGAGCGAACGCGCTCACCGTCTGGGTGCTGGTCGGGACGTTCCTCATCCGCGGGATCGGCAATGTCGCAGGGACGCCCAGCGACGACCTCACTCACCTGACGAGCGCGTGGCCCGCGTGGCTGTCGCCGTTCGGATGGGCCGAGCAGGCGCGCCCCTTCGACGCCGACAACGGGTGGCCCATCCTCCTCGCCGTGGCGTTCGGGCTGCTGCTCGGCGCCGCGGCGACGGCCCTGCAGTCCGCCCGCGACATCGGGGCGGGGTTCTTCGCCGAGTCGCGCGGACGCGCACACGCGCGTCCGGCGCTGCGCTCGCCGCACGCGCTGGTGTGGCGCCTCGCCTCTCCGTCGATCGTCGGCTGGGCGATCGGGGGCGCGCTCACCGGGCTGCTCGCCACGACTCTGAGTGGCATCGCGGGACAGATCTCCGGCGAGAATCCCGCCGTCCAGCAGATCCTCGAGAAGATCGCACGGACCGGAACGCTCGACGAGGCCGTCATCACCGTGTTCTTCACCCTCCTCGGCATCCTGGCGGCGTGCTCCGCCGTGCAGACCGTCGTGCGTGCGCGGCAGGAGGAGGCCCACGGCACGGCAGAGCTGGTCCTCGCGAGCCCCGTCGATCGCGTCCGCTGGCTCGCCGACCACGTCGTCGTCGCCACCTGCGCGGTCGTCATCGTCGTCGCCGCGGCCGTTCTCGCCGGATACGTCGGCGTCGCCGCTCACGGGGGCGGGGCGACGCTGTACCGGGCCGTGACCGTCACCGGGCTCGGGCAGCTGGCCGCGGCATCCGTCTTCACGGTCCTCACGGCGCTCGTGTTCGTGGTGGCTCCGCGGGCGACGATCGGCGTGGGCTGGGCGCTCGTGCTCGCCGGGACGATCCTCGGGCTCTTCGGGCCGCTGTTCGGCCTCCCGGGGTGGACGACGAACATCTCTCCCTTCGCGGTGACGCCGGTCCTGTCGGGGGCGGATGTCGACCTGCGCGGGCTGTGGTGGATCCTCCTGGCGGTCATCGCCGGCGCCGGGCTCTCGCTCGGGCTCATGCGACGCCGCGAGCTCGCGGGCGACGGATAGGGTGGCCCCGATGACAGAGCACCTGGCGACCGAGCCCGCCGAACAGGCTGCCGCGATGATGACAGCGGCGGGGATGCCGCGCATGCCCGCGCGCGCGATGATGGCGCTCGTCGCCGCGCCGGAGGGTGGCTACACCGCCGCCGACCTCGCCGACCGCCTCGGCGTGAGCGCCGCCTCGGTGTCGAGCGCGGTGCAGTATCTGCAGCGGGTGCACTTCATCCAGCGTCGCACGCGACCCGGTGACCGTCGCGACCGGTACGAGCTCGCGCACGGCACGTTCTACGGGTCGATCGCCAGCAACGCCACGGTCTACGAGCGGATGGCCGAGTTCGTCACCCGGATCGCGCAGGAGGGGCGGGAGGATGCCGCCGTGCACGAGCGGGCGACCGAGATGGCGTCGTTCTTCCGCTTCCTCGCGAGGCGCATGCCGCAGCTCATCGAGGAGTGGGAGGCCGACCCCCGCGCGAGGGAGGAAGACAGGTCGGTCTAGATCACCGCGCCGGTGGAGAGCACGAAGGAAGGCGCGAACGTCGTCATCGAAGTTCCAGGCGGGGTCGGGACGGTCGGCGGGCGCGTCGCCACCGCGATCCCCGCCGCCCACCCGGGGGCACGTCCTCCGTCGGGCGGGTGGAACCACTCCGCCGCGAGCCCGCGGCGGGTGAGCAGCCATGCGATGAGGGAGTTGCTGTTCCACATGTCGTCCGCCTCGGGCACACGACGCCCCCACGTCAGCGCGGGGACCCGCGAGACGTCGTCGCGCAGAGCACGCGCGCGCGCCGCATCGAGCCGGATCGTCACCGGGGGGCCTACGGCGGAGGCGCGATCGGGGAGGATGCCGTCCCGCCACGCCCGGACCTCGTAGCGGAAGGCGCGTAGACGCCCGAGGGGGCGGAGCCCGACCGGCCCCGTCACCGCGACCCCACGGTCGGCCCGAGGCTGACCCCAGGCCGGCGTCATCTCGATCACATATCGCCGGGAGTCCACGAAGACCTCCAGCGCGGCGTGGAAGAGCGGCTCGGGGCGGCGATGCTCCCGCCTCGCCACGATGAGCTCCCACCACCTGCTCGTGTGGACGACCACGTGCCCGCCGGCACCGACCGGCAGCCACCACAGGTCCACCCGGCTCTCCACACCGGCACGCTATCCACCTCGGATGCAGCAGTTCGGGACCATGGTCCCGAACCGGGCACGGGTTCCGTGTCAGGGAGACGCGGAACCTGCGCCGCCCGATACGACGTCGGCCCCGCCGGGGGTGTCCGAGTCGTCGGGACCGTGGGAGCCGCCGACCCCGACCGCCGCTGCGGGGGTCGCGGCATCCACGCGGTCATCGACACCCGTCGCCGCCTGCTCGAACTGGGCGCGGTAGAGGCGCCAGTACGCACCCTCGGCCGCGATCAGCTCTTCGTGCGTGCCCTTCTCGACGATGTCGCCGTGCTCCATCACGAGGATGAGGTCGGCGTCGCGGATGGTCGACAGCCGGTGCGCGATCACGAACGACGTGCGCCCCTCGCGCAGCACCGCCATCGCGTGCTGGAGCAGCAGCTCCGTGCGCGTGTCGACCGAGGACGTCGCCTCGTCGAGGATCAGCACCGCCGGATCGGCCACGAACGCGCGGGCGATCGTGATCAGCTGCTTCTCACCCGCCGACACGTTCGAGGCATCCTCATCGAGGAGCGTGTCGTAGCCGTCGGGGAGGGAGTGCACGAAACGGTCGACGCGCGTCGCGGTCGCCGCCGCGACGATCTCGTCGTCGGTCGCCGACTCGCGACCGTAGCGGATGTTGTCACGGATCGTCCCAGCGAACAGCCACGGGTCCTGCAGCACCATGCCCGTGCGGGAGCGGACGTCGTCGCGCGTGAGCTGCGCCGTGTCGTGCCCGTCGAGCAGGATGCGGCCGCCGTCGAGCTCGTAGAACCGCATCAGCAGGTTCACGAGCGTCGTTTTGCCGGCGCCCGTCGGGCCGACGATCGCGACCGTCTGCCCCGGCTCCACCCGGAACGACAGGTCGCGGATGAGAGGTCGCTCGGGGTCGTACGAGAAGGCGACGTGCTCGAACTCGATGACCCCGCGGCCGCCGGCCTCACGGGCCGGTGCCTGCGCGTCGGGCTCCTGCTCCGGCTCGTCGAGCAGCTCGAACACGCGCTCGGCGGATGCGGTGCCCGACTGGACGACCGCCGCCATCCCGCCCAGCTCCGACAGCGGCTGCGTGAACTGCTGCGAGTACTGGATGAACGCCTGCACGTCGCCGAGCCGCAGGTTGCCGCTCGCGACCATAAGACCGCCCAGCACGGCGATGCCCACGTACGTCAGGCTGCCGACGAACATCATGCCGGGCATGATGATCCCGGAGAGGAACTGGGCGCGGAAGCTCGCCTGGAAGAGGTCTTCGTTGTCTTCGGCGAACTTCGCTCGGGAGATCTCCTCGCGCCCGAAGACGCGGACCAGTGCGTGGCCCGAGAACGACTCCTCGACGCGGGCGTTGAGCCTGCCGACCTTGCGCCACTGGATGCCGAACGCCTTCTGCGAGCGAGGCCCGATGACGCCGAAGATCACACCCATGAGGGGAAGCGCGACGAGGGCGACGAGCGCGAGCTGCCATGAGATCGAGAACATCATGATGAGGACGCCGACGACCGTCAGCACCGACGTCAGCGCGCCGGACAGCGATTGCTGCATCGTCTGCGTGATGTTGTCGATGTCGTTCGTGACCCGGGAGATGAGCTCGCCGCGCTGCACCTTGTCGAAGTAGGCGAGCGGCAGGCGGTTGATCTTGGCCTCGACCTCCTCGCGCAGGCGCCACATGGTGCGCACCATGATGACGTTGATGACGTACCCCTGCACCCAGCTGAGGAACGCGGACACCACGTAGATCACCAGCACCCACGCGACCACGACGCGCAGCTGGTCGAAGTCGACGCCGCCGCCGACCCGGAAGTCGTGCATCGCCGCGACCATGTTGGCGAAGTCGCCCTGCCCGGCCGAGCGGAGCGCCGCGACCACCTCGGTCTGCGACGCGCCCACGGGGAACCGCCCGGCCAGCTGGCTGGAGAGGAAGCCCTCGTAGATGATGTTCGTCGCCTGACCGAGGACTTTCGGGGCGATCACGGCGAGCACCACGCCCACGGCGCCGGCGAACGAGACCAGCGCGAACGCGACGGCGTGCGGCCGGAGCAGGCCGATCATCCGCCCGAAGCTCTGCCGGAAGTTCGCCGCCTTGCCGGGAGCCACGCTGTCCCAGCTGCCGGAGGCGAGGCGCGCCTGCTCGGCGAGCTCGGCCTCGAGGCGCTCCTCCTCTGTCACCGTGTCCGGCGCGCTCATGCCTCCACCCCCAGCTGCGAGTCGACGATCTCCCGGTAGGTGACGCTGTCGGCCAGCAGCTCCTCGTGCGTGCCCACCCCGACGACCCGCCCGTCGTCGAGCACGACGATGCGGTCGGCGTCGACGATCGTCGACACGCGCTGCGCGACGACGATCTTCGTGACGTCGGGCAGCTGCTGCCACAGCGCCTTCCGCAGGCGGGCATCGGTGGCGAGATCGAGGGCCGAGAACGAGTCGTCGAAGACGAGGACGTCCGGGCGGTGCACGATCGCCCGCGCGATGGCGAGACGCTGCCGCTGGCCGCCCGACACGTTCGTGCCGCCCTGGGCGATGCGCGCCGACAGGCCGCCCTCCTTCTCCGCGACGAAGTCCCGCGCCTGGGCGATCTCGAGCGCGTGCCACAGCTCCTCGTCGGTCGCGTCCTCCCGCCCGAACCGGAGATTCGACTCGATCGTCCCGGTGAACAGGAACGGACGCTGCGGCACGAGGCCGATGCCCTTCCACAGCAGATCGAGGTCGGCCTCGCGCACGTCGACGCCCGCGACCCGCACCGCGCCGCCCGTGACGTCGAACAGCCGGGGGATGAGCGAGACGAGCGTCGTCTTGCCCGAGCCCGTCGAGCCGACGATCGCGACCGTCTCGCCGCGGGCCGCTCGGAAGGAGACGCCCTCCAGCACGGGGGACTCGGCGCCGGGGTAGGTGAAGCTGACGTCGTCGAAGACGACCGTGCCGGGCTCGGGGAACGCACCGACGGGATGCTCGGGTCGGCGCAGCGACGACTCGGCGTCGAGCACCTCGCCGATCCGCTCGGCCGACACGGCGGCCCGCGGGATCATGATCGTCATGAAGCTGGCCATGATCACGCCCATGAGGATCTGGCCGACGTATTGCATGAACGCGAACAGCGTGCCGATCTGCACGTCGCCCGCGTTGACCGAGACCCCGCCGAACCAGATGACGCCCACCACGGTGAGGTTGAGGATCAGCATGACGAGGGGGAACATGAGGACGAACAGCGACCCGACCTTGCGCCCGACGACCATGATGTCGGTGTTCGCTCCGCGGAAGCGCTCCTCCTCGATCCGCTCGCGGACGAACGCACGCACCACCCGGACGCCGGTGAGCTGCTCGCGCATCACGCGGTTCACGGCGTCGAGCTTGCCCTGGTAGCTGCGGAACAGCGGCACCATGCGGCTGATGATCAGCCCCGCGACGACCAGCAGCACGGGCACCGAGACGCCGATGAGCCAGCTGAGCCCGACGTCCTGCTGGAGGGCGAGCACGATGCCGCCGATGGCGAGCAGCGGCGCGCTCACGAGCATCGTCGCGCTCATCATCGCCAGCATCTGCACCTGCTGCACGTCGTTGGTGTTGCGCGTGATGAGCGATCCCGCCCCGAACCGCGAGATCTCGCGCTCGGAGAAGCCGCTCACGCGGTCGTACACGTCGCGGCGGATGTCGCGCCCCGCCGACATCGCCGCCCGGGCCGCGAAGTAGGTCGCGATGATCGAGGCGACGATCTGGCCGAGCGAGACCAGCAGCATGAACCCGCCGTGGGACCAGATGTAGCCGGTGTCGGCTCGGGCGACGCCCTTGTCGATGATGTCCGCGTTCAGGCGCGGCAGCGAGAGAGCGGCGAGAGCCGAGAGGAACTGGAAGACGAGGACGCCGGCGACCAGCCAGCCGTACGTCTTGAGATAGCGGTAGAGGATTCTGCCGAGCACGGGAACTCCTGAGGGGTGGACGGGCGATGCCCGACCTCCACACTGACACGAACCCCCGACACCGCGCACACCTTCAGTCGTGCGAATGGATCGCCGTCCGGTCGCGGCGCAGCGCGGTCAGCGACCGAGCTCCGAGAGGTGCGCCGTCAGCGCGTCCAGCGCGGGGCGCTGCCCCTTCACGAGCTTCTCGCGAGCCTGCGCGAGCGGCATCCACTCCGCCCGGTCGACCTCCGGGAACTCCTGCGTGCGTCCCGACCGCGGCGGCCACTCGAGCGCGAAGGTCCCGAAGACGAACCCGGATGCCTCGAACCCCGCGCCGTCCGCGACGAACACCGTCACGCGCTTGCCCGACGAGTACGCCCACGTCCCCAGTTCGGCGTACGGCGGCGCAGGCGGTTCGACGCCGAGCTCCTCGCGGAACTCCCGCACTGCGGCATCCACCGCCGCCTCATCCCCCTCGTCGAACTCGCCCTTCGGGATCGACCAGGCCGCGCCATCCTTCGACGCCCAGAACGGACCGCCCATGTGCGCGAGAAGCACCTCCGGCTCGACCCCGGGTTCGGAGCCGAGCCGGTACAGCAGGAGACCTGCGCTGGTGATCACACCAGGCGGCTCTTCGGCGACACGTCGTCCGTCAGCGCGGGGTCGGTCACCGCGACGTCCCCCACGGCGGCGTCGATCGCGGCCATCGTGTCAGCGTCGAGCTTCACTCCGGATGCGGCCACGTTCGACGCGATCTGCTCCGGACGGGATGCCCCCACCAGGGCAGCTGCGACGTTCGGGTTCTGCAGCACCCACGCGATCGCGAGCTGCGGCATCGAGAGCCCCACCTCGTCGGCGATGGGCTTCAGTCGCTGCACCGCGGTGAGGACGTCGTCCTCGAGGAAGCGCTGGATGAACTGCGCGCCACCCTGCGTGTCGGTGGCACGCGACCCCTCGGGCACCGGCTGACCCGGCAGGTACTTGCCCGACAGCACGCCCTGCGCCATCGGCGACCAGACGATCTGGGAGATGCCGAGCTCCTCGCTCGTCGGGACGACCTTGCCCTCGATGACCCGCCACAGCATCGAGTACTGCGGCTGGTTCGAGATGAACGGCACGTGCAGCTCCTTGGCGAGCGCCGCGCCCTCGCGCAGCTGCTCGGCCGTCCACTCCGAGACGCCGATGTAGAGGGCCTTGCCCTGGCGGACGATGTCGGCGAACGCCTGGAAGGTCTCCTCGAGCGGGGTCTCGTAGTCGAAGCGGTGCGCCTGGTAGAGGTCGACGTGGTCGGTGCCGAGGCGCTTCAACGAGCCCTCGATCGACTCGAGGATGTGCTTACGGCTGAGGCCGGTGTCGTTGGGGCCCTTCGGACCGGTCGGGAAGTACACCTTCGTGAAGATCTCGAGCGACTCGCGGCGCTGACCGGAGAGGGCCTTGCCGAGGACGACCTCGGCCGCCGTGTTCGCGTACGTGTCCGCGGTGTCGAAGGTCGTGATGCCGGCGTCGAGCGCGGCGTGCACCGTCGCGATCGCCGCGCTGTCGTCGACCTGCGAGCCGTGGGTCACCCAGTTGCCGTAGGTGATCTCCGAGACCTTGAGTCCGCTGTTTCCGAGGTACCGATAGTTGACCATGGTTAAACGCTACCGGGGGTGGAGGATGCCTCGGGTCGCTGTACCGTTCTCAGGATCGCTCTTCGGAGACTCCTCTCGCCGGCCCGGAATCATCCGGTAGAGCGAGGTCGCGACGACCGGCGTTCCTGAGAACGGTACGGCGCGGAGGCGCCACGGGGCGGCGTCAGGCCGGGCCGCGGGCGATGTCGGCCCGCTCGTGCCACGTGCGGGCCGTGACGCGGTCGAGGGCCACCTGGCGGCGCAGCGCATCGGCCTTCTCGTAGAGCGACGGATCGCCGTAGCTCGTGAGGACCTTCACCAGCACGGGCAGCAGCTCGATCATGAAGAAGAGCGCCGCGATGAGCCAGTGCGCCCACGCCAGCGTCGGCTCCTTCTTCGAGAGGCTGTCGAGCGCCGTGATCTGGCTGAGGAGTCCGACGGCGTCCGCGTTGCCGTTCGCCACCGTGGCCGCCCGCGCGTCGTAGACGGCCAGCGCGGTGTCGTAGGTCTTGCGTGCCGCGGGCAGCTCATCCCGCGCCTGCTTCTTGTTGCGCGCCTCGGATGCGCTCACGGCGGCGTCGCCCGAGGCGTTCGCGGCGGCGAGCGCCGCCTGTGCGGCGGTGAGCTTCGCGGCGAGAGCGTCGTAGGCGGACTGGGCGGCGGCGAGCTGTGCCTTGGCGGCATCCGAACTCGCGCCGCTGCCGACGACCCCCGTGCAGCCCGGCACCGTGCCTGCACCCTGGCCGGTCAGTTCGCACTGGTACAGCGCACGTGCCTGGTCGATCGTCTTCTGCGCGGCGGCGACCTGCTCGTCGAGCTGATCGACGGTCTTCTGCGCGGCCGCGGCCGCGGCGGACGTCGTCGAGGTGCCGGCGACGATACCCGTCGCGGCCTGGTTCTCCAGAGCGCTGACGCGTGCGGATGCCGCATCCAGCGCCTTCTTCTCGGGCCCGTCGGTGACCGCCTTCTGGTCGGACACCGCCTGGGACAGGTTCGTCGAGGTGACCTCGCGGGCGATGTCGTTCTGGAACACCTGCAGCACGAGCGGCTCGGCGACCACGACGCCGATGAGCGCGGCCATGATCACGCGGGGGACCGCGAGTCCGATGAGCTTCCCGATGCGGTGGGTCGAGCGCATCGTGGAGGTGAGGAACCGGTCGAGGTTGAAGATGATGAGCGCCCACACGATCGCGAGCGGCACCGCGAACCACACCGCGACGCGGACGCCGGTCGTCAGGGCGAACCCCATCGAGATCGCGGAGACCAGCGCCGTGCTCGCGAGCACGAAGAACATCTGCACGAAGCGCGGCGTCTCCTCCGGAACATCCGCCAGCACGTCGGCGTCGGCACCGCCCAGCACGGCCAGGCGCCGGCCGAGCGGGAGGCGCGGACCCCTCGGGCGGCGCGCCGCACGTCGGCGCTCCGCGGATGCGGCGGCCGGCTCGGGCTCGTCGCCGGCGGCCGGCTCGGGCTCGGCGGCGGCAGAGGCATCCTCCGCCGCAACCGGTGGCACGGGCTCGGTGCGGGCGTTCGGATCGACATCGAGGAACTCGTCCTCGAACGGATCCTCAGGGAGCTCGTCGCCGTCGCGGTCGCGCTCGGCGTCCCGCACGTCGCTCAAGTACAGCGGCTCGTCCTCCTCGCTGCCGTCCAGTTCGATGCGACCGTCGGAGCCGAACCGGCCGGGTCGATGCGCGGAGTACGACGAAGACATCCGCTCAGCCTAGGCAACCGCGCCTGGGCGAGTGGTGCACGAGGCCTGGGCGCCGGCTGTGCCGCACGCAGGACCGGCGCCCGGCGGCGGGCGCGGTCCCGGCGCCGGTCAGGCCTCGGCCGGGGTCGCGGCGGCCATGACCTCGTCCTCGGTCGATGCGACGAGCTGCCCACAGGCGCCGTCGATCTCCTTGCCGCGGGTGTCGCGGAGGGTCGTCGGGATGCCGGCGTCGTTGAGCCGACGCACGAACTCGTTCTGCACGTGCGCCTCGGACGCCGTCCAGATCGAGCCGGGCGTGGGGTTGAGCGGGATCGGGTTCACGTGCACCCACCCGCGCCCGCGCGCGTTCAGCTTGTCGGCGAGGAGGTCGGCGCGCCAGGCGTGGTCGTTCATGTCCTTGATCAGCGCGTACTCGACCGAGACGCGGCGGCCCGTCCGGTCGAAGTAGCCGCGCGCGGCGTCCAGCGCCTCGTCCACCTTCCACCGTGAGTTCACCGGGATCAGCTCGTCGCGCAGCTCGTCGTCGGGCGCGTGCAGCGACAGGGCGAACGTGACCGGGATGTCCTCGTCGGCGAGCTTGCGGATGGCGGGCACCAGCCCGACCGTGGAGACCGTGATGCCGCGCGCGCTCATCCCGAGCCCGTGCTTCTTGTCCACCATGACCCGCACCGCCTGCATGACCCTGGCATAGTTCGCGAGGGGCTCGCCCATCCCCATGAAGACGATGTTCGAGACGCGCTCGGCGGAGTGGTCCGTGCTCTTCTTGCCACCCAGGCCGCCGTCGGCGATGAGGCGGTTCGCCCGCACGATCTGCTCGATGATCTCCGCCGCCGACATGTTGCGCGTGAGCCCGGCCTGCCCCGTCGCGCAGAACGGGCAGTTCATGCCGCATCCGGCCTGCGACGACACGCAGAGCGTGATCCGGCCCGGATACCGCATGAGGACGGACTCGACGAGCGCGCCGTCGTGCAGCTTCCAGAGGAACTTGATGGTGTCGCCGCGGTCGGTCTCGAGACGGCGGACCTCCGTGAGCAGCGGCGGCAGCATCCCGTGCACGAGCTCCGCGCGGCCCTCGGCCGGCAGGTCGGTCATGTGGGCCGGGTCGTGCGTGTGATGGGTGAAGTAGTGGGTCTCCAGCTGGCGGGCGCGGAAGCCGGGCAGCCCGAGCTCCTTCACCTTCGCCGCGCGCTCGTCGGGAGTGAGGTCGGCGAGGTGCACGGGAGGCTTGCCGCGCTTGGGCGACGCGAACTGCAGGAGCGGTCGGCCCTCGGCATCCTTCTGCTGCGTCCACCCCTCGGTCGCCGGGCGCACCTGCGCCGGACGGCCCGTCGAACGGACGGCACCGCGCGCGGCGGACGGCGAATCGGTCATGCGTCCAGGGTAGGGGACCGGCCTGCACGAAGGCTGGTGGGGCTACGGTCGTCTCATGGATGCCGCGACCCGGCGGGAGCTCGACGAGCTGCGTCGCCGCGCGTACGGGCCGGACCCCGACATCGCCGACGATCCCGCCGCTGTCGCGCGCCTGATCGCGCTGGAGGATCTCGCGCGTCCCGCGCCCCCGGCACCCGTCGCCGCCGCGTCCGCCGCTTCGGAACGTGTGGCGGAGAGCGACCCGGTCGCGGATCGCGAGACGTCCCTCTCGGCGGCCGACGAAGCGGCAGAACCTGAGACGGATGCGACGCCCGCCGCGGCGCAGACGGATGCTGCGGCATCCCGCCCCGCGACTCCGCGTTCGCTGCGCAGGCGGGTCGCGCTCATCGCGGGGGTCGCAGGGGTGCTGCTCGTCCTCGTCGCCGCGGTGCAGGTCGGGCTGCAGCTGTCCCACCGCACGACGGCGGCCGCGGCGGCCCCCCGCGCGATCCCCGGCGGCACGGCATACCACTTCATCTCCGACCCGGGCTCGCGGATCGTGGCCCGGTACTCGATCGACGGCTTCGTCCCGACGCCGGGCCAGGACGAGCGCTCGATCGAGGTCGGCGAGCAGTTCGGCTGGAAGCTGTCCATCCTGAACACGTCCGACGGCAGCTCGTGCATCGTCCTCACCCGAAAGACCACGTACCGCAACTGCGTGTCCGATTCGGTGCTCTCGACCGGGGGCATGATGGTCGCCCTCCCGTACGCCGCGGTGCCGGCGACGGATCGTCCCTTCGGCATGCGGAAGAGCCAGGGCATCGGCTACTGGCTCCTCCCCGACGGGCGGATCATGGTCGTGCTCGGCCCGTCGAGCCTGCTCGACGGCGGCTGAGCCGCCGACCCGGCGTCGGAAAAGCAGGCGCGATGAGCCCCCGCGGGCCGAATGGGGTGAGAACGGCCCGTCCGCCGACGATCCGCCCTGCTCTTCCGACGCCCGGCTCCCGATACGCTGTGCCGGTGGTCCCGCTCCCGAACCTCGTCGCCTTCGCCGCCGCGGCGCTCGTGCTCATCGTCATCCCCGGGCCGAGCGTGCTGTTCACGATCGGCCGGGCGCTGCAGCTCGGCCGCCTGGGCGGCATCCTGAGCGTCCTCGGAAACGCCCTCGGCCAGATCCCGATCATCATCGCCGTCGCATTCGGCGTCGGTGCGATCGTGGCGCAGTCGATCGTGCTGTTCACCGTCGTCAAGGTCGCGGGGTCGCTCTACCTCATGTACCTGGGCGTGCAGGCGATCAGGCACCGGCGCGACCGGGCGACGGCGCTCACCACCGACGCGCCCCGCCGCTCCGCCTGGCGGCAGCTTCTGCAGGGGTTCATCGTGGGGATCACCAACCCGAAGACGATCGCCTTCTTCGTCGCGGTGCTCCCCCAGTTCGTCGACCTGCACCACGGATCCGTCCCGCTGCAGATGATCGAGCTCGGGCTGGTCTTCTTCGTGCTCGCCGTGCTGTCCGACAGCGTATGGGCGTTCGTCGCCGCGGCCGCGCGCGACTGGTTCGCGAAGTCGCCGAAGCGCATCTCGGCGCTGTCCGCCACCGGCGGCGGGATGATGATCGGACTCGGCGGCATCCTGCTCTTCACGGGCAACGACCACTGACCCGACCGGCTGCGGCGGGGGCCCGGCGGCACCCGGCGACACCCGGCGGTTCGAAAACGCGGATCGACCCGCGCGACGCGCCGTGGTCGACGGCGCACCCCCGGCGCGCCGCCGGGTCGATCCGCGTTTTCGCGCAGACGGGTGTGGGCGACGCGGGCGCCACGCGCGCGGCGGGCCGGGGTCAGTCGAGGAAGATGTCCGGGAACAGCTCGCTGTCGGGCGTGCCCGGGGTCGCGGCGTAACGGGCGAAGTCGGTGACGCCCGACTCCTCCAGCACGTCCTCGACGACGAGCGTCTGCCCGGTGTACTCTCGGGACGGGCGCGTGAGCACCTCGTAGGCCGCGTCGGCGTAGATCTCCGGTGTGCGGCTGACGCGCATCATCCGGTCGCCGCCGAGCGCGAACTGCACCGCCGCCGTGGCGATCGTCGTCCGCGGCCACAGGGTGTTCGCCGCGATGCCGTCGGCGGCGAACTCCGCCGCCAGCCCCAGTGTCGCCATCGTCATGCCGTACTTCGCGAGCGTGTACCCGGTGTGCGCGCCCAGCCACTTCGAGGAGAGGTTCAGCGGCGGCGACAGCGAGAGGATGTGCGGGTTCTCGGCATCCTTCAGGATCGGGACCGCCGCCCGGCTGAGCAGGAACGTGCCGCGCACGTTGACGTCCTGCATCAGGTCGTACTTCTTCGTGGACAGGTCGAGCGAGCGCGACAGGTCGATGACGCTGGCGTTGTTCACGACGATGTCGATACCGCCGAACTCGCCCTGCGTCTTCAGCACCGCCGCGGTGATGTCGTCCTCGTTGCGCACGTCGCCGACGATGGGCAGGGCCTGGCCCCCGGCATCCCGGATCGCCTGCGCCGCGGTGTGCACCGTGCCCTCGAGCTTTGGATGCGGGGTGTCGGTCTTGGCGAGGATCGCGACGTTCGCGCCGTCCGCCGCCGCGCGCAGGGCGATCGCGAGGCCGATGCCGCGGCTGCCGCCGGACATCAGGATGGTCTTGCCTGCCAGGGTCATGCGGTCTCCTTCGGGGCGGCGGTCTTGCGGGATGCGGCGGCGAACGCCGCCACGCGCACCTTCGACTCGTCGGTGTCGAAGCGCGCGCCGATCGTCGCGGCCTCATCGTCGAGGTTCTCCGCGAACGTCCGGTCGGCGCCCACGCGGACGAGGCGCTTGGCCTGGCCGAACGCGGCCGTGGCGTTGTCGAGCCAGAACCGTGCGACCTCCTCGGCGCGCGCGGCCACCTCCGCCGGAGCCACGACCTCGGCCACGAGGCCCCAGTCGAGCGCGGTCGCCGCGTCGATCGTGCGGTCCTGCAGGAGCAGCTGGAGCGCGCGGCGCTGCCCGATGGCCGCGGGGAGGAGGGTCGAGACGCCCAGGTCAGGGGTGAGCCCGATGTTGGCGTACCTGCTGACGAAGCGCGCCTGGTCGGAGGCGACGATGTAGTCGGCGGCGAGCATGAGGCCGAGGCCCCCGCCGGCCACCGCTCCCTGGACCGCGGCGACGATCGGCGTGTCCGACAGCGCCCATGTCCGGATGCCGTCGTGGATCACGTGCGCCGTGTCGGTCACGGCCGAGCCGCCCGCGCCGGAGGTCGCCATCGCCACGACGTCGCCGCCGGCGCAGAACGCCGGGCCCGCGGCATCCAGGATCACCGCGCCGACGGATGCGTCGGACGTGACCTCGTGCGCGATGTCGCGCCAGCGCGTACCCATCTCGAAGTCCATCGCGTTGAGCGAGGCCGGGCGGTTGAACGTCACGCGGGCGAGGCCGCCCTCGATGGAGAGGAGGATCGAGTCGCTCATCTCGGTGCCATCCTGATCGCGCCGTCGAGACGGATCGTCTCGCCGTTGAGGTAGCCGTTGTCGACGATCGACACGACGAGCCGGGCGTACTCGTCCGGCCGGCCCAGCCGTTGCGGGTACGGGACCTGCTGACCGAGCGAGTCCTGCGCGGCCTGCGGGAGACCGGCGAGCATCGGGGTCTCCATGATGCCGGGCGCGATGGTGCAGACACGGATGCCGTAGCGCGCGAGCTCGCGGGCGATCGGGAGCGTCATGGCGTGCACGCCGCCCTTGCTCGCCGAGTAGGCGGGCTGCCCGATCTGGCCGTCGAAGGCGGCGACGCTCGCCGTGTTGACGATGACGCCCCGGTCGCCGTCGGCCGTCGGGTCGGTGGCGGCCATCACCGCGGACGCCTGCCCGATCACGTTGTAGGTGCCGATGAGGTTGACGCGGATGATCCGCTCGAAGTCGGCGAGCGGGCTCGGGGTACCGTCGCGGCCGAGCACCTTCGCCGGCGGCGCGATCCCCGCGCAGTTGACGACGACCCGCAGCGGGCCGCCGGCGGCGGCGACCTGGACGGCCGCGGCGACCTCGGTCGGGTCGGTGACGTCGGCGGGGGCGAACGCGCCGCCCAGCTCCGCGGCGACCTCCGCGCCGGCGGAGGTGGGCAGGTCGATGATCGTGACGTGCGCGCCGGCGTCGGCGAGCCGGCGGGCCGTGGCGAGACCGAGGCCGCTCGCGCCCCCGGTGACCAGGGCGGATGCGCCTGAGATGTCCATGCGTTCTCCTTCGAAGCGTGCGGATGCCGCGGCATCCCGTCTCAGCTTACGCGGGACTCAGTGTCACCGTCGAGCGGGTCGCCGTCGCTCTCCAGGCTAGCCCGGCGGCGCCGGGGTGACGGGCGCGGTGCGGCGGCGGGCGCGGGCGGGTGAAGGTGGGGGCGGGTGACTGCGGTCGGGGACTCGTCGCAGATTCAGGAGAAACCGCCCACAATCGGCCCGTAGGACCTTCCTCCCGCAGATTTCTCCTGAATCTGCGGCACACGAGAGGCGCGACCGACGCGCGGAGGTCCGGAAGGGGCGCGACACCGGTCACGGGGCGGTGGATGGCGGCAGGATGGGGGCGTGTCCATCCCCCTCGAGGCCGTCGAGGTCCCCGAAGCCGTCCGCCGGCTCGCCCGGGGCGCCGGCCTGACCCCGGTGTGGCGCAACGAGCTGGGCGGCCTGACCTTCCGCACGGACGACGGCCGCTACCTCAAGTGGAGCCCGCGGCATCCGGAGCTCGACCTCGGGGCGGAGGCAGAGCGGCTCGGCTGGGCCGCCCGCCACACTCCCGTCCCGCGCGTGCTGGAGGTGGGCGGCGACCGCACGCAGGCGTGGCTGGCGACCGCGGCGATCCCCGGGGAGTCGGCTGTCGCGCCGCGGTGGATCGCCGATCCGGCGACCGCCGTCCGGGCCGTCGGCGTGGGGCTGCGGGCGCTGCACGATGCACTGCCCGTGGACGACTGCCCGTTCGACTGGGGCGTGCCCGGCCGCATCGCCCGCGCCGCGGTCCGCGGCATCCGGCTTCCCGACGCGCTCCGCGAGCCGCCCCCCGTCGACCGGCTCGTGGTGTGCCACGGCGACGCGTGCTGCCCTAACACCCTGCTGGGAGACGACGGCGCGTGGATCGCCCACGTCGACCTCGGAGCGCTCGGGGTCGCCGACCGCTGGGCCGACATCGCCGTCGCGTCGATGAGCACCGCCTGGAACTACGGCCCGGGCTGGGAGGACGCCCTCATCGCGGCCTACGGCGTCGAACCCGACCGCGCCCGGCTCGCGTACTACCGCGACCTGTGGAACGCGACCTGACCGCCGGCGCGGGACCGTCCGCGCAGGACCGCCCGTTCACGACCACACGAACCGGAACGTCCCGGCGGCCACGGCCGCGGCGAGCGCGACGACGATGATCGCACAGCCGCCGAGGAGCGCGACCAGGTCGCGCGGGTGCAGCGAGGACCGCCGGGCCCACGTGCGCCGGATGCCGGAGCCGAAGCCGCGCGCCTCCATCGCGGTGGCGAGCTTCGTCCCCCGGCGGACGGCGAACACCAGCAGCACGAACGCCATCGAGATGAAGCGGCGCAGCACGCCGCGGTCGCCGACGCCGCGCGCCCGCCGCGCCAGCGTCATGCTGCGCCAGTCGTCGACGAACAGCCCCATCGTGCGCGTGCCGGCGAGGACGCCGAGAACGAACCGGCTCGGCAGCCGGGCGATCTGGGCGAGCGCTCCGGCGAGCTCGATGGGGTCGGCGCGGCCGAACAGCAGGATCGTGGGCAGCCCCAGCGCGACGACGCGCAGCCCCACCGCGACGGCGAGCGCGATCGAGTCGTCGCTGATCGTGGCGTACCAGAACGTCCAGTAGACGTGCCCGCCCGGCTGCGCGTAGAGCAGCATGCTGACGCCGGCGACGGGCGCGAACGCGACGACGGGCGCGAGCCGCCGGAGCACGGTCGCGACCGACAGCCCGGTGAGGGGGATGCACAGCAGCTGCAGGACGATCGCGACGCCCGCGCTGGTCACGTCGATCGAGGCGAACAGCGGGACGGACAGGAGGACGGCGATCGCGATCCGCGTCACCGGGTTGACGCCGTCGAGCCAGGCGTCCCGGGTCGCGGCCGGCGCGTCGACGACTGCGGCGGTCACGCGGCCGCCTCCGGGACGACGGCGCGCGGCAGGAGCTCGATGCGGTGGCCGCCGAGGTGGCGGACGACGCCCTGGTCGTGGGTGACGGCGACCACCGTGGTCCCACGCGCGACCTCCTCCTGGAGGAGACGGACGAGCTCGATCCACCCGCGCCGATCCTGGCCGAACGTGGGCTCGTCGAGGACGATGACCGCCGGGGCCGCGGCGAGGACGGTCGCCACCGACAGCCGCCGCTTCTGGCCGCCGGACAGCGTGAACGGGTTGGCGAGGGCGAGCGGAGCGAGGTGCAGCCGCTCGAGCAGCTCGTCCGCCACGGCATCCGCCTCGGCGCGCGAACGACCCAGCGCCCGCGGCCCGACCGCGAGCTCTTCGCGGAGCGTCCGCGCGAGGAACTGATGCTCGGGCTCCTGGAACACGGTGCCGATGCGCGTGAGGAGCTCGCGCGAGGTCCAGCGCGACGGCCGCCGGCCGGTGCGCCCCGCAAGGTCTGGCGCGGCGATCACCTCCCCCGCGAGCTCGGGCAGGAGCCCGGCGAGAGTGAGGGCGAGCGTCGACTTGCCGACACCGTTCGGCCCGGTGACGACGGTGGCCGATCCGCGGAGCACCGTCAGATCGAGGGGCCCCCGGACGGGCGTGCGTCCGTCGCGGCTCAGCATCAGGCCGTCGGCTGCGAGCGCGTGCGGCACGGATGACGGGACGGATGCCGCGGCCGGCAGCACCGGCACGGGCAGGTCGTCGCCGGGAACCCACACGCCGGCCTCGGCCAGCGCCGCCCGGTGCGCTCCGAAGACGGCGGCGGGCGTGCCGTCCGCCAGGAGTCCCCCGGCGGCGTCCAGCACGATGACGCGCGTCATGAGGTCGGCCCACACCTCGGTCCGGTGCTCGATCACGACGAGCGTCGCGCCGGTCGCGGCCACCGCCCGCTCGACGCCGGCGCGGACGTCGGCGACACCGTCGGGATCGAGGTTCGCGGTCGGCTCGTCGAGGAGCAGCAGCCCGGGGCGCATGGCGAGGACGCCGGCCAGCGCGAGCCGCTGCTTCTGTCCGCCGGACAGGGCCTTCGTCGCCCGGTCGGGCGGGACGTCGAGCCCGACCGCGTCGAGCGCCTCCGCTACGCGGGCCGGGATGTCCGCGGGCGGGATGCCGAGGTTCTCGGGTCCGAACGCGACGTCGTCGCCGACCCGCGACAGCACCACGCCGGCATCCGGATCCTGCAGCACGAGTCCCACCCGGCCGCGCTGGGTCTCGGGCGGTGCGCCGTCCACCCGCAGCGAGCCGGATGCCTCGCCCTCGTCCGCACCCCCGAGCAGGCCCGCCATGCCCGCGAGCAGCGTCGACTTCCCCGCTCCCGAGGCGCCGAGCAGCAGGACCCGCTCACCGGGTTCGATCGTGAAGGTCACGTCGCGCACCGCGGGAGCGCGGCGCCCCGCGTAGCGCCATCCCCACCCGGCCGCGACCACGCCGGCGGGCGCGCCGGAACCCATGCTCAGATCTCGCGCCGGGCTTCCCGCCCGGATGCGAAGCGGTTCAGCGCCCCGGTCGAGGCGAGCGCCCGCACCAGGACCCAGCCGAGCACCCCGGCCAGCAGGGCCGCCGAGACGACGATCGATGCGAGGTAGATGAGGTTGAACTCGAGCGACTTCAGGATGTTCGGCGAGCTCCCGTAGAAGAGCTCGAACACCCACGCGCCCAGGCCGGCGCCGATTCCGGCGAGGACCGCGACAGGGAGGCGGAAGCTCCGGTAGAGGAAGAGCGCGAACACGAGCTCGGCGCCGAGACCCTGGACGAACCCCTCGAACAGCGTCGACACGCCCCAGACGTTGCCGATCAGCATCGAGACGATCGCGGCGACCGTCTCGACCAGCAGCGCCGCACCGGGCTTGCGGATCACGAGACCCCCCACGACACCGCCGAGCAGCCAGATGCCCACGGCGATCCCGCCGAGGCCGGGCGTGACGCCGTCCATCACGGTGAACCAGGCGTATCCGATGGTGTTCCATCCCCAGAACACCAGGCCGATCGCGACGCCGATGACGGCGGCCACGACGATGTCGACGACGCGCCACCGGAAGCGCCCCGCGGTGGCGGCGACAGACGCGGATGAAGACACGGAAACGTGCATTGATCTCTCCTCCCTGCGCTGGCATGACCCAGATCAGGTTCGACGGTCGAAGCGTCGTTCGCTTCCTCTCAGCCCGGCACACCGGACTCCCGTGGTTGTGCCGCCGAGTATACGCCGGATGGCCGGGGTACCTTAAGCGGGTGACTCCCGAGGACGTTCCGCTGTCTCGTCGCGCCCGCCGCGAGACGACGAAGGGCGAGGCGGCGCCGCTCGACGGCATGACGTCGGGCACCGCCGTGCTCGCGGGACCGACCTCCGCACCGGATGCCGCCCCCGCACCGGATGTCCCCCTCCCGCGGGACGAGAACCCCGGCGTCGTCGAGCCGGACGCGCCCCGCGCCCTCGGCTGGCTCGACCCCGCCGCCGTCGGGACGATCGCATCCCGCCCGTCGCTCGCCGGAGCGGCGGCACCGTACGTCCCCGTGCAGCCGGACCTCCTGGCGCGCGCGCCGCGCCGGTCGGCCTGGCGCCCCGCCGTCCTGGTGCCGTCCGCGCTCATCGTGCTCGCGATCGCCGCCTACTGCGCGGTCACGCTGCTGTGGCCGCTCCACGCGATCGCGCCGACCGTCGCCGGGACGACCGTCAAGCCCGTCGCGGCACCCGCCGCGGCGATCGCGTGGCCGGCGCACGGCAGCGGCGCCGTGTCGGTGCAGGGGATCGCCGGGTCCGCGGCATCCACGACCGATGCCCGGGCGATCGCGAGCATCACCAAGGTCGTCACCGCGCTCCTCGTGCTCGACGAGATGCCGCTGAAGCCGGGTGAGCAGGGGCCGTCGTTCCACTTCACGCGTGCCGACAGCGCCCAGTACTGGTCGTATCTGCGGCAGAACGAGTCGGCGCTGGACGTGCCCGTCGGCGGCTCCCTCACGGAGTACCAGATGCTCGAGGGGATGCTCATCGGCTCGGCCGGCAACTACGCCGACCGCCTCGCGGGGAACCTGTGGCCGACGGACGCGACCTACGCGAACGCCGCACAGACCTGGCTGCAGGCGCACGGCGTCCCGGGGATCACCGTGGTGGAGCCGACCGGCATCGAGCCGGGCAACGCCGCCAGCCCCGGCGCGCTGCTCGTGCTGGCGCAGAAGGCGATGGCGAACCCGGTCATCGCGGAGATCGTGGGGAAGAAGTCGGTCGACCTGCCCGGCGCGGGACATGTCGTGAACACCAACGGCCTCCTCGCCGACGCGGGCGTCGTCGGCATCAAGACCGGATCGCTGGACGCGTTCAACCTCCTCGCGGCGAAGGACGTCACCATCGGCGACACGACGGTGCGGATGTACGCCGCGACGCTCGGGCAGCCGGACGAGAAGACCCGGATCACCGCGACCCGGTCGCTGTTCGCGCAGCTCGAGAAGGAGCTGCAGCCGCGACCGTCCGTCGCCGCAGGGACGATCGTCGGCGACGTCACCACCCGCTGGGGCGAGACGGTGCCCGTCGAGACGGCGAAGGATGCCGACGTCGTGCTGTGGAACGGCGGTGTCGCGGCGGTCTCCACGACCTTCCGACTAGGCGAGCGTCGTGACAAAGGTGACGTCGTCGGCGCGCTGACCGCGACCGGTCCGCTCGGCGCCTCGACCGTCGACGTCACTCTGGCGCGCGACATCGAGGGTCCGGACGCCTGGTGGCGGCTCACCCACCCGCTCGACCTCTTCGGCCTGAACGGCTGATCGGGCGGCCGCGCCGCTCAGACGAAGCGGACCGTCTGGTCCAGGCGCGTGCGCACGTCGAAGAGCTCGTTGCCGCCGATCGCCCGCGCCCCCGCGACCCCGCGGCGGAGCACCGTCGACAGGGCGCTGCGGGATGCCACGACCGCCGGCGTCCCGCGGACCTTGCCGAGCTCCTCGACGGACTGCAGCACGTCCTCGTCCGGAAGGACGACGATCGCGCCGCCGAACCGGACGCCCGCCGCGCGCGCGATCGTGCGCATCCGCGCCACGAGCTCCGCGACGGGCGCTCCGTCGACGCCGTCGCCGGTCAGCTCGCCGCGGCGCACGCGGACCGGGCCGCCGAAGTCCTCCGAGAGGACGCCGTAGAGCCCGCTCGGCCCGAGGACGACGTGATCCAGCTTGGCCTCGGGGTCACCCGAGCGGCCTCCGGCGTAGACGTCGTGCCACACCGTGTAGCCCATGCCGAGGTCGGCGACGATGCGGGCCGTCGCCTCCTCCGCCAGCGCGTCGGCGAGGAGCCGGCGCACCTCGTGCGGGGCCGAGCGCACGAGCGCAGGGTCGTACGGATCGTCGAGGTCCACCCCGCGCCCCGCCCACTCGCGGATGAGCGACAGGTAGCGCTCGCGGCGCCATCCCCCCGGCTGCCCGTGCGACCGCGCGCGCGGCCGCGTGTCGGCCGGCGCAGAGGGCGCCCGCCATCCCGGGCTCGTCGTCGCGCTCGCCGGCGTCCACTGCGGGGCGTCGATCGTGCCGAACCCGTGTCCGCGGTCGTAGGCGGCGCGGGACTCCGCGGTGCCGATGAGCTCCCACGCGCGCTGCACCTGGACGAACACCGCGGCGTCGCCGCCGGTGTCGGGATGCGTCTGCCGCAGTCGCAGACGGTACGCCTTGCGCAGGGCCTCGTCGTCGACGGTGGGCGCGACGCCGAGCACGTCGTACGCCGACGCGGACAGCGGGCTGTCGAACACCGAGCCTCCCCAGCCGCCGCACGGGACACGGCGGCCTAAATCGTAACGCCCTCCGGCTGTGCGGTCCTGGTCAGCGACGCTGGTTGCGCCGCGCGTAGGCCGCCGAGCTGCGGCTCGACAGGGCCAGCAGCACCAGGATGTCGAGCCCGAGCGAGAGGAGCGACGCGCTGCCGCCGAGCGTGATCTCCTCGCCCTGCCACCACCAGGCGACGAACGAGCCCGTGATCGAGATCACCGCGATGCTCATCACGATGACGCGCGCCCAGTTGCGTCCGCGGTAGATGAACACCGCGAGCACGACGTCGGCGAGCACGAGCGCTGCCGTCAGCACGCTCAGGGCGACCAGGCCGATGTTCACCTCGTCGGGCGTGAGCCCGTCGACGTTGCCGGCGATCTCGCGCCCGACCTCGGAGAAGCGGCTGGACAGCAGCACGAGCACGAGCGCGCTGGCCAGTGCCCGCAGCAGCACGAGCACGGCGCCCGCCGTCGTCGAGGCGGGGCGCCTCATCCCCGGGTCGTACGCGGTCGGCCGCAGCAGCGTCGTCGGGTCGAACGAGCCCACCTTGCCCGGCGTGTGGTCGCTCATGCGGTGACCCCCGTGACGTCGACGATCGGCAGATCGCCGTCGGTGCGGATGCTGTCGCCGCCGCCGTTGCGGGAGTGGTACCCCGTCGAGAAGTCGGCGATCGTGTCGACCATGATCCGGGGATCCGCGGCGGACAGCGTCCCGACGACGTGGTCCCGTTCGATGTCGGTGTCGGCGTCGATCTTGTGCGTGATCTGCAGCGTGAACAGGGACAGACCGACGCGGCGGTCGAACGTTCCGGCCGCGAGCCAGTCCACGCGATAGCCGCCCGGCAGCAGCCAGTCGTCCGGGCAGCGCCAGAACCGGACGTGGTGGCGCTGTGCGGGATTCCCGTCCACCTCCTGCTGGAACGCCAGATCCTGCGGGCGGCCGAAGAGCAGCAGCGGACTGACCGGCGCCTCGTCGTAACTGCGGCGCGTCAACGTGGACGTGACGATCCGCAGCGACGAGCGCAGGTCGACGGGGTCGGCCTTCGTCCATCCGGCCGCGACCAGCGCCGCCTCGAGCTGCTCCTGCGTGCCCCTCACGGCGAGGTTGATCGGATCACCGAGCAGGCCGTCGCTCGTTCGCGCGCGCCCGATGAAGTAGTCGGGCACATAGATCGCCGTGAGGATGCGGTGCAGCCGCGGCAGCACCAGGTACGCGAGCAGCACCCAGAACACGACCGCGGCGACGATGCCCCACCATCCGAGGGAGAACGTCTCGGTCAGGCCGAGATACGCGAGCCACACGGCGGCCGCGCCGGCGAAGACGAAGAAGAACCAGTCCAGGGCGATGCCGACCGAGTACCGCCGTGTGCGCCCCGCCATCGCGTCAGTCCCAGAGGGGCGTCTCCGGCGCCCAGGCGAAAGCCGCGGCGACCGTCTCGGCATCCACCTCGGCGGAAGTAGCCGGGCGCCAGGACGGGGTGCGGTCCTTGTCGACCAGCTGCGCACGGATGCCCTCGACGAGGTCGGGCTGCGTCTGGGCGAACCACATCACGAGCCGGTACTCCTGTGCGAGCGCGGCACGCAGGTCGGGCAGCTCACGGGCACGGCGCACCGCCTCGAGCGTGACGGCCATGCCCGTCGGCGAGAGCTCCGCCAGCGTGTCGGCGGTGGCGGATGCCTCGGCCTCCGGCCGTGCGCGCAGGCGAGCGACGATCTCGGGCACGGTGTCGGCCGAGAACGCGTCGTCGATCCACGGCCGCGCCGCCGCCAGCCGCGGTGGGCCCGCCGTCTCGTCGAACAGCAGCACCAGCTCGGTCGGCGTCGACGGATCGGCACGCGTCTCGAGCGCGTCGCGGAGCGCCTCCAGATGCGCGGCCGGGACGAGGTGGTCGGCGAAGCCCGCGTACAGCGCGTCCGCGGCATCCATCGTCGCTCCGGTGACGCCGAGGTACTCCCCGATGCGACCGGGCGCGTGCGCGAGCAGCCATGTGCCCCCCACGTCCGGGGTGAAACCGATGCGGGTCTCGGGCATGGCGAGCTTCGACCGCTCGGTGACGACGCGCACCGCGGCGTGGCCCGCGAGACCGATGCCGCCGCCCATCGTGATGCCGTCGGCGATGACGACGATCGGGTGCGGGTACTCGGCGATGCGGGCGTTCAGCGTGTACTCGGCGCGGAAGAACACGGACGGCTGCTCCGGCGTGCCGCCGACGATCTGGTCGTAGAGGCTTCGGACGTCGCCCCCCGCGCACAGCCCGCGGTCGCCCGCGCCGTCGAGGAGGACGATGCCGACGTCGGGGTCGTCCTGCCACGCGTCGAGCGCCGCCGACAGCTGCGCGACCATGTCGAGGTCGAGCGCGTTGATGGCCCGCGGACGGTTGAGCGTGAGATGGCCGAGGCCCCCGCGTGCACGCGCGAGGACGGTCAGCTCCGGGGTCTCGGGTGCGTCCGCCACGAGCGCAAGGTTACCGGCAGGGGCGGCCGGGCGAACCGCAGCGCGGCGCGGCAGCGGACGCGAGGCGACTTTTCCGCAAAGATAGGGGAAACCGTCCCCGACGACGAGAGGCTGTGCATGCCCGACGGACAGGTGCTGGACTTCTCCGGGCTCACGAAGCAGTTCGGCTCGGTGCTCGCCGTCGACGGTCTCACCGCTCGCGTCGAGCCGGGCGCGGTGACCGCCTTCCTCGGCCCGAACGGCGCGGGCAAGACCACGACGCTGCGCATCCTGCTGGGGCTCGTCCGCCCAGGCTCCGGGTCGGCGACGATCGGGGGCGTGCCGTACGCGAAGCTGCGGCATCCGCTCCAGACCGTCGGCGCGGTGCTGGAGGCCTCCAGCTTCCACCCCGGCCGCTCGGCGGCCAATCACCTGACCGTGTACGCGCAGGCCGCGGGTCTGCCGTCCTCTCGCGTCGACGAGGTCCTCGCCACGGTCGGGCTCGCCGACGTCGCCGGTCGCAAGGTCGGCGGCTTCTCGCTCGGGATGCGCCAGCGCCTCGGGCTCGCGTACGCGCTGCTCGGCGACCCCGGTGTGCTCGTGCTCGACGAGCCGGCCAACGGACTCGACCCCGAGGGCATCAAGTGGCTGCGCGGGCTCCTGCGCGAGCTCGCCCGGCAGGGTCGCACGGTGCTCGTCTCGTCGCATCTGCTGGCCGAGGTGCAGCAGACCGTCGACCAGCTGCTGATCATCGCGCGCGGACGGCTCGTCTTCCAGGGGGCGCTCCACGAGCTGACCGACCCTGCCGAGTACCTCACGATCGTGGACGCGGAGGACCGCGACGCGCTCGTCGCCCAGCTGCAGGCCGCGGACCTCCCGTTCGAGGTGCTGCGCTCCGGCGTGAGCGTGCGCGGCACCGACACCGCGACGATCGGCCGGCTCGCCGCCGCCGCCGGCATCGCCCTCACGACCCTGCAGCGACGCGGGCCCGCCCTCGAGGAGGTCTTCTTCGAGCTCGTCAACGGCGTGCGCGCCCATCCGTCCGCTACGGGGAGCCTCGGCTCCGGCGTGCCCGCGCCGGTCGGGGAGCCGGAGGCGCCGACGCCGGGTGGGGCCGAGGGCGGCACAGACGCCGTGGCCGCCGCGACGGACGAGACGCCCGAGGACGAGGCGGCCGCCCCTGCAGAGGAGGCTCCCGCCGTGCCGGACGAGTCCGCCCATCCCGACGAGGACGCAACGGCGGCGACGCTGGCGGCCGAGCTCGCCGCCGACGCGGGCGCGACGCCGGCGGCGGCATCCTCCGCGGGCGCGGCGTTCGCGGTGGCCGCGACCGGCGTGATCGACATCGTCCCCCGCCACGAGGCCGCGGCCGAGTCCGCGCCAGAGGCCGCACCCGAGGCCGAGGGCGAAGCCGCAGCGCCGTTCGCGGAGCCGGCCGAGGGATCGAGGGCGATCGAGGACGTGCAGAGCGAGGCGCCCGACGTCGAGGTTCCGAGCGACGCGGAGGCACCCGCCGGGGCGGCGGACGGCGTGGACACCGATGCGCACCCGGCCCACGACGGCTCCGGTGACGACCACCCCGGTCACGACGGGCACACGGACGCGGATGCCGCGGCCGACGCGTTCTTCGCCGCCTTCTCCGGCGACGACGAGTCCGCCTCGCCAGGCGCGCCCGCGCCGGACGAGTCCTCGCCGGACGAGCCGGGCGACGGGGAGCAGCATCCGCCGGAAGACGCGGCCCCCGAGGGCGCGCACGTCCACGACGACGGCGATGCCCACCCCGACGAGCACGAGGGAGGCGAGCAGCGATGAGCCTGGCCGCAGCGACCCGCTCCGAGTTCACCAAGCAGTTCACCACCGCGATGTGGTGGATCCTCGCCGTCGTGCTGGTGGCCTACGTCGGCTTCACCGCCGCGGGGCTCGCGTTCGTCCTGTCCGCGACCGCCACCGGCGCCATCACGCCGAACAACGGCGCGCAAGTGCCCGCGAGCGGACTTGCGACGCTGCTCTACAGCCTCGCGGCATCCGTCGGATACGTCTTCCCGCTGCTCATCGGCACGCTCATGGTGACGGCGGAGTTCCGGCATCAGACGCTCACCCCGACGTTCCTCGCGACGCCTCGCCGTGGGCTCGTGATGGCGGCCAAGGTCGTCGTCGGCATCCTGATCGGCGCCCTGTACTCCGTGCTCGCGATCGCCTCGTCGGTCGGACCGGCGGCGGCCTTCCTCTCCGGATACGGGCTGGACACCGAGTTCACCTCCTCGGCGACGTGGGCGCTCCTCGGCAGGATCGTGATCGCCTTCGTGCTGTGGGCGCTGATCGGCGTGGGTGTGGGCGCACTCGTGCGCAATCAGGTCGCCGCGATCGTCATCGTGCTGGCCTTCACCCAGTTCATCGAGCCGCTGGCGCGCCTCGCCGCGACCTTCGTGAAGGGGCTCGACAAGGTGACGCAGTTCCTGCCGGGGGCCGCGAGCGACGCCCTGGTCGGATCGAGCATCTTCTCGGTGGCGGGGCAGAGCGGCGGCACGCAGCTGCACTGGTGGGCAGGCGGCCTGGTGCTCCTCGCCTACGCGGCGGTCTTCGTCATCCTCGGCCACGTCACGAGCTGGCGCCGCGACGTCAGCTGACGCGGTTCAGGCCGGCGCCGCGGTGGGCTTCGGCTTGCGCGCCCGGCCCGTGCCGGCAGCGGGCGGGGTCGCCGTTGCGAGGTCGGCGACGTCCTGCGCCTCCGCACCCGTGTCGAGGCGCAGAGCCTGGATGAGCGCGAGGCCGTTGCGCGTCGTCAGGATGACCCGCTGGAACTCGGGGTGACCCTCGAGGTCGATCACGACGCTCGGCTTCCGACGACGGATGATGGCGAAATCGCGCCCGCCCGCGGACTTCCAGGAGCCCATCGCGACGGCGACCGGCACGTAGGTGCCCGGATCGGGGACACCGCGCAGCCACGTCCACGCATCGTCGGTGAGCTGGACCCGCGAGATCTGCGAGCGCTCGATGACCACATTCTGCTTCCGGAATGAAAGCGCGTGCTCGGTCAGGGACAGCACGACCTCCAGCTGCGTCGAGTCGAGCAGCAGGGTCACCATGCGTTCCAGTCTGCCAGCGGCGGACGCGTTCCCACCCGAGGATTTGCTCACAGACCCGCAACGATCCGCCGTCGTCGCGACCGGCCCGGCCTCTGCGCGACGGTGACAGACTGGGACGGTGACTCTTGTCGAGCCCGCCCCCGCGCACGAGGTCCCCTCCCTCCACTCGGCGCTCGCGGCCGCTGCCGCCGGCGCCCGCCTCGATGCGGGGCAGGCGGAGGCGCTGCTCGGCGCCGGGGGCGACGACCTGGAGCGCATCCTGGAGCTGGCCGCCGCCCTGCGCGACGCCGGGCTCGAGGCATCCGGCCGGCCCGGAGTCATCACCTACTCCCGCAAGGTGTTCGTGCCACTCACGACCCTCTGCCGCGACCGCTGCCACTACTGCATCTTCGTCGACACCCCCAGCCAGCTGCGCACGCTCCACAAGCCCGCCTACATGTCGCCCGAGCAGGTGCTGTCGGTGGTGCGCCAGGGGGCGGCGATGGGGTGCAAGGAGGCGCTGCTCACCCTCGGCGACCGTCCGGAGGACCGCTGGCCCGAGGCGCGCGCGTGGCTCGACGAGCACGGGTTCACGTCGACGCTCGACTACGTCGGCCACATCGCGCGGCTCATCACGGCCGAGACCGGGATGCTCGTGCACCTCAATCCCGGAGTCATGTCGTCCGACGAGCTCGAGACCCTCCGGCCCACCGCGCCGTCGATGGGGATGATGCTCGAGACGACGTCGGAACGCCTGTTCGCCGAGCCCGGCCAGGTGCACTTCGGCTCGCCCGACAAGGACCCGGCCGTACGGCTGCAGGTCATCGAGGACGCCGGGCGCGCGCGCGTCCCGTTCACGACCGGCATCCTCGTCGGGATCGGCGAGACGCTCCGCGACCGCGCCGAGTCGCTCGTCGCGCTCCGCGAGGCGCACGAGCGGCACGGGCACGTGCAGGAGGTGATCGTGCAGAACTTCCGCGCGAAGCCTCGGACTGCGATGCAGGGCGTGCCGGACGCCGACCTCCTCGAGTACGTCGCGGCGGTCGCCGTCGCGCGGCTGGTCATGGGGCCGGACATGCGCATCCAGGTGCCGCCGAACCTGTCCGATCCCGAGGAGTTCGCCCTGCTCGTCCGAGCGGGAGCCGACGACTGGGGCGGCGTCTCGCCACTCACCGCCGACCACGTCAACCCCGAGCGGCCGTGGCCGCACCTGTCGGAGCTGGCCGCCCGCACCGCGGCGCTCGGCTTCGAGCTGCGCGAGCGGCTCACGGCGCAGCCGCCGTTCGTGCTCGATCCGGAAGTGTGGCTCGATCCCGCCATGCGGCAGCCGGTCGCCGCGCTCGCCGACCCGGAGTCGGGGCTCGCCGCGACGGGGTCGGCGGAGCGGAGCGTCGCAGATTCAGGAGAAACTGTCGCGACGGCCCCCGTACGGCGACCCGCGGACCGAATTCTCCTGAATGTTCGACAGACGCGCGGCCTCCCCCGCCTGGCCGAGGCCGCGGCATCCGACCCGCTCGCCCTGGACGACGCCGACTGGGCTCGCCTCCTGCGGGCCGAGGGCGCCGACCTCGATGCGCTCGCCTCGACCGCCGACGACGTGCGGCGCTACACCGTGGGCGAGGCCGTCAGCCTCGTCGTCAACCGGAACCTCACCTCGACCGGCTTCCGTTCGCGGCCGTCCGCCGACCCGACGACGTTCACGCTCGACGACGCCGCCGCGATCGCCGCCGACGCGTGGGACCTGGGTGCGACGGAGCTGTGCATCCAGGGACTGCTGCCCGAGGACGAGGCCCCGTCGGCCTACCTCGAGATCGTGCGCGCCGTGAAGGCGGCGACCCCGGGCATCCATGTCCACGCGTATCGGCCGCAGGACGTCCGCGACCTCGCCGACCGTGGTGGCCTCGGGCTCGACGGGGCCCTGGCCGCACTCCGGGACGCCGGCGTCGACACGGTCCCCGGCACGGGGGTCAAGGTCCTCAGCGAACGGGTTCGCGCGCTGGTCGCGCCGGGCGACCTCGAGATCGACCGCTGGGTCGACGGGATCACGGCCGCGCACCGCGCCGGGTTCCGGTCGACGAGCGTCCTCTTCTACGGCCACGTCGAGACGGCCGAGGAACGCGTCGCCCACCTGCGTCAGCTCCGCGCGATCCAGGCGGAGACGGGCGGTTTCACCGAGTTCGTGCCCATCCCCCTCCCCCGCCCCGCGGGGGGTGTCGCCCTCGTCCGAGGGCGCGCGCCGCTCGACGAGCACCGGGCGATGGTCGCGGTGTCGCGACTGATGCTGTCGGGCAGCATCCCGCACATCCAGATCCCCTGGACCCGCGTCGGCCGGGATGCCGCCGCCGCGCTCCTGCGCTCCGGTGGCGACGACCTCGGCGGCGCGCTCCTCGACGGACGCGTCCGTCCCGCGGCCGGCGTCGAACACGGTCTGGAGCTGCCCGTGGCGGATGCCGCCGCCATCGCGGCTCACCTCTTCCGCCCCTTCCGTCAGCGCACCACCGACTATCGCGAGGTCGACCCCGGCCGGAAGACGGCAACTCGATGACGCCCGCGCCACACGCGAGCGGAGCGGGATGCCGGTCGGCCGCGCAGGCTCGGGACTGGCGGGCGCCGGCCGAAAGCGGACACCCGAGCGGAGCGGGATGCCGGTCGGCCGCGCAGGCTCGGGACTGGCGGGCGCCGGCCGGAGGCCGCCGCGGGATGCGCGGCCGACCGGCATCCCGCGCAGCGGTCCGGACCCCTGCAGCGGGGGCAGCGTCATGACCCGGTTCGAGGTCGCCGTCATCGGGGCCGGATTCGCCGGGCTGGCCGCGGCGATGGCCCTGCGCGAGGCCGGCATCGACGACGTCGTCGTGCTCGAGCGCGCCGCCTCGGTCGGCGGGACCTGGCGCGACAACACCTATCCGGGCGTGGCGTGCGACGTCCCCAGCCACCTGTACGGATTCGCGAAGCACCCGCACGCGGGCTGGTCGGGCGTGTACGCGCGTGGTGACGAGATCCGCCGCTACCTGGAGCACGTCGCCGAGATCGAGCACGTGGACCCGTGGCTGGGCACGCCGATGCTCGGCGCAGACTGGGACGCCGCCGCCAGCGTCTGGCTCATCCGCACCGGCGGCGCCCACCCGGGCGAGATCGAGGCGTCTGCGCTCGTCCTCGCCTGCGGGCGGCTCACCGAACCGCAGATCCCGGAGATCCCCGGGCTCGAGTCGTTCCCGGGTCCGCTGTTCCACTCGGCCCGGTGGGATCACGACGTCGACCTCGCCGGCGCGCGCGTCGCGCTGGTGGGCACGGGCGCATCCGCCGTGCAGCTCGCCCCCGAGCTCGCCCGGATCGCCGACGTCACGCTCTTCCAGCGCTCGCCCGCGTGGATCGTCCCGCGCGACGCGCGCGACTACACCCCGGCCGAGCGGGACCGGTTCGCGGCCGATCCCGCGCTGATGCAGGCGCTGCGCGACGAGCTCTACGCCGAGGGCGAGGCGCGATTCGCCTCGCGCTCCGGAGATCCGGATGCCGCAGCCGCCGCCCGCGCCGTCGCGCTCGCGCACCTCGAGACCCAGGTGGACGACCCGGCGCTGCGCGCGGCGCTCACCCCCGATTACGCGTTCGGCTGCAAGCGCGTGCTGCTCTCCGACACGTTCTACCCGGCGATCGCTTCGAGCGCCGTGCGGCTCGAGGCATCCGCCCTCGTGTCCGTCGACGGATCGACTCTCACCGCCGCGAGCGGTCGGCGGTACGAGGTCGATGCGCTGGTGCTGGCCACCGGGTTCCACTCGACGCGGCAGCCGTACGCCGAGCTCGTGCGCGGGGAGGAGACCACGCTCGCCGAGCACTGGTCGCGGGGCATGACGTCGTTCGGGTCGACCGTCGTCTCCGGATTCCCGAACCTGTTCGTGCTCGACGGCCCCAACGCGTCGCTCGGCCACAACTCCTCCGTGCTGATGCTCGAGGAGCAGGCGGCGTACGTCGCGCGCACCCTCGCCGCGCGCGACGGCGTACTGCGGGTCGACCCCGCGGCCGAAGCCGCGTACACGGCCGAGATCGACCGGGCCGCGGCATCCACCCCCTGGATCGCCGGCGGATGCCGCAACTGGTACGTCGACGAGCGGTCGGGGCGGCTCACGCTGCTGTGGCCGGGAACGGTCGGCGCGTTCCGCGATCGGCTCGCGGCGGCGGACGGCAGCGAGTTCCTGGCGGCCGGAGCGCTCACGACCGACTCCCCCTCCGCACCCGCGGAGATCCCCACGTCGAAGAGAGGCATGTCATGACGATCCCCCTGCGGTTGGGCTACAAGGCGTCGAGCGAGCAGTTCGGTCCCGACCGGCTGCTCGACTTCGGCGTGCTGGCCGAGGAGATGGGCTTCGATTCGGTGTTCCTGTCGGACCACTTCCAGCCGTGGATGCACGACGGCGGCCACGCACCGTCGACGCTGCCGTGGCTCGGGGCGCTCGGCGCCCGGACGTCGCGCGTGCTGATCGGCACGTCGGTGCTCACCCCCACGTTCCGCTACCACCCGGCCGTGATCGCACAGGCGTTCGCGACGCTCGGGGTGATGTACCCGGGCCGGGCCATCCTGGGTGTCGGCACCGGCGAGGCGCTCAACGAGGTCACCCTCGGGCTCGACTGGCCCGAAGCGCCGGAGCGCTTCCAGCGGCTCAAGGAGTCGATCCAGCTCATCGAGAAGCTGTGGACCGAGGATCGCGTCACGTTCGACGGCACCTACTACTCCGTGAAGGATGCCACGGTATACGACCGCCCGGAGCACCCGGTGCCGATCTACATCGGGGCATCCGGGCCTGCGGCCACCCGCCTCGCGGGGCGCATCGCCGACGGCTACATCACCACGAGCGGCAAGGATCCGAAGCTGTACTCGGAGACGCTGCTGCCGGCGCTGCACGAGGGTCTCGAGAAGGCGCACCGGTCGCTCGACGATGTGGACACGCTCATGGAGGTCAAGGTCTCGCTCCACCCCGACCACGACGCCGCGCTGGAGAAGACGCGGTTCTGGGCACCGCTCGCCTTGTCGCCGGAGGAGAAGCGGGACGTGCACGATCCGATCGACATGCAGCGTCGCGCGGCCCAGCTGCCGATCGAGCGGGTCGCGTCGCGGTTCATCGTGTCGACCGACCCGGAAGAGCACGTCGAGCGCATCGCGACCTACATCGAGCTGGGCTTCCGTCACCTCGTGTTCCACGACCCGGGTGAGGACCAGGAGGAGTTCCTGCGGATGTACGGCGCCGAGATCCTCCCGCGCCTGCGCGCGCGTTTCGCGGGCTGACCGGCGTCCCGGACGGCCGGCGGTCCGCGGACTGACCGGCGTGTGTGCGGGCCCGTTTGTGTCGCAGATTCAGGCTGGATATCGTCGACACGGTGTCCGGAGACCCGTGTGAACGTCAACATTCCTGAATCTGCGACGGGGTGGACGGTCGTCATCCCCGTCAAGCCCGCCGCGATCGGCAAATCCCGGCTCGCCGACGCGGGCGTCGACCGCGAGGCGCTTGCCCGCGCGATCGCGCTCGACACGATCACAGCGGCAGCACGCGTCGCCCGGGTGATCGTCGTCACCGAGGACGCCGACGTGTCCGCCGCCGCGCGGGGAGTCGGTGCGGAGGTCGTGTCCGAGGCTGACGGCCGCGGGCTCGACGCCGCCATCGCCACGGGGATCGCCGCCGCGGGCGACGGCCGCCGTGCCGCACTGCTCGGCGACCTTCCGGCCCTGCGCCCCGCCGAGCTGGCGGCCGCACTGGCCGCGGCCGCCGCCCACGAGCGGGCCGTGGTGGCGGACGCGGAGGGCACCGGATCCACGCTCGTCACGGCACGGGCGGGCGTGGAGTGGACGTCGTCGTTCGGCGACGGCTCCTTCGCGCGTCACGTCGCGCTCGGCGCCGTGCCACTCGACCTCCCGCAGAACGACAGCCTGCGCCGCGACGTCGACACGGCGGCTCAGCTGCGCGCCGCGGCATCCCTCGGGCTCGGGCCGCGGACGACCGCGCTGCTGCGCGGCGCCGCCGGTTCCACGGCACCGCGGCCGACCGCCCGGCTGCGGCTGCGCGAGATGCGCGACGACGACCTCGACGACATCGCCGCGCTCCTCGGCGACCCCGCAGTGATGACCTATTACCCCGCGCCGCGCACCCGCGCGGAAGCAGCGGACTGGATCGCGTGGAGCCGTCGAAACTACGCGCAGCACGGCCTCGGCCTGTGGATCGTCGAGACCCTGGACGGCCGATTCCTCGGCGACTGCGGCCTCACGTGGCAGCCGGTGGCAGGAGGGCGCCGCCTCGAGGTCGGCTACCACCTGCTTCCCGGCGAACAAGGCAACGGATATGCCACCGAGGCTGCCGCCGCATGCCGCGACCTGGCGCGCGAGCTCGGCTTCGCCGAGCTCGTCGCCTGCATCCATCCCGACAACGACGCATCGATCGGCGTCGCGCAGCGGATCGGGATGACGCACGAACTCGACGACGTGCACCCGAGCGGGCGGGCCACCGTCGTCTACGGCATGCGTCTCTAGCTGCCGCCCTCCGCCCGCCGTCCGCGTTCCGCCCGTCTTCCGCCCGCCTTCGGCCGTGGACGCCGTACCGTTCTCAGGATCGGCGGGTCACCGCTGACCGCTACTCCGGCGAGTCGCGGGCTCGAAGCGGCGTCGGTCCTGAGAACGGTACGGGCGACGGGTGGTAGGGGCCCCGGGGCCCGGCGGCGGCCCCGGTGGCCGCGCACCTGCGGCGGCGCGGCGTCCCGCGGCTATGCCGTCAGGGCGGCCTCGACGATCGCGGCGGAGGCCGCGGCGTCCGTCATCCACAGCGGCGCGACCCGCGCGCGGATGCCGCGGGCGTCGACCGCGGGGGCGAGCGCGGCGTCCTCCTCGGCGAGCAGCCAGGCGTCCAACAGCCCGCCGTCACGCCGCGGGCCATAGTGCGCGGCCACTGCGTCGGCCCGCGTCTCGACGCCGATCGCGGCGAGGCACACGTCGGCCATGCCGCGGACGACACGGCCGCCGATGACCCCGGAGACGCCGATCACGCGGGCGGGCGTCGCGCGGAGCGCCTCGCGCATCCCGGGCACAGCCAGGATCGGGCCGATGGACACCACCGGGTTGGACGGCGCGATGAGCACGACGTCCGCTCCCGCGATCGCGTCGACGACGCCCGGTGCCGGTTCCGCGACCTCGATGCCGGGGTTCTCGAACGCGATGGGTGGCAGGGTGGCGCGGTGGCGCGTCCACCACTCCTGGAAGTGCATGCGGCGCCCGTCCGCGAGGACGACGATCGTGTCGACCTCGGTGTCGGTCATGGGCAGCAGCCGCACGCCGAGCGGCCACCGCTCCGACATCCGCGCGATCACCTGCGTCGGAGTGAGGCCGTCGCGCAGCCATCCGGTGCGCGCCAGGTGGGTGCCGAGATCGAGGTCGCCGAGGGTGAACCACGGCCATCCGGCGCCCCACGCCTGCAGCTCGGCGTTGACGCGCTCGGTGTCGCCGGCCCGCCCCCAGCCGCGCTGGGTGTCGTTGACCCCCGCGAGCGCGTAGACGATCGAGTCGACGTCGGGCTGGAGCCGCACACCCGACAGCCACAGGTCGTCGCCGGTGTTGACCACGACGGTCGCCTCGGGGTCGCCGCGGCGGGCGAGGGCCTCGCGCACGCCGAGCGTGAACTTCGACCCGCCGACCCCGCCGGCCAGCACGACGACCCGGGTCATGCGGGGTGCTCCGCGGATGCCGCGGCCCGCGCCGCCCCGGGGAGGGCGCCCACGATCTCGGCGAGCGCCGCCTCATCGTGCGCCGCGGTGAGGAACCACGCCTCGAACACGCTCGGCGGGAGCGAGACTCCGGCATCGAGCATCGCGTGGAAGAAGGGCGGATAGCGCCACGACTCCTGCTCCAGCGCCGCCGCGTACGACCGCGGCGCCTCGGGCAGGAACGCCACCCCGAACAGCGACCCGGCACGCGGCACTGCGTGCGCGACCCCGGCGGTCTCCAGCGCGCCGGAGAGGGCTCCGGCGACGACGGATGCCGCGGCATCCACCCGCTCGTACACCTCCGGGGTCGCGAGCCTCAGCGTCGCCAGCCCTGCCGCGACCGAGAGCGGATTCCCGGAGAGGGTGCCCGCCTGGTAGACCGGTCCGACCGGGGCGAGGGCGTCCATCACTTCCGCGCGGCCGCCGAGCGCGGCGAGCGGCATCCCGCCTCCGACGACCTTGCCGAAGGTGAAGAGGTCGGGCGTGTACTCCTCGCCGGCCGCCTGCTGGAGTCCCCAGTAGCCGGCCGGGTGCACGCGGAAGCCGGTGAGCACCTCGTCGAGGATGAGGAGCGCACCGTGCGCGTGCGCCAGGTCGGCGAGCGCGGCGTTGAAGCCGGGGAGCGGCGGGACGACGCCCATATTGGCGGCCGCGGCCTCGACGATGACGGCGGCGATGCGGTCGCCGTGCACGGCGAACACCTCCGCGAGCGCCGCGGGGTCGTTGTAGGGGACGACGAGGGTCTGCGCCGCGATCGGCGCCGGAACGCCCGCCGAGCCCGGCAGCGCGAGGGTCGCGACGCCGGAGCCGGCGGCCGCGAGAAGCCCGTCGGAGTGACCGTGGTAGTGGCCGGCGAACTTCACGAGCAGGTCGCGGCCCGTGACGCCCCGCGCCAGGCGGATCGCGGTCATCGTCGCCTCGGTCCCGGTCGACACGAGTCGCACTCTCTCGACCGGACGGCGGTCGCCCGAGCCGTCGGCCGCGGGTGCCGACACGCGTCCGGCGATGAGTTCGGCGAGCTCGACCTCGCCCTGGGTGGGTGCGCCGAACGACAGCCCGCGGGATGCCGCAGCCTGCACGGCCGCGACCACCTCGGGATGCGCGTGGCCGAGGAGCGCCGGACCCCACGACGCGACGAGGTCGACGTACTCGCGGCCCGCGGCATCCGTCACGTACGGCCCGCGCGCGGACGCGAGGAACCGCGGCGCCCCGCCCACCGAGCCGTACGCACGCACCGGCGAGTTCACCCCGCCGGGGATGATGCCGCGCGCCTCGGCGAACAGCTCGTCGTTCCTGTCGTTCATCTCACACCCGTCGTGTCTCTCGCGGTCTCATGACGCCGCCGTCGCCCCACCGAGCGGAGCGGGATGCCGGCGGCCGCCGCCGGCTGGGCCTGGCAGGCGCCGGCCGCAGGCCGCCGCCCGGAAGCGGCGGTCGCCGGCATCCCGCGCAGCGCCCCACGCAGCCATCCCGCGCAGCGCCCCGCGCAGCGGTCCCGGGCGGCGCGCAGCGCCCCCGCCGGAGCATCCGCGATCACTGCTCGCGCAGCCACCCGGCCACCTCGGCCGCCCAATAGGTCAGGATCGCGTCGGCGCCGGCGCGACGGATCGCCGTCACACTCTCGAGGATCGCACCTCGGCGGTCGATCCAGCCGTGGGCGGCGGCGGCCTCGACCATCGCGTACTCGCCCGACACCTGGTAGGCCCACACCGGGACGTCGACGGATGCCCGCACCTCCGCGAGCACGTCGAGGTACGGGAGCGCCGGCTTGACCATCACGATGTCCGCGCCCTCGTCGACGTCGATGAGCGCTTCGCGCACGCCCTCGCGCCCGTTGCCGGGATCGAGCTGGTAGGTGCGGCGATCGCCCTTCAGCTGCGAATCGACGGCCTCGCGGAACGGTCCGTAGAACGCACCGGCATACTTCGCGGAGTAGGCGAGGATCATCGTGTCGATGAAGCCCTCGCCGTCGAGCGCGGCGCGGACGGCGGCGACCTGGCCGTCCATCATGCCCGACAGCCCGAGCATCGCCGACCCCGCACGTGCCTGCGCGATACCCATGGCGGCGTAGCGGTCGAGCGTGGCGTCGTTGTCGACCGAGCCGTCGTCGGCGAGCACGCCGCAGTGACCGTGGTCGGTGAACTCGTCGAGGCACAGATCGGTCTGCACGACGAGTGCATCGCCCACCTCGGCGACGACGGCCTCCGTCGCGACGTTCAGGATGCCGCGCGGGTCGTCCGCCCCGGAGCCGCGGGCGTCGCGCACCTCGGGCACACCGAACAGCATCACTCCGCCGACGCCGGCGGCTGCGGCATCCGTCACCGCGGCGCGGAGCGAGTCGAGGGAATGCTGCATGACGCCGGGCATCGACCCGATCGGCACCGCTTCGGTGAGGCCCTCGCGGACGAACAGGGGCAGCACGAGCTGAGACGGCGCGAGGTGCGTCTCGCGGACGAGCCGCCGCACGGCCGGCGTCTGCCGCAGACGACGCGGCCGGTGGGCGGGGAAGCTCACGGGCGGAACTCGTCCTCGGCGTGCGGGAGGGCGAACTGGGACACCGCGTCGATGAGCGAGTCGACCGTCTGCGTGGAGGCGACCACGTCGACGCCGAGCCCTGCACGGCGGGCGTCCTTCGCGGTGCGCGGGCCGATGGCGGCGATCACCGTGGTCTCGGGAACGTGCGGGAACTGCAGGTGCACCTGCTCGGCGACCGAGCCGCTCGTCACCAGGATCGCGTTGATGCGACCCGACGCGACGTCGTGCGCGATGCGCTCGGTCACGGGCACCCCGACCGTGCGATAGGCGACGACGCTGCGCACCCGGTGCCCCGCGTCGATGAGCCGCTTGGTGAGGACGGGCTTGGCGATCTCGCTGCGCAGGGTCAGGATGTCGCGGGGCTCGGGCTCGAGCGCGAGGAGCTGGTCGGCCATGCCCGCGGCGGAGTTGTCGCGCTCGGGCACGAGGTCGACACGGTACCCGACCGCCTGCAGCGCGGCCGCGGTGGTCTCGCCCACGGCGGCGACCTTGGTGTGCGCCGGGATCACCGCGCGATACGCGAACAGCACGTCGACCGTGGTCGCGCTGGTCACCGTGAGCCAGTCGAACGCGCCGGCGGCGAGGTCGGCCAGCGCCTTCTCGAGCGTCGGGAGGTCGTCAGTCGGCGCGAAGTTGATCAGGGGGGCCACGACGGGGATGGCGCCCTGGGCGCGCAGCGTCGCGGCCACGCCGTCGCCCCAGGGGCCGCCGCGCGGAACGAGCACACGCCAGCCGGTGAGCGCCTTCGCGGGGCTCGTCGGCGTGTGCCGTTGCGGGACTGTGTTCATGGGGTCGACTCTCGTGGTACCAGGTCAGCCGCCCCACGTTCGAGCAGCCGACGGGCGATCTCGGCCCCGGTACGCGCAGCGCGCGCGATCGGGTCCGCGCCGTCGGCAGCGTCCGCACCATTGCCACTGCCGCTTCGAGCATACCGCGGCGACAGCGCACGTGTCCGGTCGAGGCCGACCCGGCGGCGCCCGTCGAGGGCGTAGACGATGGCGCGCACGCGCAGATCGCCCTCCGCGAGCTCGGCGTGCACCCCCACCGGGGCGCTGCAGCCGGCGTCGAGTCCGGCGAGCACGGCCCGCTCGGCGGTGACCGCGATCCGCGTCGCGTCGTCCTCCAGCGCGGCGAGCGCGTCGCGGAGCTCCGGCGCGGCATCCGCCCTCGTCTCCACGGCGAGCGCGCCCTGCCCGGGCGCCGTCGGCCACTCTCGTAGCCCCACCGGCTCGCCGAAGAGCCCGCCGAGGTCTCCGCCCAGGCGGACGAGCCCCGCCGCGGCGAGGACGACGGCATCGAGCTCACCGTCCCGCACGCGCGCGAGTCGCGAGTCGACGTTCCCGCGGAGGTCCTGGACCCGCACCCGCGGGTTGTGGCGCAGCACCTGCGCGACGCGGCGCGGCGACCCGGTGCCCACCAGGGCTCCGGGGGCGAGGTCGTGCAGGGGCGTGCCGTCGCGCGTGACGACGATGTCGCGGGCGTCCTCGCGCGCGGGCGTCGCCGCGATGACGAGCCCGGGCGCATCCGCCGTGGGGAGGTCCTTCAGCGAATGGACGAGCAGATCGCACTCGCCCGCGAGCAGCGCCTCGCGCAGGCGGGTCGCGAACACACCGCGACCGCCGAGCTCGGACAGGGATGCGCGCGACACATCCCCTTCGCTCGTGATCGGCACGAGCTCGACCGGGCGACCGGAGGATGCGGCCAGTGCATCGGCGACCCGCTGCGACTGCGCCAGGGCGAGGGCGCTGCGGCGGGTGCCCAGACGCAGCGGAGCGCTCACTGCAGGACTTCGGGGATCTCGCGGGGCTCGATGCGGCGGCCGGTGTAGAACGGCACCTCTTCGCGGACGTGACGGCGTGCCTCCGTGTAGCGGAGGTCGCGCATCATGTCGACGAGCTCGGTGAGGTCCTCGGCCTCCATCGGCAGGATCCACTCGTAGTCGCCGAGGGCGAAGCTCGCGACAGTGTTGGCCGTGACGCCCGTGAACGCGGCCCCCTTGCGGCCGTGCTCGGCGAGCATCTGCCGCCGCTCCTCCTCTGGGAGGAGGTACCAGTCGTGACTGCGGACGAACGGGTAGACCGTCAGCCATTCCTTGGCCGGGACACCGCGGAGGAAGCCCGGCACGTGGCTGCGGTTGAACTCCGCATCCCGGTGCACGCCCATCGCGTTCCACACGGGCAGCAGGTTCTTCAGCAGCTCGGTGCGCCGGAGACGCCGCAGATCGCGCTGCAGCCCCTCCGCCGTCGGCCCGTGCAGCCACACCATCAGGTCGGCGTCGGCGCGCAGCCCGCTCACGTCGTAGAACCCGCGGACGCTGACGCCGTTCTCCTCGATCAGGCGGAGGATGTCGGAGAGCTCGGTCTCGTCGGGTTCGACGACCGGACGCTCGGGATCGCGGCGAAGGACGGCCCACAGGGTATAGGCGGCGGGCGCCGCCTCGGCATCGGGAGACATGTCTCCAGTCTCCCCCCGCCCCGGTGGATCGAGAAACCGGGCGCCGGCGCCGCGCCCGGAGCCGGCGGCGGGGGTCAGCGCGTGTAGAGCCGGACGGCGCCCCACACGAGGGCGCCCACGGCGACGGCGACCCCGACGACCGCGACGGCGGCTCCCGCCGGGTTGCGCCGGGCGAAGGCGCGGGCGGCGCCCACGCGCTTCTCGGTGGCGCGAGCCACGCGGGCCGGGACGTTGGCCTTCTCCTCGATCGCGGCGAGCGCCGCCTTCAACTCGGCGCGCGCCTTCTCGACCGGGTCGGTGATGCCGAGCGGCACCCCCGTGCGCGGAACGGGCACTCCGGCGCTAGAACTCATCGGTCACATCCTTCACGATCTTCACGTCCTGCTTGACGGCTCCCACCGGGCTCTGCGACTTCGAGATGTGGCGGAACCGCAGGATGCCGAGAAGCGCGAGCACCGCGGTGATCACGATCATCACCCCGAAGACGACGATCGCGGACAGCCAGACCGGCCACCACGACGAGAGCCCCGCGATCACGAACGTGCCGAACACGGGGATCGACCAGAACAGGAAGAAGAGTGCGACAACCATCCAGCCCGTGCCGAAGCCGGCGTCCTTCGCGGCACCCTTGACCCAGTTCTTGGCGTGCTCGATCTCGGCGACCACCAGGTTGCGGATGAGCTCGGGCAGATCGCCGACGAGGGTCAGGAAGCTGTCGTCGGCACGATCGCGGAAGCCGCGGGGTGTCGTCATCTCAGCTCCCGTTGCGGTCGCGGTCGTTCACGATGTCGTCGACGGTCGCAGCGGCCCCCTGTGCGGATGCCTCGGCCGCACGGGCGATGTCGTCGGCCGAGTCCTTGCCGACCCGCAGTGCCGCATCCAGCCGCTCACCGGCGGTGCCGCGCGTGCTCGCCGCCTTCGTGACCTTGACCGCGCCGTCCCACAGCGCGTTCGGCAGCGCCATCACGGCCGACTTGCCGAACTCCTTGGCCTTGTCGACCTGCTTCTGCACGGGCGGGAGGTTCCACACCTTGACCGCCTGCTCCTTGATCTGCTCGTAGCGCTCCCGACCGGCTCGCGTGCCCAGCACGTAGCCGGCTGCGAGACCGATGACGAGTCCGACTTTGCCCCTCATGAGGTCTCCTGACGCTCGATGTCTGCACCCAGGGTAACGCTGTATTCCGAATCCGGCATCCACCTTGACAGCGGAGCGGAAAAGGTTCACTCGGCGGGCGTCGCCCCGCCCCAGAGCGCGGCGCGACGGATCCGATCGCCCTCGGCCGCGGCATCCGGCACGACCTGGGCGAGCCCCGTGCCCGACAGCCACGCGCCGACGGCCGCGAGCCCCGGGACCCGGCCCACCGCCGCGCGCGCCGTGCGGACGAGCTCGGGGCGGCCGAGCGTCGCCGCGGGCTGCGACTGCGCGAACCGTTCGCGGTGCGCGCCGCGCAGTCGATCGGCGGCGAGCGGCACGCCGAGCAGGGCGGATGCCTCGGCCAGCGCGAGCGCGGCGGCATCCGCGTCGCTCATGCCCGCGGTGGCCGGCTCCTCGCCCTGCGCGCCGAACGAGACGCGCACGACGTGGACGCCGGGACCTGCCGCCTCGGCGAGCCACGCCCATTTCGCGGTGGCGTGGGTGAGGGCCTTGGCGACGTGGGAGCCGGGGACCGTCAGCACCCCGGTGCCGCGCGGGGCGCCGTCGAGAGCCGAGTCGGCGACCACGAGCGTCACGATCTCGACGACCGGGGCGGGAGCGGCGACCGGGTCGAGGCCCGGCACGACGGGCGCCAGCAGGCGCCGCGCGACCGGCTCGGGAGTGGCGACGACGACCGCGTGGAACGTCGCATCCGGCGCGCGGCCCGCGGACTCGGGGCGCGTCGCATCCGGAATCGGGCCGGTGTCGTCCTCCCCGGTCACCGCCGGCCCCACCCGCACCCGCCAGCGCGGACCGTCGCGGGCCGCGTCCTCGTCCGCCACCGGCAGGATCTCGGCCGCCGGTGCTTCCAGCCGGATGTCCGCACCGAGGGAGACAAGACGCTCCCGCAGCGCGTCGGCGAGCCGCCACATCCCCCCGTGGAGTCCCTCCACTGCGCCGCCCGGCGCCGTCGCGGCATCCGCCCGCGGAGCGCGCAGCGCCCCCACCGCACCGGACAGGGAACCCGTCCGCGTGAGGGCGGCGTTCAGGCCGGGGGCGGCCAGGTCGACGTCGATGTCATCCGGACGCGACGAGTACACGCCGCTCGTGACCGGCGCGACGAGCCGGTCGAGCACCCGCTCGCCCATCCGGCTGCGCACGAGATGGCCGAGCGATCGGTCGTGGCCGATCGTGAGGGGCGGTCGCAGCCGGTCGACGTACGCGCGCCACGCCCCGCGATACCCGAGGACGCGCACGACGTCCGGCGCCCACACGTTCTCCGGGATGCCGAGCACGCCGCCCGCGGGGAGGGGCGCGGCATCCTTCGCCTCGCCGCCGGGGAGGCCCGCCACCCACGCCCGTCCGGCGGCCGGGCTCACGACGGCGTCGGACAGGCCGAGGTCGTCGATGAGGGCGCGCACCGTGCCGCCGCGGGTGGCGTAGCTCTCGGCTCCCGCATCCACCGCGATGCCCGCCACGCGGGCGCTGCGCAGCACCCCGCCGAGCCGGTCGGACGCCTCGAACACCGTCACCGCGATCCCGAGCTTCGCGCACTCCAGGGCGGCGACGAGCCCCGCCATCCCGCCCCCCACGACCGCGACGCGGACGTCACCGGCCCGTGCCGCGAGCTCCGCGAAGGACGCGGTGTCGTCGACGGTCATGCGGCTGCCGCATCCCGCCCGTGGACGAGGTCGACGATGCGGGTGAGGACCGCGGGATCGGTCTCGGGCGGCACCCCGTGGCCCAGGTTGAGGATGTGCGCCCGCGCGGCCCGGCCCCGCGCGATGACGTCGCGCACGTGCCGCTCGAGCACCGGCCACGGCGCCTGCAGCAGCGCCGGGTCGATGTTGCCCTGCACCGTCACGTCCGGCCCGAGCACCGCGGCGGCCTCGTCGAGCGGGGTCCGCCAGTCGACGCCGACGCCGTCCGCGATGCCGTCGAGGCGCATGTCGGCCAGCAGGTGGGCGGTGCCGACACCGAAGTGGATGCGCGGCACGGTCGCCCCCTCGAGCGCCGCGCGCGAGTGCGGCGCGACGAACTCGCGGTAGTCGGCCAGCGAGAGTGAGCCGGCCCACGAATCGAACAGCTGCACGACGGCGGCGCCCGCCTCGACCTGTGCGCCGAGGAACGCGCGGGAGACGGCGGCCAGCCACCCCGCCAGGGCGTGCCATGCCGCGGGGTCGGCGTGCATCATCGCCCGCGCCCGCAGGTGCTCCTTGCTCGGGCCGCCCTCGACCAGGTACGCCGCGAGCGTGAAGGGGGCCCCGGCGAAGCCGATGAGGGGCGTGGCGCCGAGCTCGCCGACGACCAGCCGGACCGCGTCGCGGATCGGATCGGCCGCGGCGGCCACCGCATCCGGATCGGTCGCCGTGATGCGGGCGATGTCGGCGGCGGTGCGGACGGGCGATGCGAAGACGGGTCCGCGCCCCGGCTCGATCTCGACCTCCACTCCGGCGAGACGGAGCGGAATGACGATGTCGCTGAAGAACACCGCCGCGTCGACACCGTGCCGTCGCACGGGCTGGAGCGTGATCTCGGCCGCGAGCGCCGGGTCCAGGCACGCGTCCAGCATGCGGGTGCCGACGCGGAGTTCACGGTACTCCGGCAGGGACCGGCCGGCCTGCCGCATGAACCACACCGGCGGCCGGTCGAGCCGCTCGCCACGCAGGGCACGGACCAGGGCGGAGGCGTCGGCAGTCACCCCTCCATCCTCCCACCGGCTCGCGCGGGGCCGCCCGCGTACCGTTCTCAGGAGCGGGGCAGGTCGCGGGGCGGACCGTCCGCGCGATGACGGGGCCGCGCGCCAGGCGGATGCCGGCTGATCCTGAGAACGGTACGGCTCCGCGGTCCGACCGCGCAGGCCGGGCGGGCCGCGCGGGCCGACCGCGCGGGCCGGGCGGGGTGGCGCCTTCGGGGAGGGGCGGCTCCGCGGGGGCACGGGTCCGGCGTACCGTTCTCAGGAGCGACGACCCCGTCCGGCCCCCTCAGCCGCGCGATGGCGGCGGCGGACGACGCGTCGACGTCCGCGGATCCTGAGAACGGTACGCACGCAGGGGACGGACAGGATGACGACGTGTCAGCCGATCGGGCGACCGAGGCCCTCGACGATCTCCGCCCCGGGAAGCGCGGCGAGCACCGCCCCCGGGAGGAACAGCTTGGCGCCGCGGATCCCGGCCCCCACCACGACCCCCGCGGATGCCGCGACCGCCGCGTCGACGAGGATCGGCCACTCCGCGGCCAGGCCGAGCGGCGTGATGCCGCCGTACTCCATGCCGGTGAGCGCGACGGCCTCCTCCATCGGCGCGAACGACGCGGACCGCACGTCGAGCCGGCGGCGCACCACGCCGTTCACGTCGGCGCGCATCGTGGCGAGGACGACGCAGGCCGCGAACCGGACGTCGCCGCCGCGCTTGCCCTTCACGATCACACAGTTGGCGGAATCGGCCGCGGCCACTCCGTAGGCGTCGCAGAACGCGGCGGTGTCGGCCAGGCCCGCGTCGATCGCGGCGACCCCGACCGAACCGGCTTCGGGCAGCGCCGCGACCGCGTGCGCGACGGGCGCGGCCAGCAGGTCGGGGCGGGATGCCGCGGGCTCGGGCTGCAGGGATCCGGCGAAACTCCACATGCCGGCGAGTCTAGGTCGGCCGCCCGTTGCCGCGGACTCCGGCGGGACGAGGCATCCACGAGGGCACGTAAGATGGGCGGGTGCTGTTGTGCGTGACCGCAAGTCACAAGACCGCCTCGTTCGAGCTGCTCGAGAGGCTCAGCACCCACACCTCCGCGATCGCGCCGATCATCGCCGGTCACGACGAGTGCGTGCAGGGTGCCGTCGTCGTGGCGACGTGCAACCGCTTCGAGGCCTACGTCGACATGGACGAGCCGGTCACGGCCGCCGAGGCCGTCGGTGTCGAGGCGACCCTCCTCGCGATCGAGGCCGCGACCGGCGTCTCGTCTACCGAGCTGGAGGGGTCGTACCGCGTGGTGTCGGGCGGCGCGGTCGCCGAGCACCTCTTCTCGGTGGCATCCGGCCTGGAGTCGGTCGTCGTCGGCGAGGGCGAGATCGCCGGGCAGGTGCGCCGCGCCCTCACCGATGCGCGCCGCCACGGCACGACCTCGACCGAGCTGGAGCGGCTCTTCCAGCGAGCCTCCGAGGCGCAGCGCGGCGTCAAGAACGCGACGGCGCTCGGCCGCGCCGGCCGGTCGCTCGTGCGCCTCGCCCTCGACCTGGCGGACAGTCGCGTGGCCGACTGGTCCGCGCTGTCCGTGCTCCTCGTCGGCACGGGATCGTATGCCGCCGCGACCCTCGCGGCCCTGCGTGACCACGGCGCGACCGACATCGCCGTCCACTCCCCGTCGGGCCGCGGAGCGCGGTTCGCGCTCAAGCACGGCGTCGCGCACGCGCCGGAGCTCGCCGCCGCCGTGGCCGCGGCAGACCTCGTCGTGACGTGCACGAGCAGCGAGCAGCCGGTCGTCACCGCCGACATGTTCGCCCCGCACCGCGAGTCCCCGGCATCCGGCTGCCCGGCGCATGCGGACGGCTCCGTCCTTCCGCGCCGCCTCGTCATCGACCTCGGGCTCCCCCGCAATGTCGACCCGGACGTCGCACAGCGCGATGTCGACCTGCTCGACCTCGAGACGATCCGCCTGCACGCTCCCCTCGAGGAGCTCCAGGCAACGGATGCCGCGCGCGCCGTGGTGCAGGATGCCGCGCGCCGCTTCGCCGTCGTCGGAGAACGGCGGTCGGCGACGCCGTCCGTCGTGGCACTGCGGACGCACGTGTTCGGGCTCCTCGAGGCCGAGATCGCACGTGCTCGCGCGCGTGGCGACGTCGACGGGCGCGTGGAGCAGTCGCTCCGGCACCTCGCGGGCGTGCTGCTGCACACCCCGACCACGCGGGCGCACGAGCTGGCCGAAGCGGGCCGCGCGGACGACTTCGCCACGGCACTCGAGACGCTCTTCGGCCTCGCGCCGGTCGCCGAGTCCGCCGAGGACCCCGGCTCGGCCGCCGCGAGCTGACCCCCCTCCCGCGGACTCGTCGGTCGCAACCGGTCGTTCTTTCGCGGCCCACCCGGCGGATGGCGGCCGCGTGCGACCGATGGGTCGAGCAGCCGCCCGCCGCCCGGTGCCAGACTGAGGACATGGCGCTCCACATCACCGCGGACGACGCGGCCGACGATCTCCTCACCCGCGATCCGCTTGCGCTGCTGATCGGCATGCTGCTCGACCAGCAGGTCGCGATGGAGACCGCGTTCGCCGGCCCGCTCAAGATCGAGCAGCGGATCGGGTCGCTGGATGCTGCGACCATCGCCGGCTTCGACCCCGCCGCCTTCGTCAACGCCTTCAAGATGCCGCCCGCCGTCCATCGCTTCCCCGGCTCGATGGCGGAGCGGGTGCAGGGGCTCTGCCGCGCCGTCGAGCAGGACTGGGGCGGGGATGCCGCGGCGATCTGGACCTCGGGAGACCCCTCGGGTGCCGAGGTGCTGAAGCGGCTGAGGGCGCTCCCCGGGTTCGGCGAGCAGAAGGCGAAGATCTTCCTGGCGCTGCTCGGCAAGCAGTGCGGGTTCGACGGTGCCGGGTGGCGCGAGGCATCCGCCCCCTACGGCGAGGAGGGGTCGTTCCGCAGCGTCGCCGACATCACGAGCCCCGACTCGCTCACCAAGGTCCGCGAGCACAAGCGCGCCATGAAGGCCGCGGCGAAGCAGGGCTGAGTCGGAGAAGGTCGCGCCGCGCGATCTCAGCCGGCGGCGAGGAACCTCTCGACGACGGATCGATCGGGATACGACGACTGCGCGCCCCGCGCGCCGACCGTGAGCGCCGACATCGCGACGGCGAACCGCACCGCCTCGTCGAGAGCGGCCCCGCGGGCGAGCTCGCACGCCGTCGCCCCGACGAACGCGTCGCCCGCGCCCGTCGTGTCCACCACGCGGACCAGGCGGCCCGGCTCCCGGCGGATCCCGCCCGCATCGGCGAACAGGGCACCGTCCGCACCGAGGGTGATCACGACCGACCGCGCGCCGGCGTCGAGCAGCCCCTGGGCGAGCCCCTCGAACCCGTCGGCCTCGCGGCCGAGCAGGGTGCGGGCCTCGTGCTCGTTGACGATGAGCGGGTCGCAGACCGCGAGCGTCTCGGGCGGAAGCGGCCGCGCGGGTGCCGCGTTGAGCACGACCCGGATGCCGCGCGCCGCCGCCGCTGCCGCCGCGTGGTCGACGGTCGCGGCCGGGATCTCCATGCTGAGCACGAGCACCCGCGCGTCCGCCCACCCGGACTCGTCGGCCTCCACCGCCGCGACGTCGAGTGCGCCGTTCGCACCGGGCGACACCACGATCGAGTTCTCGCCGTCGGGCGTGACGAGGATGATCGCCGTGCCCGTCGGCCGGTCCACCATCCACACACCGCCGAGGTCGACATCGGCCGCCTCGAGCCGCTCCCTCAGGAACGCGCCGTTCCCGTCGTCGCCGAAGCACGCGACGAGTCGCGTCGCCCCGCCCGCCCGCGCCGACGCCGCAGCCTGGTTCGCCCCCTTGCCGCCGGGGTGCACGACCAGGTCCGACCCGAGGAGGGTCTCGCCGCCCGCGGGCCTGCGCGGCACCTCGACCACGAGGTCGGCGTTCGCGCTGCCGACCACCACGACGTCCGTCATCCGGGTGCCTCCGTCCGATCCGCTCAACCTCGGCGCAGCGTCGCGTCGAGCACGGACAGCCGCGTGTCCAGGAGGTCGCGGAACCGCTCGACGTCGACGTGCACCGCGACCTCGGCGTTGATCGCACCGAAGCGGCCGGACTCGTCGACCACCGTCATCCCGGACGTCAGCCGACCGCGGTCCTCGACGTCGACGAAGGCGGGCACGGTCGTCACGACGGCGGGGTCGACGACGGCCGCGACCGCGAGCGAGTCGTGCTGCGGCATCCCGCCGCGCCCGTCCGCATCGGTGCCGTGGTAGCCATCGAGGAGGCGCCCCACGAGATCGGCCACCGGGCCGCCCGACGCGAACAGCCGAAGGAGATGCGCACGCCCGACGGTCGCCTGGTGCGTCGCGTTCAGCCCGATCATGGTGATCGGCACTCCGAACGCGAAGACGCGGGCCGCGGCATCCGGGTCGAACCACACGTTGAACTCGGCGACCGGCGTCACGTTGCCGAGCACGTCGCGGGCGCCGCCGCCCATCAGGACGATGCGCCCGATCCGGCGCGCGGCCGCGGGACGCTCGTCCATGAGCAGCGCGATGTCGGTCAGCGGCCCGATCGGGACGACCGTGACCGGCTCGGCGCTCTCGTCGACGAGCCGGGCGAGGAGCGCGATGCCCGGCTCGAGCGTCCGCGCCGATGCCGGCAGCCGGTGGCCGCCGAGCCCGTCGGCGCCGTGGACGTCGTGAGCGGCCGTGGCGTCGCGTCGACGAAGGGGTCCGGATGCCCCGCGGCCGACGGGACAGTCGAGCCGCAGCAGGTCGGCGAGCGCGGCCGCGTTGGCCGAGGTGTCGTCGATCCCCACGTTGCCCGCAACCGCGACGAGACCCCGGATCTCGACCTCCGGGCTGGCGGCGGCCAGCATGATCGCGAGGGCGTCGTCGATCCCGGGATCGGTGTCGATGACGATCGGGAGGGCCACGTCGCTACGCGCCGGCGAGCCGCTCGGAGAGGTACGCCTCGAGGGCCGCGAGCGGGATCCGCTCCTGGCCCATCGTGTCGCGGTCGCGCACCGTGACGGCGTCGTCGTCGAGCGAGTCGAAGTCGATGGTCACGCAGAACGGGGTGCCGATCTCGTCCTGACGGCGGTAGCGGCGTCCGATGGCGCCGGCGTCGTCGAAGTCGATGTTCCAGCCGTGACCGCGGAGGCGGTCGGCGAGGTCGCGGGCCAGCGGCGACAGCCGCTCGTTGCGGCTGAGCGGCAGCACGGCGATCTTGACCGGCGCGATCCGCGGGTCGAGCCGGAGCACCGTGCGGGTGTCCGTGCCGCCCTTCGCGTTCGGGGCCTCCTCCTCGCGGTAGGCGTCCACGAGGAACGCCATCATGGCGCGGGTGAGCCCGAACGACGGCTCGATGACGTACGGGATGTAGCGCTCGCCCGAGGCCTGGTCGAAGTAGCTGAGGCTCTGGCCCGACGCCTCGGAGTGGCTGGTGAGGTCGTAGTCGGTGCGGTTGGCGATGCCCATCAGCTCGCCCCACTCCTTGCCGGGGAAGCCGAAGCGGTACTCGACGTCGATCGTGCCGTCGGAGTAGTGCGCGCGGTCCTCGACGGGGACGTCGTAGCGCCGCAGGTTCGCGGGGTCGATGCCGAGGTCGACGAACCAGTCCCAGCTCTCCTCGACCCAGTGCTCGAACCACTCGCCCGCCTCGGCCGGCGGTACGAAGTACTCGATCTCCATCTGCTCGAACTCGCGCGTGCGGAAGATGAAGTTGCCGGGCGTGATCTCGTTGCGGAACGCCTTGCCGACCTGCCCCACCCCGAACGGCGGCTTCTTGCGCGACACCGTGACGACGTTGGCGAAGTCGATGAAGATGCCCTGGGCGGTCTCCGGCCGGAGGTACTGCAGGCCGGACTCGTCGTCGACGACGCCGAGGTACGTCTTCATCAGACCCGAGAACGCCTTCGGCTCGGTGTACTGGCCCTTCGTGCCGCAGTTGGGGCACGGGATGTCGGCGAGACCGTTCTCGGCCTTGCGTCCCTTGCGCGCCTCGAAATCCTCGATGAGGGTGTCGGCACGGAACCGCTTGTGGCAGTGCAGGCACTCCACGAGCGGGTCGGTGAATGTGGCGACGTGGCCGGATGCCTCCCACACGCGCTTCGGCAGGATCACCGACGAGTCCAGGCCCACCATGTCGCCGCGGCCACGCACGAACGTCTGCCACCACTGGCGGCGGATGTTCTCCTTCAGCTCCGTGCCGAGGGGGCCGTAGTCCCACGCCGAGCGGGATCCGCCGTAGATCTCGCCCGCCTGGAAGACGAACCCGCGGTGGCGGGCCAGGGCGATCACTTTGTCGAGGCGGGACTGCTCGGCCACGGTGGCTCCAATGGTCGGGAGGGAGGGGATGCCGCAGAGCGCGGCATCCTCCAGTCTATCGGCGGCTCCCCGGGCGATCCCGCCCGACCCGGGCCCGCGGCTCGATCGGAACGTGTGCAGAACTCCACGGATACGTCCGGCAGGTCGCGGTTCTTCGCCCGAATGAGCGTGGGCGCGATCGGATCCGTGGAGTTTCGCCCGACGCGGTGCCGTGAGCGGCTCGCTGTCACGCCTCGCGCAGCGCCGCCCGGTCGACGTCGGCGATCGCGGTGTGACCGGACAGGCCGAGGGTGATGTCGAGCTCGGCGACCACGTTGCGGATCACCTCGGCGACCCCCTGCTCCCCCGCGACGGCGAGCCCGTACGCGTACGGGCGGCCGAGTGCCGCCATCGTCGCCCCGAGCGCGAGGGCGATGAACGCGTCCGCGCCGCCCCGCACGCCGGAGTCGAACACGATGGGCACCCGCCCGGCGACGCGGTCCGCGATCTCGGGCAGCACCGCGAGCGTCGGCACGGACTGGTCGAGCTGGCGCCCGCCGTGGTTGGAGATCCAGACGCCGTCGACACCGGCGTCGAGCGCGCGCGACGCGTCGTCCGGGTGCACGATGCCCTTCAGGATGATCGGGAGGCTCGTCCACTCCCGCGCCCTCGCGAGCATCTCCCACGTGAGGGCGGGCGTCGAGAACACGTCGAGGAACGTCTCGACCGCCGCCCGCGGCAGCGGAGAGCGGAGGTTCTCGCGCAGGCTCGCGCCCGTCAGCGGCCCGCCCTTGCGCGCGATGCTGATCCCCGCGGCCACGGTCTTCGGCGTCAGGCGCACCGCCTCCGCCGGTCCGCGCGCGGCGCCCGCCCGCTCCCGGACGAGCTGCTGGAAGACCGGGTCGCTCGTGTACTGCGCGATCCCGAGCCCGCGCGTGAACGGGAGGTAGGCGAGGTCGAGGTCGCGCGTGCGCCAGCCGAGCAGGTGCGTGTCGAGCGTGATCACGATGGCCTCGCAGCCGGATGCCTCGGCCCGCCGCAGCAGCGACGCGTTCAGCTCGTCCGACGCCGACCAGTAGAGCTGGAACATCCGGGCGCCGTCGGGGGCGGCATCCCGCACCTCCTCCATCGGGACGGATGCCTGAGTGCTGAGCGTGTACGGCACGCCCGAGGATGCCGCGGCCCGCGCCACCGCGGCGTCGGCGTCGCGGTGAGCCAGCTCCATCACGCCGAGCGGCGCGAGCAGGAGCGGCGTGGGCCGCCGGACGCCCAGGAACTCGACGGACAGGTCGCGCTCGGCGACGTCGCGCAGCGGCCGCGGCCACACCTGCCAGCGCGCGAAGGCCGCGCGGTTCGCCGCCACGGTGCGCTCGGCTCCGGCGCCGCCGGCGACGTAGGCGAAGGCCTCGGCACTCAGGGCGCGACGCGCGGCGGTCTCGAGCGCGTCGGGGTCGACAGGCACGCGGGGGCGGGTGCCGGCGATGCCGGCGCGGTAGATGTCGGACTGCGTGCGGCGGGAGATGCCCCGCGCCGCAGCGGGATCACGGGGAGCGACGGTGCTCATGCCCTCAGCCTAGGCATCGGTCGACGACCGCGGCAGCGCGGGCGGGCCGGGGTCGCGAGGGCCGCAGGGGCAGGGCGCGCGGGGTCAGCGACGGAGGACGGTGCGCTCGACGGTGACGTCGTCGAGCGCGACCTGGTCGATCTCGATCCCCAGGCCCGGGCCCGTCGGCACGCGGACGTGGCCGTCCTCCAGGACGGCCGGCTCGGTGACGATGTCTCGCGCGTAGAAGCGGGACGAGGCGGAGACGTCGCCCGGCAGCGTGAACCCGGGGAGGGCGGCGAGCGCGGCGTTCGCGGCGCGGCCGATCCCGGTCTCGAGCATGCCGCCGCACCACACCGGGATGCCGGCATCGCGGCAGACGTCGTGCACGCGGACCGCCTCGAGGTAGCCGCCCACGCGCCCGGCCTTGACGTTGACGACGGCGGCCGCCCGCAGGGCGATCGCGTCGGTCGCAGCCTTGGCGGAGACGATGGACTCGTCGAGGCACACGGGGGTGCGCAACCGGCGCGCGAGTGCGGCATGGTCGACGAGGTCGTCCTCCTGCAGCGGCTGCTCGATCAGCAGCAGGTCGAAGCGGTCGAGCTCGGCGAGGAGATCGGCGTCGGCGAGCGTATACGCGGAGTTCGCGTCGACCTGCAGCGGGATGGCCCCGAACGCGTCCCGCACCGCCGCGGTGTCGGCGACGTCGCGCCCCGGCTTGATCTTGATCTTGATCCGGACGTAGCCCTCGTCGAGGTATCCGCCCACGCGCTCCACCAGGGCCGCGGGGTCGGCCTGGAGTCCGACCGAGACCCCGGAAGGGACCGTGTCGCGGACGGCGCCGAGATACTCGCCGAAAGCGCGGCCCTCGGCGCGCAGCGCCGCATCCAGCACGGCCAGCTCGAGGCCGGCCTTGGCCATCCGGTGCCCCACGAACGGCTCCAGCACACCCGCGACCTGCTCGGGCTCGAGCGTCCGCGCGTCGAGGAGGGCCGGCGCGAGGAACCGCAGCGCCACGTCCCATGCCGACTGCGTGTACTCGCTCGAGTAGAGCGGCGCCGCCTGCGTGACGATCTCCCCCCAGCCGTCGCTGTCCGGGGTGAGGGCACGCACCACGATGACCTCGCGGACGGTCTCGGTGCCGAACGAGGTCGTGAACGGCGACACGAGCGGGATGTGGAGCACCCGCAGCTCGAACCCGTCGAGCGTGACGGATGCCGCGGGGCGCGCGATGGGCATGCCCTCAGGCTAGCCGCGACCACCGCGGAGCGGCGGGGCTCGCCAGCCGAGCGGGGCGCGTCAGGCGGGCGGGCGCGTCAGCCGAGCGGAGCCCAGCGCGCGGCGCGCAGGCTGTCGTCGCGGACCGGCTGGAAGGTCGCTCGCCGGCCCCGGGGGCGCGAGAGGTGCCGCGAGCGGCGCCCACGGGCGGTGAACAGCTTCGACACGGCGTCGGCGTAGCCGCTCATGATCCCTCCCCTGTCTCGATCCGGCGGATGCCTTCGACAGAGAGGAGCGGTCGAGCCGGCGGCAGATACATCCCGCGCCGCTTTCGCGGCAGGACGACCGGGGCGGCGGCCGGTCCCCCCGACCGTGTGCGCCACCGCCCCTGATCGTCAGCTGCACGAGGAGTTCGCACGCGCGCGGGCACCCAGCACTGCGACATACGCGCTCCGCTCCTCGTCTTCTCGACGCCCTCCCACAGGGCGTCACCCCAGCGGACGACCGGCGGCCCCAGCACGCGAGGTCGTCCGACGGAAGAGACGGGGGTCGGCGCGTTCTATGACGCGAGTCGCCGAGAAAGTTCGCGGGACATGATCGACATGCCGGGTCAGCGGTCGCCGGATGACTCGACCCGTCGCGCCCACATCTCCCGGCCGTCCGGATCGCCGGGCCGTCGCGGCCGCAGGGTCGCCGGCGCGGGCCAGGGCAGCGTGAACCGCTCGACCGGGGCGTCGATCGCCCCGAAGTCGTCGGTCTGGACGACGACGCGCTCCGGGGTCACCTCGACCAGGCGGACGCGGAGGGCTGCGGCATCCGGCCGTTCGAAGATCCAGACCTCGCCGAGCCACGCGAGCCCGCGGGCCTCGAGCGCAGCCTCCGCGTCGAGCCAGTCGACGGCGGCCGACGCGTCGCGCCCCAGCACGTCGACGGCGATCCAGGTCTCGCCGATGTCGTCGGCGGGACGGATCCACCCGACGAGCTCACCGTCGTCGCGGCGGTGCGGCGTCCAGTCGGCGGGGGGCATCCCGTCAGAGTACCGCCGCCCCGCGCGTACCGTACTCAGGAGTGGCGTGCCGCAGCGGACGCGGTTCGCCCGTATCTGCGCGGCCGGCTCGGCTGCAGTACCCCGTCGGTCCTGAGAACGGTACACCGCGAGCGCGCTGGTGAGCGGCCGCCGCCTCAGGCCGGCAGCTCGGCGAACGCCCGGACCGGGAAGGTGCCGAAGCCCTCCACCGCGGGCGGAGCGGCCGTGAACCGGGCACCGCGCGGCGGAAGTGCGCCGAGGTTGGTGAGGTGCTCGACGACGTGGACGCCGGCCGCGAGGAGCAGCGTGTGCGCCGGACGCTCGCCACCCGACTCGGTGTCGTCGATGTTCAGCGAGTCGATGCCGACCAGGGCCGCGCCGGCGTCGATCAGCCGGCGGGCGCCGTCCTCGGTCAGGTACGGCGCACCCGTGCCGTACTCCGGCGCGCCGAAGAGACGGTCCCAGCCGGTGTGCAGCAGCACGGCCGCGCCGCGCACATCCCGGTCGGCGAGCTGCTCCGCACGGATGCCACGGCGATCCGGACCCCACGCATCCTGGAGGTGGAACACCTCGGCGGGCAGCCCCACGAGTGTCGCGAGGTCGAGCCCGGCGAGATCCGCACCGCCGTCGTAGCGGTGGAACGGCGAGTCGAGATAGGTGCCCGTGTTGCCGATCATCGTGATGATGTCCATCGCGAACTCGGTCCCGGGTGCGTAGCGCGCCCGGGAGTCCTCGCGGGTGAGGTGCGGCGTGATCGTCGGCGCGGGAAGGCCGGGGTAGGTGACGAGCCCCGCCCGGATCGGGTGCGAGAGATCGACGATGCGGCGTTCGGGCATGCCGCACAGCCTAGGACGGCGACCCCGGCGCCGAGTGGCGCGCGTCTGCCACGCCTCGCCGTTCGACCGCCAACCCGGTCAGGGACGAACGAACAGGTAGCCGCGCGCGTCGTCGAAGCCGCCCACGACGAGGCCTTCGCCCCGCAGGCGGAGGAACCCGTCGCGCACGCGATGGCGCCAGGCCGCGGCATCCGCCGGCGACTCGAGCCGCAGCGCCTCGATGTCTGCCGGGATCTCGACGGCGGCGATCACGGCGGAGTCCGCGGGCGTGGGTGCGGGAGGCGCCGCGAGGGCCCAGGACACCATCAGCCGGTCGGACTCGTCACCGCGGTTCACACCGTCGTCCATCGGGCCGTACTGGTCGACGAGGTACTCCGTGACGCGGGTGCCCAGCACGCGCAGATTGAAGTGGGCGTTGCGGGCGACGAGCGGGTCGAACGTCCACGTGATGTGCCCGACGTCGCGCGCGAAGGCCCACTCCCGCTGGTGCTGCTTGAGCGCCCGCCCGAAGCCGTGCGCGCGGAACTCCGGCAGCAGCCCGGTGATGTGCGAATGCATCGAACGCGCGGACGGCTGAGCGAAGAACGCGACGGACGCCCCGACCATGCGCCCGTCCGCCCACAGGCCGACGGCGTAGTTGCCGGAGTGCGCCAGCGCGCGCAGGAGATTCGGCGGCATCCCGCTGCGGTCTCCGCCCCATACGACGGAGAGCACCTCGGATGCCGCGAACACCTCCTCGACGGTCGCGAGCGGCCGGATCTCGATGTGCGGCGCGGAAGTCAGGTCGGCCATGCAGCCAGTCTGGCACCGCACGTCAGCCGCGCGACCCGTACCGTTCTCAGGAGCTCTGGTCGGTCGAGCCCCGACGCGCGGCGGTTCCGCGGGGATCCTCACCCCGGACCGCGCCGCCGTTCCTGCGAACGGTACGGGCGAGGCGCGCCTCGCGCCGCGCGCGGCGCACCGCGGTCCGTCGCCGCGACGCGCGCGCGATCCGCTTCCGCAGCCCGAGCAGCACGAGTCCGACGAGCGCCACGACGAGGCCCGCGTAGCCCGCCCACATCACCCACGGGACGTCGACGGCCTGGCCCGCCGGCCCCGCGATCATCCCCAGGGCGAACACGAACCCGACGACGCCGCCCGCGGGAGCGACCGCCCGGCCGAGCATCCACCCGCCGATCAGGAGGGGCCCCGCGACCGACGTCGCGAACACCGTCAGCACGGCCGGGAGCACCCACGCCGGCCACGAGTCCCACACGAACGGGAGCACGGCGACGGCGACGGCGAAGCCGGTCAGCATCCATCCGGTGAGCCAGGCGAGAGCACGACGGGAGGGCAGCACGAGGTCAACGTAAGCGTCTGACCCTATGCGCCGACCGATAGCCTGAGCCCATGGGACAGGGCGAGGACGGACGAAGACGCCTCACCCGGATGCCTCGACAGGGCGCCATCGTCGCGGTCCTCGCGTTCGCGGGTCTCTCGTCGTCGTTCATGTTCACGCTCGTCGTGCCGATCCAGGCGAAGCTCCCGGAGCTGCTGCACGCCGACCGCGACGACACCGCCTGGGTCGTGACGGCCACACTGCTCGCCGCGGCGGTGAGCACGCCGATCGCCGGGCGACTCGGCGACATGTACGGCAAGCGCCGGATCGTCCTGGCGCTCGTGGCGATCATGGTCCTGGGCTCGGTCATCGCGGCCCTGTCTCCCGGCATCATCGGTGTCATCGTCGGTCGCGCGCTGCAGGGCGCCATCGTCGGCGTGGTGCCGCTGGGCATCGCCATCCTCCGGGATGTGCTGCACGAGGACCGCGTCGATGCCGCCATCGCCCTCATCAGCGCCACCCTCGGCGTCGGAGGCGCGATCGGGTTGCCGATCAGCGCGATCGTCGCGCAGTACAGCGACTGGCACGTCCTCTTCTGGCTCGCGGCCGGACTCGGGGCCGTCGTCTTCGCACTCGTGCTGTGGATCGTGCCGGTGAGCGTGCTGCGCACGGCCGGACGCTTCGATCTCGTCGGCGCCGTGGGCCTCAGCCTGGGGCTCCTCGGGCTTCTGCTGGCCGTGTCCCGCGGAGACCAGTGGGGCTGGGCGTCACCCGCCGTCCTGGGGTGCGGGCTCGGCGGCATCGCGGTGCTGCTGCTCTGGGGCTGGTACGAGCTGCGCACGAAGGACCCGCTGCTGGACCTGCGGGTCGCGGCCCGCCGCCCCGTGCTGCTCACGAACCTGGCTTCGGTGGCGATGGGGTTCTCGCTCTTCGGATCGAACGTGCTCTATCCCCAGATGCTCGAGCTGCCGGTGGCCACCGGCACCGGGTTCGGGCTGTCGCTCCTGGGTGCGAGCCTCGTCGTGATGCCGTCCGGGCTCGTGATGATGCTGCTCTCGCCGGTGTCCGGCCGGATCGCGCACCGGATCGGGCCGCGCGTGCTGCTCCTGGCGGGCTCCCTCGCGCTGATCGTCTCGTACGCCTTCACGATCGTCTGGCACAGCGAGGTCTGGCACCTGGTCGTGGCGAACATCCTCATCGGCGTCGGCATCGGTTTCGGATACGCGTCGATGCCGATGCTGATCATGCGTTCGGTCCCGCCCAACGAGACCGGCGCATCCAACGGCCTCAACGCCCTGTTCCGCTCCCTGGGCACGAGCATCGCGGCCGCGGTCGTCGCGGCCGTGCTCGCGACCTACGTGGTCGAGCAGGGCGGCGTGCAGGTGCCGACGCCGTGGGCGTTCCAGCTGTCGTTCATCCTCGGTGGGCTCGCCGCGGTCGTAGCGTTCGTGGTCGCCCTGTTCATCCCAAGCCGTCGCGCGCCGCAGGAGCGGCATCCGTCCCTCCCGGACTGAGCCGCCCGCAGCCCGGCGCCGGCGCCGGCGCCGGCCCATCCTGCAGAGCGACGGAGGCGGAGCCGGATGCCTCGGCCCGCCGCCGGCCGGGCCTGGCGGGCGACGCCCGAAGGGCGCCGCGGGATGCGGCGGGCCGAGGCATCCGGCGCAGCCGCCCCCGCAGCCCCAGCCGCGCGAAGCGCGCTGCCCCCGGCCCGCTGCCCCCAGCCCGCTGCCCCAGCCGCGCGAAGCGCGCTGCCCCCCGGCCCGCTGCCCCCAGCCCGCTGCCCCAGCCGCGCGAAGCGCGCTGCCCCCGGCCCGGCGCCCCCGCACACACCCGCGCTTCCGGCACCGCGAGGCCGCCCGCCGCTAGCCTGGGCGTCGTGAGCGATGGACGCGACTCCCCTGAAGAGGTCCCGGTCGGCCCGCCCGACGGGGCGACGGCAGCCGGCATCGGCTCGGCATCGGCGGCTTCGGCCGGCGGCACGGACGCCGCCGGCACCGCCGGAGACGGCGACCACGACACCCGGTTCTTCGGCCAGCCGTGGGCGCTGGCGCACGTGTTCGGCGTGGAGATGTGGGAGCGGTTCAGCTTCTACGGCATGCAGGGCATCCTGCTCATCTATCTGTACTACTCGGCCACGCAGGGCGGACTGGGGATGGACCAGACCGTCGCCGCGGGAATCGTCGGCGCCTACGGCGGCGCCGTGTACCTGTCCACGATCCTCGGGGCCTGGGTCGCCGATCGACTGCTCGGCTCCGAGCGGGTGCTGTTCATCAGCGCGATCATCATCATGTGCGGGCATCTCGCGCTGTCGCTGCTGCCCGGCTTCGTTGGCGTGGGCGTGGGCCTGATCCTCGTCGCGGTCGGGTCGGGCGGCCTCAAGGCGAACGCGACCTCGGTCGTCGGGACGCTCTACAGCGCGGAGGACCCCCGGCGCGATGCCGGGTTCTCGCTCTTCTACCTCGGCATCAACCTCGGCGCCTTCCTCGGGCCGCTGCTGACCGGGCTGCTCCAGACGCAGCTCGGCTTCCACTGGGGCTTCGGCCTCGCCGCCGTCGGAATGGCGCTCGGCCTCATCCAGTACTCGTTCGGGCGCAAGCAGCTGCCCGCCAAGTCCCGCGAGGTGCCGAAGCCCCTTCCCGCGAACCGACGTCTGCCGGTGATCGGCATCGGGGTGCTCGGTCTGGTGACGATCGTCATCCTCGTGCTCACCGGCGTCATCCGCCCGGACAACCTCGCCGTGGTCGTGATCGCGGTCAGCGCCGTCTCCGCCCTGGTGTACTTCGTCGTCATCCTGACGAGCCGCCGGCTTTCGCCCACCGAGCGGTCGCGTGTCTGGGGTTTCGTGCCGCTCTTCCTCACCAGCGTCGCCTTCTGGTCGCTGTACCAGCAGCAGTTCACGGTGCTCACCATCTACTCCGACAAGAAGCTCGATCGGAGCATCTTCGGCTGGGAGATGCCGGTCTCGTGGGTGCAGTCGATCAACCCCGTCTTCATCATCATCCTCTCCGGGGTGTTCGCCGCGATCTGGACGAAGCTCGGCAGGCGGCAGCCCTCGACCCCGGTCAAGTTCTCGATGGCGGCGATCATCATGGGCGCGGCCTTCCTGCTCTTCCTGCCGTTCTCCGGGGGCGGCGCGAATTCCACGCCGCTGCTGGCGATCGTCGGCATCCTGTTCGTGTTCACCGTCGCGGAGCTGCTGCTGTCGCCGGTCGGCCTGTCGGTGACGACGAAGCTCGCACCCGATGCGTTCCACACCCAGATGGTGGCCCTGTTCTTCCTCTCCATTGCGATGGGCACCTCCATCGCCGGGTGGTGCACGCAGTTCTTCGTCGTCGACGACGAGGTGCCGTACTTCCTGATCCTCGGATTCATCGCCATCGCCGTCGGCGTCGTGCTGTGGCTGCTGACCAAGCCGGTGCTCGCGCTGATGAAGGGTGTCCGCTAGACGCATCCCGGCGACGCCCAGGAGGGCGTGCGAGAATGGATGCCGTACCCCGTGTATCTACCTCGGATCGGCAGAGCCCCGATCGCCAAGGCGGCACGACGCCCCTTGGGAGATCTAGTGAGCACCACATCGCGGGTCCACGACCCGGATACCGTCCGCACGGATGCGCCGGCGCGCGAATCTTCGCTCGTGCGCGCGACCGGCTTCGCGTACTTCCCGATCGCGCTGCTGGCGCGGTTCCCGTTCGCCATGATGGTGGTCGGCGTCCTGACACTCGTCGTGGCGGCGCGCGGCGACCTCGCCCTCGGCGGCCTGACCTCGGCGCTCATCGGGTTCGGCACGGCGGTGTTCGGTCCGCTCATCGGCGCGGCGGCCGACCGCGTCGGCCAGCGGACGGTGATGCTCGTCTCCGGCATCGCGAACAGTCTTGCGCTGCTCGCGATCGCGTGGGTCGTCTACACCCCGGCATCGCCGTTCGCGGTGCTGGCGATCGCGTTCGTGATCGGGGCCACGGCACCGCAGGTCTCCCCCATGTCGCGCAGTCGCCTGGTCGGGGTCATCACCCGGATGCTGCCCGCCGAGCGGCGGGCGACGACGCTCAACGGGACGATGGCGTACGAATCCGCGGCCGATGAGATCGTGTTCGTCTTCGGCCCGTTCCTGGTCGGCGTGCTCGCGACCACACTCAATCCGGCGGCCCCGATCGTGGGCGCGGCGATCCTCACCCTGGTCTTCGTGACCGCCTTCGCCCTGCACCGCACCGGCGCGACCGTGGCCAGGGTCGACGGACGCGCGGTCGTGCGGCAGGCGCCGGCGCGCCAGCTCGCCCGGCCCGCCCTGGTCGTCGTCGCCGTCGGCGTCCTCGGCATGGGACTGTTCTTCGGCTCGACGCTCACCGCCCTGACCTCGTTCATGGCCGACCTCGGTGCTCCCGAGCAGGCCGGTCTCGTCTACGGCGTGATGGGCATCGGCTCCGCCGGGCTCGCGCTGGGCGTCGCCTGGTTCCCGGCCCGGTTCACCGTGCACGCGCGATGGCTGGTGTTCACCGCCGTGCTCGTGGCCGGAACCGCCGCGCTGCCTTTCGTGCACGACGTCGTCGGCATCGCGATCGCGCTGTTCATCGTCGGGATCGGCATCGGTCCGACGCTCGTCACCCAGTACACCCTCGGCGCCGCGCACAGTCCGCTCGGCCGGTCCGCCACGGTGATGACGATGCTCGGGTCCTCGGTGATCGTGGGGCAGTCCGCGGCATCCGCCCTCGTCGGTGCGCTCGCCCAGACGTCGGGCACCGCCGCCGCGATGATCGCGCCCGTGACGTCGGCCGGCGTCGTGCTGCTGGCCGGAGCCGCGAGCGCGGTCCTGGCGCGGCGTGCCCCCTTGAGCACCCCGCGCGGCTGATCCCCTCGCGCCGGTTCGCCCCCTGAACCCGAACGTGCCACAGAGGCGGAGCCGGATGCCTCGACCCGCCGCCGGCTCGGGCCTGGCGGAACGTGCCACCGAGGCGGAGCCGGATGCCTCGGCCCGCCGCTGGTCGGGCCTGGCGGGCGACGCCCGAAGGGCGCCGCGGGAAGCGGCGGGTCGAGGCATCCGGCGCAGCCGCAGCCGCAGCCGCGGCACGCGCTGCCCAGCCCGCCCGGGTGCAGCCCTCGTCGGGTCAGACGAGCGCGAGCTCGCGGTCGATCGCCGCGGTCGCCGCGAGCAGGCGCGGGAGGTGCTCGAGCGTGAGGTGCTCCACGGTGTCGCGGGTCGCGCTCGTCGACACGTTGACGGCGGCGACGACCTGCCCGCCACGACCGTGGACCGGCGCCGCGATCGACCGCAGTCCGGGCTCGAGCTCGCCGTCGACGAGGGCCCACCCCTGCTCCTGGACACGGTCGAGCTCGGCACGCAGCTCGTCGACGTCGGTCAGGGTCCGCGCGGTGAGGTGATCCGGACGGGATGCCTCCACCGCCGCGCGGGCCGCGGCCTCCGGCAGCGCTGCGAGCAGCACGCGCCCCATCGACGTCGCATACGCGGGGAAGCGCGTGCCGATCGTGATGCGGACGCTCATGATGCGCCGCGTCGGGACGCGCGCGATGTACACGATGTCGGAGCCGTCGAGCACGGCGGACGACACGCTCTCGCCCACCTCGCGCGACAGCGCCTCGAGGTGCGGCTGCACGATCTCCGGCAGCGACAACGCGGACAGGTAGCTGAACCCCAGCTCGAGGACGCGCGGGGTCAGGGCGAACAGCCGCCCGTCCGACCGGACGTAGCCGAGCGTCTCGAGCGTCCGCAGGAACCTTCCGGCTGCCGCGCGCGGGATGCCGGCGCGCCGGGCGGCGTCGCTGAGGCTCAGTTCCGCGTGGTCGGCGTCGAACGCGCGGATGACGGCGAGCCCGCGCGCGAGCGACTGGACGAAGTCGGCGGATGCCGCGGCATCCCTGCTCTCGCTCATCGTCATTGCCTTATCCTCCCCGATGATGCGCACCACTCCTGCAGAGTCCCGGCGAAGGGTGGGCGTGCGCCTCCTGCCGGGGCGTCGTGCAGGAGTTGTGCGGGCGGCGCCCGCGGATCCGGTCTGACTCAGCGTTCGAGGACGACCGCGAGGCCCTGGCCGACGCCGATGCAGATCGCGACGACGGCGACGCCACCCCCGCGGCGCGCCAGCTCGTGTGCGGCGTGGCCGATGATGCGGCCGCCGGAGGCGCCGAGCGGATGCCCGATCGCGAGCGCCCCGCCGTGGATGTTGAGCTTGTCGGGATCCAGGTCCGGCCAGCCCTTCAGACACGCCAGCGACTGCGACGCGAACGCCTCGTTGAGTTCGACGAGGTCGACGTCGGCCCACGTCCGCCCGGCGCGGGCGAGGGCCTTGTTCGCCGCCTCGATCGGCGCGATGGGGAAGACGTCCGGATCGACGCCGTGCGACGCCCGGCCCGTGATGCGCGCGAGCGGCTCGCCCGGCAGCACGCCCTCGCCGGCGAGCAGCACGGCCGAGGCGCCGTCGTTGATCGGCGACGAGTTGCCCGCCGTCACCGAGCCCGCGCCGTCCGACGCGAAGAGCGCCTTGAGTCCCGCGAGCTTCTCGAGCGACGTGTCGTCGCGGATGCCCTCGTCCCGCGCCAGCTCGGCACCGGGCACCTGGACGATCTCGCCGTCGTAGACCCCCGCCGCCCATGCCGCGGCCGCGAGCCGGTGCGAGCGCACCGCGAACTCGTCCTGCGCGTCGCGCGAGATGCCCCACTCGCGGGCGATCTTCTCGGCCGATTCGCCGTTGGAGATCGTCCACTCCTTCGGCAGCTTGGGGTTGGTCATGCGCCAGCCGATCGCTGTGTTCCACAGCGTCTGGTTGCCCACCGAGGGCCACGGCCGCGGCGACTTCTCGACGACGAACGGCGCCCGGCTCATCGACTCGACGCCGCCGGCCAGGATGATGTCGGCGTCGCCCGCCTCGATCGCGCGCGACCCCTGCACGACGGCCTCGACCGACGAGGCGCACAGGCGGTTCACCGTGACCCCGGTGACGGAGGTCGGGAAGCCCGCGAGAAGTGCAGCCATCCGGCCCACGTTGCGGTTGTCCTCGCCGGCCTGGTTGGCGTCGCCGAAGATCACGTCGTCGATGCGCGCGGGGTCCAGCCCGGCGCGCTCCACGACGGACGCCATCACGACGGCGGCGAGGTCGTCGGGGCGGACGCCCGCGAGCGCGCCGCCGGCGCGGCCGAACGGGGTGCGGACGGCGTCGTACACGAAGCTGGCGGTCATGTCAGTCCTCCTCGGGGGATGCGGCGGATGCGGCATCCGTCGCGGTCGGATCCGCACCGGCGAGCGCGAGGCCGGTCAGCTCGGCGAGACTCGCCACGGTGTTGTCGCCGAACGCCTCGCGCACGGCGAAGCCCTCCGGCGTCACATCGAAGACCGCGTGATCGGTGTAGACGCGGGTGACGCACCCGACACCGGTGAGCGGGTAGGAGCACGCCGCGACGAGCTTGGACTCACCGGTCTTGGTGAGCAGGTCGGTCATGACGTAGACCGCCTTCGCGCCGATCGCAAGGTCCATCGCGCCGCCCACGGCCGGGATCGCCCCCGGCTCGCCCGTCGACCAGTTGGCGAGGTCGCCCCGCTCGGAGACCTGGAACGCGCCCAGCACGCACACGTCGAGATGACCGCCGCGCATCATCCCGAAGGAGTCCGCGTGGTGGAAGTACGCGGCACCGGCCACGGCGGTGACGGCCTGCTTGCCGGCGTTGATGAGATCGGGATCGACCTGGTCGGCCGCGGGGGCCGGCCCCATCCCGAGCAGTCCGTTCTCGGTGTGCAGGATGATCTCCTGGTCGGCGGGCAGGAAGTTCGCCACGAGCGTGGGCGCGCCGATGCCGAGGTTCACGTACGAACCCTCGGGGATGTCGGCGGCGATGCGCGCGGCCAGTTCGGCGCGCGGGATGCGGGTGGTCATCGGTTCTCCTCCGCTCCGGATGCCGCGGCCAGCGGCCGGCCCTCCAGGTCGACACCGCCGACGAACACGTCGTCGCGCAGCCATGGCCGCTCCCCCACCGCCACGACGCGGTCGACGAAGATGCCGGGGGTCGGGATGGACTCGGGGTCGAGCGCGCCGAGCGGCACGATCTGGTCGACCTGGACGATCGAGGTCGTCGCGGCGGACGTCATGATCGGGCCGAAGTTCCGCGCCGTCTCGCGGTAGACGACGTTGCCCCAGCGGTCGGCCTTCCAACCGCTCACCAGGGCGAAGTCGGCGTGGATCGGGTACTCGAGGATGTACTCGCGACCGTCGATCGTCCGGTGCTCGCGGCCGTCGGCGAGCTCCGTCCCGACGCCGGTGGGAGTGAAGAACGCGCCGATCCCGGCCCCCGCCGCGCGGATGCGCTCGGCGAGATTGCCCTGCGGCACGAGCTCGAGCTCGATCTCGCCGGCGCGGTAGAGGCCGTCGAACACCCAGGAGTCGCTCTGCCGGGGGAAGGAGCAGACGATGCGGCGGACGCGCTTCTTGGCGAGGAGGGCGGCCAGGCCCGCGTCGCCGTTGCCGGCGTTGTTGTTCACGATCGTGAGGTCGCGAGCGCCCTGCGCGATGAGCGCGTCGATGAGCTCGACGGGCTGCCCGGCGCGGCCGAAGCCGCTGATCATGACGGTCGCGCCGTCCGTGATTCCGGCGACCGCGGCTGCGGCATCCGGAACGGTCTTGTCGATCACGCGGGTTCCTCCACTGTGTTCGCTGTGCGAACGTATGTCCGCCCTGTGGACAGTATAGCGTTGCGCCGGCGGTCGGTCCAGGCTTCTCCGGCGCTCGGCGTACCGTTCTCAGGAACACCCCCGCCCCCTCGCCCCGAACCCCCCGGAATGATGCGAGCACCACCACCCCCGCCGCCCGCCGATCCTGAGAACGGTACGGGCGCCGGGGACTCCACGGGCAGAGCCCCGGCCGGATCCCGGTCAGGCGGGGTCGGCGAAGACCTCGGACGCGATGCGGAACGCCGTGTTCGCAGCGGGGACGCCGGAGTAGATCGCCGACTGGAGGATGACCTCCTTGATCTCGTCCACCGTGAGGCCGTTGCGCAGTCCGGCGCGCAGGTGCATCGCGAGCTCCTCGTGATGCCCGTGCGCGATCATCGACGTGATCACCGCGACCGACCGGGAGCGCCGGTCGAGCCCAGGCCGCGACCACACGTCTCCCCACGCGACGCGGGTGATGAAGTCCTGGAAGTCGGCGGTCAGCTCGGTCGTGCTCGCCACGGCCCGGTCGACGTGCGCATCCGAGAGCACCTCGCGGCGCACGGCCATGCCCTGGTCGTAGCGGTCCTCGTCGCTCAGCCCCTCGCCCGCCGGTCGCATCATCGTCCCGCCTCCTCGAAGAAGTCCTCCAGCAGCCGGATCACGGCGGCCGGGTCGTCCACGGGCGCCAGATGCGAGGCATCCGGGATGCCCGCGGCCCGCCCGTCACGCACGCCGGCGGCGATCTCGCGGGCGGATGCCTCGGGCGTGACGACATCGTGGTCGCCCCACACCGCCAGCACGGGGACGCCGATCTCCCCGAGCCCGTCACGCACGTCGTACGCGGCCAGCGCCTCGCAGCACAGGGCGTAGCTCTCGTCGTCGACGTCCTGCAGCGCGTGCAGCAGCCGGCCGGTGAGCACCGGGTGGGCGGCGACCGATCCGGGCGCGAACCAGCGCTGCGCCGACCCGATGATGAGCGACGAGGTGCTCTGCGCACGGACCTGCGCGGCGCGCTCCCGCCACGACTCCGGCGTCGCGATGCGCGCTCCCGAGCAGACGATCGCGGCCGCGGAGACGAGCCCTGGATGCCGCCGCAGCAGCTCGAGTCCGACGGCGCCGCCGAGCGAGACCCCGGCGAAGAGCACGGGCCCGTCGGCGAGCTCGCGCACGGCGGACGCGACGGCGTCGGCGACATCGCCCACCGTGAACGCCGTCCGTGCGGGAGCGGCGGCGCCGTGCCCGGGGAGGTCCCAGCGGGTGACGCGGTACCGCTCCGCGAGGGCAGGGGCGACGTCGTCCCACAGGATCGTGGAGGTCCCGAGCGACGGCCCGAGCAGCAGGAGCGGCCCCCCGGCGGGTCCGACGGGCGCGGTGACGGCGATCGGAACGGTCACGGCCGGATCCCCTCCTGCAGAGCGCGACGCACGGCCTGGTCGGTGAGCTCCCCGGCGAGTCCGAGGTACCGCGCCGGATCGAGGAGGTCGTCGACGTCGATCCCGTCGGCCTCGGGCAGCGCGCGGACGAGGTCGGCGAGCGGCGCGTCGCCGCCCGCCGCGGCGATGAGCGCGTCGAACCGCGCCTTTCCGATGAGCGGCACCAGCGCGATGCCGAGCCGTTCGCTCACGATGAGGCCGGCGGTGAGGTCGAGGTTGTGCCGCGCGCGCTCGGCGTCGAGCGCGAGCCCCGCGGCGAGTTCGGCGCCGCGGGCGGATGCGCCGAGGGTCAGCCGCATGAGGTCCTGCAGCGCGGGCCACTCGGCGTGCCACGCGCCGTCGGGGCGTTCGTCCACGGCGAGTCCCGCCGCGAGGTGGAGTTGCGCGGCGAGGCCGGGCGCGCGCATCGCGGCTGACCGGATGAGGACGGCGTCCACCGGGTTCTGCTTCTGCGGCATGGCACTGGATCCACCGCCGGATGCGACCGACGCCTCGCCGATCTCCGTCCGCGCGAGCAGTGCGACGTCACTGGCGAAGACGCCCAGCGCGGCGACCGCCGCCGCGAGGGCGTCGCCGAGCTCGGTCACGGGACGACGTGCGGTGTGCCACGGCGCGTCCGGGGCCTGCAGTCCGACCTCGACCGCGAACCGCGCGGGGAGGGCCGCCGCGGCCTCGGCGCCGAACAGCTCGACGAAGGAGGCGAGCGTGCCGCCGGCGCCCCCGAGCTGTGCGGGCAGTCGCTCGCCGATCTGCAGCAGCTGCCGTCGGGCATCGACGATGCCCCGCATCCAGTTCGCGGCCTTCAGACCCAGGGTCGTGGGCACCGCGTGCTGGGTGAGCGTGTGCGCGGCGGCAGGGTCGTCGCGATGGCGCTGCGCGAGGGTCAGGAGCGACGCCGCCGCCCGCCGGAGCGACCCAGCCGCGTCCCAGACGACCTGCCGCGCCACCGCCATGAGGGCCGTGTCGAGGATGTCCTGGCTCGTCGCGCCCCGATGCACCCAGGCCGCCGCATCCGGATCGTGTCGCGCGACGCGCTCCCGTACGAGGGGGATGAGCGGGATGACCGGATTCCCACCGGCCACCGACGCCTGCGCGAGCGCACGCAGGTCGAGGTCGAACCACGGCTCGCGATACACCGCGTCCGCGGCCGCTCCCACCGACCGCGGGGCGAGACCCTGCGCCGAGAGCGCACGCAGGAGGGCGAGTTCGGCGTCGATCATGGCGTGGACGACGGCGCGGTCGGACGCGGCCTCCCCCGACCCGATCGACACCGGCGACAGCAGCCCCGCGTCGGTCTGCCAGAACGTCGCGGGGTCGCCGGTGTCGTCAGAAGGCAAGGAACACGGTCTCCTTCTCGCCCTGCAGCCGGATGTCGTGGGTCAGCGATCCGTCGGGCAGGCGCGTCGCGATGAGCGTAGCGCGCTCGTCGGCGTCGAGCGAGGACAGCAGCGGGTCGGCGGCGAGGAGCTCCTCGTCGTCGGGCAGGTAGATGCGCGTGTGCAGCTTGTCGGGGAGGCCTCGCGCGAACACGACGACGGCGAAGAACGGCGCCTTGCCCGCCTCGGCCCCGGGGTTGCGCGTCCAGAACTCGTAGTGCCCCTCGTCGGTCGTGAAGGAGCGGCCGAACCCGGTGAACGTGTGGTCGTCGCGACGGAACGCGCCGCGGGCGCGCGACACGGTGCCGTCGGTATCGGCACCCCAGATCTCGACGAGCGAGTCCGGGATGGGCGCCCCCGCGCCGTCGTAGACGGTCCCGCCGAGCACGATCGCGCCCGGGCTGTGCGGATGCGCCACCTCGTGCATCTTGGGGTAGATCGTGCCGTAGGCGAAGAAGGGGCCGACCGTCTGGCCGGGGGTGGGTGACAGCGTCTTGTCGGGCATCAGTGCTCGTCCTCCTGCTCGGACCACGTGGCATCCGGCCCGTCGACGACGATGTCCCAGCGGTAGGCCATCGAGAACTCCGGAACGGTCAGGTCGTGGTCGTACGTCGACACGAGCCGGTCGCGGTCGCTCTGCCGCCGGATCGAGTTGTAGATCGGGTCGAGCGCGAACAGCGGGTCGCCCGGAAAGTACATCTGCGTCACGATGCGCTGCGTGAACGCGCTGCCGAAGACCGAGAAGTGGATATGGGCGGGCCGCCACGCGTTGACGTGGTTCTTCCACGGATAGGGACCCGGCTTGATGGTCGTGAAGAGGTATTCGCCGTCGTCGTTCGTGACGGTGCGCCCGGCGCCGGTGAAGTTGGGGTCGAGCGGCGCGGGATGCTGGTCCCGCTGGTGGATGTAGCGGCCGGCGGAGTTGGCCTGCCACACCTCCACGAGCTGGTTCGCGAGCGGACGCCCCCACGAGTCGAGGAGCCGGCCGCGCACGGTGATCCGCTCGCCGAGCGGCTCACCCGCGTGCTGCAGCGTGAGGTCGGACTCGATCGCCGCGACATCCCGCTGGCCGAACGCGGGCGAGAGCAGCTCGATCGTCTCGGGGTCGACGAGCTTCGGGTTCTTGGTGGGATGCCGCAGGATGCTCGACCGGTACGGGGGGAAGTCGTGCATCGTGAGCGGGAGCTTCTCGCCCGCCGCCTCGCGACGCTCGTACTCGGCGTGCAGGTCGTGGATCTCCTGCGTGATCTGCGACTGGGACGGCATGTCGGCCGAGGCGAGCAGCGACTCGGGGGCGGCGGCAGTGGGCTGCGGGTCTGTCATGGGGTCTCCTTCGACCTGGCGCTCGAGGCGGCTCGAGGGCAGTCCCGTCAAGCGTGGCAGGATGCTGCGGCCGGGGCGCGCTGGATTCTCAACCAGTGGGACCGAGGTGCGCGATGGGCGGCGTGGCCGCCGGATGGGGCGAGCAACGCAGCGGAGATGTGCAGGAAATCGGACGCGATCCACCCGCCGCATCCGATTTCCTGCACATCTCCGATTTCCTGCACATCAGCGCGCCGCACGCAGGTCGGCGTGCAGGTCGCGCGCCGCCTGCACGACGAGCGGAGCCAGCCGGCGCTCGTCGGCACGCTCGAGATGGACGACGAGCCCGATGGCGATCGGCGGGAGCCCCTGCACCGGGGCGACGGGCGCGGCGACCGAGACGTTGCCGAGCGTCATCTCCTCGCGCGTCGTGGCATACCCTCGCGCCCGCGCCCTGGCGAGCTCCGCACGGAGGACCTCGGGATCCGTCACCGAGTGCAGGGTCTCGCGCTCGAGCGGCACCTCGAAGTAGCGCTCCAGCCACGCGGCATCCCGCGTCGACAGCAGTGCCTTGCCCACGCCCGTCGTGTGCAGCGGCTGCCGCCCGCCCATCCGGCTGAGGGTCGGGATCGAGCCGCTCCCGGTCACCCGTCCGACGAACAGCGCATCGGATGCCTCGGGCGCGGGTCCGTCGAGCACCGCAAGATGCACGTTCTCACCGGTGGCCTCGTAGAGCCGGGCCATGTGCGGAAGGGCTGTCTCGCGCAGCCGCAGCGCCAACGGCGAGAGCTCGCCGAGTTCCCACAGTCGCGGGCCGACGACGTACCGGTGGCCGGGCGCGCGCGCGAGGAGTCCGTGGCCGACCAGGTCGGCGAGCAGCCGATGCACGGTCGACGTGGGGAGTCCGGTGCGCGCGGCGATCTCGGCGGCGGTCACGGCGGGCTCGTCCTCGCTGAAGCAGCCGAGCACGCGCATCGTGCGCGCGAGCATCCCCGCATCCTCGGCCATCGTCCCTCCCTCTGCGAGGCTATCGCTTTCTCGGTGACCGAGAATCCTTGCTCGCACGCCTACAGTGGGCGGATGGCGAACTCGCCCTCCGGAGACTCCGTCACCGACCGCCTGCTGCGCGTGCTCGAGACCTTCACGCCCACCCGCACGGTGCAGACCGCGTCGGAGATCGGGCGCCGCGCCGGTCTGCCCTCGTCGACCGCCCACCGCGTCGTCGGCGAGCTCGTCGAGGCCGGCCTCCTCGAGCGCGACGACGACCGGCACGTCCGCGTCGGGATGCGCCTGTGGGAGCTCGCCACCCGTTCCTCGCGGGCGCTGCGCCTGCGGCAGGCGGCGCTCCCGGCGATGGAGCGAGTGCAGAGCCGCGTGCACGAGCACACCCAGCTCGCGATCCTCGAGCAGGACGAGGCCCTGTTCCTCGAACGGCTGTCGAGCCCGGATGCCACGTCCAACATCACCCGCGTCGCGGGACGTCTTCCGCTGCATGCGTCGTCGTCGGGACTCGTGCTGCTCGCTTTCGCGGAGCCCGAACTGCAGGAGCGGATCCTCGCCGGCCCGCTCCCCGCGTCGGCGCGCGCCACGATCACGGATGCCGCGGCCCTCCGTCGCAAGCTCGCCGAAGTGCGGCGCCTGGACCACGCCGTCGCTCCCGGCTATATCGAGGATGTCGCGACCGGGATCGCGGTGCCGGTGCGGGATGACGCGGGGACGGTGATCGCGGCGCTCTCGGTCGTCGTCCCACGGGATGCGCCCGTCGAGCCGCCACTGCGGGAGCTGCGCGCCGCGGCGAGGAGCATCCACGCCGTCCTGCGCGCGGGAAAGACTCCCATTGAATGGGAAGGAGCGACCCGAGCCGACGTTCCGCTCGGCACAATGACGACGGCGCTCGACGACGAGGGCGCAACGCAGTCGAAGGAGACGCCATGACCACCACCGTCCGCACCCGGGTCGCGATCGTCGGAGCGGGGCCCGCCGGTCTCCTCCTGGCCCACCTCCTGGGGAAGGCGGGCATCGCGTCCGTCGTCATCGACCAGCGCTCCCGCGACGAGATCGAGCGCACGATCCGCGCCGGCATCCTCGAGCAGGGCACCGTCGAGGCCCTCACGAGTTCGGGCGTGCGCACCCGCGTCCTCGCCGAGGGCCACCGCCACGACGGCATCGAGCTGCGGTTCGACGGCGCCGGCCACCGCATCGACTTCGCCGACCTGGTCGGCCGTGCGGTGTGGCTCTACCCGCAGCACGAGGTGCTCAAGGACCTGCTCGAGACGCTGGTGTCGGCGGGGCACGACATCCGCTTCGGGGTGACCGCCGAGGCGGTGGAGGATGCCGAGACCGACCGCCCGCGGGTGATCGCGACGGATGCCGACGGGCAGCGGCTCGAGATCGAGGCGGAGTTCGTCGTCGGCGCGGACGGGTCGCGGAGCGTGACGCGAGCGGCCGTGACCGGCTCGTCGACGGGCGGCTACTTCCGCGAGTACCCGTTCGCGTGGTTCGGCATCCTGTGCGAGGCGCCGCCGAGCTCCGAGGAGCTCATCTACAGCAACTCCCCGAACGGCTTCGCGCTGATCAGCCAGCGCAGCGCCACCGTCCAGCGCATGTACTTCCAGTGCGACCCCGACACCGACACCGCGGCGTTCAGCGAGGCGCAGCTGTGGGACGCGCTGCAGGCGCGCGTCCCCGGCACGACGCTGAAGGAGGGGCCGATCTTCCAGCGCGACGTGCTGCGGTTCCGCAGCTTCGTCGCCCACGAGCTGCTCCGCGGCCGGGTGGCCCTCGTCGGCGACGCCGGGCACACCGTTCCGCCGACCGGCGCGAAGGGCATGAACCTGGCGATCGCGGACGTGCTGCTGCTCAACACCGCCCTCCAGTCGCTGCTCGACGACGGCGACGAGCGACTTCTCGCCGCCTACCCGACGACAGCGTCACGACGCATCTGGAAGGCCCAGCACTTCTCGTGGTGGATGACGAGCATGCTGCACGTCATGCCGGAGGCATCCGACTTCGACCGGATGCGGCAGCTCGGCGAGCTCCGCACGGTGACCGAATCGCGCGCCGGCCGGCAGTACCTCGCCGAGGCCTACACCGGCTGGCCGCTGGAGGAGCTCGCGCTCTGAACGGGCGGCGTCAGGCGCGCTGGAGCCGCTGGATGTGCGCGGCCACTCCGACGGCGGCGGCGAAGAACAGCACGACGGCGACCAGCACCACGACGAGCGGCAGCACCCACGCGTGCGTCGCCTCGTGCAGCGCGCCCAGCAGCAGCGGCCCGACCGCGGCGACCGCGTAGCCGAAGCCCTGCACGAAGCCGGAGCGCCCGGCGGTCGTATGGGCGTCGTCGCCGAAGCCGTTGATCATGATGAACACGATCGTGATGCCCGCGCCCTGCGCGAGCCCCCCGACCGCGCACCACACGAGCCAGAGCCCGGGCGCGAACAGGAATCCGAGGGGCACCGTGAGCCACGCGACGCCCGCCGCGATCGCGGCGACGCGCAGCGACGCCCGCAGCGTGACGACCGGCAGGAGCAGGCTTCCCGCGATGCCGGCGACCTGGAAGATCGCCGAGATGGCCCCCGCGGCGGCACCGGAGAACCCCTGGTCCGCGAGGAGCGTGGGGAGCCACGCGGTCATGGCGTAGAACGCGAACGCCTGGCCCGCGAACGCGCCGGCGAGCAGCCACGTCGGACCGTGCCGCAGCACCGCCGTGGACCCCTCGGCGGCCCGGGAGCGCGGCCCGGGGCTCGGAGCGAGCGCGGCACGCAGCCCTCGCAGCGGGATCCACACCACGAGCGCCGCCAGGCCGAACACCGCCCACGACAGGATCGCCCAGCGCCATCCGATCGCGCTCGACAGGGGCGCCGTCGCGACGGTCACGGTCATCGTGCCGACGTTGAGCGCGGACGTGTAGACGCCCGTCATGGTGTGCGCCCGGTGGGCGCTGTACTCGCGGGCGATGATGATCGGGATCACCACGTTCCCGATCGCGATGAACGCACCCATGATCGCGGTGCCCACGAGGGCCACCGCGACGCCGCCCGTGGAGCGGACGATGCAGCCGACGAGCGCGCCGCCGAGCGCGACCGTGAGGGCGAAGTCGGCCCCGCCGCGTCGGACGATCCCGATCGCGAGCGGCGCGAACACCGCGAAGCACAGCACGGGGATGCTCGTGAGCAGCCCCACCACGGCGGCGCCCACGGCGAGGTCGCCCCCGATCTCCCGCGCGACGGGCGCGACGGCGACGATGGGGGCGCGCAGCGACGCCCCGACGAGGACCACGACGATCGTGAGGGCGGGGAGCGAACGGATGGCAGGGGGCAGGGCGCGCGGGGAGGACATCGCCCGCAACGCTACCGGTCCGGCACAACGGGGGGATCGCCGGTACCGGCCAGCGGGAGTCAGCCGGGGAAGGCGATGCGCCGCAGGAGCGCGGTCAGGAGGATCCGCTCCTCGTCGGTCAGGCTCGCGTGGACACGCACCTCAGCGGCACGGGCGGCGACCCTCGCCGCTGCCGCGAGCACCGCGCCCTCCTCCGTGGCGACGACGACGTTCGCCCTGCGATCGCCGGGGTCCGGTTCGCGACGGACCAGGCCGCGCGTCTGCAGCTCGTCGACGAGTGCGACGATCTGGCTCGGATCGAGTCGCAGGTACTCGGCCAGTTCCCGCTGCGACGGTCGAACGCCCTCCGCCGCCAGGGCCAGCACCGAATAGGACCGCACCTTCAGTCCGTGCGCGGCGAGCGCGGCGTTGCCGGACACGAGGGAGAGGGCGTTGGCACGCGCGAGCAGGAAGCTGAGGTCGTCGCTCAGGGCGGAGTCCGCCAACCTGTCCGCGACGGCGGCCTGGTCGCGCGGATCACTCGGCATGTCCCCGATGGTAGCCCAGTCCGTGACGATCACGACTATTGACTTTCTCAACTATCTTCCCCAGACTGACACCGTCAAGATCCGTCACGAAGGAGGACCGGATGTCGCTCGAGGGCAAAGTGGCCGTCGTCACCGGGTCGGGGCGCGGGCTCGGTCTCGCCTACGCGAAGGAGCTGGCGCGGCGAGGAGCAGCGGTCGTCGTCAACGACGTCGATGCGGATGCCGCGGCCGACGCGGTCGCCGCGATCGAGGCCGCCGGGGGAAGGGCCGTCCCCGTCGCCGCACCCGTCGGTCCCACCGAGACGGCTCGCGAACTCGTCCGGACCGCCGTCGACACGTTCGGCCGCCTCGACGTCATGGTCACGAACGCCGGCGTGCTGCGCGACAAGACGCTGTGGAACATGACCGACGACGACTTCGACGCCGTCATCGGCATCCACCTGCGCGGCACGTTCACGTGCGTGCGCGAGGCGGCGGTGTGGATGCGCCAGAACGAGGTCGCCGGCCGCATCGTGTGCATCGGCTCGCCCACGGGCCAGCGCGGGAACTTCGGCCAGACGAACTACGCCGCCGCCAAGGCGGGCATCGTCGGCATGGTCCGCACCTGGTCGCTGGAGCTGCGCAAGGCGGGGATCGCCGTCAACGCGGTGATCCCGGTCGCCGCCACCGCGATGACCGCCACCATCCCCTACTTCGCCGCCGCCATGGAGGCCGACGCGGCCGGCCGGCCGATGCCCGACTTCTTCCGCCACGACCTGGGCTTCGGCACAGCCGACGACGTCGCGGGCCTCATCGCGTACCTGGCGTCGGATGCCGCCGCCGAAGTGACCGGCCAGGCGATCGGCGTCGGCGGCGACCGCCTCCAGCTGTGGTCGCATCCGGAGCCCGTCGTCACCGCGTACCACGACGGGGGCTGGTCCTACGAAGCGCTCCAGGCGGAGTTCGCGACCACCGTCGGCGCGCAGCTGCAGTCCGTCGGCGAGCGCTTCCCCCCGCTCCCGACCGAGCTCGAGCGCCCGGCAGCGGGCTGATCCCTCCCGGATCGAGGCAGCAGCATGAGCCGGTACGAGCCCGCCGTCGACGTGTCGGCGCTGACGGCCATCGACGTCCACGTGCACATCGAGATCGACGACCACGGGCATTCGTCGCTCCCCGACGACCTGACCGCCGCGGCGGCGAAGTACTTCAGTGCGGACGGTCCCCGACCCGATCTGGAAAGTGTCGCCGCCTACTACCGCGAACGGAGCATGGCCGCGGTCGTCTTCACGGTCGACGCCGAGACCGCGCTCGGCCACCCGCCCGTCTCGAGTTCCGAGATCGCGGCCGGCGCCGCCCGCAACAACGACGTGCTCATCCCGTTCGGCTCGGTCGACCCGCGACGTCCGGACGCGGTCGATCGGGTGCGGCGTCTCATCGAGGACGACGGCGTGCGGGGCTTCAAGTTCCATCCGACCGTGCAGGGGTTCGACCCGAGCGAGGAGCGCTGGTACCCGATCTACGCCGCGATTCAAGAGGCGGGTCTCCCCGCGCTGTTCCACACCGGCCAGACGGGGATCGGCGCGGGACTCCCCGGCGGTCGCGGGTTCCGCCTGGCACTGTCGAACCCGATGCTGCTCGACGGTGTCGCCGCCGACTTCCCCGATCTGCAGATCATCATGGCGCATCCGTCCGTCCCGTGGCAGGACGAGGCGCTGTCGGTCGCGACCCACAAGCACAACACCTGGATCGACCTCTCCGGATGGAGCCCGAAGTACTTCCCGGAGTCGCTCGTTCGCGCCGCGGGCAGCTACCTCAGCGACCGGGTGCTGTTCGGCTCCGACTTCCCCCTGCTCACCCCGGACCGGTGGATGCGCGACCTGGAACGCATCGACCTCAAGCCCGCGGCACTCCCGGGCATCCTCAAAGACAACGCGGCCCGCATCCTCGGGCTCGCGGGGTGACCCCGTGCGCACGATCCCCGTGGACGCCGCGATCGGCCTCGATCCCTTCGGCATCGCCGCCGACCGCCTGAGCCCTGCCGCCCACGCGACGCTGCAGCAGTTGCGGGAGACCCTGGAGCGGGACGTGCAGCCACTCCTCGCCGACGCATGGGAGACCGCATCCATGCCGGACGGCATCCTCGATGCGCTCATCCCGCTCGAGCTCATGAGCCCCGCGGGGGTGGACGAGATCGAGGCGGGATCGAGTATGTTCGCCGGGTTCCGCAACTACGTGCTGGCGCGCACGGACGTATCGGTGGCGACGCTCTACAACGCGCAGGCAGGACTGTTCCGCACGCTCGTCGCCCGCGGCGGGTCCGCCGCGCAGGCGGCCGAGCTCGACCCGCTCATCCGCTCCTTCGCCGTGACCGGAACGTTCGCGCTCACCGAGCCCGAACACGGATCGGACATCGCCGGCGGCATGGCGACCACGGCGGAGCGGGTCGGCGGCGAATGGGTCATCCGGGGCGAGAAGCGCTGGATCGGCGCCGCCGCGGCATCCGACCTGCTCGCCGTGTTCGCCCGCGACCGGGCCGACGGACAGGTCAAGGCCTTCCTCGTGCCCCGCACTGCCGACGGCGTCATCGTCTCGCCCATCGACGGCAAGATCGCGCTGCGGCCGATGCAGAACGCCGTCGTCGCGTTGGCGGATGTGCGGGTCCCCGACTCCGCCCGGCTCGCCCGCATCTCCTCGTGGCACGACGTGTCCGCCGTGCTCGGCGCGCTGCGATCGGACGTCGCGTGGATCGCGACCGGACTCCAGGCGGGCGCGTTGGAGGCGGCGATCGCCTACGTCCGCCGACGCGAGCAGTTCGGGCGCCCGATCGGGGGCTTCCAGCTCGTGCAGGAGAAGCTCGCCCGGATGCTCGGCAACCTCACCGCGTCGCTCGCGATGGTCGTGCAGCTGTCCGCGCGGCAGGATGCCGGCGAGTACCGCGACGAGAGCTCCGCGCTCGCGAAGCTCCAGACCGCGCGCATGGCTCGCGAGACAGTGGCGCTCGGTCGCGAGGTCGCGGGCGGGAACGGCCTGCTCCTCGAGCACGATGTGGCGCGGTTCTTCGCCGACGCCGAGGCCGTCTACACCTACGAGGGCACCCACGAGGTGAACTCGCTCATCGTCGGGCGCGCGCTCACGGGCGCATCCGCATTCGTCTGAACCGCATCTCCGCATCCGCATCCGGAAGGGAACCCCATGACCACCACCGTCTCCTACGACGAACTGCCCGACCTCGTCGGCCGCGACCTCGGGGTGAGCGAATGGCGGGAGATCACGCAGGATCGCGTCGATCTCTTCGCCGACGCGACCGACGATCACCAGTGGATCCACGTCGATCCGGAGCGCGCCGCGAACGGCCCGTTCGGCGGCCCGATCGCCCACGGCTTCTTCACCCTGTCGCTCACGATCCCGATGTGGACCGAGCTGCTGGAGGTGGAGGGCGTGACGACCAAGGTCAACTACGGCCTGGACCGCGTGCGCTTCGTCTCGCCGGTCCGCGTGGGCGCCCGCGTCCGGATGAACGCGGTCATCGCCGAGGTGACGTCGGTGCCCGGCGGCTATCAGATCGCGGTCGACCAGACGATCGAGATCGAGGGCGCGGACAAGCCCGCCGTCGTCGCGCGCGGACTGAGCCGCTTCTACGCCTGACCGGCCCTCGCCGCACCACCGCGCCGACCTCGAGGAAGAGGACACGATGCACGATCACGGACTCGGGTCCTGGATGTCGACCCGCCGGCAGAAGACACCGGACCACGTCGCGCTGCGCTTCGGCGACGGCGAGTCGATGACGTACCGGGAGCTGGCGGATGCCGCCGACCGGGTGTCCTCGGTGCTGCGCCATCGGGGCATCGGAGTCGGCGACCGGGTCGCTTACCTGGGCGAGAACAGCCCGGAGTTCCTGCAGACGCTGTTCGGCGCGGTGCAGCTGGGGGCCGTCTTCGTCCCCGTCAACACACGCCTGGCGCCCCCCGAGGTCGCGCACGTCCTGCGCGACTGCGGCGCGCGCGTGCTGATCCACGATCCGGAGACGGCCGCCCGCGTCGACGCGGCCGGAGTGGCGGTCCCGCACCGGATCGCGACGGGCGAGGGCACCGCGGATCACCCCGGGCTGAGCGCTCTCGTGCGCACGGCCGGAGCGGGGCACCCGGGCGCTCGTGCGGGCTTCGACGACCCGGCCGCGATCGTGTACACGTCGGGTACCACCGGTCGCGCCAAGGGCGCCGTCCTGACCCATGGCAACCTCACCTGGGTGTCGCTCAACTGCATCGTCGACTACGACGTCGTGTCGACCGACGTCGCCCTCATGATCTCGCCCCTCTTCCACGTCGCGTCCCTCGGGATGGGGGCGCTCCCGGTGCTGCTTAAGGGCGGCACGCTCGTCCTGGAGAAGGGCTTCGACCCGGGGCGCGCGCTGGGGCTGATCGAGCGCCACCGCGTCACGATGCTGTCGGGCGTGCCGACGACGTACCAGCTGCTGGCCGACCACCCGGACTGGGCGCGGACCGACGTCTCGCGCCTGCGGAAGCTCACCTGCGGCGGTTCGGCCGTCCCGACGCGCATCCTGAACGCGTACGAGGAGCGCGGGCTGAGCTTCTCCCAGGGGTACGGCATGACGGAGACCTCGCCCGGCGCCACCTCCCTCTCGCCGGAGATGACCCGCGCCAAGCAGGGCAGCGTGGGTCTCCCGCACTTCTTCACGGACGTGCGCATCGCCGACGAGAACGGCTCCGTCGTCCCGCGCGGGACGATCGGCGAGATCGAGATCTCCGGCCCGAACGTGTTCGCCGGCTACCACGGACTCCCCGAGGCGACGACGGCCGCGTTCACCGCCGACGGCTGGTTCCGCTCCGGCGACCTCGGCTACCTGGATGCCGACGGCTACCTCTTCATCTCCGACCGCCTGAAGGACATGATCATCTCCGGCGCGGAGAACATCTACCCGGCCGAGGTCGAGAACCTCCTCGCCGATCTCCCCGGCGTGACGGGCAGTGCCGTCATCGGGGTGCCCGACGAGCGGTGGGGCGAGGTGCCGTGGGCGATCCTCACGGTCAGCGGTGATGGACCGACGCCGGACACGGCATCCGTCCAGGCGTTCCTCGACGGCCGGATCGCGCGCTACAAGATCCCCAAGCACGTCGTCGTCGTCGACGAACTGCCCCGCACCGCATCCGGGAAGGTACGCAAGGCCGACCTCCGCGACCGCTTCGGGGGGTGAAGGGGCAGGAGAAGCCCTCGCCATCCTTCCATCGGACCCCGGTCGACAGGACGGAGGGTCAGGGCGTCATCCGCGCACGAACGGAATCCCGGGTCTGAGCGAGATCCCAGAATTGCGCGGCGATATCCTCGGGTCGGATCGCCGACGGTTCGGCGGTCTCCGTTCCGGCGACAGAGCCCGCGATCGTCACCTCGCCCACGTAGATGCCCCGTTCGCGGAGCCGCGCGGCGAGGATGCCGACGAGCTTGGACTTCGCTGCGTTCTCCAGCGCCACGCCGTCGCTGTCTAGCTGGGCGGCGAACCTGTCGGCTGCCGTCGAGTGCTCTCCCATGGCCCCGTTCGCGACGAGCAACGACCCGCGAGACGACGCGAGGTCGTCGATCACCGCCTGAGCGCACGCAAGGAGGCCCACGACCCCGATGTCGAACGCGCGTCCGACATCCTCGGGAGGCGTGGCCAGGAGATTCCGCACCCCTCCGCCGCGAAATGCGGTCCACAGGACCGCTCCGATGACCCCGAGATCTGCCCGCACCCGCTGGACCACCGCACGGATGGCGGTGGGGTCACCTGCATCCGCCTCATAGGCCGCCGCGGGGACCCCGGCGGCACGCAGCTTGTCCGCTGCGTCCGCCGCGCGTTCATGGCTCCGCGCGACCAACGCGATGCTGTATCCCTCGCGAGCCCACCGCTCGGCCACGAACCGGGAGATCCCCGGCCCATATCCGACAACCAGCAACGTGCTCATCCCACGCCCTCCTCTTGCGGTGAATTCAATCGGAGTTACCTCCGTTTGAATTCACGCTATGTCAAACGGAGTATGCTCCGCAACGTGCACATCGAGGAGCCGCCCCCGACGCGGGCGCGGATGGCGGAAGCGCGGCGGAACCGGGAGACGCTCCTCGAGGTCGCGGCCCGGGTGTTCCGATCGGGAGCATCGTCCGCGTCTCTCGCGACCATTGCCCACGAAGCGGGCGTCGGAATCGGCACCCTCTATCGCCACTTCCCGACGCGGGAAGCGCTCGTCGAAGCCGTGTACCGCGATCAGATCGATCGCCTGGGGGAAGGCGCGCGCGAGCTGCTCGCGGGCCATCCCCCCACCGTCGCGTTTCGCCTCTGGATGGACCTCTTCCGCGATTGGGCGGCGACGAAGCACGGCATGATCGACACCCTGCGATCGACCACGAATGGCGCTCCCCGTGGGGCGGGCGAGATGCGCGCACGGCTCACGGAGCTCGTGCGCATGTTCGTCGACTCGGGGCAACGCGCGGGCGACGTGCGTTCCGATGTGGAGCCCGCAGACGTGAGCGCACTGCTCGCCGGCGTTCTCTCGACCTCAGGCGCGCCCGACCAGAAGGACCAAGCAGGGCGGATGTTCGACGTCATCATCAATGGCCTCCGTGCGTGATCACGGGTCCCGGACCTGACGAAGGACCCGCCGCGCAGGTCGCGTCGCTCGACGGAGGGTTCTCAATGAATGGAACTCGGGCGCGACTCGCACCACCCGCGAACCTACATTGAGCGGCGTCAGTGCACGTGGTCGCCGGCGAGTGCCACGCGCGCGGCGCGCAGGGCGTCCGCGAACATGTCCCGCTGCGGGCCGGTGAGCGCGGCCGTCATCTCGGCCTCGATCCGATCGACGGGCGCGCGCATGCGGTCGAGCAGGTCGCGCCCGTGCGCGGTGAGCGAGATGAGCATCTGACGGCGGGAGGAGGGATCGCGCGTCCGCTCGACCAGCCCCCGCGCCTCGAGCGCGTCGACCAGCTGCGCCATGCTCTGCGCGCGCACGAACGAGTTGCGGGCGAGCTGAGCCGAGATCATCCCGGGATGCCGCTCCAGCACGGTCATCGCGGTGTACTGGATCGTCGTGATGCCGTGCTCCGCGACCACGTCGTCGAGGCGCGAGCGGATGGCGAGCTCCACCTGCTTCACGAGGTACAGGAGCGTGACCGAGACCTCCGGCGACGACGCCTCCGGCGCGCTTGTCAGCGTCTCGGCGCTCACCGGCGCGCCGCCTCGCGCGCGGGCACCCGCTGCCGAGCGCTCCGCGACCGCAGCCGCACGTAACCGGAGACCACGCTGGGCACGATTCCGCGCGGAAGCAGGAGCAGGAACACAACCAGTACGATGCCATATCCCGCGTACTGGAAGATCGGGCCCGCGGTGGGAGGCAGGCCGGGGAGTGCGGCGAGCGCGCTGAGCAGCTGCAGCCAGAGGCTCAGCGCGACCGCGCCGACGACGCCGCCCCACAGCGAGCCGAGCCCGCCCACGACCGCCATGATGACGTACCCGAACGAGGCGAGGGCGGGGTAGGTGTCCGGGCCGACGAACGGCGTGAAGAACGCGCCGATCCCCCCGGCGAGCCCCGCCATCGCGCCGGCGACCGCGAAGACGACGAGCTTGCTGCGCAGCACCGGCACCCCGCTGGACGCCGCGGCGCTCTCGCTGCCCGCGATGGCGCGGATGCCGCGGCCGAACCGGGAGTTCACCAGGTTGCGCGTCACGATCATCGCCAGGGCGAGCGCGGCGAGCGCGAGATACGCATAGGGCAGCTGCCCGGTGAGCACGATCGGTCCGACCGACAGCGGGGGAATGCCGAAGATCCCGACGCCTCCGCCGAGGAACGGCACGGTCGCCATGACCGCCTGGATGATGAGGAGGACGGCGAGCGTGCCGAACGCGAGGTAGTGCCCGCGCAGTCGCAGCAGTGGCCAGCCGACCAAGGCGGCCACGAGGCCGCCGAGGACCGGCGCCAGCACCAGGGTCAGGAGCGGTGGCAGCCCCAGGTTGACCGTCAGCGCCGCCACGCTCAGCCCTCCCACCGCGACGAACGCGCTCTGCCCCAGGGACGCCTGTCCGGCGTACCCCATGAACAGGGAGAGCCCGGTCACCACGACCGCTGCCAGCGTCGTCTGCACGAAGAACGTGAGGTCCGCGAGGACGAGGGGCACGATCGCGGCGATCACGAACACCGCGATGGCGGCAGCCCAGCGGATCCGGCCGAGCGCCGGGCGCACCCGGATGGCACTCGTCGTCATTTCGCCTCCTCGGCGGTCATCCGCCCCGCGCGGGCGATCATGATCACGAGCATCATCACGAGCGCGATCTGGGTCTGATACGAGCCGTTGGCATACCCCGCCACGAGCTGCCCGACGACCCCGAGGATCACGGCCCCGACGAAGGTGAGCCAGGGGCTGCGGAGCCCTCCGAAGATGGCGGCGGCGAGGCCGCTGAGCACGAGCGGCAGGTCCGACGACACCGAGACGGCCGTGGTCGGCGCGATCAGCACGCCCGCAAGGCCTCCGAGCGCGCCGGCGATGGCGAACGCGACGAGGCCCATGAGCCGGGTGTCGATGCCGACCAGCCGGGCGGCGCGCGGGTTGGATGCCGCAGCCGTGAGCGCCTTGCCGATGTCGGTGCGCGCGAAGAAGAGGCTGAGGAGGGCGAAAGTGATGAGCGCCGCGACGAAGACGACGACGCGCTGGGTCTCCAGGCTCACCCCGAGGATGTCGATCGTCCCGGAGAAGCCCGGCGGTGAGACCGGGGTCTGCCCCCAGACCGTGACGACGACCGCCTGGCCGATCATCGCCATCCCGAGCGTGACGAGCAGGGAGATCATCGGCGGCGTCCCGCGCCTGCCGACGGCGGCGAAGCCCACGATGACGCCGATGACGGCGCAGCACAGCACGGCGACCAGCTCGGCCACGCCGTGCGGGAGCAGCCCACCCAGGAGCGAGGCGGAGATCATCCCGCCGAACACCGCGAACGTGCCCTGCGCGAAGTTCAGGACGTGGGTCACCCGGTAGACGACCACGATCCCGCTGCCGATGAGTGCGAACGAGCCGGCGAGCGCGAGTCCCGAGATGAGATAGGTCAGCAGGTCGGCCATCAGTCCTCCGCCTCGGCGATGTCGAATCCGCCGAAGTAGGCGGCCTGGAGCGCGGGGTCCTCCCGGAGTGCGTCCGTCGTGCCCTCCGCCACGATCTGCCCGCTCTCGAGCACGTACGCGCGGGAGCACAGCTCGAAAGCGAGACCGATCTCCTGCTCGATGAGCAGCACCGCCGTGCCCCGCGAGCGGTTGAGCTCGGCGAGGTGATCGACGAGCTGCGCGGCGATCATCGGCGCGAGGCCCAGGGAGAGCTCGTCGATCACAAGCAGGTCGGGCTGCGCCATGAGCGCCCGACCGACCGCCACCATCTGCTGCTGGCCGCCGGAGAGGGTGGCGGTGCGCTGCCGGCGCAGGCGCTGCAGATCGGGGAGCAGCTCGTAGACCGCCGTCGGGTCCTTCGGCCGATGGCGCCAGGCACCGAGGCGCAGGTTGTCCTCGACGCTGAGCTCGCCGAACATCTGCCGCCCCTCCGGCACCTGCGCGACGCGACCGCCGAGCACGATGCGGCCGGAGGCGGGGCGTACGATCCGCGAGACCGCGTTGACGAGCGACGTCTTGCCCGCGCCGTTGGGCCCGACCAGCGCGACCAGCTCGCCGTCCCCCACCGTCAGGGAGACGCCGTCGAGCGCGGTCGCCGCGCCGTAGCGGACGACGAGGTCGTCGACATCGAGCATCATGCGGCGGCATCCGTTCCCAGGTAGGCGGAGATCACGCGCGGGTCGCGACGGATCTCGGCGGGAGTGCCGTCGGCGATCACCTCGCCCAGATCGAGGACCGTGATCCGGTCGGCGAGCGACGTCACCATCGCCACGTCGTGCTCGATGAGCATGATGGTCATCCCGTCGGCGTGCAGCTCGCGGATGAGGTCGGTCAGCTCCCGCCGCTCCGCCGCCCTGAGCCCGGAGGCCGGCTCATCGAGGAGGAGGAGCCGCGGTCGTGCGGTGAGCGCGCGGGCGAGCTGGAGACGCCGCTGCTGACCCAACGGCAGCTGCTCGGCATCCCGATCCGCCCAGGCCGACAGACCCACCCGCGCCAGCGCACCGCGCGCTGCGGCGAAGATCTCCCGCTCCTCGCGGCGATGGCGGGGCAGGCGCAGGGCCGCGCTCGTCGCTCCCGCACGGGTGCGCGCGGTGGCCCCGACGGCCACGTTGGCGAGCACCGACATCCCCGGGAAGACCCGAGCGCCCTGGAAGACGATCGCGACACCCCGCTGGGCGCGCCGGTGCGGCGGGAGCCTGTCGATGCGCTCCCCGTCCAGCACGATGCGGCCCGCCTGCGGCCTCAGGTGGCCGCTGACGAGGGAGAACAGCGTGGACTTGCCGGCGCCGTTGGGTCCGATGACCCCACGAAGCTCGCCGTCGGCCACCGCGAGGGAGACATCCCTGTTCGCGTAGACCCCGCCGAACGCCCGCGAGACGGCCTCGATCTCGATCATGGTCGGCTCCTCGTTCGTGCCGGCGCCGACCGCGGGGTCGACGCCGGCACGGTCGCTGGGGTCACTTCGGGACGTCGGTCGCGAACTTCTTGGTCGCGTAGTCGGTCGGGACCCATTCGCCGTCCTTGACCACCATGATCGCGATGGCGCTCGAGTCCAGGCCCATGTGGTCGCTCTTGCTGTAGTGGTAGTGCCCGTTGGGCGTCAGCAGGTCGAGACCCTCGAGGGCGGTGCGGATCTTCTCGCGATCGGTCGAACCGGCCTTCTTGACCGCGGCGGCCAGCAGCTGGATGGCGGATGCGCCGCCGTACGCGAACTCGGGCGGGTTCTGCCCCTTGTTCTGCGCCTGCCAGGGCGTCACGACGGCCATCACCTTGTCCTTGTACGGCCCGTCGGGCAGCGAGTCGGCGGCCATCGCGGCCGATGTCGCCCCGATGACGCCCTCGGCAGCGGACCCGGCGGGGTCCAGCCACAGGTGCGACGCCTGCGAGCCGGTGACGTAGAACGGAACGCCCTTGCCGGCGATCTGCTTGGTGATGATGACGGGCGCGGGGCCCGAGCCCCACTGGACGAACGCGTCCGGGTGTGCGGCGACGACCTTGGTGATGAGCGGCGTGAAGTCGGTCGCCGACGGGTCGTACGACTCGTCGAGCACGACGTCGATGCCCGCGGCCTTCGCCAGGCTCACCGTCGCCTTGTCGCCGTTCTGCCCGTACAGGTCGGTGCCGGTGTAGGCGACCGCGAGGGTCTTGACGCCCTCCGACTTCCAGTAGTCCACGAGGGCCTTCGCGTACACCTTGGTGGTGGGCGGCGAGGTGAAGGCGTAGGGATTGCTGCCGTCGGCGTACGCGTCGACCGGGCTCAGGGCGATGGTCGGCACCTTGTACTGCGTGATGCTGGAGCTCACCGCCTGGGCCGCCGACGTCATCGAGCTCGCCAGCATCGCCGAGTACGTGGAGTCGGCGGCGAGCTGGTTGAACTGCTTGACCGACTCCGCGGGGTCGGTCTTGTCGTCGACCACCGTCAGCTCGATCTGGCGGCCGTCGACGCCGCCGGCGGCGTTGATGTCCTTCACGGCCTGGACCGCGGCTTCCTGGTCGCCGGTGCCGAGGGCCGAGAGCGGGCCGGTGAGCGGCACGACCATGCCGATCTTCAGCGGGCCACCGGCCGACCCGGAGGAGTTCGGGGTGCCGCCGCCGGAGCAGCCGGCGAGGGCCAGGGCCGCGACGGCGAGCGCTGCGGCGGTGGGGAGGATTCGGGACGTCATCGTCACTCCGTCTTCATCGTCGGATGGGTGGTGCAGGGATGTTTCGGGATCGCTATTGTCAGGTCACCTGATAGTCAGGAAGTATGATGCTCCGAGGGATGCCGCGTCAAGGGTGACGACCGAATCGAGGTGTCGGTGAAGAACGGATACAGCGACGTCTGGCAGGCGATCGCCGATCGGGTACCCGATCGCTCCGCTGTCGTGAGCGGGGACCGGTCGCTCGGGTATGCCGGGCTCGTGACGGAGGCGGGCGCGCTCGCGCATGCGCTCGCGGACCGGGGTCTGCGCGCCGGCGACGGGGTCGCGATCTTCTCGCACAACCGGCCGGAGTACCTCGTGACGGTGCTCGCCTGTCTCGCGACAGGGCTCGCACCGGTTCCGATGAACTATCGCTACCGGGCCGGCGAGCTCGCCGACCTCCTGGTCGATGCGGATGCGCGTGCGCTCGTCTTCCCGGACTCGGCGACGGACGTCGTGGTCCGCGCCCTCGCCGGGCTCGACACCCCGCTCCTGCTGATCGCGCTCGCGGACGGCGGCACCGCACCCCCGGAGGCGCTCCGCTACGAGGACGCCGTCTCGGCGCCGCGCCCGCTCCCCCGCCGTGCGCCCGTCGGCGGCGAGCTGCGCCTGTACACCGGCGGGACGACAGGGCGACCGAAGGCCGTGGTGTGGGATGTCGCCGAGCTGTTCGACGTGCAGCGGTTCGCGATCTGGGCCACCGCGGGGATCGCGCCTCCGGCCACCTTGCCGGAGGCGGTGGAGATCGCGGTGTCGAACCGGGGCATGCGCCCCGTGACGCTCCCGCTGGCGCCGTTCATGCACGGGACGGCGCTGTTCAACTCGATGAACACGCTCGTGCTCGGCGGCACCGTCGTCGTCCAGGCATCCCCCGGTCTGGATGCGACCGACGCCGTGCGGCTCATCCGGACGCACGGCGTGACCCGCCTGATCATCGCGGGCGACGCCGTGGCGCTGCCGCTGCTGGATGCGGCCGAGCAGGACTCCGCCGGGCTCTCCACGATCACGTCGATCATCAGCTCCGGCATGCGCCTGAGCGAGGCGGTCAAGCGCCGGCTGCACGCGCGGGGCGATGTGACGATCTCCGACATGCTGGCATCCACCGAGGGAGGACCGTACGCGGTCAACACCACGACCTCGGCGGGCGATCTGCCCGGGGTGCTGCGCCTCCTCCCCGGCGCCGTCCTGCTCGACGAGGGGCTCGAGGAGGTGCAGCAGGTCGCCGGCGCGCGCGGGATGCTGGGCTTCCGCGGCCCGCTGCCGAAGGGGTACTGGCGCGACGAGGCGAAGACCGCCGAGGCGTTCCGCCTCGTCCGAGGACGCCGGACCGTCATCGCCGGCGACTGGGCGGAGGCCCTCGGCGACGGCGGCATCGAGCTGCTCGGCCGCGGCAGCTCGGTGGTGAACACCGGCGGGGAGAAGGTGTACCCCGCCGAGGTCGAGGAGGCGCTGCTCGCCCACCCGGCGGTGGCCGACGCGGTGGTGCTCGGGATCCCGGACGAGCGCTTCGGCGAGGCGCTCACCGCGGTGCTGGTGCCCGCCGATCCCGAGCGCGGGCTCGATCCCGCGGCCGTCACCGCCTTCGTGGGCGAGCGACTCGCCGGCTACAAGAAGCCGCGGCACATCGTCGTGCGGCCGTCACTCGACCGATCGCCCCACGGCAAGATCGACATGGTCCGGTTGACCAGGGAAGCGGCCGCCGCGATCGCGACGTCCGCGAGTCCGGACCATCGGTCGCAGAACGCCGGGTGAACCCCCGGATCCGGGCTCATACCGACCGTCCGCGACCGAAACGCGGGGGGCCGAGGGGCCGGGGTGGGATAGAGTCCGCAGGAATGAGCGACGGGGCGGCAGCGACACGGACGTCGGCGACCGCGCTCCTGGTCGCGGTGCTCCTCGTGGCGGCGAACATGCGGCCCACCATCACATCGGTCGGTCCGCTCATCCCGCAGATCGGCGTGGACACCGGGCTCTCCCCCGCTGCGCTCGGCGTGCTCGCCGCCGTGCCGCTGCTGGCGTGGGGCCTCGTGTCGCCCTTCGCGCACGCCCTCACCCGGCGGTTCGGGATGGCGCGCACCGTGCTGTGGGCGCTCGTGCTGCTGACCGCGGGCACGCTCGTGCGCTCGTTCCCCGGACCCACGCTGAGCCTGTGGCTCGGCACGATCCTCATCGGCGGCGCCCTTGCGGTCGTCAACGTCCTGATGCCCGCGTTCATCAAGCGCGACTTCGTGCGCGTGCCCCTCGTGATGGCCCTGTACACGGCACTTCTCGGCGGGGTCGGGGCGCTGGCCTCGGGCGTCGCGGTGCCGGTCTCGCAGGTGGGGGCGCCGGATGCCCCGGCCGGCTGGCGGTTCGCGCTCGTCGTGATCGGCTGCGCCCTCCTCCCGTTCGCGATCGCGGCGTGGGCGTGGACGACGCGGGGGACGGATGCCCTGCACCGGTCGGTGGCGACGGAGCGATCGGCCGACCCGGATGCCCCGCCGCCGGTCACCCGCACGGCGATCTGGCGTGATCCGCTCGCGTGGCAGGTCGCCGGGTACATGGGGCTCCAGTCGGCGAGCTTCTACATGCTCGTGACGTGGCTCGCCACCTTCTCGACGTCGGTCGGCCGCAGCGATGTCGTGGCGGGGATCGACGTCATGGTGTACCAGATCTTCGCCCTCGTCGGCTCGCTGTCCGTGCCCCTGCTGCTGCGCGGGCGGGGCGCGCGGGTGGCCCCGGCGGCGCTCCCGCTCCTCGGGATCGCCGGCACCGTTGGGCTCCTCGCCGTTCCCGACGGCATCGACGCGTGGGTCGCGGCCATCGGGCTGTACTCGGGTGCCTCGCTCGGCATGTCCCTGACGCTCATCGCCCAGCGTGCGCGCGATCACGACGCCTCCGCGGCACTGTCGGGGATGGCGCAGGCTGTCGGCTACTTCATCGCCGCAAGCGGACCGGTCCTCTTCGGCTCGCTGCATGCGGCGAGCGGCGGGTGGATCCTGCCGTTCGCCCTCCTCGTGGCCGTCATGGTCGGCCAGGGCGTCGTCGGCGCCTACGCCGGCCGCGACCGGTTCGTCCTCGACCGCCGTCGGTAGCAGGGCTGGCGAGTCGGGCTGCAGTCAGCGCACGGACATGCGGCGGATCTCGGATGCGTAGGAGTCGAGAACATCGAAGATGCCGCGGTGCTGCCACACGCGGCCCCGACTCTTTCCCGTGGTCTCCGTAAGTACCCCCCGCTGGGTGAGCGCATCCAGCGCGCGCAGCGCAGCCATCTCGCCGAGACCGAGCGCACGCTTGAGGTACTTCACGTTCACAGCGGGCTGGCCGACCAGATGAGGAAGGATTCTCCACGCCGCGGCGTCGGAACGAAGGCCCGTCATCTCATTGCGAGACTCCTCGAGTTGCTCGACGAGATCATCGACGAGCTGTGTGCCTGTCTTGGCCGCGATCCTGCTCGCTGTGGCGAACTCCCGGACGATCGGACCAGCGTCACCTTCGCGGAAGGCGCTGAGCGCGTCGAAGTAGCGGCGGATGTCAACGAGGAGACCCGCGGAGATCGGCACAGCCGTCGAACTGACGAGGCCCTTGTTCCGGAGCACGGACTGCGCCAGTGCCCGGCCGGTCCGGCCGTTGCCGTCCGGGAACGGGTGGATCGTCTCGAACTGGGCGTGGGCGACAGCAACCTGGATGAGCACGGGGATGTCCTGACGCTCGACGAAACGGACCAGGTCCGCCATGGCACCGGGGACCCGCGCGTGTTGCGGAGGGACGAAGTCGGCCAGGCGCGGACCCGCTTCACCGCGACCGATCCACACCTGCTCTTGGCGGTAGCTGCCGGCGTCTTCGGCGGGAAAGCCACGCTGGTGGAGCATCAGCGCCTCGTGCATCGCGAGGATGGAGTCTTCGCTGATGTCGCCGGCAAGAGCGAGCGCAGCCTCCATGGCGCGGACATTGCCGACGACGGTGAGCGCGTTCCGCTTGTCGCCTTCGTCGATTTCCGCGAGAGCGAGTTGCTTGGCCGACGTGGTCAGCTGCTCGATCTGCGACGACGACGCCGACTCCGTGCGCAGCAGGATTGCGGTCATCGGTCCGAGCGCGGGGTTGCCCGTGCCGAGCTTCTTCTGCGCGTGCTGGTCGAACTCGACCAGCACGCGGGTCGCGTCCTCGACATCCGCGGAATCCTCGGTCGAGACGAGCGGCGACCAGCGGACGAGGTATGGAGTGACCGCGGCGTCGTAGGCGCCGGTCTGCCTCTGCAGCTCAGCACGCGAATACAACTCTGGAGCGCGCGGCTTCCAGTCGAGCGTCTCGTATGACACGGCGTCGATCGATATCCGCCGCGGAGCGTCAGATGTGGGCATCTGTCCACCTTACCAACATTTAGTGGTATAAGTGTTGATAAGAGCCGAGCTGACCCACTCCTGCCGAGCAGGGGGCCGCGCTACAGCGGGTACTGCCCCGGCTCGCGGCGGAGCGTGATCCAGCGGGTCTCGGTGAACGCGTCGACGTTGGCCTGCACGCCGCCGTGGCGCGAGCCGGTGCCCGACGATCCCGTGCCGCCGAACGGCGCGTTCGCCTCGTCGTTCACGGTCTGGTCGTTGATGTGCACGATGCCGGTCGGGATGCGCCGCGCGAGGTCGAGCGCGCCCAGTGCGTCCTTGCTCACGATGCCGAGCGAGAGGCCGTAATCGGTCGCCGAGGCGAGCTCCACGGCCTCGTCGTCGGTCGAATACGACACCACGGATGCCACGGGGCCGAACACCTCGTCGCAGTACGCCGCGGCATCCCTCGGCGTGTTGGCCAGCACCGTCGGACGGTAGAAGAGCCCCTCGTACGTGCCGCCGGCGCGCAGCTCCGCGCCCTGGGCGACGGCATCCTGCACCAGCGTGTGCACGCGATCGCGCTGCACCTCGTCGATGAGCGGACCCAGGTGCACCTGCCCGGCCGCCGGGTCGCCGACGACCATCGACTCGGCCTTCGCCGCGAGCTTCTCGACGTACGCGTCGAACAGCGACTCGTGCACGATGTGGCGGCCGACGGTCATGCAGATCTGGCCCTGGTGGAGGAACGCGCCCCACGTCGCGAGGTTCACGGCCTGGTCCACGTCCGCGTCCGCACGCACGAGGAACGCCGAGTTGCCCCCGAGCTCGAGGTGCGCACGCTTCAGGTGACGGCCGGCGAGCTCGCCGACGGCGCGCCCGGCACGGGTCGATCCGGTGAACGCGATCACGCGCACGCGCGGATCGGAGACCATCGCCTCGCCCACCTCGGCGCCCCCGGGCACCAGCTGCAGGAGTCCGGCGGGAAGACCCGCCTCCTCGAAGATGCGGACCATCGAGACGCCGCCGGTGATCACCGTCCGCGGGTCGGGCTTGAGCAGCACCGCGTTGCCGAGGGCGAGGGCCGGAGCCACCGCGCGGATGCCGAGGATGAGCGGCACGTTGAACGGCGAGATCACCCCGACCACCCCGACCGGCACCTGCTCGGCGAGCGAGATCCGCGGCTCCTCGCTCGACAGGACCTGCCCGAGCGGGGCCGACGGCAGGGCGGATGCCTCGTAGCACTCCGCCGCGGTCACGTGCAGGGCGAACCCGGCGAGCGGCGGGATCGCCCCGACCTCGCGGACGTTCCAGCCCATGATCTCCTCGGCGTGCTGCTCCCACAGCTGCCCGGCGCGACGCAGGACGCCGGCGCGGACCGGATGCGGCGTCGCCGCCCACTCCCGCTGTGCGCGCGCCGCGCCCTCCGCGGCACGCGCGACATCCGCCGCCGACGCCACGCCGACCATCGCGAGCGTCTCGCCCGTGGCCGGCTCGATGGAGGCGATCTCGCCCCCGCCGCCCTCGATCCATTCGCCATCGAGGTAGATCCTGCCTGCGAACACCGACTCGTCGATCAGTCGGTCCAGGCTGTGGGCGGTCGTGGACATGGGCGGACTCCTTCATCCGAGGCGGGTATGCCCCGAGCCTAGATCGGGATGCCCTCACCGTCGAGGACAATCCTGCTCCCGGGGCGGCTCGTCCGCTACGCGCCGGCGCCGGATCAGCCCTTGATGCCGCCCGTCGCCAGGCCGCTGATGAACCGGCGCTGCATGAACAGGAAGAGCACGATCACGGGCACGATCATGATGACCCCCGCCGCGTTCAGCAGCTCGAACTGCTGCGTGTGCCCCTGGCTGAAGCTCAGGTAGGCGGTCGCGATGGGGAGCTTCGACGGGTCGGAGATGAACGTCACCGCGAACAGGAGCTCGTTGTACGTCGCGAGGCCGACCACGAGTCCGACGGTGAGGAGGCCAGGCCGGGCGAGCGGCAGGATGACGCGCGTCGCGGTCTGCCATTCGTTGGCTCCGTCGATGCGGGCCGCCTCATCGAGCTCACGCGGGATGCCGACGATGAACGTGCGCAGGAGCAGTGTCGCGAACGGCGTGTTGGTCGCGATGTAGATGATGATCAGACCCGGAAGCGTGTTGACGAGACCCACCTGCGACCACAGGAAGAACAGCGGCACGAGGAACAGCTGAACCGGGAGCGAGATCACGAGGAACAGATAGGTGGCGATGCCGCCCCTCAACGGCACATCGAGCCGCGCGAGCGCGTAGGCCGCCATCCCCGCGCACACCCACACCCCGAGGATCGTCGAGGTGACGAGGATGGCGCTGTTGATCAGCCCCTGCCCGAGGTGGCCCTGCTCCCAGGCGGTCGAGAAGTTCGACCACTCGAACGACTGAGGGAAGCCCAGCGGGTTCTGCCCGAGCTCGAGCCGACTCTTGACCGAGTTGAACAGCAGCACGAGCACCGGAAGCCCGGCGTAGAGCGCGAGCGCGATGAGCACGACGTAGGCGACGGGGGTGCGGCGCAGGCCGCCAGGGCGGACATCGCCGGCCTTCGCCTCGGCGCGGCGACGGCGTGCGGCCTCTGCGAGAGTAGTCAATTCGTCTCGTCCTCGTTGCGGCGGATGATGCTGAAGATGAACAGGAAGATGCCGCCGAGCAGCGACATCGCGAGCGCGATGAAGGCGGCGTATCCGGCCTCGAGGTTCCCGAATGCGGTGCGGTTGACCAGGAGCGAGACCAGGTCGCTCGCCCCCGCTGGGCCACCGCCGGTCAGCACGTAGGCGTAGTCGAACGCGAGCAGCGACCACAGCGAGATGATCATCAGGGCGAACATGAGCGTCGGACGGATGCCCGGCAGCGCCACGTGCCAGACCTCCTGCCACGCGCTCGCCCCATCGATGCGGGCCGCCTCGAAGCGACTGGGATCGATGCCTTGCATGGCCGCGAGGAAGAGGATGACGAGGAAACCCCAGAACGTCCAGTTGTCGACGCCGATGACGCTGTACAGCGCGAGATTGCTGTCGCCGAAGAAGTAGACGTCGTCGAGGATGTGGATGCCGATCTTGTCGAGCCCCGCTGCGAGGCCCGAGGTCGGGTCGAGGAGGTTCTTCCAGATCTGTGCATTGATGACGCTCGCGATGAGGTACGGGATGAAGAACAGGACGCGGAACACGGCGACTCCGCGCCGGATGCGACTGAGGAGGAACGCACCGAGGAGCCCCAGTGCCATCGGCACCGTGAGGAACGCCACGAGGTAGACGAAGTTGTGGCCGATCGCGTTCCAGAACTCCTGGTCCCCGATGAGGCGCTCGGCGTTCGCGAGGCCCGTGAAGTGCGGCGTCGTGAAGCCGTTCCAGTCGGTGAAGGCGTAGTAGATGCTGCTGAGCCCCGGGCCGCCGATCACGACCAGGTTGATCACGAGGGCGGGGAGGAGGAACAGCAGGCCGATCACGCGCCGGCGACGCCGGGCGCGTCGGGCGCCCGGGGTCGTGCGGCGGAGCTCAGCGGCCCGCGACCGCCCGATCTCCAGAGCCGAGGACTCCACCTCGACGTTGACCAGGGGACTGCTCATGGTTCGGCTCAGCCGCCCGTGGAGAACAGCGGCGGCACGAGCCCTGCGGCCTTGTCCTTCTGGAAGGCCGCGTCGATGCCGGCGCAGAACGCCTGGGCGGACATGTCGCCGTTGATCACCTTGTCGACGTTGTCGAGGACGTATGCCTCCGACTTCGACCCGAACGACGTCCACGTGACGTAGCCGACGTTCCCCTTGACCGAGGCGTCGTTGATGGCCTGGTACTGGGCCGCGTACCGCGGGTCGACGCCCGAGGGGACATCCGACGGCGAGTACGAGATCGGGAACGGTGCGAAGCTCCCCGCCTCGACGGCCGCCCACATGTTCTTGGTGTCGGAGAACAGCCACGAGACGTAGTTCGTCGACGCCTTGATCGCCTTCGAGTGCGCGTTGACCGAGATCGTGCCTCCGACCGACAGCGGGTAGATGTTGCTCGGCACCCCGTCGGCGAGGGGCGGCAGCGGCCCCCAGGCCCACTCGTTCGTGTTGCCCTTCGTGCCGAAGTAATCGTTGAGCGCGCTGACCTCCCAGCTGCCCGAGACCATCATCGCCGCCTTGCCGTCCGCGAGCTGCGCGTACTTCTGCGGGTCCTGGGTGGTGAAGTACTGCTTCACTCCACCCGCGTACCAGCCCTTGTCGAAATCGTCCTTCATCATCTGGATCGACGCGACGATGGACGGATCGGTGAACGGCACCTCACCACTGAGCGCGGCGTGGATCTTCGCCGGACCGGCCACCTGGTTCAGGTAGGTCGACACCAGCCATTCACTGGCGCCCGGGTAGCTCGCATTGCCGGCGGCGAACGGGATGATCCCCTTCGCCTGCATCGTCTTCGCCAGCGCCACGAGGGAGTCGCGGTCGGTGGGCAGCTCCCAGCCGTTCTTCTCGAACAGCGTCTTGTTGTAGTAGACGACCATCGTCTCGTACGACGTCGGGAGCGCGACGAGCTTGCCGTCGACGTAACCCATGTCCAGCGCCCACGGCAGGATGCGCGATTTCCAGTCGTTGGCTGCGGCCGCGTCACTGAGGTCGGCGAGGTACCCCGCGGTGGCGTACGGGATCGCCGTGGCCGACCCCGCGCTGGTGATGATGTCGGGACCGGATCCGGCGGCGAGCGCGACCTTCTGCTTCTGCTCGAGGTTCTGTGAGGGCACGAGCACCGCGTTCACCGTCACCTTGGGGTAGAGCTTCTCGAAGGGGTCGACGTTGAACTTCGCCCATTCCTTCTGCGCCTTCACGCCGGGATCGTCGGGGGCGTACCAGAGCGTCACCGTGTTGGGGCCGCTCGTGGGCTGGCTGCTGCAGCCGGCGAACGCGAGCGAAGCGACGATCGCGACGGCCGCGGCCTTGGCGATCCGCGCGCCGATGCGGCGCGGTGCGGTACGGGTGCTGTTCTTCATCGAGACTCCATCGTCCGGGTCAACGCGGTCAAACGTAATGACGTGAGCGCGCCCGCACCATGCATTATCTCGCTGGGTCATGGTGTTTTCTTACACGATCGCCCGGCCGCGGTTGGCTCGCCGATACTCACCCGGAGACCGTCCCATCACCCGCTTGAAGGCGACCCCCATGTACTCGGAGTGACTGAAGTTGAGCCGCTCGGCGATCTTCGAGAGCGTCCAGTCGGTCTCGACGAGCAGATCGGCCACGCGCTCCAATCGCACCCGCGTGATCTCCTCGTGGACCGATCGGCCGAGCATCGCGACGAATCGGTAGTCGAGCGAGCGCCGCGACAATCCCACCGCCCGTTGCACCGCGACGACCGTGATCCCCTCGTCCGCCCGGTCGCGAATCAGCTGCATCGCCTTCGCGACGAGCGGATCGCTCACCGACCGCAGGTCCGACGACTGACGCGTCACCACCCGCAGGGGCTCCATCAGCCGGAGCTCGGGCGGCAGTTCCACCCCGTTCATCATGTCGTCGAGCATGGAGGCGGCGAGCATCCCCGCCCCGATCGCATCGGACTGGATGCTCGAGAGCGGCGGCGAGGTCAGGTTGCACATCAGCTCGTCGTTGTCGACGCCGATCACCGCCACTTCGTCGGGAACCTCCAGTCCCGCGATGCGGCACGCCTCGAGCACCTCCTGACCGGCGATGTCGTAGCAGGCCAAGATGCCGACGGGCTTCGGAAGAGCACGCAGCCAGTCGGCGAGCGCGATCCGGTCGGACGCGAGCCGGCCGGACGGCTCGATGCTGAACTCCGCGGAGCGCCCCTGACGCGCGGCCACGTGGGCCGCGAAGCGCGCGCCGCGATTGACCGACCAGGCGAAGCGGGAGTCGCCGCAGTAGGCGAAGTGTCTGAGGCCGCGCTCGCTCAGATGATCGACCGCCCAGCGCGCGATCACGTCGTCGTCTGTCTCCACGCCCGGGAACTCCGGCGCGAGGCGCGCGGCGCTGAGATCCACCGTCGGCACTCCGAGCCGTCGCACGTGGTCCGCAGTCTGCCGGTTCTCGATGCGGGCGATCACACCGTCTCCACGCCAGCTGTCGAGCCACGACAGGTCGGTGTCGTGGCGCCCGTGCTCACCGAGGTAGATCGACCACCCCGGCCCGGTGGCGAGGAAGTTCCGCACGCCCAGCAGCAGTCCCCGCCCGTACGCGTTGGAGGTCTCGACCAGGAGCGCCACATGGCGGGTGGCGGACGGCGGCGATGCGTTGACTCCTTCGTCGTGCATGTAAGAAACCTAAGTCATCCGGCGGGATAGCGCATCGAGTTGGTCGACCCTCGCTCAGTACATTGACCGGGACACACGGAGGTGCCATCACATGACGAAGGTCAGAATCGGGATCGTCGGCCTGGGTTTCGGAGCCGAGTTCATCCCGATCTACCAAGCCCATCCCGACGCAGAGCTCGTCGCGGTCGCGCAGCGATCCGAGGAGGACCTGAACCGGATCGCCGATCACTTCGCGATCCCGCGGCGATACACGAGCCTCGACGAGATGCTCGCAGACCCCGACATCGACGCGGTGCACATCAACACCCCGATCGGCGTCCACGCCGATCAGTCGGTGGCGGCGCTGAATGCGGGCAAGCACGTCGCGTGCACCGTGCCGATGGCAGTCTCGATCGAGGATTGCGCGCGCGTCGTCGCGGCGGAGGAGGCATCGGGCAAGACCTACATGATGATGGAGACGTCCGTCTACACGCGCGAGTTCCTCTTCGCGCGGCGCCTCGTCGACGACCCGGCGTTCGGACGCATCCAATTCCTCCGCGGAGCGCACATGCAGGAGATGGCCGGCTGGCCCGACTACTGGCGCACCCTGCCGCCCATGCACTACGCCACGCACGCGGTGGCCCCGCTGCTCGCCCTCGCCGACGCGGAGGCCCGCTCCGTGCGGGCGTTCGGATCGGGTCGCGTGACGAGCAACGACCCCTCCGCCCCGCCCACCTTCGCCGTGGAGACGGCACTGTTCGATCTGCGCGACTCCGACCTGGCGATGGAGGTCACCCGCTCGCTGTTCGACGTGGCACGTGAATACGTCGAGAGCTTCCACGTCTACGGCGAGCGCCGCAGCTTCGAGTGGCAGCAGCTCGAGGCCGAACGGCCGCTCGTCTTCACCGGCGAGCTCGGCGAGCGCGTCGGCATCCCCGACTTCGCCGAGCTGCTGCCGCCCGAGATCCGCGAGTTCACGACCCACGGCGTCTACGACGCCACCGAGAACCAGCATCTGTCCTTCACGCAGGGCAGCGGGCACGGCGGATCCCATCCGCACCTCGCGCACGAGTTCGTGTCCAGCATCGTCGAACAGCGTCGTCCGTTCCCCGACGTCTACGCGGCTGCGAACTGGACCAGCGCAGGCATCTGCGCGCACGAGTCGGCCGTGTCCGGACGGGAGGTCCTCCTCCCGGTGTTCGCCCGAGAGAAGCGGGAGGAGGCGCTCGTCGATGCCTGAGACAGACCATCGCGTGAACGTCGAGGCAGCTCCGGACCGCGTCGTCGTGTCGGACGCCGCCTCTCGAGCGGCGCTCATCGTGCAGAACATCCCCGCGGATCTGCGCGCCCACATCCATCCGATCCGCGTCCCCGGCGGGACGGCCTCGGTCACGGAGGACGCACCGTCTCATCACCCGTGGCAGCACGGTCTCTACGTCGGCCTGAACGACGTGAACGGTGCCGGGTTCTGGCACGAGGGCCTGCACCCGCGCGTCAGCGACGACGACGGGACCTTCCACCCTCGCCTCGTCTCCGCCGACGACTCCGCCGGGCGCGCCGAGTGGACGGTCGCGTCCGAATACCGCGACAAGACCGCATCGCCGCTCCTCGAGGAGACGCAGGAGTGGTCGTTCGCCGACCTCGGCGATCGGTATGTGCTCGATCTCGCGCTCACCTTCCGGGCACTGACCGACGTGACGTTCGGCCGATACGACTACGGCGGGCTCTTCATCCGGATGCCGTTCCGGCCCGAGGTCGGCGGTCGCGCCTACACGAGCGAGGGGCTGGAAGGGCCCGTGGCCGAAGCGACCCGCGCCCGCTGGGCCGCGGTCCAGATGCCCATCGAGGGCGCCGACGACGAGGTGGTCGTCGCGATCATGGATCATCCGGAGAACCGCGAGCACCCCGTGCCGTGGCGGGTCGACAACGAGCTCGGCATCGTGCCGAGCGTCAGCATCGCCGGCCCCTGGCGGCTGGCCGACGGTGAGGCCGAGACGTTCCACTACCGGGTGCTCGTGAGCGCCCATCCGCTCGAAGACGCCGAGATCGACTCGGTGTGGCGCGACTTCGCGCAGGAGGGAGTCTCGTGAGGACCGCCATCGTCGTCGCGCCGTCGTTCGAGGCCGTCTGGCCGTTCGCCGCAGATCGGCTGCGACAATTGCTGGAGCCGAGCCTCGACGTGGACTTCGTTCGCGTCGGCGGGGCGGATACGACGCTCGCCGACGCCGTGAGCGATGCCGCCGCGGTCGAGCGTCTCATCGTGCTCGGCCTCCCGCTCGCCGAGTCCGACCTCGCCGCGTTCCCGTCCCTCGCCGAGGCATGCGTCTCGACCGGTTACGGCCGCACCGAGGCGGATGGACTGCTCGAGGCGCGCGGCATCCGCGTGCTCGGTCAGACCTCGGAGGGGTTCTGGGGTCAGTCGGTGTCGGAGTTCGCGCTGGGGCTCACCATCGGCGCGCTGCGTCGCATCCCCCAGACGCACCATGCCATCCTCACGAGCCAGGACGCGTGGACGTATCCACGACAGCAATACGGCGATGACTCGCGCTTCACCAACGGCACGGTGGAGGGCAAGCGCATCCGCATCGTCGGCGCGGGGAACATCGCCAGCCGCTACGCGAGCTTCGTGCGGATGCTCGGCGCCGACGTGGCCGCCTGGGACCCCTTCGCGTCGGAGCCGTCGTTCCACCGCGCGGGATCGCGCCGCGAGCAGAGCCTCGAGCGTCTCGTGCAGGACGCCGAGATCTTCGTGCCGATGGTGCCGCTGACCCCCGGCACCGAGGGTCTGGTGACCGCGGACCTGATCCGCAGCATCCCGACCGGAGCGCTCGTCGTCCTGGCGACGCGCGCCGCGGTCTGCGACATGCCGACCCTGCGCGAACGCGTGCTCGCGGACGAGCTCGCACTGGCGGCTGACGTGTTCGACGTCGAGCCGCTGCCGTTGACGGATCCGCTCCTCGGGCGCGACAACGTCGTGCACACTCCGCACAACGCCGGTCGCACCAAAGAGGCCAACTTCCGCTGGGCCGAGATGCTCGCGGAGCAGCTTCCCGAATTCGATCGGAACCAGAGCCCCCTGCCGGCGCCGGTGTCGTAGTACTCAGGACGCTTGCTCGGCACGCGCCAGGCGGCTCGCGCGGCGACCGACGACGCTCGCCGCCCATCCCGCGCGGATGACCCGCAGCGCGTTCTCGGCGACGGCCGCGCCGTCATCATACGGCGCCCGCCAGATCGCCAGGCCATCGGCGGCCGGGGTGGGGAGGACGCTCCGCGAGAACGCCTCGACGCCCCACCGGCCCGCGTATCCGTCATCGAGCGCCTGCCGCACGACGTCGCCGATGTCGACGGCGCCGGACGCGAGGTCGCCGCGGCCCGACTGCCCGAGCTCGAGATAGTGCAGGGCGGGGAGCGCCATGCGGATCGCAGCCGCGGCATCCGCTTCCTCGACCGCCATGTGGAACGTGTCGAGGTGGATGCGCAGGTGCGGCGAGCCGCTCGCGGCGACGTAGGCCATGGCCTGGCGCGCGGTGTTGATCATCGACGTCTCGTAGCGGTTGAGCACCTCGAACGTCATCGTCACCCCGCGCTCGTGCGCTTCGTCGGCGACGCGTCCGACCGCGACCGCCGAGCGCTCGAAGGCGTCCCGAGACGTCGGGCCGCCCGGCGCGCCGAACAGTCCGTACGGCACGCCGTTGAGCTGATCGGCGCCGAGCGCGACCGCCAGGGCGAGGGCATCGCGCAGGAGGGCGGCACCGGCGGACCGCGCCGACGGGTCGTCGGACGAGACGTCCGCCCCTGGCCCCTGCACCGCGATGACGATGGGGGTCAGGCCGGACTCGGCGAACAGCCCGCGCACGCGCGCCGCGTCGATGGACGCCGGGTCCAGCGGCGGGAGCACCACCCGGCGGTAGCCCAGCCTGGCCAGCACCGGGAGCGTCGCGGCGAGCGACTCGGGCGACGCGTCGGGGGCGAGCACGTTGACGTGGCACGCCACGTCGAGGTCGGGGGTCACGGATGCCTCAGAACGTGGGCAGGTCGAGCCGCTGCTTGAAGACCGAGTAGCCGTCGTCGACGTGCACGACGGTGCCGTTGATCGCGTTGGCCTCGTCCGACACGAGGAACGCGACGACGTCGGCGATCTCCTCGGGACGGGTGAGGGCGTTGCGCAGCTGTTCGGCGGCGAAGGTCTCGCGCAGCTCCTCGCTGAACTGGTTGATGATGGGCGTGCCGACGCGGCCGGGCGTGATGGCGACGGCGCGGATGCCGAACTCGGCGAGCTCGTACGCGGCCGACCGGGTGAACGAGATCACCGACGACTTCGCCGCGCTGTAGGTGAACGAGAGCTCCGCGGCCTGCTCGCCGTAGATCGACGAGGTGCTCACGATGACGCCGGGGGTGCCCTGTCGCTTGAACTGCCGCGCGGCGGCGAGGATGCCGTAGTAGACGCCGTCCTGGTCGATGCGCATCATCGGGCGGTAGTCGACCTCGGGATCGTGGTCGATGAGCGGCTTGCCGCCCGCGATCCCCGCGTTGTTGAAGATGGCGTCGATGTGTCCGAAGCGCTCCACCGCCGTCGCCACCATGGCTTCGACCTGGGCGAAGTCGCTCACGTCCACCTGCGTCGACGCGATAGAGCCCGCGTAGCCCTTCGCCTCGAAGTCGGCGACGGCGGCGGCCGCCGCATCCGCTCCGATGTCGGCGATGAGCACCTTGGCGCCCTCCCGCAGGAACTTGTCGGTCGTGGCGAGGCCGATCCCGCTCGCTCCACCGGTGATGATCGCGACCTTGTCTGTCAGGCGCATGATGTCCTTCTCTCTTGTCGTGGATGCCGCCGGAGCGGCCGGATGCCGTGGGGGCGAGGTCCGTCGCCCCCACGGCATCGCGGGATCAGCCGAGCTTGTCCGACGGGGTGATGGTCGCCGCGTTCGACTTGTCGACGAGCGTCGACGCCACCTCGACGAAGTTCTTCTTCGGGAGCGTCTTGTCCTTCTGGTAGGTGTCGACGTCAGCCAGCACCTGCTTCAGGACGTCCTGCCAGGGCTGCAGGCTCGTGGCGAGCATCTTGCCCGCCTCGATCGCCGCGACGGCCTCCGCCACCGCGTCGGATCCGGTCACGACCGCCTTGGAACCGGCCTCGTCCACGGCCTGCACGGCGCCGAGGGCGGCGTCGTCCCAGCCGACCCAGACGCCGTCGAGGCCGTTGGGGTGGGCGGAGAGGTAGTCGGAGACGAAGTTGAGCGCCTCGGTGCGTCCGGTCGCGGGGGACGTGACCTTCTGGATCTCGCCGCCGGCGATGATGGCGCCGGCCGCCTTGAGGTCCTTCTCGGCGAGCGCCGCACGCTTGCGGATGCCGGGGTGCGGGTCGTGCCCGATGACCATGACGGTCTTGCCCTTGAGGCCGCCGAGCGCCTTGTCCATGGCGCCCAGCGTCTGGTCGACGATGCCCTGCTGGTTGACGGTGATGTTCACGGCGAACGCGTCGTTGGCCTCGGTGCCGGAGTCGACCGCGAAGATCGGGATGTTCGCATCCTTCGCGGCGCTCACGATCGAGCCGATCGAGGCGACGTCGGTGTAGCCGTCGAGGATCGCGTCGGCGCCCTGGCCGATCGCGCTCTCCACCTGCGGGTTCATCTTCTGGAAGTCGAAGTCGCCCTGGATCATCGTGAGATCCCAGTTGCGCTTCTTCGCCTCGGCGGTGACGGCCTTGACCCACCACGCGCCGACCGGGGTCTGGTTGCCCGAGGTGAAGGCGATCACCTTGAACTGCTTGCCGTCGCCTCCGCCGGAGGCGTTTCCACCCGCCGATCCGGAGCATCCGGACAGGGCGACCACCGCCGCGGCGGCGAGAGCCGTGAAGGCCATGAGTTTCTTGCGCATGTGTTCCACTCCTTTGTTGTCACTGCGTTTCTTGGTGGGGTGCGGCCGGAAGGGCCCGGGCCGCAGGGAGAAGGCCGGCGGCGCTACCGCTCCCGGCTTCTGAGGGAGGACAGGGTCACGGCCGCGATGATGATGAGGCCCGTGACGACCTGCTGGACGTACGAGTTGACGCCGAGGATGTTCAGGCCGTTGCTCATGACGCCGATGATGGCGACGCCGACGACCGTGCCGACGATGTTCGCCGCACCCGAGCGGACGACGGTCATGCCGAGGAAAACGGCGGCGACCGAGAAGAGCAGGTTGTCCGAACCCTGGACCGCGCTCGCGCTGCCGAGGCGCGCCGCCAGGAGGATGCCGCCGAACGCCGACACGAGGCCGGCGACGGTGAACGCGAGCAGTCGCGCGCGTCGCACGTTCACACCCGAGAGGCGCGAGACCTCGGCATTGCCGCCGGTCGCGTACCAGCGCCGGCCGAGCGTCGTGTAGCGCAGCACGAACCACAGGACGAGCAGCAGCCCGATCGCGAAGAAGACCGGGAGCGGGATCTGCAGGATCTTCCCCTGACCCAGGTTGTTGAACGCGGGCGGCAGGTTGAACAGCGTCGTCCCCTGCGTGACGAGGTACGCGAGCCCCGTCACCGACGTCAGCGTCGCCAGTGTCGCGACGAACGCGGACAGGTTCAGGTACGCGATCAGGAGGCCGTTCGCCAGCCCGATGAGCAGTCCCACGATCAGTCCGATGAGGATCGCCAGCGCCACCGGCATGCCGCCGAGCATCAGGGATGCCGACACCGCACCGGCCAGGGCCGACGTCGCCGCGACCGAAAGGTCGAAGTCGCCGACGACCATCACGAGGGTCTGCGCGCCGGCGATGATCGCGAGGATCGCCACCTGGTAGAGGATGTTGCGCACGTTCGTGAAGCTCAGGAAGACGTCCGGCCGCATCGCGAAGAAGAAGATGATCAGCACGATGAGCGCCAGGACCGTGCCCGACGACAGCAGTGTCTGCCCCACGGAGCGGCGCGGGATCTTCAGGGCGGTGGTGTCCTCCAGCCCCGGGTTACTCGTGGTTGTCATGCGTCTCCGCCTTTCCGTAGCAATAGGCCAGCAGGACCTCTTCGTCCGCTCCTTCGGCCGGGACCTCGCCGGAGATCCGGCCCTCGTGCATGATCAGGATCCGGTCGCTCATCCCGATGAGCTCGGGCAGCTCGGAGCTGACCGTGATGACCGCCGTCCCTGCGGCCGCGAGCCGCCGGATCAGGCGGTAGATCTCGGCCTTCGTTCCGACGTCGATGCCGCGCGTGGGCTCGTCCATCAGGAGCACCTTGGGCTTCCTGGCCAGCATCTTCGCGAGCACGACCTTCTGCTGGTTGCCGCCGGAGAGCTCGCTCACGTGCTGCCGGGCGCTGCGCGCCTTGATCTGGAGGTCCTTCATCCCGCGCTGGGTGATCACCGAGATGCGCGACGTCGACACCATGCCCGCCGTGCTCACCTCCGAGATGTTCGCGACGGTGATGTTGTCCTGGATCGAGGCGCCGAGGATGACGCCCTGGCTCCGCCGCTCCTCGGGGACGAGCGCGATGCCGGCGTCCAGCGCCCGGCCCACGCCCGGCGACAGCCGCAGCGAGACTCCGCCGATGCTGATCTCGCCCCCGCTGCGCCGCTGGGCGCCGGCGAGGATGCGCAGCAGCTCGCTGCGCCCCGACCCGGCGAGCCCGCCGATGCCGAGCACCTCGCCCTCGTGCACCTCGAACGAGACGTCCTTCACGCGCCGGCCGTCGATGCCCCGGGCGGTCAGGGCCACGGTCGTGGTGGCCGTTCCCCGCTCGGGGTAGAGCTCCCCGGCTGAGCGCCCGACCATGGTCGAGATGACCTCGTCGATATGGGAGTCGCGGACGTCCTTCGTGACGATCGTGCGTCCGTTGCGCATGATCGTCAGCCGGTCGCACAGCTCGAAGACCTCCTCCAGCCGGTGCGAGACGTAGACGATGGCCACGCCGCGGTCGCGGAGGGACCGCAGGACCGCGAACAGGTCGGTGATCTCGGTGTCGGTGAGCGATGCCGTGGGCTCGTCGAGGATGAGCACGCGGGCGTCCGTCGCGAGAGCGCGGGCGAAGGCGACCATGGTCTGCTGCACGGGCGTCAGGTCGCCCGCCAGCATCCCGAGCGGGATGCGCTGGTTGATGCTGTCGAGCTGGGCGCGCGCCGTCTTGCGCAGCCGGCGCCACTGCACGAGGCCGCCGCGGCTCGGGGTCTGCTCGCCGAGGAGGATGTTCTCCGCGACGCTGATGGAGGGGATCACCGACAGCTCCTGATACAGAGCCACGACCCCGGCGTGGTTCGCCACACGCACGTTCGCGAACTCGACCTCTTCGCCGTCGCGCAGCAGCGTCCCGCCGTCGGGCGCGTAGATGCCGGTGAGGATCTTGATCAGCGTCGACTTGCCCGCGCCGTTCTCGCCGAGGAGGGCGTGGATCTCGCCGGGCAGCACCGAGAACGCCGCGCCCTCCAGGGCGTGGACGCCGTCGAAGCGCTTGACGATGTCGCGCGCCTCGAGCGCGGGCGCGGGTTCGCCGAGCGCCGTGCCGATGGGCTCCTCCACGACGGTCATGCCGCACTCTCCCTCTCGTCGAGGTCGTTGCACCGGAGCACGACCTTGGGATGCCGCCCGCTGACGTGCACCGCGAACGCCTCCGCGGCATCCTCGAGGTCGAAGACCGCCGCGGTGAGCTCGTCGAGCTCGAGGTGCGGCAGCACCTGCAGCGCCCGCGGGAACGCGTAGGGCGAGACGAACACACCCGTGAGGGTGAGCTCCTTGAGGTACAGGTAGTCCGAGAGGTTCAACGGCATCTCGAAGCTCTCGGGGTACATGGCGCCGTACACGACCGTCGCGCCCTTCGCCGCGATGTCGAGCAGACCCCGCACCGCCCGAGGGGAGCCGGACGCGTCGATGACGACGTCGTAGCCGCGACCGTCGGTGATCTCGTCCGCCCGGGCGTACTGGTCCTCCCCGACCGGGTCGATGACGAACTGCGCGCCGTGGCGGAGCGCCATCTCGCGGCGCTCCGCGATCGGCTCGATCATCGTCAGCGACGTCGCGCCGTACATCCGCAGCACCTGCAGAGCGAGCTGCCCGATGGGGCCGCCGCCGCAGATCGCGACGCGGTCGCCCACGCGGATGCGGGTCTTGTCGGCGATGCGCACGGCGACCGAGGTGGGCTCGAGCAGGCACCCGTGCAGGAGCGAGATCTCGTCGGGCAGCCGGTAGACCTGCGACTCGTGCCACGTGATGGTCTCGGCCATCCCGGGGCGGTTGTAGTCCTGGATGTGCTCGCAGAACTGCTGCCGCCCCTCCTGGCACGGGCGGCACGTGCCGCAGAAGCGCAGGAAGTTGCCCGACACGCGGTCGCCGATGCGCAGCCCGTTGCGGTGGGCACGCTCCCCGAGCGCCTCGATGACTCCGGACAGCTCGTGGCCGAGCCCGATCGGGACGTCGGTCCCGAAGAAGCCCTCGGCGAGGTGCGGATCGGAGCCGCAGATCGCCGAGTAGGCGATGCGGATGCGCACGTCCTCGGGGCCGAGCTCCGGCTCGGGGAAGTCGACGAGGCCGATGCGGCCGCGCGTCGACTCGTCCGGGTCGCGCAGGCTGCCGATCTTCGTGACCGCGACTGTTCTCATGCGTCTCTCCGTTGAGGCGTGGGGTGGAAGGAGGTCAGGCGGCGACGGCTCTGCGCAGCGCCGCGACGGTGGCGCTCAGGCCGTACCCGTACTTGTCCCGCAGCTGCTCGTCCTCGCCGAAGCCGGCGTAGACCTGCGGGATGCCGAGGCGTTCGAACGCGGTGAGGCGGATGCCGCGGTCGGCCGCGACGTCCGCGATCCGCGAGGCGAGTCCGCCGTAGGCGAGGTGGTCCTCCAGGACGACGAAGCGCCCGTCGGTCTCCTCCGCACAGCGGACGATGAGCTCCTCGTCGATCGGCTTGAGGGTGAACATGTCGACCACGCGCACCGACCGGCCGTCCTCGGCGAGCTCGTCTGCGGCATCCAGCGCCTGGGCGACCGTCGTGCCGTGGGTGAAGATCGTGACGTCTGTGCCTTCGCGCGCGACGATCCCCTTGCCGATGCGCACCTCGTGCTGACCGGGCTCGTAGAGGACCTTGTCCTTCTTGCCGACCGCGAGGCGGATGTAGATCGGGCCGGTCATCGACATCGACTGGCGGATGATCTCGCCCACCATGAGCGGGTCGCCGATCGAGGTGACGGTCATGTTCGTCAGGGCGCACATGAGGGCCAGGTCCTCGACCGCGTAGTGCGTGGAGCCGCCGTTGCCGACGAGGCCGCCGTGCGTGCCGATGATCTTCACCGGGAGGTTCGGGTAGCACACGTCGGTGCGGATCTGCTCGAGCGCGCGCATCGAGAGGAAGGGCAGCATGCCCGAGACGACCGGGATGTTCCCGTCGTACGCGAGTCCGGATGCGATGCCCACGCTGGCCTGCTCGGCCAGTCCCACATCGAGGAAGCGCTCGGGGAACCGGTCGCGGAACTCGACGAGGGTGGCCCCGATGTCCGGGGTGATCACCCAGAGGTTGTCGTGCTCCTCGCCGAGCTCGGCGAGGGTGGATCCGATGACCGAGCGCGCTCCGAGGAACTCGCCGAAGGTGAAGGTGACAGGCATCAGACGGACTCCTTCTCACGGGATGCGAGGAGCGCGGCCATCGCGCGCTCGAGGTCGGCGGCACCGAGCGAGCCGGCGTGCCAGGCGAGGTTGTGCTCCATGAAGTCGACGCCCTTGCCCTTGACCGTCTCGCACACGACCACGGTGGGACGGTCGCTGTCGGTCGGCGGCAGCGCGTCGATCGCCTCCACGAGCTGGGCCATGTCGTGGCCGTCGATGTGCACGACGTTCCAGCCGAACGCGGCCCACTTGTCGGGGTAGGGCTCGAACACGACCCGCTCCTCGGCGAAGCTCGTCATGAGCTGGCGGTTGCGGTCGACGAACGCGACGAGGTTCCCGAGCTTGTTGCTGCGCGCGGCCATCGCGGCCTCCCAGACCGACCCTTCGCCGGTCTCGCCGTCGCCGAGGAGCGTGACGACGCGATGCGACTCTCCGCGGCCGCGGGCGCTGAGCGCCATCCCGACCGCGATCGGCAGGCCGTGGCCGAGGGAGCCGGTGGATGCCTCGACGCCGGGCAGCTGCACCTTGCACGGGTGCATCCCGTACGCGCTGTCGAGCTGTCCGTACGTCTCGACGATCCCCTCGTACGAGAAGAACCCGCGCATCGCCATCGTGATGTACATGCACACCGCGGCGTGGCCCTTGCTCAGCACGAAACGGTCGCGGGCGGGGTTGCGGAGATCCGTCGGGTCGACGTGCAGCCCGTAGTGGAACAGGGCGGTGAAGATGTCGGCGGCCGACAGATCGCCGCCGATGTGGACGGCGCCCTCGTACGTCCCGCACAGCTCGAGCAGCTTGGACCGCAGCTCGAACGCCAGGTCCTCCAGCTCCGCGACGGTGTGCGGCTCCTCCGCCGTCGGCAGTGTGGAACGGCTCATCGCATGCCTCCTCGTCATCGATTCGTGTCGACGAAGCAGCGGCACCGGGCCGTCTCCATCGACGTTCGCTTGTGGTCCGACCCGCTCTCCGGATCGCGACGAGGCGACAGTAACACGAAGTGCTTTACGTGTAAACAGGAATGGACGTAAACTTGTTTAGGGACGCACAGGCGCGTCCCGCGGCGAGCGGCCCTCGGGTCTCGCGGGCCGGAATCACGGATGTCGAAGACACAGAGAGGTGCTTGATCGTCATGACCGAGACATTGGAGACAGTCCGCACGGGACTGTTCATCGGCGGTGCGGAGCGCGAGACGCCCGACACCATCGCCATCGCCGACCCGGGCAAGCCGGGCAGGATCGTGGGGCACGCCGCGTCCGCATCGACCGCGGATGTGGCGGACGCGGTCGCCGCGGCGAACGCGGCCTTCCCGGCGTGGGCGGCGCTCAGCGCCACCGAGCGCGCCGCCAAGATGGCCGAGGCCATCGCCGGCATTGCGGACGAGCGCGACACGGATGCCGCGATCCTGTCGCAGGAGAACGGCAAGATCCGCTTCGAGAGCTGGGTCGACGCCCTCGTGTTCGAGATCCGGTGGAACCTGGCGCTCATGATCGCCGACCAGGTGGATGCCTCGCACACGCTGCCCGTCGTGCCGGGCGCGATCCCGGTGTCGACCGAGGTCGCGTATCAGCCGCTGGGCGTCGTGACCATCATCGTGCCGTTCAACTGGCCGATCGCGATCCTCGGAGCCGCCCTCCCGCACGCGCTGCTCGCGGGCAACACCGTGATCGTGAAACCGCCGGTGTCGGCGCCGCTGGCGACCGCCCGCGTCGTGCAGCGCGTCGCGGAGAAGCTCCCCGCCGGTGTGCTCAACGTCGTGACGGGCGAGGATGCGAACATGGCGGGCCTCATCCAGAACACCGATGTCGCGAAGGTGTGCTTCACCGGGTCGGTCAACGGCGGCAAGCGCATGATGGAGATGGCCTCCAAGACTCTCACGCGTGTGACGCTGGAGCTGGGGGGGAATGATGCGGCGGTGTTCCTGGAGGACGCGATCCTGGACGACGCCCACCTGGACCGCCTCTACGCGGCGATCTACGACACGACCGGGCAGATCTGCATGAACGCGAAGCGGGTGTTCGTGCACCGCTCCCGCCTGAACGAGGTCGTCGACGGGCTCGCCGCCCGCCTCGACAAGGCCGTCATCGGGTACGGGCTCGACGAGGGCACCACCATGGGACCCCTGCACTCGGCCGCGCAGAAGGCGTTCGTGGCGGAGATCATCCAGGAAGCGAAAGACGCCGGCGCCGACGTCCGCGAATACGGCCAGCTCCCCGGCGGGGACCTCGCCGGCGGGAACTTCCTGCGCCCCGCGATCGTCATCGACCCCGACCCGTCCCTGCGGGTCGTCACCCAGGAACAGTTCGGACCCGTCATCCCCCTCATCCCCTTCGACACCGAGGACGAAGCCGTCCGCCTGGCGAACGACACCTGGGGCGGCCTGTGCGGATCCGTCTGGACCGCCAACCCCGACGCCGCCCACCGCGTCGGCTCCAAACTCGTCTGCGGATACGTGTGGGTCAACGACCACGGCGCCACCCGCCTCGACCTGCGCGCCCCCTTCGGCGGCATGAAGCAATCCGGCATCGGCCGCGAACAAGGCATCGAAGGCATCCGCGCCTTCCAAGACACCCGCTCCATCGCCACCATCGACCCCGACGCCCTCACCGCCATGAACCACTGAACCACAGCGCAAGATCGGAACCCGGGTGTGCGGACACGCCCGGGTTCCGATCCGTCTGGGACACTCGTAACCAGGTGGGAGTCGTCGCGGCCCCACCGTCAGAGGAGCAGAATGCCTGCACAGAACGCCGCCCACCCCGAGCACGATCTCTCGCCGGACGTGGTGCGCGATCGCCTCCCGGACGCACTCGACCACGAGTCCTTCACGCCCAGACTCCTGGCGCTGCTCACCTACGAGCTCGTGTGGCGGGAATCTCACGAGCTGCGCCGCCTGTTCGGCCTCGGCACCAACGAGTGGCGCATCCTGTCGGCGCTGGCCAGCCTCCCCGGCGCCTCGGCGACGGAGGTGTCGGAGTTCCTCGACGTCAACAAGGCGATCGTGTCCAAGAGCGCGGCGACGCTGGTCAGCCGCCAGCTCATCGTGCTCTCCGACGGACCGCGCGGGTCGCGACCGATGCACATGACCGCCGCCGGTGCCGCGATGCACGCCGCGATGCGGCCGATCTCGGTGCGGGGCCAGGAGATCATCCTCGCCGGCATGTCCGATGCCGAGATCGAGACGTTCAACGCCAACATCCATCGCATGCTCGCCGCCCTCCGCGCTGCGGACGCTGACGCCGATCCGGGAGCCGACGACCTCGGAGACATCCAGGACGACGTCGAGGCCTGATCCGGCCGACATCGCGGCGTCGGTGCCGCGACGTCCACACAATACCTCTTGTCATTACCTATCGACATAGGTAAAGTCCCCTCAGAGGCGCAGAGCAGCACTCCGGCCGTCGCGACGCTGCGAAGGGCCCCCACGAAAGGACGTCGATCCGTGTCACGTACCACTCCCGCCGCGAACCCCGTCGCCGCACGCGAGCTCGTCACCGACTTCTCCCTGGAGATGACCGGCAAGGATGTCCCCGGTCTCGAGGAGGCGCGGTCGGTGATCCCGGCCGGGACGAAGATCAACGTCACGTTCCTCGGCAACGAGGACCTCGACATGCGGGTGGCGGCCGCGAAGGCCGTGAAGGACATGGGCTTCGTGCCGGTGCCGCATATCTCGGCGCGCCGGCTGGCGTCCCGGGCGCAGTTGGAGGAGTTCCTGGGCCGCCTGCAGGAGGTCGGGGCGACCGAGCATGTGTTCGTGGTGGGCGGGGATCCGGCCGAGCCGGAGGGTCCGTACGCGTCGTCGTTCGATGTGATCCACACCGGCCTGCTGCTCGATTACGGCGTCCGTGAGGTGTCGATCGCGGGGTACCCCGAGGGGCACCCGGACATCGCGTCGGATGTGCTGTGGAAGCACCTGGAGGACAAGTCCGCGGCGCTGAAGGAGCAAGGCCTCGAGCAGGTCGTGCTGACGCAGTTCGCGTTCGACACCGACCCGGTGCTCGCGTGGATCGATCAGGTCCGCCAGCGCGGGATCGACGCGCAGATCCGGATCGGCACGCCCGGGCCCGCGGGGATCAAGCGCCTCCTCGGTTTCGCGCGCCGGTTCGGGATCGGGGCGAACGCGATGATCGTGAAGAAGTACGGGTTCTCGCTGACGAACCTGATGGGCACGGCGGGTCCGGATCAGTTCGTCACCGACCTGTCCGCCCTCCTCGCCGAAGACCCGGCCTCCGGGAACGTGAAGCTGCACTTCTACACGTTCGGCGGGCTCAAGGCCACGTCCGACTGGGCGAACAGCTTCATCGCCGCACGCAGCTGAAAGATCCCGTCATGACCATTCACACCGACGACCGCCGCGACGACGCGTGCCTGATCGTCCACGGCCCGGACCGGCCCGGCATCGTCGCCGCGGTGTCGACCCTGATCGGCCGGAACAAGGGCAACATCGTCGCCCTGGACCAGTACACCGACGACCCGGACGGGGGCCACTTCTTCCAGCGCGTGGTCTTCCACCGCCCCGACCTGCAGGCCGCGATCCCCGACATCGAAGCGGACCTGGCGAAAACCCTCACCCCGTTGGGGATGGAGTGGCAGCTCACGGACCAGTCGATCCCGAAGCGGATGGCGATCCTCGCCTCCACCAGCGACCACTGCCTCCTCGAACTGCTGTGGCGGCACCGGCGGGGGGAGCTGCCGGTGACGATCCCGATGGTGATCAGCAACCACACCAACGTCGCCGAAGACGTCCGCAGTTTCGGGATCCCGTTCTTCCACGTCCCCTCCCAAGGCCCCGACAAATCCGAAGCGGAAGCCCGCATCCTGGAACTGCTCGGCGGGAACGTGGACTTCGTCGTCCTCGCCCGCTACATGCAGATCATCAGCGAGGACTTCCTCGACCAGGTCGGGGTGCCCGTGATCAACATCCACCACTCGTTCCTGCCCGCCTTCATCGGCGCCGCCCCCTACCGGAAGGCGAAGGAACGCGGCGTGAAACTCATCGGCGCCACCTCCCACTACGTCACCAAAGACCTCGACGAGGGCCCCATCATCGAACAGGACGTCGCCCGCGTCGACCACGCCATGACCGCCCACGACCTCCAAGCCCGCGGCGCGTACGTCGAACGCGCCGTCCTGTCCCGCGCCGTCCAATGGCACGCCCAAGACCGCGTCATCCGACACGGCAACCACACCATCGTCTTCCCCTGACCGGATGCCTCGACCGAGGCATCCTTCCTCCCACAGAAAGGCTCACCATCGTGGCTGAGAACCTTCAGCAGCTCCTCGACCAGCAGAACCCGGTCGAGATGCTGCGCAATTCGCAGATCGGGTCGTACATCTACCCGGTCGTGCCCGCCGACTTCCAGAACTGGATCAAGGAGCAGAAGGCGTGGCGCGACACGGCCGTGCTGTACGACCAGTCCCACCACATGGACAACGTGTTCCTGAAGGGCTCGGACGCGATCAAGCTCATCTCGGACACCGCGATCAACTCGGTGGCCAACTTCCCGGTCGACAAGGCCAAGCAGTACGTGCCGACGACCGCCGCCGGCCACGTCATCGGGGACGGCATCCTCTTCCGGGAAGGCGAGGACGAGTACACGTACGTCGGCCGCGCCCCCGCCTCCAACTGGCTGCTGTTCCACGGCGAGACCGGCGGCTACCAGAACCTGGACATCACCGTCGACCGCCGGTCCCCCTCGCGCCCGTACGGTCACGCGGTCTCGCGCCAGTACTACCGCTTCCAGATCCAGGGCCCGAACGCGTGGCAGGTCATCGAGAAGCTCAACGGCGGTCCGCTGGAGCAGCTGCGCTTCTTCACGATGTCGACGATGACCATCGACGGCACCACGGTCCGCACGCTGCGCCACGGCATGGCCGGTGCGCCGGGCCTCGAGATCTGGGGCCCCTACGCCGATCACGACCGCATCTGGACGGCGATCGTCGAGGCCGGGCGCGAATTCGGGCTGCTGCCCGTCGGGTCGCGCGCCTACCCGTCGAACACGCTGGAGTCCGGCTGGATCCCCTCGCCGCTCCCCGCCATCTACACCGGCGAGGCCGAGCGCGCCTACCGCGAGTGGCTCGGGGTCGACAGCTACGAGGCCACCGGCACGCTCGCCGGCTCGTTCGTCTCCGACAACATCGAGGACTACTACCTGACCCCGTGGGAGCTCGGGTACGGCTCGTTCGTCAAGTTCGACCACGACTTCATCGGGCGCGACGCGCTCGAGAAGATCGACGTCTCGACCCAGCGCAAGAAGGTCACGCTGGCGTGGGACGCCGAGGACCTCGGCAAGGTGTGGACGTCGCTGCTGAACGTCGACGGCCCCAACTACAAGTTCTTCGACCTGCCGCTGGCGAACTACGGCTCGGCGAACTACGACTCGATCGTGGATGCGGACGGCACGAACGTCGGCTTCTCCATGTTCACCGGCTACAGCGCCAACGAGCGCCGCGGCCTGTCGCTCGGCGTCGTCGACCACGACGTGCCCGAGGGCACCGAGCTCAAGGTCGTCTGGGGCGAGCCGAACGGCGGCACGTCCAAGGCGTCCGTCGAGCCGCACGAGCAGACCGAGGTCCGCGTCGTGGTCAGCCCCGTCCCCTACTCGACGGTCGCCCGTCAGACGTACCAGGGCGGCTGGCGCACCGGCTACCAGGACTGATCCGCCGGCGCCTCGGCTCAGAGCCGACCAGGGGTGGACGAGACGCGGGGCTCCCCCGCCTTCTCGTCCACCCCTCGTCGTTTCGCGGCGGGGACGGGGATGAGGGTTCGCTAGCCTCGGACGAGGAGGAAGAAGTGCCATGAGCCTGCGCTATGCCCTGCTCGCGATCCTGCGCGTCGGCCCGCTGTCGGGCTACGACCTGCAGAAGCAGTTCTCGCAGTCGGTCGGCCACGTCTGGCACGCGCCCGACTCCCAGATCTACCCCGAGCTGCGCAAGATGGAGACCCTCGGCCTCATCGAAGGCGAGGAGCAGACCCGCGGTGCGCGCGGCACCCGCCGGGTCTACCACGTGACCGACGCGGGAGACGCCGCATATCTCGAGTGGATGCGGTCGCCCATCGACTACCTGCGCGTGCGCGACCCCGCCCACCTGCGCGCGGCCTACCTGGAGAACACGACGCCCGACGCCGCCCGCGAGTTCCTCCACCGCCACATCGCGCACTGGGAGAGCGAGCTCGAGCAGTTCGAGGGCGAGCTGTTCCACATCGAGCACGTGAGCAATCCGACGCTCGTGCGCCGGCTCGCAGTCACGCCCCCGGAGGAGCGCGAGCGCACCATCGAGTTCAAGCGCTTCGCATACGAAGGCCTCGCCGAGCGGGCGCGCATCGAGATCGCGTGGGCACGACGGGGCCTCGCCCTCGTCGACCGCCTCGAGCACTGACCCGCCCGGCGGGCTCTGCTCAGTCCTTGCGGTAGCTCGTCCTGGCCTCCACGCTGAGCGGAGCGGGCTCGACCGTGGCGCGGATCCGCACCTGCACGTGGTCCTCGACCTGCGCCTTCGACGACGGCGTGTCCTCGCCCCAGACGACGAAGACCTCCGTGCCCGGGACCGCAGCACCGGCGTCGATCACGGCGAGCGAGAGCATGGCGCGCTCGTTGGCCGAGTACCCGGTCCACGTCGACAGGCCGATCACGTTGCCATCCGCATCCTCGACGCGGTCGTAGTGGAAGGTGTCGTACAGCGCCATCGGCTCGTTGAAGTACTTCGCGCCGGGCCCGGGACGGTACTTCGATCCGGCCGCGTCGGCGGTGTCGTCGCCGTTCCACACCAGCGTCACCTTCGTGCGGCGCGTCGATGAGCCGTCCGCCTCCATCTGCTCCAGCGCCGCGCGGCCGATGAAGTCGTGGTCGAACGCCACGATCCTGCCGTAGCCGATCTCGTAGGGCGTCAGGTAGTAGTCCTCGATCTGCTCGGAGAAGAAGCTTCCGCCGAGCGGCGAGGTCGTCTCGTAAGCGTTCTCCGTGAGCCACCGGCGGTAGTCGGCCAGTCTCTCGTCCGTGTAGATGGCGGGGAGCGGCCGGGGAAGCCATCCGGACTCGAGTGCATTGGTGTGGTACGCGCGGCCCCCGACCTGCGTCAGATCGTGCGCCGCGCCCGCCTTCAGCAGCGCGGCGTGGACGGCCTCGTTGTCCTCCCACGGCCCCCACAGCTCGAACCCCGGCTCGCCGGCCATGCCGTGGCGCAGGGCGCGCACCTCACGGCCGCCGATCGTGAAGCGCGTCATGTGGAAGAACTTCAGCTGCGGCGGCTCCTGCCCGGTAGCGTCGCGGATGACATCCAGCGCGCCCGGTCCCTGTACCTGGTAGCGGTAGACCACGGGATCGCCTGCGCGGTAGAGGGAATTGTCGTCGCGCCAGACCTCCACGTCATAGCCGCCGGTGACCGCGTGGTAGTGCATCCAGTTGATCGACGGCGGGATGCCGACCGCCTGGTACTCGTCCTCGGACAGGTGGAAGAGGATGTTGTCGCCGATGACGTGCCCGTCATGGCCGACCGCGACGAACTGCTTGGCCATGTCGACGGGGAAGTTCGCGACGCTGTTGACCGCGAGATCGCTGATCAGGCGCAGCGCGTCGGGGCCCGAGATGTTCAGATCCGCCATGTGGTGGGACTGGTCGTAGAGCACTGCGGTGCGTCGCCACGCGAGCTGCTCGTCGCGCCAGTTGGTGAACTCCGGCACGACGCGCGGAACGACGGCGGGCGGGCTCTGCGACTCCCACAAGAGCGTGTGCGGGCTGCCGGCCTCGGCGATGGCCTCTTCCAGATTGCTGGGCATCGTTCTCCTCCTCGATGAACGTGGATCGGCGACATCGCCGACCATCTCAGTCTTCCTTCGCCGGAAAACGATGTAAAATGCAACAAATATAGGTGAAAGTTGAGTTCTCCTCACATGGCGTCCCTCGGATTCACGCTCCGCCAGCTCGAGTACTTCGAAGCGGTCGCCACCGAGGGTTCGCTCGCCGCGGCAGCCGGGCTCTGGCACGTCACCCCGTCCGCCATCACCCTCGCGCTCGACGAGCTGGAGAGGCATCTGGGCGTGCAGCTCGTGATCCGCCGCAAAGGGCGCGGAGTGTCCCTGACGGCGGAGGGCACGCGGATGCTCGCGCGGGCGCGAGTGGTGCTGTCCTCCGCCGAGACGCTCTCGGCGGATGCCGCCCGCGCGGCGGACTCCGTCTCGGGCCGTCTCGCCGTCGGGTGCTTCACCACCCTCACGCCGTTCTACGTGCCGGCGATCGTGGACTGGTTCTCGCGGCAGCACCCCGCGGTCGAGCTCGACGTGACGACCGCCTCGGCCGAGCAGCTCCAGGACCAGCTGGCGCTCGGGCGCCTCGACGCGGCCCTCATGTACAGCGTCGACGTCTCGCCCTCGCTCACGTTCGACCCCGTCGCGGAGCATCGCCCCCATGCGCTCCTGCCGGCCACCCACCCGCTGGCGCGGGGGACCGCCGTCTCACTGGCCGCTCTCGAGGACGAGCCGTTCGTCATGCTCGACGTCTCTCCCGCGCGCCAGAACACCGAGGGCATCTTCACGCGGCTCGGGCTCACGATGAATCTCGCGCACGTGTCGACCAGCTTCGAAGCCGTGCGGTGCCTGGTCGGGGCCGGGCTCGGCTACGCCGTCCTGTTCCAGCGCCCGGCCACCGATACGACCTACGACGGTCACGCCGTCCGCGCCCTCGACCTGACGGAGACGGTGCCGCCGACCGTGGTCGGCCTGGCCCGGCCGGCCGGGGCACCGCGGACGGCGCGCACCGAGGCGCTGCGCACCTTCCTCGTCGACCGCGACCGCGTCAGGGCCGGGGGCGCGGGAAGACGCTGATGCCGCCGCCGTTCACCGGGATCTCCTGAGCGGTCACGTAGCCCGCATCCTCGGCGGCCAGGTAGCCCACCGCCGCGGCGATGTCCTCCGGGAGCCCGACCCGGCTCATGACGATGGACTCCTCGAACCGTGCGCGCTGCTGCGCCTCGGCCTCGGGACTCGAGACCCCGAATCGGCCGCGGCTGGTCCAGACCAGCCCGGGACACACGGCGTTCGCCGTGATGTTCCACGCTCCGACATCCATCGCGAGCGCGCGGGTGAAGCCGAGGACACCCGCCTTCGATGCGGAGTACGCGGTGGCCGACGGCAGCGCCTCCAGCCCCGCCATCGAGGCGATGTTGACGATCCGCCCGTAGCGCTGGGCGCGCATCACGGGCACCGCAGCCAGGCACATGAGATACGTCCCCCGCAGGTTCACGGCGACAATGCGATCGAACGTCTCGACCGGGACGTCCTCGATGTCCGCCCTGTCATCGGTCTGGGGCGCCGCGGCGTTGTTCACGAGCACATCCAGGCGACCGTAGGTCTCGACCGCCTCGGAGACCATCCGCCGTGCGTCCGCCTCGACGGAGATGTCGCCGAAGACCGCATGGGCCGAGGATCCCGCCTCCTCGAGCTGCGCGACGAGCGTCTCCACGCCGGCCCACCCCTCGGGTGGCCGCTGCCCGCGCTGGTCGTCGTTGGCGATTCCGGTCGGCTCGACGTCCGACACCACGACGCGCATGCCGTCGCGCGCGAGTCGCCGCGCGATGGCCTGACCCATGCCGTCCGGCTTGCCGCACCCGGTCACAAGAGCGACGCGTTCCATCAGTCCTCCTCCTCCGGCGCGGCGCCGGGATGTCCCGGCGGCGCGCCCATCGGTCCGCCGCCGTCCACGGCGAGCACCTGTCCGGTGATCCAGCGCGAACGCTCCCCGGTGAGGAACGTCGTGGCCGCCGCGATGTCCCACACGTTGCCCTCCGTGCGCAGCGGGATCATCCCGACCCGCGCACGGCGCGTCGCCTCGTCGAACGCACGGGAGGCGAAGGTGGACCAGATCGTTCCCACCCGCACCGCATTCACGCGGATGCCGCGCGGCGCGAGGGTCGCGGCCGCCCCCACGGTGAGCTGCTCGAGTGCCGCCTTCGCCACGTTGTAGGGCGTCGCGGGGCCCCGGGACCCCGCCGCGCCCGAGGATGTCGTCACGATCGTGCTGCCCGGGGGGAGCACATCGGCGGCGCTGCGGATGAGGTCCCAGGCGACCGTCAGGTTCACGGCGAGCATCTCGTCCCACCCGGTGCGACCGACCTCGAGGATCCCGTCGAGGTCGCCGCGGCCCACAGTCGTCACGAGCGCGTCGATGCGGCCGGCGACGGCCGCGGCCGCCTTCACGATCCGCGCGCACTCTCCGTCGACCGTGACGTCGCCCACCACGAGCTGCGCCCAGCCGCCCGCTTCGGCGATCAGCGCGCAGGTGCGCTCGCCGGCGTCGGCGTCGCGGTCCGCGACGACGATGCGCGCTCCCTCCCGGGCGAGCATCCATGCGGTCGCGAATCCGATGCTCCCGTGAACGCCGCTCAGGCCACCGCCGACGACGAGCGCCGTGCGGCCCGCGCACGTCGTTCCCGCCGCCGACGCGAACGGATCGGCGAGCACCTCCTCGTCCGCGTTCACGCGGCAGCCCCGTCGAAGGGGTTGCGAGGCGCGACGGGGATCATCCGCTGCTCGACATAGCGCCACCGCCCGTCCTCGCCACGGGCGAACACCGCGCGCTCGTGCGCGATCGCGAAGACGACAGGGGTGCGCAGCTCCTCAGCCCCGCCCGCTCCCTGGCGCGTGAGCTCGTAGACGGTGACGGTGTACTGGGCCTCGACGCGATCGCGCCCCGCCTGAGAGGCGATGAAGTTGCCCATCACGTGCTGGGTCCGCCGGCCGGGGTACGCGTGCACCATGCGCTCCCCCGCGGCACGGGCCGCCGCCCTGTCCAGCGGGGCGGGCGCGCCCGGCGGGAAGAAGGCCAGCGCCGGATCGTGGAGCTCGAACGCGGCGCCGACGTCACCGGCATCGAGGAGCTCGCAGAACGCGACCGCGACATCCGCGCATGCCGTGAGCGCCGCGGGGTCCCCCGGCTCGCGCCCGGGAACGATCGATGGGGGGAACACGTCGCTCACTGCGACTCCTCCAGGTAGGCTCCGCGCTGCGCATCCCACGTCCGCGCCGTCCGCGCGTCCGCGCGCAGCCGGTACTTCTCGACGCGCTGCGTCGGGGTCCGGGGCAGCTGATCCAGGACCTCCACGTAGCGCGGGATCATGAAGCGCGGGATGTTGTCGGCGGCCCAGGCGAAGAACTCCGCGGGATCGAAGCCGGCATCGGGGACGAGGGTGAAGCACGCCTTCACGTCGTCCTCGCTGAGCTCCGAGTCCACCGCGATCACGGCGGCCTCCGCGATCCCCGGGTACTCCTGGAGCGCCTGCTCGAGCTCGAACGAGGAGATGTTCTCGCCTCGACGGCGGATGGCGTCCTTCTTGCGGTCGACGAAGAAGAAGTAGCCGTCCGCGTCCTGTCTGCCGAGGTCGCCCGTGTGATACCAGAGGTCGCGGAACGCCTCGACGGTCTTCTCGGGATCGCCCCAGTAGCGCGTCATCATCGATCCGGCGCGGCGCGGACGGGTGACGAACTCGCCCACCTCTCCGCGCGGGACCGGGTTGCCGTCGTCGTCGACGAGGTCCACCTCGAAGTGCGGGCTGGCCAGTCCGCAGGAGCCGTCGGGCAGCCCGTCCGTGCCCGCATAGGTGACGATGCCGGACTCCGTCGCGCCGTAGCCGGTGACGAAGCCCAGGTTCCATCGCCGCCGCGCCTCCCGCACGAGTTCCCCGGTGAGCGGCCCCGCGAACGTCATCCGCGGGTAGTCGGTCCACTCCACGGGGGTCGGGGGCTGGCGCAGCATGATGCCCAGCATCGCGCCGATGACGTTGACGTGGGTCGCGCGCACCGCCGCGAGACTCTCCCAGAACCCGCTCGCCGAGAACCGACGCTCCAGGGCGAGCGTGGCTCCGGTGATCAGCACGGCGACCGTCGTGAGGTGCTGCGCATTGAGGTGGAAGAGCGGCAGGCTGGTCGAGAACACGTCGTCGCGCGTCAGGCCCCGCTCCACCGCGGCATCCGCTCCGGCGTACCACGCGGCCCGGTGACTGAGCACCACGCCCTTCGACGGGCCCGTCGTGCCGGAGGTGTACCCGATGACGGCGGGCGCGGTCAGGTCGGCCGTCTGCGTCAGCGGTGCCTCGGCGCCGCTCGCGAGCACCTCGTCGAACGCGACGCACCGAACCCCGTCGATACGGCCCGCGCCCAGCACGATCAGGGTCTCGAGGTCGGGGACGTCGTCCCGCACCGCAGCCACGTGCTCGAGGAGCTCCGCCTCCACCACGAGGAAGCGCGCCCCCGCATTGGCCAGCAGATAGGAGAGGAACCGGCCGCGCAGGGCCGTGTTCACGGGCACCTCCACGGCGCCGAGCCGCGTGCTCGCGATCCACACGTCGAGGAACTCGGGGCGGTTGCCGCTCATGATGGCGACGCGGTCCCCCGCACCCATCCCGAGGTCCGCGAGGGCGTTCGCGAGCCGTGTCGTGCGCTGAGCCATCTCGCCGTAGGTCGTGCTCTCCCCCGCGAACAGGAGGAAGGGGTGCTCCGGCCGCTCGGCGGCGCGGTCATCCAGCAGCTGGTCGACGGTCCGGATGCCGCCGGTCATGCGAGCCCCAGCAGTCGCGCGGCGTTGTCCTTGAGGATGCCCTGTCGCACCTCGTCGCGGAAGGGCGCGGCGGCGAAGTCCCGGAGCCAGCGCTCCGGATCGATGATCGGATAGTCGGAGCCGAACATGACCTTCTCTTTCAGGAGGGTGTTGGAGTACTCGATGAGCTGCGGGGGGAAGTAGCGGGGGGACCAGCCCGAGAGGTCGATGAAGACGTTCGGGCGAGTGGCCGCGATCGCGAGCGCCGTGTCCTGCCACGGGAACGACGGATGGGCCATCACGATCTTCAGGTCCGGGAAGTCGACGGCGACGTCGTCGAGAGCGAGCGGGTCGCAGTACTTGAGGCGGACCGGCCCGCCTCCGATCTTGCCCGTGTGGAAGAGGGCGATCGCGCCGGCCTCCTCGAGTGCCTCGTAGAGCGGGTAGACGGACGCATCGTTGGGGAAGAACTCCTGCGCACCGGGGTGGAACTTGAATCCCCGCACCCCGTGCCCGTCCACGAGCGCGCGCGCCGTCGCGGCCGGGTCGGATCGGCGCACGGGATCGACGCTCGCGAACGGGATGAGCACGTCCGGCGCCTCGGCCGCGAGGTCGGCCACCTCCTCGTTGGAGACGATGGAGCCGAGCGTGTGCGGCGCATCGACGGGGAAGACCACCGCCGCCATCCCGAGCCCGCGGTAGAGGTCGGCGAGCTCCGGGACCGTGGGCAGCGCCATGCCCAGGTCGGAATGGTGCTGCGGTGCCTGCGAGCCTGTCACCGACGCCTCGACGTGCACGTGGACGTCGATCGCGGAGACGGCGTCCACCCGCAGGGACGGCACGGCTCCGGCCTCAGCGGGGCGGGTGGGTTCGGCGGCCACGAGGACTCCTTCGTCGCGGACGACACGCTCGACCGCCGTCCTCCAACATATTACATTTGCATTGCGCAACGCAACGGTAATGTCATACATCACCATGGTGGCCGGCGCGCGCGAGCGATAGCGTGGACCCATGAGCGATCCGTCGGCGCCGACCGCGTTCCCCCGTCAGCGGGCCCGCACGCTCCTGCTGACGATCCTCGGGTCGATGACCGCCCCGCACGACCTCGTCCTCTGGCACGAGACGTACGTGGCGCTGCTGTGCGAGCTCGGCCTCAGTGAGTCGGCCGCGCGCCAGGCGCTCGCCCGCGCGGGGGCCGCGGGCTGGATCGAGAGCGAGCGGGCGGGGCGGCGCACGCGCCTGCGGGTTCCCGGCGCCCACCGGGAGGGGCTCGCCACCGCGAGCGCTCGCATCGAACGGTTCGGCCGGCCGTTCGACTGGGACGGCGAGTGGCTGGTCGTGATCCTGAAGGTGCCCGAGCAGGCGCGTTCGCTGCGTCATCACGTCCGCACGCAGCTCGGCTGGCTGGGCTTCGGATCGCTCGGCAACGGCGTGTGGATCTCCCCGCACGGGGAGAACGAGCAGGCGGCGCTCGCGCTCCTGTCCTCCGCCGAGGACCCGCTCGATGCGTATGCCTTCCGCTCCGCGCGGAGCGTCGGCATCAGCCCGGAGAAGCTCGCGACCGCCGCCTGGGACATGCCCTCGCTGCACGCGCGTTACTCCGCCTTCCTCGACACGTTCCGCGGCCTGTCGCCCGACACGCCCCGGAGCGCGTGGACCCCTTGGGTGAATCTCGTCACCGCGTGGCGCCACTTCCCGCTGTTCGACCCTGAGCTCCCCGAGCACCTTCTGCCCGAGGACTGGCCGCGAGCGGAGGCGTTCCGGCTCTTCCACCGGTGCGACGACCGATGGGCGCCGCTGGCGCTCGAGCACGCGCGGGAGATCGAACGGAGGGTCGACGGATGAGCGATGCCCTGGCCCGGGTGCACGCGCTCCTCGCGCGCGATCCCGCCCCGCTGAGCGCCGGGATCGAGATCGTCGAGGCCTCCGAGGGAGGTGTCGAGCTCGCGATGACGGTGCGGCCCGACATGGTCAACAGCGCCGGGGTGGCCCACGGCGGCTGGATCTTCATCCTCGCCGACACCGCGTTCGCGTACGCGATGACGACCGCGGCGCCCGGTGCGCTGACCGCGGGCGCCGAGATCAGGTTCCGGCGGCCCGCGTACGCGGGGCAGCGCCTCCGCGCCGTCGCCCGCGTCGAGCGGATCTCGGGGCGGGACATCCTCGCCCACGCCGACGTGTTCACGACGGCACCGGAGCCCATCGCCGTGTTCACCGGCACCGGCCGTGTCCCGCGATCGGCGACCGGCGCGACATCGTGATACGACGCGTCGCACGCTCGTCATCTCAGAGTCTCAGGATCTGCGGGGCGGCGCGCTCAGCTCCTCCTCCACCCAGGCGCCCCGCATCCCGTACGGCACCGGGTGGAAGACGGCCTCGATCGCCGTGATGGACCCTGCGACGATTTTGAACAGCTCGAGCATGGCGTAGGTGTGCGGTCGCAGGAATCCCGACGTGAGCGTCCGCCCGTCGGTGAGCTCGTACTCCGTGATGCGGCCGCTGTGGTCGATGAAGGCACCCGCCAGCACGAGTCCCGTGCGCTCGTCGACGAGCGGGGTGCGACGCCCCCGCACGCGTTCGTTCGGACGGAAGAATCCCAGCTGGAACGACTCCGCGCAGGTCATCCGCATGGTCGGCGGTGCATTGGGGTCGCTGCTGAGCGTCGTCCACACCCCGTTCTCTCGACGGCGGCACGCCGGGTCGAAGCGGGTATGGAGGATGCCGGTGTTCTGCTGGAGCGTGGAGAAGTAGCCGTCCACGAGGGCGAGCATCTCGGGGACAGGAGTGCACTCGGCGGCCCCGAGCGGCGCCGCGAACTCGGGCCGCGGGACGAGATCCGCATGGCAGAACGCGCCGGCCGCATCCAGTGCACGGATGACGACCAGCTCGCACTCGGCCACCTTCCCTGCGTCGCCGAGCCCGATCCGGAGGCAGAACGGGCTCCAGTGCGGGCCCTCGCGGAAGATGCCGATGGCGGCGGCCCCGGACGCCGTGGCCATGCGGATGTCGACCCGATCGACCTCGGCGACGGTGAGCCACGCCCCGTCGCCGAGGGGGAGCTCGACGTTGTTCTGCGTCATCCGCGCGTCGTGCGACCACGGGACCAGACCGGGGTCGCCGGCGACGAGCGCGGTCATGACCGTGTCGAGCAGCGAAGACGACTCGGGCACCATGTCCTCCTCCGGTTCTCGAGGTGGGCGCGAAGCGCCCCCGGAGCCGTGGTCCGGCTCCGGGGGCGGCAGGTCAGGCTGCGGGCTGCAGCCAGTAGATCGCGGGGAGCAGCGTCCCCTTGACCCGCTTCACACCGGTGACCTTCTTGTCGTTGTAGAAGTAGAAGGTGGTGGTCTGCTGCATCGGAAGCGTCCATGCATCGTCGGTCACGTACTTCGACAGCGCGTGCCACGCCGTGATCCGCTTGTCGGTGTCACGCTGGGTCGCCGCCGCGTCGAAGAGCTCCACGGCCTTCTGATCGTCGTAGTGCCGCGTGTTGATGCTTCCGGTCGGCAGGACCAGCGAGGCGAAGTCCGTGTACGACCCGTTGCTGCTCAGCGGCACGAGGATGGCGGGGAACTGCCCGGCGGTGGCGGCGGGAACCCACTCGGCGATCGGCTTGACGATCTGCTGGACCTTGACGCCGACCTTGGCGAGGTCGCCCGCGATCGCCTCGAGCGCCGTCTGGTTCGTGGTCGTGGTCGAGATCGGCAGCGTGAACCCGTCGGGGTATCCCGCCGCCGCGAGAAGCTCCTTGGCCTTGGCGACGTCGTAGGTGTAGGTGTCGTCGAGCGACTTGTCGTAGGCCTCGGTCTCGCTGTTGGCCCACTGGGACGTGACGCGGCCCGGGCTGACGTTCTTCTCGTAGGCCTCGCGATCGACGGCGTAGTTGATCGCCTGCCGCACGCGCTCGTCGGCGAGGGCCGGCACATCCTTCCCGGCCATGTCCACGAACTGGACCATGAGCATGGAGCCCGCCCCTTCGAAGACCTTGAACCCGGCGCCCTTGGCGGCGTCGACATTGGGGTAGCGCGCCCACGACATGTCGATCTGACCCGACTGGAGGGCACTGAACGCGGCCTGCGCATCGTCGATCACCTTGAAGGTCATCGTGTCGAACCCGACCTTCTTGGCGTCCCAGTAGTCGGGGTTCTTCGAGAACACGTAGGTGCTCTCCGAGACCGACTTCGACTTCTCGAACGTGTAGGGACCGGCGCCGTCGGGTGCCTCACTGAGGGATGCCGGGTCCGCCAGGCCCTTCGGCCCGATGACCAGCCCCGCCTGCTGGGAGAGCACGAGCTCCAGGTCCGGGAAGAAGGAGGCGAAGTGCAGGATCACCTTGTCGTCGCCTGCCACATCGACGCTCTTCAGCAGCGAGAGCGCCTGGCCCTTCGACTGCAGCTCGAGGTTCTGCTTCACGACGTCCGCGGTCATCTTCTCGCCGTCGGCGAACGTGACCCCGCTGCGCAGCGTCATCTCGAAGTCGGTGTCGGACGTCCACTTCCAGGCCGTCGCCAGCGCCGGGCTGAAGCTGCCGTCGGGGTTTCCGTGCAGGTAGCCGTCGTAGGACGCCTGGCTGAGCTGAGCGAAAGTCGACCAGTTCCACTTGGTCGGATCCCATCCGCCGCCGGGCGCGCGCTCGATGGCGAGGGTGATGGACGCGGGCCCGGCGCTCTTGCCGGAGTCGTTGGACGTGCCGGAGCACGCGGCGAGGGCGAGGACCATGCCCGCCGCCGCGACGGCGGCGATCATCCGTGCTGAGTTCTTCATCGAATCTCCTGCTGCGAGGGGGCGACCCGATGCCTCATCGAATCGACCGAATTGATCTAATGTCTAAGTAATAGGGATTGCGGGAATATATGTCAAGGTCTAATCAGTTATCCCTTCGGCCTCCGCCTGCCGTGAAGGCCATCTCGGCCCCACCTTCCGATCGCGGAACCGCCAGCATCCGTCCTCTCTGACGAGATCGTCACGGTAGAACGCGAGCAGGTGGATGTTCGAGGCGCCGCGATGCGCCGCCGGCACGAGGGCGTACGAATCGACGACGGCGTGATCCGTCGCGACGGCCGTGTCCGCGACGATCTGGCTGACCCAGTGCATCCGCCCCGCGAACTCCGGGCGTCCGAACAGATGCTCGAAGAAGACGCGGATGCCGTCCGGCCCCTGTCCCTCGTATCTGCCGAACGGGTCCTGGATGGCGGCGTCGGAGGAGAAGAGCTCCACGACGCGCTCGGTGTCGGCGGTGTCGAGCGCCCAGGCGTAGTCGGCGAAGAGCGCCTCGATCTCGATGCGATCCGGGGTCGGCCCGGCAGGCGCGCGCTCATCGGGGATCTCGATCAGCGGTGCATCGGCTCCCAGAGGAGTGATGGTGCGCTCCTGGATCGACCACACCGACCCGTCACGCACGAGCACGTCGTCCACCCGGCCGTCGAAGAGCAGGGTGTTGGACAGACCCGCCGACACGCTGTCGACGGTCAGCGACGACCACGTCGCGGCCACCCTGCCGTCCGGGAGGGTGCGCACCAGCAGATCGGTCGCCCAGGTCTGCGCGTCCTCGCCCGTGCGCGCCCCCCGCGTGAGGCGGGCGAACGTGCGCAGCGCGTCGCCCCCGCGGTAGACCTCGCTCGCTCCGTCGCGGTGCCGGCGTTCGAGCGAGCCGTCTGGGGTGAAGCAGGCGGCGAACCCGGCCTCGTCGCCCGTGTCCAGCGCCCACGCACTGCGCGCGACGAGCTCGGCGACAGCGGCGCGCACGTCCAGACTCACGGCCGCGGTCATGATGCCCCTCCGCTCGCGGTGCCGAATCGGGACAGGACGTCGCCCTCCCACGGCCGGAACTCCCGCGCGGCGAATCGCCATCCGCGCGGGGTGGCGACGAGGTCGTCCGCGGCGTATCCCAGCCAGCCGATGGCCGGAGCACCGTCATCCGTGGCGGGGTCGGCCCGCACGAGGTTCACGACGAGCATGAAGGATCGCGACCGGACCCGATCGGCAGCGGCCCAGGCCTGGACATGGTTGGTGTGCGTGCGGCGCGCGACCGTCGACGACGAGCCGTGACGGCGCACCATCTGCCGCACACCCTCCTCGCCGGTGTACGCGATGTCGCCGAACCGGACGACGATGCCCGGCTCGCTGAGGGCGAGCACGCCCTCCGCGGACCCGGCATCCAGCGCCGCGTTCCACGCGCTCACCGCCTCGCGGATCTCGAATCGCTCGCGCGCGGCGAGCTGCGCAGTGGGAAAGGCATCCATGGTGTCAGAGGACCGCGAAGTAGTCGATCTCGTTGCCGGTCGGATGCCGCCGTCCCATGCCCACGAAGGTGTACCGGGTGAGCCAGTCGTGCGGACCCGACGGCACCTCGAAGGTCGGCGACGTGCGGATGTAGTACTCATCGGTCCCGACCTGCTCCCCCCGCCCGATGCGCTGCGCCACCTCGTCCTCCATCCGGAAGACTCCGCGGTTGTGGATGCGGATGAGCGTGCCGTCCTCGGCCTGGAGGAAGTACCGGGCATCGAGGAGCGCGATCCCGTCGCGGCGCACGACCGGCGTGTCACCTCCCGCCACGAGCGCCGTGCCGCTGATCCGCGGCCCCCAGAATCGGCCGGCTGCGACGGCCACCTGCCCGTGCTTCGCACCGGACGTCAAGGTGGGGGTGGTGTGCGACGCGCCGAACTCGAGGCGCACCGTGAGGGCGTACTCCAGTCGCGGCGTCCGGGGCTCGTTCCCCGGGGTCGTCTCCTGCGTCATCGTCATTCTCCCGTCGTCGCCGAAAGGTCGTCGGACGCGCTCCCGGGGAGCACTTCGAGGAGGGCGGCGACGCCCTGACCCCCGCCGATGCACATCGTGACGACGGCGTGCTGCACGCTGCGCCGTCGTCCCTCGCGGAGCACGTGCCCCACCATTCTCGATCCCGAGCTGCCGTACGGATGCCCGATGGCGATCGCGCCGCCGTTCACGTTCAATCGGTCGGTCGGGATCTCCAGCGCGTCGCGGCAGTAGAGGACCTGGGAGGCGAAGGCCTCGTTCAGCTCCCACAGTCCGATGTCCTCCACGCGCAGGCCCGCCCGGGCGAGGAGCTTCGGCACAGCCAGGACCGGCCCGATGCCCATCTCGTCGGGGTCGCATCCCGCGGCGGCGAAGCCGAGGAGCCGCCCCAGCGGCGCGTGGCCGTCGCGGTGGGCCTTCGACTCCTCCATGAGCACAGTCGCGGAGGCGCCGTCGGCGAAGCCGCTCGCGTTCGCGGCGGTGACCGTTCCGCCCGGGAGGACCGGCGCGAGAAGCGCCGCCGCCTCGACGCTCGCATCGGCGCGGATCCCCTCGTCCTGGTCCACCACCGCCTCGACGAGGCGGGGCACGGGCTGCCCGCGAACCGGAAGTGCGCGGCGCACCGACACAGGCACGATCTCGTCCGCGAACAGGCCGCGCTCCTGTGCTGCGGCGGCGCGGTGGTGGCTCATCACGCCGTAGGCGTCCTGAGCCTCGCGCGTCACCCCGTATCGCCGCGCGACGACCTCCGCCGTCTCGATCATCGGCAGGTAGGACTGCGGGAGGTGGCTCTGCACCCAGGGATCGCGGGCACGGACGGTGTTCATGGTGTCCTGCACCGCGCTGATCGACTCGACGCCGCCGGCGACCACCGTCTCGGCATGACCGGCGATGATCATGCCCGCCGCGGTGGCGATGGCCTGGAGACCCGAGCCGCAGAACCGATTGACGACCTGGCCCGGCACCGAGACCGGGAGACCGGCGCGGGCGGCGCCGAGCCGCGCGATGTTGCCGCCCTGCGCTCCCTCGGGATTCGCGCAGCCCAGCACGACGTCGTCGATGTCGGCGGGCCGGATGCCCGCGCGCGCGACGACCCCCTCGAGGGCGGCGGCGGCGAGCGCGACGGGATGCGCGAGGTTGAAGCCTCCCCGCCACGACCGGGTCTGCGCCGTGCGCACGGTGTCGACGATGACCACCGACCTCATGCGACCGCGCTCCACTCGCCCAGCAGCCGGTCGGCGGCGGCCGTCCGCTCGATCAGCGGATGCGGTCGCCAGCGCTCGCCCCCGGGGCGGCGCGCGAACCTGGCCATGATGCGCGCGACGTTGGGTGCGCCGAGCGCGTCGGCGAAGTGCATCGGGCCGCCGCGATCGGCGGGGAATCCGTAGCCGTCGACGAAGACGACGTCGATGTCGCCGCCGCGCGCCGCGACGCCCTCGTCGAGCACGGCCGCGCCCTCGTTCACGAGCGCGAGGACGTAGCGCTCGACGATCTCCCGCTCGCCGATCGCGACCTGGGGGATGCCCGCGGCCGACGCCACCTCGCGGACGATCGCGTCGACCTCGGCGTCGGGCAGCGGCGTCCGCCCCTCGTACCGGTACCAGCCGGCGCCCGTCTTGACCCCGAGGCGCCCACGTGCGACCAGTTCGGCCGACACGCGCCATTCGAGGCGGTCCGCGGTCCCGGCGGCGACGCGGGTGAGCATCGGCACATCGTTGCCGACGAGATCGAGCACGCGGAGGGGGCCCATGCGCATCCCCCACCGCTCCAGGGCGGCGTCGATCCCGGCGGCCGTCGCGCCCTCCAGCAGCATGAGGCCCACCTCGCGGTTGGCCGCCTCCAGGATGCGGTTGCCGATGAAGCCGGGGGCGACGGCGGAGACGACCGGGCGCTTGCCCAGACGCTCGACGTGGGAGATCGCCGTCGCCAGCACCGCGTCCGATGTGCGCGCGCCGCGGACGACCTCGACCAGCCGCATCACGTGGGCGGGCGAGAAGAAGTGGAGTCCCACGACATCTTCCGGACGCCCGCACTCGCGTCCGAGCACGTCGATGTCGAGGGAGGACGTGTTCGAGGCGATCGGAGTGCCTGCCGGCACGCACGCCACGATGCGGTCGAACACGTCGCGCTTGAGTTCCATGATCTCGGGCACGGCCTCGATGACGAGGTCGACGTCCGCGAGGTCCTGCATCCGCGTGGTCAGGCGGATGCGCTCGAGGAGCAGGTCGGCATCTCCGGACCGGTCGGCACGCCGGGTCTCTCGGTCGAGGGCCCGTGCGCTCGCATCACGTTCGCCCTCGCCCGCCTCGACGAGCACGACCTCGATGCCGGCGAGCGCGTGCGCCAGGGCGATGCCCCGGCCCATGGTCCCTCCCCCCACGATCCCGACACGCCCCACGGCGGAGCCGCGGTCGCGGATGCCCTGGACGCGGCGCGCCGCGCGCTCGGCGAGGAAGATGTGACGACGCGAAGACGAGGCCTCCGACGTCGCCAGCTCCCGGAAGAGCCGCAGTTCGGCCGCGAACCCCTCGTCGATGTCGTCGATGCCGGAACCGACGGCATCCAGCGCCGAACGCGCGGGGCCGGCCGGCGTGCTGCGCTCCACGAGCTGCAGGAGTGCGCGGACCTCGTCCGTGTCGATCGCGACGTCGCGGAGACGAGGGGCCGGCTGCGCGACGATCCGCTCCGCGAACCGGATGGCATCGCCGGCCGCGTCTTCGCCGACGAACGCGGAGATCAGGCGTCCTTCGGCGAACGCGTCCGCGGTCACCCGACGGCCGGTGAGGATGAGATCCAGAGCCGTCCTGACGTCGGTCGCCCGCGGGAGCCGCTGTGTCCCGCCGGCCCCGGGCATCAGGCCCAGAGTCACCTCCGGAAGAGCCAGCACCGCGTCCGCGGTCGCGACCCGGTAGTGGCACGCGAGCGCCAGCTCGAGCCCGCCGCCGAGCGCCATCCCCTCGATCAGAGCCACCACGGGAGTGGACATACCGTCGAGGAATTCGGCGATCGTGCGGTGGAGCGAGGGCTCGGAGAGCCCGACGCCCGAATCGAACTCGTTGAGGTCGGCGCCGGCGGAGAACACGCCCTGTGCGCCGTGAACGACGACCGCGCGCACCGCGGGGTCGGCCTCGCACCGGTCCAGTGCATCGATGAGACCGATCCGCAGCGGTCGGCTGAGGGTGTTCAGCCTCCCGCTGTTCAGAGCGAGGACCGCGATCCCATCGGGTGTGTGCTGCTCGTCGATGAGCGGGTGCGGCGTCGCCATGTCTTCATCGTTGCGGACCGCGGGGCTTTAGTCAAATATTTGATTACTTTGTCGTTCGAGCCCGGCGCGAACGGACCGGCTTCTGCCGCTCCCGCTCGCTGAGCGGGTGCGGACTCGGCTCGTGCAGGAGGCGGCCGAGCAGCTGGATCAGCTGCGCCCGCTCGGCCTCCGTGTAGCGCGCCGCCCACTCCCGGACCCGGCGGTTGTTGCGCGTGAAGAGCTCGGCGACGGCCTCCTCACCCACCGGGGTCAGCGTCAGTCGCACCGCGCGCTTGTCGCTCTCATTGACCGTGCGGGCGATCATCCCGTAGCTGTCCAGCGTCTTCAGCACGCTGCTGATGCTCGCGGGGGACGTGTTCGAGAGGTGCGCCAGGCGCATCGGCGACACGTCGCCCACCGACTTGATCGTGAACAGCACGCGGAACGCGGCCCACGTCATGCCCGCCGGACGATGTACCTGCTGTTCGAGGTCCTGCTGGAGCCGGTTCCCCGCGCGGACGACGGAGAGCCCGAAGTCCATCGCGTCGAGATCGGCGCCGGGGTCGATCTCGAGCGCCGCGGCTCGCGTCAGCCTCTCGTAGAGTTCCGCGTCCCCTGATGCATGCCGCTGCCGCTCACTGGTCATGGCGCCTCATCGTACTCACAAGCTCCCCTGGTCTGTCTCGTCCCAGCCCCGCAGCCGTGCCTCGCGGCGGGCACGCTGCAGCACCGGATCCGGGACGGGCGCCGTGGCGATCAGCTCACGGGTGTAGGGATGCTGCGGGTTCTCGCAGATCTGCTCCACATCGCCCTCCTCGACGAGCCGTCCCTGCCGGAGGACGAGCACACGATCGGCGAAATGACGGACCACGGCCAGGTCATGGGTGATGAACAGATACGAGACCTGGAACTCATGGCGCAGGTCTCGCAGGAGCTGCAGCACCGCCGCCTGAGTGGAGACGTCGAGCGCGCTGGTCGGCTCGTCGCAGACGATGAGCTTCGGGCCGAGGATCAGGGCACGTGCGATCGCGATCCGCTGGCGCTGCCCCCCCGAGAACCCGGACGGATAGCGATCCGGCGAATCCGCCGGCAGCCCGACCTGCCGGAGCAGCGCGTGCATCCGTTCGCGGGCAGCGGCCGAGCTCGCCATCCCCTGAGCGCGCAGCGGCTCCGAGAGGTTCTGCCCGATCGTCTTGGCAGGGTTGAGGGAGCTGTACGGATCCTGGAAGACCACCTGCAGATCGCGGGCGATGGAGCGCTGCTCAGCCCGTGTCCGGTGCGTGATGTCGCGCCCCTCGAACTCGATCCGACCCGATCGCGGCGGCGTCAGCCCGAGGATCGATCGTCCGATCGTCGACTTGCCGGACCCGGACTCGCCGACCAGGGCGACCGTCTCGCCCGGGGCGACCGAGAACGACACGCCGTCGACGGCACGCATCGTCCTGCGACGGGATCCGGCGATCCGGAACTCGACGGCGAGGTCCTCCACCTTCAGCAGATCACTCATGCGGACCCCCGATGTCGACCAGGCTCGGGGTCGCGCCGATGAGTGCGCGCGTATAGGGATCCCGAGGGGATGCGAACAGCTCGTCGACCGGAGCGGACTCCACGATGCGCCCCTTCTCCATGACCACGGCGCGCGACGCGACGTCGGCGACGACGCCGAGGTCGTGCGTGACGAAGATGATCGACATGCCGGTGCGCGCCTGCAGCTCGCGGAGCAGGTCGAGGATCCCGGCCTGCACGGTGACGTCGAGCGCGGTCGTCGGCTCGTCGGCGATCAGCAGTTCCGGTTCGCCGGCGAGAGCGATCGCGATGGCGACGCGCTGCGCCATCCCTCCCGACAGCTGATGCGGATAGCTCTTCATGACGGCGGCGGCATCGCGCAGCCCGACCTCGCGCAACAGGTCCTCGGCCACACGGCGGGCGGCGCGGCCCGAGACGCCGCGGTGCCGCCTGACCGGACCGACGACCTGCGAGCCCACCGTGAAGCACGGGTCGAGGGCCATCATCGGCTCCTGCGAGATCATCCCGATCCTGCTGCCGCGGTACGTGCGCAGCCTGCTCTCGGGCAGGGACGGGAGCGAGACGCCGTCGAAGACGATGTCTCCGCCCGCGACGTGGCCGGGGTAGGGCAGCAGCCCGATGACGCCGAGGGCGGTCACGGTCTTGCCCGATCCGGATTCGCCCACCATGGCCAGGATCTCGCCGCGCTGAACGTCGAAGCTGACGCCGTCGACGACGCGGACGCTGTCGGCCTCGTCGAACGCGATGACGAGGTCGCGCACGCGGAGCAGCGGCGCCGCCTCGTCGGTCGCGGACTCGTCGGCCGCGGGCTCGGTGGTCACGGCCCTCTCGGCGCCCGCGGGGCCGGTCGGCGTGCCCTGCGCCCGGCGGAGGAGGCTGAACCGCTGACGCCGCCCGTCACCGTCGCGCATCGCGTCGCCGATGATGTTGGCCGCGAGGATCGTGAGAGCCAGCACGACCCCGGTGGGCACGAACAGCCACGGGTCGCGGTACAGGTACGTCGAGGCGTCGGCGATCATCCCTCCCCACGTCGGTGTGGGGGGCGGCGGGCCGAGCCCGAGGAATCCGAGCGACGCCTGCACGAGCAGGGCCGACCCGAAGGTGAGGCTGCTCATCACGATGATCGGGCCCATCACGTTCGGCAGCACGTGCCCGAACACGATGCGGCCGGTGGACAGGCCGGAGACCTTGGCGGCGTCGACGTACAGCTCGCTGCGGACGGCGAGAGTGGAGGTCTGGGCCATGCGCAGGTACGAGGCGGACACGAGGACACCGAAGGACGCCATCGAGGCGGCGATGTTGCTCCCCAGGACGGCGGCGAGGGCGAGGAGGACGACCATCGCCGGCAGGGCGAAGATGAGCTCGGCGAGCCGCGTGGCCAGGCTGTTGAGCCATCCGCCGCGGTACGCCGCGATCACGCCCAGCGTCGTGCCGAGGACCAGCGCGATCACCACCGCCTCGGCGGCCCCGAGCAGGGCGCCCTGGCCGCCCCAGAGGATGCGGGACAGCACGTCCCTGCCGAGCGCGTCCGTTCCCAGGAGGTGTTCGAGGGACGGGCCGCGCAGCGCGCCGGCGAGATTCTGCGCGACCGGGTCGTGCAGCGGGAGGATCGGCGCGGCGAAGCAGGCGATCGTGAGCAGCACGATCCACACCGCGCCGACGACGGCGAGCGGACTGCGCCGGAGCTGCCGCAGGAACGCCCAGCGGCGTTGGCCTCGGCCCACGCGCGCGATCGTCGAGGTGGGCGCGACGGGTGCCTGGGTCATCAGATCCTCACCTTCGGGTTGAGCCACGCATTGACGAGGTCGACGATGAGGTTCACGGTGAGCACCAGGATCGTCGTGAGGATCACCACGCCCTGCACGACCGGGACGTCGCGTCCGTTGATCGCCACCAGCATGATCGACCCGAGGCCCGGCATCGCGAACACCTGATCGACCACGATCGCTCCGCTCAGCAGGCCGATGAACTGGAAGCTGAGGCTCGTGACGACGGGGATCGCGGCGTTGCGCAGGCCGTGCACGAACACGACGCGCGAGTAGGACGCCCCCGAGGCCATCAGCGTGCGGATGAAGTCGCGCCCGAGCACCTCGTTCATCGCCGCGCGGGTCTGGCGCGCGACACCCGCGATGCTCGCGAAGGCGATCGCGGCGACGGGCAGGATGAGGTGCTGGATCCACGGGACGAAGCCGGACTCGAGTGGAGAGTAGCCGGTGGCCGGCAGCCAGCCGAGCGTGACCGCGAAGATGAGCACCAGCAGGATGCCGAACCAGAAGTTCGGCACGGACGTGCCGAGCACCGCCACCACCTGGGAGGAGCGGCCGACCCACCCCGAGCGCAAGGCCCCGACGAGGCCGATGAGCACGCCCAGGATCGCCGTCACGATGATGGCGATGACGGCGACCGAGACCGTCACCTGCATCCGCTCGCCGATCATCTCGACCACAGGCCGACCGGTGCGCAGCGAGTTGCCGAGGTCGCCGTGGAGGGCGGAGACCATCCAGTTCACGTACTGGGCGAAGATCGGACGGTCCAGACCCAGCTCCGCACGGACCCGCGCATACTCCGCCGGTGTCGCGTCGCCGCCCAGGATGGACACCGCCGGGTCGCCCGGGATGAGGCTGATCAGGAAGAAGGTCAACGACGCGATGATGAAGATCATCGGGATCGAGACGGCCAGGCGGCGCAGGACGACCATCAGCACGATGGGCCTCCCGCCGCGCGTCGAGCGTCCGCAGCCGCAGCGGCGCTGTGTGGGATCATGTCTCTACCTCGTCGTATCGCGAGATCCAGTGGTCGGCATCCGGTCTGCTCACCGCCGGCAGCGGATCGGCGGGATCGCACGGGATCGCCTCACGAACGAGTGCGCCATCGCCATATCGCCATCGTTGCGCACGGTCGGCGCTTAGTCAAATATTTGACTAACTCCCCCGCCCGATGGCCGGCACCGCCCTCTCGCGCACGGTCGCCCGCGCGACGGAGACGAGCGCCCGCTCGACTCAGCCGATTCACAAGCAAGACACGCTTGACAGGCCGACCACCGCCGCCCACTATTTAGACATTCAATTAAATCTCGGGGACTACCCGGCCCCCGCGTCCCTGCATCGAAGGAGATCGCAGTGTCTTTCCGTGGATTCCGTACCCGCGCGCTGGCGGTGGCGTCCGTCACCGTGGCCGTGGCGATCGCACTCGCCGGCTGCGCCGGCGGGTCAGCAAGTCCTCAAAACTCGAATGGTCGGGCGGCTCAGCTCACCTACAGCTTCCTCGGTCCGCCCCAGCTCGGGATGAGTCCGTTCGAGACGTTCGGCGGCCAGTCGATCATCTACGCGACGCTCGCCTACTCGACGGTGCTGCGCACACTGCCCGACGGCACGATCGCGGGCGACCTCGCGAAGAAGTGGGGCTATGTCGGCGCGGGGAACCGCGAGTTCCAGTTCACCCTGCGCGACGACGCGACCTTCGCCGACGGCACCAAGGTGGACGCCGCCGCCGTCGTCGCATCGCTCGAGGCCGTGCGCGACGGCTCCTACTTCCAGAGCAACATCTGGCAGTACTTCACCTCCATCTCCGCGGACGGCACCGACGCGGTCACGATCAAGCTGTCCCAGCCCGTGGCCAACATCGAGCACCTGTTGACGCCCGAGGGCGGCAACGCGTACATCGTCAACCCGAAGGCGCTGAAGAACACCAAGGCCCTGGCGAACGCGACCGACGGGTCGGGCCCGTACGTCTACGACGCGGCGTCCAGCGTCGCCAACAGCTCGTATGTCTTCACGCGCAACCCCCACTACTACGCGCCGGATCTCGTGAAGGCCGACAAGGTGGTCGTGAAGAACATCGCCGACCCGAACGCGGTGCTCAACGCCGCCGAGACCGGCCAGGTCGACATCGGGTTGGCCGACAGCACCGTCGCCGCCGCCGCCGAGAAGGCCGGCCTCAAGGTGATGAGCATCCCGACAGCCGCCTACGGCATCGGACTCTACGACCGCGCAGGAACCCTCGTGCCCGCGCTCGGCGACCTCCGCGTCCGTCAGGCGATCAACATCGCGCTGGACCGCAAGAGCATCACGTCGTCGGTGATCTCGGGCGGACTGGGCGTGCCCACCGACCAGCTCACCGTGAAGGGCCTCCCCGGCTACAGCGCCGACCTCGAGGACTACTACCCGTACGACATCGCCAAGGCGAAGCAGCTCCTCGCCGACGCAGGGTATGCGAACGGATTCACGTTCACGCTGCTGTGCACGCCGCTGATCAACACGTGCGGCGTCGCTCAGGCGGCTGCCGCGCAGCTCAAGCAGGTCGGGATCACCGTGAAGATCGATTCGGTGGGCAGTTCGATCGCGCAGTACGTCTCCGTGCTCTCCAGCGGCAAGGTGCCCGCCTCGATCCTGGGCATGCCCCCCACCGTGTTCGGCTTCGGCCCGACGGTGCTGCCGGACACCGGACCGTCGACGAATCCGTTCAAGACGGACGACCCCACCGCGGTGGGGCTCTGGAATCAGCTCAGCGCGAGCAGCGCAGGAGCGCAGCAGGATGAGCTCGCGGTGAAGCTGCTCACCCGGCTCACCGAGCAGGCCTGGTTCGCGCCGATCTACGTCATGCCGACCGTGTACGTGTACGGCAAGAACGTGACGGGGTTCGACGCCTCCAGCGCGAACTTCATGTGGCCCACCCTCGGCGTCGGGCTGAAGTAGACCGCGACGTCGAACCAGACAGGCGCCGTGCGGGCGGTCGCTCCGCCCGCACGGCGCCCCCGTCGAACACGACCGAAGGAGATCGCATGGACAGCACCAGCCAGACCACGCCGGTGAGCGTCAGGAGCATTCCCGTCACCGAGACGTCGGTGCCGTTCGGCACCGCAGGGCTCTCGGAACCGGCGATCGGAGTGGCACTGTCCGCCCACGGATACGTGGAGCACGAGTACGAGCTCGCCGGTGTCGCGACGGAGTGGACGTACGACGAGGAGTTCCGCCGGCGTCCTGTCGCCGTGCATCCCTACCGCACGAGGGTGCTGGTGCGGCGTCCGGCAGATCCCGCCCGGTTCTCGGGGGTCGCCCAGCTGGAACCGCTCCATCCCTCCCTGGACAGCGCGTTCACCTGGCGCAACGTCCATCCCTGGATCATGCGCTCCGGTCACGCGTGGGTCGGAGTGACTCACGACAAGCAGATCTCGGAGGAGATCCGGACCCTCTTCCCCGAGCGGTACGACTGGCTCTCCCTCCCGGTGGACGGGCTGACCTTCGACATCCTCGGGCAGCTCGCCCTGGCGCTGAAGGCCGGCGACCTCGACGGCCTGACGGCGACGCAGGTCGTCCTGTCCGGCTGGTCGATGACGGGGAGCTTCACACGAGAGTTCCTCCAGGAGGGATTCAACGACGCGTACACCACCGCCGACGGCACCCGGCCGATCGACGCCGCGGCGATCTGCATCTCCGCGGGCGGCGCCCACTGGGCGGGCTTCCCCCCACTGTCCCAGGGATGCGCGCTGCTGCCGGACGACCACCCCCGTCGCACCGTGTCGGGGCACGGCATCCCGGTCTTCGAGATCATGAGCGAGTGCGAGTCCGAGGGCAACGCGACCAGCACCCGTGACGACAGCGACGACCCGACGGACCCCTACCGGCTGTACCAGGTCGCGGGAACCTCCCATACGACGACGACGCAGGAGCGCTCCACCACTCTGACCAATGCGACCCAGTACGCACGCGCCGGGGGGCGGATCCTCGACCAGGAGGTGAACGAGCCCCCGTCGGACGCCCGGCTCGACGAGGTCGCCCGGGCGCTGTTCGCTCTGCTGGACCGATGGATGCGCACGGGCGCCGTCCCTCCGCGCGCGCCCCGCTTCTCGTGGAGCGATCCGCTCACCACGCGCACGATCCCGGTCCTCGGAACCGCTCACGACCTGGCGCGCGACGAGGTGGGGAACGTCATCGGCGGCATCCGGCCCCCCTGGGTGGACGTCCCGCTCTCGGTCTACCTGCCGCACAGCACGCCCGTCGCCGGCCGCTTCGTCGTGGACGATCCCAAGGGGAGCCCCGACGAGCTGGCCGCAGCCCAGGCGGGGCTCCTGGGCTACGCCCTTCCCCTCCCGGAGGAGAGGATCCGATCGCGCTACGCGGACGAGGCGGATTACCTCGCGCAGCTCGACCGGAGCATCGCCCGCCTCGTGTCGGAGGGGTACCTGTGCGAGCCGGAGGCCGGCCGGCTGCGGCAGCGGCTGGGCGAGAAGTGGGGGCTGATGCACGACGCGAGCACCCACCCGAGCGCGGGGTGAGCGCGGCATGATCCGCCTGATCGTGCGCCGCCTCGTCATCGCGGTACCCGTCCTGTTCATCGCCACCGCGCTCACCTTCGTGCTCGCGAGCCTTGCGCCGGGCGATGCCGCGCGCACGATCCTCGGGCCGAACGCCACCGAGGACCAGTACCAGGCGCTTCGTGCGCAGCTCCATCTGAACGAGCCGATCTGGGAGCAGTACGGCCGGTGGCTCGCCGGGGCGATCCACGGCGATCTGGGCACGTCGCTGCTCAGCGGACAGCCCGTCGTCGAGATGATCGACCAGCGCCTGGCGGTCACCCTGACTCTGGTGATCACCTCGATCCTGCTCTCCGCACTGCTCGGCATGACGCTCGGCGTCGTCAGCGCCGTGCGCGGCGGCGCTCTGGGCCGATTCCTGGATCAGCTCTCCGCGCTGAGCTCCGCCGTCCCGCAGTACTGGCTGGCGCTCCTGCTGGTGGCGATCTTCGCCGTCGGACTGCGGCTGCTGCCGGCGACGGGCTGGACCCCGTTCAGTCAATCCCCCGCCCTCTGGGCGCAGTCCCTGATCCTTCCCACGATCACGCTCGCGGCGGGAGGCGTGACGGCCATCGCCAAGCAGATCCGGGACTCGATGCTCGGCACCCTGCAGAGCGACTACATCCTCGCCCTCCGCTCGGTCGGCATCTCGCGCGGGAGAGTGATCCTGGTCCATGCGATGCGCAATGCGAGCATCCCCGTGCTGACGGTCGTCGGCCTGATCTTCGTCGGGACGATCGGGGGCACCGTCCTCATCGAGCAGATCTTCTCGCTGCCCGGGATGGGCGCCCTGTCGGTGACTTCGACGCTCGGAGGAGACATCCCCGTCGTCCAGGGGGTGGTCCTGTACTTCACGGTGATCATCCTCGCGGCCAACCTCCTGCTCGACCTCGCGTACGGCGCGATCAACCCGAAGGTGCGTGTCTCGTGAGCGTGGGACCCGCCCGGCTCGAAGGCCTCCGCTCCCGGCGGCCGGCGGGCACGATCGCGCGTGAGCTCCTCCGGCGGCCGCTCGCGGTCGCGGCATCCGCGTACCTGCTCATCCTTCTCATCGCCTCCTACGGATCGGGCGTGCTGGCACCGCACGATCCCGTCGCCGCACACCTCGACATGACGGGGCAGGGGCCGTCCGCGCAGTTCTGGCTCGGCACGGACAGCCTCGGGCGCGACGTGCTCAGCCGGCTGATGGTGGGCGGCATCGATGCGATCAACGACGTCCTGGTCGCTCTCGTCATCACCATCGCGCTCGGATCCCTGCTCGGGATCCTCGCCGGCTACCTCGGCGGCGCGGTCGACACGATCGTCATGCGCTGGGCGGAGATCACGATGGCGATGCCCGCCCTCGTGATCCTCCTCGTCGTGCTGATGATCTTCCCCGGCAACTCGACCGCGGCGATGGTCGCCTTCGGCATCCTGCTGGTGAGTCCGATCTCCCGCGTCATCCGCGCCGCGACACTGTCGGTGCGACATGAGCTGCACATCGACGCGGCCCGCCTGGCGGGACTCGGCCCGGGCGCGATCATGCGCAGGCACGTCCTTCCCCGCATCTCCGGCACCATCGTCGTGCAGGCGACGCTCGCGGCCAGCGCCATCCTGCTGTTCAGCACGAGCATCGCCTTCCTCGGCTTCGGCCCTCCTCCCCCGGCGCCCACCTGGGGCGGCATGATCACCGAGGCATCGAAGTCGCTGTCGACCAACCCGTGGCTGCTGGTGCCCACGGGTGCCGTGATCATCCTCACGGTGCTGTCGTTCAATGCGCTCGGCGACTCGATCCGCGACATCCTGGTCGAGCGGTGGGCCGGGCCGCCTGCGACGGCGGCTTCGCGATCCCGCCGAGGTGCGAAGGCCGGGCGGGCGGCGAGCCGGTCCGCGGCATCGAGCGTCGCCCCGACCGGGGCGGACCAGCCCGACACCGTGCTCGAGGTCACCGGACTGAGCGTCACCGTCGCGGGCGTGAATGCCGTCACCGTCGTCGACGCCGTGAGCCTGTCCGTGCGGGCGGGCGAGACGCTGGGCCTCGTGGGCGAGTCCGGCTGCGGCAAGACGATGACCGCGCGGGCGATGATCGGGCTCCTCCCGGTGGGTGCCGAGGTGTCGGCCGGCTCCGTCCGGATCGGCGGTCTCGATCTGGTCACCCTCTCCGAGCGCGAGCTCGCGCGTCTGCGCGGATCGCTCATCTCGTACATCTCCCAGGATCCGATGCTCGCGCTCGACCCCTCGTTCACCGTCGGGTCCCTCGTGGGCGAGGCGGTCGCCCGGCACGAGGGACTGCGGGGACGCGCCAGGCGGCGACGGGTGGCGGAGCTGCTCACCGCGGTGCGACTGCGCGACGTCGAGAGCGTCGCGCGCCTCTACCCCCATCAGATCTCGGGCGGCATGGCGCAGCGCGTCGCCATCGCCCGCGCGCTCGCCGGTCGTCCCCGCCTGCTCATCGCCGACGAGCCCACCACGGCGCTCGACGTCACCGTGCAGTCGGAGATCCTCGACCTGCTCGAGGAGATCCAGGCCGAGACCGGCATGTCGATCATCTTCGTCACCCACGACTGGGGCGTCGTCGCCGACATCTGCGATCGCGCCACGGTCATGTACGCCGGCCAGGTCGTCGAGACCGCGTCGGTCCAGACGCTGTTCGAGGCGCCCCTGCACCCGTACACGGCGGGTCTGCTGGGGTCGACTCCCCAGCGCGCGCAGCCCGGGCAGCCCCTGCCGATGCTGCCGGGGTCGGTGCCCCCGCCCGACCGCTGGCCGACGGGATGCCACTTCGCGGCACGATGCCGCTTCGCGACGGAGGAGTGCACGGACGGCCCGATCCCGATCGCGTCCGTCGGCCCGTCCCACTCGAGCCGATGCATCCGTGTCGACGAGCTCCGAAAGGACATGGTCGTATGAGCGAGCCCGCCCTCCTGGAGGTGACGAACGCGGTCGTCGAGTTCGGCGCTCGTCGCGGCAGATTCCGTGCAGTCGACGACGTCTCGCTGACGATCCGGCGCGGCGAGACCCTCGGCCTGATCGGCGAGTCGGGGTCGGGGAAGTCGACGCTGGCCCGCGCGATCCTCGGGCTGACGCCGCTCACCGGCGGACGCATCGCGTTCGACGGCGAGCAGCTGCACGCGACGGCGGGCCGACGGAGCACACGGGCGCCGCGCCGGATGCAGGTCGTCTTCCAGGATCCGTTCAGCTCGCTCAATCCGACGCAGACCGTCGCCCAGATCCTCGCCGAGCCGCTCTGGGCGCAGGGGGTGCGCGCGCCGGCAGAGGTCGGCTCACGGGTGCGCGAGATGCTCGCCCGCGTCGGGATCGACGTCTCGGCGGCCAGCCGGTACCCTCGCCAGTTCTCGGGCGGCCAGCGGCAGCGCATCGCGATCGCGCGCGCGCTCATCCTCGAGCCGTCGCTCCTGATCTGCGACGAGTCGCTCAGCGCGCTCGATCTCTCCGTCCAGGCTCAGATCGCCAACCTGCTCATGGATCTGCAGCGCCGGATGGACCTGTCCTTCCTCTTCATCGCGCATGATCTGGCGATCGTGCAGCACATGGCGCAGCGCGTCGCCGTGATGAGCACGGGACGGATCGTGGAGAGTGGCGAGAGCGCATCGGTCTTCGCGGACCCTCAGGACGCCTATACCCGCGAGCTCATCGCGGCGGCGCCACTGCTGGACCCGGTCCGTCAGCGCGCGCGCAGGACCGCGGCCGCCTGATCCGCCCGGATCACCGTGCGGGCGGATCAGGCCGGCGCCGTCAGCTGACGGCGTAGTAGTGGATGAGGTTGCCCGTCTCCGTGCGCTCGCCCCGTCCGACGAACAGGCGCGTGGCCAGCCAGTCGTGCGGGCCGGCCTCCACGTCGAACATCGGGGTCGTGCGGAAGTACACTCCCTCGGGCTCCCGGAAGGCGCGCTCGACGCCGGGGACGAACGTCTCACCGTCCACCGTCAGCTCCCGGTCCACGCGCAGGCCGCGATTGTGCAGGACGATCTCGGTGCCGTCCTCGGCGCGCAGCACGTACTTCGCGTCGAAGACCGCGACCCCGTCCGCGCGGATCGTCGGCCAGTCACCGCCGCCTTCGAGGACCGCCCCCCGGATGCGGGGGCCGGCGAACCACCCGCCCGCCACACCGATGAAGCCGTAGGCGAAGCCGCTGGACATCTGCGCGGTGCGCACGGCGCCGAAGCGATGATCCAGGTCGAGGGAGACCGTCAGTGCGTACTCCAGACCCGGAGGATCCGGGACGACCATTTCCTCCATTGACGCCATCGTCACAGCCTTCCTCCTCGTGATGCCGCCACGCGTTCCGCGTGCGCCATATTTTGATTAGATGTTATATTACTGCAACGGAGCGAAGGAGCACCATGGCAGACACGAACACCCACCGGATCCGGACCGTTCCCGTGGCCGGCGGCGACCTGACGGTCTGCGAGTGGAACCCCGAGGCAACGCGAACGGTCGTCGCGATCCACGGCGTGACCAGCACCCACGTCGACTGGGCGTATCTCGGCGAGAGCGTGCCGCAGGATCTGCGCGTGATCGCCCCCGATCTGCGCGGACGCGGCCGCAGCGCCGGGCTCGCGGGCCCGTGGGGAATGGCGCAGCACGCGCGAGACGTGGTGAGCATCCTGGACGCGTTCGGGATCGAGCGCGGGCTCCTCGTCGGCCATTCGATGGGCGGGTTCGTGGCCGTCCTGACAGCGGTCGAGCATCGCGGCCGCACGAGCGGTCTCGTCCTGGTGGACGGCGGTCTTCCCGCGGTCGACGCCAACGTCGACGACGATGCCCTCACGCGCGCCGTCCTGGCCGAGGCGCGGGAGCGGCTGGAGGTCGTCTACCCGACCGTCCAGGCCTACGTCGAGGCGGTCGGAGCGACGGATCCGATCGCGGTCCGGCGCGCGACGTACGACCTCGTCCCCACCGCGGGCGGCTACCGCATCGCCGGGGACTACGCCGCGATCGCAGCCGACGCGCAGCACATCGCCGGCGACGCGTCCGCGGAGGCCCTCGCGGCGCTGGATCGGCCCGCCCTGCTGCTGCGCGCGCCGCGCGGACTGCCGCCACGGGAGGAGGGCCTGTACTCGGAGCGCGAGGTGGCGGGCTGGGCCGGGAAGGTCGCGTCCCTGACCGCGGTCACCGTCCCCGACACCGACCACGGCACGATCATGAGCAGTCCGGCGGGCGTCGCCGCGATCCGTACGGCGATCGCGACGATCGCGAACGCCTGACCCGGGCCGGGCACGGCAGAATCGGAGGCATGCCTGCGACCGGACTCCTGCCCGACCACGCCTGCCTCATCGTCCACGGCGCGGACCAGCCGGGGATCGTCGCGGCGGTCTCGGCGCTCATCACGCGCAACGGCGGCAACATCGTCGCGTTCGACCAGTACAGCGACGACCCGACGGGTGGGGCGTACTTCCAGCGGGTGGTCTTCCACCGCCCGGGCTTCGCCGCCGCCCGCGCCGCGATCGAGGCCGACCTCGCCGCCACCCTGGCGGAGGGCTTCGACCTCCACTGGACGCTCACCGACCAGTCCGTCCCGAAGCGGATGGCGATCCTCGCCTCGAAGCAGGATCACTGCCTCCTCGACCTGCTGTGGCGCCACCGCCGCGGCGAACTGCCCGTCACGATCCCGATGGTGATCTCGAACCACACCACCTCGGCCGAGGACGTGCGTTCGTTCGGGGTGCCGTTCCATCACGTGCCGTCGGTCGCCGGGGCGGACAAGTCCGCGTCCGAGGACCGCATCGTCGAACTCCTCGCGGGCAGCGTCGACGTCGTCGTCCTCGCCCGCTACATGCAGATCCTGTCGCCGTCGTTCCTGGAGCGCGTCGGGGTGCCGGTGATCAACATCCACCACTCGTTCCTGCCCGCCTTCATCGGCGCGGACCCGTACCGCAAGGCGCACGAGCGCGGCGTGAAGCTGATCGGCGCCACCTCGCACTACGTGACGGGCGATCTCGACGAGGGCCCCATCATCGAGCAGGACACCGTGCGCGTCACCCACGCGGATTCCGCCGCCGAGCTCGCGCGTCGCGGTGCCGATGTCGAGCGTCAGGTCCTCTCCCGTGCGGTGCTCTGGCACGCGCAGGATCGCGTCATCCGGCACGGCAACCACACGATCGTCTTCTGACACGCAGCCCCGCCCCGCCGCCACCCGCCCGCCACCGGCCCTCCCCTGGCGCCCGGCGCCCGGCGTGCGGAGCGGCGCCCCACTACGGCGCGGTCGTCGAGCGCGCGCAGCGAGCAAGACGCCGCCCGCCACCCCCCTCCCCTGGCGCCCGGCGCCCGGCGTGCGGAGCGGGATGCCTCGCCCGCGAGGCTGGACGGGCCTGGCGGGAGCGCCGGGCGCAGCCCGACGCGGAGGGACGCCTCACGGACGAGGCATCCCGCGCAGCCCCCGAACGCAGCCCCCCGGCCAGCCGCCGGCGCCGACGTGCGAAAACTCGGACCATCCGGGCAACACGCCGCAGCGAGCCGCGACCGCCCGGCGTGTCGCTCAAGAGGTCCGAGTTTTCGAACCGGCACGCCTCGCGGACGAGGCATCCCGCGCAGCCCCGAGCCCCGAACCCCGAGCCCCGACCCTCAGAACACGTACTCCATGAGCTCGATCCCCAGGCTCCGGAACGCCTCGTGCGCGCGCAGCCGGTGCGAGATCGACAGGTCGTCGAAGCACACGATCAGCGCGTAGGACACCCCGGCGCGCGGCCCGGCGAGCACGCCCGCCTCGGCGCGGATGCCGGCGTCCCGGCCGGTCTTGTCGATGAACAGCAGCCCGTGCTCGTCGTTGAAGTGGGCGAACGGGTCGAGGCCGGTGGCGGATGCCACGAGGCTGAGGTCCTGGTTGAGGCTGAGCCATTCGGCGACCTGGGCGCTGACACCCGCGGAGACGGCCTCGGAGTTCACGAGCGCGGCGAACAGCCCGGCGAACTCGGCGGCGGAACCGAGGGCCACGTGGGGGGCGTCATCCGGCCCGCGGTGATCGCGGAAGCGGTCGATGAGCGCGACGCGACGGAGTCCGAGTTGGTCGATGCGCGCGTGCACGGCGGGCAGCCCGACGCGTTCGATGAGCGCATTCGCCGCGGTCGTGTCGCCGCCGGCCGCGGCGAGCACCGCGATGTCCGACAGCGGCAGCGCGGGGGCCTTGAGATGCTGCCACAGGCCGCCGACCTCGACGCGTTCGAAGGAGGCGCGGTCGATGATCTCGAGCGGGTCGAGGGTGCCGTCCTCGAAGCGGGCCGCGACCTCGATCAGCAGGGGCACGACCCCGAGCCCCGCGACGGGGAGCGTGACGAAGTCGTCGCCGCTGAGGACCGTCGTACCGCGGTCGAGGTCGTCGATGCGCACCGCGACCTTCGCCCCGGAGGTCGCGAGCACGTCGAGCGCTCTCAGCGTCCCGGTGAACGATCGTCTTCCGACCGCCGCCCTCCGCGGCAGTCTCCTGTTGTCGTTGCGTCGCGACCCCCGCAGCGACGGCGTATCCCGTTTGGGCTCTGACGGCGTGCCCACGAGCAGACTTCCTTCCACGAGGTTGGGGCGGTGGGGTTGAGCGGCGCCGGCGGACGGCGCGTGTGGATCGGGGCGTGTTCAGTTGTGTGTGGAGCGGACGGTCACGACGAGAGGATGCGCACGCACCCTACCCTGGCGACCTCACCAGATGGTGACGCGCTGGTCCTCGGGGAGCCAGGATGCGTCGGATTCGGTCACGCCGAAGGCCTCGTAGAAAGCATCGACGTTGCGCACGATCTGGTTGCAGCGGAACTCGTTGGGCGAGTGGGGATCGATCGTCAGCAGGCGGATGGTCTCGGCATCCCGGCCCTTCTGTCGCCAGATCTGGCCCCAGCTGAGGAGCAGGCGCTGGATGCCGGTGTACCCGTCGATCTCGGGCGACTCCGCGGGGGTGCCGTCCTCAGCCGTGCCGAGCGACAGGGCGTACGCCTTGATGGCGATGCCCAATCCACCGAGGTCGCCGATGTTCTCGCCGATCGTGAGGGCGCCGTTGACGTGGTTCTCCTCGGGGAGACCACGGGGGACGAGATGGTCGTACTGCTCGATGAGGTTCTTCGTGCGCTGTTCGAACGCCTCGCGGTCGGCGTCCGTCCACCAGTCGCGCAGCGACCCGTCGCCGTCGTAGCGGCTGCCCTGGTCGTCGAAGCCGTGGCCGATCTCGTGGCCGATGACGGCGCCGATGCCGCCGTAGTTGGCGGCGGCATCGCGGTCGGGCTCGAAGAACGGGTACTGCAGGATGGCCGCCGGGAAGACGATCTCGTTCATGAGCGGGTTGTAGTAGGCGTTGACCGTCTGCGGCGTCATGAACCACTCGTCGCGGTCGATGGGCTGGCCCACCTTGCCGAGCTGCCGGTCGTGCTCGAGGACGTGGGCGCGGCGGACGTTGCCGACCAGGTCGGTCGCGTCGATCTCGAGTCCGGAGTAGTCCTTCCACCGCACCGGGTAGCCGATCTTGGGCGTGAACGCGTCGAGCTTGGCGAGGGCCCGCTCCCGCGTCTCGGGGCTCATCCAGTCCAGGGTGGAGATGCTCTGTCGGTAGGCCTCCACGAGGTTGGCGACGAGCTCGTCCATCGCCTCCTTCGCGGCCGGCGGGAAGTGGCGCTCGACGTACACGCGCCCGACGGCCTCGCCCATGGCGGCCTCGACGATGCCGACGCCGCGCTTCCAGCGCTCGCGGTTGACCGGGACGCCGGTGAGCTGCGTCCCGTAGAAGGAGAAGTTCTCCTCGACGAAGTCGTCGGTGAGGAACGGGGCGGCGGCGTGCACGATCTTGAACCGCAGCCACGCCTTCCAGTCCTCGAGGCGCTCCTCGGTGAGCATCGTCCCGAGCCCCTCGAGGAAGCTCGGCTGGTAGGCGACCACCTCGGCGAAGGCCGCCTCGTGCTCCGGCGCCAGCGCGGCACGCCACGGTGCCAGGTCGACGCCGGCCAGCGCCTGCACCTCGTCCCAGCTCTTCAGGTTGTACGTCTCGACCGCGTCGCGGCTGCGCACGTTGTCCCAGTGGTGCGAGGCGAGCTCGGTCTCGAGCGCCACGATGCGATCGGCGGCGGCCGCGGCGTCCGCGACGCCGGCGAGGCTCAGGATGCGCGCGATGTGCTCGCGGTACGCGGTGCGCGTATCGGCGAAGTTGTCGAGGCGGTAGTAGCTCTCGTCCGGCAGCGTCAGGCCGCTCTGGACCAGGAACGGCACGTACCGCTGCGGGTCTCCGGGGTCAGGCTCGACGTAGAGGTCGACGATGCCGCCGACGCCGTCGCGCTCGAGCCCGCCGACGGCCGTGAGGAACGCCGGCACCGAGTCGATGCCGTCCACGACCGCGAGCTGGTCGGCCAGCGGTCCCGCGCCGAGCGCGTCGATCCGCTCGGTATCGAGGAAGCTCGAGTACAGGTCGCCGATCTTGCGGGCCTCCGTGCCCGGCTCCGCATCCTGCGACTCCTCGACGATCGCCCTGACGTCCTTCTCGGCCTGTTCGGCGATGAGGTGGAAGGAGCCCCAGCGCGCCTTGTCCTCGGGGATGTCGGTGGTGTCGATCCACTCGCCGTTCACGTGGCGGAAGAGGTCGTCCTGCGGTCGGATCCCGGCGCTCAGCGAGGAGAGCTCGAGACCGGAACGGGGGGATTCGGTCATGCGATACAGGATAAGCTCCCGCGCGCCCGGCAGAGGCCCGCGGAGCGTGTCGCCGACGCGCCGTAGGCTTCTGGCGTGGCATCCGCCGACACGCTGAACCGCGACATCCTGCGCCTCGCCGTGCCCGCGCTCGGGGCCCTCGTGGCCGAGCCGCTGTTCCTCATCGTCGACTCCGCCCTCGTCGGCCACCTCGGGGTCGTGCCGCTCGCGGCGCTGGGCATCGCCTCCGCGGTGCTCCAGACGATCGTCGGCCTGATGGTGTTCCTCGCGTACTCGACGACGCCCGCCGTGGCCCGGCGCTTCGGCGCGGGCGACCCCACGCGCGCCGTGTCGGTCGGCATCGACGGGATGTGGCTCGCGCTCGGCCTCGGCGCCCTCCTCGCGCTCGTCGGCTACGTGGGCACCCCGTTCCTGGTCGGCCTGTTCGGCCCATCGGCGTCGGTCGCGCGCGACGCCGAGACCTACCTCGGCATCTCGGTGTGGGGTCTCCCGGCCATGCTGATCGTGTTCGCCGCGACAGGGCTGCTGCGCGGGATGCAGGACACCGTGACGCCGCTGTGGATCGCCGGCATCGGGTTCGGCGCGAACGCCGCCCTCAACACGCTGTTCATCTACGGCTTCGGCTGGGGCATCGCCGGGTCGGCCGCGGGCACCGTCATCGCCCAGTGGGGGATGGTGGCCGCCTACGTCGTGGTGACGGGGAGGCTCGCGCGCCGGCACGACGCATCGGTGCGTCCGCAGCGGGAGGGCGTGCAGGGCTCCGCCCGGTCGGGGGGCTGGCTGTTCCTGCGGACCGCATCCCTCCGGCTGGCGCTGCTCTCGACCGTCGCGGTCGCGACGGTGCTGGGCACGCGCGAGCTGGCCGGGTGGCAGGTGGCGTTCACGATCTTCTCCACCGCGGCGTTCGCGCTGGACGCCCTCGCGATCGCCGCCCAGGCCCTCGTGGGCAAGGGCCTCGGAGCAGGCTCGGCGGCCGAGGTGCGGCGCGTGCTGCGGCGGACCGTCGCGTGGGGCGTGTGGTTCGGGGTCGTGGTGGGTGTCGTGATCGGGGCGCTCTCCGGCGTGATCGGGCTGCTGTTCACCGGCGACGCCGACCTGGCCGCCCTCATCGCCCCCGCCCTCGCGGTGCTCGCCGTCACGCAGCCGCTGTGCGCCGTGGTGTTCGTGCTCGACGGCGTGCTGATCGGTGCCGGCGACGGCCGCTACCTCGCCCTCGCCGGCGGACTCAACCTCGTCGTCTACGTGCCCGTCCTGGTCGCGCTGTGGCTGCTGCATCCGACCGGATCCGCCGGCCTGCTGTGGCTGGCCGTCGCCTTCTTCGGCGTGTACATGCTCGCCCGCCTGGCGACGCTCGGGTGGCGCGTGCGCGGATCGGCCTGGATGACCGCGGGCGCCTAGGCAGCCCCGGACGGGTTCACGACGTCGGCGCCGCCCAGCGCCGGCACCACTCGTACATCACGACCGCGGCGGCGGCGCTCGCGTTGATCGACCGCGTGGAGCCGTACTGGGTGATCTCGACGATGCTCGACGCGGTGGCCAGCGCCTCGTGCGACAGACCGGGGCCCTCCTGCCCGAAGAGCAGCACGCAGCGCTCGGGCAGGTCGGCGCGATCGAGCGGCACGGCTCCCGGGACGTTGTCCACGGCCACGAGGGGGATGCCGGCACCTGCGGCCCATTCCGCGAAGTCCTCGATGTCCTCGTGGTGCTCCACGTGCTGGTAGCGGTCGGTCACCATGGCACCGCGGCGGTTCCAGCGCCGCCGTCCGATGATGTGCACGCTCTCGGCCATGAACGCGTTGGCGCTGCGCACGATCGAGCCGATGTTCATGTCGTGCTGCCAGTTCTCGATGGCCACGTGGAACGGATGCCGCCGCGTGTCGAGGTCGGCGACGATCGCCTCCATCGTCCAGTAGCGGTACTGGTCGATGACGTTGCGGGCGTCACCGTGGGTGATGAGGTCGGGGTCGTAGCGCGGGTCGTCCGGCGGGGTGTCGCCGGGCCACGGCCCGACCCCGTGCATCGGGTCCGGGTGTTCGCTCACGCGCTCAGGCTACCGGTCGGGTGGCAGGCGGGGTCGGCGCGTCTCGATCCAGATCTTTCGGTGCACCGAAACATTGGATAGGATTTCGGTGTGCCGAAAAGCGATGTCGTGACGGAGCAACGCCCTTCGCGCACGGTCCCGCGCCCGGCATGGCTGCTGGGACCTGCGCTCGTCGCGGGGGTGGCCTACCTCGACCCCGGGAACGTCGCGAGCAACATGACCGGCGGCGCCCGCTACGGGTACCTCCTCGTGTGGGTCGTGGTGGTCGCGAACGTCATCGCATGGCTTGTCCAGTACCTGTCGGCGAAGCTCGGCGTGGTCACCGGCCAGAGCCTGCCCGAAGTGCTCGGTCGGCGCATCCGGCGGCCCTGGGCGCGGCGTCTCTACTGGGTGCAGGCCGAGCTCGTGGCGATCGCCACCGACGTCGCCGAGGTCATCGGCGGTGCCGTCGCACTAAATCTCCTGTTCGGCCTGCCGCTGGTGTGGGGCGGCGTCATCACCGGCTGCGTGTCGCTCGCGCTGCTCGTCCTGCAGTCCCGCCGGGGCCCGCGCACGTTCGAGTTCGTCGTGATCGGTCTCGTCGTGGTCATCGCCGTCGGCTTCGTGGCGGGCGTCTTCGTCGCACCGCCGTCCGCCGCGGGCGTCGCCGGGGGGCTGCTGCCGCGCTTCACCGACGCGGGCTCGGTGCTGCTGGCCGCGTCGATCCTCGGCGCGACGATCATGCCGCACGCGATCTACGCGCACTCCGCGCTCGCGCGCGATCGGTTCCGGGTCGACGCTCCCCCGATCCCCCGGCTGCTGCGGGCGACCCGCTGGGACGTGACGATCGCCATGGCGATCGCCGGAACGGTGAACGTGTGCATCCTCCTGCTGGCCGCCGCGAACCTCAGCGGAGTCCCGGGGACGGAGTCGCTCGAGGGCGCGTACGAGGCGCTGCGCAGCGGGATCGGGCCGGCCATCGCGACCCTCTTCGCCGTGGGCCTCCTTGCGAGCGGTCTCGCCAGCACATCGGTGGGCGCGTACGCCGGCGCCGAGATCATGCACGGTCTGCTGCACATCCGGGTGCCGCTCGTGGTGCGGCGGCTGATCTCGCTCGTCCCTGCGCTGCTCCTGCTCGGACTGGGCGCCGACCCGACGCTGTCCCTCGTGCTGAGCCAGGTGGTGCTGTCGTTCGGCATCCCGTTCGCCCTGGTCCCGCTGATCGCGCTGACCGCCCGACGGGACGTCCTCGGGGAGCACCGCAACCGGCGAGGGACGACGATCGCGGGCATCGTGGCCGCGGTCTTCCTCATCGCCCTGAACGCCGCGCTCCTCTGGCTCGTCCTCACCGGAGCATGACGCCGAGCGTCCGTCGGGCGCCCCGCTAGCCTGGAACCGTGGCATCCCCCGCGATCGACGACTACCTGAAGACGATCTACCACCACACCGAGTGGCAGGACGATCGCATCACGCCGAGCCAGCTGGCCGGCGTGCTGGGGCTCGCGCCGTCGAGCGTCACCGAGATGGTGCAGAAGCTCGCGGCGCAGGGCCTCGTCACCCACCGTCCCTACGGCCCGATCTCCCTGACGCCCGCGGGCGAGCTGCGGGCAGCCGCCATCATCCGCCGCCACCGACTCGTCGAGACGTGGCTGGTGCGCGACTTCGGCTACACGTGGGACGAGGTGCACGACGAGGCCGACGTCCTCGAGCACGCCGTGAGCGACCGTCTGCTCGCGGGGATCGACGCCCACCTCGGGCATCCCGGGTTCGACCCGCACGGCGACGCGATCCCGGATGCCGCGGGCCGCGTGCACCGCGAGCGCTTCGTGCAGCTCGGCCAGGCGCCGCGGGGCCATCGCGGCCGCGTGCTCCGCGTGAGCGACCGCGACCCCGGCCTGCTGCGGGCGCTCGAGGACGCGGGCGTGCGGATCGGCCGCGAGGTGCGCGTCGTGGATCCGCTCACCCTGATGTTCGAGACGGCGGAGGCGGTCGCGCTCCCCGAGGCGGCGCTCGACGCCGTGTGGCTCACGGCCTGAGCACCGGCCCGCGCTCAGAAGAACGCGAGGCCGACGACGTAGCTGACCGCGAGCGTCCCCACCCCGACCGCGAGCGTGCGCACGAGCGTGCGCACGACGGACTGCCTCCCCGCGCGCGCCGCCACCACCGAGGTCAGGACGAGCGAGACGACGACCGCGCCGAGGATCGCCCACGACTCGATCCGCACCGGCACGAACACGGTGATCAGCAACGGGATGAGCGCGCCGACGAGGAACGCGACGCCCGCACCCACGCCCTCCCAGACGGGCTCCCACACCGACATGACCTCGCCGATGCCGTGCTCGGTCTCGAGCTGCGCCGCCAGCGCGTCGCGGGCGCTCAGCTGCTCGGCGACCTGGCGCGCGAGCGCGGCATCCAGCCCCTTGGCCTCGTAGTACGCGGCGAGCTCGGCGACCTCGTGGTCCGGATGCGCGGCGAGCTCGGCCTGCTCGGCGGCGACGACGACGAGCTGCGCCTCGCGCTCCGCGGCGGCCTCGGCCCACTTCGCCCCGCCGAGGCTCAGGGCTCCGGCGACCGTGGCCGCCGTGGCCGCGATGATCAGCACGGCGTCGTCGGCACCGGCGCCCGCGAAGCCCTCCAGCAGACCCGCGGTCGCCACGATGCCGTCGTTGGCGTCGACGGTCCATGACCGCAGCGAGGCCCCATCCGTCAGCCGTCCGCGCAGCCGGCCCCACAGGGTGGGCCGCGTCATCGGAGTCGTCGCGCCGCGCGCGCCGCCTTCTCGAACGGCCAGCGCACGCGGGCGGCCGACTCGCAGAACGCCCACAGGCGCGCACCGATCTCGGGGTCGCGCGTGACGGGTGCCGCCTTCCCGCGGCGCGGCGCGCCGTGCATCAGGAGTCGGGGACCCCAGAACTCGCCGCCCTGCACGGACGGATCCGCCGCGGCGCGCACGATCGGCCACGCCCCGTGCTCCTTGGACTGGGTGATCGGCGCCTGGAGGTTGTCGAAGAACCGCGAGATGCGCGACGGCTCGTTCACGCCGCGGATGCCCGCGGTGCGACCGCTCGTGGAGTACCCCGGATGCGCGACGACGCTCGCGACGGGCACCCCCGCCTCCCGCAGCCGCCGGTCGGCCTCGAACCCGAGCGCGGTGGTCGCGACCTTGGACTGCGCGTAGGCCCGCCACGCGGTGTACCCCTCGACGAGGTCGGGGTCGCGCGGCTCGTAGTCCCCGAGCGACGCGGCCATGCTGCCGAGCCACACCATGCGCCCGCCGACGACGGCGAGGTTCTGCAGCAGCTCGCCGGCGAGGGCGAAGTGTCCGAGCACATTGGTCGCGAACACGAGCTCGTGGCCGTCGACCGTCTGCCGGCGCTGGGGCGGATGCACGTTCCCGGCGTTGAGCACGAGCGCGTCGAGCGGACCGCGGGCTCGCGCCGTCGCCGCGGCGGCCCGCACCGAGCCGAGGTTGCTTGTGTCGAGGAGCAGCGTCTCGACCGAGCCCGCACCGGTCCCGCCGGCCGACACGTCGAGCACGCGCCGCTCGATGGCCGCGTGCGCGGCGGCGAGGCGGTTCGGGTTGCGGCCGGTCATGATGACGTGGGCGCCGGCGCCGACGAGTTGCTCGGCCGCGAAGTAGCCGAGGCCCTTGTTGGCGCCCGTGATGAGATACCGCCTGCCCGCGAGATCGGGGAGTTCTCGCGGATCCCAGTGCCCGGCGCGTGCCACCCTTCGAGACTAGCGGCCAACGGGCGCTCGGCCCGGGCGCGCCGAGCCGCCCGCATGGCGCGGACGCGACGGCGACGGCCGCGCGGTGTCGAGGCGGCGGTCTAGGCTGACCGCATGCGGACCCGCGCCGACATCGACTGCTGGCTGACCGACATGGACGGCGTGCTCGTGCACGAGAACCGCCCGATCCCCGGTGCTGCCGAACTGCTCGCGCAGTGGCGCGACACCGGCACCCCCTTCCTCGTGCTGACGAACAACCCGATCTTCACGCCGCGCGACCTCAGCGCACGGCTGGCGCGATCGGGCCTCGACGTGCCGGAGGACCGGATCTGGACCTCCGCGCTCGCGACGGCCGAGTTCCTCCGGTCTCAGCTCCCCGGCGGCTCCGCATACGTGATCGGCGAGTCCGGGCTCACGACCGCCCTCCACGAGGCGGGCTACGTCATGACCGAGACGCAGCCCGACTACGTCGTCATCGGCGAGACCCGGCAGTACTCGTTCGAGGCGATCACCAAGGCCATCCGCTTCATCAACGACGGCGCGCGCTTCATCGTCACGAACCCGGATGCCACGGGGCCGACGCCCCACGGCGTCGTCCCGGCGACCGGATCCTTCGCCGCCCTCATCACGAAGGCCACCGGCAAGGAGCCGTACGTCGTGGGCAAGCCGAACCCGATGATGTTCCGCTCGGCGCTCAACCGCATCGGCGCGCACTCCGAGAACACCGGGATGATCGGCGACCGCATGGACACCGACGTCGTCGCCGGCATCGAGGCCGGCCTCCACACGATCCTCGTGCTCACCGGCATCAGCGATCCCGCCGAGGTCGAGCGCTACCCCTTCCGTCCGGACGAGATCGTCGACTCGGTCGCCGACCTGGTGTCGGTCGATCCCGTCGAGTCCGAGCTCCCCGAAGGCATCTGATGGGTGCGCTGGACGAGGGCGAGAAGGTCTTCGCCCCGGATGCCGCGACCTGGCGCGCGTGGCTCGACCAGAACCATGCGACATCCTCCGGCGCCTGGCTCGTGCGCGGCCGCACCGGACGCACGCACCTGCACGTCGAGTACGAAGACGCGATCCTGCAGGCGCTGTGCTTCGGCTGGATCGACGGCCCGGTGCGCACGTTCGACGAGGAGACGAACGGCCTGTGGTTCGCACCGCGGCGACCCGGCAGTGGATGGGCGGCGACGAACAAGGCGCGGATCGCGAAGCTCGAGGCGGAGGGACTCACGGCCGAGGCCGGCCTCCGCGTTCTCGAGGCCGCGAAGGCGAGCGGCATGTGGACCGTCCTCGACGGACCCGAGGCCGGCATCGAGCCGCCCGAACTCACCGCCGCCCTCGACGCCGACCCCGCCGCGCGGGCGAACTGGGACGCCTTTCCGCCATCCGCCCGCAAGATGGGCCTGACGGCGATCGCCATGGCGCGACGACCCGAGACGCAGGCGGCCCGCATCGCGAAGATCGTCGCGGATGCCGCCGCCGGACGGCGGCCGACGACGTGAACTCGTTCGAGCAGACGCTGCTCCTCGCCGTGACCGGGCTGGTCCTCGCGGGGACGCTCGTGGTGTTCGTGATGCAGTACATCCGCCGCTACGGCCGCAAGCGCGACGACGACTGACCTGCACTCAAGGGGTCTGGGCGCTCACGTAGCTCAGCACGCTCCGCGCGTCGTCGAGCACGGCATCCGTCAGCGCGCCCGTGCCACCGAGCGCAACGATCTTCTTCGGCGCCAGCCGGATGAGCTCGTCCGCGGTCGCTTCGGGGATGCCGCCCGGCTCGACGAGAAGCACCGGGCCGCCACGGGATCCCGCCGCGGCAGCGCCTGAAAGGGCATCGGGGAAGGTCAATCCGTCGGCCAGGTAAACGACGGGCACGCCCGACGCGAAGGTGACTGCGCTGAGCGCGGCCGAGGTGGCGTAGCGGTCCGCCCCGGACGCCCGGGTGACCGTGCCATGCGTATAGACGCGCGCCTGGCGGAGTACAGCCTCCGCCACCGCCCCCGTGCCGCCGAGCACGACGATCTTCTTCGGCGCGAGGCGGGAGAGCTCGGCCTTGACTGGGGCGGAGAGAGCGCCGGTCGCGGTCAGCAGGACAGGGCCGCCCAGCTTCGCAGCCGCAGCGGCACCCGAGAGCGCGTCAGGGAAGGTCATCCCGTTCGCCAGATAGGCCACCGGCACGCCGGTCGCGAACGTGGCGCGGCTGATGGCCGCGGAGGTCGAGTAGCGGTCGGCACCGGAGAGGCGGGAGACCGAGCCATGGGTCAGCGTCTTCGCCTTCGCGACCACGGCATCACTCACGGCCCCGGCGCCGCCGAGCACGACGATCCTCTGCGGAGCGAGCCTCGCGAGCTCCGCAGAAATCTCAGCAGGGATCGAGCTGGCGGCGGTGAGCAGTACGGGTCCGTTCTTCGCGCCCGCAGCCGCCGCGCCCGACAGAGCGTCGGGGAACGTCATCCCGTTGGCGAGGTACGCGACGGGAACTCCCGGAGCGAACGTCGCCGCGCTCACCGCCGCCGACGTGGCGAATCGGTCCGCGCCTGACGCGCGGGACACGTCGAAGTACCGCGTGGTGAGCGGGAGGTCTCCGAAGTCTGTGACGGCATCGCGTCCGACGACGATCCCCGTCACGCCGCCGTGGAACGTGTACCTCTTCGCCCCGGGCGCGCCGGGGTCGCCGTCCCAATAGACGTTGTCGACAACGATCCGGTACGTTCCCGGCTCGAGCGGACCCCAGTAGGGGTCGCCGTTGATGGGCTCACCCGGACCGGGCGCATCGACCCTGACATACTTCCCGGTCGATGTGTCGAGGCGTGAGAAGGCGAACGTCGTGAAGAAACTGTTGAGATAGCCGCTTCCCCCGATACCCGGCGTCGGGACGTACTTCGCCCAACCCTCGAGGATCCCCCCGACCTCCAAGACGACGTCCTTGCCTCCGACGACGGCGTTGTTGCGGATCTCGACTATCTGTGCGCCGTCAGCGGTCCGCGAACCACCGAGGAACTCGGGAAGGATACGGGCGCTCTCGTCGGGTCCCTCGAACTCCAGCTGATAGCGACCGTTCAATCCGCGGATCACGTACCGGCCGTCGGCACCGGACCGTGTGAGCCCGCTCTGCTCGTTGGGGGTGTCGAGATTCTGGTATTCGACGAGCGCGTCTGGCATCGGCGAGAGGGTACCGTCGGCGTTCACGACGCGCACCGTGCCTGAGATCTCGCCCGCCGGCGCCAGGTCGATGTTCACCGACGTCGTCTCGCTCAACCCGAGCACGAGCGGCGGTGACGTCGGCGTCGTGGTCGCGACGCCGTTCTGGTCTTCCGCGATCCACTCGGGGCCACCGTCGAAGATGAGGCCGTAACGGCCAGGAGGGAGCGGTGTCGAGCCGATACGGCCGACGCTGACGCCAACCCGCGGGGCATAGCCGGGCAGGAGCGGACTGAGCGGGACGACGGTGACAATTCCGTTGATCGGCGCTCCGCTGCCCGTGAGCGTGCCGGTGATGTGGGCGCCGGGGTCCAGCGCGACGTTCAGCATGTTCGAGCCGGCCACGATCGTCGTGGGTGTCTGCTGCGTCGCGCCATGCGTGCCGTCGCCCCACTCTCCGATCAGGTCGGGCCCAGTGCAGTTCGGCGTGAACAGGACTGAATAGCTGCCCGGTTCGAGCCCCGCGATCTGGTACGTCGAATCGTTTGCCATTGCATGCGCGACCACTGTCGATCCGCGGTACACGAGGACGTTCGCGCAGACGTACACGGGGGCTCCGTCGGAGGCCTGCGTGACCTGCCCCGTGAGTGTTCCGGTGCCGCCTGATGCGGCGCTCGCGAATGCCGGCACAGCGCTCATCCCTCCCGCGAACGCGAGCATCACGGCCACCGCCGCCACACCGATTCTCCACCCACCGCGATTAGGCGACATCGACTCTCTCCAAGAAGTGTGCTCGTCCGCAACGTTCTCCCGCCGCGCCCTCCGTGCCAGGGAGAGCCCTTGTCCCTCCGGCGAGCAATCATAAGCGGCAAGGCCACGGACCGACGTCTCTCGTCTCGTCGCTGCGCCCCTCGCTCAACGACCGAGCAGGGCCCACCCACCACCCGGTCGTTGAGCGAGCGAAGCGAGACGAAACGCCCCGGCCCGCTACTGAGGCTGCAGGCCGAGGTCGTCGAGGTCGATCGCGGCGAGCCACTGCAGGCCCGCGGCCTCGACGGCCGCCTGCGCGCCGGTGCGGCGGTCCACGATCACGGCGACCGCGACGGGCTCGGCGCCCTCGCGCCGCAGCGCCTCGACGGCCTTGAGCGCAGACTGACCGGTGGTCGAGGTGTCTTCGACGACGACGACGCGCCTGCCAGCGACATCCGCCCCCTCGATCTGGCGGCCGCGGCCGTGGTCCTTGGGCTCCTTGCGGACGACGAACGCGTCGACCGGATACCCCGCCCGCACGGACTCGTGCATGACGGCGTTGGCGATCGGGTCGGCGCCGAGGGTGAGCCCGCCGACGGCGACGATGCCGTCGATGTCGCGGATCAGGTCGAGCATGAGACGGCCGATGGCCGGGGCCGCGCGGTGGTCGAGCGTGAGCTTGCGCATGTCCACGTAGTACGTGGCCTTCTTGCCGCTCGAGAGGGTGAAGTCGCCGTGGAACACCGCCTCGTCGGTGATCAGGCCGATGAGGGCCTGGCGGTCGGCTTCGAGCTCGGGCGTGGAGGCGACGGTCATGCCCCCGAGTCTACGGACGCCGCCTGGCCGGTGGCGGGCGGCCGGTGGCCGAGTCTCCTCGCGTACCGTTCTCAGGATCGCCAGTCGGAAAGGCGTCCGGCCGCCACGGAATCGCGCGGCGGTGGGCGGCCCAGTCGGCCGCTGATCCTGAGAACGGTACGCGCATCCGCGATCACCGCTTCTCTCTGCGGCAAATCCGGCCGTTCTTGACGGGAAACGTCGTTCCGGGCGCGAGGACCGCACCCTAGAGTCGGATCACGCGTCCGCCCGACGAGGGGCGGCACATCCACAGGAGCACGTATGACGCGCATCGGCATCGTCGCCGAGCAGCCCGGCGAGAACCGGGTGGCGGCAACCCCCCTCACCGTCGAGAAGATCCGCGGCCTCGGGTACGACGTCGTCGTCGAAGCGGGGGCCGGCGGGCATGCTGCACTCCCGGACGACGCCTACCGGGATGTCGGAGCCGCGGTGGTCGACACCGCCGAGGCATGGGCGGCCGACATCGTGCTGAAGGTGAACGCGCCGACACCCGCGGAGATCGAGCGGCTCGCCGACGGCGCGACGGTGATCGCCCTGCTCAGCCCCGCGCTGCGGCCCGAGCTGCTCGAGGCGCTCGCCACCCGCGGGATCACGGCGCTCGCGATGGACGCTGTCCCCCGGATCTCCCGCGCCCAGTCGATGGACGTCCTGAGCTCGATGGCGAACATCTCCGGCTACCGGGCGGTGGTCGAGGCGGCGAACGAGTTCGGCCGCTTCTTCACCGGCCAGGTGACGGCGGCGGGCAAGGTGCCGCCCGCGAAGGTGCTCGTCGCGGGCGCGGGCGTGGCCGGGCTCGCGGCCATCGGGGCGGCATCCAGCCTCGGTGCCGTCGTCCGCGCGACCGATCCCCGGCCGGAGGTCGCCGATCAGGTCCGCTCCATCGGCGGCACCTATCTGCCCGTCGACGTCGAGGTCGAGGAGTCCAAGGACGGCTATGCCAAGGCGACGAGTGAGGCCTACGACCGCCGCGCGGCGGAGATCTACTCGGAGCAGGCGGCCGACGTCGACATCGTCATCACGACAGCGCTCATCCCCGGGCGCCCCGCGCCGCGCCTCATCACCGCGGCGGACGTCGCGACGATGAAGCCGGGCAGCGTCATCGTCGACATGGCCGCGGGTCAGGGCGGGAACGTCGAGGGGTCGGTCGCGGGTGAGCGGGTGGTGACCGCAGGCGGCGTCGTCATCCTCGGCTACACCGACCTCGCGGGGCGCCTCCCCACGCAGGCGTCGCAGCTGTACGGCACGAACCTGCTCAACCTGCTCAAGCTCGTCACCCCCGAGAAGGACGGGCAGCTGACGCTCGACTTCGACGACGTCGTCCAACGCGCCGTCACCGTCGTCCGCGACGGCGAGATCACGTGGCCCCCGCCGCCGGTGCCGGTCTCGGCCGCGTCGACCGCGAGGCCGGATGCCGCACCCGCGGCTCCCGCGAAGGAGCGACGCACGCTGTCGACCGGTGCGAAGTCGGCGCTGATCGCCGTCGGGATCGCGGCCCTCTTCGCGGTGTGCGCGTTCGCCCCGGCGCCCCTCCCGCAGCACTTCCTCGTGCTGACGCTGTCGATCGTCGTCGGCTTCTACGTGATCGGCAACGTCGCGCACGCGCTGCACACCCCGCTCATGAGCGTGACGAACGCGATCTCCGGGATCATCGTGGTCGGCGCTATGGTCCAGATCACGGTGCCGTTCCTTCTGACGCAGGTGCTCGCGGCGGCCGCGGTGCTGCTGGCGAGCATCAACGTCTTCGGCGGGTTCGCGGTGACCCGGCGAATGCTCGCGATGTTCACGAAGGGCGACGCCCGATGACCGCCGCGTACGTCGTGGTGCCCACGGTCGCCGTGATGGTCGCAGGTGCCGCGTACATCGTCGCCGCGCTGCTGTTCATCCTCAGCCTCGCCGGGCTCAGCAAGCACGACACCTCTCGCCGGGGCGTCGTCTACGGCATGACGGGCATGGCGATCGCGCTCGTCGCGACGGTGTGGCTCGTAGCGGACGACGCGTGGGGGCAGCCGGGAGCGGCGCTCGGCCTGACGCTGCTCGTCGTGGCCGTGCTCATCGGCGGCGCGATCGGCCTGTGGCGCGCCCGCGTCGTCGAGATGACGGCGATGCCGCAGCTGATCGCCCTGTTCCACAGCTTCGTCGGGCTCGCGGCGGTGCTGGTCGGATGGAACGGCGCGGCGAGCGAGTTCGCCGTCTCCCCGGATCTGGTCGGCATCCACCGCGCCGAGGTGTTCATCGGCGTGTTCATCGGCGCGGTGACCTTCACCGGGTCGATCGTCGCCTACCTCAAGCTGTCGGCACGGATCTCGTCGCGGCCGCTCGTGCTGCCGGGCAAGAACGTCCTGAACGTGGGCGCGCTCGTCCTGTTCGTTGCGCTCACCGTCTGGTACGTCATCACCCCGGCGCTGTGGCTTCTCGTGGTCGTCACGGTGCTCGCGCTCGCGCTCGGCTGGCACCTGGTCGCGTCGATCGGCGGCGGCGACATGCCCGTGGTCGTCTCGATGCTCAACAGCTACTCCGGATGGGCGGCGGCGGCCGCCGGCTTCCTCCTCGACAACGACCTGCTGATCGTCACGGGTGCGCTGGTCGGCTCGTCCGGTGCCTACCTGTCGTACATCATGTGCCGCGCGATGAACCGCTCCTTCCTCTCGGTCATCGCGGGCGGCTTCGGCATCGAGGCTCCACGCGCGGACGGCGAGGACGCGCAGGGCGAGCACCGCGAGATCGACGCGGCGAGCGCCGCCGAGCTCCTGGCCGGCGCATCCAGCGTCGTCATCACGCCGGGCTACGGGATGGCCGTGGCCCAGGCACAGTACCCGGTCGCGGAACTGGCGCAGCGCCTGCGCGAGCGCGGGATCGACGTGCGCTTCGGCATCCATCCCGTCGCCGGCCGCCTCCCCGGTCACATGAACGTGCTGCTCGCCGAGGCGAAGGTGCCCTACGACATCGTGCTGGAGATGGACGAGATCAACGACGACCTGGCGTCGACCGACGTCGTCCTCGTGATCGGCGCGAACGACACCGTGAACCCGGCCGCGGCGGAGGACCCGGGCAGTCCCATCGCAGGGATGCCGGTGCTCCGGGTGTGGGAGGCGGCGAACGTCATCGTCTTCAAGCGCTCCATGGCGTCCGGCTACGCGGGCGTGCCCAATCCGCTGTTCTTCCGCGACAACGCGCAGATGCTGTTCGGCGACGCGAAGGCCCGGGTGGAGGACATCCTGCGCGAGCTGTGAATCGGAAGCCCCCGCCGACGCGCGGCGCGAGGAACGGGGCGCGACGAGGAGGATCGGGCGGGACGGCCCCGGGCGCCCGGCACGGCGGTAGCGTGGCGGCATGTTCGAATTCGATCCGTACGCCGAGCTGGCTCGGCTGAAGGACTTCCCCCGGATGACGGTCACGAGCACGGACTTCGCCGACGGGGAGCCGCTCCCGCGGGAGTCGTGGGGCGCGGCCGGCGGCGGCGCCGACCGCTCGCCGCAGCTGTCGTGGTCGGGAGCCCCGGAGGGCACGAAGAGCTTCGCCGTCTCGTGCTACGACCCGGACGCCCCGACCGGATCGGGCTTCTGGCACTGGGCGGTCTACGACATCGACCCGTCCGTGACCGAGCTGGCCGCCGACGCCGGGAACGGCTCGCCCGACGGCCTGCCCGAGGGAGCGATCACCCTCCCCAACGAAGCCCGCAGCGAGCGCTTCATCGGCGCGGGGCCGCCGCCCACGACGGGCACGCACCGCTACTTCTTCGTCGTGGATGCGCTGGATGTCGCCCACCTCGACATCCCCGCGGGCGCGACGCCGGCCATCCTGGGCTTCAACCGGCACTTCCACTCGCTGGCACGCGGCATCCTGGTCGGCACGGCCTCGTCCGACTGACGAGGGCGTCGGCGGCCGGCCATAGGCTTGCTCCATGCGCCTGGCCACCTGGAACGTGAACTCCATCCGCGCCCGCGTCGAACGCACCGTCGCCTTCGCCGAGCGCGAGAGCATCGACGTGCTGGCGATGCAGGAGGTCAAGTGCACGCCCGCGCAGTTCCCCTTCGCCGAGTTCGAGGCGGCGGGGTACGAGGTGCACGTGCACGGCCTGAACCAGTGGAACGGGGTGGCGATCGCGACCCGCATCCCCGCGGAGGACGTGGTGACGTCGTTCCCGGGCATGCCCGGCTTCTCGAAGGGGCTGGAAGGTCCCGATCAGCCGCTCGAGGCCCGCGCGATGGGCGCCACGATCGGCGGCGTGCGGGTGTGGAGCCTGTACGTGCCGAACGGCCGCGCGCTCGGCGACCCCCACCTCGCCTACAAGCTCGACTGGCTCGCGGCGCTCGGCGCGTACACGTCGGAGGCTCTGGCGGAGAACCCCGACCTCGCCCTCGCGCTGGTCGGCGACTTCAACATCGCGCCCACCAACGCCGACAACGGCGACCCGACGGTGGTGGAGGGCTTCTCGACGCACGTGTCCCCGCCCGAGCGCGAGGCGTTCGCGGCGCTGGAGGCGGCCGGCCTCACCGACGTCGTCCGCCCGCTGGTCCCGACCGGCTACACGTACTGGGACTACAAGCGGCTCCGCTTCCCCCGCAACGAGGGGATGCGCATCGACTTCATCCTCGGCTCGCACGCGTTCGCGGGCGCCGTGACTGGCGCCGCGATCCACCGCGACGAGCGCAAGGGCGAGGCGCCGAGCGACCACGTCCCCGTCGTCGTCGACCTGGACCTGCGTTCGCCCGAGGTCGACGACGACGTGCCGATGATCTTCGGCTGAGGCATCCGCCCTCGCCGCAGGGGATCAGGCGTCGGGCTCGGTCATCATGGAGCCGGGCTCGACCGGTCCGCCGGGCGCGTAGCGCAGCTGGACGACGCCTTCGCTGCCCACGATCGGCGGCTCGATGAGCGTCAGGGTGGTGGGGGCCGCACCGTCGCGGAACACCTTGCGGCCCTGTCCGAGCACCAGCGGATGCACCCACATGCGGAGCTCGTCGAACACGGCGCCGTCCAGGAGCGTGTGGACGAGTCGAAGGCTTCCGACGACGTGGATCGCGGAATGACGGTCGCGCAGCTCGTCGATCTCAGCCAAGACGTCGGCACCGAGCTGGGTGGTGTTCGCCCAGTTCGCGTCGACGGTGCCGCGGGAGGCGACGTACTTCGGCACCGCCGTGAACTTCTGACCGATGAAGCCCTCCGGTCCCGTCTGGTGATGCGGCCAGTACCCGGCGAAGATGTCGTACGTCGTCCGGCCGAGCAGCAGCGCATCCATCGATTCGATGTACCCGCCGACTTCACGCTGGACCATGTCGTCGCCGGGGAACTGCGCCTGCCATCCTTCGAAGGCGAACCCTCCCGACGGGTCCTCCCCCTTGCCGCCCGGCGCCTGAGCGACACCGTCGAGCGTCGTGAACAGGTCGATGATGATACGTCCTCGTGCCATGTCTCTTCCTCTCTCCTTCGTTGGTCCTCTCCCGCAGGGTGCGGGGGCGTTGGTCAGGCGGCGAGCGCGCGCGTTCCCGGGTCGATGTGGAACGTCGCGGCGAAGCGCTCCAGCAGCGACGCCTCCCCGGCCAGGACGTGCACCACACCCTCGTCGATCGCCGCGGCCGGCGCCAGCTCGCCCGAGATGACGCGCCGGATGCCGGGACCCGCCGCGAACACGATGTCGGGCTCGCCGACCGGCCGGCGACCGCCCACCGGCGGTGCCGGCGGCGACAGCTGCGCGACGGCCAGCCCGTCGGGCGTCACCTCCGCGCGGAGCGTGACGTCGCCGACGTGGAGCTCGTAGTCCGCCGGCGGGAGGCCGGCTGCGGCATCCGCCTGGAACGCCGTGCGCAGCGCCATCGTGAGGGAGTCCGCCGTCACCACGTCGCCGGGGTCCGGGTCGCCCATCGCCTGGAAGCCCCACCGGCCCAGCGCGAGCACGATCGGCTCGAGCTCACGACCGTAGGGGGTGAGCTCGTAGACGAGTCCGCAGTTCATCACGGGCACGCGGCGCACGACGCCGCTCTCCTGCAGCTCCTTGAGACGCGTGGAGAGGATGTTGGTCGGGATCCGGGGGAGTCCCTGCTTGAGGTCGGTGTAGCGCCGCGGGCCGACGAGCAGATCGCGGACGATGAGCAGCGCCCACCGCTCCCCGATCAGCTCGACGGCCGACGTGACCCCGCAGTACTGCCCGTAGCTGCGGGATGCCACGTCAGACTTCGGCGTTCTCCGCCATGAAGGCCTCGGGCCCCTGCTCGGCGGCGGCGGGGTCCATGTAGAGGAACTCGAGCACGTTGCCGTCCGGGTCCTCCAGGTCGCGGTTGTACATGAAGCCGAGGTCGGTCGCGGGGCGCGGCTCGGTGCCCCCCGCGGACAGCCCCGCCTCGACGATGCGGTCGACGTCCTCCCGCGAGTCGCGGCTGAGCGCGACGAGCACCTGTGCGCTGGTCGTGGCATCCGCCACCTGCTTGTCGGTGAAGGTCGCGAAGTAGTCGCGCGTGAGCACCATGAAGTAGACGTTGTCGTCCCACACGATGCACGCGGCGTTCTCGTCGGTGAACAGCGGATTGATGCCGGCGCCGAGCGCCGTGTAGAACGCCTTGCTGCGCTCGAGGTCCTTCGTGGGCAGGTTCACGAAGATGTTGGTGGCCATGGGATGCTCCTTTGCTCGCGATGGATGATCGCGAGACAAGAGTTGCAAAAAACAACCATGCTTGTCAATAACAAGTACGAAGTGGGTGGCGGGCGCGTCAGTGGTGGAAGCCCGGCCGCGGACGATCGGTGGGCATCGGCGCGGTCAGCGCATCCAGGAAGGCCGTCTCGGTACGGATGTCGGCCAGCAGCCGATCGGCGAGGTCCATGCTCAGCCCGTTGCGCACCACGATGCGCTGCACGACGTGGTCGCCGAGGTCGTCGGGCATCGGGTAGGCGGGCACGAGCCACCCCCGCATGCGCAGCCGGTCCTGCAGGTCGTAGAGCGTCCAGTTCTCCGTGTGCCCCGCCGTCAGTCGCCAGGCGAACACCGGGATGTCCGACCCGTCGTTCCACAGCGTGAAGGCGCCGATCTCGGCGATGCCGTGCGCGAGGTGCATGGCGACGGCGCGGCTGTCGGACTGCACAGCGCGGAACCCCGTCCGGCCGAGGCGCAGGAACACGTAGTACTGCAGCAGCACCTGAGCTCCGGGCCGCGAGAAGTTCAGCGCGAACGTCGGCATCTGGCCGCCCAGGTAGCTGACGCGGAAGATCAGGTCGTCGGGCAGCAGGTCCTCGCTGCGCCACACGACCCACCCGAGCCCGGGGTACACGAGCCCGTACTTGTGTCCGGACGTGTTGATCGAGTGCACCCGCTCGAGCCGGAAGTCCCACTCCAGGTCCGGCTGCAGGAACGGGGCCACCATCGCACCGGACGCGCCGTCGACGTGGATCGGGATGTCCAGCCCGCGCTCCTTCTGGATCGCGTCGAGCACCGCGGCGATCTTCGCCACCGGCTCGTACATCCCGGTGTAGGTGACCCCCATGATCGCGACGACGCCGATGGTGTTCTCGTCCACCAGCGCGTCGAGCCCGCTGCCGTCGAGCACCGGATGCTCCTCGCTGATCGGGACGAACCGCGGCTCGACATCCCAGTAGTTGCAGAACTTCTCCCAGCACACCTGCACCGCGCTGGACATGATGAGGTTCGGGCGGTCGACGGGCTTCCCGGCCGCGCGGCGCGCGTGCTGCCAGCGTCGCTTGAGGGCGAGGCCGGCGAGCATGCACGCCTCCGAAGAGCCGATCGTCGACGTCCCGATGCTCGTGGCCGGGTCCGGAGCGTGCCACAGGTCGGCGAGCATCCGCCAGCACGACTCCTCGATGGCCGCGGTCTGCGGATACTCGTCCTTGTCGATCATGTTCTTGTCGAACGCGTCGGCGTAGATCGCCTTCGCCTCGTCGTCCATCCAGGTGCCCACGAACGTCGCGAGGTTGAGCCGGGCGTTGCCGTCGAGCATCATCTCGTCGCGCACCAGCTGCTCGGCGACCCGCGGCAGCGACTCGTGCTCCGGGAGGCGCCGACGCGCGGCGGCGTGCTCCTCGAGCGCCGTGTGGAAGAGCGGGCTGTATCCTCCGGCGTCTCCGGCCATGGGTGGGTCCTCTCCGGCCGGCGCCGCGGGCGCCGCCACGGCAAGTCTGACATCCGGCTTCGATCGCGCACCGTACCGTTCTCAGGTTCGTCGAGACATGGTCACCTCGACACGCCGCGTGAACCGCCCCACCGACGGAGCGGATCCTGAGAACGGTACGCCGATGCGGCGGCTCACCCGCGACGGGCGTGACCGGGAGAGCATCCTTCCGTAGCGTGGACGGTGACGACACCGGAGGGGGAGCGATGCTCGAGCTGCGCGGCATCACCAAGAGCTACGGCGGACGGAGGGTGCTGGACGACGTCGGCTTCGACGTCGCACCCGGCCGGCTGACCGGCTTCGTGGGCGGGAACGGCGCCGGGAAGACGACCACGATGCGCATCGCGCTCGGCGTGCTCGCGGCCGACGGCGGGCGCGTCGCGCTCGACGGCGCCGAACTCACCAGCGACGACCGCCGCCGCTTCGGCTACATGCCCGAGGAGCGCGGCCTCTACCCGAAGATGACGATCGGCGAGCACATCGCCTACCTCGCGCGTCTGCACGGCTACGCGAAGGCGGATGCCACGGCCAACGCCACCGCGCTCCTCGAGCGGCTCGGACTCGGCGAGCGACTCGGCGACAAGGTCGAGACGCTGTCGCTCGGCAACCAGCAGCGCGCCCAGATCGCCGCCGCCCTGGTGCACGATCCGGAGGTGCTCATCCTGGACGAGCCGTTCTCGGGCCTCGACCCCCTCGCGGTGGACGTCGTCGCCGGAGTGCTGCAGGAGCGCGCAGCCCACGGGGCGGCCGTCCTCTTCTCGTCGCATCAGCTCGACGTGGTCGAGCGGCTGTGCGACGACCTCGTCATCATCGCCGGCGGCACGATCCGCGCTGCCGGATCCAGCGCCGCCCTGCGCGAGCGCTACTCGGAACGCCAGTACGAGCTGCGGGCGCCGGGCGACCTGGGCTGGCTGCGCGACGAGCCGGGCGTGACGGTCGTCGCGGCGGAGCCCGGCGCGACGACCTTCGACGTCGACGACGACGCGACCGCGCAGCGCGTCCTGCGCCGGGCGCTCGACGGCGGCGTCGTGGAGAGCTTCGGCCCGCGGCATCCGTCTCTCGCCCAGATCTTCCGGGAGGTCATCCAGTGAGCACGACAGCCCCCACCACCGCGCAGAGCGTGTGGCTCGTCGCCGAGCGCGAGATCGGATCGAAGCTGCGCAGCAAGCCGTTCGTCATCTCCAGCGCGATCCTGCTGCTGATCGCACTCGCCGGCGTCGTGTGGGGCGGCTTCGCGGCCGCGAGCCCGCCGAAGACGAGCGTCGCCGTCACGAGCGAGACGGCTGCCCTGGTGAAGGGGATCGACGTCCTGAAGGTGACCGAGGCCCGTGACGCGGATGCCGCGGTCGCCCTCGTCCGCAAGGGCACCGTCGAGGCGGCGCTGGTGCCGGACCCCGGCGCCGACGGGCCGTTCTCCGCGAAGATCGTCGCGAAGGAGAGCGCCCCGTCCGAGCTCGTGGCCGTCCTGAGCGTGTCGCCGCACGTCGAGGTGCTCGAGAAGAATCCGCAGAACGCGGTGCTGCGCTACCTCGTCGCGATCGGGTTCGGCGTCGTCTTCCTGATGGCCGCGAGCATGTTCGGCGGCACGATCGCGCAGAGCGTCGTGGAGGAGAAGCAGACGCGGGTGGTCGAGATCCTCATCTCGGCGATCCCGGTCCGGGCACTGCTGGCCGGGAAGGTGATCGGGAACACGATCCTCGCGATGGCCCAGATCGTCGCGCTCGTCGCGATCGCCTCGATCGGGCTCGGCATCACCGGCCAGGCGGAGGTGCTCTCGGGCCTCGGCGGGCCGCTCGTGTGGTTCGCGGTGTTCTTCCTGTTCGGCTTCATCCTGCTCGCGTCGCTGTTCGCGGCCGCCGGGGCGATGGTCTCGCGCCAGGAGGACATCGGCTCGACCACGACGCCGCTGACGATGCTGATCCTCGCGCCGTACATCCTCGTCATCATCTTCAACGGGAACCCCGTCGTCATGGGGGTGCTCTCGTACATCCCGTTCTCGGCGCCCGTCGCCATGCCCCTGCGCATCTATCTCGCCGACGCGCAGTGGTGGGAGCCCCTGCTGTCGCTCGCGATCCTCGTCGCGACGTGCGTGGCCGCGATCCTGGTCGGCGCCCGCATCTACCGCAACTCGCTGCTGCGCATGGGCGCGCGGGTGAAGCTGTCCGAGGCCCTCTCCGCCTGACCCCACCCCCACCCCGGAGGGCGTTTGCGCACGGTTTCGGGCGCTCGCAAACGTTCACGAACGCCCACTTCCGTGCGTAAACGTGAGGTGCGGGGCCGCTGCCGGGCGGGTCGCGGGCGGCCGGGCGGGCCGGGCGGGTCAGGCGGAGGCGGCGGCGATCGCGTCGGCGGCGCGGACGAGCGCGAGGTGCGACAGCGCCTGGGGGGTGTTCCCGGCGTGGCGGTGGGCGTGCACGTCGTACTCCTCCGACAGCATCCCGACGTCGTTCGCGAGGCCGCACAGCCGGTCCATGAGCGCGGTGGCATCGGCGAGACGACCGGATGCCGCGTACTGCACCACGAGCCAGAACGAGCACGCGAGGAAGGGATGCTCGTGGCCGGCGAGCCCGTCCACCCCGGTGGTCGTGCGATAGCGGTGCACCAGCCCGTCGGCCATCAGCGTCCGCTCGATCTCGGCGACCGTGCCGAGCATCCGCGGGTCGTCGGGGGCGCAGAAGCCCACCTGGGGCAGCACGAGGAGCGCGGCGTCGACCTCGGATGTCCCGTACGACTGCACGAAGTGCCCCCGCTCGGCGTCATAGCCCTGGGCGTCGATCTCCGCCTCGAGCTCGGCCCGGATGCGTTCCCACCGCTCCACCGGTCCGTCGAGGCCGTGCTCGTGCACCGCCTGGACGGCCCGATCGAACGCGACCCACAGCATGACCCGCGAATGGGTGAACTTGCGCGGCTCGCCGCGGATCTCCCAGATGCCGTTGTCGGGGCGGTCGAGCTGCTCGGCCACGTGGGCGAGGAGCGCCCGCTCGAGCGGCCACGAGAACGCGGACTCCTCCAGCCCGGCATCCCGCGCCGCGCCGAGCGCGAGGAGCACCTCGCCGACCACGTCGGCCTGGTACTGCTCGGCCGCGCCGTTGCCGATGCGCACCGGGGCCGAGCCCTCGTAGCCGGGGAGGCTCTTGAGCTCGCGCTCCCACAGGTCGCGCTCCCCGTCGATGCCGTAGACGATCTGCATCTGCCCGGCGTCGCCCGCGATCGCGCGGAGCAGCCACGTGCGCCAGTGGTGGGCCACGCCGATGAAGCCGTGCTCGATGAGCGCCTGGAGCGTGAGCGCCGCGTCGCGCAGCCACACGAAGCGGTAGTCCCAGTTGCGCACCCCGCCGAAGTGCTCGGGGAGCGACGTCGTCGCCGCCGCGACGATGCCGCCGGTGTCCTGGTGGCTGAGGGCACGCAGGAGGAGGAGGGATCGCACGACGTCGTCGTGATAGACCCCGCCGTGCTCGATGCGGTCGGCCCAGCTCTGCCACCACTGCGTCGTCTGCGCGAGCACCGCGTCGACGTCGAGCTGCTCGGGCGGCGCGTGGTGGGACGGATGCCACGTCAATGAGAGGTCGCGCGTCTCCCCGGCTGCGACGGCGAGCCGCCCCGAGTGGGCGTGGTCGTCGGGGGCGACCGCCACCCCGCGCAGCACGAGCGCATCCGGGCCGGCGATCGCACGGAGCTCGGGCGCGTCCGCCGTCCCGGCCTGGCGGACCCACGGGATGGCGCGGGCGTAGTCGAACCGCATCCGGAGGTGGTTCACGAACTCGACGCGCCCGGAGATCCCCACGACACGGCGGATGAGATCGACCCGGCGGACGACATCGAGGTGGCGCTTGTCGACGGGCATCACGTCGTGGACCTCCGCCACGCCCTCGGCAGTCTCCCACCGCGTCACGAGCTCGAAGGTGTCGCCGGCGTACGCGCGGGTGCTCACGGCCTCCGGGTCCGCGGGGCGCAGGCTCCAGCATCCCTGCTCCTCGTCGCCGAGGAGGGCGCCGAACACCGACGCGGAGTCGAATCGCGGGACGCACAGCCAGTCGATGCTCCCATCGCGCGAGACGAGGGCGGCGGTACGGCAGTCGCTGAGAAGCGCATAGTCTTCGATCGGAACGGACATCGGTCCGATCCTCGCAGGCCCCGGCGCGCGCGGGGCCGAGCGCGCGCGGGCGGACCCGGATTCACGGGAAACGCATGCGATCGACCGGGGCGGGGAACGGCCGCGGACCGCGGAGACCGGATACCGTGAGGCCATGACCGACGAGACGACCCTGGTGATCTTCGGCGCCTCCGGCGACCTGACCTCCCGGCTCCTGCTGCCCGCCCTCGGTCAGCTCCTGCTCCAGGAGCCCGGCCGCACGGTGCGGCTCGTGGGGGCGAGCGTCGCGGACTGGAGCGACGACGAGTGGCGCAAGGTGGTGCGCGCGGCGTTCCGGACGGTCGGCGCCGGGGAGGCGATCGTCCGACGCGTGGACGCCGAGTACGTCAAGGCCGACATCACCCGCGCCGCCGACCTCAAGGCCGTTCTCAAGGGACGGTCCGCGCCGCTCGCGCTCTACTTCGCCGTGCCGCCGGCGATCGCGCAGGCCGCGTGCGAGGCGCTCGCCACGACGGGCGTGCCCGCCGGGACGGTCCTCGCGCTGGAGAAGCCCTTCGGCTCCGACGAGGCGAGCGCGCACGCGCTGAACCAGACGCTCGCCGGGTTCGTGCCCGAGAGCCAGGTCTTCCGGGTCGACCACTTCCTCGGCCGGTCGACGACCCTCAACCTGCTGGGGGCGCGCTTCGCCAACCGCGTCATCGAGCCGGTGTGGTCCGCCGAGCACATCGAGTCGGTGTCGATCGTCTACGACGAGGCCCTCACCCTCGAGGGACGGGCCGGGTACTACGACAAGGCGGGTGCCTTCGTCGACATGATCCAGAGCCACCTGCTGCAGGTGCTCGCGGTGCTGGCGATGGAGCAGCCGGCGACGCTCGACGAGGTGGACTTCCGGGCGGCGACCTCCGCGGTGCTGCGCGCGACGGAGGTCTGGGACGACAACCCCGTGCACTCGTCCCGACGCGCGCGGTACACCGCAGGCCGGATCGGGGACCGCGACGTGCCGTCCTACGTCGACGAGCCGGGCGTCGACCCCTCGCGCCAGACCGAGACGCTGGCCCGCGCGACGTTCGAGGTCCGCAACGCGCGCTGGACCGGCGTCCCGTTCACCCTGCAGTCCGGGAAGGCGCTCGGCAGCCCCGCGACCGAGATCGTGGCGCGCTTCCGCCCGGTGCGCCACCTGCCGACGGGACTCACCGGACCCGCGGAGGGGGCCGTGCTGCGGTTCTCCCTCGGCCCGGACCGCATGTCACTCGAGCTCAACGTCAACGGCGGCGAGGATCCGTTCGTGCTGGAGCGCGCCACGCTGACGGCCGAGCTGGGCGAGGGCGCGCTCAAGGCGTACGCGGAGGTCCTGTCGTGCGTGCTGGACGGCGACCCCGTGCTGTCGGTGCGGGGGGATGCCGCGGAGCAGTGCTGGCGCATCATCCAGCCCATCCTCGACGCATGGCGGCGCGGGGACGTGCCGCTCGAGGACTACCCGGCGGGCTCGCAGGGACCCGCGGACTGGCCCGCGCTGCACTGAGCCGCGGGCCGGCGGGCGTCAGCCCTGCAGGACCGCCAGGACGTTCCCGGCCGGGTCGCGGAACCACGCGATGTCGGGCCCGTGGCCGTTCCCGCGGGCGATGCCCTTCTCATCCGTGCCGAAGTCCGGCTCGGTGTAGATCTTCGTCACGACACCGCGGTCGTTGAGCTCGGCCACGGCGGCGTCGACATCGTCCACGGGGAAGTTCAGGATCGTGAAGCCGGCGGGCTCGTGGTTCGGCTTCGAGTACACGAGCACGTGGGCGCCCGACGGCAGCACGAGCTCGAGGAACCCCATCGCGTTCTCCTCCACCTCCAGGCCGAGGGTCTCGCCGTAGAAGGTCTTGGCGGCAGCCGCGTCGTCGACGCTGAAGCCGCTGAACGCGTGCGCGGTGGTGAAGGCGGTCATGGTCCCAGCATCCGCCCTCGGCCCGCGCTCGTCCAGACCCCCGGAGTCACCGCTCGACGAGGATGCCGTCCGCGTCGGCCCACACATGCCGCCCCGGCACGAATGCCACACCGGCGATCACGACCGGGACGTCGACCTCGCCGACGCCGTCCTTCGCGCTGCGCCGCGGGTTCGAGCCCAGCGCCTTCACCCCGATCGGGAGCGCGGCGATGGCGGTCCGGTCGCGGATCGCGCCGTGCACGATGATCCCGGCCCACCCGTTGCGGACCGCCGACGCCGCGATGAGGTCGCCGACGAGTGCGGACTCGAGCGACCCGCCCCCGTCGACGACGAGCACGGCGCCGTCGCCGGGAGTGGCCAGCACCGCCTTGACGAGGGCGTTGTCGCGATGGCACCGGACGGTGCGGACGGGGCCGTCGAAGGCGACCCGGCCGCCGAGGTCGTGCAGCTGCAGGACGAGGGAGTCGAGCTCGTCGCCGCGTTCGTCGTACAGATCCGCCGTCGAGAGGGTCATGACCCGAGGCTACGGCGTCCTCGCGTCGCGATCCGGTCGGAGATTCAGGAAGAACCGGCCATCTTCACCCGCGGTGAAGCCCGGGTGTCAGGTTTCTCCTGAATCTGCGACAGGTACCGGCCAGCGACAGCCCGACGGCTACTGGTTGCTGAAGGCCGCGTCGAACGACGCGGTGGGCAGCGGCCACAGCAGCGACCGCACGTACTCGACCGCCTGGGCGGCGCCGTGCCGGCGGTCCATGCCGGCGTCCTCCCACTCGATCGAGATCGGCCCCGCGTAGCCGATCGCCTCGAGCGCGCGGAACGCGTCCTCCCACGGCACGTCGCCGTGCCCTGTCGAGACGAAGTCCCAGCCCCGGCGCGGGTCGCCCCACGCGAGGTGCGAACCGAGCACCCCGGCCCGCCCGTTCTGGGGGCGCAGCCGGGTGTCCTTGCAGTCGACATGGTAGATCCGGTCCTGGAAGTCCCAGATGAACCCGACGGGGTCGATGTTCTGCCACATCATGTGGCTCGGGTCCCAGTTGAAGCCGAACGCCGGGCGGCGGTCGATGGCCTCGAGGGTGCGCACGCTCGTCCAGTAGTCGTAGGCGATCTCGCTCGGGTGGACCTCGTGGGCGAACCGCACGCCCTCCGCGTCGAAGACGTCGAGGATGGGGTTCCACCGGGTGGCGAAGTCCTCGTAGCCGGCATCGATGACGGATGCCGGGACCGGCGGGAACATCGCGACGTACGGCCAGATCGAAGACCCCGTGAACCCGACGACGGTGTCGACGCCGAGCTTCCGGGCGACGCGCGCGGACCGCTTCATGTCCTCGGCGGCACGCTGCCGCACGCCCTCGGCCTCGCCGTCGCCCCACACGTAGTCGCGCAGGATCGCCTGATGCCGGAAGTCGATCGGAGCATCGCACACCGCCTGGCCGGCGAGGTGGTTGGAGATCGCGTACACCGTCAGCCCGTGCCGGTCGAGGATCTCGAGCCGCGAGGCGACGTAGGCGTCGTCCTCGTCGGCGCGCTCGAGGTCGAGGTGGTCGCCGGATGCCGCGATCTCGAGCCCGTCGTAGCCCCACTCCGCGGCGCGGCGGGCGACCTCCTCGAAGGGCAGGTCGGCCCACTGGCCCGTGAACAGGGTGACGGGATGCGTCGACGCGGTCATGGCTTCTCCTCGTGGGGGGTGTCGATCCAGACGCCGCCTGCCGCGGCGGAGTCGAGGACGGCCTGCGTGAGCCGCGCGGCGCGCAGGCCGTCGGCGAAGGTCGGGAGCCCCTCGGGCGCGGCCCCGCCGATGGCGGCGTACGCGTCGGCGACGAAGGCGGTGAAGGCGTCCTGGTAGCCCATCGGGTGCCCGGTCGGCACGATCGAGAGACGCGCCGAGTCGGGGGCGTCGGACGCCGGATCGCGCAGCACGAGCTGCGATCCCTCGCGACGGCCGAGCCAGAGCTCCTCGGGCCGCTCCTGCGCGAAGCGGATGCTCTGCGCGGTGCCGTGCAGCTCGAGCACCAGGCCATTCTTCCGGCCCGGCGCCAGCTGCGAGACGAGCAGCGTCCCGAGCGCGCCGTCGTCGAGCTCGACGAGGAGCGCGACGATGTCCTCGTTGGCGACCGAGGCGCCGCCCCGGTCGGCGTAGACGGTCCGCGTGCGGGCCGTGAGCCGCGCGATGCGCCGGCCGGTCACGAACTCGACGAGATCGCACAGGTGCGAGCCGATGTCGGCGAAGGCGCGGGATGCGCCGCCGGCGGCGGCATCCGTCCGCCAGTTGTGGTCGTCGGCGTGCGAGAGCCAGTCCTGGAGGTAGGCGGCGTCGATCGTGAGGATCGTTCCCACCGCGCCCTCGGCGACGAGCGCCCGCGCCTGGCGCACCATCGGGTGGTAGCGGTACACGAACGGGACGGCGCCGACGACACCCGCGGCAGCAGCGGCGGCGACCATCCGCTCGGCGTCGGCGACCGTCGTCGCGAGCGGCTTCTCGCACACGACGTGGTGGCCGGCGGCGATGGCCGCGAGCGCGTGCTCGGCGTGCTGGGCGTTGGGGCTGCACACGTGCACGACGTCGAGGTCGGATGCCGCGGCCAGCGCCGCCGCGTCGGCTTCGGCGCGGCCGACGCCCAGCTCGAGGGCTGCGGCGCGTCCCTTCTCCGGTGTCGAGCTCGCGAGCGCGACGAGCTCGCCGCGGGCCGCGCGGACCGCGCGGGTGTGCACCGCGCCCATGAAGCCGCCGCCGATGAAGCCGGCGCGGACTGTCACAGCGTGGCCTCCCGCGGGTCGCGGTCCTCCGGGACGAGCGGGATCTCGCCGACCGTGCTCTCGACGCGCACCGTCTCGCCCGAGGCGGCGGCCTCGTCGATCGACACGAGGGTGTCCAGCACGTGGTAGCCGAGCGCGCCCGTGGCGATGTGCGGCTGACCGGAGCGGATGGCGCGGGCCATGTCGAGCACGCCGAGGCCGCGGCCGGCTTCGACGCCGACCGGCTCGATCGTGCGCCATTCCGGCTCGCGTCCGGCGCGCGTCAGCATCACCGGCCCGGCGAACGTGTTGGGGTCGGGGATGACCATCGTCGCCTCGGTGCCGGTGATCTCGACGACGCCGGTGCGCAGCAGGGGCGAGTCGAAGCTGAAGACGCTCTCGCTCACCGCCCCCGACTCGAACCGTGCGAGCGCCGCGATGTACGTGGGGACCTCGACGGGGAACGGCGTGCCCTTGCGGTCGCCGACCTGAACGACGCGGGTCGCGCGCGACGTCGACCCGACGGCCGAGACGCGGTCCACCGCGCCGAAGACGTTGACGAGGGCGGTGATGTAGTACGGGCCCATGTCGAACAGCGGCCCTCCGCCCACGGCGAAGAGGAACTCCGGATTGGGGTGGAAGTCGTCCGGACCGGCGGTCTGCATGACGGTGTGCGCCGACAGGGGCGTGCCGATGTCGCCGCGCGCGATCGCCCGCCGGGCGGTCTGCACGCCGGGGCCGAGGACGGTGTCGGGCGCCACGCCGACGCGCAGCCCCGCGGCATCCGCCTCGGCGAGCAGCGCGCGGGCGGCGAGGCGGTCGGTCGCGATGGGCTTCTCCGACCACACGTTCTTGCCCGCGGCGATCGCCGCCGCGCTCACCTCGGCGTGGACCGCCGGGATGGTGAGGTTCACGACGATCTCGACATCGGGGTGGGCGAGCACGTCCGCGCTCGAGCCCGACGCGGGCACGCCGTGCTTCGCGGCCTGCGCTGCGGCGCGTTCGGCGTCGATGTCGCCGAGGATCACGACGCGCACGTCGGGGAAGCTCGAGAGGTTCTCGAGGTAGGTGTTGCTGATCATGCCGGTGCCGATGAAGCCGACGCCGACGGGTCCCGTCCCGGCCATCAGCGGATCCCCCGTCCGGCGAGGTAGCGGACGCCCGCGTCGATGCCGGCGAAGATGTCGCCGTCGTAGACGTCGAACTCGAGCACCGCGTAGTCGAGGCTCTGGGCGGCATCCAGCACCGCGTCCAACGGGACATCGCCGTCCCCGGCCGGCACCTGCCCCTGCGGCGCCGTGGCCGGGTCGGCGGTCGAGCCGTCCTTGACGTGGACGGCGACGAGGCGCGAGCCGAGCCGGTCGGCGAGAGCGGCCGCATCCTGGCCGCCGATGGCCGCCCAGTAGGCGTCGAGCTCGAGGACCACCGCATCGTCGAGGTGCGCGACCAGCACCTCGTAGCCGGTGACGCCGTCGAAGCTGTGCGCGAACTCGTGCGCGTGGTTGTGGTACCCGACGCGCAGGCCGTACGCGGCGGCCTCCACCGCCGCGGCGTTCAGCAGGTCGGCCGTGCGCGCGATCTCGTCACGGTCGGCCCAGCGCGCGGGCGGGACGAACGGGTCGATGACGACCTGCAGGCCGAGCTCCGCGGCGGCGGCGAACGTCTGCTCGCGCGTGGGAGCGGCGGCTCCCGACCCGAGCTGGTCGGACAGGAAGCCCGCGTGGCCCGTCGGCGCCGCGAGACCGGCGCCCTGCAGCGCGGCGGCCAGCTCGGGCACGCGGCGGACGAAGTCGAACGTCTCGACGTTGCGCAAGCCGAGTGCGGCGAGCCGGGCGAGGGTCGCCGCCGGATCGGCCGCGAGCGCGTCGCGGACCGAGTACAGCTGCACGGACATCAGGGGGGTGGACACCATTGCTCCTCGTTCACGTCGATGCGATGACGACAGGAGGCTAACACAGAAACAGACATAGCTGTCGGTTTTTGTTCCTCGAGACGGTAGGGTCGACGCCATGCCGAACTATCCGAAGGGCGAGCGGCGGCGCGCGCAGATCGTGCACGCCGCGTTCCAGGCGTTCGGCACGGTCGGGTACTGGAGCGCGAGCATGGTCCAGATCGCGGCGGACTGCGGGGTGTCGCGCGCGGGGCTCCTCCACCACTTCCCCACCAAGGAGGCGCTCCTCGAGGAGGTGCTCAAGGAGCGCGACCGCCTCGACTACGAGCAGTTCTTCCAGGGCGGCACTTCCGACGACGGCCTCGACTACCTCGCCCGCACCGTGCGCCTCGTCGAGCACAACGCCGCGAACCCGGGCATCGTGAGCCTGTTCGCGGTGCTGTCGACCGAGGCATCCGACCCCGCCCACCCGGCGCACGCATACTTCCGCGAGCGCTACGAACGCTCACGCGGCTGGATGCGGCGGGCCGTGCACGACCTCGCGGCGCGCGGCCTCCTGCGTCCGCACGTCGAGCCCGACGGCCTCGAGATCGACCTCTTCGCACTCATCGACGGGCTGCAGGTGCAGTGGCTGCTGCAGCCCGAGCGCGTCGACATGCCGGCGCGGCTGCGCGCGCGGCTGCGCGACATCCTCACCGTCGAGGTGCCGTAGCGCCGTGCCGTAGCCCCCGTCAGCCGCCCGCGCGGGGGTTCAGGTCGGGGTGGAGCACGGTCACCAGCGAGTACGCGTCGCCGTCGGGGTCGGGGCCGCGCTCCTTGAACTCCGTGACGAGCGCGTACAGCCGCTCCTCGAGTTCCTCCTTGTGCGCGGCGTTGAGCCGGAGGCCCAGCCAGGACATCTGCACGGCCTCCGGATCGACGCCTCGCAGCTGCTGACGCACGGTCTCCATCAGCACGGAGGTCTGGTCGGGAACATACGTCCCCCACGACAGGCCGGTGGCGCGGTACGGCACCTCGCGCGCGCCCTGCGCACCCACCCGCTCCTCCTCTGCGACGAGGAATCCCGTCTGCACGAGCGTGCGGACGTGGTGCAGCATCGTGCCGGGGTTCACGCCGAGGAGCTCCGCGAGCTCCTTGTTGGTGCGTGCGTCGAACGCGCAGAGCCGCAGCACCCGCAGCCGCGTCGGCGAGCTCAGCGCACGCCCGCGCGCGAGGTCACGGGCATCCTCCTCGGCGTCGGCGACGGGCACCGGCGCGGCGTTCTCGGCGGGGCTCATGACGACATCGTAGCGAGTGATTGACATTCCTCAATCGGTGGGTCGAGACTGATTGACATGTCTCAATCGGATGCCTCTCCCGCCGACCGCCCGCTTGGCGGGCAGCCGCACACCGCGGCCGCCGCGGAGGTCACCGACGCCGCCGTCGCGGAGGCGCGGGTCGAGGCATCCCTCCCCGTCTCCCCCGGCGACGCCGCCGAGGCGACCGAGGCGGACCGCACTCCCGAGGCGACCCCGCCGGCGCCCAAGGGGTCGCTGTGGCACGACCGCAACTTCCTGACGATGTGGTCGGGGCAGGCTCTGAGCCAGTTCGGCGAGCAGATCTCGATGCTCGCGATCCCGGTCCTCGCGGTCGTGCTCCTGAACGCGAACGAGTTCGAGGTCGGGGTGCTCAACGCGGCATCCGTCGCGGCGTTCCTCGTCGTGGGACTGCCGGCCGGCGCGTGGATCGACCGGATGCGCAAGCGCCACGTCATGATCTGGGCCGACCTCGTGCGCGCCCTCGCCCTGGGGACGATTCCGCTCCTGTGGGAGCTCGGCGTGCTCCAGATCTGGCACCTCTACGCGGTGTCGCTCGTGATCGGCGTCGCGACGGTCTTCTTCGACGTGTCGTACCAGAGCATCATCCCGTCGCTCGTGCGCACGGGGCAGATCGCCGAGGCGAACGGGAAGCTGGAGTCGACGTCGCAGCTCGCGCACCTGGTCGGGCCGGCCTTCGCGGGCTGGCTCATCGGCATCCTCACCGCCCCCGTCGCGATGATCGTGACGGGGCTCACCTACCTCACGTCGTTCACGGCACTGCTGCTGACGCGCGACCACGAGCAGCGCCGCGCCCCCGAGGACCGAGCGCCGCTGCGCACCGAGATCGCCGAGGGGCTGCGGTGGGTGTTCGGGAACCCGCTCCTGCGCCGCATCGTCGGCACGACCGCGACGTCGAACGTCTTCAGCACCATCACCTACACGATGCTCCCGCTGTTCCTGCTGCGGGACCTCGGCTTCACGCCCGTCGGGTTGGGAACCGTCATGTCGCTGGGTGCCATCGGGGGACTGCTCGGCGCGATGGCCACGCCGCACATCGTGAAGGTCATCGGCGAGGCGCGGGCGATCCCGGTGAGCGCCATCGCGTTCAGCGTCATCTCGCTGTTCCTCCCGGTGGCCGCGATGATCCCCGCGTTCGCCTTCCCGCTGCTCGTCGTACAGGGGTTCGTGATGAGCTTCACGGTCCTGCTCTACAACATCACCCAGGTGACGTTCCGGCAGCGGATCACCCCGGCCCGCCTGCTCGGCCGCATGAACGCGTCCATCCGGTTCGTCGTGTGGGGGGTCATGCCGCTGGCGGCCCTCGCGGCCGGCGGGCTCGGCACATGGCTCGGCGTCGTCCCGACGCTCTGGATCGCGGCGGTGGGCTCGCTGTTCTCCGCCGTCTTCGTGGTCTTCGGGCCGTTCTGGGCCATCCGCGACCTCCCGGACGCCGCGGAGGCCGCGGAGGCGTGACCCGGGCGGTGCGCGCGCGGCTTTGGGGCGCGTCCCCCCGGCCGCTCAGCCCCGGACGGAAAGAGAGCCGAAGGCATCCTCCGTCGCGCCGGCGAGGGTGTCCGCGTCGATGCCGGCGGGGCAGTCGACGAAGGCGTAGTCCACCCAGCTCGTCTCGGCGAACGCGCGCACGATGAGGAAGCTCTGCCACTTCTCACCCGTGTCGCTGAACTCGTACGCGATGTGCGACTGCAGGAACTCCATGCGGCCCTTGCCGTCGTTGACGTCGAGCCACACGGAGGACTGGTCGGTCGGCGTGACGGCCTTGAGAGCCGTGTTGTCGCGCATCCCGGCCACGTACGCGTCCACTGCCGCACGGGTCGCTGCGCCGTCGGTCGCGGTCGCCGTCGACGAGAAGTCCTCGCCGGCAGGGACGACGAGGTAGCACAAGGTGTCCCCGTCGGTGAAGTACTGCTCGGACGGATCCTCGGAGTCGTCCTCCCAGCCGTCAGCGACCGTCGCGTGGAACTGCGGAGCGGTTCTCACCGTCACATCGCGGTCCAGGGGGAGATCGCCCACGAGGTGACCGAGCGGGACCTCCTCCGGCGCGGCGGGCATCGGCTTCGGGTCGGGGGCGGCCCGAGCGACCGCGGTCCCGAGCGCGGCGCCGACCCGGTACCCCGCGAAGGACCCGCCGACGCCGAACACGATCATGGCGAGCAGTCCGGCGCCGATCCCGATCCATGCCCCGACGGACATGCGGTCGCGCAGAGGCTGATCCGTCGACGGCGTCGGTGCACTCACGGTCTCATCCTCTCGCCGCCGCATCGCACGGCCGCAGCCCATTCTGGAGCCCGAGGGACTCCGCGCGCCAGCCCGGATCCGGCCCGACCCAGCTCAGATCACGCCGTCGGAGAGGGTCGTCGGGTTGCCGAAGCGGTGGTTCGTGATCGACACCGCCTGCTCGCGCAGGAACGGCAGCAGCTCGACGCGCCCGGCACCCGTGGGTGCATGGTCCCACACGGCGACGTCGGGGGAGCCGTCGGTCGCCGCGCACACGGCGGCGCGGTCGCCGCCCACCAGCCGCACGCGGGACGGACGCGCCGACGGACGCTGCAGCCCGGCCAGCCACGCGGCATCCGACTCCGTCGTGACGGCGATCCCGTCGTCCCGCGCGCCCGCGACCACGGCAGCGGGGAGGTCGAACCCGGTCGAGACGGTGCACGGCGAACCGCTGCGGAGCGCGGCGGCCAGCACGCGGAGCGCGTCGGCGAGATCGGCGTCCTGCGCGATCCGGATCTCGACCTCGACCGGGCGGTAGCGGAACACGTTGCGTTCCACCCCGAGCCCCGACACGTCGACCGCGACCCCGAACTCGTCCTGCCACGCCCGCTCGTCGGATGCCGCCGCCGCGGTCAGCCGCGCGAAGGCGACGTCGTCGAGCACCGCGCGGGCGGCGCCGAGGAGGCGCGCGGCCGGACCGCCGAGCGCACGCGGGCCCGCGTCGACAGCCGCGGCATCCGGCACCGCTGCCGCGGCCGGCACCCACGTGCCCAGCCCATACAGGTAGTTCGGGCCGCCCGCCTTGGCACCGGCACCGACCGCCGAGCGCTTCCATCCGCCGAAGGGCTGGCGCTGGACGATGGCGCCCGTGGTGCCGCGGTTCACGTAGAGGTTGCCGGCCTCGACCCGGTCGAGCCACTGGGCGACCTCTGCGGAATCGAGCGAGTGCAGTCCTGCGGTGAGGCCGTAGTCGACGGCGTTCTGCAGCCGCAGCGCCTCATCGAGGTCCGCCGCACGCATGATGCCGAGCACGGGCCCGAAGTACTCGGTGAGGTGGAACGGGGACCCCGGGCGCACGCCCGTCTTGATGCCCGGCGACCACAGCATCCCGCTGCCGTCGAGCTGCTTCGGCTCGACGAGCCACGACTCGCCCTCCTCCAGGCGGGTGAGGGCGTCGAGGAGCTTGCCGCTCGCGGGCTCGATGATCGGGCCGATCTGGGTGCTCGGATCGGCGGGGTACCCGACGCGCATCGAGGTCGCGGCATCCACGAGCTGGCGCTCGAACCGCTCCGAAGCGGCCACGGAGCCGACGAGGATCGCGAGCGACGCCGCCGAGCACTTCTGGCCGGCGTGCCCGAACGCGCTCTTCACCACGTCGGATGCGGCGAGGTCGAGGTCGGCCGACGGGGTGACCACGATCGCGTTCTTGCCGCTCGTCTCGGCGAGGAGCGGCAGGTCCGGGCGGAACGAGCGGAACAGCTGCGCGGTCTCGTACGCGCCGGTGAGGATGACGCGGTCGACGGCCGGATGCGACACGAGCCGCGTGCCGAGGTCGCGCTCGGCCACGTCGACGAGGGCGAGGAGGTCGCGCGGCACGCCGGCCTCCCACAGCGCCTCGACCATGACGGCGCCGCACCGCTGCGAGAGCTTCGCGGGCTTGATCACGACGCCCGAGCCGGCGGCCAGCGCCGCGAGCACGCCGCCGGCCGGGATCGCGACGGGGAAGTTCCACGGCGGGGTCACCACGGTGACGCGCGACGGCACGAAGACGGCGCCCGCCACGGCGTCCAGATCGCGCGCCCGCTCCGCGTAGTAGTGAGCGAAGTCGATCGCCTCGCTCACCTCGGGGTCGGACTCGGCGATCGTCTTGCGCGCCTCGTGCGCCATGATCTCGACGAGCTCGCCGCGACGGGCTGCGAGCCGCTCCCCCGCACGGTGCAGGACCGCGGCGCGCTCCGCGCCCGACCGCCGGCCCCACTCGGCACCGGCGGCGGCGGCGCCCTCGATGACGGCGTCGAGGGCGGCCGCGTCGGTCACGTGCGCCGCGCGGATGGACGCGAGCCCCAGCTCCGAGGTCGGCACCCGGCTCAGGATGCCGCGGCCCCACGCGCGATTCGCGGCGAGCGCCGGATCGGTGTCGGGGGCGTTGCGGAAGCCGGCGGGAGCGGGCTGGGTGGGCGCGGGCCCGGCGGGAGCGGGCTCGGCCGGCTGGACGGGAGCGGGCGCGGCCGCAGCCGCCTCCTCGGCCGTGCGGTCTTGGGTGCGGTTCGGGCGGGGGGTCGCGGCATCCGCCTCGAGGGCCGCGCGCGAGCGCTCGTACCGCTCGCGCTCGCGCGCGAACAGGTCCGGATCCTGCGCGAGCTCGAAGACGGCGGACATGAAGTTGTCCTGGCTCGCGTTCTCCTCGAGCCGGCGGATCAGGTAGGCGATCGCGACGTCGAACTCGGCGGGGTTCACGACGGGCGTGTAGAGGAGGAGGCGGCCGACGTCGCGGCGCACCGCCTCGGCCTGACCCGTCGCCATCCCGAGCAGCATCTCGAACTCGACGCCGGCGGTGACATCCCGCGCCGTCGCCAGGAGCCACGCGTGCGCGATGTCGAAGAGGTTGTGTCCGGCGACCCCGATCCGCACCGCGGCCAGGCGCTCCGGAGTCAGCGCCCACTCGAGCACGCGCTTGTAGTTCGTGTCGGAGTCCTGCTTCGTCCCGTAGGTCGCGAGCGGCCAGTCGTGGATCGCGGCGTCCACGTGCTCCATCGCCAGGTTCGCGCCCTTCACGACGCGCACCTTGATCGGCGCCCCGCCGGCGGCCCGCCGCACGGTCGCCCACTCCTGCAGCTGCTGCATCGCGCCGAGCGCATCCGGAAGATACGTCTGCAGCACGATCCCGGCCTCGAGCGCCCGGAGCTGCGGCTGGTCGAGCAGTCGCGTGAACACCGCGATCGTCAGGTCGAGGTCGCGGTACTCCTCCATGTCGAGGTTGATGAACTTCGCGCGGCCGGATGCCTCCGCCCGCGCCGCGAGCTCGTAGAGCGGCGTGAGCGTGCCGACGACCTTCTCCACGGCCTCGTCGAACGACCACATCGACAACTGGCTGACCACGCTGGACACCTTGATCGAGACGTAGTCCACGTCGTCGCGGGCGAGGAAGTCGTAGGTGCCCTGGAGGCGCCGACCGGCCTCGTGCTCGCCGAGGACAGCCTCGCCGAGGAGGTTCAGATTCAGGCGGTTGCCGCCCGCGCGGAGCCCCGTGATCGCCGGTCCGAGGCGTGCGGGCGTGGCATCCAGCACCAGGTGGCCGACCATGGAGCGCAGCACCCGTCGCGCGATCGGGATGACGGCCCATGGAGCGACCGGGGCGAGGGCTCCGCCGATCCGGATGGCGGACCGGAGGTACCACGGCAGGAACCGCGGCGTGAGGGGGGTGAGCTCGGCGAGACGGCGGCCCGCGACCCGCAGGTCCTCGGGGCGCATCACCCCGTCGACGAACCCGACCGTGAAGGTGAGGCCGTGGGGATCCTTGAGCACCTCGGCGAGCCGCTGCGCGGCGGGATCGACGCGGTGCGTCGAGCTTTCCTCCAGCCATCGTCGGACGAGGGCGACGACCTCCGCGGTGGGCGGGGCGGTGACGAGGGGGGCGGTCGACATTCCGAGCTCCTGTGCGTAGCGGATCTGCCGCGCCGCGACGGGGCGCGCACCTCCAGCGTCGTCCCCGGGAGTCGTTTCGTCTAGCGAACGTCATCGAGCTGGAACGTTCGGTTTCTTCGAACATTCCCGCTCGATGGGATTTCCGCTCTCCGGCGGGAACAGGAGCGGCGTCCATTCGGTTGCATGGATCGGGCCGACGGTGTCCCGCACCCGCACACCTGAGGAGCCGAAATGTCCCCGATTCTCGACCGCACCGCTGTCACCGACGCGCCAATCCTCGACGTCCTCGCCGAACGCTGGAGCACCCGCATCTTCGATGCCGAGGCGATCCTCGACGAGGCCGCGCTCGCGAGCGCCCTCGAGGCGGCCCGCTGGGCACCGTCCGCGTCGAACACCCAGCCGACGCGCTTCATCGTCGCGCGGCGCGGGACCGACGCGCACGCCGCCGTCTTCGGCGCCTTGATGGGCTTCAACCAGGCGTGGGCGGGCGACGCGTCGGCGCTCGTCGTCGTCCTCGCCGAGACCGAGACCGCGGACGGCACCGCGCAGCCGTGGGCGCTGTACGACGCCGGTCAGGCCGCCGCGCACTTCACCGTCCAGGCTCACGCCGACGGACTGTTCACGCACCAGATGGGCGGGTTCCTGCCCGACGCCGTCCGCGACGCCTTCGAGATCGACGCGCGTCTCCGGCCCCTCACCGTGATCGCGGTGGGCACGCTCGGCGACCCCGAGCGGGCACCCGAGGCGCTGCGCGAGCGCGAGAACCTTCCGCGCACCCGTCGCCCCGTCGCGGAGACCGTCATCGTCGACGACTGAGTGCTGCTGGCGGGCCCGGCCCGGCGATCGCGCGCGGGCGAGCGAGCGAGCGAGCGCGGCCGAAACGGTACCGGCTCGGTCGCCGACCGGGGTGCGCGTCGGAAAAGCAGGCCGAACCGGCCTCGGCCGACGGTCCCGAGTCATCCCGAGTCGATTCAGCCTGCTTTTCCGACGGACGCGCCGTCCGACTCAGTCGTCGAGCAGCTCGGCCTCGATCACGTCGTCGTCCGCGCCGGCCTCGGCCTCGGGCGCCGCGGCCGGGCCGTCGCTGGTCAGCACGAGCGACGAGCCGTCGGCCGCGACGTCCACCCGCACGACGTCGCCGTCGTGAACGTGGCCCCCGAGGATCGCCATCGCGAGGCGGTCCTGGATCTCGGACTGCATCAGCCGCCGCAGCGGCCGCGCGCCGAAGATGGGGTCGTACCCGCGTTCGGCGAGCCACGCCCGCGCATCGGGGGTGACCGCCAGCGACAGCCGCCGCTCGTGCAGACGGCGCTGCAGCTGGTCGACGGCGAGCTCGACGATCTGGGCCAGGTCGTCCTGGCTCAGCGCCTGGAACATCACGATGTCGTCGAGGCGGTTGATGAACTCCGGCTTGAACGCCTGCCGCACCAGCGCCATGACCTGCTCGCGCTTCTGCTCGAGCGACAGGGTCGGGTCGATCAGGATGGGCGAGCCGAGGTTCGACGTCAGGACCAGGATGACGTTGGTGAAGTCGACGGTGCGACCCTGACCGTCGGTCAGCCGGCCGTCGTCGAGCACCTGCAGCAGCACGTCGAAGACCTCGGGGTGCGCCTTCTCGATCTCGTCGAGCAGCACGACGCTGTAGGGGCGGCGCCGCACGGCCTCGGTGAGCTGCCCGCCCTGCTCGTACCCGATGTATCCGGGAGGGGCGCCGACGAGCCGCGAGACGGTGTGCTTCTCGCCGTACTCCGACATGTCGATGCGCACCATGGCGTGCTCGTCGTCGAAGAGGAACTCCGCGAGGGCCTTGGCGAGCTCCGTCTTCCCGACGCCGGTGGGGCCGAGGAACAGGAACGAGCCCGTGGGGCGACCCGGGTCGCTGATGCCCGCGCGGGAGCGGCGCACCGCATCCGACACGGCCTTGACCGCCTCCTTCTGACCGATCAGGCGCTTGCCGAGCTCGGACTCGAGGTGCAGCAGCTTCTCGGTCTCGCCCTGCAGGAGGCGGCCGACGGGGATGCCGGTCCATGCCGCGATGACGGAGGCGATGTCCTCGTCGGTGACCTGGTCGCCGACCATCCGATCCTCGGAGTTCTCGGCGCGCTCGGCCTCCACGAGCTGGCTCTCCAGCTTCGGGATCTCCGCGTACAGCAGCCGCGACGCCTTCTCGAGGTTGCCCTCGCGCTGGGCGCGCTCGGCCTCGATGCGGGCGGCGTCGAGCTTGGTCTTCAGGTCGCCGACACGGTTCAGGGTGGCGCGCTCCTGCTCCCACCGGGCCTGGAGGTCGCGCAGGCGCTCCTCTTCGCCGTGCAGGTCGGCGCGCAGCGCCTCGAGCCGCTCCTTGGATGCGGCATCCTTCTCCTTCTTCAGCGCGAGCTCTTCCAGCTTGAGCCGGTCGACGTGGCGGCGGAGCTCATCGATCTCGAGGGGTGCGGAGTCGATCTCCATCCGCAGCCGCGAGGCGGCCTCGTCGATGAGATCGATGGCCTTGTCTGGCAGCTGCCGGCTGGGGATGTATCGGTTCGACAGCGCTGCCGCGGCCACGAGCGCGCCGTCGGCGATGGCGACCTTGTGGTGCGCCTCGTAGCGCTCCTTGAGTCCGCGCAGGATCGCGACGGTGTCCTCGACCGAGGGCTCGCCGACGTAGACCTGCTGGAAGCGGCGCTCGAGCGCAGCATCCTTCTCGATGAATTCGCGGTACTCGTTGAGCGTGGTCGCACCGATGAGACGGAGCTCGCCGCGCGCGAGCATCGGCTTGAGCATGTTGGATGCCGCGACCGATCCCTCGCCGCCGCCGGCGCCCATGAGGACGTGCAGCTCGTCGATGAAGGTGATGATGCGGCCGTCTGACTCGGTGATCTCCTTGAGGACGCTCTTGAGGCGCTCCTCGAACTGGCCGCGGTACATCGCGCCGGCGACCAGGGCGGAGATGTCGAGGGTGACGAGCTCCTTGTCCTTGAGCGACTCGGCGACGTCCCCCGCGACGATGCGCTGAGCCAGTCCCTCGACGACGGCGGTCTTGCCCACGCCGGGCTCGCCGATCAGGACGGGGTTGTTCTTCGTGCGCCGGGTCAGCACCTGGCTGACGCGGCGGATCTCGCTGTCGCGACCGATGACGGGGTCGAGCTTGCCCTGTCGTGCGCGGTCGGTGAGGTTGATGCCGAACTGCTCGAGGGGGCTCTGGGACTCCTCCTGTCCGGGCTGCTGCGTGGCGTTCATTCGTTCTCCTGAAATCCGTGGGACTCAAAACTTGAGTCGGTGTGGCTCAAGTTTACCAGGAGGGCCCCCGCAGGGCAATGCCCGCGCCCCCACCCCCCGCCCCCACCCCTCGCCCCTCGCCGCTCCCCCACACCGTTTACGGACGGAACACGCCGCGCGAGCCGACGTTCGCGCGGCGTGTCGCGTCCGTAAACGGATTGGGCGGGAGCCCGGCGGAGCCTGCGGCGGTGGCGGGTCAGGCGGCGGAGACCGCGGATGCCGCGACATCCGTGTCACGGCAGGAGAACCGCGCGCGGTACGCGGTCGGCGTCGTGCCGAGGGTCCGCGAGAAGTTCTGGCGGAGGACCGCCGCCGAGCCGAACCCGCACTCGTACGCGATGCGGTCGAGGCCGAGCTCGGTCTGCTCCAGCAGCCGCTGCGCGTGGATGAGCCGCTGCCGCCCGAGCCACGCCGCCGGCGTGGTGCCGTGATCGGCCTTGAAGCGGCGGGCGAACGTGCGGGGAGACATGTGCGCCTTGGCCGCCAGCTGCTCGACCGTGAGGTCTTCGCGCAGGTTCTGCATCATCCAGTCGGTCACCGGGGCGAGCGAGAGGGACGACACCTGCGGGAGCGGGTTGGCGATGAACTGCGCCTGGCCGCCCTCGCGCTGCGGGGGCACGACCATGCGACGGGCGATCTTGTTCGCCATCTCGGCGCCGAGCTCCTGCCGGAGCAGGTGCAACGAGGCGTCGAGCCCGGCGGCGGTGCCCGCGCTCGTGATGATGCGCCCGTCCTGCACGTACAGGACGTCGGGATCGACGTCGATCAGCGGGTACATGGACTGCATGACGTCCGCGTACATCCAGTGCGTCGTCGCCCGCCGCCCGTCGAGCACACCCGAGCCGGCCAGCACGAACGAGCCGCTGCACACGCTGAGCAGCCACGCCCCCCGGGCATCCGCGCGGCGCACGATCTCGGCGACGCGCGGGTCGATGCGCCCCCAGCTCCGCTTCGGGATGGGCGTCAGCACGACGAGATCCGCCTCGTCGGCGAAGGCGAGGTCGGCGTCGACGTTGATCGAGAAGCCGAGGTTGCTGGTGATCGCGCCGGGTTCCGGGGCGACGATGCGGAAGTCGAAGGGCGGGATGCCGTCGTCCGACCGGTCGAGACCGAACGCCTCGCACGCGAGCCCGAACTCGAACGGGGCGAACCCCTCCTGCACGACGACGGCGACGGTCTTCACGCGGTTCTCCTCGGATGGCACTAATCCTGCGATGCGTGTCCATCCTGCCACTCGTGGCTCGATCTACACAAGCGTAGCTTTTCTGCCATGTTCATGTTGATCGTTCTCGCGGCCCTCTCCGTCCTCGCGATCGGCTGGACCGTGGTCGCCCTCGTGCGCGACGGCTACCGTCCGGGCCGCACCGACTGGTCCCGCCTTCCCGACGCCCGCCCCTGATCCCCCACTCCTCATCCGATTACGGACGGAACACGCCGCGTGCTCACCTCGAGACGCGGCGTGTGTCGTCCGTAAACGGGCGAGCGCGGACGAGCGGACTCAGGGCGCGAGCACGCGCGCGTAGACGTCGAGCATCGCGGCGGTGCGGGAGGACTGGCGGAAGCTCTCCGCGATGCCCGGATCCGGTTCCGGCGCGCGGCCGGCGTCGATGTCCGCGACGGCGGCGCGCAGCGTCGCGGCGAGCGCGGCGGTCGAGGCATCCGCGACCGGCCAGTGGCCCGACCCGAGTTCCGCCCCGATGTCGGGGTCGCTCACGATCGACGGGGTGCCGAGGGATGCCGCCTCGAACACGGTCATCCCCTGCGTCTCGAAGCCGATCGAGGTCTGCACGACCGCATCGGCGGCGGCGATCCGACGCAGCGTCTCGGCGTGCGAGAGCCGCCCGCCGAAGGTGACGGATGCCGCGGGGCGGCGCCGCTCGACGAGCCTGGCCGCCGCCCGGCGTTGCCCTCCGCCGCCGAGCACGTCGACGTCGGCGGCGACACCCGACTCCGCCACCGCGTCGAGGAACGGCAGCAGCCGCTTCTCCGGACTCATCCGCCCGAGCCAGATCAGTCGCGCCGGTCCGGGCACGCGCTCCGTACGGGCCGCGATCGCCGCGTCGAGCAGGTCGTCGTCCATGCCGTTCCAGATCACGTCGACGCCGGCGGAACGCCGACCGGGCACGACTCCGTGGGCGTCCAGGCGCTGCGCGAAGTGCGACGACGGTGAGGTGACCGCGTCCGCCCGGGCCGCGAAGCCGCGCAGGTAGGCCCACCCGTCGTGGCCGCGGCGCTCACCTGGGATCGCCCGCAGCATCCGCCGCTGCCATGCGTTGAGGACCCGCAGGACGAGACCCGGGAACGGCGTCGTCGCCGCGATCCCGACGTCGACGCGGTTGTGCATCGTGTGCACGACCGGGAGCCCGTGACGCGCGGCGAACCGGTGGCCCATCAGCGCGCCCCAGAAGTCGGCCTGCACGTGCACCACGTCGACCGGCGGGCGAGCCGCGAGCGCCTGGTCGATGAACCGGTCGGTGCGCCGGCCCGGCCACGTGAAGGAGTACTCGCGGTCGAACGTGATCGGCACGGAGGGGGTGTCGACGTACGCGTCGGAGCGCTCGTACTCCCGGGCCCGGGGCCCGTGCATGCGCGGCGCCACCACCGTCACCGTGTGGCCGGCGCGCTCCAGGAAGCGACGCTGCAGTCGCATCGACACCTGCGCGCCGCCGAGGGACTCGAGGTGCTGGTCGGCGAAGAACACGACGTGCACGGGTGGCTACTCCGGGAGGGGCTCGCCGCGGTACAGCGCCTCGAAGGTCGAGAGCGTGCGATGGATGTCGTGCACGGTCACCCCGTCCAGGGATGCGCGCTGCATGCGCAGCCGCTCCTCGGGTGATGCGGTCAGCACCGCGGTGAGCTTCTCGGCCATCTCGTCGACGTTCCCCGGCTCGAACAGGTACCCGTTCTCGCCGTCGTGGACCAGGTGCGGCAGCGCGACGGCGTTCGCCGCGACGATCGGCAGTCCGGACGCCATCGCCTCCAGCGTCGCGATGGACTGGAGCTCGGCGATCGATGCGATTGCGAAGACGCTCGCGCGCGACAGCAGGGACCGCAGCTCCTCGTCGGAGGTGTGCCCGTGGAACGTCACGCGCTCGCCGAGGCCGAGCTGCCCGACGAGCTGGTCGAGGTTGCGCCGCTGATCGCCGCTGCCGACGATGTCGACGTGCACGTCGAGGGCGGGGTCGAGCTTTGCGACGGCCCGCAGCATCACGTCGATGTGCTTCTCGGTGGTGAGGCGGCCGACGAACACGATGCGGTTGCCGTCGGGCGGCGTGAAGTCGGGCGTGTAGTTGGACTTGTCGATGCCGCAGCTCACCGGGATGACGCCGTGGAGGTCGATCGTCGACTCGAGGAAGTCGGCCGCCTTCCGCGTCGGCGTGGTCACCGCCCGCGCCATCTTGAGGGTTCGTTCGGCGTCTGCCCACGCGAGCTTCACGAACACCTTGTCGAGGAACGGCGGCAGCGTCGTGAAGTCGAGGATGTTCTCGGCCATCACGTGGTTGGTCGCAACGATCGGGATGCCGCGCTTGCGCGCCTCGCGGGCGAGGCCTCGGCCGATGACGATGTGGGACTGGATGTGCACGACATCGGGCTTCACGTCGTCCAGCACGCGGCGGGCATAGCGCTTCGCCATCCAGGGCAGCACGAAGGTCAGCCAGTCGTGCGGCGGCCAGCGCCATGACGGCAGCCGGTGGACGGTCATCTGCTCGCCCTCGATCTCCTCGACGAACGTGCCGTGGTTGCGATGGCCGGCGCTCGGCGCCATCACGTGCACGTCGTGCCCACGGGCGACGAGCCCCGCGGCCAGGCGTTCGGCGAAGCGGGCCGCGCCGTTCACGTGGGGGGTGAACGTGTCGGCGCCGATCAGCACCGTGAGCGGGCGGCTCTGGGCGTCATCCGGATGCCGCGCCGGATCGGTCTGCGGAATGTCGGGGGTCTCGGGGGAAGTCACGGTGGCGGTGGCTGCCTCTCTGTGCGGCGTTGCGCGGGGTCGGCGCGCGCCGTTCCTCAACTGTACCCGAGGGCTTCCCGCATCCGCTGGATCAGCGAGCCGCCGGGCCGCTCTGCTCGAAGCGCAGACGCGCGACGACCTCCTGGTCGCTCCAGTCCGGGTGGTCGCGCGCGATGTCCGCCAGCATCCGCCTCTCCGACGGATGTCGCGCATCCCAGTACCGGCGCCCCCGCCCGTCTTTCCCCAGCATCTCTTCCCTCTCCGCGCGCCCGATCCGGACCGTCGTGCCCGTCGTGCGGCCTGCGTGCCATGTCACGCCCCCTGGTGATGACGCGGGATGGGCGCGTTTATGACGCGGAATCCCGGATGCGCGTGCGTGCGCGCCGTCTCACGAACCCGTGACGGTGTGGATCCCGCGGTCGGCGACGCGGTAGACGCGATCGGTGAGGTCGCTCACGTCGGCGCGACTGTGGCTCGTGAACAGGATCGTGACGCCGCGCGCCTGCTCCTCGCGAAGAACCGCCTTCACCCGCTCGGTGCTCTCCTCGTCGAGGGCGTTGAAGGGCTCATCGAGGAGGAGGACGTCCGGACTCTCCATGAGCGCTTGCGCGAGCGACAGCTTCTGCTTCATGCCGAGCGAATAGTGCCGCACCGTCTGGCGGGTGTCGGGGTCGAGCCCGACGCGTTCCATTGCGCGGCGGATCTCCGGCATCCCGATGCGGCGACGGATGCGAGCCAGATCGAGGAGGTTCTCGATGCCCGACCGACCGGGGAGATAGGCAGGCCCGTCGATGGTGATCCCGAACTTGTCCGGGAAGGTGCGGCGCGGCGACAGATACGCCGGATCCACCCAGACCTCGCCACTGTCGGGGGTCATGAATCCGCAGATCAGCCTCAGGAGCACGGACTTGCCCGAGCCGTTGTGCCCGGTGAGCGCATAGGTGGCCGCGCGCTCGATGCGCATCGACGCATCGGCATAGAGGCGGAAGCCGCCGAGTCTCACGGTGATGTCGCGGACGTCGATCACGGTGTCGGTCATGAGGGTACGGCTCCTTGCGCGAGGAAGAGCGAACGTGACGCCCTCCGGATCTGGGATGAGAAGACGGCGATCGTGAACAGGACGACGGTGCCCGCCACGAGCACCGTCGTGCTGAGCAGCACTTCGGGTCCGCCACCCGGGAGGACCGATCCGGTGGCGGACCGCTGGATGGGGATCGGCGACCATGCAGGGATTGGCAGCAGCGCGAGCGCGGCGAGCACTCCGATCGTCACGAGACCGGCCGGCGGGGCGTCCACGATGAGCATCGCCGCGGTGAGGCACGCGACGTAGAACATGATCTGGAGGAACTGCGTCACGGTCAGGACCAACAGCAGCAGCCCACCGGCCTCGGACGGCGGCGGGGAGAAGTCGCGCCCGCCCGCGATCACGTACGCTCCGACCGTGGACAGCAGCACCGTCACCACGAAGACCAGCGCCAGCCTGGCCTCCCTTGCGACGATCGCCAGGATCTGGCGTCGGCGGCTGCCATAGCGGATGAGCGTGAGCGAAGCCCGCGCGCCGAGCACGCCCTCGAGTCGGAACAGGGCGAGGAAGGCGTACCCGACCACCAGGACGAGCTCGATGAGCACCTGCAACGGAGTGCCGCTGGCTCCCGCGAAGACCGTCACGGCGTGCGTGAACACGTCGACCGACGCCGTTCCCAGACTGTAGGTCGCGAACAGGATGACGACGAACGCGCCGACGCACGGCGCGAGCCACTCCGGTTGTTCGAGAGGGCGCTGCCGAGCAGACCGGTCCGCGGCGACGGCCGACAGGACGAGCGCCGCGAACACAAGGACATACGTCGTGCAGACCGGCACGATCAGGTCGGGGTGGCGGACGAGCTGCCCGATCGTCGTGTATGCCTCGACCCCCGCGAGCGGGCCGAACGGGATGGCCCCGTTCACGGACAGTGCGCCCCAGACCCAGATCACGATTCCGGCGGTGACGGCGGCGCTGTATGAGAACGTCATCGCGAGCACTTCGACGGCGAGCCGCACCGCGATCAGGAAGCACGAGAGGAGCGCGATCTGGGCGACCGGGGAGAGCAGCAGCGGCACGCCGGCCGCCATCAGTCTGGCGGCGGTGTCCAGACCTCGACCGGGCGCCTCGAGTCCGATCACGCCTGCCACAGCTGAGGTGACGACGACCACGAGCGCGGCTGCGACGAGCATACGCGCAGACGCGGCGGCGACGCCTCGCAACAAAGCCCGATACGTGCCGACGCGAACCAACCGCGGACCCCGCCGGGTGACACGCGTGTCGAGGAGAGCGTATGCGAGCCACAGCGTGATCACGACGAAGGCGATGAACTGGGAACTCGTCGAACCGGCGATCAGTCCCCCGAAAGCCGCGTGGACGGTGTCCGTCGCGAAGGCCGCGGAGGCGTCCCACGTCGCGTAGCCGAAACTGGCGCCAGCGAGTAAGAGGAGGACAGCGGCCCGCCACGCCACGCGAAGGGTCACGCGAGCCTCGGATTCGTGGGGGCGCGACGGATCACGTAGACGGCGAACGCTGCGACGAACATGAGGAGGACCAGGTTCGGCGCTGCGGCGAACAGTGGATCGGTCCCGATCAATCCCATCGGGAACGTGGAGAAGCGGAACGAGAGCTGGGGGACGCCGGCGAGCGCGAAGATCAGCTCGCTCGCGATGTAGAGCAGGAACGGCGAAGCGAGCGCGAGGATCCGGCTCGAGATCGTGACGAGCAGACACACCGCGAGCGCCGCATACGCGGCAGCGGCGAGCGCCACCCACAGCGAATACGCGATCCCGAAGAACAGCTCGCCCTGGCGAAGGAACGTTCCGAATGCGAAATCGGTGTAACTGGCCGCGGTGGCCTCCGCTGCCGACAAGTCCGACTCGAGACTCGGATCGCCCACGGCCGGCCACACGAGGTACGCCACGACGAACGCGGTCAGCGTCTGGAAGAAGAAGAGGGCTGCCGCACCACCGGCTGAAGACGCCAGCCGTCGTCCGAAGTAGGTGCGGACTCCGATACGGGCGCGGGTGTTGGCGACGTGCCGCGCGACGAGCGCCTGGTAGAAGCCGAGACACGTCACGAGAACAATGAGGAGCGGGAACACAAGGGTCTCGATCGAGTTCATCATCTCGCCGAAGACGCCGAAATGACCGGGGAAGCTGGTCGTCGGAGCCATGTCGATCACTCGCCAGACGGGCAAAACGATCACGGCGATCACGATGAGCACGACGGCGGTGCGCCGCGTGCCCGGTGACTTCATGACGGTGTCCCGCCTTTCGATGAGGTGGGCGGCACCCGATGCGCCGTGCCCTCGGCCTGCCAAGCTACGGACCGCACGTCGGCTTCGGAACGCCGACCGGTCAAAACCACCAGAAGTGGGGGTTCCGGTCTTTGCACATCCACCAGAACGTGGGGTTGCGAAGGGTCGGCGACTCCATCGCGGGCGGCAGGTGGGCATGGGCGCCCGCGCAAGGGGGTCCCTCGGGTCGGAGGCGGGGAGTATCCTCCCGCGCATGGACGGATATGTGGCACGGGCCGAGCGCGACGTCGCGGCGCCCGCGGAGGAGATCTGGGGGCTGCTGACGGCCGAGGCATCCCGCGTGTATTTCGGCGCGCAGGTCGAGTCGGACTGGCAGGTCGGCAGTCCGGTGGTCTGGCGCGGGGAGTGGGAGGGCAAGCCCTTCGAAGACCGGGGCCGGGTCGTCGAGGCCGACCCGCCGTCGCGGCTGGTCATCACGCACTACAGCCCGCTGTCGGGGGAGGAGGATCGCCCCGAGAACTACCACCGCATGGAGTACCTGCTCTCGGAGGCGGGCGGCGGCACCCACGTCGTGCTCGAGCAGGATGGCAATCCCACGCAGGATGCCGCGGACCACGCGGCCGCGAACTGGCAGAAGATGCTCGACGGCCTCGCCGAGATCGCCGAACAGGGCTGACGTCCTCCGGCGCCGCGGGACCTCCGGCCCGTGCGGCGCCGGGGCCGCGCGCCTACGCTGGGGGGATGCCGCGACTGCAGGCCGACGCCCCCGCTGACCGCTGGGTCCCCGTGACGGAATCGCTGGGGTTCCGCGGTCGCCGGCACCGAAAGGCCGCGATCCGGATGCTGCTGAACCAGGCCGGGGCCGCGATGGGGGCGCCCGAGCAGGGCGACGGCGGCGCGCGACGGGGCGGGTTCACGGCATGGGCGATGAGCCAGGCGACGCCCTTCCTCATGCGCCGCGCGGCCGGTCGCGTGCTGGTGTGGGTGTGGAAGGACGACCCCGAACTCCTCGTCGCGATGGCGCAGCTGCAGGAGGCGACGCCGCAGCTGCGGACCGCCCGCGCGATGATGCCGATGGAGTACGACGACACGGAGGAGTTCCGCAACCCCCACCTCGGCGTCGGCGAGCGGCTGCTGATGTCGCTCCCGGAGGACCCTCGCACTCCCCCGTTCGCGACCTACACGTGGGACACGGGCACGTACTTCGTCGTGCTCACGGCGGTGTGCTCGGACCGGCAGCGGTTCGGGATGCTCACCTCTGCGCTCGACGCCCTCGCCCGGTCGCTGCGCATCGTCGAGGACCTCACGGTCGGCGAGCACGAGATCCTCCGGCTCGACCCGAGCTGACCCCCCTGATCTGCACCAACGAAAGGAAGCCACATGGTCGATTTCCGCTATGGGCCCGTCGAGTTCTACCTCGTCGGACTCGAAGGCGACCGCCCCGAACCGGGTGTCGTCGCCGCCCTGGTCAATCTCCTCGACACGGGCATGGTCCGGCTCCTCGACTTCGTCATCCTCTCGAAGGACGACGACGGCGAGGTGACCGTCACCGAGGTCGAGGACGAGGACG
>Ga0209963_1000154_pt1 | contig 232307 bp, 208 predicted proteins | sample ThiBio_1000_biof_2_FD_183957 | JGI IMG/M metagenome (GOLD analysis project Ga0209963, IMG submission 183957) | Wastewater bioreactor microbial communities from Cape Town, South Africa - Thiocy_cont_1000_biof (SPAdes) | ecosystem: Engineered > Bioreactor > Thiocyanate-remediating >... | reverse complement strand
TGCTGCAGCCGACAGAGTGGGATGAGGTGGATCCGTTCGGCGCCACCACCGGCAACAACTCAGGTATCTATCCCGACCTGGCCATGAGCCAGGGCTGGCTGGACTTCCCCGGATCTTCGTCCTATGTTACGATCACCGGCCTGGATGTGAGCAAGCTGTATGACATCACGGTCTTCGCATCCTGTACGGACGCTCCAACCGGCAACGCCAGCGGCAGGTACACCATCAACGGACAGACAGGTATATTGAACGCACATTACAATACGTCCGGAACGCTGACCTTCTTCAATATGGCGCCCGATGCATTTGGTAATGTGAACATAGGCCTGACGACCTACGACTCTTCGAATACATCGTTCGCGATCCTGGGTAATCTCGCTATCAAGGGGCATACAGCCACATCTGCGAAGCGTAACACACCGCCGGTCGCCAGCGCCGGAGCCGATCAAACTATCACGCTCCCTGTAAACGCCACCGTCCTCAACGGCTCCGCTTCACAGGACAGCGATGGCACGATCAAAAGCTACCACTGGGCCCAGATCAGCGGACCATCCGCCAGCATCCTGAGTACGCCCGACAGCGTCATCACCAATATAGGAAACCTCATGGAAGGCAGCTACAGCTTCGAACTCACTGTCACCGATGACAGCTTGGCCACAGGCAGGGACACGGTCATCGTCACCGTAAAAACAAACCTGCCGCCCATCGCAGCCGCAGGCAGCGATATCACCATTAGGCTCCCAACCAGCTCTGCCGAGCTCAACGGCAGTGGCTCGAGCGATCCGGACGGCACAATTGCATCTTATCGCTGGAACGAAGTCTCGGGTCCCAATACCTATACGATCAACGATTCGACAATACCAAACCCCATCATCAGCGGGCTGATAAAAGGCACCTATGTCATTACGCTGAAGGTAACGGATAACCTCGGAGCCACAAGTGCCGATACTGTCATCGTTACGGTCTATCCGGCACCCAACGTGGCGCCAGTTGCCAATGCCGGTCCTGATCAAACCATCGTTCTCCCCACCAGCTCCGCTACGCTCAACGGCACTGGTTCAATGGACAGTGATGGTACCATCATTAGCTACCACTGGCGCCAGGTCAGCGGACCTTCCACCGGCACCCTGAGTACCCCCGACAGCGTGATCACCAATGTTGGGAGCCTCGTGGAAGGCAGCTACAGCTTCGAGCTCACCGTCACCGACGACAGCCTGGCTGTCGGAAAGGACACGGTAGTGGTCAACGTTAGTGCGGCTGCACGCCAGAGCCAGATAAAGGTCAACGTATATGGAGGTTCCTACCCCGCCGGCTCGGACTGGAATAACTGGAATGTCACCAGCAGCCTGACATCCACCGCCTTCAAATATTCCGATGGCACTGGCTCCGCCGTTACGGCCGTGTTGAGCGGAAGCACGGGCATCTCCGACAATGGCGCCAACTACCCGACCACGATGTGTCCCACGGAAGTAGGCAGGACCACCAGCTATTACTGGGATCCAAGGACCCTGACCATCTCCGGACTGGACAATAATAAGAAATACAGCTTCGAGCTGTATTCAAGCCGGACCAGCGCCTATCAGAATACTTTTACGCTCAATGGCGTCACCATCTACATCAACCCCACCAACAACTACGCCACCAAGGCATCCTGGACCAATATCACCCCCAGCAGCGGGAAGATTGTAGTCAGCCTTTCTGGCAGCTATAACTACCTGAATGGATTTATACTCACGGAAAATACCTCCGGCAGCAGAAGTAACATACCGCCGGTAGCCAACGCCGGAGCCGATCAAACTATCACGCTCCCCGTAAACGCCACCGTTCTCGACGGTTCCGCTTCACAGGACATCGATGGCACGATCAAAAGCTACCACTGGGCCCAGATCAGCGGACCATCCACCAGCACCCTGAGTACGCCCGACAACGTCATCACCAATGTTGGGAGCCTCGTGGAAGGCAGCTACAGCTTCGAGCTCACCGTCACCGACGACAGCCTGGCCGTTGGAAAGGACACGGTAGTGGTCAACGTTAGTGCGGCTGCACGCCAGAGCCAGATAAAGGTCAACGTATATGGAGGTTCCTACCCCGCCGGCTCGGACTGGAATAACTGGAATGTCACCAGCAGCCTGACATCCACCGCCTTCAAATATTCCGATGGCACTGGCTCCGCCGTTACGGCCGTGTTGAGCGGAAGCACGGGCATCTCCGACAATGGCGCCAACTACCCGACCACGATGTGTCCCACGGAAGTAGGCAGGACCACCAGCTATTACTGGGATCCAAGGACCCTGACCATCTCCGGACTGGACAATAATAAGAAATACAGCTTCGAGCTGTATTCAAGCCGGACCAGCGCCTATCAGAATACTTTTACGCTCAATGGCGTCACCATCTACATCAACCCCACCAACAACTACGCCACCAAGGCATCCTGGACCAATATCACCCCCAGCAGCGGGAAGATTGTAGTCAGCCTTTCTGGCAGCTATAACTATCTGAATGGATTTATACTCACGGAAAATACCTCCGGTAATAGCAACACCGTGAATGCGTCCACGGTGGCTGCTTCGGTATCTACACTGGCATCTGCACAGGATTCCGTAGAGCTGACGGTATTCCCCAATCCGTTCAGAGCCGAAGTACAGATACGGGTAAACAATGTCAGCTCAGGCAAGGTCTGGATCACTGTAGTAGACCAGTCCGGCCGGACACTGAAACAGCTCACCTTTACCAAAGGCAGCGGCGCCACGATCCAGATGATCCCTGTACAGGAACTGCCCAGCGGCATCTACTTCTTCCAGGTCCAGATGGCCGGATGGAGAAAGACGATCATGGCAGTGAAGCAGCAATATAAGAATGACTGATCTCTAAGTTTTCACATCACACCCCACAAGGCCGGCTCGTTACGAGCCGGCCTCTTTTTATTTTTTTGGCAAATTGTTGTGAAAGTTTTTGTTAAAAAGATAGAACCTAGAGCCTTTCCAGCCGGGAGAATAACTCCTGCCTCTTGACGCGGGAAATGGGAACATTCTTTCCGTTGGCGAGCACGACCATGCCCCCATCGCCTTTGAGATATTGTCGCACAAACCGCATATTGACAATGAAGCTGTGATGGATCCGAAAGAAATCCGGGTCTACGGATAGTAGCGTTTCGATCTTCTTCAGTGTTTTGGCTACGAAGATCATCTTATCATTCGTGAGATACAGACGGGTGTAGTTGTTTTCCGACTCGCAATACAGAATATCCTGGAGGTCTACGATCATTATCCCATCGACGGTAGGCAGCGCGATACGCTGGGGCGTCCTCTGCTGCAGCGATTGCAGGAGTCTTGTAACCTTCGCCGCAGACAGATGCTGCTGACCAACTTGTACGGCCTTGTCGACAGCCTGGATCAACTCTTCGTTGATCACCGGCTTTAGCAGGTAATCCAGTGCGCTGTGCCGGATGGCCTGGATGGCATATTCATTATAAGCAGTGACAAAAATGACCTTAAAGTCGCTGTCGGGGCAGTTTTTCAGTAACTCGAAGCCATTCATACCCGGCATTTCAATATCCAGGAAGAGGAGGTCCGGCTGATATTGCTGAATAGACTTCAGTGCTGTCCTGGCGTCCGGGCATTGGTCCACCACGGTGATGGCAGGGCAATATTTCGACAGCATGATAAAAAGGCTGTCCCGGCAATGTTTTTCGTCATCGATGATCAATGTATGCATGGGTCTTATAAAGGAGTGTTATTAATATGCTGGTGCCGGACGGGCGTCCCGCTGCGTCTTTCAAGTCCGTTATGGCAACAGCGGCATTTACTTTATAGGCTGTGTTCAAGACGGCCAGCCTTTCAGCCGTTATTTCCATGCCCTGCGACTTGTGTTTCGCCGGCTGTAGCTTCTTGATCTTGGCTGCTTCCTCCCGGCCTATGCCATTATCATCGATGCGTATCATTAACTGGTGGCCCTCCTTCCAGACCTGTACGGAAAGGATGCCGCCAGGCTTATTGCGGTGAAGCAAACCATGCCGGATGGCATTCTCCACAAAGGGCTGAATGATCAATGGAGGGATCATCGTGTGTGTATTCAGGATGTCCGGCTGCACGGAGATGTTGTATGAGAAGGCCTTGTCAAACCGAAGAGACTCCAGCTCCATATAGAGGTTCAGCGCTTTTATTTCGGTTTCCAGCAATACCCATTCGGTGCGGGAGCTATCCAGGATCAGTCGTATGAGCTGTGAGAACTTCCCAAGATATCCGCTGGCATTATCCTGATCGTTCTTGAGGATAAATGTATTGATCGAACTGAGGCTGTTGAATATAAAATGCGGATTCATTTGTGCCCGCAGGGTATTCATTTCCATGATCGCCAGCTTTCTTTCGTAGTCGATACGGGATAGGGCCTTCTTTTCCCTTCGAAGGTGGATAAACTTCACGGTAAAGAATAATGCGGAACCTGCCGCAAGGAACATGATGAGGTAGAACCACCATGTGGCCCAGAAGGGCGGGACGATGTTGATCCGGAGCCGGGTTTCTTCCTTGCAGGAAACACCGCTGCGATTGCTGCATTTGATCTTGAAAAGATAATTGCCACCCCTCAACTGATTGTAAAATACCACCTGCTCTTTGTCTGCCAATATCCAATCCTTGTCAACGCCCTCCATCTGATAGTAATATGCAATATTCCCCGGAGAAGAATATTGAAGACTGCTGAAAGCAATGCTGAGATTATTGTCCTTGTACAAAAGGCGGATGGGTTTGGAGGTATTGACCAGTGTGTCGGTATTGATCTCTTTTTCCGCGGCTTTACATTCCGTGATCACAACACCGGAAGGAGGCGTCCTTTCTTCCGCGCTGTCCGGGTTAAAAACCAGGAACCCCCTGGATGTGGCGGCAAGAAGATTGCCATTGCGCAATCTTAAAAAAGGACGCCCCTGGAAGGAGGCGTCGGTAATGCCGTCGCTGATATCGAAATGAGTCACGCTGCGGGCAGGTATATTGATCCTGCAGATCTCGCCTTTTAAGCAGCCGGCCCACAGGTTTTGATGGTCATCCAGGTACATGCTTTGTACATAATTGTCCGGAAGACCATCATTCCGGGAGATAACGAAAAAAGTTTGTCTCTTTTTATCAAAAATATTAATACCCGCTGCGGTAGCGACCAATAGTGTATCGGCATTGTATGGGATGATAGCCGTCACGGTATTGTTACTGATGCTCCGGCGATCCTTTTCGTCAAAGATGTAAGATGCTGTGAATACATTCTTTCTTTTATCGAAGCAATGCAATCCCTGTTGGGTAGTGCCCGCCCATATAAGGCTGTCGGCATCGAGGTAAAGACAGGAAACATTTTTAATGGGGTAGCCCGGCGTCGGGCTGGATTGGGTGTAGCACTGGTATGAATGACCTGTCTGATCCAGCCGTACGAGCCCTCTGGACCAACTGCCGATCCAGACATTCCCGTCTCCATCCTGCTGCATCGTATTGATGTTGCCGATGGAACGAAGTTCATCGATGGGCTGCAACCGATGTGTCCGGGTATTCAGCTGCAGCATGGTCCTGTCCTGACCAGGGCCCCAAATCAGGTGTTTGGACCTCTGGAAGAGGCACCATATCTGGTTTTTGGGATTTTTCAGCAGGCCCTGCTCCTTATACATATACTGTTGTTTGAAATGCAGGCCGCTGTCCATGCGCAGGATGCCACCTTCCGGCGAATTATACGATATATACACATCCCCATCGTCCGTCTGGACACTGCCAGTCACCTCAAAGGAGGGGTATGGGGTATCAGGACGTTGCTGATTGACACCATTGTACTGATAAAATCGCTGTCTGCCGGGATTAAAGATGTTGATACCCTTATTGGAGGCTATCCATATATTACCTTCTTTATCGCAGCAGGAAGTAAACCGGAGGGCGCCATGCAGTGCATATGGCTCCTTATTGTTGGCGGCAATGAGTGAAAAGCTGTCTTCGGCCGCATGATAGACGGCGAGACCTCTTCCAAAGACCGATACATAGATATTACCCTGGTTGTCTTTCTCCAAACGGTCGAAGATCAGCTTTGCGCCATAAGGATAGTCTCTGGCTACAACTTGCCGGTGGAGATCATATTTTTTCAGGGTATTGGTAAGAAGGTTGTACCTATATAGCGCGCTTGGGTCACGCGTAGTCTCAAAATAGGGGGCGCGGGTTGCTATCCATATATCCGAACCGCTGACTACCAGCGATGCAACAGGTTGGTCATGCAAGTTGAACAAGGCTGCCCACTCCGGTCTATCCCGGGTATCATATGTCTTGCGGTCCTTCAAATCATAATATCTTATGCCATCCGGGGTGGAAAACCAGACCCTGCCCTCCCGATCGGCGGCAAGGGTTGTTCCGAACTTCGCCGTGCCTGTTGCCAGGGAAAAATAGATGTTTTCAAATTGATTGGTGGTGGTATTGAGCCTGAAAAAGCCGCTGCTGCAATTGATCCAGATGTTTCCTTGTACATCCTCTGAAAATTCCCATACGGAAATGACCCGGTGCTGCTTGTCTATGCAGTGTGCATCATAATTGTAAAATACACCGGTCGATCGGTCCAGCAGGTAGGGACCGTTGCCAGTGCCGATCCATAAGCGGTGGCGGCTGTCTTCAAAAATAGTGCTGATAATATCCGTTTGGAGGGAGGACGGATCATGAGGATGTGCGGAATACGTGACAAAACGAGCTCCATCATACCGTTGGAGGCCGCTTAGGGTACCCACCCAGATAAATCCCCTACTATCTTGCAAGATACTGGTCACTTCATTGGTGATGAGCCCATTGTCCCTGGTGATATGCCGAAAGAAATAATTCGAGTTCTGTGTGAAGGCTCGGATGGAAAAAAGCATGAAAAAGGCCAGGCAGTATAGCAGTCTCAACGACGGAGGTTTTTGAAGTAAATATATGTTTTTAACTGAATTTGATGAAGCCGATGAGTAGAAAGCGTATCCGAAGAGGTAATTGGTGCTTGTGAATGAGACATATTCTAATTCGGAACGAGCATATGCTAACTCGGCGGCCCCGTCTACTAATTGCGCCGCCCGGGCCATGCCGTATCGGATATCTTCGCGCCTGGATCAAAAAAGTAACCTCAACAAAAATTAATGTATATGAAACGGATTGCTATAACTTTATCCGCTTGTCTTGCTTTTGCTGCCTGTAAGAAGAGTGGGGGCGGACCCGGTGACACCGCAACAGGCCTTGTGGTATATGTGGCCGGCTCAGAAGGATATGTGGCCAAATATTGGAAAGACAAAACCGCTATATCCTTGACCGATGGCGGTAATGGCGCAAGGATCAATGGGCTGTTTGTGTCGGGGCCGGATGTATATGGGGCAGGGTATGAATACAGTGGCACCGGCGGCAATGGGGTGGGCAAGTATTGGAAGAATGGGACTGCCGTCACTTTATCGAATGGATCACAGGACGTGAATGTGAAGTCTGTTTTTGTTGTCGGTAAGGACGTGTATGTAGCCGGGTATTCGTACAACAATTCTACCAAAAAGAGCACTGCTCTATACTGGAAGAATGACTCCAATACGGTGGTGACGCTGACTGACGGGGTCAACATGGCTACCACTAACTCGATTTATGTGTCGGGGAGTGATATTTATGTGACGGGCAGGGAATATAATGGAACAGCCTTTGTGGCTAAGTATTGGAAGAATGGTAAGGAAGTTGCGCTCACGGATGGTACACATGACGGAGATGCGACCGCCATTTGCATATCGGGTAATGATATCTATGTATCCGGAACGAAATATATCGGCAGCAGCTATACAGCTGTGTACTGGAAGAATGGTGTGGCGGTACCCCTGACGAACAGTGGGTACGGTTCGCTGGCATCGGCCATCGCTGTCTCCGGGAACGATGTATATGTCACGGGGCAGGAATACAATGGAAGCAAGTATGCGGCGAAATACTGGAAGAATGGTGTGGCGGTACCTCTGACGGATGGGGCGAACAATGCATCCGCTACCTCGGTCTTTTTGTCGGGTGGGAATGTATATGTGTGTGGTTATGAATACAACGCCACCAATCATGGGGTAGTCAAATATTGGAGGAATGGGACCGCTGTTGCTATAACGGATGGGACAACGTATGGGGTGGCTACCGGTATTTGGGTGAAATAGACAAACAGATTTTGCTTAATAAAAGGTACTTAGCGGCATTGGGCTTCTAAGTGCCTTTTTTCTTACTTGGAAATGTCTACCGAGACCGTTGTTGGCATTTCTTGCGACGAATTCGCCACACGATTTCAAGGTCATATAGACACTGTTGTGTGCTTTTCCTGGGATAGTGTAGAATTGCGCCAAATAAAAAGCACCTAGTTGCGGAATGCTCCTAAGTGCTTGATTTTCAGTGTCCCCGCACAGGCTCGAACTGTGGACCCGCTGATTAAGAGTCAGCTGCTCTACCAACTGAGCTACGGAGACGTAATCTAATATCAGACCTTCGGTCGGTGGACCGGAGGTCCACTGGGTACGGAACGGCAAATTAATTGTAATCGTTGCGCCCAATTTAAAAAGCCCAATGAGGGTTCGCTTTAAGCGAACGAAACGCCTTTCGGCGTTTCTGGCCCTTGCGGGACTTTTTGTGGGAGTTGACGGGTTCGAACCGCCGACCCTCTGCTTGTAAGGAATATATTTCCTTTCTTTTATTTAACGTTAATTTCCTTTGTTTTCCCTGAAAGCCACGCCCCGTGCGGGTTCCAGGAAATTGTCATAACTTCACTGATTATTATTTTCGTCCGTTTATTGAACGTGTGTTAGGCGAATTGTTAGGCACAAAACCTAAAATTTAGTGAGTTATGTCAGTTACAACGGCTATTGCTCTTGACAAGCGCTATGCGCGCAAAAGCAACAACAAAAATGCAGAAGAAACAAAGAACTATCAGGCATGCATCAGGGTCACCTTCAACCGGCAACCGAGGTACTTTCCAACAGGGGTCGAATTAACACTGGAGCAGTTCGAAAAACTGCCGTCCCCCCGCCTGGGTGAAAAGCTGCGCGAAACTAAGGAAAATCTGGAAAAGCACCATGAACGGGCCAAAACAATTATCAAAAATCTTAACAAATTTTCTTTTGAGGCCTTTTCCGTGCAATTCGGCGCTTTCGTCCCCGGCGAACGCCGGAAAAAAAGAAAAAGGCCGGTGGAACCGACCGAAAACCAACTGGTTGCAGCAAAGCCTGCATCTTTAGATGGCTCCGCCGTCCCCCGCGTGAATTTTGCCAACCAATTCGGGGGAAGGAAATATCCCCGTAACAAATCCGAGATTGATTTTAAAGCATTGGGGGAGGTTGCCGTCTATTACGGCCAGTATATCCAAAAACTGGAGGCAAAAGACCAGGCCGGCACGATCAGCAACTATGTCAGCAGCCTGATGAGCTTGCTGAACTTTAAACCCCAACTGCGGTTTGCGGACATCACAGATGTGTGGCTGCTCCAGTATGAAAAACATATGAAAAATGCCGGGCGGTCAACAACCACCATCAGCATGTACACCCGTTGCCTGCGGCGGATTTTTAATATCGTCATCGCCAAGAGGATCATTGACGGCGACCTGTACCCTTTTGGCAGGGACCTCTACGTCGTGCCTGGTGGCCGGAAAAGAAAAAAGACGCTTAAAATGCCCGATATACAGGCGCTCTTCGAGGAACGGTGTGAAAGCGAGGCCGAACAGATGTGCAAAGAGCTGTGGTTTTTTATGTATGTAGGAAATGGAATGAATGTAAAGGATATGTGCCTTCTTAAATTTGGGCAACTGAGCGAGCAGTTCTGCCGGTTTATCCGCGCGAAAACGATCAATACCACCAAGGAGGACCCCCAGGAGATCACGTTTTTTTGCGACGAATTTATGCTTGCAGTGATCGCACGCTGGGGAAACCAGGACCAGGCTCCCGATAATTATATCTTTCCTTTCCTCGAACACGGGCTGGATGGCTATGGCGTGCGCGACAAAGTCCAACTGGTGACAAAGCTGATCAATAAACATGTCAAGGCTGTCGCCGCAAGGGCGGGGGTTACCAAGCTGCCTACCACCAACGACGCCCGGCATGCCTTTGCAACGATGCTGAAAAAAGCCGGTAAGAGTACTGAGTTTATCCGGGAACTGATCGGCCACGAAAACGAAGGCACGACCCGTAATTACCTGGATGATTTTGATGATGATGTTAAGACGGATGTCCCGCAGACCCTGCTGCCATTCAGGGTAACCAACAATACACCGGAAGAAGAAGGGAGCCGGTCGGAGGTGCTCAAAATGGTGGAACCTGGGATGGCGCGGATGATCGTTTCCCACGAACTGGATATGATAGAGGCATTTGCTTCTTCCAATCATTTGCCTGCACATCCTGAATTGTATCCGTCTTTTCAGGCAATGGGGTTTATTTTGTTCCCAGGGAACATTGCCGGAGACCTCAAAGTAACATTCATTGAGGCAACAATGCCGGAAGGATGGACAAGGCGGATTAACAAGAAAAAAGGCTGGAATGTGGAAGTAGCCGATGAATTGGGGCGTACCCGTGTCAGCTTCCATTATAAGCCAGACGATCACCTCTATACCACCTTTCGCCCCCGGTACACCATTGAATACTGCCGTGATAATATGCCAACACCGGAAGCTGTGCAATTGTGTATATGGGACAATCAGGCAGGAAAGGCAATGTTGTTTTCCCAGGTCGTTGATGCTGGTAAATTCCGGGATAACAGGAAAACCGCCGAATCGCAGTTGGCCGGCTACCTGGCGGTTCATTTTCCTTCCTGGAACGATCCTGCCCAATACTGGTCAGGTGGCGGAGAACAATGCGGGCACAGGGAAGTGTCTTGATCCCCATTAATCCTTATTAATCAAGGTAAGTGAGGGCAGGTGTTTTGCCCTGTGAGTTCTGTTCTTTCCTTTGGGGTTAATTGCACCCTTGAAAATGAAAACACAGTGAGAGATGGGGTGGCCTACTTTAAGGCGATGAAAAAAATCGTTCTTAAGACGTTGCCGCATCGTAAGGTAAAAGAGGAAAATTTTAATATATTCGGGAGGGCCGGCCTAAACGCCGGCCTTTTTTAACAGGGGCACGAATTGAAGATGGCGGATTTTTTAACAAGCCATCATCAAGTTTTACGATAATTTTGGGAGGGGTTTATGGAACCCTGCTTAACCTATGGATAAATTGTTTACCTCACTGAAAGTGACCGACGATGCGGTACGCACCGCCTTGAGAGCAACGGCCCATTACCGCCTTCTACTGCCCAAAGAAACCCTCCATGGAGGGTTGCCTAAGAGCACCTGGATTTTTATCGAAAGCGGCTTTATAAAGAAAACCAAACGCGGCGCCAACGGCGTTGAAGTATATGACCTTTTACCTGAAGGAGCTTGTGTGCTATTAACAGATTGTTCAACGGAATCTGAGGATAGGATGGGGGTTTGTATTCAGGCAACCGAGCCGACCGGGTTGTATTACCTGCTTCCTGGCGAGGTCGATGAGCTATGCGGCAAATTCCCGTCTTTTGGATGGGGACACTTCGCATTTACGATGGTTGCGGCGGCAGACATTCAAAAGCGCACAGACATTTGGTTGGAGGCACCTGCAGACCGCTTTAACCTGGTAAAAAACAAATACCCATTTCTATTAAGGGCCGGTGCAGCTTTTTTGGCTGATTATCTTCGGTTGACAGGAAAAGAATATACTGCATTGCTTGCATACTATAATTAGATAAACCCTGTTCCAGCCGGGTTGCAGGCATCATTACTCTTTCCGATATGATTTTACTGGAATTTCGCCGGAACGCTTTTTGTGCCGGGCTTGTCTTGGCTGGTGGCCTTTGATGGCTTCCAGTACTTCGGATTTTTGGAACAGCACGCGCCGCCCATTCCGGATACAGGGAAGGCCGCGGTTCACCCAATCACGAAGCGTCACGACAGAGATTTTGAGGAATTCCGCCATTTCAAGGCGCGTCATCAGTGCTTCATCAGGCTGAATGGGTTCATTTCGTGTATCGGCAGCAAAATTTTTTAATTCTTCCCTTATGATCTCCCGGATCAGGTGCCTGAGATCCGCTTCACTCGTCACAATTATTGCTTCCATGATAAACTACCTCCTTCACAATTCATTCTTCACCAAAACAATGGTAATTGATTGTCCCTCGCTGCAAGTACCCGGTAGGCTGCGTTGACCCGCCGGTTACAGATTTTGATAAAATCGACCGGCCTTGTCTTTAAAGAAAAAGCGTGCTGATTGAGCTCGATCCCAATAAATCTCCTATGTTCGAGCACCGCCGATACAAGGAAACTGCCGCTGCCGCAGGCATTATCCAGGACGATTGCGCCTGGGGAAGAAAAGGTCCTTACCAGGTACCGGCCCAGGTCGACGGGTTTTTGATTAGGATGATAAACGGCTCCTTCGGACTGGGCGCGTTTAAAATAAACCCAATCGTAATGTGCGTATTCGTCGAAAAAGAGGACGTCGTTCGGATAATAAAGCCCGGCATAATTTCTCTTTCTTTTGGCCCGGAATATTCCGTAGCTACCGCTCTTCCGGTCACTGTCGATGCCTTTGTCGTAAGCCCGCCCTTTGATCATCTGTGGGTTGTAAGGCGGGCGGCCATTGTAAAAGACGCAAATATCCTCATGCCGCCGCAACGGTTGTTTTTTCGCATTCAGGAAATTAGTCGGTGATGATTTTATCCAGATGAACTTATATTTGAACCAGCCAACATTGCTAAGGATCAATTCAGCAGTAAATTTTCCCTGGCTGGTCAATACTATAACACCGTTTTCTTTTAATACCCGGCGATATTCCGCCCAAAGCCGGACAAGGTCAATGACTTTGTCCCAGGGATTTTGGGTCAACCCGTAGGGAAGGTCGCAAAGCACCAGGTCAATGCTGTTGTCCGGTATCCGGGGCAGCAGGAAAAGGCAATCCCCTTCGTGAATTCTATTGATCCATTCCCTCATAACTCTCCCTCACTGTTATAACTTCACGTCCTTTTTTAATTTGGTTGGGCTTACTTTGACTATCGCTTTAATCGCAAAAATGGTAGGGCTTCTTTCGAAACCCTACCTGGCCTATCCCAGCCAGCAGCATTGTCGCTGGCAATCCTGCGCTCCCGCAGGGCTTGCGTCCTTTTCCTGCTGCTAATTCATTTTATAAGCGATGGCCTTTCCCGCGGGACATGTCCAGGTCATCCATGTCCCCCCTGTTTCGTTCCTCCCGGCCGACCGAACAGTCGTAGCATTCTCCTAATTTAATTTGCTGAACTGCCTCCGCTAAAGTGGCCGCCTCTATCGTTTGAAAAATGTCAAATTCACTGATGTTGTTCATGCAAAATTCATCGGCCTCTTCTTTGTGCTTAAAAAATAAGACCTCGTCACAATTGATGAAGTAGACTGCCGAATTGTAAGCAACCCAGTGGTGGTGATGTAGTTCGATAGCAACTTTCATCATTGCAAGCGCATCTCCCTCGATTACATGTTCTGTTTCCATACAATTATTTTTTTTCAGGTAAATAGGTGACAGAGTCGGGGCTGCCGGTTTTGTCAAGAAATGCAATACTTCCCAACACCGGGTGATGTGAGGGAACATACGAGATATAGCCGTATTCATGCAATTCCCGGATGCACCTGTGATAGGTTGCCCGGCCATTGATTTTAGCGGCTTTCATGAGCTCCTGCTTCGAGAAGGAAACTGGATCTCTACCGTTGTTTTTATACCATAACTGGAACAGTGCGAGATATAAGGCTATATGAATGGCGTTGATCCGAAAGTCATTTTGGGAGGCCGCAAAGAACCCCAATATTTTTTCTGTGTACATATAAACATGATTTATTTAATCCTTGCTGAGGTGTTTCTTTCCTGCTGCTGTTCGTGTTCCGGAGGATCTCCTTCCAGCCACTCCCTGATTTTCGCTTTAACAGTAGACCGTTTATTGTCTTCAGCCAAATGCTCAGAAGGATATTTCAATGGACGTAAATCTGTGTCATAGGCATACACAAATCCCTTGTCAGCAGCTGCTATCGTTTCGGGCATAACTAGTAATTCTCTTTTGGCCTCTATCCCTTCATAAATCTTCAGGTTACCATTAGCAGGGTTTGCTACCACGTTTACCGTGTGTTTAACACCCCCTATGATGAGATCAGCAGGCTGTCCGTAACCCTCCTCAAGTTTGCTTGGGACCTGAATAAAGTGCTTGTTGTATGCCCTTGGAAGGTTTTCAATGGCCTCCTGGATATTGAAATTGTGCTGGGGCCCATACTGAAGTAGATACGCATTCCCTTTATCGTCCTTTAACACAGGATCAAGCTTGAACCAAGCTCTTATTCCTTCGGGCTGGCCCGGGATGTTTAACATGACATCCCGGCCTAAAAATAGATTCAAAGCGTGGTCAAGCGTAAAACCAGGGCGAGCGATAAAATGCTGGCTTTGTTCCACGGCAGTTCCCGGGAAAGGTTCCCCGTAATCATATTTTGCGCGTATCTTACCGGCGATGATTTTTCCCTCTTCCGTGCTTTCGAGCATAGATAGCTTCGCGTCTAACCCGTCGAACAGCCGTTTGTCGTACCGTTCATCCAAAGGTGCTGATATGTCGTCTGTCCAGTCTTTGCCTGTCAGTTCCCTGGCCTCTTTATCAAGTTCGCCGGTATTGATGCCCGCAATAGTAACATCATCGATCAGGATACCCTTTAGGTGTATGGAGTGCAGGTTAAACTCGCCCTCCTGGTTCCTGGCAAATTCAAATTTCCCGGTTATCTCATGCCCTCCATAATAGATCCTTTGATTCAACAGGATGGGGTCCTTCTTCCCCCGTATTTGGTCTTTCAATTGAGGCAGGATGTCATTGTACAGCATGCCCATATATTCCAGGGCGATACCTATAGCCAGGAAATCTTTTCGAAAGCGGCTTTTTGCTGGATCGGCAACCTCTATACCTGCGGTGGGCACTTTGATGTTTCCTGTTAGCGGAGGCTCAAAATCCAAGGGGTCTAACGCATCCTTGATCTTGTGGTAGAATGGCTCTAGCTTTATTGCCGATGCATATAGCAAAGGAGATGTGTCCCAGCAAAAATCCTGGGCGGCCTCCTGGTCGGGGAGGTAGTAAAACGTGTGGTCGTGATGGTATGACTGCCTCCAACCAATCCATTCATACTGATTTGAAAGGGCATTTTCCATGTTGGCCAATATCTCTTCCATGTCCTTCATAGGAATCTCCAGATACTGTTCGGGTTTGCTGGCATTTTTGGTGCTCTGCATATAATTTGTTTTTGATGTTAACTCCTCGGCCTCTTGCTTTGGCCCAGCCCTTCGCCAGGAGCTGGTTCCATGGCGACCACCTTTGATTGGCCATGCTCTCCATTTGCTTTCACGCCAGCATGGACAGCATTGTATTTGTGGAATGCAGCGATCTGGTTTTCTGACGGCTGGAACAGTTGTCTTTTGCTGCTGTCCTCCCAATCAATAATGATGTTAGCATTTGCTGGGTTTGCCCGGATCATCCGATGCGCATGAATCCCTTGCTGGACGACATCCGCACGCACAGTATTCCCGTTTTCCAATTCTTTTTTAAGGGCGGGAAATTCAGGTGACTTAACAATATCGCCAGCCCCTGCGCGGTGAAGCGCTGCCTCCAGGTGAAACGGCTTTTGTAATCGAACTTCCTTGACACTATTCATTCCATTTTTTTCACTGGCCCCTCCTGTAACCTGGTACCATTTGTCGGAGGCTTCCGGTTTAACGGGGTGGCCATTCAGCAGGTTGTAGAGCTGCTGGTCGGTGAAATTTGCCTCTCCAGGAGACCGTTGGTCCAGTACGAGGGACGTCTCATTCATTCGTTTCAATTCTGCCATATTGGGGATCAACCTTTCGCTTGGGGTGTCAGCGAAATATTTATAGGCCAATTGGTCGTGAAGGGCATTGGCTTTCGGGTCCGAACTAGTTAAAAGTTGGAACAATTGCCCGAAGATGTTGTTAACCTGCGCCAACATTCGCTTGTTCTCAACTGGGTTATTAGAGACAAGGACGCCCGGCTGGGTGAAATCGTGCTTCCAATTCACCGCCCGCATTTTCCTGTCCAGGTCCTTGCCATTCACTTCTTTGACCCCCTCGGTATCCAGGTGCACGTATTTTTTTAACGTTGCCTGAATTTCCGCAGGGTAGTATCGCCCTGAATAGCTGCCTTTTTCAAATACTGTTGTGCGCTTTACCTGGTCCGGGCCGATACCGGCAGTGCGGGAAAGGCTAAAGGAGGGTTCGTTGCCTAAAACAGCGATCTGCGCTTCGGGCGGTAGCCCGTTCCCATATCCCGACCGCTCAATGGTTCGCTGCAAATGGCCCAGGATTACCTTTGGCCTGGATGGCTTGAACTTAACCTCGGATTCTTTTTTGCCAGCACTTTTAGCCTGGCTCTTAGCACTTCCGAGGTGTTCCTGGCGTTCCCTGGCGGGTAAAGGTTCTGCGGCCGGCCGACGGTTCCGTTCCCGGTGTTCCCGCATCGTTCTAAACATCGCATAGAAGAACTTTCCGATCACGCCATTCATATCCGAGAAGATTCGCTCCAGGATATACAGCCGGGAAGGCCTCATCCTGCGGGCAAGGTCTTTTTTTGCCTTTTGAGCACTTTTGTGTTCCTCAGCCGTCTGGCCTGGTATCCGGTCTATCAACTGGACTCCTTTTTCCAGGTGTTCCAACTGTTGATCATGCCGAGCGAGGCCACGTACCCGGCTGTCACCTCGCTGCATGCTGTTCTTCATGACCGCCTCAACCCGGTTCTGCTTTTCCTGTTGCATTGTTCAAGTTTTTACTTGTGCCTTGTCTTTTTTACCTCGCCTACGCCCTCTGGCACTTTTTCGCCAGGTTCTTCTTTTTTATTCCCTTTGTTCGTTTTTTTTTGTTTGCCAGGTGCATCGTTCTCCTTCTTAGTGGAAACAGTATTTTCCTGGCCCATGTGTTCCTTACGGAATTCACGGAGGCTTTTTGACTCATTGATGTTCTTATACCGGACGTTGGCGGAGATCGTACCTTCTGCTGTGTGGCCATCGTGGGAATAGGTCACGGTTACCAAATTCCCTTTTTCGAGGTTCTTTAGTAATCGCGACGGGCCGTCTTCGTATTGGAACTTAATGGGTAGCTCGGCGAGTTTTTCTTTCAGGTTGAAACCATAGCCCTCTGTAAACCGGTCCATTTTATAATTGTTATGGGCATCCTTTTCACGGAAGTCCAACAACAGCCAGGCATTGTATTTTTGCTGGGTTTCTGCCCCGATCATATCTCTTCTGACGGCCCTGCCTTCCAAAAGATTGAATGCTTCTTTCAGGGTAACGCCAATCCCTTTTGAAATGTAAAAAGTATGTGACCTGCTTTTCTCAGGATCTTTGGGATTTTCCACCGTGGCATCGAACTTATTAAAGTATACCATGCCTGTCTGGTCGGATTTCCTGAAGTGCAGCACAGCGTTAATAAGTTTATCTTGTTCCTTGAACTGCGCTTCATGTTGAAGAGTGAATTCCTTTCTCCCCGATACTACATTTTCTTTAAGCGCATTAAGAAGTTTAGGTTCTTCACCAAATCCCTGGTATTTGAGCAGGTCGCTCAATACTTCAAGGTTGCTTTTTTCGTTTTCCATGATTGACAAATTTTTATGTTTAATTATCGTTTATGACTCCTTGTTGGATGAGTTTGCTCATCCAAACCGGCAGAGGGTGCCCGAACTACCGGATGGGCCGATTTCTCTACACCAGGCATGCCATGAGTGAATTCCTCGACCACGCTTACAATGGTACCCTTTAAACGAGCCTGGATGCCCCTGGAAGGATCCACTTCGATTCGGGCCGGCAGGTCAGTAACCCCCTCTTTTTTAAAAATGACCTCTACCGGGTCGCCGTTTCGAAGTTTAGCCAGTAGATCATGCTTATCTTGAACGCTGCTGAATTCCAGGGGCAGCTTTTCCATCGTTTTTTCGACAAGGTTGCCCGTTTCTTCAAAAACACGAAACCTTCCGGCTTTGAGCTGGTGCCAGAGCGTGATGTCATTATCACCCGTGATACCCACCGCACGCCCGAACAGGAGATTTGCGGACATTGATTTTGTGAACATGGGATCTTTTCCAGGCTTCACTGAAATGCTGTTATTAAATTCGAGCTGGTGGGCTTTTAAGAATGGCACGAGGTGCTCATTTGGCGTACCTTCCCAATATTTGAATTTTAACAGCGCTGCTATTTCCCTGGCGGCCAGGCTGTGGGCCTCCAACACTTCCAGTGCTTTAAGAATGCCCGGCACTTCCTTGCTGTCCGAGATGAACGGATCCTCGGGCCTTTGTTTGTTGTCCAGCAGTTCGTTCTCCCAGTCAACTTTTGACATACGCCTGTCCAACTGGTTTACATTGATGATGCCAAAGGCGCCAGTGGAGGGGGGAAGCGGGCTTCGTAAAATAGCCTTGAAACCATCCAGCACGGGGCCGTCTGCTTCCCGGAAAAATAATTGATAGGAGAGCTTTTGGTTATCCTGCTGCATGCTGCTGTTGACGGTAAAGGAGGGCTTATTGAACTGCAATTCAAAACGGAGATCAAATGCCAGCTCTTTGCCAAAACCATACGGACCAATTTGCGCCAGTATAAATTCTACCTTTCGCTGGACCTGAGCCTCCTGTGCTGTAGCCTGGGCTATTTTCTCCAAGTCCAGGTTGATATGGGTAGGCAAAGGTTTTGACGCTTTTTTTGTTTCCCTATATTCCATTGCCTGGCTCAGTTCGACAAATACGGCAAAAAGAAGTAATAAATGATCTGTGGGTTTTTCCGTCGCTTCTGCAGCATTGGCAAAAGTTGAATAAGCTTTGATGTCACTCGGCGAGAGCACAGGTTTATCGCCCGGGATGGCAACCCATTGGTGGTCTTCCTGCATAGCCGCCTGCAATAGATTGTAAACGGTGATCGAATCCTTCGCTTCAATATCCATAACCTCAGTTTTATTTAAATAGTGCATTGTCAGCGGGCCGTCAGTTTGCGCTGGCCAACGGCTGGTGAGACTATTTCCTCGAATATGTCTCCGCGTATCATATTTTTATTATGGGTACTTGCCTGTGAGACCTTACTCTGCTCCGCAGCCGTTAGGGGGTACCTGTTGAGCTGGTCATCATAGCGATAAGCCACTACTGCCGCAGGCTTACCCTGCCGGTCAAGTTCTCCCCGGTATGTTTCATTAAACTGGAACAGGGACGATTTTCCCTGGAAAGGTGCTTCGTCCTGGAGCAGCATGAACCATTGCCCGAAGGCAGGGCTGCTTTGTGGACCGGAAGTTTTTTGCACCGGTTTCCCTCCCAGCAGGCTGAACGCCTCCCCCGCTGTGAAAGACAATTGGTCCGTTACCGGGAACCGGTGGTACGTCATAAAATCCTCCGGTACCAGTCCTGCACGCGGCGCACCGGACCCCATCTCTGAATCCTTCCAGTATTTAAGAAAAAGGCGCGCTTGTATATCCTTTCCAGCCGGTTCCTTTGCCAGCAGCCAATAGTCGTTCCAGATGCCGTCAATCTTTGACCGTTCTTCGAGGCTAAAGCTGCGATACTGTTTCATCCAGTCAAAAGATTGAATCCGCTTTTCCAGATCCGCTGTGTTGATACCGGCTACGGACTTTTCCGGAACGAGGATCCTGCCCAACTGGAATGCATTCAGCTGGTAATCGTTGAATCCTTTTCTTGTCATGGCGGGGATGAACAACACAGGTTCATTATTCATCCGTGTTGCATGATAGTGGAGGGCAAATGACGGCAGGTCTTCAAGCCGCTGCTCGATCCCCGACAGGGCGTCTTGAAAGCCCAGCATTTCCAACTGTTTGATGAGTGTTTTCATAACGTCGTTTTAGAGCTGGCGGGCCTTGATAAGTGTATTATTGCGCAGCCGAAGCTGAAGGTTTCTTCCTCCGTCTTTTTCCAGGAGGGAGATCAGGCAATATTTTTTTCGGGGAACCGTAAATTTCGGTAGGGCGACCACCAGCAAGTGGTTGCTCCTGAAGCCCGCATGGTAAGCGTCCTTTGACAGATAAACCGGTGTCAGGTCTACTTCCTGGACCGCTGTTCGTTTACCTCTCTTTTTGTCGCGGATGGAAAAATGCCACCGCAAAACATCATAATCAACGCCTGTTTCGTTTTCCAGGTTGAAAACAAAAAAGAAGAGGGTTGACCGCACATACAGGCTTTTTAGGGTAAGGCTTACCCCGAATTCGTCGCTGCTATGCCTGGAAAGGAAATGTGACGCTGCCAGCGCATCCGCTGATGTCTGCTGAACAGCGGCTTCCGTCAGGGGTTCGGCTTCTTCCAATTCCGTGAAAGCGGTTGTGTCCTTCCAGCTGATCAAAAAACTGGTATGGGCCGGTGAGTCTGCATATATGAGGATAAAACTATATAAACGCCCGTCACCGGCATAAACACTTAGGTTTGTCTCCGGAAAGGATCTCGTGGACGACTGCAACGCAAGCGCTGTGTCATTTACCTGGCTTGCGGTTATTTCCTGGCTGCCCACTTCAACGGACATGATGCGGTGATGAAACACCAGGTTGGTAACCTTATTGATGGAAACCTGTACAACCAGCGGCTCAAGGACAATAGGTTGTGGCGGTGGCAGCACCTGGGCATACCCGGTGGTCACCACTACTGCAAAAAAGAGAAATAGTAGCTGTTTCATATTAGTTATTTGAATTAGATGAATGTTGGCGGGCATCTTTTAGGAGTACCTGGTACCCCCCTTTTACGAGGACCCTGACGAGTTTGATTTTCCGGCTTAGCATGTTCCTGGCCATTTCCAGCCCGGCCCCGGCTGCTTGCGCCCCGAATGAGGGGTCCAATGTCGTTGTGCCAAGGGTACTTAGCCCCTGGTCAGTAGATTGTTTGGCGACATCGCGGGTGATCGCGCCTGGTATATAGAGCCCTTGCAGGCCATCCTGGTCATACACCTGCAAGCTGACCGGGTAAATATTGTTATTACCCCGGATGCTGGTGATCGTAATGGAGAGGCGCTCATTTGTCAGGGAGGCGGTGCCAAACAGCTTTGTCCCTGCGGGGAGAGACGCGCCACCGACAAACATGGGTTCCGTGATTTCCAGCCGAACCGTTGCCCCTGAAACAAGCGTCTGATCCTCGGGAACCATCGCGCGGATGGTGTTGTTTAGCATGAGGGGTTCATCAACTGTTGAGAGGTGCCTGCCGCTGTCAGCCCGTGCGCCCAGGAGATACCGGATATTTGCGCCGCTGGGCTTGCCGGAGACCGGGTAAACCGTTCCTTCATGTTTCCTCGTCAGCGTTTTGAGGGAGTCATTTATCAGTTCGGGGTGTTGCACTGCCACCAGCTTATCCAGGGTCGAGTTGAGCTGGTCCATTTCCGGGTCCCGGCCGCTGCTACCGCCCCCTTTGATCGCCAGCAACATATTTTCCAGGCGGTCGATTTGATCGGCGGCTATTGGCTCTTTGCCGTTGCTGTGCGCCTTACCGTCCGGGATCTGCTGCTTTGGTGCTGAAGACAGTACATTATTAAGTTCGTTTAACTTTGAGTAAACTTTAGTTTCATTAGAATCACGCAAGGGAGCCGGTGGCCTCGCGACTGGCCCGAACCCGCTCCTGGCGCTGAGTTTTTCTTCGTAGAAGGCTTCATTTTTCAGGCGTTCCTTCATTTTCGCTGAATCCTGGTCAGCCTGCTCATAATAGGCCATCTTATCCGGCCTCTTGTCGTCTTTTACCTTTGCATTTGGCAGGTCTACATTGAGGCCGTGCTGTGTCTTTTCCGGCCCTTTGGCGACCGTTCCCTTGCCACCCCCCAGCGCCCAAAAGAACATACATAAAAAGGGTAGGGCGAGGAGCGGTGCAGCGACAAGGAGCTTACGCTGTTGCCGGAATCTTTGTGAATGTTGTTGTTCCATACTGATTTTATTTAGCATTATTTAATGTGGTAGATCTTCTCCATATGATCCAGCGAATCCATGATCCCTGGAAAGGCCCGCGAAAAGCTGTCCAGCAGCACTGCTCCACCAGGTGATGCTTTCAGGCTATCTGTGTACCTCCGCAGGCGAATGATGGCTGCCTCGGTCGCTGCGTTTGATCTACCTGGAAGGTGGGAAGGCTCACCGGTTTCTACGGCATGCCCGGGATAGCGTATCGCATGAAAGACAGGGATTGTCCTATGCTTCGGGCTAAATGACTGCCAAAGAATGAGGCCGTATGCACTGCAGGTCAACAGGCAGAATACTGCCAGGAGGAGCCTTTGTCTTTTAGCATTATATTTTTGGAACCAATGTTGCAGGCCAGCTGCCCATTGGCGCAGTTTCCCGTCGGCTTTTTGCAGCCACCTAAGCCGTGCGGGCGCGAACGATTTTAAAAGGCGCTTGAACATGGTTATCTGTTTTGTACTTTGATGTCTTTGTTTTCGATGGTCTCCAACCGCTCGATGAGAAAACCGTGGCTGTTATTTTCCGAGCGTGCCACGTTGCGCAGGAACCCTTCTGTCACGAGGCTTCGGGTCAAAACGCTTGAAGAGCGGATGATTTGCTCAGTGGCAAAACAGCGGAAATGATAGGGGTACTGGTTAACATCCAGGCTGATACTGTCCACCGTGATTTCCTGGCTGATATTGCCGGCAATGATATTCGTGAAATAGCCTGCCTCTTTCAGGTTGCCGTACATACGCCTTGCGCTGGCATCTGCCAGATAGAGCGCTTTGTTGATGTTGTCCTGAATGACCTTATCATCCGGGTCCAGGCTAAAAAACAGCCTGTGAAAGGTGCGTATGTGATCTTTTGCCTCTACAGGTATATTGTCCTTCCTGTCGGCTGCGAAAGCTTCAAGGGTCTTTCCATTTGCCAGGATAAATATTCGCTGGCTGGCGCGTCCGGACGCTTCATAGCTTTTATAAACCGCAAAGCTGGTCAGTAGAACACAGGCGGCTAAAAATGCTATAGAGAACCCTCTTACATGACGGAATGCCGTGTCGATATTTTTTAATTTCTTGAACATAGGTTTGGTCAATTATTTTTTTCCACTGAGTTTGTCGTGCCGGTGCTGGCTTTTATTGGCGTTGCCGCCTTCCCTGTACCCTCGTACAATGTCTGATGGCGCGCGGAGAAGATTTTGTGCGCCTTGCCCTGCGCGTGACAAGATGCCGCCCGTAGCGGTGCCTGCGGCGGTAGCTGCAGTGCCGGAGGTGCTCTTGGACATCTTGGTGACCTTTTCTACCAATGCACCATGGCCGCCCACTTCTACGATATGCCCCGCGATCGTCGGAACGGTGAAATAACCCACGATCCCGATCACCAGGAAGATCAGGTACCCTGCATCGGTAGCGCTGAAATACGTATCGCCCCGCGCCTGTATCTGGGCGAGATCGAGTTTCAGCATGTTCTCCTGAATATTGCCAATGACGGCGCCGAAGATGTTGGCAACGGGGAGCCAGAGAAAGACGTTCATGTACCGGGCAATCCAGGCCCGGAGGGTATGCTGAAACCCATCGAATACCGACAGCCCGAACACAATTGGGCCCAATATGGCGAGAATGATCAGATTGAATGTCCTGAGCGTGTTGATGCACAAGGCGGCAGCTTGGTATAATACCTGCAAAATTTCGCTAAGTGCCAGCTTTACCTCGTTCCGGAAGTTGTAACTGAGCTTGGCCATAGCGAACTTAAAAGGATTCGTGATGCCGGACCATGTACCAGTGCTGGCATCCCCTGAGTATTTCTCCCAAAGCTCCTCGTCACCACTCCCTGTCGGTCCGACGAACCACTGGTATTGGTCGGTCTGCTTTACTGCATCCTCTTTAGCTTTCAAAAGGACGGCTACTGCCTGGTCGGAGTTCTGCACCATTTTTTCCGTCCCGGTCACCGTAGGGCTCATGACATCATTCATCAGGCCGATCACAGCAGGAAACAATCCGACTATCAGCGCGATAACAAAAGGGCGAAACAGAGGGTAAAAATCTACCGGTTCCGCATTGGCTATGTGGCGCCATACCCTTGCCCCTATGTACCAAATGGCTGCGAACCCGGCGAGCCCGCGGCCAACGTCAATTAGCGCCGCACATTGCGGGATCATTTGGTCATATAGTGTCTTGAGCACACCCTGCATGCCTTTCAGGTCGTTGGCGATCCCACCCTGTGCGTGGGCAAGGGCAGGCAATAGGATCCCCGGTAGCATCCAGGGGATGCATTTTACATATCGTTTCATATCATTGACTGGTTAGTGTTTTATACCGTAGAGTTTTTCGATAAATGTTGCATCGTCCATGTCAACTGCGCGTTGTGTGGATAAGAGCGACGCCTGGTTATTGAATTGGCGCAGAAAGGTCAGTTTACCGAGCATATCCTTGTGAAGAAAGTCGATCTGTCGAAGCCGCTCATCATCCGAAGCCCGCATGGAGCCATCGGTGAGCACGTTGATCAGGGTGTTCAGCGTTTGAACACTCTGATCAAACAGGCGGCTGTAGACCTGGCTCAGATACAAGAGCTCATTGGGCGAGAAGGCTCCGCTGGAGTGAAATGCGCTATAAGCCTGTTTATATTCTTTTACGATGGCCAGTTGATAGCTGATGATCTCTGCGACCTTGTAATAATTACGCACAGCAGGGCTAACAGCCAGCAACCCGTCCAGGAAGGCTTTATGCAAGTCGAAATTGCCATGGGAAAGGTCCCTGATAGCGGTATAGCCGCCCTCAATGATCTTGTAACCTTCATACATGTCGGAGAGTATCTTCTTCAATTGGGTCAATTTTTCCCAATCCAGCAACAACTGCTGCGCTTCAAACGATTGGGCGTAGCTACGTTCCGCTGCCAGGCAGCAGGAGCAGATCAGGATTATCCAAAGACATTTTTTCATACCGCTTATTTGTCGTTAATAAGATTTTCACCGCTCATGGCATCAAATAGTTCCTGTAAACGCCCCCGGCAAATACTATGCACCGCCTGGCTGTACGTCAGCGCAGCCCGGTATTGCTCAGATAGCGTACGGGCAAGCGCTTCCGACCGGTCAATGCGCTGCCCATCGGTCATCTGAAAGTTACCGCCACTGTTTATTGCTGAAAATGTTGCCCAGGTTTCATCGGTTGCTGTAATAAGAGCAGCGAAAAAGGTTTGAATTTTTTGCAGTTCGGATGCGGAGCATACGCCAGATACACCTGCTTCCGTTTTTGTGCTGGTTGCCAGCTGGTACACCTGGTCTCTTGCCCACTGCGCATTCAAGGTGCCTGTATAAGCGAGCACACCGGGCTTCACCGTCATCAGCGAGGCAAAATAATTGCTGTGCAATGACAAGTCGCCCCGTTTCATATTCCCGATAATGTCCGTGCCTGTTTTTACAATCGCATACCCTTTTTCCACTGCGGAAGCATATGCCTCCAGCGCTGCGATCTGCTGGCCGAGGTATTTTAGTTGGGTTTTATTCTGCCTGAACCACTCGTTGAAAGTCTGCGCCTGCAGCCGCAGGGTGAAAGCGGCGAAAAAAAATGTTATAATGATGACTTCCTTCTTCATAAATGCATTCTTAATAATTCTTTCGTATTATATTCTTTTTCATTCTTTTCAACTCTTTCCCCTGCCAGCGTGCCATAGATCTCATTTGCCGTAGGGAGGTCGAAAATGGTTGGCGTTAAAAACATTTTCCTGTTTTCACCCAGCCGTGCCGTGAGGCATACTAACTGAAGGTTGTTTCCAGGCGGATCAACCCGGTAACGAAACACAAAATGGACCAGGTCCTCGTTGTTAAAGAAGCCCGTAATTTCCTGGCTGAACTCGCGGCTGACAGGGTGTACACGGATGCCTGCGAGGGCTTCCTGGTATTTCCGGGTAATATTGTCTTCCAGCCAGCCCTTTTTTCCAGGGAAACGGAGGTTCTTTTCCGTGAATTTTTTTGCCGCCAGCCAGTACAGGTTCTCCTTGGCCTGCTTTACTACCGCTATGTCCAATATGTCTCTATTCAAGGCCATACATCTTCTTTACCAGTTCTGCATCGTCTTCATCCTGGGCGCGCTGAAGGCTGAGCAGGGCATTTTGGTTATTAAACCGGTTGAGATCCGTGTAATTCGCTTCAATCCGGTCAGCCGCGCGGTTGATGATAGCAAGACGGTCTGCATCTGACATCTGGGTGTCAAACGACTTGATGATAAGCACTACCTGGTCAAGATTCCTGATGCTTTCATCAATGATACCAGCATATACGTCCTGCATATGTTCCAGCTCAGCCGCCGTAAAATGCTTGTCGTTTTTTAACAATGCCCAGGCGCTCTTATAAGCATTTACCAGGTCGATCTGCCTCGCCGTTACTTCTTTGATGCGGTCGTAATAGGCGATGAATGTTTTTACTTTCCAGAGTTCATCGAAATATTCACTGTACAGGTCTTTCTGTTTTTGCACCCAATCGGTTATTTCATCCAGGTGCAATTTCTGCATGGCATTTTCCAGGGTCTTTTGGGCTTCTTGCAGCCAGATCGTTTTTGTCTGGATACGTTGTATTTGCAGGTCTACGGCACGAATGACCTTCTTGACACCTTCCTTGATAATTTCTGTAGGGTCCTGTGCTTTTGCCTGCTGCCCCCAGCCTGCTAAAAACAATGCACTACACAAACAAATGACGATCTTTTTCATACGGATAATTTTACATCGTAGTCAACCCCTTCAAGAAGAATCTTCATCTTTTCGGGATAAAAGGCGATGACATTATCCCAATCCTTCCCCAGCCCTGTAAGCACATTACCGCAACTGGTAAAGGTTGCTCTCCATTCCTTCCTGCTTTCTACTTCGGTTTTTAACTGGCCGTCAGGCATGCGGTTTTGCTTTGTGATAGAATGTTCTACCAGGTAGAGCCCGGAGAGCATACTCAGGCATTGAAAACGGATGGTTTCAGTTACCTTCCAGGGGTACTCTTCATAGGACCTGCTATAGGCAGACAGCATCATGGAGGTTACGCCAAAATATTGCACAGTCCTTGCGCAGGCGAAAAGCCAGATCTTTCGTAACATGGGTTTAATTTGATTCAATCGCATAATGTTTAAATTTTTGTTTGAAAAAAGTTTATTTCCGTAAATCCTGCACAAGCATTTGAATACCCTTTCGGATGCTGCCATATCTCGCCGCATATTCCATGACTTTCATTTTTTCTTTTTCCTCTGTGGTGTAGGCATAATATTCCTCGGGGGAGGGCTCAAATCCATACACCTTCATTTCCATACCCCCTAAGTCAATGTACATCTCCCGGTATTTCCTGGTTGGGTCATTTGCCCTGTTCAGGGACAGCACCAGCGCCTTTCCTTTGTCCGTCATACCCAGCGTGGCCTGCAAGGCATCGAATTTGTTCTGGAACTTGCGCATATCCAGCAGTATTTTGCAGTCTGCATTGTTGAGGATGGCTTCTTTGATGATGGGTGAACTAATGATGTCATCCACTTCCTGGGTGACCACAATCGCTTCCCCAAAGAATTTTCGGACAGTCTTGTACAGGTACTTGATGAATTCCGCCATGCCTGCCTTCGCAATGGCCTTCCAGGCCTCCTCTATCGTGATTACTTTACGAACGCCTTTTAACTTTCGCATCTTGCTGATGAACAGTTCCATAATAATGAGGGTAACTACGGGAAACAGTATGGGATGATCTTTCACGTTGTCGAGTTCGAAGACAATAAATCTTTGTTGCAGGACATCCAGGTTTTCCGATGCGTTCAGGAGATAGTCAAACTCTCCGCCAGAATAATAAGGGCGCAGCACATACAGGAAGTTATCGACATCAAAGTCTTTCTCTTTGACGTTATCCGTTTTTAATATACTTACAAAAGACGTCTGCAGGAACTCGTAGAACGAATTAAAGCCGGGGAAGATATCCGGGTTCTTCGAGAGATACTCGAAGTAATGCGTAAGGGCATTTGATAAGGCAACATATTCGGAGCGCCTGAATTGCTCGTCGTCCTTTTTCCACAAAGCCAGCAGCAACGTTTTAATGCTTTCTTTTTTTTCCGTGTCGAGGGTATCGCCTTCCGCAATGTAGAATGGATTGAACCGGATGGGTTTCTTTTCTTCGTAGGTGAAATAATACCCGCCAAGAAGGTCACAGAGCCCTTTGTAGGAACCCCCTACGTCAACGATGAGGCAATGGGCGCCCTGTTCAAAGTAACTGCGCATGAGGTGGTTCATGCATACAGATTTCCCTGAGCCACTCCCGCCGAATACGGCTTTATTGCGGTTGCTTATGATGCCCCTACGCATGGGTTCGTCGCTGATGTCTACATGCAGCGGATGGCCGGTAGTCCGGTCCACCAGCCGGATGCCGAACGGGCTGGGAGAGTCCCGGTAACCCGACTCCATGTTGAAAAGGCAGGTTGCCTGTTCGAGAAAGGTGTCAAAGGTTTCATTCACGGGGAACTCAGCAGCATTGCCCGGTATGCCCGCCCACCATATTTGTGAGGCACCAGCGGTTTCCTGCCTTGGCGTTGCCTCAATCTGCGCCAGGGCGCTGGAGATCATGTTGCGGATGTCCTTTACCTGGTCTTTGCTATCCGTCCAGGCAAGGATATTGAAATGGGCTTTTACTGGCTGGCGCTGGTCGCCGATGGCTTCATTCAGGAAACTGTTAACGGCATCATGGCTGATCGCATTTTGGCGGGAATAGCCCGATAAAGATTGTAGGCGGAGCCTGCGGCTTTCTAACTTTTTCAACGTTTGCTGCGCATCGTCAATAAAGATATATTGGCTGAACAGGTGGTTACAGGGTAGCAATTGGCCGAGCACCGAGGCAAATCCTGTGCTGAATTTTGTACGGTCTGTCGAATATTTATCGTAGGTGATCCTTGGGCCTACCAATGCCGGCATGTCCTCTGCATCCCCAAGGGTAAAGAGCTGGCAGTAATTATCGCCTATTTTGAAGTCATTGCCGAACGCAAGGTCCCTGGCCGCGTATGCCCTTTCGGAACTGAGGCTGCAGTATTGTTCCATGACACCCGCGGTCGATTTTCCACTCATGATTTGCGCCTTTGTCAAGCGTTGCATTTTGACAAGGCCGCTGTCTTGCAAAATCCGGCTGAACTGCCCGCAAGCATCCAGAAAATCCTGTACCGCATGTTCATTCATGGGTTCAGCAGGTATGATAGACCTTCGAAGGAGGCTGGAGACGGCGGAAGTCACCATTTTTCTTCCTGCCGGCTTTTTGGTAAGAAATATATAACAGGTATGGTCCAGGTAGGGCCGTTCATTGAAAAACCGCTCGCTTGCCCTGCCAAAAAAGCTGTCGCCGGCCTTTTCAAAATCAGCCTGGTATTTCATGGTCGTAAACCAGTCCTGCATGGTAAATATGCTGTTTTTGGGAAGGACTTTCAGCGCCCGTATGAACGCCTGGTGGAGGGCTTCAAACTCATCACCTGATAACGAAAAGATTTCAGGCTTAACGACCTTGTAACAGACTGTATAGTCTCCTTGTTTTGACAGGATGCAGTCGTCCTCGATACCGAGTATGGGTAATATATCTTTGAGTTCTCTTTGCATAGTTGTTATATTCTTTTGCCGTTGGTTAGAGGTTCTCCTTCTTTTTCGGGGGCGTTGAACGACAGGCGGTTTGCCTGGACCAGTTTCGGGAGCCCGGACTGGCTTATATCATATACTTCCGCCCTGAAATGAAGCAATGGCGGGTGCAGCTTTAGGATGCCATATTGGCTAACATGATGCTCAATGGCATACCCATAAGGATCAAGGGCTTCTTCCGGGGGAATTTTAGCCATGACAATACTGTCGGGGATGGACAGCAAGCCTGCAGGCGGCTCCCAGGCTCGTGCTGTTTTGGTATCGAAATAGAAAGGAGAGAGTACGTCATCTTCGTGGGCCCTCAACCTGCCAAAGTCGACCACTACAGCCGTGCTGCCTTTTTCCCTCAGGCCGTCCCTGGGAATATCCACCACCAGTTCAGTATCTCCAATCCTCAGGGTTGGCAGCTCGCCATTTTTTCGGCGCGCCAACAGTGTTTGATCGACCATCAGTTCGAAATCCGTCTTGCCGAGTACGTAATGGACAGCTAATCCGTGCTTGTTTGCCATCCCAACGGGATCAAGCTGCGTCATCTGGGGCACGCGGACGAAAACCCGGTCATCCGATTGTAGAAAAGACATGGTTTTATCTTTCCTGTCAAAGGGGAATTCGTAATAGTCCCCATGATCATCCATCCAGCCAAAGCGGATCTTATTGCCCGGGTCATCTTTTTCAATGAGCTCCATGTTGAATACATCCACTTCAAAAGCTGTTTCGCCGATCCAAAAGGTGGGCCGCGGATGGCCGCGGTGAATTGGTTCAAAAGCGACGGGGTCTAAAACATGCGGTGCGGGTACATCAATTTCAATGACATGCGGGGGATAAGGCTTCGAAGCATTTTCCCATGGGTACAAACCTTTCGACTTGATATCATAGGCCAGGATGAAGCTTGCGTCCACCCGTCGTTGTATATCGTTAAATTGTATCGTGTTCAACGGGTCGCCCGCCTGCCGGAATTGCTTCAGGGCTACATCCACAAAGAATTCCGTCCCTGCTAAATCTATAGTTGGTAATTGACTTGGCATACTGTTCTTTTTATAATTGAAATGGCTTACGGCTACTACTCCGAATCACGGACGGGACCTTTTTCCGGGCCGCTTTTTTCATCAACCCATATTCGCCATATTTATGGCTGAGCTTATAAACATAGGTTACGACGCCCGTACCCGCTATGAGAATGATCCCGAGACAGATGTAATTATTGACGCCGGCGATATAAAGTGCCGCAAAGAGGATTAACAACCCGACGATCCCTCCGCCCAGGTACCAGATATATTGGGCTTTCAGGCCCTTGAATTCAATACTGACATTGATCCCCTTATTCACAGAATAGACGCTGTTTTCCATCACTTTTTCTTTTTTGCTTTATCATCATTTGGGTTCATGCCATCATCCTCCTTAAACCTCTTCCGGTTTTCTTCTACCATGTCCTTCAGAAAGGTTTGGCCAGCCGGGACGAGGCTTGCTTCGAAATGCCGCTGAGGCGGGTTTTTCATCAGGTATTGCTCAACTGGCTCGTTCCATTTTCGGGCGTAGGCGAACGGGTCAAGTTTCTCTTCAGCAGGGATGGTTACCAGAAATATATCCGGCGGGATCAAAAGGATGTCCTCATCGAACTCAAATACGGACTGTTTTTTAGCATCGAAGAAGAACTGGTAGGCTGTGTCGTGGTTGATACTTTCAAGCTCATCGAATACCAGGTCCTGCGGCCAATGCTTTATTTGCTTGTCATGGTCGATATGCGGCCGAAGCATTCCCCAGTGAAAGTCTACATAGTATTTGTGTTCGCCGATCTGGATGGTTGGCTGCCTGCCCCCTATTCTTTCCTTATAAAAAGCCTGGTCGACGATCACTTCGAAATCTGTCTTTCCTTCCAATTCCCAAAACGTTTTGTTATACTTTAAGGCCATTCCTTCCGGGTCGAGCCTGACCATATTTGGTACTTTGTATTTTGCCAGTTGTGTTTGCTTGTCATCGTACCACAACGAATAATGCGTGCCTTCATAGTCCATATCGTGGAATGATATTCGTTTGCGGTAATTCGTCTTTTTTCGCAGCTCAGCCTTCGCCACATCTACTACGAAAACGGTATTGCCAATGGTGTGTTCCGGGAGTGCTCGCCCGGGGGCCGGCGAACTTTTTTCGTTATTCATATTTTTTATTTTAGCGTGCTTTTCTGACAGGTTTGATGATGGGTATTTCGGGGTTGGGTGGGTCAGACTTCATTGCTTCCTCAGCATTCGGCAGCTTTATAACTTTACTACCGGCTGCTGGTATTTTTTGTGGCGGCCCGTTGCCATCCTTACCAGGTGATGGTTGTGTTAATTCTTTTTTATGTTGGATGTTCAGGGCGATTTTCCTTTCAAGGCCTGATAGCTCCAGGCGCATGGCCTGCAGTTCGCCTTCCCTGGGGAATGGCTTGTTAACGAGGTCGCGGAGGCGCGGGATGTCCTTGTTCGCGTCTTCAATACTTTTAGTATGGTGCCCGATCAGTGCAGAAACGCGGTCTATGGCATTCAGGAAATAACGCGCTGCGTACTTTGGATTATCGACGTTTGGCGTGCCACCGTTATAGGTGTATTTTATACCCGTTGTTTTGCTTTCCGCATATAGGTTATTTTCATACGGGAAAAGCTCGTCCGCGAGTAAGACCTTTTTTTGGCTGCGGATAACCAGGTCGAAGCCATACAATGTGCCGATGCTCTTTTCCTCACGCCAGTCATCCGCCGGCCTGAAACTCGAGTACAATCCGATAATATACCTGCCAATTGTTTCAGGATCGTCAGTAGACAAACCTGCCAACTGAATGGGGTTTGATTTTGTGCCGTCTTTTTCAAGTTTTAAGACGGCCTTGTAGGAAACTTCATCTGCGGATAGCCGCAGGATTATTTCCCGGTCACTTTGAGCATTTTGTTCAAGCGACTCCAGTTGCCATTTTGCCTGCGTTATATCCTTGAAATGGGCTCCACGTAAACTTTCTACTACAGATATTTTCTTTTCCAGCTTTGATTTTTCCAAAAGGGTGGTGTCCCCTGAGAGGATGGCTATGTACTCGGAGAAATTCATCCCTGTTTGTTCATCCATTGCCCCTTCGTCTATGGTACGGACATGGAGTGCCGAGTTCTTCATCTGGCTGATGAAGGTTTGCTTATTTTTCAGCAGGTTGAACTTATAATTATCAAGGGTTTGTTCAACGGCATATATATAGCTCTTGACCTTATTGCCATATTCTTCCCGGGCAAGGATATTTCCCTGGCGGGCGCCCCTCCCGTTGCGTTGTTCAAGCTCAGCCGGTTTCCAGGGGATATCAATATGATGCATCGCGACAACACGGCGTTGGACATTCAGGCCAGTGCCTGCTTTTTCCGTGCTGCCAATCAGTACCCGGATAGCCCCTCTGTTCATTTTCTTAAAAAGTTCTTTTTTTAGTTTCTCTGTCCCCCAATCATGAATAAATGTTATTTCATGGGCGGGTATATTAAAATCACGGATAAGCTTCTCCTTCAGGGCGTCGTAAATATTAAATTCGCCCGGCTTTGGGGTTCCTATATCACAGAAAATGATCTGTGTCCCTTTATGCTCTGAACTGCCACTATAGATTCTCGCTACATGCCTGGCACAGACATTTACCTTATTATCCGGATGATCGGCGTATGAAGGGCTGATCAAACGCATGTCAGTAGCCATTTTCTTTGCATAATTGGTGGCAATGAGCATGCGGCCTTTATCTTCTGACTCCGTCAGCGGGCCGCGGCCGAGTAGAGTACCGTCACCTGTCTGGGCAAATGCCATGAGTTTTTGTATAAAATCTTGCTGGTCCGGCGTCGGTTTAATGTTGCTTAATTCTTCGGCTAGGTCGGGTTTGTCAAGCTTGATATGTTTGGCGGTCTTATAGTCGGTAATTTCATTGTAGAACATGGCCAACTCTGGGACCTTGATAAAATGGCGGAAACGTTCCTTGGCGATGATCTCGTTGGTGACGGAAAACTCGAAATCAACTGTTTTCCTGGCAAAGACGGCAGCCCAGGCATCAAAATTTTCAATATGCTGGCGTTCCATTTCCTTGGGCCGCAGGTACTTGAAGATCAGGTACATTTCTGTCAGGCTATTGGAGATGGGGGTACCCGAAAGAAAGGTGACGCAGAGATCTGCATCAAATTGGCGCTGAAGGGTCCTGACTGCAAAAAGCATATTGAGCGCTTTCTGGCTTCCATCAATATTGCCCAGGCCCGCTACCCTGGTATGGCGGGTGTTAAATGTGAGGTTCTTAAACTTATGTGACTCGTCCACAAAAAGATGGTCAATACCAAGGTCAAGGAAGCTGATATCCTGGTCTTTCTTGGCCTCAAGCTGCGCCATGACAAATTTTAACTTGTTATCAAGATTATTTTTCCGGATTTCAAGGCCCTTACGCATACTCCTGCTGATATCGCCGCCCAGGTCTTCGACCGTGTTGAGGTTCTTGGTGACATTGTCAAGTTCGCGCTGGAGGATTTCCTGCTGTACCTCGTACGCCTGCGGGATCTTACCGAATTGGTCATGGGTCATGATAACGCAGTCCCAATTGTTATTCTTTATCGCATAGAATAGCCGCTGCCTTTTAGCAGGTGTGAAATCCTCTTCTGAAGGGGCAAGTATCCGGGCCCGGGGATAGGCTTTCCGGAACGTTTCGGTGATCTGGGCGACATTAGCCTTGAGTGCGAGGATGGCCGGTTTGCGGATCACCTGCAGCCGTTTCATTTCCATAGCTGCCATGACCATGGTTAATGTTTTCCCCAGGCCCACCTCGTGGTCAATCAATGCGCCTCTGTTTTGGACAATTCTCCACACGGCACTTTTTTGTGAAGCGTATGGGTCAGTGATCCCAAGCCGTTCGCGGTCCAGGCCAGGGAAACTCAAGTGGTCTCCGCTATATTCCCGCAGCACATAACAGTTATAGGTCCGGTTATACAGATCAACTAGGAAATTCTTGTCCTCTTTGGGCAGCTGTTGAATCCATTGGATAAAACCGCCCCGAAGGGATTCGACCTTTTCATGCGCCAACTGTATGGCGTCGTTATCGGGCCTGCGTATCGTCTCATCCCCAACAGTGACCTCATAACTGAAATAAGGGGTGGTGTTTTCCAGGGCATGTTCCAGCAACGTGGGGCCATACATTTTTTGCCCGCTCTTTGGCTGGATCGCATATTCCTGGTCAGTTTTCGCATTTCCTTTTTTTGTGGTCACTTTGAATGCGTCGGCAGCATTAAAATAGCGGATGGATGTTTCCGTCTCGAACACACTGGAGGCAAATTGTTCATAGAACTTTAACGGAATCCAGCGTTCGCCCAAGTTAAAGTCAAGCAATTCAAATGGGATTTTATCTGGCTGCACCTTGCGGAGCGCTTCGATGCTGCGGTGAATTTGTGGGTCAACTTGTACACCTTCTGGATATGAGGCCTGGGCCTCTTCAAGTTTACGGACAACATTACCGCTTAAAAATTGATCCTTTGCCTCCCAGGTCCCTGTCGTTGGGTTCAGGTATATATGATCCCCTAACGTTGTAATGACATCCGATTCGTCAAGCCGCATAGTATCAGCGATAGCAGGGATTTTCACCACACCGTATTCATTCAGGCACACTGCCAACGCCTCCGCGGGATCTTCCGTATGAAATCTTTCACGTGACTTCAGCAGAGCGCTGACCAAAAAATCTGCTTTCACATACCTGCTGCTTTCTAACCTTTCTAATGAACCCAGAACTACCAGCCCCAGCGCCTGGTCTTCCCTGATTAACTTTGCATTTGAGGCGGTATTCAGCACGCCGTAGGCTCCTGTAAAGGTGTCATAGGCGTCGTTCAATTGCAATCGTAATGGCTGGTGCTCTTTTCCTTCGGCCTTCTCATAGTCGAAGAGTGTAAAATATAAGTCCCGGATGCGGACATATTGTTCAAAAAAACGCCTGTCTTTCTCGTTGAAATCCAACCCCTTGAAACTGGCCTGGTCATTTTCCTTATCAATGTCGGAAAGGTTTCCAATTCGGCCTTCGTGAAATACCAGGACGCCGTTTTTGTAAAAAGGCTTTATACCAGTGAAAAGCTGGGGTGCACTGTTTTTTAAGGCGAAGCTGGCTTCCATACTTTTGTCGCCTTGGTACAAGAAGTTATGATCATACCTGCGCAGGTCAGCTGATAGGCCAGCGATATGCCCTGACAGCTCCAAAGAGTCCATCCACTTTGAAGGAAGGCTTATTTCTTTTATGTTGCTATAAAAGCGGTATGCGTATTGGCGTTTGTCGGTTTTTGCGGCAATCAGCACGATCGATTCATGTTCCGGATGCTCCTCTGTTTCTATTATACTAACAATGCGGGCTGTTTTACGTTGAATCTTTTGCTCGTCCTCGGCTGTGATGTATGCCCCGGCCCTCCCAAGCGTTTCGAGCGGTGCGGTATCAAAGATTCCCATTTGAGCTGCGGTCGAATTACTGGACTGTGCAGGCTGGGGTAACAGCGTAAGTTTCTTTTTTGGTTTTTCCTCCTCTCTTGGCGCCGCATAAGTGACCGATTGAAAACTCAGGCCATTTACTTTCCCCTGAAAGTCATGGAAGAGCCGTTCCTTTAATGGTTGGGCAAGTTCATCGAGGCTTCCCCGGTGCCATACCACCTCGTGCGCTGCACCGTACTGGTTTTTGCCTGGCTTTTTTTCATTGCCGAGCACAAGGGCGCTGCCTTCAGACAAATACTTGTTAATGTGGTATGAGCCAAATTCGTTTGTCCGTTCCACCGTCTCCAGGATCTCCTCAGGGGAGTTCAGCAGATTGTGATTGTGTTTCTGGACAATAATGAGATGACTCGGCGATTCGGTATTGCCTGTATCTTTCATGAGATTGTCAGGCAAGACGGCTGCGGTTACCAGGTCGGCGTGGCGGAACAGGTATTCACGGGCCTCCCTGTTGGACGGCGAATTGAGAAAGCCATCCGAAGTAATGAAAGCCATGATTCCACCTGTGCCCAGCTTATCGAGGCCTTTGGCGAAAAAATAATTGTGGATCTTATCGGTAAGGGAGTTTTCAAGCAGCGGGTCAAACACCCTGAAGTTGCCAAAGGGGATATTGCTTGCGATCAGGTCATACTTCCCGTTATCAGATACGGGCATTTCTTCGAATCCGCCAATGGACACTTTACATGCGACGGGTAGGGAGGAGGCTAATGCCTGCAGAACGCGCCCGGTAAGATAATCTTTCTCGACGGCATTGATGATCTCCATTCCCGGAAAACGTTTTGCGGCTTCTGTCAGAAAGATACCTGCGCCACTGCTGGGCTCATACATCCGCTTTGGATAAATCCCATGTGCTGCGAGCGTTTCAAAGATGGTTTTGGGTATAAACTCGGGTGTGTAAAATGCGGTCAGCACACTATTGTGGACACCGCTTATGGCTTTTTTATAGAGGTCCACGCCAAGCATTTTGATAAGCATTGAGTGGAGTTCCGTAAAAGGCTCATACAGTGCCAGGTCCGCTTTTGATGCGTTTTTCCAGTCCTCTTTTGGCCCATAGGGATAAAGTATGCCTTTAAGGCCGCCAAAGCCGGAATAGCGTTGTAACTGCTCAACCTGTCCCTGTGATAATTTTGTGCCAGTAGTGTAGGTTAACGCTATTTCCAGCGCCGCCATATTATCAAGCAATTTCTGATGACTGTTGTAGGCCATAACTCACATTTTCATGCTCACTTGTTTTGAATCCAGGTAGTCTTTCAGGGCCCCGGTAACGGCATAATGGATATTGGGGTTGTCTTCATTATCAGCGGAAAACGCCATAGCGTCAAGTACCGGTGCACACGCTTCCATCATGTTCAACACCTCGTAGGTCAGCACACCCATTTCGCTTAGGCGGAAATAGTCTGCTTCAAACTCTTCTTCCAGGACCGATGAGATATAGTTGAAGCGGGATACGGGTAGCTGCTTCACCAGTTCATGCATACATGTTTCCATAATGATGAACGCAGGTGTATTTTGCATCCGCAACTGCTTCGCTATTGGAATTACAGCGTCGATCTTTTCTGTCAGCCATGTCCCAAGCTCTCCTTCATCCTGAAGCTGCGCCAGCAGGTCAGGATGGCTCGTGGCAAGGTGCCGTTGAAATGATATGGTGAGTTCCTGGTACATTATCCGCTAATTCAAGAAGAAGGATTTCAGAACGGTTGCTACAACGACGAGGAAGATGCAGCTCCCAAACCAGCTTGCCGCTACCTTGGAGGTGTCGTGGTCACCCGCATTCCATTTTTGATAAACTTTTACCGCGCCGACTAGGCCAAGGACTGCGCCGATGGCGTACATAAGGTTCACACCCGCGTCAAAATATCCCCTGATGGTGGTATTAGCCTGGTTGATGCCTGTGTTGCCATCCTGTGCAAAGACTACCGTTCCATACAGGCATAGCACGGCCATTAATACAATTTTCCAATCTCTCTTTTTCATACTCACTTTGTATTTTGTGTTGTAAAAATCCGGTAGGCTAACCCTGCCACCCAGCCGCCCTCCCTTCTCCTTTTCCTTTTCACCACGGGGCAGCCAGGCGTACAGAGTCAGTATTTTATTGCGTCCAGACCATGGACAGTTCCTCTTGCGTAAGCTCGTAGGTACATTGGCGCATTGCTTCTGTTGCTATCAGGTTATTGATGGCGTTTCGGAACCCTGTTTGCGCTAACTGGTCGTAAGGGGGCCGGCTAATAAGGCTTTTCAGGGCCTGCACGAGTTCCTGGCGGATGAGCCGCCGGTATCCCGCATCTTTCAGGAGTATTTTAATTTCTTCCGCCAGCTCATATGCAACTGTGAACAACCCTGTCTCCGTGTCCCGGGTATCTGGTTCCGTCGAATACGTGTCCTGTTCTTCCCAGGGAGCAGGGTCTTCCTGTGGATCCTCGTAGGCGGTATTTTTTTCGAAACTGTTGCTGGTTCCTTCCTGCGGCCTTTGGCCCTTTATGATAGCGAAGGCGTCCTTACGGAAATAAACAACCCCTATAAACAGGTAGTAGAGCGCATATACAATCGCTATTGCGGTGAAGAATTGTTGCCAGCTGATGGAATGAAACATGGTGCTTATTTTTATTCAAATTTCCGTTAGCAGCGAGGGGCTGTTTCACACCGGGCACCTGTAGGGGAAGAAGTTTTTTTAAAATATTTCTTTCGTGATTTTAGTTGTGGCTTTGGTAAGAAGGGCGGTTTGAGACCTACTGATATAGCTAAGGAAGGCACCGGGAAGGCATGTTGTCACATGTCCCCCCTGTAGGTGAATGTATGTTCCACGGGAAATGACGGGTAGCAAGGAGGCCAGCCTGTATTTTGGATAATATTTTTTTATGATTATATTTCCTCAAATTTTCGTCTATGGATGCAAAATTCTTTGTAGGCGTTATTTTCGCCGCAGTTTTGGTAGCCTTCTTAATGGTCAGTTTTTTTAAAAAGAACGATCTGAGCCATAGCCAATACAACACCCTTCATTTTCTCACCGCCTTGTGCGGTGGCTGCGCAGGGTGGTTTATTTCGGGAAGTGCGTTGTTCAACCTAAGCACAACTATTGGACAAACCGGTACGCTGGCTGTATCCGGAACAGCGGGAGCCGCTTTATTTTTCACTGTTTGGTTTGGGTACCCGAAGAGGGACCCGCCGCCGCCACCGGATGGGCTCAGTTTCAGTGTTGCGCCTGGAACTACCTTTGAGGCGATGGCTAATATTATCGTTGAAACGGGAAAAAAATTTGTGCAGTTTGAGAATTTTAGCGCAGCACAGCTAAAGGCTGTCCTAACGGAACGGGAAGTACACGCTACAGGCGTTGGGGATGCCCTGGCAAAGCTGAAGTATTTAAACCCAAGCTTGCCCGGATACACAGTGAAGGTTAAAGGCGATTTGTTTACGTTGAAAGCTAAATGAGCAATAAATGGCAGGAAAGAATATTTGTAATTGCCCAAATCCACCGGGAGGTGTGGTGGAATGTGACCCTGACCAGGTAGCTTTGTGCTATATTGAGCATGGCCAAAAGAGGTCTATTTGCAGGAGGCCACCGGCAAGTAGGAACGCGCGTATTGTGATCTATTGGCTCTATGGCGTTATTACCGGGCACCCTGTTACGAGATTTTATACAATGTCATCGGCTGACCTCAAGATGATGTTGTCTGGGGTTTTTGTAAGAGTGGGAGGCATCAAAGTTAATTTTTCCGTTCCCTCTTTTATACGCGACATGCTCGATAAATGGGACCGCGAAAGCGGCGAAGGTGGTGGCGGCATTAGCAGCCCGGTAAGGCCCGCTGGCCCGGGGAGCAGGCCTGGAAGGCGTTATCGGGACGAGGGCGAAATGCGGAAAGCCGGGCTTAAAAAATCAGCTATAAGGAATGTTATAGGCAAAAAACTCACGTCCAATTGATGGTAAGTACAGTACTTTCTATTACATATATCTTGGGTTGTCGTCGAGGTTATTGAAATCGGCTTGTGATACTTTGATCAACCCTTTTAAGAATTCGAAAGGGTCTTTTTTTATCCTTGTTTCTTGAATGGCACGGTTGAAGTTGTTCATATTTACGTGCAGAAAACGCTCTGTCCGCTCAACGACCTTAGTCATAGCAACATTGCCGTTGTTTATATAGCCAGCTTTCACCAGTGTACGGAGCAGCAAGCCCAGCCCGTTAACTGGCCCCGTCCAAAATAGATCGTCTTCCTCCGCGTAAATTGAGTTTTCCTTTGACGCCCCGCCTATCTTGTTCATCGCCCGCAGGATGTATTCCTCCATCAAGGCATTTTTTAAAATTTCAGCAGTTTGGGAATCCATTGGCGTGGAGAAGCGCGGGTCTGCGTCTGCTTTTGCCGTCGAGATGCTGATTGGGTTTGGCGATTGCTGCCGTAAATAATATAGTTCATCCTGGTGCGTGGCGTTCTCGCGCAAATATTGGTACAATTCTGCATGTTCCTCATAATGGCCTTGAAGTGCGAGCAATTTCTTTTGGAGATAATGAATCTCTGCCTCCTTGCCGCCGACGGGCTTACGTTTTTCGAATTCGTACAATTCCTGGTAATACAAGTGCCACCGGGCAAATAATGGCTTCACATGCTTAAAAAAACGGATCTCGGCCAGGTGGTCAGCAAATCCTTCCTCAATAACATGGTTTTTCACCGCTATAAGCGTTTCAAAACATACTTGGGCAGTAAGCCTGGCGGCGTCAATAACGCGCCCTGTGGCCTGTTCGGTTTTTTCCGTTGAGGCAATAAGCTCCTGGTACATTTGGTCGAATGGACGAGGAAGGTTTATTTCGAGCAGAGGATAAGACATGGCAATACCTTTATAGGCGGCAATGGCCCGGTTAAAAAATCAAGACAACAGATCATAGGTAGCATAGCCCGGCCAGGGCCATGCCGGGGTGGTAGCCGGCCGGCACACTTTCTACGGTATCTTACTATGAAGTTACATTGGAAGTTGGCTGGCTGAATTGACCCAAATCAACTCAATCAAGTTTTTTACGGATGCGGCTAAGCGTTTCTTCTTTCATGGCGAGCAGGGAGGCTATTTGTTTCGCCTGGATACGGCCAAAGAGCCATGGCTGCCGTTTTTTGAGGCTTTTGTATTTTTCTTTAGCCGGTTCCATTTTAATGTCAAATGCCCAGTCATCAGCAATGGAATAATATTTTTCCAGTAATTCAGCCCTGATGTAGTTAAACTCAAGAAAGTTCTTCTTCATGAACGCATATTCCTGGAAGCTAACGCCTATAAGGATTGTATCCTCCAATGCCTGAATATTTTCCCTGCTTGGCCGCTGCGTAAAAAAGCTACTCACAGATACTATTACATCACCTTCCCGGTATACCCAGTTATTGACCTCAAGGCCACGTTTCTCATAATAACAACGCATAACCCCAGTAAGGATAAAGTAGATGTGAGAGCATACCCTTCCCTCCCTCAGCAACATATCATTCCTTTCCAGCTTTTTTACCTGGAGGTGCTTGCGCAAATAATCAAGGAGTTCATCACTCATTGGGAAAATACCCTGCAAGTAAGACAACAGTTCTTCCATGTAATAACGCTTTAAAATGTAAAAGAATAAGGGCAAAGCAGTATCAAGCCCACAATGGGGCAATGGTGTTCGTTAGCGCATGTGCAGTAATTAAAAAAAAAGGCAGGTTTGAAAAATTTGCTTTCTAAAGACGTTTCGTCATGCCGGTAGGCAGACAGATTAAAATTACGACTGAAAGGAATACAAATTCTACTAGGTTCAAAGATTTTAAGCCAGGGCGGATGATTTTTTTCATAACACCACGTTAAAATACATACGCTTGAAATTGGTCCCGCGTTTCGGTATCCGGGGTGCAATAAAATGATGTTCAGTAAGCATAAATACTTATTCATCGCTACAGGTTTTTTATAAAGCTGGTGTAAAGGGGAAAGAGGTAGGTACCGGGCTCGGACTGGTACTGTGTAGGCAAGCTAACGATGGCTTATGATAGGTATAAATGGCGGTCGGCTGAAACTGATATAAAAATACAAGAGATGATCGTGAAAAAAATTAGCGGGGGCTATCAAAATTGCCTTTGGCCCTGATCCTGCTGATGGTTGTCGGATGCATACCAATTGCCGTTGCGAGGTATTTCGCCGGGACCCGCTGTATCAGTGCTGGGTAGGCATCCAGGAGTATCTGGTAACGCTCAAACGGGCGGAGGGCGGGTTTCAGGTCAAGTACATTGTAAAAAAGGCCGCTGTAACGGCTCGAGATAGCCAGGCTGTGCAGCAGGAACGCAGGGTTCTCCCTGGTGAATTGATCAAGCTCCCGGAAGGTAGTTGAGAGCACAAAGGTTGGTTCAAGCGCCTGGAAGTTTTCACGGCTCGGGGCCTGGAGGTCATAGCTTTGGCGGGACGCAATAATATCGCGGTCCATGAAAAACCATTTTGCCACTTCCCGTTCTTCACCGCCAGGAAGGGCGGGCCAGCGCTTAAAGCACCATACCAGCCCTTTTATGATGAAATGTACATGATCGTTTATTTTTCCCTCCTTGAAAAGAAATGCCTTTCGCGGGATATATTGTTCACGCATCATGCCCGTGATCATGTTGAGGAGAACAGGAGGTAACGGAGCGATCTGTTGAATATAGGACATCAGTTCTTCCATAATAAGGTTCAGTTATAGTAATGGCCAGTGCATCCAGGGAATAAACGCTATAGAATGGCTAATGCCATCAACGATTAATGAGGTCTCCTTTAAAATACCCTGATTAATGAAAAACCCTTACGTATTTGCTGGCAGAGGCTAAATAATAATAAATGAAAACACTTATTTGTCGGTAATATTTGCATGTATCACGGGGTGATATTTATTATGTAAAGCTTGTAGTAGAGATAATATTTTTATTTTCTACATGTCTCCCGGTCAAGAGATGAGATCTTATAACAATCTTTTAATCCGCCGTCTATACCAAAGCGTAAATTTTTATATTATTTAGCGGCGCCGGGAAAAAGTTCGTTTTAGGCCGTTCCTGCAAAAAAAACTTTGAATGTATTCGTATACGGGCGTAATTTGGTAACGGAACTGCTGGTACCTTAATAGCCACAAACAGTATATAAATCTTATCCGGCAAACTATTTTCATCGTGTTAAACATTGTGCATGTATGGCCGGGTACCTCGAATCTGATCAGTTTATTGGGGATTTCCATATGGAAAGAAAAGAGGCCGTTGAGGAGGTCTATACAAAGTTTTATAAGGAAATCTACTACCTGTGCCGCAAACTGCTGGGCACAAGGGAGGACGCGCAAGATGTAACTGCGCATGCCTTTATTAACCTTTTCCGAAAATGCCGCGATTTTAATTCTCTCACCAACATAAGAGCATTTTTATATATTTCCGCCAGGAACCAATGCCTGGATGTCCTCGCCAGGAGAAAGACGGCTGCCATTCACGCGAGGGATCTTGCCTACGCTATCCGTGAAGCATACGACCAGGTAAATGATGAACTGGATTACTGTCTGATCCAGCAATTAGAAGAGAGCATTAAAAAGCTGCCTCCCCGTTCGAGGGAGGTCATCGAACTGCTGTTCCTCGGTGAAAAAAAATATACCGAGGTTGCCGCGACCTTAAATATCTCTGTCAGGGCAGTGACAGACGCACGGCAACGTGGCCTCTCTATCCTCCGGGAATTACTGCAGCAGCGCCATGCCGTTGAAATGGCCATCTTTTTGCTTGCATTTTTCTGGTAAATATCTTGTCTGATTGTATCCCCGGCAAACGCAAATCCATTTTTTAAAAAAATTTCATTTCCGGGCTTCCATAAATGCTGGCCTTCCCGTTTTTACTATAGAGCACAATGACAGTAACCCATGGAAGAACAGGAAAAAAACAGGTTAAAGGAACTTATTAGAAAATTTCAACAAGGTACACTGACACCGGAGGAAGAGGCATCCCTTGAACAATGGCGCGCGTCCAGTCTCGAGAACAACAAACGTTTCGAAGATCGCCTGCTGGAGCAATTTGCTATCGAGGGCCTGGGTATCCTACGGGAAGCCGATGAGGCCATGCAGGAAGATTTTGAGCGCGTTACTTCCAGCCCGCGAACCATCCCGCTTCGTGCAAACCGCAGGCTTTTTGTTGCCGCTGCAGCCGTCATTATTGTAATGGCTGCCGGGTTAATATATTACCTGTTCAGAACTAGCACGCCTTATCAAACGGCCCCCATCGCAGGTAATTCCAGCCCCAGGCTGGCACCCGGGGGATCAAAGGCGGTCCTTGTCCTCGATAACGGGCAGCAGATTGTCCTCGACAGCGCGGCCAATGGGGTCCTTGCCCACCAGGGCGCGGCGGTTGTCCAAAAAATCGCGGGCGGTCAGCTGACCTATGTTATCGGGGATAAACCGAAAGTGCCGGTTGGGTACAACGTCCTTGCTACGCCTTCAGGCGGCCAATACAAGGTTGTCCTGCCAGACGGTTCCAAAGTTTGGCTGAACGACCTCTCTTCTTTGCGCTACCCGACAGCATTCTCTGGCGGGCAACGCCTGGTCACCCTTACCGGGGAAGCATACCTCGAGGTAGCAAAAGACCAGTTACACCCATTCCGGGTCCAGGTAGGGAACACTGCCGTTACTGTCCTTGGCACCCATTTTAACATCAACGCCTACCCGGACGAAAACGGGATAACTACTACTTTGCTGGAGGGAATGGTAAGTGTTGCCAATAACGGCAAAACAGTCTTGATAAAGCCTGGCCAGGCGGCCATATCGGGCCAGGGAGTCTCCCTGGTTGATCATGCTGACACTTCAGCGGTCACTGCCTGGAAAGACGGGTATTTTGAGTTCAGCGACGCCGATATTCGTGCGGTCATGCGGCAGCTTTCCCGCTGGTACGGAATTGATGTTCGTTTCGAAGGAAAGGCCCCGGAACAGCTTGTATCGGGCCGCATTAGCCGCAACAATATGGCGGGCGATGTGCTCAGTTTCCTCGAAGCGAGCGGCTACCACTTTAAAATTGAAGGAAAAACCATCACAGTGCTGCCCTGATGCGGGTGCAGCACTATCCTATTTCAACCCTCTGGTACGGATGAAAGAAGCCGTCCATTAAACTGCCTATTTATCGGAGCTTTTCCGCTCAGCGGGGACGCTTCAGAAGATGATTGCCAATAGGAAAATTCTTCTCAACATAGCTGGGTGCTGCTGATCAGCATGCCATTGACCGTTAAACACAGGGGTTGTAACAGATCCCTGTTTTGTCCAATGAAAAAAAACAGGAGGTAAGGCTCAAAAAAATAATGCTTTCCGTACCCTGTCCCAAGAAAAAACCGGGTCCCGTTCGCGGCGGGCCCGGCAGCGTTTAGGGGCAGGACAAAAGAGTTAAACGAACTGAATTTATCACCCCAAAAACAATTAAAGTTATGCAAATTATTATGCCCTGCCGGGAAAAAGTCCCGCGGCGGCGGTTAACCAAAACTTTTGTGATTATGAAGTTGACCCTAATACTGCTTTTCGGCCTCGCGCTGGCGGCGAGCGCAAACAAAGCGAACTCGCAAGAGCGGGTCAATCTCTCGATCTCGAACGGCACCCTTGAAACATTTCTCAAGGAGGTGAGCAGGCAGACCGGTTATCAGTACCTCCTGCAAAATCAATTTAAACAGGCCGCGAGGGCGATCAACATTCACGTGCAGAATGCCACCCTGGCGGAGGTCCTCGAACTGGGATTTAGCGGCCAGCCGCTTACTTATGAGATCATCAAGAAAGTCATTATTGTCCGGGGCAAAGGCGGCCAACCCATTCCTCCGGCGCCCGCTGATTCCATTCCTGTACGCGGGGTCGTTTTCAATGAATCCCGCCAACCTTTGTCTGCGGCGACCGTTTCCATAAAAGGGTCAACGGTTAAAATACTGACAAATGAAAAGGGCGAGTTTCAATTTCCCCGGGCTGCGCCTGGTATGACGCTGGTCATCACTTATGTAGGCTATGGCCGCAGGGAGATGGTGATCCCGGATAATAAGTACCTGGAAGTGTATCTGCAGGTTGCCGTCAACGAGCTGGACAAGACCGTGGTCCAGGCCTACGGCACGACGAGCCAGCGCCTGACCACTGGCAACATCGGCAAGATCACCGCAGACGAGATCGAAAAGCAGCCTATCATGAACCCGGTCCTTATGCTGGAAGGAAAAGTTCCTGGCCTTGAGGTTACACAGACGAGCGGCTTTGGGACCGCACCCGTCAAGCTGGAACTGCGCGGCCGCGGCGCATTGAGCACAACCATGCATTCGGACCCGCTCTATGTCATCGACGGCGTACCCCTGACCATTGTAGGGCTGAATGATGGGTACTATATTTACGGATCACCCGGGTTCCTTCAAAACGGCATGGGCGGCCCCGCCGGGGGCCAGAGCCCGCTCTTCAGCATCAACCCTGCCGACATTGAGAGCATAGAGATTCTGAAGGATGCTGACGCCACGGCCATCTACGGATCAAGGGGCGCGAATGGGGTCATCCTCATTACCACTAAAAAAGGCAAGCCCGGGCAGACCAGGTTCGACCTCAACGTACAACAGGGCGTGACCCATGTGTCCAGGTACTATGACCTGCTGAACACCCAGCAATACCTGGCAATGCGCCACGAGGCTTTCCGGAACGACGGTGTCAGCCCTGACCCAATAGCAGACTTCGATATAAACGGGACCTGGGATACTACCCGGTATACCAACTGGCAAAAGGCGTTGTATGGCAAAACCGGGCAGGCGACGAATATCACTGCCGGCCTTTCCGGGGGCAACGCGCAGACCTCGTACCGGCTTGGAGGAACGTATAACCGTGTCTCGGATATCACCACCGCAAGCGGGGCTGACCAGCGTGGCTCGTTATCTTTTAATCTGCAGCACCGTTCCTCGAACCAGCGCTTTAAGCTTGGTTTTGCCACCACGTATTCCCTGGCCAAATCAGATATGGTAACCATACCCGGCGTAGCCGCTATGGCGCCGGATGCACCGGCCATCTATGATCAGAACGGCAAGCTGAACTGGGCGGGCTGGGGAGGACAGGGCGACAACGCCAACGCCAGGTCTGCTTTTCCATTCTTTGTATTAAATCAACCGTACTCGGCCAAGACAAATTTCCTCAACGCCAGCATGCTGCTTACCTACAACATAGTCGCAGACCTATCTGCCTCGGTCAATCTTGGTTACAACAATGCATGGAATACCCAGACCTTGCTCCGGCCCATCTCTTCACTGGACCCGGAACAGCAGCCAACAGGTACTTCAACCTGGGGGTATAACAACAACCGTAACTGGATCGCTGAGCCGCAATTGACTTATAATACGATCATCGGAGGAGGCAAGTTAAATGTCCTCGCAGGCGCATCGGTGCAGCAAACCAATACCGACGGGATGACCATAGAAGGAGACGGTTATACGACTGATGACCTGCTTAGTAACCTGTCCAGCGCTCCCAGCAAAACCGTTAGCCAGTTTAACGGCCAATACCGGTATGCAGCAGCATTTGGAAGGATCACCTATAACTGGTCCGATAAATATATCATCAATTTCAACGGAAGGCGTGACGGATCGTCAAGATTTGGCCCCGGCAAGCAGTTCGGCAACTTCGGTTCGGTGGCCGCTGCATGGATTTTCACGGAAGAGCCATGGTTTAAAAAGCATTTGCCGGTCCTGAGCTTTGGCAAATTAAGGGCAAGTTATGGTACTACGGGTTCGGATGCTATCGGTGACTATCAATACCTAACACAATACACATCGAATTACACGTTCCCTTACGGTGGTGTCACTACATACCGTCCAACTGTGCAGGCAAATCCCAATTACCAATGGCAGGTTAACAAGAAGCTGGAGGTCGCGTTTAATGCCGGGATATTAAAAGATCGCATTACCATGCAACTCGCATACTATCGCAACAGGTGCAGTAACCAGTTGATCGCATACCCGCTGCCGACCCTTACAGGTTTCAGCAGCGTTACCGCTAATTCCGCTGCCTCCCTCCAAAATGACGGCTGGGAATACAGTGCAGCGGTAAAGGTCGTTGAAACGCCTAAATTTACCTGGTCGGTAGACTTCAATATCTCCTTCAACCGCAACCGTTTGCTGGCTTATCCGAACCTGGCACTGTCGCCTTTTGCGGGAAAATACCTCATAGGTAAGCCGCTTAATATCCAGCGCGTGCTTCATTTTACAGGTATCGACCCGCTCACCGGTACTTTTACTTTCGAGGACAGGAACCACGACGGCCAGCTAACCTTTGACTATACGGCGCAGCGCCCTGACGATACGTATCCCGTTGACCTTAGCCCACAATATTTTGGAGGGTTTGGTACGAATTTTACGTATGCCGGATTTAACCTGAGCATGTTTTTCAACTTCAAAAAACAAAAAGGGCCGAATGCACTGGTAAATAATATACCGGGTACACTCAATGCCAACACCCTTGTGGAAGCCTTTAACCGGTGGCAGCAGCCCGGTGATACAAAACCCTATGCAGCCTTCACACAGAATCCATATTCGTCATCTTATAACTACTTCTATACAAATTCAGACGGCGTCTTCACAGATGCTTCTTTCGTCAGGCTTGCCAACCTTTCCCTTAGCTGGAATATCCCGGCTAAAGCAGCCAAAATGCTGAGCATCCAGGGATGCACCTTGTTTGTCCATGCCAACAACCTGCTTCTGATCACCAGTTATAAAGGCGCTGACCCCGAATCGCAGAATTTATCCAGCCTGCCACCTACAAAGACAGTTGTAGGCGGGATTTCTGTTCACTTTTAAAAGAATTATATGCGTTACAGCTCTGAAATAATTAAATTGATCTTCGCACCAACTATCAGGACGAAAACACTCATTGAGCTCTTAATGGGGCCGTGGATTGTTGCTTTCTTGATTCTTTTCTTTTGCTCCTGCAATAAGTTGGTGGAAATCCCCCAGCCAAATAATACTATAACAATAGAAAAATTGTTCGAAAATGATCCCAACGCCAATGCGGCCATTGCCTCCATTTACAGCCAGATGAATTCCGGGTCTACTTTTTACAATCTCCGGTACGCCAATGGGCTCACTACCATAGCGGGAGGGGCAAGTTCCGACGAGCTTAATATAGCCGGATTCTTATACTCCCAGTTCCAAAAATATTCTTTCCTTTCAACGGATGGGCAGATAGGGATGTCGTTCTGGACTCCTGCCTATAACCAAATTTACCAGGCCAATGCTGCGATTGAAAGCCTGTCCGCTTCAAAGGGGGTATCGCCGGCGCTCAAGACAACACTTAGGGGGGAGGCAAAATTCTTGCGGGCTTTTGCGCACTTCTACCTCGTGAATCTCTTTGGTGACATTCCCATCGTGACGCAATCCGAATGGTCCAAGATCAACCTGCTCAAAAGGTCTCCTGTAGATAGCGTATATAGCCAGATTATACAGGACCTCACGGACGCCCAGGCAGCCTTGCCCAGTGATTATTCGGCAGGGGGCGGTGAGAAGATCCGCGCGAACAAATGGGCAGCCACCGCCTTGCTGGCAAGGGTATACCTGTATAAAGGAGATTGGGCCAATGCCGAACAGCAGGCATCCCTGATGATTAATTCCGGCCTGTTCAGGCTGCCGGGTGACCCTGATTCCGTATTCCTGAAGAACAGCGATGAGGCCATCCTCCAATGGCAGACCCAGGATGCAGCTACCAATAAATACGCCACGGTCGAAGGTACCAACCTCATCCCCACAAGCCATACATCGAGCGCTGCTTATAGCCTGACGGCTGGCCTGTTGGGTGTGTTCGAACCAAACGACCTTCGCCGCAGCGACTGGGTGGACAGTACCAAATTTGGTGGAAAGTACTATTTCTTCCCATTCAAATACAAAGTGAAAGTGGGCACTGCCGGTGGCGTTACGGAGTACTATATGGTGCTGCGCTATGCGGAACAATACCTCATCCGCGCCGAGGCGCGTGCAAAGACAGGTACAGACCTGGCAGGAGCGCAGGACGACATTAACATGATTCGCCGCAGGGCTGGGTTGAACGACCTGGACCCATCGCTTGACCAGGCAGGTACTCTCGCGGCTATAGCCCAGGAGCGCCGGGTTGAATTCTTTGCAGAATGGGGCCACCGCTGGTTCGACCTGAAACGTAGAGGAGAGGCAGACGCGGTGCTGGGAAGCAGGGCAGGGTGGCGCCCGGAGGTCAAGCTATGGCCTATACCTGCGACAGAACTTATTACCGATCCCAACCTGGTACAAAACCCAGGATATAATTAGCCAAAAAGTATATTATAACTATTAAACCACCACAACGATGTACAACGGAAAAAGAAACCTTTTCCTTAACCTTGTCGCTATCACAATAACCCTGTCCCCAATCTCTGTAGTTGCCCAAAAAAATGACGGCTATTCACTCACCGGCCATATTAACGGCTTGAAGGATGGTGATAAAGTACTGATGAATATGATGGTATATAACCCGGGAGAGGCGGTCGAAGTGCACCGGGATTCGGCGTTTGTCAAAAATGGGGAATTTCATATCGAAGGCCATGTACCCGATGGGCCGAGAGTATATTGGATGTGGCTTCCGAGGATTGACCATGTGTACCGGATGTTTATTGACAACAACCAGGCTATCCAGTTGCGCTATGACAAAGATATCAGCAAAGAGCGGATGCAGTTGCTGGACCGTATCCTGGTTTCTGATGGCAGCCCTACCAATACAGCCTTTCACCTGATCTGGGCTATAGACGACATGTATTCCCAATCCACCGGGATGATCGACCATGAACTGCAGAAAATCCGGGACTCCATCGGGTATGACAGGAAACTGGTAGACGGCCTGATGCGGGCAAGAAAAGGCATCCGCCAGGGCCTGAATAACCGCTTTCTTAACCACCTGGACCCCTTATTCCTCCCTGCCGCGGGCCTGCTGGCGATGTATGAGGGCGGTGACCACGACGGCGGCTGGGCTGATGTCTACGACCAGATGGATGGCCATCTACGGGCAAGCGTGCCAGGCAAAATGCTCCAACAGCGCTTACCCCTCCTGGTTGGTAAAAAAATGCCTGATTTTAGCCTGCCGGACGGCCAGGGCAAAACTGTTTCTCTGAAGGATCTTCCTTCGAAGGGCAAGCTGACGCTGGTGAGGTTCTGGGCTACCAATTCTTATAACAGGGCTGCTTTTGATGCAGAGTTAAAAGCGATGTACCAGCAATATCATAATAAAGGGCTGAACGTCGTGGCAGTATCGACAGATACAAAATTGGACACCTGGAAACAAACGCTTCAGACAGAGCAGTACCCCTGGCAAAATGTGATTGACCTTAGAGGAGAGGCTGTTGTTGACACAGTGTACCATGAACTCGGGTCATTGGCTGGCCCCAACACCACGAACGTCCTTTTAGATACGGAGGGAAACATTGTAGCCTGGGATGTTTACGGCCTTGAACTTCGATGGTATCTCGATACCATCCTGAACCCTGAACCGGCGGAAAACCGGTAATAATCTAAAACGTTTAAACACATTAAAATGAATTTCCGTTCTTACTTTACCACCTGCGCCATCCTGATAGCCGCTGCGTTATCCGGCTGTTCCAAAACCGTGAACCCGGTAACACCGGCCTCGGTCGTCGTGGTGAACGCCATTCCGACCTCGAATAGCTTATATGTCCTATTCTCGAAGGACGCGCCCAAATATTTTTCCAATTCAATATCTCTCGGTTATACCGGTTTTTCCTTGTACTCGCCACCCAGCGGCACAAAGCCGGTTAGTATTATCCAGAACACCGACACGACAAAAGCAATATTAACAGCTGACATACCTTTTGCCAGCGGCGGCATCTATTCGCTTTATCTAACAGGGGATACGACCCATCCGGATACCTTACTGCTAAGGGACAATATCGTCAATTTTACTTCCGATTCAGCCGGCGTACGATTTATCAATTTGTCCGGAGACAGCAAGGCACTGGCGATTAACCTGGAAGGAGGCACACAAGGCGACGTTGCCACGCTTTCCTATAAAGGGGTCAGCCCATTTGTACCATATAACGCCGACATTAACGGCCCGGGCGGATACAATTTTGAAATCCGCGACCCCGCCACCGGCGACCTCCTGACAACCTTTACATGGTATTATACGGATCACAAGAATAACAGCGTCGTCATTGCAGGTTCTTCGGACCCCAATTCCCCTACACCCTTAACCGTTTTTCAGGTAAACCACTTTTAAGCAGACAAGAAAGGCCTGTATGAAAACATGGATGCTCATTACCGGGCTGCTGGCAGCCATACCCTGGGCCGCTCTGGCGCAATCGGATAACTGGCAAAATAAGGACCTGCTCGAAAACGGGGTACCCGGCACCAGCACGGAGAAGGCCTACAAACAACTTATTGCCGGAAAGCGGTACCAGGTCATTGTCGCGGTAATAGACAGCGGCATTGATACCAGCCATCACGACCTGAAAGGGCATCTGTGGGCAAACCCCGGCGAGATCCCAGGCAATCACCTGGACGATGACCACAATGGCTATACAGATGATGTGCACGGGTGGAATTTTGCAGGGCTGCCCGTTTCCCGTGACAGCCTTGTTTTCCTGGCCCAGCATAAAAAGCAATTCTTTGACAGCCTGTCCTACACTACGGTACCGCCCGAGCTGCGGCTACCGTACCAGCAGTTCAGGAAAATTTGGAAAGACTACGAGGACATCCGGGAAAAACTGGCCCGTTCACTAGATGATGTGAAATCAGCACAGCGGATAATGGACACCCTGCAGGAACACATTGGATCAAACAACCCCACGATCGCGCAGCTTCGGCAGTGGCGGCAAAAGGATTCTTCAGATAAATGGATCATCGACGCCATTTTAGCCCAACTTCCTGCCTACCCCGATTTTGCCAGTTTTAAAACGGAGGCCATAGACAAAGCGCGGCAATCCCTGGCATTTTGCGTTGGCCATCTTACCACCGGAAGCGATAGCGCCGGTATCGTCGCGGGGTACCTGGAACAAAACGCCAACATCTGCTATGACAGGGTGTTTACCTTCTCTGCAACAGACGATTTTTACCATAGCCAGCCCCTTACCTTCCATGGCACCCATATCGCCGGCATCATTGCTGCCAACCGTGAAAACGGCGATAGCGTGGATGGGATTGCCGACAGCGTGCTCATCATGCCCATTAAAATCTACTCCGCATTGTACCCAAAGATGGTGGACGCAAACCTTGCGTCTGCCATCCGGTACGCGGTAGACAATGGCGCACGGGTCATCAACCTTAGCCTGGGCTTGTACGGCAGCCCGGGAAAGAAGGACGTAGACGCTGCCGTAAAATACGCGATGCAACACAATGTCCTGATCGTTCACGCTGCCGGGAACGACGGCAAGAACCTTGACCAACTGGGTACGCAATCCTTTTTCCCCAACAAACACTATGCGGACGGCTCCGGCGAAGCTGAAGCCTGGCTGGATGTTGGCGCTTCGGGTTGGGCAGACGATTCCACCCTGGCCGCGCCTTTCTCCAACTATGGCAGGGCAGCAGTAGATGTATTTGCCCCCGGTGTCAGGATCTATTCCACCATACCTGGTTCAAAATACGAGCATTTCAACGGTACGAGCATGGCCACACCGGTAGTCGCAGGCCTTGCGGCCCTGATTATGGAACTCTTCCCCCACCTCACCGCTGCACAGGTGGCAGCCATCATCCGACAATCTGTTTACAAGGTGAGCCACCCGGTCATACAACCAGGAAGCAATGCCGCCAGGATCACCCGGCCCTTTGCCGACCTCTGTAGCTCGGGCGGTATAGTCAATACCTACAATGCGCTGCTGCTTGCAGCGAAATACCAGGCGCACCCCTAAGGGCCTTGCTCAATTGCAGACGAGGTATGCCTGTTTGACCCGGTACGCGACCGTAAACAATGTCCTCGCCATACCCCCCGCGGTCAACAAATATGTTGGGCAGCCCGCCGCCATATTTGTCGTGAAATTCGCATACACTCTTACTCCGTTCGCAGTTACTGCGGTGTGGAATGTTAATTGCAGCTTTGTAGCCTTTGCGCGCAGATATGCGGCTACGGATAACGTTGCAAAGGCCAAAACAATGAACAGGGGCTTCTTTTTCATAACAGCGTTTTAATATTACAAAAAATGGATGACAGATTTTCAAAAAACACCATTGAACCGAGTTGTTAATTGAATCTCTTTTGCCGTTACGATAAGGTCAAAAATGGCTTTCAAAAGAAGCTCACTACAAACCAGAGCGATAACTGATGTGCAATTGTAATTCCCATCTTCTCTTATAAGAGCACGGTAAAGGTCAGTACGTTTTTGAAAATTTAGGCGCAGTAACCTTTTTAAGCCTATTTAAGGTAACAAATTTTTGTCCTGTTCACTTTTGTAAACAGCACCTTATAAGTCCCTTGCACCGTAAAAAGGTATGCCTGTGAGCCTGCGCTGGAAACGGTTGTGAAAATATTGGTACTGCCATTAACGCGCGCCGTGCCTGCAGCCGTCACGCAGGTACAAAAGCTTGCGAACTTTTTTGCGGCATGCATACGGGCAGAGGCCGCGAGGGCAGCCAGGATTACCGCGCCAGCAATGACGGATATTTTTCTTTTAATCATGGTAATTAGTTGATAGTCGTAGTTTGCGTTGAAATAAAAATTCATGACGATAATTTCTGTTTACATACCTGTTCTCAGGTAGGCCGGTTTTGCCCTGTTTACCTTTGTGAAAAAATACCACTCCTGCGTTCCTCCATTAGGAGGAACACCTGGTTGCCATGGGCAGCTATGGTTGTAAATATATTCAACCCAATGATCCTGACATTACCGGCGGCGGTGACCGCTGTAGAGAAGGTGGCAAATTTTTTATAGTTTGCTATTGCGGAGAAGTATGTAGTTATCACCAGCACAACTGTGGCAGCACCGATAAAAATTTTCGACTTTTTCATAAAAAATAAGGTTTACAAGTTTCGCCTACTCTAAAAGGTTTTCGGCATCCCCTCCTGCGGGATCTTGTGCAGGTTCAATTCATCAGTTGCATTTTAGGTAAGCCTGTTTAAGCCTGTATGGGGCTGTAAAAAGTGTTCTTGCTGTTCCCGCTGCGGTTAGCAGGAAAACTGGGCAGCCCCGGCTGATATTTGTGGTGAAGTTTGCGTATACCTTTATGCCGTTGACTGTTACGGCAGTGTGGAAGACAGCTTGCAACCTGCCGGCTTGGGCACGCAGGAAGGCTGTCACAGATAATGTACCAAAGGCAATTACAACGAATAAATGCGTTTTTTTCATAACAGCGTATTGTTTTTTTTGAAAAATATAAGCATCCTCCGGTGCCAATTATGTTGGCCCCGGTCCTGCTACAGAAATTTTGCGCCGTTACGACAGGGTTGTTTTTATTTCAGGTACGCAAGCTTTGTACGGTTAACCTTAGTGAACAGGTACCATTCCTGTGTACCGCCCTCACTTACTAGGAAAGCGCGGCTTCCATGTTCAGCTACGGTGGTAAATATATTCGGTCCAATTACGCGGATCGTGCCGTTCCAGTTTACCGCAGTAGAAAACCCGGTGAACCTTTTATTTGCCCTCGTTACTAAAATGACGGCCGTACTCAATATGGTTAATATACCGCTTGCCAGGATTAATGTCACTTTCATAATTAATGGCGTTGATATTGTTCAAATCAACCAGCGTTTGACAAGGTTGCCCTTATTGCGGCCCTGCTTTTTTAAACAACAGTTATGAAAATGGGTAGGTATGTACAAACAGCATTGCACCGGTGTGTACACCAGCGCAATGCCATGTTTTGAAGCAAATTGGTTTCCCAATTTACCGGGACTACTTAAGATAAGCAATCTTGGTCCTGTTGACTTTGGTAAACAAAGCCTTAGTTGTACCACCAGCAGTAGCTAAGTAAGCCTGGGAGCCAGCAGAAGATACAGTAGTGAAAATACTGGAACCGATAACTTTTACGCCGCCGGCTGCAGTTACAGCTGTGCTGAACGTAGCGAATTTCTTGTAATTTGCTTTAGTAGCTACAAAGGCAGTAACAGCCAACATCAAAGTAGCGGCGCCGATGAAGATTTTTGACTTTTTCATAAAAAACATTGATAGGTTTATGTAATGGTGCCTACTCTGTTGCAAGGTTTTCGGCTTCCCCTTTTCCTGCCTTACTCCGGGGGCAGGTCCCGGTTTCACCGCTTAGTTAACTCGCCAGTGATATTGCGCAAAGAACTTTTGTCAATAAAATCCCCGCCCCCCTGACAGATAACGAGCCAGGAAATGGATGATACCGCTGTTCCCATTCATAAAAGATGCGGTGGGTGCATCACTTTCGTCTGTCATCCAAAACGCATAGCCATGTGGGTTATTCCCATGCAGGTGGGCATACAGGGCAGCAATCCATGTTGCCCTTTGCCTCCATTCGTGATTGCCGAATACATGCCATGCGCTGAGATAAGCTTCGCCCAGGGCTGCTAACCCGTTCCATGCGGTAAAGTTGTTGTTCGTGAATCTATCCGGCAGCAGGCGAAGCACCTGTTCAGCTGCGGCCCTGCATTCGTGTTTACCCAGCACTTCGCTCATTTTTATCATGGTGTGAAGCATCCCTGGTAATTCATCGCCCAGGATCAACCCGTTAGTATTTTTTTCCAGGTATGTGCCCATAGCTGTTTCCGTGATCCCGCCAGCAGCTTTCAGTAACTTGGGTACAGTTCTTTCGAGCGCATTTCTTTCGGCCTTGTTCCCGGACAAGGAATAGGAGTGAAGCAGGTACCAGATAAGCCCGCAGTCCCCCTGGCCAAATCCCAGCGATATTTTTCCTGCGTCTTTTTTTGGCCTGCCGCTGCGTTCCCAAAGCCCTTCCCGGTTCTGAGTGCTTAAGAGGATACTGGTTATTTCGGTCAACCTCCTGGTAGAATAATCTTTTTCAAGGTATTGATGGCAGTACAGTACGGCCATCCCAATCCCTGCGAGGCCATCACCGTAATGTAGCCCGCCTGTCTCCCCGCCGCTGCTGCTGAGGGCAGTGTATATCAACCCCCGGTTTTTTGCGCCGTCTGGCACCAAGCCATTTTTAATAGCTTCTGCTATAGCAACTGCTATCCCTGCTTTCCCGTCGTAATAGCCAGCATTAGATACCTCTGTACTGTTTGTCAGGAACGTTTCAAGATAATCCCTTGCCTTCAGGCAGTTGGGTACAAGGTATTCAATGCTCAATCCCGCTTGTAAGGCCTTGGCTATGGCCAGGAGCACGCCCGCCATGCCATTGCGCAGGCCCGGGTATTTTGTATATTCCCGCATTTGCGGAACACCAAAGTTTCCCTCCTTCACCATTTTAAAATACCAAAGGCCCTCCGAAATGATCACAGGCTCCTCTGCCAGCCCCCGAAGGGCTTTATTTAGGGCAGTTCTAACCTGCGTTTCTAAAGCAGTGTCTATTTCATTTTTTTCAGAAGCGATCTTCGGCCCCGATTTCAAGGCGGCGAGCGAAGCCTCAAGGACGCTTAGGATCTCCGCAATTTCCGGTCGGCGGCCAGGTGCCCTGTCCAGGCAACGTATCACCATTTCCTCCATCACTGGGTCTCCGATCATCAGGGCAAGCGCCTCGCTGAGCTGGCCCTTGCCCGCAAACTCCAGCTTGGAAGGTGATACCCCCGTCATCAGGTTTACCATCGTCGCGCCAATCCCATAAATATCTTCTTTAAAGGTTGGTGCCAAAATATCCTGTTGCTCCGGCGACATAAACCCCGCGGTTCCGTAGGTAAAGGGCGGCTCGGGCTGCTGCTCCCGTACCGAATAAGCCAATTCAATATCAATGAGGACAAGCCGGTCCTGTTTATCTACCATAAAGTTGCCGGGATGGACATCCCTGTGGACAAAACCCTGCTTGTGAAATTCCCCGACTAGGAAGACGATCTCCCTGATATAACCAAGGATCGCCAGCCGTTGGGCGCTTTCCAGCCCCTGCCAGGATGCGCCCTGGTGGTTGATTTCTTTTACCCGGTCGTATAGTGCCTTGCCGTTGATATATTCCATGGCCAGGTAGGTGTCACCCTCCACCACAAACAGGTCATAAATTTTAGGTAGGGGCACAATGCCTTCCATAGCCCTGTGTAGCGCACACTGCCAGGCGAGGCGGTGGTGCATTTCCCTGCCGTATATGTCCGACGTCATCCCTTTCTTCCCCTGTTTGATCACGCAGTCCTTTACCCTCAGCAGGCTTTTGAGATATAGCCCTTTGTAAACATTACCTCTTACATCTTCCTTTAACAACACGACCGGGCGGTAAAAATGGTTAAGCACCTTTTTAGGTTTCGGGGGCTCAGCCGCCGCCAGCCTTTCAAACGGCCAGCGAACCCACGCAGGCAATTGGAAAGGTATCTGCTCAGTATCGGGCACCAGCGTGAGGTCGGGCATGTAAATATGCGGTTCTTTTCTTCCTGCTTTCGTTTCAACCATTACCGGCTCGAAAGCGCCATACCGGGCGTATACAGTTCCTCCGAGGTACCTATCCGTCAAAACAGCAGGGCCGTTAAATCTTGATGTTGCTGCAATCAGTTCCGCAGCCAGTTGGTTAGCTTTACGGTCATCCGGGCAAAACACGGAGACCATTTTTCCGATCTTTTCAATCCCGACATATCCGTGTACAAAATCTGTGGCTGTCTGCATATCAGCGATTACCTGGAAAGCTATGTTGTCCACCAGCAATATCGGCACCACTGCCTCCAAACCGGCAGGCAGGTCATATAAGGTAAACGAAAGGTCCAGTATCCATCCCTGTACCTGCTTCAGTGCTCCTACCCGCCAGTAGTTGTCTGCCGCTTCAAAGCCTGCGCCATGCGCGGAAAGGATGGTGGAAAAATCCGATTCATTCCAGCCCGTGGCCGGGGACAAGGGTACGCTTGGCGATGTAACAGGCATTTGCATAACAGGTGGGTTAACGTTTTACAGAATATTGGGGCTTAGTTCATGCGCACCGCCGTAACCACCCTTCTTGTCCGGTTTGCCCGGAGCCGGGTTGCCCATGTATGCCTTCTTTAGTTCCAGCTGGTCTGTGAGCAGCATGCTGAACACCAGGAATACGATCATGGGAAATACCTGGTACCGTATTACGATGATGTTGGCAAATACGCTGAAGCAGCAATTCAATAGGAGGAAAAGAGCCACTATACCCATTACCCCTTTGAAGGTTCTGCTGGTATTTTGCCATTCCTTGCGCCTGAACATGGTGAACAGGCTCCATCCGTAATAAATATTCAACACACAGAACAGGGTGGGGAACAAGAGTAAAATTATTCCTTGCAGGCTTTTAGAGATCACGGAGATCTTTAACGAGGGGAAATCAAACCAATAAGCAGCAATTGGCCACACTTTATCCTGCCCTACGTTGTAGATCTCGAGCTTTTCAAGCGGCGGAAATAAATAGTTTTTATAATTGACCAGCATATAGTACCGGAGGAATGCCAACGGGTGGCGCTTGATCAGGAACAGGCCATACTGCTGGAACACCGGCGCAACTTTGCCCCAGGCAACCACCTCGTCCACGTCTGTTTCTATATTTGGGTAATGTTTATGCAGGTATTTTTTTAATGGCGCTTCCGGTTGCCGGATAAAGAAGTTCGCTACATAGGATGCAAGGCCATCCTGCGGGCGTGAGGGCTGCGCAAAAAAGCGGCTGGCGATGCCGTCTAATTCGCGGGTTTCAGCCGTAGGAAAATTCGCGGAGTCTTCTTCAATAAAACCGCGCATATACAAGGCGTTGTTTGCCCACTGCCACCCGCCGAGGATAGGCGGGAACTGCGCCGTCCCGGTCATTTTCTTAGCTGCGTCGGATGTAAACAGGATAAAGGGGATGATCAGCAGTGGCCCTGTGACGATACCCACGGCCTTTACCCAGGCCCGTTGCCTGGAAATAAAATAGGCAAGGGCAGTGATGACCGGGTAAAACATGGCATTATACCGGAAAGTGAAGGCAATAAAAAACACCACCGAAATGATAATAAACTGGTAAGGGCTGGGCTTTTTGATCACCCAGATCAGTTGTGTAGCCCAGATGATGCTCAAGCCGACAAACAATGCGTCGGTCGTTACATAATTGGCCAGGTAAAGGAACAGTGGGTTAAAATACAGGAAAATGTTCATGAAGATACGTGTCTTGTCCCCTGTATGGAAAAAGTATTCAATCGTATGCCCGAAATACATTGCCGCGAGCTCCAGGAACAAAAACTGGAAAAAGTTGAGCGCAACAGCTGAATGCGTAAACCAGTGAAATACTGCCAGGAATTTCGAGTAACCAATGGGCCAGATGTTGGCGTTGAGGTGCTCGCTTGCCGCAATAATATAACTGTAACTGTCGGAGAAAAAATCCGGGTAAGGATAGCACAGCTTGAAAATACCAAACTCGGCGATGAGAAGAAAGAGCAGCACACCACTCCAGATACTCCGGTCTCTCAGGAATGCGCCCCAGGTCTTGTCGCTTGGCGCATTTTTTACTATAGGTGGCATATGAAGGTTTCCGTCCGGGCGTGCAGCGCCGGTAGCGTTGTAATCTTTCATGCAGATAAGGTTTCCTTGTTACAAATATTTCATACCACAATTAATCATTTAAAACTCTAATCAGAGCGGGAACCAGCAGCACGCTGCCATGCGCCTTATACCTATACTATCACATGACAGCCGTGCGGTGCCGGCTTATTTGCAGGCCGCCTTCATGCGTGGCGGGGAAGATTTGGTGTATTGATTAGCCGTAACCGAAACTGTATGCAAGATAACAGCAGCCTTTAGCCCATTCAAGGGAAATGTTTGTCCGTTTGGGGGAAATCTTTGTTCATTTTGGTGCAGCACTGCAGCAGGGAGTACCCCCCTGTGCGGGCTTAAGCCCGCGCGATCTGTTTTAAGTGTAAACACTTATAAACATATAGCGGATATGCTTAGTATCCCGTCCTGGTTCGCCCATGGCTTTGAAAAAAATCGTAATTTTTAAATGCCGCTTTGCCCGGCGGATCAAACCTTCCCTTATTTACAACCTTCCTGTAAAAAACTTGGCTTAAAACTTGACTGTTAGCTTTTTAGAGTCGACATTTGACAGGGAGACTGCTGGATACTTCAGTGATCAGCCACACGCCTTACGAACCTTATCCGGCAGGCTTGATAATTTCTACTGAACCGTTCGCAAATTTTATTATGGCTGACAAGTATGATGACGAAATTTTGCTGCGCGAATTTAGCCGCGGCTCCCCTCCTGCCTTCCAGGAAATATTCATGCGCTATCACGACAAGATTTACTTTACCAGTTTCCGTATCACACGTAACATGCAGGAAGCCCAGGATATTGCGCTGGTGACATTTCAAAAACTTTTTGACAGGTGCGCAGATTTCAAAGACCTCCAGCACGTAAAGCATTTTATCTACGTGACTGCACGCAACAGGTCCCTCACCTACATCCGGGATCTCAAAACATTAAAAGAACGGCAGCAGCAATTCCTGAAGTCGGTTTCCGCGGAAGGTGATTCCTCCCGCGAGGAGCTCGACGCCGACTTCCTGCACACAGTTTTCAAGGGCATGGACGCGCTGCCGGAACGGGCACGCCTTGTCCTCAAGCTGCGTTATATAGATGAGCTGAGCAATCAAGAGATCGCTGCCATGCTGGGGATCTCTGCCAATACCGTCAAGAACCACTTGGCCCGGGCACTGGCAAAACTGCGTGAGTCCCTGCAAAACCGGCACGTGACGGAACTCGTCGTTACAGCAGTGGTGGCGTTTTTCTTTTTAAAATAGAGGGCTACCTTATTATTTATTTTCCCAATGTTACTTTTTTTTAAATTTTTTTTTATTTGATTAGTCCATTTCGCAACCCGCCGAGTAATATATACAGGCGGGTGTAAATTTCGAACTATGGAAGACAAAACACGGATTACGGAATTAACCCAAAAATACCGAGGCCAGGATATTTCGCACGAGGAACTGGAGGAACTGAATGCTTTTCTCGACGCCAAACCGGGGAGGCGGCAGGCATTCGAAGAGCGGATCAACGACGACAATATCCTTGAAAGCGCCGCTATTTTCATGGAAGCTGAAAAAGCGCGTGCCGCAAACTGGTCGGCCCTTGGCTGGGACACGGTCTTGGCCAGCCCACAGGCGCCTGTCCGGAAAATCTCCCGCCGCTGGGTATGGGTGGCAGCAGCCTCTGTCCTCTTGTTGCTTGCAGGGGCCGGGCTATTCCTGGAAAGAAGCAAGACCACCCCGCCGCCAGTTGCAAAAACGCCAGTGCAACCTGTCAACGACCGTTTACCGGGTGGCAACCGTGCCGTATTAACCCTGGACAATGGCCAGCATATCGTACTCGACAGCGTGGGCACGGGTTTCCTTGCCCGCCAGGTTAACAGCCGCGTGGAAAAGACCGCAGACGGGCAGGTGAAGTACGCCGCTGTAGGGGCAACGGCTACCATCCGGTTCAATACGCTGACCACGCCTGCCGGGGGCCAATACCAGGTCGTGCTCTCAGACGGCACGAAAGTATGGCTCAACAATGCTTCTTCGCTGCGTTTCCCCTCCGCATTTGCAGGGGCACAACGCGACGTAGAACTAACAGGTGAGGCTTATTTTGAGGTAGCCAGGGATGCATCGCACCCCTTCGTAGTACATAAGGAAAACATGGCGATCCGCGTATTGGGCACACACTTCAATGTGCGCGCCTACAACGATGAGTCCATCCAAAGTACCACCTTGCTGGAGGGTTTAGTAGAAATAACGGATGGCGCTCATAAAGCTGTCCTGAACCCCGGCGACAGGGCAGCCCTGAAATCACGCGGCCCTGTGAAAGTGGAACACGGCGTGGATGTTGACGAGGTCATATCCTGGAAAAATGGGTATTTCCATTTCGAAGGCGATGACCTCCCCGAGGTCATGATCCAGCTTGCCCGCTGGTACGACGTTTCCGTGGAATACCGTGGCAACTTTAAGCCACAAAAATTTAAAGGGAAAATAGAACGTAACCTGCCGCTCTCCATGGTCCTCCAGGGCCTGGAAAGCCCTGATGTTCACTTTACCATTGAAAACAAAAAAATAGTCGTTAGCCCATGATTAGTCGCATATTCATCATTTGTTCACTGGCCACTATATGCAATATGGCCCAGGCACAGAACCCGGTCCAATGGAAGTATTCCGTCGTTAAGGTCGACAACGCTACCTACGAGCTCCACTTGACCGCGACCATGCAGGAAGGCTGGCATATATACGCGCAGCAGCAGCCAAAGGAGGCCATTGCTGTGCCAACACAGATCGCTTATCGCGCAAACCCGCTCGTCACACCGGTTGGGACAGCCAGGGAAATAGGGCAGAAGGAGACACAGACAGTCGAAGCCCTGGACATCAAACAATACCAATACGCCCATACAGTTGATTTTGTGCAAAAGATTACCTTAAAAGCCACAGTCAAAACCTCATTTTCAGGGACAGTAACCTTTCAGGCCTGTACCGACAAGCAATGTTTACCGCCTAAAGTGGAATCCTTTGATTTGACGCTATAATACCCCTCGTCATATCCCTGGGTTCCTGCCTCTAACGTTGTTGCAAGCGCCGCTCAAGCAGTGCCATTCAACCTTTTTCCCCTATTAGAGCTACGCATGGCAGTTGATGCAAGCATTTCGCCACCAAAGACATTCGTATCAATTTCTCATGTGTAGTCTATAACTGCTGTGTCCGCAGCTCGAATAAAGCTGTTACAGCATTCAGCCAGGAACCCGGTTCGCCCGGGTTCCACCTTATGCTTTTCAAACATTCAACGATACACTAAAACCATCGACGTATGAAACCAAAACTGACCCATTACCGCCTCTACTCCGGGTAAACATTCCAGGGGCCTCCTAATAAAAAAACAGGAACGTTAAGGCCGTCCCTGTTTATATCGTATGGGGCCTCCAACCAATCCCTTAACAGGATCCTTTATTGTTTACCCCAAACATCCAAAATTATGCTTTTTTTAAATGCATCCATTCCCCTTTGCATAAAGGGGCAGGTTCACCCTATTTCCAGGTATATGCGACTCACAGCCATACTTCTTCTAACCGGCTTTCTCCAGGTCAGCGCCGCAGGGTACTCACAGAAGGTGAGTATTTCTGGCGATAATTTGCCGCTTAAAACGATCTTTAAAACCATTGAGAAACAAACCGATTTTGTGTTCATGTACAACGAGACGGTGCTTGATGACACTAAGGCTGTTTCTGTTCACATGACAGATGTCGCCGTCACCGAACTCCTCGACAAATGCCTGCGCGATCAACCCGTTTTATATTCAATTACTGGGAAAACCATTTTTATTAAGAAAAAGCAACCGCAACTTAAAGTAGAGGCCCCGGCAATTGCGAGTCCACTTAGCCAAATTGTTGGCACTGTGCAGTCCGACGACGGTAAACCATTAGATGGCGCAACAATCTTGTTGCGAAACACCAAAATTAGCACAGTAACCAACGCCAAAGGGCAATTCTTTCTTCCTAATGTTCCGCAAGGTACTTATGTCTTAGAGGTGACATATATTGGCTACGAAAAATATTTCCAATCCATTGTTGTTGAAAAAAGTGAGTTAATTGTCACGGCGACTATGAAAGCATCGGCTAACAACCTCGACGAGACCGTGGTTAAAGGCTACTACAACACCACAACGAGACTAAATACAGGTGACGTTTCAATTGTCAAAGGGGAGGAAATTCAAAGGCAACCCTTATCAGACCCTATTTTAGCATTGCAAGGTAGAGTTCCTGGTCTTTCCATTACGCAACTCTCTGGAACCATCCCTGGTGCATCCTTTCGATTACTACTTAATGGACAGAATAGTATTGCAAATGGCAATAGCCCTCTTTTTGTTGTAGATGGTGTAATTATTCCATCTCAAAGCTTAACCCTTTTCTCGGGTGGCGGTGGATATTCACAAAGCCCGTTTAATGCCCTTAGTCCAGGAGATATTGAAAGTGTGGAAATTTTAAAAGATGCTGACGCAACTGCCATATACGGTTCCCGCGGTGCCAACGGAGTATTGTTAATTACAACTAAAAAAGGAAAGGCAGGTAAAGTAAAATTAGACATATCTCTAGCTAACGGAATTGGCAAGGACGCTCGAGAAATTAAGGTCCTAAATACTTCGCAATATTTATCGATGCGCCGTGAAGCGTTTACCAATGATGGTCAAATTCCCTCAGGAAATGATCACGATATTAACGGGGATTGGGACACAACTAGATATACAGATTGGCAACATTACTTTTTCGGAGGTACTGCTAGATATACCAATGGTCAAATATCTTTTTCAGGTGGAAATGAAAATACTCAATTCTTGTTGACCGGAGGATACAATAAACAGACAACTATATTGCCAGGAGATTTTGCAGACAAAAAAGGAAATGCACATTTAAGTCTTTCTCATCTTTCCACAGATAAAAGGTTGAAATTAACGGCGAGTGCCATGTTTGTCAATGATCGCAATAACTCATATCAAAACGCAAATACTCTCGGATATATTTTTTTGCCTCCAGATGCTCCATCCCTCTATGATTCCCAGGGGAACCTAAATTGGCAGAATAGTACATGGACAAACCCCCTCGCGTTGCTCTTGCGAACCTATAAATCAGTTACTGATAACTTAGTTGCAAATGCTTCAATTTCCTATAAGTTAATTCAAGGACTCGATGCGAAAATATCAATAGGATACAATTCTGACCAAATGAAGGATTATATTGCATCACCAATAACTTCATTTAATCCGGCTACAGCCCGATCTACAAATCGACGAGCAAGCTTTTCTACTAATTCAATAAAATCATCAATAATAGAACCACAACTTAGTTACAACAGGATACTGGGAAACGGTGATTTGAACATGTTAATCGGGGCTTCACTGCAAAATAGCTCGCAGGATAGAATTCAAATGGTGGGCATAAATTATCCAAGTGATGCACTAATGCCAAATATTTCCGCAGCTTCTACAAAAATTATTACTGGGGTAAACAGCTTGCAATATAAATATGTTGCAGGCTTTGGAAGGTTAAATTATAATTGGAAAGAGAGGTATTTAATTAACCTAACGGCTCGAAGGGATGGAAGTAGTCGATTTGGAAGCGGCAAACAGTTCGGAAATTTCGGCGCATTTGGAACTGCTTGGATATTTTCGAAGGAGCGTTTCTTCTTAAATAAAATGAAATGGATAAGTTACGGGAAAATTAGGGCTAGTTATGGAACAACAGGTAACGATCAGATTCCAGACTATCAGTATTTGAGTTCTTATTCATCATATTCTAATACGTATCAAGGTCTAGCCGGGCTTTATCCTAGCCGAATTTCAAATCCATATTATAGTTGGGAGTTGGTTAAGAAACTAGAATTTGGGCTGGATTTTTCATTATTAAATGACCGAATATCAATTAATAGTAGTTACTACAGGAATCGCACAAACAATCAATTGGTAGGATATTCACTACCCAGCATCACAGGATTTTCATATGTTCAAGCAAATCTTCCCGCTGTTATTCAAAATACAGGTTTTGAAATCTCAGCTACTTCTTCGAATATTAGGACTAAAAATTTTTCATGGATGACTTCGGTAAATTTGACAATACCGAAGAATAAGCTTGTCTCATATCCGAATATAGAAGGATCAAGTTATGCAAATCAGTATGTGGTCGGTCAATCATTATTTACGCGAAAGTTATATCAATTTTCAGGTGTTAACGATTCATCAGGAATTTATCAGTTCGAAACGAAAGGTGGTTCCACTTATTCACCATCCTATCCCGATGATTTGACTACTTTTAAGCAAGTAGCTCCTTCTTTTTTTGGGGGCTTGAATAACCATTTTAAATATAAAAACTGGCAGCTCGATTTTCTCATTCAATTTGTAAACCAAACTGGATATAATTACTTTAATACCACATTGACAGTTCCGGGCGCTTTTGGACAGAATCCTAATCAACCTACTGTAGTGCTCAATCGCTGGACATCACCTGGAAGAGAAGCACAAGTTCAAAGATATTCTCAAGATTATGGATCCCCTGCAAGCACTGCCTACTTTAACATCGCAAGCTTCGGTACCAATAGCATTACTGACGCATCATTTATTAGATTGAAGAATATTGAACTTTCGTTTGAACTTCCCTCACCTTTAATTGAGCGGCTCCAATTGCAAAAGGTTCAAATTTATTTGCAGGGCCAAAATTTACTTACAATAACCCACTTCAAGGTCTTTGACCCAGAAACTAATGATATCGCGCCGTTACTAATGCTAGTTGCTGGAATCAATATTACATTGTAAAATAAATTCTTATAAAATGTATATAATATATAACAGTTGCCTGTACGTAAGGACGTTAAGAAAGGGTTGTTTAATAATTGGTTTCTTAATCCTTGTTTTGACTTTCTCAAATTGTAAGAAGATGATTGAAGTTTCTCCTCCTATAACTGAATTAGTTACACCTGATGTTTTTAATAACAGCTCGGCTTCGACCGCTGCATTGATTTCCATTTATTCGCAAATGGCGGATAATACTGAATTATATTTTTTAGCGCTTAATTTGGGACTCAGTGCCGATGAACTTGAAAATTTTAGCACATCTCTTCCACTTGTTCAGGCATACACAAATGCCCTTCAGGCTGTTCAAGCTCCTGGCCCATGGTCAAATGCTTACAATTATATCTATCGTGCTAATGCAATAATTGAAGGGCTTAAGTCTACGAAAGGAGTAAGCGAGAAGGTATCTAGTCAATTGATAGGTGAAGCAAAATTTCTCAGAGCATTTTGGTATTTTTATTTGGCAAATATTTATGGTGATGTTCCACTGGTAGTAACCAGTGACTATTCGATAAACGCAAGGATGCCGCGAGCTTCAGCAAAAACGATTTTTGCGCAAATTAATTCCGATTTAAATGATGCAATAGCAACTTTAAACAATAACTATGTTGATATTAGCGACACTGTAACAACTTTGGATCGTGTCCGACCGAATAAGTGGGCCGCACGTGCACTGCTTGCAAGAAGTTATCTTTTTGAAGGGGAATTTGATAGTGCAGCAAACATGGCTTCTCTTGTGATCGGTAATTCAGCATTTTTCACGGTAACTCAGGACCTTGATAGTGTTTTCCTTGTGAATAGCCCTGAAGCAATCTGGCAATTACAGATGCCGCAACCGTCAAGCTATGATACATATGAAGGCGCTTATTTTATTTTATTGGGTGAACCATCAACGAATTATTATAACTGTACGGCGCTAAGCCCACAGTTAATGGGTACATTTGAAAGCGGCGATCATCGAAAAATTCAATGGGTAGACAGCGTCCAAACTGGAAGTACAACTTACTTTTTCCCTTTCAAATATAAGGTTTATCAAACACAGGGAGATATTATTGAGAGATCGACACCATTGAGGCTTGCCGAGCAATATTTGATTAGGGCGGAATGTAGAGCCCAAAGTGGTGATGTTGCGGACGCAATAACGGATTTGAATGTTATTCGAAGTAGGGCGGGCCTTCCCAATTATTCAGGCCTGCAGGACAAGAATTCATTGCTCCAAGCCATACTCCATGAACGTCAAGTTGAACTATTTTCGGAATGTGGTCATCGTTGGTTTGATTTGAAACGGACAGGATCTATTAATAATGTAATGGGAGAACCTGGCGGTGTTTGTAGTTCAAAGGGCGGTACCTGGAATTTGAATAAGGCCTTATATCCTGTGCCGCAATCTGACCTAAGTAATGATCCAAATCTTACACAAAATCCTGGCTATTAAAGCAATGACTTATGGTTTGCAGTATAAATCAAAGGTATTCTATTGTCTATTGAACCACCAAGATATGTAGGTAGTTGTACCCCGTACACCAATGTACTCTGAAATAGATTTGTCTTTTTTAGTTTGAAATGTGAATTAGTATGTATAAATTGTTTTTTACCATTTTTATTTGTGCGGCCAACGGCAATGTCTGGGCTGATGTCGCTGATACCGCGCGTTTTCCAAAAGAAGGCGAATCATGTCCTAATTTTCATTTTGAAGAAGTCATTGATTATACCTCAAATCGAGCTTCAATAAATGACTTTAAGGGCAAGTGGCTAATTGTTGATTGTTGGAATGAATACTGCTCAGGTTGTTTAGCCTCAATGCCAAATGTTAATAGTCTTAGCACAAAATTTCGAGGAGTCGCACAGTTTTTGTTAGTGGCATATACCGGCTCTCAATACAGCCCGAACGGAATGACCAATAGTAACAATTCAATCAGAATGCTCTATAAAAGGATTCAGCAAAAATATAACTTGCATGTGCCAATAGCATTTGACTCCTTACTTTTTAAGCAATTTGGCATTTATGGATGTCCCTTTATATTAATTATTTCGCCTGATGGTATAGTGAAGTATATAACCTTTGAGCTCAATTCAGATGATCTTGCAGCTATTATTTCTGGGCAATCTATTCAATTACCAAAATTGCATTCAGTTTATGATACAATAAAAAGGGCAACGATATATCATTATGATAGTAATTCGCCTTTTTTACTCAATAGGAATGGAGGAGAAGATTCAAGCTTTATATTTAGATCCCTCCTTTCGACCTGGAACTCAGAGGTTCAACCAATGCGGTTGCCGTTAATTGGTAAAGTTTATAAGTCACTTGATATACTCGGAGCTGATTTAGTCACTTTATACAAATACGCATACTTTGGAAAGGGCTATTGGGATTTCAGAGACAGCCTGTATGCCGAAACATATCCAATACCTATTTTTGAAACGTCTGATTCGTTATTGATCAGGGATCAAGGCCGGAATTTGTTCTGTTATAGTTTGACTTTGCCACCCTCACTTAGGACCAGGGAAAAGATAATGGCAGTTATGAGGAATGACCTTGGAAATTATTTTGGCTACCATGCTTATATAGAAAAACGTCTAATGCCCTATTACAGATTAGTTGCTACTGCACGCGCTAGGCATCTATTAAAGGCTAAAGCCAAAGGTCTTTCTTTTACTGAAATTCCAAACGGTGGATTCGTGGCCAATGACTATTCAATACGAAACTTAATTGGAATTTTATGGAGTTATCATCAAAATGGTCCACCATTTGTTGATTGTACAAGAATACATTCGAATATCGACATCGCAGTAAAAGCCCTAATGGTTGATATCAATGATGTTCGTCGCAGTCTTAGGCGCTCAGGACTTGATTTAAAGCTAGAGAAAAAGGCTATGAATGTTTTAGTAATTAGACATGGATAGAAATCTAATTATGATTTTATTTTCTCAAAAAAAGGAGGGATTGCCATAAGCAATCCCTCTATTACCTATTGTTTATGAATAGGGTTGGTCAAAGCCTGATCATAATAGGCATTGTAAGCAGTTCCGCCGTCTGTTACAGTGCATTGGCCAGTAGTTCCACTACATGGAAAAGCACTTGCTGTTTTAGTTACGGGCGATCCGCCTTCGTCCAAGTAGTATGTAACGGTGAATTTGGACTTGAATGCAAATGCGCCTACTACAGCAATTGCTAGTGCTGCTACTGTTAAAAACATTCTTGACTTTTTCATAAAAGATTTACTTTTTACATACAAAAAGTAGTAAAGTTGCTTTTAAAAATTGGCCTACTCTTTTTCAGGTTTTCGGTTTCCCCTGGCCGACGCTGCTGCAGCAGTGCCGGACTTTTCGTACGAAATATTGTTCTTTAAAGTATTATGTGTTTTCACAGTTAATAGCCAGAGCGGAATATAGAATTCAGGACAAGATGTTGACTCCAGCTTAAAACTTATAAATAGGTTTGGTAAAAGCCTGATCAAAATAAGCATTGTAAGCAGTTCCGCCATCTATTACAGTGCATTGGCCGGTAATTCCGGTACATGGAAAAGCACCTGCGGTTTTAGTTACTGGAGATCCGCCTTCGTCCAATTAGCATGTAACGGTTAATTTGGACTTGAAGGCAAATGCGCCAACTACAGCAATCGCTAGTGCTGCTACTGTTAAAAATACTCTTGACTTTTTCATAAAAGAGTTACTTTTTTGCCTATAAAAAGTAGTAAGTTGCTTTTAAAAATTGACCTACTCTTTTTCAGGTTTTCGGTTTCCCCTGGCCGACGCTGCTACAGCAGTGCCGGGATTTTCGTATGAAATATTGTTCTTTAAAGTATTATGTGTTTTCACACAGATAAGAGCCAGAGCTGAGAATATAGAATTCAGGAAAAGATGTTGACTCCAGCTTAAAAAGCGAAAAATTCCTCCGCACGAACATGGCCGGTTATTGTCAGGAATGAAAATTAGAACAGCTGCCACGTATCCAGTAAACATCAACATCAATAGTGTACTTAATAAAAGGCCGGCTTTTTTATACGATGGGAATAGCATTAGTATTACTGCAAGTAGTTCTAATAGTGGCAAAAGAACCGACAAATATTTTGAGAAACTTCTTGTTAAAGGCGACTGATAAAGCTGGTCCTCAAATGCACTGTAATTGATAAATTTGTCGAATGCAGTATAGGCAAAAAGCAATATCAATAAACTAGTGCCTATGTCCAAAATCATGGTCTTGTTCATTTAATTATCTTTTTCAGTTGCTGAATTCGTGTAGTTGGTGCTAGATCGACTTGATTATTGTCTATTCTTATGATCCTATCTATTGCCAATAAGGAGAATACAGTCCCTACTAATACATGGAATATTTGATACCGTAAAACAATAGGCGAGGCAAGGATACTGAAAGATAGGTTGCATATCCATAGTGCCCCAATCATAATATCAAACATTGAATATGCCCAATTTTTCTTACTTGAAATGCCGAAAATGATTAGGCCAATAAAGCAGATAACTACAAGTGAATTTACCATTGCTGCAAAAACAGGCGCCCAGATTACAGCCTTTATTATCGTGTGCTTTTTCCCGTGTTCTAATATTTTTAAACTTTTATAGTTGAACCAGTCCTTTGCGAGCTTTCCGACACTGTCCGAGCCCATATTATAGACGCCGATGAATTCAGATGGTGGGACGACAAACTTAAATGCATTGGGCAATACAAAGGCTTTAACAAATTTTGCGGGATATTGACTAATTAAATAGCTGGCATAACTAGCATACAGAGGGCCTTCGGACGCCCATCTTTTAAAATACCCACTTGTGCTGTCATTTTTCCATTCTTTTTGCATATACTTAATAAGGGGGCCATGGCTACTCCATAGATAAAAGAAAGTACTTGCAGAATCATCCGAAGTCAATTTCACCTTTTTTAGTGTATCCATATGCTGCCGCACCATTGCTTCAAGTTTCGCATAGCGAGCAGGGACTGGCTTGCGGTCCTCCGGGCGGATCTGTTCGTACATGTATAGGGCGTTATTTGCTAATTGCCAACCGCCAAAGGCGGAGAATTGTCGCTGCCCTGTCATTTTTTCCATCTTGGCGGCAGTATATAGGATAGAGCAAGCGACCAGTATGCAGCCAAGGCCTATTCCAGCGAGTTTTAAAAGCCAGCGCTGGCGGGAGAGAATAAATGCCAGCCCTGCAATGACTGGGTAATAAATCGCGTTGTATCGCACTGTAAAGCAGGCCAACAGCAGTATGGCCTGTATCGGGATCTGCCAGGGCCGGGGCTGGTAGATGATCCATAACAAGGAGCTTACCCAGCAAAGGCTTAGACCGATAAACATGGCATCGGCTGAAATATAATTGGCTATGTACGAGGGTAGTGGGCTAAAGACAAAGAAAATGTACATGATGTTACGGTATACCTTACCTGGCTTCAAAAAGTAGCACAGGGAATAAAAGAATAAAAGGGTGGAGGCCTGCATGAAAAAGTATTGCAGGCCAACGACGATCTTGTCTTCATGTGTGAACACACTGATCATGCGAAGGAATTTCGAGTAGGCTACCGGCCACATATTGACATCAGCATTTGTGTAGGCGGCTTCGAGGTAGGAGTAGGAGTCCGGCATGTAGTTCGCAAAGGGATACTTGAATTTAAAAATGATAAACTGTAATACAAAGGCGGCAAGGGCAAACAGCAGGTACGCCCGGTTCCTTTTATCTTTCCATATATAATCCAGGAAAGATGGCTGTACCTGTAATTCCGGTGCTTTGGCGGGTCTTTTAGCTGGCTGCTCTTGCTTCACCTCATGGTAGTCCTGTTCCGTGTTGATGGCCCACAAATTGGCTTTTGCGGTGACGCCCGCACAAACGTTGTCAACAGCGACCATGGCACAAAGCATCGAATGGTCCGCGTTGTTGTACTTATGCATGCCATTGCGGCCGATGAGGAACAGGTTTTCAAATCGGTCCGTATAGTTCTTTATGTGGTCAAATTCATGATAGGTACCAAAATAGGCCGGGTAGGTCTTCTCCATTTTCCTTACCGTGGCATCGAGGACATCCTCTACCTTGGCGAGCCCAAGTTTCTCCAATTCCATGATCGCCAGGTTCTGTATAAATTCATCCGTTTGCTCCCACAGTGCGTCCGTCTTGTTGCAGAAATATTCCATCCCTATCCAGGCCGTACCCGGGTCCTTGACCATGCCATCCCCCCAATTATTGTAGATCATCAGCCTTCCGACCTTGACATCCCGCTCCTGGATGTATATCCAGTTGTCCTTTAACGGTTGGTTCATTTGCCTGAGCAGCAGCCCAACGTTGATAAAATCGCGGTATTGCAGCCCTTGGGCGACTTCCTTGACCTTTTCTGGAACCTCGCCATCCATACCGGCAATGAGTTCCTGCACGGGCATCGTTGAGAAGTAATAGTCCCCTTCCCAAGCGCCTGTTTGGCCCGTTTCACTGTTGATCGTAGCCACGCCCGTTATTTTGCCTCCTTCCTGGTGGATCTTCTGGACGTTTTGGTGGAGGTAGATCCTGCCGCCCATGGCTTGTACCTGGCGGGCCACTTCTTCCCAAAGGGCCCCGGGGCCTTTCTTCGGGTACAGGAACTGTTCGATCAGGCTTGTTTCTGTCCCTTTTTGCGACAAGTCGTTTTTAGGGCGTTTACGAAGGCTTTTGGCGGCTTGGCTGATGGCTTTGCCCAGGGAGACACCTTTGATCCGCTGCGCTCCCCATTCAGCAGATATCTCGTTACAGGGCACCCCCCAGACCTTCTCAGTATAGTCTTTAAAGAACAGCCGGTAGAGCTGCCAGCCAAACTTATTGATAAGGAAATCTTCCAGGCTTTTCTCCGGGCTTCGGGGGAAAAGCTTAGCCCAGGCAAAGGACAGCAGTATTTTAATGGCACGGATGACTCCGAGGTTCCTAAGCGTATCCAGGCTGAGCTGGATAGGGTAAGAGAAGAATTTCCGGAGGAAGTAGATGCGGGTCAGCCGTTTTATCACCAGAATCACCTTATCGCTGCCCGCCTCCCCTTGTGTAGTGGCATGGACCTCTCGTTGCTTATTTTGATAGGAAATTGTCGGGTCTTTTTCTGCCGATTGTTCCAGCGGCATGATGTTAAGCCACCATTCCATCACCCGGTCGGATTTAGAAAAGAACCGGTGCGGCCCCATATCCATCCTGTTGCCCTTATAATCAATCGTCCGGGAGATCCCGCCGATCTCGCCGCTCTTCTCCAGCACGATGGGGATAATATCGGTCCTTTTCAGTAATTCGTAGGCAGCAGTCAGCCCTGCCGGGCCGGCGCCGATGATAATGGCCTTCTTTTCCATGCAACAACGGTTGAATTTTATGATCGTGTCAATTGGTCCAGGGTTACCCGTGGCGGCGGAGCCTGCCAAACCTTATCTCTGTAGGGCAAGCATCCAGCCGCTGGGTTATATATGGGATTGCTATAACCAGAGCCAGTATGTACTTAATTTCATTTCGCGCGAGAGTTGATGAACATGCAGATTGATACGTGCAAGGTAGATCGGTGCACTTGTCTATTCAAGGGAGATGTTTGTTTATTCGGGGGAAATATTAGTCCATATTTCCCCCGTTATTGGTTAACCGCAGTTATTATTCAGTGAGGATGATCCAAATGGGTCATGCAGGAGAAGAGGCGGAAGGATTGTTCATGTATGCCGCCACCCAGGCCGCGCCCAGCGCCAGCCAGCACATCGCCAGCGCTATGATGATCTTATGCAGCCATACCATCCGCAGCCAGAAGGGGTCAAAAGGCCAGGAGAGTACATGCGCCACAAAATAGACGCAACATATCCAGGCAACAAAAATGACTAGAGCGCCCACCGTAGCCACCAGGAAGGCCACAGGGCGCTTGGAAAAAACGAGGCCTGTCGCCAGCCCAATCTCCGTAAGCGGGATCAGCACGGCAAGCCCCCAGCTGAAAAGCTGCACATACGGCATGTGGGAGAGAAAAGCATGATAAGCCCGGAATGAAAATAATTTTGACACGCCCTCATAAAAAAATTCAACGGCAAGGAGCAGGCTGATCGAATCGACCAGTATTTTTTTTGCTTTCATGCGCTGGTCAGTTGTGGCGGTTCAACAACATGCGCTTTACTGTGGATCAACTGCAGCCGGAATCCGTTTGGCGCGATGCCCATCAGCTGCCTGAATTTTTTCGTGAAATGGCTTTGCGAACGGAAACCGTTGCGGTGCGCCACCTGGTCAATACTCAGGTCCCAGTTGGCGAGGTCCTCTTTTGCACGGGACATCCTTACATCTACCAGGTAGGCGTGGACGGTCGTCCCCGTTAATTCCTTAAAGATCTGCCGGAAAACCTTTCTGTCCAGCCGCACCTCTTCCACGAGGCCGTCCAGGGAAATATCCGTGGTGTAATTTTTTTGGATGTAATCAATAGCTTGCTGCACCTTGGCGGTTTCAGCCGGTGTGACATGGCCTTTAATCATAATAGGTAAGATATTGCGTATTAAAATAAGGTTCCTTGCTACTAAACAAAGCAACCATCGGAGGGAATAGGAAGGGCAGTGCGTGAAATAAAAATATGTCCTTTCCCGGTGCACGCCCAAAAATTTGATGATCCGTATAGGGTTACCCGTAGTATCCCTCTAAAGGTCCTTTGTATGTTACAGTTTTCGCTCTCGCGGAAGCCTGCGTACTTTGCTATCGGCATCGCCGATGGCATATTGATGCGTCAGACGGATAAAATCCTCCGGCGCCTCAAGGATGTCCACGGCCACATATTCCGCCTCCGACTCCTGGTCTGTAAAATAGGTGGTGCCGTTCTCCCGGCGAAAAACCAGGTTGACAGGATGCTCTTCTATCGGCAGGTAGGTATTGATAGACATGACCCCCGTATAATACAGGGGCAGCAGTGTTTCGGGGTTCAATTCATTTAAGGCCTCCATGGTTTCCAGGGAAAGGCCTTTCGCCAGTGCATCAGCCGTATCAAAAAGCTGGCAGATACCCAGGTCAACACCCAGGTTTTTTTCCACCCTTACCGGGTGCTCACAATAAATATAATAAGAACCCGTCGGGAGCTGGCACAATTCAATGTTATTATCATTGCGGTACAAGCCGCAGTGCTTCTCCAAAAGATCACTCAACCACTGGTCATTCATAATGTAGGGTTTTATACTTCTCAAAATACCACGCCGCAGCCTGAATCTGCTATCAATTACGGAGGAATCCGATTTAGCCCCCGCACCTATCATTCGCACAGCGCATTCAAGCAATAATAGCGCAGCGCCTGGCTCATAGGCCCGCGCACCTGACAGCAAGGTATCCAGGACACTAATCTTGTGGCCGGCTTGTTCGGCGCAACGCGCATAACTGATAACACCCTTTTTCCAGTCTGATACAACAGTGGTGATCTCACTGGCCCAATGATGTTGTATCGCCTCGTAGGCGCTCCGCCATCGTCTCCGGAATTCTCCTTCAGGTATGTCAGGCAAATTTATCTCCATACGCTAAGCTATCCATTCATCCCGCAACCCGCTTGCAGGCCGGGGCGCTAATGGTTAACCTATAGCTGATCATCCGCGATTCAGGCTACTCCCCGCCTGTTATCTATTTGGAATTATTTTGGCCGCTGAGAATTGGTACGGAATCCTTGCCAGGCTCACGATATTGAAATAACTTCAACAAATGCTTTTCAAAGCGCCACTTCTTATCCTATTGGCGTTGCTTTCATTCAGCCTGCACGCACAAATGCGCGGCATATCCTACACCATCCACGGAACGGTCAGGGACAGCGCATCTGGGGAGGCCATGGATGGTGCTACGGTGTCCTATTGGGACAGATCGGGTGGGGTAGCGGAAAGTATACGCAGCAGGGCCAAAGGTTTTTCATTGCACATTACCCGGGCCGGCGTATACCATATTGCTGCCAGTTATCTTGGTTACCTTCCCGATACTATTGCCGTACTTGTCACGGCAAGCGACAGTAGTTTTTCCGTTGTTAATTTTCGTTTGCGCCCTTCGTCAAAGCCTCTGATGGAGGTCATCGTCAAAGCTACCATTCCGCCCGTCATCGTTAAAGCGGACACGATTGGCTTTAATACGGCTGCTTATCCCACCCGAGCCTATGCAACTGTAGAAGACCTGCTGCGCAAATTGCCGGGCGTGGCTATTGATAAAGATGGTACCATTACCATGCAGGGAAAGAAAATTGACAAGATCCTCGTGGATGGCAAAGAATTTTTTTTAGCTGACATCAAGACGGCTACACAAAACTTTCCTGCTGAGCTGGTGGCGCAAGTCGAGGCGTTTGACACCCAAAGCGAGCAGGCGAGACTCACGGGGATCAAGGACAACACGGGCGGAAAAACGCTCAATATCAAGCTCCGGAAAGGCCGCAGCCGGGGGTATTTCGGAAAACTTTATGCCGGCGCCGGAAACGGGGATAGTTACACTGCCGGGGGCACAGCTGCAAGCCTTGGCGGCGCGCGCAACATGTTTATCAATACCCAGGGAAATAACATCAATAACCAATTTAACGGAACGGAAAACAATGTTGGCCCCGCGTCGGGCGGCATCCAGTCTGTTGCATCAACCAACGCTAATTACCGGGACAAATTTGGCCAGCACGTCACGGCCATTGCCAACGCCGGCTTTTATCACAACCGGGAGACACGGCTGCAGTCCTCCAACCGGCAGACCTTCCTTGGAGACTCTTCGCTGGTGGAGACCCGGGCGAGCACTTCCCGGGCCAGCAATATGATATGGCGCGCGAATGCACGCTTTGAAATTCGTTTGGACAGCATGCAGGACCTGACCATTCAATCAGGGGGGACCCTCAACAATGGTGACAACAGTTCCTCGGACAGCCTGGCCGCACTGGCCCAACAGGGAACTACAGATACGGCAAGGTCCTGGCCCAGCAGCAGAGGACAGACAGTTAACAGCAACCACGTTTATGGCCATACCTATTCAACGGCAATTGATTTTCGCCGCAAAGGGCAGAGGCCGGGCCGCACGTTTTATGTGGGCCTCAACCACTCCAACCAGTACCAGCACCAGGATGCAGGGCTGTATTCCCTGTTGAACCTCTTTGACAGCACAGGTAAAATCAACGCCCAGGCCATGCGAAACATGCGGTCCGGGCAATCCATGAAAGGCAGCAGCTTTTTAGCAAGAACTGTCTATACCGAGCCGGTGGCGAAAGGATATGTCCTCGATATAGGATACAATGTCAGCATCCGTTCCGACCGGAACGATAAGGCAAGCTTTAACTACGACACCGCCAACAGGGCATTTGACCTTCCCGACAGCCTTACCTCCAATGACTTCTCCACTCGCACAATCATGCAAACCTTCCGTACCGGCATGAACGTTACCAAAAACAAGTTCCGGTACCAGCTCGGGATAGCCTTGCAGGCGACCGGCCTGGATAGCAGGAATGATTCCCGCCACACAAGCCTAAGCCAGCGCTTCACCACCTGGTATCCAAGGGCAGAGATGATCTGGGCCCCTGTGGCGGGCCGAAGCCTTCAACTCGCCTATTACGGGTTTGCCATCGTCCCTTCTACCGATCAGCTCCAGCCCCTGCCTGACCTCACCAACCCGCTCCTTGTAAAACTGGGCAATCCCTCTCTGCGGCAATCTTTTCAGCACAACGCCACCCTTGATTTCAGCAGCTTCAATGTGAAGGCCCAGCAGAACTGGCAGCTCAACGCCCAGGCAGGCTATATAAAGGACGCCATCGCCGCCTTTACCGTCCTTCTCCCCGGAGGCGTACAGCAGGTGCAGTACGGCAACATAAACGGTAACTATACCCTCTCCGCCGTATTAACATATGGCTTTCCGCTGTGGGCCAGGAAAGGGAACGCCAGCGCGGGTGTGCATTGGCAACGTGACCATCAGAATGGCCTGCTCAACAACCAGCATACCTATACAGATCTCACATCCACCGGTGCACAACTAAAAATAAATTGCCACCCGTCCGAAAAGGTTTTCCTGGATATCATGGCTACCCTTGACTGTACCGGAAACAGGTATTCCCTCAACACCGGGCAAAATACCGTGCTTGTCGTGCAGAACTATACTGCCAATGCTTCGTATGAGATGCCCTGGTCCGTCACACTATCTTTTTTTTACAACTGGCAGCATACCGGTGCACAGGGCGCAATCCCCTCGAGGGTGCTGAGTTATTGGAACGCAGCCGCCTACAAGAAGGTATTCCATAACCGGAGCGGCCAAATACGGCTGTCTCTCTTTAACATCCTTAACAGCGCCCGGAACATTTCCCAGGGGGTGGGGCCGAACTACATTGAGACAAACCGCATAAACCTGATCGGCCGCCTGTGGCTATTGAGCAGTATTTGGAATTTTAAGAAGTTCCCGGTAAATAGCCCTGTGATACCACCATCATGAGGGCTTCGCCTTCCATAATAGGAAACACCTATAAAATTTTACATATTTTTTCGGGGCCGGTGCAGATAAAATGGCCTTCCTGGGCCGACATCAACATTTTAGCCGATATTTCCAGGGTTGGCGCTGATTAGATTATTAATCATAACCTAAGCCTTCCTATGTTTACTTTTGTAGCGTCTGTCCTTGCCGCAGGCACTGAAGTTACCATTCGCCATGTCCGCGTGCCCGAGGACCTGCCCGCACTCCAGGCATTTTTTTCAAACGAATTCTCGTTGCCTCATTACCGTGTTGATATTACGGACCGGGATCTGCGTAAAATATATACCGCCATCGCTTTATCGCCCTACGCAGATGCATACATCGCGTCTGTAGGGGACGACATCCTTTTTCTTTTCGAAGTCCATCATGCCCGGTATTACGATGCGGCAGACGGGCTGTCAATCCCGGCGGCGCATGGATGATCGACCTTTTTATCTCCCGCCTTGCACTGATGGAAAATCAATTATATACCGCAGCCCTTCAGGAGTGCGTTGCCCAGTGCTTTCGCCAGCCTGGCCTCGCAACACTCATTACAGCGCCCCGCTATACCCAACATGCGCAGTGGCTCAAAGACATACTGGAATCGGTGTCTTTCGAACGGTGGAAGGAGGGCAGCCTTGCTGCTGGTAAAGAAATCTATCGCCTCATTCGCTGAAAGGAATAGTACCAATCATTAGGTGGTGTGTTTTACCTGAAGGCGCCTGCTATGCTGCTTCTGACACCATTGATTGGTGATATTTTCGCTCATTCACCGATGCCGGATAAACGCCTCGAATAACTCCAGCAAAGCGATATTATTTTGCAGCAACATTGCTTTGCGTAACATCTTTATTGCCTTACCTTTTTGGTTCAGGACCGTGCGTGGCGTGATCCGTAGCTTTGTGGCTATTTCCTTTGTTTTCAGGTTTTCGAAATAGATCATTTCAAATACAGACCTGCACCCGGGGGGTAATATATGCATGGCCTCTTCTATGTCCCTGAAGACCTCGGCACGGATGCCTTCCAGCTTTTCAGCTTCCGTCAACGCCATCGTGTGGGTCATTTCACGTACATATCGTTCTGTAACCTTATTTTTTTTCAGGTAATTCCTGGCACCATTGGCTGAGCTGGTCATAAGGTAGGCCTTTAATGCCTCCGGCTTTTCAAGTTGCTCCCTGGTTTTCCATAAGTTGACGAACGCATCCTGGGCGATGTCTTCCGCGTCCTCCCAACTGTTAATGATTCCATGTACAAACCTTATGACAAAGAGGTAATAGTAATCGAAGATTGTTTTAAAGGAGGCACGGTCTCCCTTCTTAAATTTATGGAACACTTCCGTTCTCAATTCGCTCTCGCTTCCGGGCAATAGGATAGACAACGACATAAAAAAGGTTTTCGTTTGGGCGTCTGTACGCGCAATAGGCTTAATGAAATGGTGGCGCAACAACCTGACACACGGGCGGTTATACGGAAAGAATTTGCAAGGTTCAAAGACTTATACAAAAATAACCCATTTTTTCCATGGTCAAAAACTTCTTTTGGTTGTCTTATGTATGTAGGACGAAATAATGATTCTCCTCAAAAAAAATTATCCTTTGAATAGTACTAATCGGCCACTGACCTGTTATTAAAGACCCGGGACCCGTAAAAGTAGTTTAGGGTCAATGGTTCGATTAGAGCACCCCGGCAGCCTGCTGCTGGGATTTTTGAACAACCTGATCTACGATATTCGGTTACATCGTTTACTATGCCCTGAATCATTGATCGTATCAATATAAATTATGTAAAATTTATACGGAATAGCAAGGACACAGTTCTGATGGGCGCTGCTTTTCAAGGTGGCCCATATATAACATGTTTTGTAACAAACGGCACATCTCTATGCGCCGTTTTCATTGAAAGATACTAATTCACTATATCAGTACCTCTTTAATGTTTGGTTGGAATAGCAAGGACACAGTTCTGATAGGGCCGCTGTCTCTACAGGTGACGCCTTAAAAGGATAAGGTTTAAAGGGACCGTCCATTTCCATGGAAGGTCCATTTTCTCATGTTTACCTAAACAAAAAAGATCATGTTACAGCAGGACCCGATAAAACAAAAGATGCAATTGATTGGCCGTCATCTTACATTCTTACGGGAGGGGAAAAGACTTTCTATTGGAACAGTCGCGGCCATTACCGGTATCAATGAAGCGAGGCTTCAAAAAATTGAAGAAGGCATAGCTGACCCTTTGTTTTCCGAAATGGAGGCCCTTGCCCTGGGCTATGGTTGTCATTTTCACGAACTATTTCCGGAAGATGTATGAAATGAATATTTTCCTGTGCCGTATTTTGAAAACATAAGTTATGAAAGATTGTCCGCCAAAAGCAGATAACAACATGCTTTCATCACCTGATTTCTACAAATATTTAAAAAGTTGTCATGGAAGGGACCCTTACAAGTGAGCCGCCCAAAGCGGCCCCAAAAGATAAGTTAAAAGAACATTTAGCGTTATTGAAAGGATTCAATAACACTACGCCTTTCACCCTTGATGCAAAGATTGACTTAGACGATTGGTTTAATACGGCTGTCAATGCCGACTCCAGGGTAGACAAACGAAAGCTGTCCGATTTTCGGTTCCTCAAAAGGGAACTGGCAAAATTGTTTCACGCATGTGCCATTCTTGCCAAAGAGCTGCCGGGCGATTATGGAGCGACGACTCCTCAAAAGCTATGGGAAACAAACTTACATCCCAAACACCCAAAATGGGATATGATGCCGCATTCACTGTCCGAATCAGAGATTGGCTGCCCTGTATCCGTGCTTCAGTACTTCTTCCAAAATAAGGCGCTGGATGAATGGCTGAATATCCTGGAAGAATTTGACGATGCGGCAATCTCTTTCAATAATGATTTCTTCGAATGCTTTGAACACAGCGGGGAAATTTATTTGATCAGGGACCAACTGCATAAATTATTAGACGCAGCTTTTCTCATCGCCCTGGCATGAGATTCGTCGTTATATAGATCCTTCAGTAGGAATTTGCCGATTTTCATATTGTAGATAGGATAAAGCCCGCTGCACCGCGGGCTTTTTATTGGATGCCAAACTCTTCCCTGCTGCCACTTTCTATTGAACGATAAAAAATGAAATTATTTCCCGGTTATTTGTTATATTAGTACCCTTCTGTAGAAATCTGCCGATTTCCTTTTTGTGGATAGGTAAAAGCCCGCGTCATTGCGGGCTTTTAATATTGCGCCATTCAAGCCTGCTTCAATGGCCACGCCACGTGCACCTACCAATGATAGTAAACCATCAACTGGCTTTTTTTCGAATTGATCTCGTAACCGGCAGCCCCAATATCCTTCGCATTGCCAATTTGTACGGAAGCCGCGAAAGATATCCTGTTGAATTGCAGGAGCAGCTCTCCACTAAACACAAGGGCATCCGAACTCATATATTTTCGAAAATAATCTGCCTCATTAGGCGGATGCGCAAGGCGGGACGTTACGAAGGTCTTGCAATAGGCCGCCCCCGGCCCCACATAAAGGCTATAAAGGAATCGGTCTGTTACCCGGTAAAGGATAGATAGCTGCGGGCTTATTTGGTATACACTGTGGCTGGTCGCCGGAAGTTTGTATTGTTCCCTGAGCCACCCGGAGAAACCTGTGTTAAACTGCGTGAAAGTCGCCTCCAGGCGGTTCAAAAACCGCTCATATACTCCTTCGCTTTGCCAGTATATGCCGCCCCAGGCGGATATAGCAGCTTTCGCCGCAAAGGGTTCCAGTTGCTCATATCCAACGGATAATGCATGCCGGCCTACGCCTGCCCCTGCAAAAAAATGTATTTTTTTGTTCCTCGAAACTACAGTTGCTTCATCAGAAGCATTTAGGTGCAGGACTGCCTGCCTCAAAAAACCTTCCTGGTATCCGCCGTTTTCGATCACTTTAGCATAACTGTCATTTGCTGCTAAATAAGCGATCAGCTGCTGCTGGAATACTTCCTCGACACAACACCCGTCAAAGGCCCGGTAGATTAATTCTTCAAAGCCTTTGTCGATTGCCGTATCCGGATCCTGGAGATAAAAATGTTCGGTTCCAAGGCGGAAAAGGCTAAACTTAGGCCCCTGTACCAGCTCTTCCAGGAATACTTTTTTTACGGAAATATCTGTCCAATAACGGTACCCACTTTCTGTTATCTTTATTTCGCTGACCGGCACCTGCCTGGAAAGGAATATATTTAAGCCGGTGATCACCACCGACTCAAGGCTGTCTGCAGGGTAGCGTTGATCCACGCCGGATTTACCTTTCCTGGTGTCCACAAATTCAACGGGGGGGTCACCCGGATTATAATGAATAAATAGCCTGGTAGTATCCCCTGCAGAAGACACTATATAACCAGGCCTGTACATTGGCTGCGCAAGGCTTACCTGGCTCATATTGACAGCAAGTATGAATTGAGCTATAAAAGCTTTAAGTGCCGGCTGGAATAGTTTATGAGCGCTCATCTCAATGTATGTTGTAATCTGTGCGAATAAATTCTAATTGCTTTCGTTTAAAACTTCCGGTGACCAGGTACCCCGCACGTTGATATTGCCTGCAAACAGACCCCGCCAGGCAACAGCTTTTTTTTTGCATTTCCGGTACCAACAGGTAGGGTATGGGTGCTTTCCTGACCAGGTCCAGGACAGTAAAAACAGTTCCTAAAGGCATGCATTCAATAGTACTTACAAGTGCAGAGATCACCGCATCTTTGTGGGTTTCATAATACTGCCTGTAGTCCATCTCCGGCCCGATCCTTGGGTTAGGTATGCAGCCTTCTCCATGCCAAAATTCATGGGGTATAACAGTTTTATCCGTGCACAAGGTGTTTAATGCCAGTAACAGCCCGAGATGCTTCCTGCCCGCAACTTCCAACTGCGACCGGGCATAAGGTTCTTGCTTGTAAGCAAGTTCAAGCCTGTTAATGACTTTTTGCACAGTAAACCTGCCGGCGCCAGGTACACACATGCGGTCTAACGCCCATATCAGTGTTCTGATATCTATTTGGTATAAAGCATACCTCCTGTCGCCTAACATTTTTGCTAAACAACTTCTTGCCATGATCAATCGGTGCTTGTTTACGGCATTTCTGTTGAGCGGAATGCAAGGAACAGGGCGCAGAATAACGGAGGGACACAATTCTCTATCAATATACAGCAATATTTTAATAATTGGTGCCTCTACTGCAAATAAAGCCGCCTTTGGCTCGCTATTTTAAAAGGCTTAATATTGCAACAGTTTGTGCCTTATCCTCCTGTCCAATAGCATTTTTAACCTTCTCCTGCCATTTTCAGCGCGACGTATATTAACTATTCCATGTCAAACAAAAAGACACTCCATAAAAAACGCACGGGTATTCCTTATGTCAAGGTTTCTCAAAACCCAATAACTGATCTTCCCAGGGAAGAATTTCTTTTAGCTGTTGGAAAAAGGCTCAAGGCCTTACGGAATGAGCGAAACCAATCCATCAGGGAACTTGCTGCCTCCTCAGGCCTGGATAACAGCAAACTGGCTAAATTTGAAAAAGGCCAGGTAAACTTTACCATTCTTACGCTGTTGCAGCTTTATAACGCGCTGGAAATCACCGCCGCGGAATTTTGGGATTTTTAATCGGAGCCCCAATACTATGAGGCAGGCAAAGTTGTTTTGTCAAATCAGTCAAAATCTGTAATATTGAGATGCTATTCCTTTTCACCTACGTGTCTTTGCTGGCGATAGTGTAGCCCACTACATGCCTTTCCATTCCGTCTAATTTATTTTCATTGATTGTTGCTGCAGGGCGAGCCTTGTTCGCAGCTATGCGCCTTTGCCTGTTATTATTAAACACGATCACTACACTTCAAAAAACAATCTATATGGAATCCACGAAGTTCGGCATAGCCGAGTTTTTGATAGAAAACGACAAACTATATGAAAACGCCAATGGTGTTACGATCAACTTCATCAATGGCCAGCAAATAACCCTTGACTGCCTTTTTCCAGGCACAACTAATTCAACTGGCATGTGTTGCTATTTGCATGCCGAGTTTTACACAGATTATTGTTTCTCGCATTTTTTCCCGTGCGAGTCTGATTTCGATTTGGATACCTTAAACCAGCAGTACTTATCAGAGCAATTTAATGAAGGCGCTGTTGAAGTGCGCTGTTATTACCCCGAAAATAAGCAACACGCAGTAGCATTTAAATTAAGAAATGGCCAGCTGTATATGGTAGACCAATTGTATCGGCAGCGACAAGAGGTCAACACAAAATTAAAATCAGGTGAAGATTTTATTAACTATGCCCGCCAGTATTTTGCCAATAAGACATGGGACACCTCCTCTGGCTCGTTTTCCTTATTTAAGTTTTTGTCCAAACAGGAATATGAATACATGGCGATAAACGAACTGTTGGAGCTCAAGCTGCTTCCTGATAGGTCTATCATGATAACGGGCCCTTATCATGGCTATGATTCAGGGGCTGAAGAGATCCTATGCACCTTTGATGGGCACTTTGAAACTGAACAGGACTTTTATGACTTTTTCCCTGTCAAGCAAGCATCAGACCTACATAATATTACTGATGAATACCTCGCCCAGAAATACGAAGAAGGCCAGATCTCTGTATGCTGCCTGTTGGAACTGGGCAAACTTGGTGGCCACCTATATTTTAAAAAATCAAATGGCATGCTATTCGCGGAGGATGACTATTATGCGAAGAAATTGCCTGTGCCCCAGGATCTATCTTCAGCCCCTGATTTTATTGAGTTTACACTCAGATACTGTATCTCCCGTAGCCAATGGAAAAATCATGATTATTAAAATTGTTTAAAGTAGAAAAGATTAATTAGATGGGAATTGTAATCTGTTATAAGGGACGTTTACATAACCCTAATGCCGTCATATCATTTAAAAATGAGGTCAAGGCATTTTGTGAAATGAATGATTGTGCTTTTGACCTGCACTCAGGAAGCATCAAAGGTATTTCACTTCTATTGCCGGACTCCGAACTGTTTCATCTGACCTTTGATTCCAAAGGCAGGCTTTGGCCTCCGGAAAATCAGGGCCTGCCGTATAGCAAGGAACCCTCGCGAAATTACCTGTATGTTAGGACGCAGGAAGCTGGCCCCCTAATTCACGCATTTATTATTAAAATACTAAAGTGGTTGAGCCTTGAATATTTAGCAGATTTAGAGGTGACAGACGAATCGCAGTATTGGGAAACGGATGATTTTGACCTGCTCTGCCGGAACTTCGGTATGATGGACTCGATCATCGGCAAGGCTCGATCAATGGAAGCCGCCTTTGCCCAAATAGCATCTGAAGGGCCTCAATCATTAGCACAGCACATGGCCGACGAGTTATCAGCGGCGTTGAAAAGCAAATAATTGGGACAGTTCCTGCAACCCAGGATTCGGCCTGTCTTGCGCAATGCTGGAATAGTTTCATTAAATTTTTTAAAAAGGAATATAACATGCTCGAAGGCGAAATTGTGTTGCCCTACAGCGATTTCGAAGGAAATATTCACGGGAAACCGTAATTGCAACGAAGGAAGGCAATTAATACAGGGTAAAAAGCGTCCCTGTTCATGCTTCAAGGATCGCCTTGTACGACCCCCTGCAGGTTTGTAACCGCATGGGCGTCCTTTATTTTCATGAGATTATCGAAAGCCCCGGCCTAATGTCATTTAGATGTTCGTCCTTAACGTGCGGCATATAAAATCTCTCGCAAGGGGCCTTGAACAATCCGGATGTATGGGGCAGCGTAACGCACACAGCCATTTGATAGCTTTCGATGTACCTAAGCATGTCGCGTATCCGCCCATAAAGGAATGGTCGGATCAAGGCGAAAAAAACAACAGATGTGGTTACAGAGCAGCGTGCCTATCCCCGGATCGGCCTGATTCCACCGCGCTGCTCTCTCCATCGCATACTACCACCATACCTTAAAGCCATCCCGGCTGATTCAACTGCTGTCAACTGGCCATAAGTGGTGAATAGCCCAGGGCCCACATGTTGATATTTTCCTCGAAGGCCATTCCGGTGACAAGTGTAATATTAGACGCTCTGCCTGGTATTTGCACAGATTTTCTACGCCAACTCTTCCCATTCATCCACCTTTGATTCTAGTACACCCGAAAATTGGCATACGCTACTCGGAAATTGAAGTACAGTACTGTCTATTATAAATAATATTTGTACATCTTCTAGTGATATACTAAATTTATGCATCCTTTAATTATCACAGAACACGTCCTTTCTAATTTTTGCAGCATGCAATTCCTGATGGCGATTTGAACACCTTCAAATCGCATCTTATGGCTTTATTCCTGCTGTTTATCCCAATCAAGATTATTACTTGGTAAAATATCACCTCCATGCATTGTATAACAATTATGTATGGCGCTGAGTGGTCTTACAAACCTGGTGGCCGATACGTATCGCAGTCCAACACGCGAAAAGTGGGTCAGCGATAACCATAACTCCCGCAGGGTAAGGCGTTTCCGTTTGAATAATAAATTAAACTGTTTGATATGACATTTTATTTACGTGGCAGTGAAATTAGTGAATCTCAATTTGGAGCACTGTTGAATGCCATTGTGATGGAAGCATGTGGCGAATCCATAGATCCGGATCAGGTAAAAGACATCAATGATTTTAAAGCACATTCGGACATCCAGGCTGAACTTGTTGGCGTATTCAGTTCCCGCACCTTTCTGCAAAAGCAGTTTGAAGCAGCCCTCGAAGGACATCTTGGCAATAATATTCCTGCAGCAGACAATCCTGCCATCGTTACGTATTGCAAATACTTTCGCCGTAACCTAAAGGATATTGATATGATGAGCCTTGCCTTGCGATATGGATGCAATGAGCAGCTTAGAAGGGCAGAACGTAAAATGGTAAAACGATTTCAGCGGGGTTCAGACAATGACCGGCAATATATAGAACAATTCAAATCCCCAGCCGAGTTAAAGCGGTTACTCAAATCAGCCCTTTCACGTGAACGATCAGCAAATAACCCTGCCGACCAGGATAACTATGTTTTAAGATTACTGAAGGGCCTCGGCTTCGATCCAAAAGCTTGTTTTGAAAATGGCATCTTCTTAAACACGATCGACCTGGAAGTACCCGGCGAACTGCCCGACAGCCCGGCAGCATCCTCAGACGAAGTGTATTTCCTGCGGGGACGCCAAATAAGTGAAGAACACGTAGAGGGCCTCAAATACCGAATAATGGCCCATGCTATGGGAACTGTGTTGCCTAAAGCGGAAATTCTGGAAATAGAGGATTTTGAAGCGGAGTCAGAAAGGCAGCGCCGGTTTGTTGAATTATATCGACAGGAAGCGACCTTACAATTGTATTACTACCTGGCAGTAGAAGATTTTATGGTTTCCGGTGAACCGGTTAAAAAGGCCCCCTTCCTGGTACAATGCTGTAAACATTTTAAACGCCCCATTGAAGACCTCCAGATATCTATTTGGGCCGTTCGGAATGCCTGTCATGAAAAATTGAGTAAAAAGGAACTGGCAGCCCTCAACCGGGTTTGGAACGCTTCTGAGCGGGATAGGGAAGTGATAAAGTCAATCACTTCCCCTCAGACCTTGCACCGGATGATTGAAGACACACTTCGGTACTATTCACACCTGCCATACCCAATTGATGAAAATATATTTCTTCGCATGTTGCTGAAAGCTGTTGGGCTGTCACCTTCGGAATTTTTTGATAAAAATTATTTATTACTTAAATATGATGAAGGAATTGTCAACAGCTTAACCTGGAGTAAGCAATGACTTCAAACACTCAAAAACCTCCTCAAACGCTATAACACCATGGCAAGAAAGACAAGGACCAGACCGTTGAACAATGAACAGGTATTAGCCAGGGAGTCTAAACGGCACAACCGTCTCAATTTTATTAAAAACGAGCTGGAAGCCAGACGAATAGAAAGCTTTGAACAGATATTTTCCGTTATAAGCGAGACCCGGATGGCCATCGAGTTAGGGATTTCTTTTTATACTTTACGCAAGAAGGTAAAGGATCCTACTGAATTCACGATCAGTGAGATGATGCGCCTTGCTACCCTGTTTCATGTCAAATACGATGTGATGTCGGATTTTATTTTGGAAAAAGTCAAGGCAACCTCAAAGAGCCCGCTATTCCAGGAATAAAGTTTTTCCGTTATAAACAAACTATCTAAGCGCCCCTTTTAGGTAGGCTTAAACAAACGCCACACCGGCCGGGCAGCGGGGCTCCTTCCCCGTCCCGCCCCGTGGGGCGGGCACCCCCCTGGCCGCTGACACTGGTCTCCCGCTCACCTCCAGCTTTTTTTGAAGCCAGGAGACGCGGCCGAACAGGTTAATGCCTTCCAATGGCTCGCTTATATGCGTTAAACTGCCCCTCAATGGATTGATGTGGGTACTGCCGGCATGGAAAATGAAGTTGTCTTCGTGAATGTTTGCTACTGCACCAAGCTGTAAAAGGACTTTGGCCGCCCGGGCCTTTTTTTCTCCTGCGATCACCGCCCCGGGATCTATAATACCATGCAGTGCGGAGAAAATGTAGACCTTACCGGCATGATCAAAATACTAGAACGATAGTACTCATGGAGGGGTATTTTTTATTGCTATTGGGGCTGCAAATATTCGATTTACGTCGTCCCTTAGTACCGCAAACCCTGGCTCAATGCTGGATCACAGATACAATAAATGCCGGCATGATACCAGCGCACTCAACGGTGGCAGCTTCGTTGTGACGCTCCGTTCATCGGCAGTAATACACTGGCCCCTCTTTTCTTCGCGGTTACCTGCTCCGATTTATCATAGTTCAGTTTCAAACAGAGAATCACCTGCGGCAAATGAATAATATTCCACTCGGTATAAAGACTTCTATATTGTATTTCTAATATAAATCATTACTTTTACTAAGCTATTCTTTGTTTTCTGAACGTGTCCTCTTTGCGATTTCCCGCGCAGCATTTTATTGTTTTATTACATCATTTCATAAAAAGTCATGACTATGCCCGCTATCAGAGCCAAAAACTTTGTGGCAAAAAAAAACGACAACATTAAGGAAATTGAAAGACAAGAGAAACGCAAAAACAGGCTTACTTCAATCAAGAACGAAATTGAATCCGGCAGGATGACCAATTTCAAGCAACTGTTTGCCATCATGAGCGAAACAACTATCTCTGCCGAGATGGAGATTTCTTTCTACACATTCAGGAGGAAAGTGGTTGATCCAGGGGAGTTCACGATCAATGAAGTGATGCGGTTTGCCGCGCTCTTAGGCCTCAAGTATGATGTTATGGCTGACTGGATAAGAGACCGCATAAAAGAGAAAACAAAAAGCCGCATATTCCGCGCATAGCCCGTGCCAAATCCTTGAACTGCTTGACCCGGCATTCAGTATTGCTCATTTTTCACTTGTTATCTTCCCTTTTACATTAGATCTCCGTTGCTTTGGACATTACCGAAGGCAATTTTGGAAATTTTAAATGATACGGGGTGCCGAAATAAAACCCATAAACCTTATATATTTTTCATGCCTTTTATGGCAGGGGCCCCTTCCATTGAAAAAATTGCAAATTAAAAAAGTCCACTTCCCTTTGGTTAAAACTATTGTGCCGTTCGTCTTGCCATCTGGCAACCCCGCTTTGCGGGGCAGGCGCTTTATTTTCCAAACAGTTGGAAAAAAGGACACTAATCCGAACGGCCGGTGTTGCTACACGTAGTGCCTGAAGGGATAAGGTTTAAAACCGGTTCATTTTAAATGGCCTGTTTTTAAGAGCAGCATAAACTTTTAAAATATTCCTCCTTTTGATACATTTTGAACGATTTACACTCACTAACGGCCTCACTGTTATTATCCACGCAAATAACGCAACACCATTGGCAGCAGTTAATATGCTGTACCGCACCGGCGCTAAACATGATCCGGGGCACCGGGCCGGCATGGCACACCTTGTAGAACACCTGATGTGCTACGGCTCCAGGCACATACAAAACTATGATCACGTCCTTCAACGGGCAGGCGGTTCCTTTAACGCTGAAACAAGCCACGACTGGACGCAGTATTTTATCCAGCTTCCCGCCGCCAATATCGAAACAGCACTCTGGATCGAGAGCGACCGGATGGGATTCCCAGATATTACCACAGACAAACTGATGGCCCAGCAACGGGTAGTTTGCGAAGAATTCGCGCAGGTATTCCTTTCCGATCCTTACCATGAGTGGATGCCGGCGATTCTTAGCATGGCCTACAAAACACATCCTTACAAAACAATGGTGATCGGAAAGCATGTTGATGAAATCAACAGCATCCGGCTGCAGGAAGTCCAGGATTTTGTCAGGGCTGGCTACCAACCAGGGAATGCCATTCTTACCATTGCCGGTGGTATAGACACGGCGGTCACCCTCGCCCTGGTGCAGAAATGGTTTGGTGACATTCCGGGATCTAGGCCTGGGCTGCCTGCCTTTGGGCCAGAGCCCCGCCAATCTGAAGGCAGGTTTGATGCAATAAACAGGGACGTTCCGTCAAACATGCTGGTAAAAGCATTTCAAATGGATCACCTGGGATCAGATGGATACCGGAGACAGGCCATTATAGCGGACATCCTCGGGGGCGGCCTTTCTTCCCGGCTGGTGGAAGAACTCGTCAAACGCAAACAGGTTTTTGCTGGGCTTAGTTGTGACACCACAGATGCTTTAGATGGGGGGCTGCTGATCATTACCGGAATGCTGCCTGACGGCATTCTCCTTTCCCATGCTGATCAGTCTCTTCAGGCCACCCTTGATCCGTTGATGTCGGAGCTGATAACCCCCAGGGAGCTTGCCAAAATAAAAAATGGCCTCTACATGAATTTGGCCCAGGGCCGCCTTTCCTCGCTTGCCATTGCCCAGCAACTGGCAATGGCCGAAATGTTGGGCGATGCAGCGCTGGTAAATACGGATATAACCTATTACGAGTCAATAACCCCGGAAGGCATCCTTTGCGAGGCAGCGAGTTTTTTATCTCCTGCTCGTCAGAATACGCTGTATTACGCCAAAACACCGGTTATGGCGGAAGAAGATACCAATTAGATAGCCAGCTGTCGCCCTGCATCTCTACCTTAGCTTAAAACATCCCACTATGCTCCACTTATTCCGGAAATGGCAGTCGGCCAGGTGGACTCGCAGGCTGCTCATTTACATGGTCGGCCTTCATCGCGCCCATAAATGCTATGACGAGGCACTTTCCCACCCATCTAACCTCGAATTTATGACACCTGAAGAAATCGCCATCCGCAGAGAAGGAGCGGATAAAGCGTTCCGGTACCTAATGGACCGCTCCGTTCATTTAGTAACGAAGCAGGAGATCCACGCTTATTTGGCAGATATACGTGTTTATGTGGATGACCCTTGGGCATATTGTCTTCAAATACCGGCATTGCGCCCTGCACAAGGATAACGAAAGGCTGGATGTCAGGCGTAGGAAACTTTCTTTCCGATACTTTTTGTACCACCGCCAGGCGGCTGCTAATTCTTTTATTTCCTCGGGTGTAGCTGGCAGAAACACACTTCCATCCCAGATAGAGAGCGTCCATTTTTCCATCCTGGCCCCTTTCCCTATCCGGTAACACACGCATTTATTCGCCATCTGCACACCATGCCCTCTTGTGCCCCTGAATATTCAGGCGGAGGATAAAAAAAGACCCCTCCGGGTCGTCTTTAAAAGGGCTTGGAGCCAGGCTAAAGGTTGCCATATAGATAAACCCTAATTGGTATTTTCCCGTTTTGATAAACACGCCTCCCGGTAACCCCAGCGTTTTTCCCCCTCACCCGAGTCCAGCCATTCTTTAATAGGCTCGTAAGAAACATGCTTCGCCACGTCAAAAGCAATCAAAAGTTCCTCTTTGTTCCAACGCCAGCTGCATCCGAACTTATTCAGAAATGCTTCCACGATTTCCATATCCGCCTCATTAAAGATCATCATCTGGATCACATGCCTGTCCCAGGACTCCATAATCTTCTTATAATAGAGCACTCCTTCGCGGTCTACCACCTCAAGCAGGTCATATAAGGCAACCTTCGAAGCATATAAGGGAATATCCTGTAACCTGTAATATTCCCCTTCTTTGATCGCTTGGATTAGTTCGCCTTTAAGCGCTCCTTCATCATCCCTATAGGGCAATACCACGGTAGCCCTAAACCTTTCCACCGGATCTGCAACTTCGTCCCACCGCTCATCTATTTGGTCCCTTATCTCGTTCAGCCTGTTATCTTTAAAACCCATACTGCCATCGGTTCCCTCCGAGCTCTTCAAGTTTCCTTTTTCCGGTATCTTGCTTTCAAGCAAGTAGCCAACCACATCAATATCCATGGCTTCAAATATCTTTTCCTGTTCTTCTTCCGTAAACTGATTCGGGTTTTCGATTTTTCTATATAATTCTTCGAGGGTGAGCCCCAGTTTCGCGGCCATTTCAGAATCAGCGCAACGAATTTTTTCTTCGTTTCCATTCCGTTCCAAAAGGCCGCTTTTCTTTTCAAATTCTTTGAAGGTAGACATTCTTTTAAGTATTTAATTGGTGATAAATAGTTTTCCCGCAGGGAATTCGCGCCTGTAGAAAATAAAGGATGGTAGGAAGGAAACAGTAGGTATCCCAAATATAGGAAGATTAAAGCGCAATTTCTGATTATGTTGTTAAAGGCCGCCGAAGGCAGTAGCGGGGCCCCTTCCCCGCAACCTCCTCCCGCGGCAGGTAGCCCTGGCGCAGACTCAGCCCGTTGCCTGCACCCTCCGTTCCGCTCCATCCGTCGCTGCACCATGGGCTGGCCCCCGGCCCGAGACTGCCTATAATGCGTATAAGCCTGCTTCGGGCCTTTTGATCAATTAGCCGAGGAAGATGGGACAACTATAGGCAAATTCCTGCCTTCCAGTTTCCAAGCGCCAATCTCTTCCACATAAATATACCTTTCCACTGCACCGTTCACATATTCCAGGCGGAGGCTACCATCCTCCTCAATACTTACCCGGTGAAGGTTAAAGCAGGCAAGCATCCCGAAATAATTGCGGCCAAGTTGCACCTTTACCGGTTGCCCGTTAAGGGATATACAATGTTGCCCCAAATCCAATGATGTCGCAAGGGCTACATAGGTACAATATTGGATGCATTCGGGCGCATCGCAATTACCCGGTAAGGTCCCGTTCGCAGCAGCAATGGCAAAAGCCAATTCCTTAATCTCCGATGCCTTTCTAAGAGCATCTTCCTGGCTAATTAATTCCAGCTCCATATGTAGCATTTTTTCGGTTCATAGTTGGCTATAATAGGCTGGGGTCGAGGCTTATGGCCATTAACCCCTGCTATGTAATGTAAAAACTACCACAACGCTTTTAGGCAAATGTGGGCAAAACATAACTGTTTATCCTTGGTTTCAGCTAGTTTAAATGATAAGTTGGAATATACTTATGGTGGCCATTTTCAGGCCGCCATAATTGCTGGAAAGGAACACTGTCAGGACTGATCGAATAGAAAAATGAAAATAAAAAATTTCTACGACTTACAAATCTATTGCAAGGAAAATGGAACCCAATACCGTATGTTCAGGATTCCGGCACACCGGGCAGCGCCGGGGCCCCCTCCCCGTCATCCACCCCGTGCGCCGGTAAAGCCCCCTGCCGCTGACACCGTTCTCCCGCTGCGGTCTCCGTCCCTCCGGCCTGGCGTCCGCCCGGCGACAGCGGGGGCCTGTGTTCAACTCCCTATTTCCGCCAGCTTTATTTTAATCCAGCTTACACGATCGAACAAATTTATGCCTTTCAAAGGCTCATATATATTTACCAGCCGGCCCCTTAACGGGTTTATGTAGGCACTGCCTGCAAGGAAAATGAACTGGTCTTCCTCGATATTAGATATCATCGCAAGTTGATGGGTAACTTTGACAGCCCAGGCAAGTTTTTCAGCTGCGGTAAGCACCCGGAGGCCAGGCTGCTTTGCCTTAATTTTTTTGCTTACCGGGCTGAGGGTGACATTATACGGGGCAATTTCCATTGCAGGATCTACGGCCCCATGCAGGGCTGACAAAATGAATATTTTATCTGCATTCAGGGCCTGGGCATAGGCAAAGCTGGCCCGGAATAGGTTGCCGGTATAGAGTTCACGCGCCGGTGAAGGCTCCTTTTTTTTGGCTGATCCGCAGGAGACAAGTACAATCGTTGCCATATTATATATGTTTTCCAATAAGTGGTTGAAGTTCACGCGCAAACGCATGTTCGAATATAGGGAGTATGTCTTCCATACCTTGGTTAAATTCGATAACATGAAGGCCGAGATATAAGGCCAACGGCCTCGCCCAATGGTACAATTGGAGCCCCTGTGTCTGCACAACCTTAAAGAACCCAAGATGGGTGACAATTCTTCCCGCGATCCCTTTCTTTACTTTCCCGACATACAGTGTCGCCGTGTCAAAATTGATCTTTTGCCGTAATGCCGGGGTGTTCTTCTGCCTCGTTAGCTTATAGGCTTCCAGCGCCTTGATAATCGCTGATGTATCAGTTCCTGGTTGTAAGTCAAACCAATAGAGCGCTGGCCCATTAGCTCCCCTTAATTCCCGGAACATTTTTTCATACCTGGGTGCAGTTTCAATATTCACATAATTGAAATCTTCCAGCATCCCGCAATCCAGTGGGAAGTATAATTCCTTTTTGATCCCATTCTCCTTGAGCACAGTTAGCGCCTTGATGGTGTAATCTGTTACCGAGTCAAGTAATTGGCTTATGTTTTCTTTCATAGTATGGGGCCGGCATTTGAACACCGGGGCAGCATTGTTGCGACGCTCCGTTCATCGCCGATCTCACGGAGCAGCGACTTTCTTACCGGGAATTTGTTGATTTCGTTTTTATTTGTTATTCGTCATTTGTCAGTAAGATTATTTTCTGGCTGCGATCCACTGTCCCGATTTAACAGGTTTGTGCCAGTTTGGGCATAAACAGGAATGAAAATGCTCTTTTTTTTCCATAAAAATGCTGCTTTTAGGATTACCTAAATAAAGCTAAATTAGTGGTATTGTCACAATAATGATACGGCCATGCAAATGTCAGCAGCGAGCCTAAAAGACAGAAGGTGTAAAATAATAAGTCAAAAATAATATGGTGAAATATAGTGAAGTCATAGTGCTAAAGGACAAACTGGCCAATGGCGAAATTCGCTTAGAAGCCGCACAAGCGCAATTTTGGAATGATTTTAAGGAAGGCCAAAGGTCCTGGCATACAAAAGACTGGCATGAAAGGCGGTCTCAATTTATTAAGGACAAATGTGAAATATGCGGTAGCAATGATACATTAACGCTACAGCATCTTTCTCATCCTATAAGATATTCCGAGTATTTAAGGGACATAACAAGAGAATATGCAAATCAGCATATCAACACTAATCCCGTAGTGGATAAATATGAATTTAGTAATTACGTCCTAAATAAATATGATTATGTGCCCGTCCCTTTCTGCCCAAATTGTAACAATAGTAACCCTGACAAAAGAGTGAGAAAACTCCCTCAATATCGTTGCACAGCATGCCGGCATGAATTTGATAACCCGGTCTATAGATCTGTTGATGAACTTATTTCAATTTTTTTTGATAATAAAGACGCAATGGAAGTGCGGGATAAGTGCTTTATATCAAAGGATGAATGGGGAAACAAACATAACCTGTCAAATATTAGATATTGGTTCCAAAGAGAACAGGCAAAAAATAAAGATGCTGAAAAGATTGCAAAAGAGGCATTTTTGCTTTATCTGAACGACACCATTAAGTACCTTTCTTTTGACGATACAATAACTGCTTGTAAAAAGTGTGCATTTCACTTTGATATAAATAAAATGGACCTATGTCCTAAATGTAAACAATATTACAAAGGGCTTCAGTACCCAACCTGTATTCAATGTTTACCAGAAGAAAGGCGAAAAACTGTACTGGAAAGTATTGCATTTCGAAAAGATTGGCGGGAAATGAATCAACAACCCGGAATGGACTAAACGGCGAATAAGTGGAGTACTTCATTTGCTTCATCGAACCTAAAGATCTTCGCGGCCGTCAGGCTTTTTTTTATTCCTACATCATTTGGCTTCACTTCTTCGCACCTTTCTTTAAGAGCTGCTAAAAAGTCGGCTGCTTAACCGCCATTGCGGTGAACTCCTCCAAAACCGCGAACAGTTTTTGGCTTTTTACGAGCTTTTGCAAAAAAACGTTGGTCGGCATTTACCTCGGCGCAGACAACATGGAGGAAAAATAGCGACTGACCGTCATACCGGTACTCAACTGACACTGCCGCGCTTCCCAGCACCGCCATTTTATTTGCAGCGGGTCCAACGGAGAAATTTAGCCCTTCAACCACTCGCCTGTTCATCTTAACTATCCAAATACCTATTTTATGTATTACACTATTTCTTTCGTCTCACTTATTAATATTTTAGACAACTACGAGCCAAATTTGAACAATGGCAAAAAAATGGGACATTGAGGCAAGAGAACTTTATACCCGTGGGGAGATCACAACGTTTAGGGCAATACTCGCCGTAGTGGACAAGAAGCCCTTTTCCTTCACGATCGGCATCTCACCCAAACGATTCAAAGGACTAGTGGCGAATCCCGCCCAATTCACTTTTGACGACGCCTATCGCATCGCCGCATTTCTGAAGGGCAATGAAAAAGCCACCGCCGCCGATGAAAAGATCATCGTCAACCTTATCCATGACTATAGTGCCGAAGTCCGCTGCCGCCTTCAGAAAGACGGTAAGAAAAGTGACTGATACGACTTTCACGCCGTCAGGTAAAGAAATTTATCGGCGACAGCGTTGTCCCCCTGATCACAAAAGCCTGTGCAGAGGTCATGGCCTTGCCATTCTCCCCGGCAGGTCGCTTACCTGACAATACAGCGAACAAGCAATACTTATACAGCGCTTATTTGGGGTGTGGTTTTCCCTGCAAAGCGCGTCAAATCCCGCTTTTAAAAAAGGCCGTCCAACTACCCACTACGCGAAAATACTGGCAGCCGCAGCCTCCGAACAACCCGCCATCGTTACACTCGGCGGCCCTGCGGGTTGCGAAAAAAAAATCTCCACCCCCATAGGTCGTTGGGCATTTTTGTCAGGGTAGTATTTTTTTTCCTTAGTCGTTCTCCAGCCGCGGCTGCTTTCAGTGCCGGGTTGCTATGGGTATGTGGCACGGGGTTCTTGGCCCGCCACGACAATAAAATTTATCATCAAAAATCAACAGTCATGGAAATCAGCGGAAGGGTAACGGCTAAAGCAAAAGTTACCGAAACAAAGGGAGGGAAGAAAGTCGTCAATTTCTCACTTGCCATCAACAGAGGCTACCGGGACAAAACTACCAGTGAATGGAAACAGAAAACAACCTACATCGAGTGCGCCTACTGGAAAAACGCCGGTGTCGGGGAATTTATCCGCAAAGGAGAAAGTCTCTACCTGTTTGGCGACCTGGATGTACGGGCTTATATCGACAAAAACGGGGAAGCAAAAGGCGTAATCATTTTCCAAGTTGAAAAGTTCTTAGGTTTTCTCGGCGGCAGGCGAAAGGAAGAAGCACCTGCGCAACCCGCAGCGGCAAGCATGGGACCCGTAGATGACCTCCCATTTTAAGCATCCACCCAGGCATCTGCAGCGCAATTATTAATCAACAGCAAAAAAGAAAATTATGTCACACAATATTAATTTCAACGAACTGACTGGAAAATTCTCATTCTACTCCGTTAAAGAAAAAGCATGGTGGGGCGGAGGGCATATCGCCGATACTTACGAGAGCAGCAGGGAAGTACTGGTTAAATCACAACTGGACTACCCTGTGATTAAGGAGCCCATCACGTACACTTTCCCATCTGGCAAGGTCGAGAGATCGGATACCGATTTTTATACCTTCCGTGGCGATACAGAGCAGATATTGGGTACGGGACTGAAAGCAGATTATACGGTACTGCAAAACGAGGATGCCTTTCGTTTCTTTGATGAGATTGCAAAAGGCGAAGGGATTTTATACGAGACCGCCGGCGCATTGGGTAAGGGCGAACGCATTTTTATCACTGCCAAACTACCCAAATACATCAAGGTGGGCAACAACGACCTCATTGAGCAATACCTGTTCTTGACCTTGTCACACGATGGGAAGTCCAGTATTACCGTAGCATTCACGCCTATCCGTATCGTTTGTAACAATACACTGAATATTGCGCTGGCCAATTGTTCCAACGTGGTCAAGATACGGCATACGCCAAACTTACAGGAGCAACTGAAAGAAGCACATAAGGTCATGGGTATGGTAAACACGCTTGCACCTGTATTTGAGCAGACATACAGCCACTGGGCAAAAGTTAAAATCACCGACAAACAACTGCATAAGCTGGTACAACAGGCGATGGCCCCCGACAAGGAAACGCTGTTGCATTTGCAGCAGGGAGAAGAAAGCCTCACCAGCGGCAAATACCGCAACATGGTGTATGGGATTTTGGGGTACAATGCCTATTCCGACACACAGCAGCTTGATACCACCAAGGGGACGGTCTTTGGCGCATTTAACGCCGTCACCGGTTACTTCCAGAATGTGCGGGATTACAAGAACGCCGAAGATAAAATTGATGCGGTCATCTACGGTGGTATCGCGCAGAAAAAAACACAGGCGGCTTTCGACCTCTGTGAAGCATTCGCAAAATACGGTGAGGATGCGCTTATCCTGAATTAACAACAACCCCTAAACCCTTACTCCTTTGTTATCATTCAAAATACTACGCAAACATGGAAGCAAACTTTTTTCAACAGGCAATGGCATTCAGCAATCAATACGGCTGGCGCATCACGATGATACCAAATAATGGAAACCTTATCATATCAGCGTTGTTATACGACCCTGCGGCAGAAGGAAAAGCATTGAAAGTAATGCAAACGATGAACCTTGAAGGCACACCCCAGGAACTGGATGAAGGATTTTTTCGAGCCATCTCGGCACCCGTGCAAAAAACAGTATCGCTGCTGACAAACGAGCGTGAATATGAAAAGTCCTTGGAAGAGGCTAAAAAGCAATCGAAGCAGGAGCAGGCTAAAAACAACAGGCAAAAACAGCCCGAGCAACCGAAGCCCGTAACGTTCGAAACAGAAATGGAGAAGGTAGAAGAACTGGAAACGCAGGAAAAATACAATGAAGCCTTGATGGCACTGCCCAAAGCTGACAAGTATCCCGACCATGCCGACGAGATAGAACAAAAAAGAACGGACTTGTGGGAATTGCTTGATAAAAAAGACAACAACTTATTCAGCTAACATTTAAAATACTTTGCCATGTTACGGGTAAATACATTGAACAGGGTTTTTCTTTTTACGGAAAAAGGACAGGACTTAAAATTAACAGACCCCTCGGGCAGCTTCAGCCCGGAAGCAGTGCTGAATTTTTACGCGCAGACTTATCCCATCCTTACCACTGCAAGAATAGATGGCCCTGAAATAATAAACGATGAATTGCAATTCAAATTCGTATCAACCATAGGCACGAAAGGATAACATCATGAAGAAGAAAATCAAGATAAGAAAGGTCAAACACTTAAAATCGGAAGACGTATGTTATTTACACATGACAATAGGAGCCTTTGCTGCCTCGCTGGACAGAATGGCAAATGCCGCAGACGTAAGAAAAGACAGGCAGCAAAGCGTACCCGCCCCGCACCTGCCAATGGTTTTCTGAACCACCGCTTTACGCCGGTGATGGGCAGAGACGTGGGACTGCTTGGGGTGCCTGCGCAGGTGGAGAAAGCGTTTTACCAATCCCTCCGCAACCTTGTCGCTTTTTATCACTTGAAAGGGGACTGTTCGAGCAAACTTTCCTACCCGATGAACATAAAGCAGTCATTTGATAAAGTGGAAAAAGCATTTATGCAACAACGTACCGGCCTGCAGGTAGTGATACTGAATGACGCAACACATAAAGCCTGTGTGGCAACGGTGAAAGCGTATGATACCGGTCCTACCTTGTTCTATCTTCCTTTACAAAGGCTTGTCTTCATACTCGGTAAACGGCATAAACGCAGGCAGGCGGATTTGCTGCTGTCAGTGTGCGCCTACCTGTTGCAGGTGGCGGGCATACCTTTCTTTAACGATGGTTTTGTGGGGGGTGAATATGACATGATATATGAATGGTATGACAGCGGAAGTATGGATTACGACGAGGCGGATTTTGCTGTAGTAAGGGAAACCTACAGGCAGAAAGATTACCATGGGAAAAAATTGTTGAAAAGCCTCCGCCACTCTTACCACCTGCAACAGTTTGAGGCCCGTGTCAAAAATTTCAGGGCTGTCGGCAAGAAGGATAAAGAACTACTGGAAGTCAGCACGAAGCTCCTTAGCCTGTACAGGCAATTCCCGGAACGCAGCATCATGGACAATGTATTCGGCAACTTGATCGAGCCGGGTGAAGAAGAAAGAATTTACCCTGACCAGTATATCTCCTTTATCTGGGACGGCGCAGGGATGGTGTTCGACCAATTGATAGAATCCGTGAACACCAGCTTCCAGGAGATGCCCGCCATTGAGGAGCCTTCTGCAGTGCAATTCTTTGACCGCCTCCCGGACAGCGCACAGCACGACCTCTTTTTTGAAGAACAGTTTTTTGAAAGCCTACACTTATTAGCAGACATTTTATTCGAATTATAATGAAAAACATATCACACCTTTTTAACGATGTATATGCGCCCGTGAAAGCACTGCTTATTCACCAGTCGCCGAAGGGAGACAAATCCTATGTGGAAGCATTTGATATTGGCGCCAATGGCAGGCCCATTAATGCACACCCCTTGTCAGTCAATGAAACAATATCACTCGCCGAAAGCCTGAATACTTCCACCGGGTTTAATAACAATTTCCTGAAAAGCGAAGGTTTGCTGCCGGGGAAGGTCTTGTACATCCACCCGTCAAGGGATGGTTTTGCCGTATGGCATACGCGGGAACAGGAAGTAGACCTGTTATTTAAAGAGGGCCTGCAAATACCCTCCGGCAAGTCGTATGTGCCGCCGCTGATTTGGAAAGCGACAAAAAATGACCTGTACCTCTATGCGATAAAAACAATAGGCAAGGTATCTGCAAAAACACCGCTGTTCCGCGCACCATTTTTTAACCTCTATGAAAATGACAGGGTTTGCATGGGCACCGTGGACACAGGCATGGAGCAAGTACACTCCCTCGAAGACTTTATGGCCCAGTGGGAACGCGATTTTTGGGGCAGCTATTTCAGCCACCTGATAGGGGAACATTCCCCGGTACAGGGCAACATCGTTCAGCTTTGGCAGCAACAGGTTAAAACGCGGCAAAAATTTCCGCTGGACGTATTGACCCCAAAACAAAAAACCATTAAAGACATCCTTGTATGAACACACAAAAAATAAAAGTGCATTTTATAGAGCAGTCCCTGTTACAGCCTGCCAACCCTATAACAGTAAACTTGATAGGGGCCGGGGGGACGGGAAGCCACATGCTCACCGCGCTGGCGAAAATTCATACCTCGCTGCTGGCTTTGCAGCACCCGGGTCTGTTCGTCAGGGTATTTGACGGGGACGTAGTGACCGCAGCCAACATAGGAAGGCAGCTATTTGCAGCATCGGAAATTGGGTTACCTAAAGCAGTGGCGCTGATAAACCGTTACAACCGCCACTTTGGTACGGACTGGAAAGCGGTCACCATGGAATATAACCGCGCCAATCTCAAGCATGTGCAGCAGCATGGAGCATGTATAACCATCAGCTGCGTGGACAAAGTGCAGCCACGCTTCGAGATTGCCTCCATCCTTCAGCAGCAGCATAAGAACCACGGGTACGGCAGGGACAATGCCCGCTACTGGATGGACTTCGGGAACAGCAGGCATACAGGGCAGGCGGTATTGGCGACAATCGGCGCCATTAAGCAGCCAGCTTCGAAAAAATTTATCCCTGTCGGTTCGCTGCCTTTCCCCACGGTTGAATTTAAAGAACTCTTTGAGGCGGCTAAGGAAGACAACACGCCAAGCTGTTCGCTGGCGGAAGCGCTGATCAGGCAGGACCTGTTTATTAACCCGTCACTGGCAGACCTGGGCGGCTCGGTATTATGGCAGCTGCTGCGTGAGGGTGTGATTGAGAATAAGGGCTTTTTCCTGAACCTGCGCACCTTAAAGGCACAGCCCCTGAAAGTAGCGTAGCCGCTGTGGCAAGGGCTGCTGCCCATAGCAGCCCTTCTTTAACCAACCAGCTTAGTTGAACAGCACAAAGGGTAACGATGCATCCATTATCCATTTGCCCCTGCTGTGATAAGGCCACTTTTCTTTTTGCAGGCGCGACAAAAGAAAAGTGTGTAAAATAAAAACGCTGATGCCGGTCGGCCTTCGGAAATAATGATGTTTTCCGAAAACACGGTTATGCCTTCAGAAAATGATAACATTAAAAATGTCACGGTATGAAAAGTTTTGTAAGAATGACCCCACAGGAAAAAGCGGCACTTGTCCATGAATTATTCCCGGATGGATGCGGGCTGGTAGTCCAGCACTGCTATGCGCGGGCAGAGGAGGTGCAGAACGGGAAACTTATCATCCGAAAATGGTTGCCCCACAGTGCCGCCGCTTCATGGCCTGAACTGGCAGGATGCTACCTGGCGCTCCTGCAGGATCACCAGGACGAGGTCAGGAACAGCGCCCTTTCTTTTGGCAAGTACCTGTTCCGCAAACGGATGATCTGTTTTACAAAAGACAGCATTCAAAATTATCTGGAATATGGCTTTTGCAAGGACCAGCGTTTGGCACTTGCCCTTCGCCTGTTCCTTTTAGAGTAATCAATTTTTAGACTTATAAAAAATCAACAGTATGGAAAAGAAAACAGAACAAACCGAGGTAATGAGTATCCCGCAGATTCAATTAATTTATGTCAGCGGTAAGAGTGATGGCCCTAAAGTGCAAATAAAAGAGCCCCATATAGCATACGAGGCTTTTAAACAATCGTGGAACGCGAGGACTATAGAACTAGTGATGGAACTCAAAGTAATGTACCTGAATAATGCTGCTGAAGTCCTGGGTATTTACCCTGTAAGCAGCGGGGGACGGGAAAAGGCGAATATTGATCCAAGGGTAATATTTGCAGGAGCGCTGATCCATGCCGCGACAAATATTATTGTTTGTGTAAACCATCCCTCGGGTAAACTGGAGGTGTCGGAACAAACACGGGCATTTGCCAATAAATTGAAAAACGGCGGCAAGCTGTTAGAGATTGAACTGACAGATTTCCTGGTGATTTCTCAGGAGGGGTACAAATCCTTTACGGAAATCGGGTTGTTGTAGACGGTAAAGGAAGGGCAGCCGCCCTTCCTTTGTTTCCCTTCATTTAATTAAACAAATAAGCGATGTCAACGTATACGATGCGCGTTCATAGAAAGACGCCCACGGATAGAAACCCCTGTGTTGCCGTGGTGATTTATTACGCAGGGGACGGCGCCTGGTTCAGGGTGTTCAGACACAGGGGAATCCATCCTATCTGTGAAGCCGAACGTCCCATGACCCCCAACGAAATCGAAATAACAGAGAAATCCTGGCGGCTTCTTTATATCAAATACGACACCTGGGAAGGCCTTATCACCGATGAATATCTGGTAACTGGCAACCTGGAATGGTGCCGGGAAATTCATACCAAATCTGAACTGGGCACTCCCCTGGAGAAAATCCTGCCGGAAGAAGCATTTAAAAAAACAATAGCCGGTGATTCGCCGGAAAAGGAGGAATAATATGAAATAGGAAAATTTCAACCCATCAGCAGAACTGTTGAAGGCGGCTGCCACCTACATAAAAGCAATGGCCTATACACAAGCTATTCGCCCGAAAATAGAGAACATTCAAAAGAAGATTCTTTCGGCTCATGCATACCGCGATCGTTACGATGGCCATATCATCGCCGAACCGGCACGGGCCTTTGCCATGCCGGACGAAGATTTTGCAGAATATGACCTTTTGGTGCAGGAAGCATATTCCAGGGCGGGTTACGTTTTCGAGCCGGGCACCTGCCCGCTGCAGGTAGCGGAGAACCTGGAAGAGCAGGCCAGGGACGTGATGATAAAATTGAGTGCTGAATTGAAAACAGGTATAGACCCTAGACGGCTTTATTCAAATATGAAATGGCTGGAGGAGTACACGGATCTCCTGCTAAAATTACTCGTTCCCCTGATCGACCGCGCATTGCTAACCATACCAAAACCCGGTAATGATGAAAAGTGAGCACACAAAACACGAAGAAGACTATACTGGTTACCTCCTGTCGGAGCAAAAGCGTACTGATCTCCACTATCATAATTGGCGATGCCGGGAGACCATCGAACGGCTTACCGGGGAATGGGAGCTTATAGGAAAATACCACGAACGCCTGTGGTTCCAACGGGCGTTCAGGATGAGCCAGGACGAATTGCTGGAACGATACCGGGAGCTGGCGTACCATCTTACCTGGGCAGAAAAGGACATTGAAACAAACAACTGGGCGTTGTATATGCATGGCGTCGCCGTCGAGCAACTGCATAAGGATATGACGCCTTTTGATAAACTGGATATGACTCAGCATAGATTGGTACAGAAGAATTTATTTGATTAATCTTAAACTGGATTTGTATGAAAGCACTTACTAATATGACGATTTATGAAAAGGCCATATGCCTGTTTAAACTATTACCCGAGGATACAGTCAACTTTATACTTAGTGTCCGGTGGGTGGCCGAGAAAGTTGCCGCCGGAGATATAATCCTACACCGGAAAAAACATTCACGGGAAAAGATAGAAGACTGGCCTACGGTTGCTCGAAATATGAAGGGTATTTTTGCCGAACACCAACAGGAGATTATCGGCAATGCGACGTGGTTTGCCCACTACCTTTTTGGCAGCGGCATGGCAGGCCTAACACTCTACTGCCTGGAAGACCGCATTGCTCATCCGGACTGGGATCAGTCTAACTTTTATTTCGCCGCTAAACTGTTGTTTTTTTAGAAATGGAGCTAAAAAGCGAACGGCCCTATGGGGCCGTTCGCTGTCTTTCCCGGTATGGTGGTAATGGAGGGCAGGGAATGATCATAAGAGGGGTGGCATCCGGCGTTTGTTGGCCTCCCGTTAGCCGGGAAAACTTATGCACAGGTGCAAAACTCTTTTTTGCCGGTCTTTCCCGTTTTTGGTAAATTACAGCAATGAATGAAAGGAGGAGTTATGGAAAGAATTACGTACACTTCAATACCACAGGCGGAATTTGACCGCCAGACCAGCCTGATCGGTGTCGCTTTTAAACTAATTTTCCGGGCATTTATTTTCTTACCGCTGCTGGTGACGGGTTATGCCTTCTCCCGCCTGTCTTTTGTCATCCATTATAGCATTTTGGCGAGAACCGCTATTGTATTTGCTGTGGCAGTGGGCATGTATTTCCTGCTGATGATGGTGCGCGGCTGGATCATCCGCGCCAGGGAGGACGGTAATATCTTCTGGCTGCCTGTTTTCCTCCTTTGTTGCGCTTACACCTGCCTGCTGACGCCGTTCCTGCTGCATGAACCGGTCTTGCATCTTTTTACCCGGTGGCACTGGCCAGGATGGCTGGTATTTGCGGTGGATACCGTGATCATTATGGTGACCTACTTCCAATATGATTTTTTAGGCTGGAGGGAAAGTGAATAGCGACGTTATCGCTGCTTTCCTCGATAGGGTTTGCGGCAGGCGAACCACAAAATTGCTCCAACGGCCAAAGCCAGCATCCCGATTTTTTCCCACGCGATAGCAATGGTAGACACGGGTGCTGGCGACGTTGCCTCGGGTTGGTAGAGCCACCTTTTATTTTCTCCATTAGTAATTAGCTCTTCATACAACATTTCGTCGTCAATGTCATATGGCAGGTAGGAAAGGTCGAACTCCAGGCTGGCATACCGCATTTCCCGGTAGTAGGCTATTTTAGTTGCTTCGCAGGCATGCGTTACCCTTACTTCCAGCAATAATTTTTCCCCTCCTGAAATGGCTGTTATATCCGGGATAAAATGCCCCACCTTTTCCCGGACCGTAGGGTCTCTGTAGGAGATCCTTTCGGCTCCTACACTAAACGTGTCCTGTGCCAGGAGCATGCCTATCGCCCGGTTATGTAAGGCTGTCATAGAGCCGCCTGGACAGGCGGAGGCCTCGTAATGCCGGTAATGCCAGGCGGGCATCCCCTGCACTGCGATCAGCGCCTGGCCGCACAATGTACAGATGCACCCGCAGGCCAGCCCATTTTCGGCTTCTTTGATGGGGACCATACGGCCAAGGGCGGGGTGAAACGCGGTCACGATCTGGGGTTCCATGGAAGGAAAATAGGGAAAATTTCGTTATGCCGAATTGATGCAGGTCAATTCGGGTAATATTCTTTGCGCTGTATCTTGGTGGAGTCCTTTTCACCAAACGCTTAACTATGAACCGAGCCTTTTCCAGGAGCTGGACACTGATTGTATTGTCCACCCTCGCACTTTGCAGCCAGAACTGTCGAAAAAATGGATTTGTACAGCCATCCAACGTTCCGAACCTCGTCCTTCAGGCGAAAGATTATTTCACCACAAACGTTCTGGCAAAACCTGCTCAGTTGGCCGCTGACAATCCCAGGAACGTACGCACGGGCAGCCCTAAAATGCCGGAATGGGAGAAGGCCGCCGTTGTCTCCTTCCGTAACAGGAAGGCGGTCCAGGTACCCGTACAATACAAAAACTCCCTTGCCATAACGACGGCATCCAGCGGGAAGTACCAGCTGCGCCCCGAAACGCAGGCGAAGCTCCTTTTATACCAGGACTCCTCCAAGGCATGGCATGCAGAAATGGTGACCCTCCTGCCGGACACCAACTATATTCAGAAAGGGGGCCGGGGTAGGTTTTCCGGCATCGTACTCGTAGACGACTGGTGGGGCAATCCGCTGAAAAAATACCGGTATAACCCTGATGGCTCAACCTGGATATATACCTGCGCAAATACCGCCCAATCCAGGAACGCCAATGTAATCTCCAATGCCATAGCGCCAAGCGCCTTTACCGTCTGCGTATATCTGGAAGGATACAATTATTCCCCGAGCGACCCCGATGGCGGCGAACATTGGGAGGAATTGGTTGGCTGTTACCTCTTGATGGCCCCGGATGAGGGAGCCGGAGGAGGGGGCGGCGGAGGTGGTTACGGGCCGTCTGGCGACGGTGGCGGCGGGGGTATTTCAGCACCCCCTCCCACGAAAGCGCCCAGTATTTTGATCAGCCCTCCCTATCTTCCCATCGCCGATCTAAACGCCTACTTCAAGTGCTTTACCAATGCATCCGGCGCAACCTACCAGGTGTCCCTCTGCGTGGACCAGCCGGAGCCAGGTACCCGCACTCCCTGGGTGTGGCAGGGGGACGGATCATCGGGCAGCATTGACCCTGTCAACACCGGCCATAGCTTCCTGGTCATCACCGAAACTTTTCCCGGCGGATGGTCTATCACCAGGAACATAGGATTTTATCCCTCCGGGAATGTGACGCCGGGGTCTGACCCGGTGCCGGGTGTATTTAACGACGATTCCCCGCACCCTTTCAATATCGGTGGAACCTGGACACTCACCAGTTCGAACTTCTTTTTTATGGTAAATTATATCCAGTCTTGTGCGGGCCAGGGGTACCAGGTCAACACCAACAATTGCACAAACTTTGTGTTGGCCAGCCTGGGGGCCGGGCATATCTATTTACCCTATACCATTGGCGGTTGGCTCGGGGGCACGGGGGTTGACCCGGGAGACCTTGGCGAAGATATACGTGCCCATGTTTACCAGGGTATGGTTCCTTTTGCCGCCGGAACGCCGCACCCCACGGTCGGAGATTGCAACTAAAGCATTGCTGAGATCCTAATGGTCCTTTGGATCCATAAGAATGCTTTCATTTAGTACAAATAATTATACGAATTTTGCCGGGTTCGCCCTGCAGGCCCCAACCACCTTCACAATGACGTTCGTTTGTCCTATTCCGTAGGAAGCGTGATTAAAACTTACATCATGAAAACACGATTCAAAAATAGTTTTGTCGCGGCCCTGCTGGCTGTTGCCGTCTCAGCTTTTTGCCGCTATCTGTTACCGCCCAGTGTCCAGTTCCTGCTAGTGGAGGGAGCGCATTTTCTGTTCCTGGCCCTGGCCGCCCTCTGGCTGGTTTTCAGGTTCTCAGGCTTCACCCGCCGGGAAGACTTCCTGTACATTGCAATAGGTACCGTCAACGTTTGGCTGGGCATCATGGAATTGGGATTGTACCTTTTTTCAAATGCCAATGCCAACATGCCGGAGACTATGATAGTTAACCTCGTCGCCGGGCTGGTGATGCTGGTTGATGGCTTGTTTTGGCCCCGTACTTCCTATGAACTATCGGGGCCGGGTCATTCATAAAGACTGGTTCACCTCAGTGGCCCTGCCAAAAGGCCCGGTTTGTTTTTTAAACCGCCGCCTGAGGGATTTTGCTGCCCTGCCTGAAACATTGATGCAGGGCTGTTCGATCCAACGGTAGGATAAAGACGCCAGCACCATGAGCATAATGCAAAAGCCTGTCATGGCTACCCAGTGGCCCAATGGTGTGAGCCTGCGCCCAAGGGGAAAACCGAGGACAAACTTAAACCCGCAGTAGAGCAGGAGTCCATGCAGCAGGTAGACACTGTAAGAGACCTGCCCCAGGAGCCGGCTGGCACGGATCGTCAGCAGGCCAAACAAGCTATTGCCGCACGCAATGAAGGTGAATACAACGGTAACGCCCAGGAATGGTAAGGGCGCCAAAATGGACTTGTACCGAGACAGTACAAAATAGCATATCAGTATCAGGATGGGCGCCATCCAGAACCGGGAACAAAATCGCCTGACCCTTGGGCTTCTTTGCAGAAAGGCTGCCGGGATACCACCCCCAAACTGAGCGATACCATACCATGCCCGCTCGGGGTATGACGTGAAAATGACATAGACAAAAATAGCCATGCAGATCCCTGCCGTTAGAAATAGTACGAGAGGGCTTTTTATCCGGAAAAATAAGAGCGCCATGAAGGGCAATGAGCAGTAAAACAAACATTCAAAAGCCAACGTCCACTGCACCCCTGAGATGATATATCTCGTTCCCGGCACCCCGTTGATTTCCGGTTCCATAAACAACAGCCAACGGCCTGCATCCGTTAATAGATGCCGAACCGGTACGGCCAAAATAAAGCCTGATATCATACCGGCAAGGAGAAACAAAACAACTATGGCAAACAGGTAGAGCGGCATGATCCTGAGCACCCTTGACACGTATAATTTGAGCCAGTCTACCTGTCCGCCCATGGCATCAGCAAGCTTCGATATAAACAGGAACGATGTGATCATAAAGAACAGTGCAACACTGGTCGACCCAAAATGCAGATATAACTTCGTAGGCTCATAGCTCCATTCCTGCACATGCACAAAATAATACCATGTCGCCGCGTGGTGCAGGAAAACAAAGGTTGCCAAATATCCCCGCAGCCCGTCAATCGTACTGTAGCGGTGGGCTTTTGCCTCAACGCCTGACAGGGGAGCTGCGAAAGAAACAGCTATCAGGGCTATTGCCACAACAGGCAAGACAAAATAGTTACTGATCTCCTCCATAGTAACCACGGCTTTCCCGGAATATACCCCATATTTCAAAGAGCTGTCCTATCAATTCGGGAGCCTACAGGAAAACTTTAGGATCCTGCTTTTAAAAAACATCTTACCGGGTGTTTCTACACTATACCGCATCTCCGGCCTGCAGCCCGCCAATATCTCTCACCCTTACCTTTTTTCGCGGCCTGTTAAATCTCCTGCAGTTCGTTATAGAACTCCGTTAGATTTGCTTTGCTGAGGATGTCGGCTGCTGTTTTGCGTAGGTCTTCTTTTGCCTCAGCAGGCATCACCTGCAGAAAACCATCGTCCTCTTTCAGCTTCGCATCCAAGCCGAAATTGATCAGCCTCGCCAGGTATAGCAGGTTCTTTTTCGTCAATTGAAAGTTTACTTTTTGCACCTCTTCAATGCCCGGGCTTTTTAGTGCCAAAGCATACATCTTTTGCGTCAACGGATTCATAAATTTTGTGTTTGAAATTGTAATAAAAAATAACTATCCCTGTCTGATTTTGCTCCAAAAAAACTCCCTTATCACAGTTCAAAATTACTGGCTTACAAACTATGGAGGTTGATCAGAGTTTGAACCAGCTATTCGAGTTATTTGCCAAGGCCCCAAGCATGAGGGCCCTGTCAGGTGATCACCCAAAAATTGCCTTTAATAATTAGCTATGCGACAATAAATGTTTAGCACCGCTGGACGTACCTCCTGGTGTGGATTATTTCAGGTTTGCGCTGATCTTTCCGGGAAAGGGATGAAGTAAGGTCTCTGGCTGACGAACGCAGCATTTTGCGGGACACAAAGAGGGAAGCTTGTAACCTTGCTGGGGGAGAAAAAGTGTACCTTTAAGGATGCACAATAAAGTAACCCTGGCCGACAAAAAAGAGCTCGCCCGTCTTCGTGATACCTCGCGGGGCAATGATCAACTCTACAACGCTTTCCTGTATCTGCATTTAACAATTAATGGGGATGAAGTCCTGGTGCTCATTGATGACTTGCCCGCCGCCAGCGTTAAAGACAATGGCCGCGAGTGGGTTTTTTCTGTTATCGTTGGAAAATTTACAAAAGCGACTTTGAAGGACGATCGCCTGCAACTAATCACGGCTGATAATGCAGTGATAGAATATCAATATAAAGCTGCTCAAAATTCATGGGCGCAAGTGCTTCTGGATCCGGCAACATCCACCGGCCAAACCAATCAGAATTGAGGCGCAACAACACATGGATTTATACCGGGGAAGCTACATTTACTTACTTCAAATACGCCCCCAGACCTGATGAATCGTTGTTAAGTATTTTGTTTTCCCAGCGCCCTAAAATAAATCTCACATGAACATCGGCGAACAATTCCGCGATGCATTAACGCCCGCCAAAAACGTCTTTCAAACAGGTTGGTAAAAAATTTATCCCTGTCTACAATTGATCCCAAAAACTCCGTTATCACGGTGACGAATCAGCGGTTTTAAATTTCCCTGGGTTGATCAGAATTTGAACTACTTATTTTTTCAATGTGCGTTGCAGTTACCTTTACCCTGTCATTCAACAATGGGAGCTGCTGGGGTAATAAATACACCGGAAAAATCACCTCGATAGAAGGGCATAAGTAGCCCATAAAATTGTGGTGAACCTGTCAAAGTTGCAGGAAGATCGTGTGCTTATTAAGCGCTGGTTCTGTATAAAAAATGACATCGACATTATAGATTAATCTGGCCTAAACAAATGCCGGTGATGATGGCTTAATTCCTTGTTCATCCTTCCTTTCCTTTTCCCAAGGTTTCAATAAGCTGCCTGAAAATGCCGTGAACACGTCTCAATACCCACTTTAACGAGTGACGACGTTGCGGCAAGGGGACACCCCTGTCTATCCGGGCATGGCGAGATGTAGAATTGTCGGACAAAGTCCTCCATTCGAATCTCGCCCCCTGGTGCCTCCGGAGTCGGCGGGGGTCTGCTGGAGCTGTTTTAAGGCGTTTTTAGGGCCAAAAAAGTGAGGAGTGATATGAAGAAGAAGGAGAAAATAAACCTGACCAGGAGGGTCACAGTACGCTTAAAACCGGAAGAGTACCAGCAGTTGCATAGCCAATGCAAACAATCCACCTGCCGGAAATTCAGTGAATATGCCCGGAAAATTTTACTGCAAAAACCCATCGTGACCAAGGTCAGAAACCAGTCCGCAGATGAATTTTTGGCAGTCGCTTTACAACTCAAAAATGAGTTGTCCGCCGTCGGAAATAACTACAACCAGGCGGTGAAAAAACTCCATCTGCTGCATGATCCCAGGGACCTAAAAGATTGGGTCTCGCGCTACGAAAACGAGCGCCTCCGGCTGCACAAAATGGCCGACGAAATCTTTGTGAAGATGGATCAAATTTATCAGTTATGGTTGCGCGGATAGGGGAGCCTGAAGTGATCGAGAAGGCCGTGTATTATAACGAAAATAAAGTGCGGGAAGGAGTCGCCGTATGTATCGCAGAGAACAACTTTCTAAAGCGGTATGATCAGTTGTCGCTGCGGGATAAACTGCAACGTTTTAACCTGCTGACCGAACTTAACCCGGGGGTCAAAAAACACACGCTCCATATCAGCCTGAACTTTCACCCCTCAGAGAAATTTACCCATGATGAACTGCGGGATATTGCCAGGGATTATATGGAAGGCATCGGCTTTGGCAGCCAGCCTTACCTGGTCTATGAACACAACGACAGCGGGCACCCGCATGTACATGTCGTGACCAGCAGCATCCGCGATGATGGTACCTCTATCAACTTCCATAATATCGGAAGGAAGGAATCCTCCATTGCACGAAAAGCTATCGAGAAGAAATATCAATTGATAGAGGCTGAAAGACAGTTAAAGGAGGAGCGTGACGCCGTACGGCCGTTGAATGTTGAAAAGCTTCAGTATGGAAAAACGCAGACAAAAAACGGCATCGCCAGGGTCCTCGCAGGGGTGCTGGATAAATTTTCTTACGGTTCCCTGTCGGAGCTAAATGCTCTATTGTCGCTGTACAATGTCAAGGCGGATCCCGGCGAGACAGGCGGCAGGATTAACCGCAACCGCGGGCTTATTTACCGGATGATAAAAGAGAGCGGCGCCCACATCGGCAAACCGATTAAGGCAAGCTCCTTGCCCAAAAAACAGACCCTGTCTTTCCTCGAAGAAAGATTTGAAAAGAATGCCAGGAAATCCCCCCGGGATATTAAGCGCGTTAAAGGCGCCATCGACTGGGCGATGGTGTCCTCCCCCAAAAGCCTCGCGCAACTATCTGAGCTGCTAAAAGAAATGCAGGTAAGGATGGTGCAATGGCGTAACGACCAGGGCTTCGTATACGGCCTGACATTCGTCGATATGTTCAATAAGGCCGTCCTCAACGGCAGCGACATAGACAAAGAATATTCTGCCAAGAAAATACTGGAAAAATGTGGCCTGGACCAGCATGAACAGCCACTGCCGGGAAAAGGCCTTTCCCCACACCCAGGCGCATTGCAGGCCGGTGAAGAACAGGGCCATGAAGCGGGCCTGGAATTCACCACCGATGAACGCCGCGAGCAGCAAGCGAAGGATAGTCTCCTCGACATCCTGCTTGACCTTGGACAAAAACAAAAAAGACTTCCCTGGGAGCTGCGGCATGATAAAAAGAACGGTAAAAACAAATCACAAAACAGATAAAATTTAACGTATGCAAACGGGAGAGAACGAGCAGGGATTAAGGAAGATCCTTGACATGACGCGGTTGATCAGCATCGTACTGTTGCTATTGCATTTTTACTATTACTGCTATGCTGCTTTTCGGCTATGGGGTGCTACAGCAACCCTTTCCGACAAGGTATTATCCAACATTATCCGTACCGGTATTTTTAGTCATTTTCATACGTCAAAACTCATCGCATTGGCCTTTCTTGCCATCTCACTTGTGGGTGTCCGGGGAAGGAAGGACAACAAGCTGGTGCTGAGGACGACGCTATGGTACATAGGTATCGGCCTGGCATTGTTTTTTGCGAGCTATTTTATCCTGCTGATAGGCGGCGATATTCCCCTCGAGGCAGCTGCCTATATGGTCATCACCGCCAGTGGATATATCCTCATGCTGGCTGGAGGGACGCTGCTGTCCCGTATCCTGAAACAACAACTTTCCGATGAAATTTTTAACAATGTACAGGAGACCTTTCCGCAGGAAGAGCGGTTGCTGCAAAATGCCTATTCCATTAACCTGCCGGCAGTATACCAGTTGAAGGGTAAAACCCGTAAAAGCTGGATCAACATCGTGAACCCTTTTAGAGGACTATTGCTTATGGGCAGCCCCGGCAGTGGGAAAACGTATTTTTTAGTCCAGTTTATCATCAAGCAGCAAATAGAAAATCAGTTCGCGATGTTGCTCTATGACTTCAAATACGATGATTTATCTAAAATAGCGTACAACTACTTCCTCAAGAACAGGCATAAGTATCCAGGTAAGCCAGGTTTCTATAATATCAACTTCGATGACCTGGACCGTTCCCACAGGTGCAACCCCCTTGATGTTTCCACGATGTCCGATATTACTGATGCCGCTGAATCTTCCAGGACTATCTTGTTGGGTTTGAACAGGGACTGGACAGAGAAGCAAGGCGACTTCTTTGTGGAAAGCCCAATCAATTTTGTAACGGCGCTCATCTGGTTCCTATGCCGTTATAAAAGGGGAAGGTATTGTACCTGGGCTCATGTAATAGAGCTGGCCCAGATACCGTATAAGAAGCTCTTTAGCGTCCTGCGAACAGCCCCCGAGCTAAGTAGCTTGATCACCCCGTTTTTGAATGCTTATTTACACGGTGCCATGGAACAATTGGAAGGCCAGATTGCCAGCGCTACTATCAGCCTGGCTAAGTTATCATCGCCCCAATTGTACTACGTGATCACGGGGAATGATTTTTCCCTTGACCTGAACAACCCGGAGCACCCGAAAATCCTGTGCCTTGGTAATAATCCACAAAAGACAGCCATTTACGGCGCCATGCTGTCGGTATACATCAATACCATTACCCGGATGACTAACAAGAAGGGCATGTGCCCGCTGGGGATCAATCTCGATGAATTCTCTTCGATCATAGCCAATTCAATCGACAAGACGATCGCGACGGGCAGAAGCAATAAGATAGCTATTACTATAGCCATCCAGGATTACAGTCAATTGAAACTGGCTTATGGGAAAGAATTCGCGGAAGTAGTAATGAATACCTGCGGGAACCTTATTTGCGGCCAGGTCTCCGGGGAATCGGCCAAACATACAAGCGAGCGCTTTCCGCGGATCATGCAGGACCGCCAGAGCCTGACCCTGACCTCTACGGACACGAATTTCACGATGTCTAAACAACTCGAACAGTCCGTGACGCCGGCCAGGATCTCATCGCTGTCATCCGGGGAGTTTGTCGGTGTAGTGGCCGACAATCCTGGGCAGGAGATCACGTTAAAAGCATTTTGCAGTAAGATCGTCAACGACCATGACGCCCTGAAGAAAGAGGAAGAGGCATATAAGCCGTTACCACAGGTACGGAAGGTTACTTCCGAGATGGTCATTGAAAATTATTTGCAGGTAAAACGTGATATTGCAGAGCTGATAGACATGGAGCTTGAACGGATGATGGATACTCCCGAGCTGGAACATTTATTGATTAAAAAAGGGTAGGGAATAGACACTACTCCCAAGAGCTGGCGGAAACTTCAAAATACCAGGAATATTAACGAAATTTCAGAATAGTCAAAATAAGCAGAATTATGACAGCTGCAGGTAAAATTACTTGTTTTAGGACCTGCCAGCCACTGGCCCCGGAACTATGCAATTCCGTGTTCGTTTCCTCGTCCGTCATTTTGAATTCGAACAGAGGTTTATTCAATTCGCCATCGATTTTTTTCAATATTTTCTTTAGCCACATAAAATTTATAATATGAAACTTTCCTCTATAAACTACAGCCGGAGCCGGCTTGGAATTCAGCCGTATGGCAAGGCGCTGGGTTACCGCAGCCAGTGAATAAAAATAATTAACAACAAAATTATTGCGGGGGGTAGAACTACCCGTCTCAGAAATTGATAACCTGATTTCCACAGGTGCTCGTTTGGAACCCCGGTGGCGCTGTCACGGGCAATAATTCCTCCTGGCTTTCGCAAGTCAGCATCAATGAATTTCAAGATTTCTTTGATCCGATTAAGCATAGTGCAAATATTAGACTGGTGAATAATTGTTGAGCCCAATATTTGGCCAGATTGTAATTAGCAGGACAGTATCTGAAGGATGTTGCAATGTATAAAAAAAAATTTTTCTAACAAAAATATTCGGAGAAAATGAGCCTTGAGCAAGTTATATCAGGAGGGCAAACAGGGATAGACCGGATGGCATTGGAGGTTGCCAGGGAATGCAAAATTACCACCGGAGGAACCGCTGCGAAAGGCTTCATGACGGAAAATGGCCCAGACTATGAACTGGTTGATTTTGGCCTAAAAGAACATCAGGACGAAGGGTATCCGCCACGCACTAAACAAAATGTTTTGGATGGGGATGGTACGGTAATGTATGGAGATATCAACTCTGGCGGTACAAGGTTAACTAAACAATACTGCATCCGGTTTTCCCGTCCCTATATCGAAAATCCTACTCCCGGGCAGCTGAATGCTTTTATCGCAGATAATGCTGTTAAGGTGCTTAATGTTGCGGGGAACCGGGCCAGCAAGCTGATCACCCAGGAATTGGAAAGATACCGCAACATTTTCCGCCTATCCCTTGAAATGAATATCCGCCAATCAATCTATGACAAAAAAGGGAGGGGCAACAGGCTGTAAATAGGCGAGCGCCTGCCTGCTCCTGGTGAATTCGGTTAGGAGCGCTTAACCGGGCTTTTTCTTGCTTTCCAGGTAGCGCCTCCTTACTTCATCAACTGATCCCAGGTCCCTGGCTTTGATCCCAGGTTGGCTATCGGCCAGGAACTGTTTACCCAGATGTTGCTTAACCCAATCGGGAAGTTCTGGCGCAACATACAGCGCCTTTCCGTTGGAATATTCAGCCACTAATTGCATAGACACAGCATTATCAAACAACTGCAACTTATCAGGCTTGTGGAAGTAATGGTTCAACAGGTTTAAGCCCGCCAAATATCGTTCTCTTACAACCTCGGGAAGCACAAAATGTCCTCCAAGCTGGACACGCACTTTGATACGGGAATTCAATACTGCCAGGTCGCTGGTCGAAATAAAGATTACGTTCACCCGGAACCCCTGCTTCTGAATTTCAATTAAAGACTTCCAGGTCTCAACATCACAAAGGTTTGTCTCGAAGCCAAAAGATGATTTGCCCCTCAAGTAGAAGTCCATCAACTCTAATGCTTTCTCATTCGCGAGTTCCTGGGTATTGGTAATATGGCGTCCTGATTTTTTTAGCTGAGCGGCTATCTCATCGGAGTTAATAACCGGAATATTGTTGGGTATAAAATCGTAATCTGAAGTGGTTTTCCCGATCCCGTTGGGACCGGCAATGACATATAAAGCAGGAGCCGCCATTAATCCTTTTTAACGACTTCAATACGGCCGTCAGGGAATTCCGCCATCAGATTGCCATCCTTGTGAAAGTAGATAGGTAAGCCTTTGGAAAAAGCCATTTCTTTAGCCCGGCGAAGAATAGACTGTGCAGCCTGCTTCAACTCTTCCGAATTCATCTCGAAGGTCGATTTTTGGGCACCGCCGTATCGCAGGAATAGTGAAGTTAATGGCAGATTGTTCATATATGGCCTTTGGCACAAAGTTACACCAAATTTTCGGTGAACGTAACTCTTATTGACTGCCCCGGTAGCCGAAAAGATCATCGCCGTTTCGTTGGATGCGACAGGTATTAGTGATCCATCTTATCTTCTGGATATGACATTGAATAATTGTCTATTCTGAAATGCTCAGGCAGCACCAATAGGACAAAAAAATATTGCAGACAGTCACTCTGCTGGCCCAGGGGGGCCGTATATCAGCCGTAATATATCCATTGGCTTTACAAAAAAAAGACCGGCCATTATGTCAATATCTTCCAATTTAAAACCGCGGGGTTTATTGATTAATTTTGAGAAACGAACGTTGTTAATACCCACTCTCCTTGCCACATTGCTTTTGCGTACAATATGGAATATTTCGGGGAAAGTTTTAACACTTCCCAGTTTGATCAAATCGCCGACGGATTTCCATATTAACTGGTTATCCTCTTTCATATCTTATTTTTTAAGGGGCGTAATTAGTTCCCCGAATATAAAGAAATCTCGCAAAAGGGCCAACGTGGAAAGGCTTCTTACATCATAAAATTCATGAATTTTCAACTAGTTTCCTTCGGGGGTATTTTGAACCACTAGTGAATTGAATTTTTACCCACAAAAGCCGAAAAGATAACTGACTTGAGTACTCTTATTGCGCTACCGCAAATGCGTTTTCCTGAACAACACGACAAAATAGTAGGTCGATATGCATGCTGCCAAATGCTTTAAAGTATGGCCGCTGGCCACCTTTAAGCGCAAATAAATTTCCTCATCGAATGACTCCAAAACTTTGGCCACAAGATACCAGGCAACTACCCACGCAAGCGGCATGATTGCTTTTTTACCGTCAGCAGACGGAAAGAGGATCATTATCAAGGGAATAAAAATGATGGGATAGAACTGCACAAGGATATACGGCCTGAGATCCCCCGCGCCACTATTTTCGGTAAGGTGCCAATATAGTACAGAACCTATCCCGAAAATAACGAGGGGCCAAACGGCATTAAAGCCAGCTTTTTCGTCAACAAACTCTGCTATAGTAGCCGCCAACAAAGCCATAAAGACAATGGTCATGGGAATCCTGTCAAAGACAAGGCTTTTGTTATCAGGACGGAGATGATAATAACCTGAGCCTATCGCGATTAATGCAACCCCAGTGAACAACAATGCATAGATCGCTTTTAAACGAAGTTTGATCGACGATTTCTTTACCAGGAATAAACCCATGAGTCCAGTAAACAGGAAAGGGATATTACTAACAACGTTTGCAAAATTTGCGATACCCCAGATATTCTTTGTATCCGCAAAATCATGATAAGATTTCTTTTGAGGTACCCGGCCAAGAAAGAAAACGGCAACGATAACAATAATGGTGAGCAGCAGCAAAATAATAACTGAGCGCTTCTTTGCGGTATCCATTGGTAAAGCGTTAATTAACAGTCTAAAGATACTGAACATACGCTCAAAGTGGTCCGTTCAACTGGACCGTCTTGTCGTGGGTGAATTTTCTTTGCGGGTTTCAACCAACTTATCCAAATTTCGCTATCCACCTGATTAACATGTTTTTATATCCAAGAATGAATAGTCCAGGAGAGACGGCCACTGCCTGCATTTAAGGCCCGGGAATAGCCTTCAATATGGAACAAATTGATTAATATTGTAGCCATTATTTCCTTGCTACTCCTTTTATACCATGCCTCGCGGGCCCGGGGGTTTTGGTATAGTATTTCCAAAACATTATTGACACTTTATTATTCATTGGCACGGACATCCATGCGATCCGGATAACATTTTACCCGTTGTCCGGTTACCAGCAAACCAGCCATAAAATGCAATATATGAGAGATACTTATGCCCCCCAGCTAAAGAATGAGATACGCAAGTGTATACAGGCTTGCTGCTATGAAACTGTCCTGGAAGCCAATGCAAAAATGTTGTGGGCATTTTGGAAAATCGGCGATTATATCTTTACCCAAAACCCCTTCGAAATTCCCGATACTCCAATAAACTCACTTCATGTTGACCAAATTTGCAGCGTTCTTCCAACAACAAAAAATTACACCCTCGGAGAACTTTCAACCATGGGGTTGTTTGCCGGGTGTTATTCGAGGCAGTTGTTATGCGAATATACCGCTGCAGTAAAACATACCACGAGCCTGGGTGATATTTGGATGAAAGACCCGGATTTCAATAAAAACTGGTGCAGCTACTATAGCAATTTTCCATCTCTTTTTCTCGAATCAATTATAACGAAGCTGCCCTGGGGACATCACATAGCACTGTTGGATCGCGAGATCGTGTCAGTAAACGAACTGTTTGTCGCTACCTTGTCCTTTATCCAACACCGCACTCCGATTAATTCTTTCAAACAGCAGATAGAGGATAAGGCATTTCAAAATGAAAGAAAATTTATCTTCGACAACGGCACCGGGTCCGGGGGCCGTTCCTACCAATATGATTCAACTATGTTCCGCGACATCCTGAAGTTTATCTCTCCTGAAACTGACCTCCCCAGTGTAAAAAGAAACTTTCGGGAGAAAATTTGGAAAACAATTCTCCGATCAAACAACGACTTCGCATATAAGCGATCGCTTTATACCCTTAAGGAAAACCTGGATGTTGATCTCCTGTTATTTGACAGCAGGAGAAGTGCTCATATCATAGTAGACCTGGAAAGGGATAATTGCACGCCTGATATGATTCATGAAGCCCTAAAGGACCATGCGTCCAGATGCTGGCAGGGAGACGCTGAAAGGCATATATGCTACGTAATAGGCCGAAACGACCCTGCATGGTTAGCAGAACAAGCGCTCTTTGGTATAAACGATTTTAACCGTGTACTCGACGAAATTATTCCAGAAAACCTGGAAATCCTGATCCAATGACACTTCAAGAAGTTCGAGAAAAAACGCAGAAATGGTAAGCAACGGAATATGAAGCCAATGAATTTCAAGCAACTTGAAAAAATATTACCCTCCCAAATGGAATTTACCGATCTATGAACAACGATGATCTATTTTTTCTTCGCAATAATATCCGGTACTTAGAGTTCGGTGAGGCCATGGCCCGGAGCGAGCTGCTGGAAGAGGAAACACAAAAGGGGGTGGAAGCATTCCAATTAATGGCGGTGGCGCGCTTTGATAAATGGAGTACTATACAAGCGACCCTTTTTATCAAGAGATCAGAATACTCCGGCATGTACGCTCTTAATAAATATGACGCTACTCTAATTTACGACAGCCGCGCCAAACCTAATAGAATGCAAAGTTTTTTTATTAAAAAAGGGACTGGCGTCACGTTCAGGCAAGCATGCAATCTTTTGCAAGGAAGGTCAGTATTGACTACTCTTTGGGATTCCGGCGAAGGGAAATACCCCGCGTGGATACAACTATCTTTTTGTGAAAGGACGCGAGACAATACCAATTTCAAAGTGCGCCAGTTCAGGAAGAACTATGGATATGACCTGGAACAGGTACTGAATACCTTTCCTATTCATGAACTGCGGGACGAACAGTTGAAGCAACAACTACTCGATAGCCTTAAAATGGGAAACAAACAGCTGGTGACATTCACAAAGGCTGACAAGGCGGAGAAGATGTATATAGCAGCGTGCCCAGATTACAAAACCATTACGATTGATTCGGGAAACTATGAGGGCAGTCCGTGAGCAATACATTCAAAAAAGTGATCCCGTAAATGTGAAATCTTGACAAATAACTATTCAACCAATAATCTTAGCGTTTATGATCGCGAACGTAAATCAATACAATGTCACGAAAGGGAAATTGCAAACAATTAATGACCGAATTGCAGAACTTGAAACACGTGACCGCACTATTGAAGAGCAACTTATTTTTGTCTCTCTAACTGTGATGAAAGGCGAAATGGATGACGAAGTCGCCGAATATGAATTGAGGACTGGCATCAAGCCGCAATAAATTGAAATTTCACGGGATGGGTTATTCTTTTGCCTGGATACCCACTTTGTTGCACTCCATTACCTCCAGCGAATACACGCCAAATTCCTCCACAACCTTCCCATGCAATTCGTAGAACCCGCCACCCTGGAAAGGTGACCAATGGAAACTGGAAGGGAAATGAACTGTGTCCAGCCAGTTGCCCTCCTTATCCAGGAAAGTCCCAAAAAACATTCTCTCGCTTTTGATAGTCATGACCTGTTTGTCGGTAATGAAGTACCCGATCGTCTTGATCTCCTTCCCTTTGTTTTGCGCCAGGGCAGCTGCAGGTGCATAGTCTGCGAGGTCAATATCTACCAGGTCCCAAACATTACCAATAGGGAATCCCAGTATTTCCATTTCATCATAAGCGTCCTCAACGGGTGTTTGCTCCAACTGGGGGAGCCTGAACGAAACAGGCGGCTCCAGGAAAAGGGACGCGCCGGCAGGCACGTGCCTGGCATTCTTTTTTTGCAGGAAATTTGCTTCCCACAACAATTCTTTTTTGTTCTTGCCGGTAAAACGAAATGCGCCGATACGCACCAGCAGGTTAAGTTGTTCCAGGGGTGGGTTAATCCGCTCGACAAAATCCTGCAAGTGAAGGTATTTGCCGTTGGTTTGCCGTTCAATTAATAACCGGTCAGTCAATTCCTTTTCCAGGCCTTTTAAATGAATAAACCCTACAAATGCATCTTTCCCATGTATGGAAGTAAGGTAACTCCCTTCGTTCACGCAAGGCAGCCAAACATGGGCACCAGTGCGTTTCAATTCATGGAAGTATAGCTCCCGGCTATAAAATCCTCCAAAATTGTTGATCACTGCCACCATGAATTCTCCAGGATAGTAGGTCTTCAAAAAAAGGCTTTGATAGCTTTCCACGGCATAGCTGGCAGAGTGTGCTTTGCTAAAGCTATACCCGCCAAAACTCTCAATCTGCCTCCATACTTCTCTCGCCAGGTCGTCTGGATAGCCAAATTCCCGGCAATTGTTGAAGTACTTCTCCCGGATGAGTTCAAAATGTTTGTGCCCCCGGTACTTGCCGCTCATGGCCCGGCGCAATACATCCGCTTCGCCCATATCCAGCCCGCCAAAATGATGTGCTATTTTGATCACATCTTCCTGGTAGACCATAACGCCATAGGTTTCCTTCAGCAATTCTTCCATTTTAGGGTGCAGATACTCAAATTTGTCCGGGTGATGGTAGCGGTAAATATACTGGCGCATCATGCCGGATTGTGCGACGCCTGGCCGGATAATGCTGGACGCTGCAACAAGGGTAAGGTAGTCGTCACACTCCAGTTTTTTTAATAGTTGCCGCATTCCAGGCGACTCGATGTAGAAACAACCGATGGTATCAGCCGCACGGATCTTGTCAGCTACTCCTTTATCCCGTTTAAACTTTTCTACCTCGTGGATGTCGATGGACTTTCCCTGATTTTCCCTGACCAGTTCCACAGCATCCTTGATGTGTCCCAAGCCGCGCTGGCTGAGGATGTCCAACTTATACCACCCGATCTTTTCAGCGATGAACATATCGACCTGGGTAGTGATGAAACCTTTGGGTGGTAATTCGGTGGCTGAATATTGGTGAATGGGCTCTTCGGAAATGATAATGCCCCCGGCGTGCACACTAAGATGGTTGGGAAAATCCTTGATCAGCCTGCCGTATTTCAAAATTTGCCGCTGCACCTTATCTTCCCGGAAGGTCGCGGAGGGGTGTCCCAGTGCATCGATCTCCGTTTTAGGCAAACCAAAGACCTTGCCCAGCTCCCGGATCACCGCCCGCTCCTGGAAAGTGGTATAGGAGCCCAATAACGCCACGTGTTCGCGGCCAAATCGTTTTATGATGTAATCGGTCATTTCATTCCTGTCCATCCAGGAAAAGTCTATATCGAAGTCAGGCGGGCTGGCCCGGTAGGGGTTTAGGAATCGCTCAAAATACAGGTCTAACTCTATCGGGTCTACGTCGGTAATTTCCAGGCAGTAAGCGACAATGCTGTTGGCGCCGCTGCCCCTGCCCACATAAAAAAAACCCCGGCTGCGGGCATAGCGGAGGATATCCCAGGTAATAAGGAAGTACGCATTGAAGCCAAGGTCGTTGATGATCTTCAATTCCTTTTTTACCCGTTCAGCAGCTACCTTGTTCTTCGATCCATAACGTCTCTTCAACCCATCGAGCGCCAGCTTCTCCAGGAATTGCCGGTCATCTTCCTTACTCGCGGAAAACAGCTTTTTCGTCTTGTCCGTCTTGAAGTCTATGCTGATGGAGCACTGGTCAATGAGCTGCAGTGTATTCGTCACGATGGCGGGATATTGCCGGAAAGCCTGTAATAATTCCGTTGGTGAAACAAAGGTCTCGTGCTTCCCCGCAGCCTGCGAAGGTTGCAGCTGTGTGCCAAGGATATTGTTCGCGATACACCGCAATAGCCGGTGTACATCATACATCGTCTTGTTCTGGAATGTCACCGGGTGGCGGATGACGAATTTGCCGGAATAGTCCTGCACCTTTACTCCGAACAGTTTGTTGATTTCGGTTACCTGTACACCTATCAGTTCGTTCTCTTCCAGGCCCTCAGCCGCTATTTTACCAAGCGGGTAAATGGTGAATACGTCTGTACCAAGTGCAGCCCTTGAAGGAAAGGGCGATTTTGCTTCAAGGTATCGTGAAATAAACCTGTTGATGGCCATGAAACCGGCATTGTTCTTAGCCAGCAAAACATAACATAGCTCATCTTCATTACGGATCTCTGCGCCCACCACAGGCTTGATACCAGCTTCACGGCAGTAATCCACAAAATCCCAGGTGTCCGCCGTGCTGTTGATATTGGTCAGGGCAAGAGACTGCACGCCTTTCTCCTGCGCCTCTTTTACCAATTCTTCAGTTTTAAAGGTGCCATACCGGAGACTAAACCAGGTTTTACAGTTCAGGTACATAGGCCCCCCTATTTTACCATGCTCGAAGCACGCTTCAATAATGTTTCGCCAAACTGGCTTTTAATGCTGTCTATTTGCTGGTACAGGCTGATCATTTCCTGTGTATCTTCAAAGAGGTTGATCTGGTAGGTACCGGGAATAAGATGGGTAAACCGGATGCCAAGCAGCCTGACCCGCAGGCGGCGGTCATACAACCTGTGAAACAATTCCTTTGCTTTTTTTAACAATACAAGATCTGAAGCTGTATAGGGTATTACCGCTTGCTTAGTGAGGGTATTAAAATCTGAGTACCGCAGTTTTAAAGTAATGCAGCCCGTTAGCCGGCCGTCCTGGCGCAATTCAAAGGCAATCTTTTCTGTCATCCGTACCAATTCGGACTCCAGGAAGCGGATATTGATCGTATCGGCCTCAAAGGTGTTTTCCGTGCCAATGCTTTTTTGCTCACTATAAGGGATGACGGGGCTTTCATCAATACCTTGGGCTTTCCGCCAAAGATCCCGGCCAAACTTGCCGAAAATGGTTTCCAGCATTTCTACCGGTATTTCAGAAAGCAGCCGTATCGTTTTTATGCCCATCTGTTTTAGTAACGCGCCAGTCTTGTCACCCACGCCGGGCATCTTTTGAATGGCTAATGGTGCGAGGTAGTCTTTCTCACGCCCGAAGGGTATTTCAATTTGCCCGTTGGGCTTTACCTCGTTGGTAGCGATTTTTGATACAAGCTTATTGCTGGCGAGTGCGTAAGTAATGGGTAGGCCCGTCTCACGCCGGATGGTTTGTTTTAATTCGGCAGAAAAGAGCCTGGTACCAAAGAACTTCTCCATGCCCGTCATGTCCACGTAGAATTCGTCTATGCTGGCTTTTTCATATAGTGGTACCCTGCTGGCTATGACATCCGTCACCATACGGGAATATTTGGAATAATCTTCGTGGTCTCCCCGTATCACCAGGGCCTGGGGACAAAGGCGCAGGGCCAGTTTCATCGGCATGGCGCTGTGGACGCCAAACACGCGGGTCTCATAGCTGCAGGCCGCCACCACACCCCGGTCTCCACCGCCAATAATAACCGGCTTCCCATTCAAAGTGCTGTTTTTCAGGCGCTCCACGGAAACGAAAAAGGTGTCCAGGTCGAGGTGGACGACCTCGCGGTGTGCTGGTGTTTTCTCAGCCATACGGGTAATTGCTTAATGAATCTCATGGCAATATTACTAAAATATTTAGTATTTTATGGTTCATTGTAACAGCCCTGCAGATAGTAGGCTGGTTTTCAGTGAATACGAATCCTAAAAAAATTATTTTATAGGAAATAGGGATATTTGCGGGGACGCAAAATATTCCCTGAATTTCTAAACCACTAAATGACTTGCTACTTTATGAATGAAGCAACACTTGAAGCCAGAATACATGCGGTTTTAGATGTGGTTTTCCCGACTTTTAGGGAGGTCAAAATTGTGCACCAAAAATCTTTTACCGTAAAATTTGGGCACCATACTGTATCTGTTGACCTGAATGATCCAAAGAGTTATTCTAAAGCTGTATTTGATATTCTTCTAACGATTGCTGATAAGCCAATTATGTTATTGGAATTAAAAAAAGAGGGCCTTGCCTTAACAAACGAAGATCGCGACCAGGGGCTCTCTTATGCGAGGCTGGTTCATCCCATGCCTCCTATACTTTTGCTTTCCAACGGATATGAAAACAAACTTTATAACACGTACACAAAAGAACTGTTGGAAAAGGATGCGCTGGATATTGTAATTATTCAGTCGTTGATTGATAGTTCGTTTAGGTTGGCTACAAAGGATCTTCGTGAAGCAATTGATTTTCTACTGAACCGCGAGGGCAGCCTCTTTGCAAAAGTGCTTACACGGATTAGCCAGGGAAAATTTGCTATGATAACAGGAAAGATTGCTGAATTATCGAAAACTATCGTAGAAGACTTTCAAGTAGAACGCAAACTGGTAAATGAAGTTTTCCAACTTAACAAGGATGGACAGAACCTGATTGGAATTATTGCACCTGCCTTTTACGGAAAAACAAATCTATTATTCCAGGTCTATTCGAAATGCGCTTTGGCACAAGGGCATTTTGTTTTCTTTATCGATTGCAAAGATCACAATTACAGCATTTTTCAGCAATTGGCCAACGAATTTTCAAGGGAACTTTCGTTTGCGGTTTCAAGAGATAAAGTTCATGATTGGTTGAATGCATCAATAAGACATATTGATGGCAGTAGATTTTTTATATTAATAGATAATTTTAACGACGACATTCCGGAGCCTGTAAAAGAAGAAATAATCGAACTGATTGACCTGTTTAAAGAGACACGGAACTCGCTTATTTATACCATAGATGAGTTTAGCTATAAAAAGCTGGCTCACATTGAAGACAGGAAGTATACTACTATCATCGGCCAACGAAGCAAGCTGCTGATGCTTGATGAATTCGATATCGAAGAGTATAGTTCCGCAAATGAACTGTTGTTTAGAAAATTCAATGCATCGATAGGGCACGGTGGGCAATTTGCAGTGGAGTATCGCCACCCGAGAATAATACGTCAAATGGCTATTGCGATGAGCAGCCTTACCATTAAAAGCGGCCTCTATGCTAAAATTCATTCTATCCCCAATGTAGATAGTTTAAGGCATTTTGCCAATAGCGAAATTTTTACGAATTCAGTCAGAAAAGCCTATGCCCAGTTAGCCACAGCATTTATTAAAGATATAGCGATTCATCATACCAATTCAGATTTGCATATCGCGGCAGCTGGAAATGGAGCAGTACAACTTAGTACGTACAAAGCGCTTTATGGGAAGGACCATAAAAAGCTGGTACGATCGGGGCTGGTTATAGTCAGAGAATATAAGGACGGCTTAACATTAATCTTGCCGAAAATTCCAGAGTTGTTGGCAGTATATGGCATTGATCTAATCGAGGAAATTATATTGAAGGAATATGATGGTACAAATATTAATGCGGTTTGCAGTCATTTTTTAGAGCTTGTCTCCGGGTTTCCTTATGGAGACTTGGTTGCTTGTGGAGTGCTTATTAAATTAGGCAGGTCTGAACATTACATTTTATTCAGCCAACTTGTCCAAAGGCTGATGGATATTCCGCCGCGATTAGACGGGATCACAGCTGGTACGAGAGTGGTCTTGTTTTCAGAGGACTTTGGCCATCTCTACGTTAATTTTGAAGATGATATGGGAGAGGAAGGGTTTATTGGCGATTTTTTCCCATATATCATATTGTCGCTTCTTTGCGAACTTCCCATGGGCCTGGCAAATCACGGAGACAATCATGCCCTTTCATTTCACCTGCACCTCCTGAACAAGATCGCTTCGTCGAAATTCTTATTGGTGAGGCCATATATGCAAACTTTCCGCAAGATACAGCCGGTACTGACTTTTCAACCTAAAAAGGTGGGCACAATTACTTCTGGCAAAGAAGGCATTGTTGAGCCGATTGTTCAGTCGATACAGGAATGCGTATTTAAGATTCCAGATGTAGTAGAGCGGCTCTATGAAGATGGAATGGCGGATCGGAATTTTATTTTGTTATGGAGGGTATATCTGGCAGTACGGGAGTTTTACGATTCACCTCACCCGGAGCTTTACGCCTTCGCCAGCAAATTCAAAAGAAGTTTTGATCCGCTATTTGCAGATATGATGGCAGATATACTGGCTGATGATGACCCTGATCCTTCCTTTAGGGAAAAATTGAAAATGTTAACCAAGGATTTTCAATCTTGATGGACTTTCACTATTTCTAATTGCCAAATACTGGGATGCCGAGCCCTTAATTGAAAGGGGTTTTGCCTGTAAGAATCGATTGTAGTAGATAGTCAACAACGTCGAATTTTGTAGCAACAATTACCCGGCGGCTTTCGAAATATTCAATGACAATTCCGGCGATTTGGGGTGTCACTGATTTGAGGTCCTGGACAAAATAATCGGGAACAAACCATACGCCTCCGCCACTTACGCCTTGTGGGTAAGGGCTTATACTCATCATACCGGATCCAGTAATGGTACTGCGCCTTCTGTCAAATTGAAGCATCAAGTGTTGGTGCTGGGTAAAGTGGTATTTTTCAAAATTGAATTCGAGGGTAGACTGGCTTATATGCGCAAATGCTTCCGTTTTGATCTTCTTTTTCTTATGGTCATTGGAAATCTTTGTCGCCGGATGGCCGACGATAAGGTATGCTTGATGGTCAGGAATGCCGTTGTTGTGTAACCTATGGCTGTCATCTAAAAAGGCAAAATTCTGAAGGCAGATATCCCTCGTTTTAGGTAATAGGCGAACAAGCCCAATATCAATTTGATTGTGCTCTCCCGGCACAACCATCATTTCTCCTTCGATCTGATGAAAATCACGCTTATGTAAAACTCCGATATTTGTCAAACGCCCTTTGTTTTTTATACAATGCCCTGCAGTAAGGAGTAAAAAATGGCCATCACGCTTAAATAGGACTGCACTACCGATTGGGTCGATTGATCCTGGATGTTTTTCAGATGGAGCAAACAATATAGGTGTATAACGGACGGCTTTTTGTGCCGCCTCTTCGTATATCATATGTACATTATCTTCCAATGAAAGAATACGCATAAAAATGAATTAGTGGTATCCGCCATATTGCATACTGTCAATTTACCTGGCATTGAGGATTTTGTCACGGCCCTCATGAAACGCAGGATCAACCGGCACCAGCTTGAATGGGCTTGTGTCGTCTTTTATCAGACAAACAGTTTCATTGTCAACGAAGGTTTCAGCCCCTTTCTTATAGATCGTACATTCACCTGCCGCTACAAGCTTTAGACAAGAGTCAGCAACTTCCGGGACAATCGCGACATTGTAACCCTGCGCTCCGGCTCGTACACTTGGAAAATACACACCGTCTGTCTTGCCACGAGCCATGATTTCCGTGAAAATGGCAGAGATCATGTAGTCGAAGTCCCCGCGGATAGGCATCTTTGCAAATTCATTGGCCATAAATTCGGTTACTTCAATTGACTTCTCTCTTAATTCGTCGGATAAAGTCTTTGTCCACGCATGATAAGCATTATACAATTCGTGGGTGTGGGAACTGTTTTCTGTGAAATCTCTGTGATAGCAGACTGCAAAAAGCCTTATGTCCTTAACGACTACCCATTTGCTGAATGTTATTAGTTGTTCACCATCCGGGATATTATCCCGCAGCAGGTGAGATGCCTCGAGGGTAGCGATAAGCCGCGCATTGTCTAATTCATCAATTCGAATATTTTCAGGAATAGTTCCCGCATAGAACATGGTCTGATCTGGTGTGCTCGCCCGCTGGTAAGTTGTGTTGTATTTGGGTGGTTTGTAAGAGAGGTCTGAGCGTAGCGAAAAAGTTTTGCCAGCCTCGTTTGGCCTTGCTCTTATAAGCACTTTGCCCGGATGCAGATCCATGGCGACCGCTCCGAACTTGCCAAATTGTCGAATCAATGTATGAATTTCGTTCTTTGGGTAGGTGGTTAAATCCAGGGCTTTCAATTGGGCTATTGCGTCTCTATGCATATAAAGAATGATGAGTGATGCTAATCGATGGGCTAATTCATAATTGGCCCCAAGTTGAAAATAGCTAAAAGCTATTTCTTTCCGGGGCTGCCTGGGTAACGTGCTGGTGCGCCAAGAATGCCGTGAGAGACAGCCCTTCGACACCCAGTTCGTTAACAAAATTCGAAAGGTCCGATAAATCCACATGGGAAGATATACTCCAAATGATGTTATCAATCTCTTCAGATTCTTCCATCAATTTAATCCCGTTTCGCCTTCCGATTTCTTCCAGCAGCAGCTTCTTCTCGGAGGGGCATCTAAATCGGAGCGTGCTTTGTATGGACCTTTCCTTATTTAATAGTACAAATTCACCATCCATTGCAAAAAGTTCGGGGTGGTTACTGACCCTCGCTGATATTTGTTGCACTGGAGGTGAGTCCCCATCGACAAGCCTTACCCAAAGATCATTGTTTTCAATGACCCTGGCGATCTGGCTAGTTGTCATTGGCGCCCTCGCGTTTATCAGCACCAACTCTATTATATCATGCAGGTATTTTCTTTTGCGCATAGGGTTCGTTCTCCAATTTTTGCAACCGAATTTACGCCAAATAATGCATTTCATTGCCGTTGATCAGCTGGATGACCGCTCTTTGTCCAGCCGGGCTGCAAAAAGCCTAATTGGTAAAATAGGGTAAGTTAGTGTAACTTTGTTTAAAGCAATTTGCCCGACCGCGATTAAATAAGCTATTTGAATAACGGTGAAGAAAAATAACGTTAAGGAGGAACCTACATTTTGAGGATGTTAGGCGTAATGTTAGGCGAAAACGAAAAAAGCACCTAACAAAGATTTGCTAAGTGCTTCATTCTCAAGGTGGGAGTTGACGGGTTCGAACCGCCGACCCTCTGCTTGTAAGGCAGATGCTCTGAACCAGCTGAGCTAAACTCCCTTTACCTTCCGGCCTTCCGTTGAAAGGAGTGCAAAGATACGGCCTGGAAAGTTTTTACAAAAATTTTTTTCGAGACTTTTTTAAACATAAATCCCGGTGCAGCAGGGGGTTAACTGGAGGCGCCGCAGCAGAAGGCTAATTGTGCATAGAGCGAGCTATTGATGCCGGCTCGCTGCTTCCGTAAGGCGCTCGATCGACCTGCTCTTTTTGCCTATCGTACTGTCCATATCCACCAAAATGGGGGGTGAGACGAGCATCTGCTTCTTTCAGCCTCCTGTTGCGAAAGGCAAGGACTTTGTTGATACTTTCCAGTCGTTGTTTATAATGGAGCGAGTCTGATGCAGACAGACGGTCTTTTGCTTTTTGCGCTTTGCCACGCAGATCCTCCCATTTTCGGTATTCATCGAATGCCGCATCGGCCAGCGGCCGCAGGGAATCTATACGCCGACCCAGCCGGGCGGTGTCGTCCATCAGATTTTTTACATAGGCCGAAGGGGCTCTTTTTTGAGAGAAAGCTCCCAGGGACAGCACGCAGAAGAGGAGGATAAGATATAGCTTCATACATAAGATTTACAAACTTTAGTCCCCCTTCCAGCTATTGTTGCCCCTGTTCACATCCGGCAACACTTTGTCCGGGTCGAGGGTCGCCATGGACAGCTTTTGTCTGCCCGCGGCGGCCGGCAACTGCAGTACATGCGTACCCGACTGCATCCAGGTCTCCACCGGCAGGGAAATACGTTGTTTGCTGCCATCCTTCCATACCAGCTCCAGCGTGGCAGGCATCACCATCTTATCGAGATTGGTCAGCGTAATCTGTACTCCTTTTGCAGGGTCGTTATCGGTGTACGCAACACCTTGCACGGCCTGATCCAATCCGCCATTCTGGAAAAACCATTCCCGCCAGAACCAGCAGAGGTCTTCGCCGGCCTCGTTGTCCATGGTGCGGAAGAAATCGTACGGCGTAGGATGACGATAGGCCCAGCGTCGGATGTATTCGCGAAAGGCGTAGTCGAACCGCTCTTTGCCCAGGATCACTTCGCGCAAGAGCACCAGCCCCAATGCAGGTTTGAAATAGGCCATCGGGTGACGGTATTTCTCCGGGATGCCGTCGGCGCGGGTCATCATTACTGGCGTGGCAGGATCTTTTAGCAGGGGAACGATCTCTTCCACCGGATTGCCGCCGCCGGGGGCATATTCACCGTCACGCTTGGGGGCATATTCGCCTTTGTTAAAAGCATCCGAGGCATAGATATCGATGAAAGTATTGAAGCCCTCATCCATCCAGGCATACTGCCGCTCGTCGGAGCCGACGATCATAGGGAACCAATTATGGCCTATCTCGTGTGCCGTCACCCAATAAAGCTCGGCGCCTTTGTCGGTGATCCCGTCGAAGACGACACCGGGATATTCCATTCCCCCTGCAATACCCGCTTCGTTGATCGCCACAGGGTAGGGGTAGACATACCACATAGAGGAGAAATATTCTATCGACTCCTTGAGATATTCCGTCGCACGCCCCCATGCCTTGTCACCGGCGCTCTCTATAGGATAGACCGACATGGCCAGGCATTTTTTGCCACCCGGCAGGTTCACACGGGCAGCGTCCCAGATATAGGCGTGCGATGCGCCAAAGGCAACGTCACGGGTATTATACATCTTAAAATGCCAGGTGAGCGTGCCTTTTTGTACCGGTCGGCTGGCAGGGTCGTTGATGTCCCCCGGACCATGTATCATGACTGTCTTGTCACTGGCTTTGGCGGTTGCGAGACGAGCCTGCTCTTTTGCGGTGAGGGTTTCTTGTGGATTTTGCAATTCCCCGGAGCCGGCAACGATCATATTCCAGGGTAAGGTGACCTTGTAATCGAAGTCGCCATATTCGCAATAGAACTCGCCACTACCCAGGAAAGGCAGGGTGTTCCAGCCCTGGGTGTCGTCGTATACACACATACGTGGGTACCACTGAGCTATCTCGTAGATCTTGCCGTTGGCCGTAGTGGTATAATCCGTACGATTGCCAAAATCACCCGGCACCGTATAATGATAGCCGATATGTATCCTGATCTTACCCCCGCCCGAGGGTAGCGCTTTTTTCAGACGTATCTGCAGGCGGGTGTCCGTAACGATGTAGTCGGCGGTAGTGGCAATGCCTCCCTGGTCGATCTTTACAGATCCCAATATATAGCCATCCGTATGCTGGGAACTCGCGCCGTCCGTGTAAAAATTGCTGCGGGCGTCTGCACGATAGGTATTCTGGTCCATCTGCAACCAGAGAGAGCGCAGACTGTCCGGGCTGTTGTTGGTATAAAGGATGGTCTCTTCGCCTGTCAGGACGTTGGAGGCCGTATCGAGGCTGGCCTGCAACGTATAATCCGCCCTGTTTTGCCAGTAGTTGGCCGCCGGCGCGCCATTTGCTCCATGGTAAGGCCGGCTGTGCCCGTTGTAAAATCCGGGTGCGAACAAGACCTGCGGATCGTATCCCGAAAAAACAGGATTTTCGGGCAGCCCTGCGGGTTTTTGGGCATAGCCAATGATGGTAGACGTGATCAGCCCAAGCGATAAAGACCAAAAATAAATTTTCCCCATTTTTATTTCCCCCTATTCCGTAAAAATATGGTATTTGCCTGTTAAATTTGTTAGCAATTATCCCACGTTTATGGAAAAGCCCCGCAGCTATTGTGAAGTCGTCGAAAGAATGGAAAAGGACAATGTACATGTTCACTATCACGACAAGGAATATGGTTATCCTATCCATGATGACAATCATCTCTTCGCCCGTCTGATCCTGGAGATCAACCAGGCCGGCCTGTCATGGACGACCATCCTGAACAAAAAGGATAATTTTTTCAAAGCCCTCGATGACTTTGACATCGACAAGGTAGCGCGTTATGGACAGAAGCAGAAAGATCGTTTGCTGCAGGACGCGGGTATCATACGCAACCGGCTAAAAATAGAAGCCACCATCGACAATGCCAAAAAGATACAAGCGTTACAAAAGGAATATGGTTCTTTTAAGAACTGGCTGGACAAACATCATCCCTTGACAAAGGAAGAATGGGTGAAGCTGTTCAAAAAGACGTTCCGATTCACCGGGGGAGAGATCGTTGGAGAATTCCTGATGAGTTGCGGCTATCTCCCCGGAGCGCATATCGAAAGCTGTCCTATCTATAAAAAAATTCTGAAGCAAAAGCCGGCATGGTTACAAAAAAGAAAAGACTAGTCCGTAGACTGTTTGGGCTTGTTGTCCTGTGGATAGTTATTCATCTCATTTATGTGACTCTGGACGGGGTGTCCGACTATAAGGGCAGCGCCGACATTGCCGTCGTGCTTGGCAACAGGGTGGATGCGGACAGCTCGCTCTCACCCGTACTCGAAGCCAGGGTGGACAAGGCCTTGCTGCTATATAGACAGGGGCGCGTACGGCGGATCATGGTCAGCGGTGGAAAAGGAATGAAGACAGGAAAAGTGCCGGAAGGCATGGCCATGAAAAGGTACTTGATACGGCATGGAGTGCCTGCGGACCGCATCATCGAAGACAATGACGGAGAAAATACTTATTTGACTGCGGTGGACTTCAAAAAAGTGAATGAGTCGCTCCATTGTCAGTCCGTCATCGTGGTCAGCACTTTCTACCACATCACCCGGTGTAAATATATCTTCCGAAAGTTAGGGATCCGGCATGTACACAGCGCCTCATCAGACGTGTTTTATGCCGATGATCTTTTCGGGCTGCTGAGGGAATTTCCCGCCTTGTATAAATATATGCTTATCTACTGAAGATCAGTTCAGCTGGACCACCGGCAGACGATAATGTAATCCATCGACAACGAACAGCTCGTCGATCTCGTAAGTCCAGAACTTGTAAAGAGGAGATTTGGAGAGGTATTTTTCGACGGCGGCTTTGTCTTCGGCGGAGAAAGTGATCCACACTCTTTGTGTTTCCATCGTCACTACATAGTGGTCGATGACCCCTTGTTCGATCAAACGGTTTATATACGTTCGGTGGGAGGGGACAAGAGAAGCGAACTCATCGTTCATTTCAAATTGTATGGTAACCTGGAATTTTCGCATGTTGCTTACTTGATACTAACAAAACACCAGCTACAATGTTCACAGGACTCGTGTTTTGTCCCTTCTATATCATACGGCTTAATTCGTGTAGCGGTTGCCTCATCATAGTTTCCAGTCAATCACCTTGTTAACCCACTGTTCCCTGTAGGGAGTCGTCACCTTGATGTAGTTGTCGGTATAACCTTCCATTATGGGTGTCTTTACGTGCCCTTCCAGCAGAACCTTACGGGTTTGACCTTCGTGCTGGCGGATAAAGTATTGCATTTTCTGATAGGACAGATTGCGTAGTATCTTGTTTCGCTGATGACGGACTTCCATCGGCACCACGGGCTTGATCTCCAGCGCCTTTGTATTATCCCGCTCGGAATAAGTGAAGACATGGAGGTAGGAAATATCCAGCTCGTGCAGGAATTCGAACGTTTCGTTAAAGTGATCTTCCGTCTCGCCCGGAAATCCTACGATGACATCTACTCCTATGGCGCAATGGGGCATCAGGCTTTTGATCAGCTGCACCCTTGAAGCATAGAGATCCCTTTTGTACCGGCGGCGCATCAAGCCGAGTATACGGTCGCTGCCGCTTTGGAGCGGTATATGGAAATGCGGCATGAATTTCCGGCTGCCGGCTACCCATTCGATCATTTCGGGGCTGAGCAGATTGGGTTCGATGGAAGATATCCGGTAGCGGTCAATGCCGTCGATGGTGTCTAGTTCCTTCATCAGGTGGAAGAAGTTTTCTTCTGCATGTCCGTCGGACAACGGGCCTCCAGCCCGTTTGGTGCCAAAATCACCCAGATTGACCCCCGTAAGGACGATCTCCCTGGTGTTACCTGCTGCGGCTAGCTGCCGGACATTTTCCACCGTCCGGGCAATGGTGTCGCTGCGGCTTTTGCCTCTTGCCATGGGGATGGTGCAGAAGGAACAGTTATAATCACATCCATCCTGTACTTTTAGAAACGTGCGGGTCCTGTCATTTAAGGAGAAAGAAGGGTGAAAATCGGTGAGCTCTTCGATGTCGCAACTGCAGATCCTGGCTGAGTCGCCCTTGGAAAGCTCTTTCAGGTGTTGGGCAAGGTTGAATTTTTCCGCCGCGCCAAGCACCAGGTCTACACCGGGAATGGCTGCGATGGCTTCCGGCTTGAGCTGGGCATAACAACCCGTGATCACTACCAGGCTTTCGGGGCTCCGGCGTTGGATACGACGTACCAGGTGACGGCATTCCTTATCCGCATTGTCCGTAACCGAGCAGGTGTTTATGACGTATACATCAGCCGGCTGGTCGAAGTCGCGCCTGTCGAAGCCTTCACCTTCCAGCAAACGGGACAGGGTGGAGGTTTCCGAAAAGTTCAGCTTACATCCTAAAGTATGAAACGCTACCGTCTTGTTTTGGACCTGCTCCATAGTTATTCAGCCTGCAAAGGTACTGAAGGACAGGGAAATACCATGAACCCTCGTACCTTCGCTGTCCGATACAGGGTAAAAATACCAGAATACGATGAAAATCAGACCAATAATAGGGGTGCTGTTTGTGATGCTGCTTGTCCGGTGCGGACAGACAGGGCCGGCGGACGGCGGACCGGTCGACCGGCATGTAAGCCATCTTATTCTCACCCGACATGCCCGATGCAGGATGGACTGTCGCCACATCACGGAAAAAGAGATACGGGAGATATTGGAACAAGGGGAGATCAATTACAAAAAGAGTGAACCGGACTCACGTCCGGACCCTAAATATGCTTTGGAAGGCTTTACCAAAGAGGGACAGCATCTGCGTATCGTCTTTGCCGTACCCGCCGGCAGAGGAGGACGCGAGAGTAGCCTCGTAGTCGTTACCTGTATCGAGCTGGGGGTGGAATGGCAGTGCGATTGTCATTGATCCCCGTCAAGAAAGTCCACGGCCCCTCGAATATTCCCTATTTTTAGCGGTCATTCTATGCGTATCGTATTAAAACCTTTACTGTGGATCTATTGCATTTGCGCCCTTGTACTCTTCATAGCCGGCATGCTTTGCACGCTGCCTTTTGTCGCTATTTTCTCCCTGCGTGGATCGGTGAAGGGTGGGAATCTCATCTATAAGACCTGCTTTTACTGGGACTGGTGCTGGATGACCATTCTTGGTCTGCGTCATATTATGCTACCCGGTCCGGCGCCTGATCCTGAGAAGCAATATGTCTTTGTCGCCAATCATATTTCTTACCTGGATATACCTCTTATTCTCCGGGTGATCCATCATCATGCCTTCCGCGTGCTTGGCAAGGCGGAGATGAGGAAGATCCCCATCTTTGGCTATATCTACAGCCGGGCGGTGGTCATGGTGGACAGGAGCAGTCCTGATCATCGGTCGAAAAGCGCCCGGGAACTGATAGGCGCCCTGCGACAGGGTATTTCCGTCTTTATCTTTCCGGAGGGCACATTCAACGAGACCCATGAACCGTTGAAAAGGTTCTATGACGGCGCTTTTCGTATAGCCATAGAGACCCGGACGCCTGTCAAGCCGATCCTTTTTCTCGACACCTACGACCGGATGCATTATTCCAGCTTGTTCAGCCTCAATCCAGGTAAATTAAGAACAGTGTTCCTTCCGGAGGTCAGCGTAGAGGGGTTGAACATAGGGGATCTGCCGCGCCTGAGAGAAAAAGTATTTAAGATGATGGAGGAAAACCTTCGGGCACACGGCGTCTCCTGGATGGAGCCCACGGCGGACAAGGTACATTCATAGTATGTCCTGAAGAATGAGTAATTTTACCAGTTAATGTATGCCGAAGTCATCATACCTCTGGCGTTGCCTAAAAATTATACCTGGTCCGTACCGGAGCAATGGCGTATGTCCGTCCGCGAGGGATGCCGGGTAGAGGTTCAGCTAAAAAACAAGAAATATGCAGGCATCGTCAAACGCCTGCATACGGAAAGGCCGGAAGCATTCGAACCAAAGCCCATCCTGAATTTGCTAGACCAGGAGCCCATCCTTCATTCCACACAATTACAGCTATGGGAATGGATTGCCGGCTATTATCTCTGCAGCGAAGGGGAGGTGATGGCCGCAGCGCTGCCTGCCCATTTCAAGCTCAGCAGCGAGACCATACTAGTGTTCAATGAGGAGGCGGGGGATGATTTCTCGCATTTAGATCACGAAGAATACCTGGTAGCAGAGGCCCTCCATATTAAAAAAGAGCTGAAAATCACCGAGGTCCAACAGATACTCGACTCTTCTCATGTCTATCCCGTCATCAAGCGGCTCATCGAAAAAAAGCTGTGTTTTGTCTGGGAAGCCCTGAAAGACACCTACACGGCAAAAAAGGAAAGCTATGTGGTGCTGCATCCTGCCTATAGCAATGAGGACAAGCTTTCCCAACTACTGAATGATTGGGGGCGCGCTCCCAAGCAAATGGAGCTGCTGCTGTCTTATTTGCATTTATCCAAGACGGAGGGAGAGGTTACGAAGTCGGGACTGCTAAAGAAGTCCGGAGCCTCGGATGCACAGTTGAAAGGACTGGTGGATAAGGGGATATTGATCGTCGAGCGGCGGGTGGTAGACAGACTGAAATATATGCCCCGCGATATAAATATAGATTTTGAGCTGACGCCTGCCCAGCAAACGGCGTTTGACAGGATCGAACAAAGCTGGCAGGAGCGATCCGTCTGTCTGTTGCATGGTGTGACCTCCAGCGGCAAGACACAGGTCTATATCCGGCAGATAGAAAAGATCATCCGTCAGGGGCAGCAGGTATTGTATCTATTGCCCGAGATAGCCCTCACGTCCCAGATCATACGCCGTCTGCAAAGGCATTTTGGCGGCTACATCGGTATTTATCACAGCAAGTTCAGTCAGAATGAGCGACTCGAGATATGGAACAAGATCCGAAGCGGAGAGCTAAAGATTGTTTTAGGCGCCCGGTCTTCGCTGTTCCTTCCCTTCAATGACCTTGGGCTTATCGTGGCGGATGAAGAGCATGACGCGTCCTACAAACAACAGGAGCCTGCCCCCCGCTATCATGCCCGTGATGCGGCCGTCTATTATGCATCTTTGTTCAAGGGGAAGGTGTTGCTGGGCAGCGCTACTCCTTCCGTAGAGACCTATTTCAATGCCATCAGCGGTAAATACGGATTAGTGGAGCTAAGCGAGCGGTTCGGACAGGTGCAATTGCCGGCCATCGAGATCGTGGATACAAAAAAATACCGGCAAAAGGAAAAGATCATTCTCAGCCCTCCGTTGCAGGAGGCCATCGGGCAGTCTCTGTCCGCCGGCAAACAGGTCATTCTTTTTCAAAACCGTCGTGGCTATTCGCCTTACCAGGTCTGTGAGGTCTGTGGCTGGATACCGCAATGCCGCAACTGTGATGTATCGCTGAATTACCATAAGCTGACCAACAAGCTGCATTGTCATTACTGCGGCACCGTATACCCGCCGCTGACTACCTGTGCGGCCTGTGGCAATCACAAATTTGTACAGCGGAATTTTGGTACGGAACGTATCGAAGAGCACCTGGAAGAGGTCTTTCCCAAAGCGCGTATCGCCCGTATGGATATTGACAGTGTTAGGGGCAAGACAGCGCATGACAGTCTGATACAGCTGTTCGAGCAGCAACGGATCGATGTATTGGTAGGTACGCAGATGGTCGTAAAGGGGCTGGATTTTATGCACGTGAACCTGGTGGGTATCCTGGACGCCGATGGTATCCTGAGCTTTGCGGATTTCCGGGTTAACGAGCGGGCTTTTCAACTGATGGAGCAGGTGAGCGGCCGGGCCGGCCGGATGGATGGTCAGGGCAGGGTTTTGATCCAGGTGGCGAATACGGCCCATCCTGTACTGGGCTATATCAGGGCGCATGATTACAAGCAATTTTTCAAACATGAGATTGTCATGCGGCAGCAGTTCTTTTATCCGCCCTTTTCCCGTATCATCCTGGTGACCTTCCGGCATAAGGACAAGGAAGTGGTGCAATCAGCGGCGCAACTGTTTGCCAACAGCCTTAAAAAGGAGCTTGGCCCTTACCTGGTGGGCCCCGCGGAGCCTGTCATCGCCCGGGTGCGGAATCAATATCTGATGGAGCTGCTGCTTAAACTGCCCAAGGATGGATCCACCATTCAATTTGCCAAGCATCTTATACAGCAGCAGACGGCCATTTTGCACCATCACCCGAAATTCAGGAGCGTGGTGATTATCCCGGATGTGGATGCGGTATAGTAACTTTACCAACCTATGCATATTTCCGAGAACGTTTCGCTCAAGCCTTACAATACATTTGGAATAGATGTGATAGCCCGGAGGATGGGGGCCTTTACCAATGTGGAGGACTTGTCTGTCCTGGCGTCACCAGGTACCCTGATACTCGGTGGCGGGAGTAATATCCTCTTTACCCATGACATCGACGGGCTGGTATTGCGAAATGAAATCCGGGGTATCGAGGTCGCGCGGGAGGATGAGGCGTATATATATGTCCGGGCAGGGGCGGGGGAGATCTGGCATGGGTTTGTGCAGCAAGCTCTGGACAGAGGCTGGGCGGGGGTAGAGAATCTTTCGTTGATACCGGGCAGCGTGGGGGCCGCGCCCATGCAGAATATCGGTGCTTATGGGGTGGAGATAAAAGACGTCTTTCATGAACTGTCGGCCTATCACCTGGACGAAAAAAAAGTATATACGTTCAGTCTCGACGACTGTGAGTTTGGCTACCGGGAGAGTATCTTCAAGCGGCGGTATAAGGGGCAGTTCGTTATTTTGGATGTTACGTTCCGGCTGAATAAGAGGCCGCATTTCCATACGGAATATGGCGCCATACGGGAAGAATTGGAGAAGATGCAGGTCCGGGAGTTAAGTATACAGGGCATTTCGCAGGCGGTGATCCATATCCGTCAGTCCAAGCTTCCTGATCCTGCGCAGATAGGGAATGCGGGGAGTTTCTTTAAAAATCCGACCGTGCCGCGCGAGAAATTCGAGGAGCTGAGGGAGCAGTGGCCGGGCATCGTGGGGTATCCTGTTGCCGACTCCGGAGTCAAGCTGGCGGCCGGCTGGCTGATCGAACAATGCGGATGGAAAGGTTTCCGCCGGGGCGATGCGGGATGCCATGCCCGTCAGGCGCTGGTGTTAGTAAACTATGGTCATGCCAGTGGAAGAGAGATATTTGACCTTAGTGAGGAGATAATGCAGAGTGTGCAGGCGAAATTTGGCGTGGGGTTGGAAAGGGAAGTAAATATAATCTAATTATTACCCCTGACCGGCCGGGCCGGCCAGGGGTTCTGTAATATCAGTTGAAGTCGTCCAGGTCTTCTTCTTCACTATTGAACCCGCCGCCGGAGGAACCCAAATTCACCATGGAGCCGATGAGGTCCTTGAACTCTATTCTGCCCTCCACTACCTTCTTACTGATCAGCGAATAGGCTGACAGCCCGTGCAATACGAACTCCATCAGCAGGGCCGCCTCCCGCTCATTAGCATGCTTGAAGTATTTCTTTACGAGGGCGTGTAGTCCATCCACTTTGTAAAGCTGCTGTATCTTGTCCTCATCCTTGGTATTAAAGAAAAGATTGAGCTGGTTGCCTTTGTCAAACCAGTGCGTGATGGATTTGAAAGGGTTCTCATCCTTGCTGTCCTTCCGTTTTTTCAACTGGTCCGGGTTGGGGAAGTAGTTGATGAACTGGCTGCGGAATGATTTTTCCAGCAGATTGAAGGCTACCTGGTAAGGGCCTTCCTGTTCGCCTTCATATACCAGCTCGATCTTGCCGGTGATGGAAGGTACGATGCCTACCAGGTCGCTGATCCAGACCTGGGTCTCCTTTTCAACATTCAGGATGGCCCTGCGTTCGGCGGCGCTCACGGCATTTTCGAACGCGGCAATGGTGAGACGTGCCGAAACGCCACTCTTCTTATCCACGTATTCGCTGTTGCGGGCTTCGAAGGATACCTGTTCGATCAATCTTTTTACCAGGTCGCTTATGACCACCCGTCCTTTTTGTTCGGCGTGAATGTCGGCTTCCTGCTCGGTGATGGCCAGGGCGGTGTCTACGTTCTTAGGATAGTGCGTCAGGATCTGGCTTTCGATACGGTCTTTCAGCGGTGTGACGATAGACCCGCGGTTCGTATAGTCCTCCGGGTTGGCCGTGAAGACGAAAAGCATGTCCAGTGCCATTCTCAATTTGAATCCCCGGATCTGTATGTCGCCCTCTTCCAGTATGTTGAAGAGAGAGACTTGTATGCGTGCCTGTAAGTCGGGTATTTCGTTGATAACGAAGATGCCTCTGTTGCTCTTGGGGATGATGCCAAAATGGATCACCTGCTCGTCCGCGAAGTTCAGGCGGAGGTTAGCCGCCTTGATGGGGTCGATGTCCCCGATGAGGTCGGCGACACTGACGTCGGGTGTTGCCAGCTTTTCACCATAGCGTTCCGACCGGTGCAGCCAGCTGATGGGGGTTTTGTCGCCCTGTGCAGCTACCAGATCGCGTGCAAATTTAGAGATGGGATCGAATGGGTTGTCATTGACCTCGCTGCCGCTGATATATGGGATATATTCGTCGAGAAGGTCGATCATCTGCCGGGCCATCCTTGTTTTGGCCTGTCCGCGCAATCCGAGAAAAAGAATGTTATGACGTGACAATAATGCCCTTTCCGTGTCGGGTATGACGGAGTCTTCATAACCTATGATGCCCGGAAAGGTAGTCTCTTTGTTGGTTAGTTTGCGGATAAGGTTTTCCCTGATCTCTTCCTTTACAGATCTGTTCTTGTATCCTGCAGCCTTTAGTTCTCCAAGTGTCTTTACTTTTGTAATGTCCATTTCTGCGTTTTATGGTTTCGCGATTAATACACGGTCTTTCTTTTACCGCTCTCAAAATCCCTGAAAATAAATGCCCCCAAATGGTCCAGTGAGGCGAAGAATGCCTTCCCATTATTGGTCTCTGTGAATTCATTCACGAAACGCTGCAGGTACGGATCGCTCGCTATCATAAACGTAGTGATGGGTATCTTCAGTTTTTTACATTGAGCGGCCAGGTTCAGGCACCTGCTGGTGATCTTTCTGTCCAGTCCGAAGCTGTTCTTATAATACCTTTTGCCGACTTTAAGACAGGTGGGTTTGCCGTCCGTGATCATAAAGATCTGCTTGTTGGCATTCCGTCTGCGCCGAAGAATGTCCATGGCCAGCTCGAGCCCTGCTACCGTGTTGGTGTGATAGGGGCCTACCTGTAGATAGGGCAGGTCCTTTATCTCCACGGGCCAGGCATCATTGCCGAAGACGACGATGTCCAGGGTATCTTTCGGGTATTTTGTGGTGATCAGCTCGCTGAGCGCCATGGCTACTTTTTTAGCCGGGGTGATACGGTCCTCTCCATACAGGATCATGGAGTGGGAGATATCGATCATCAATACCGTCGAGGTTTGCGACTTATAATCCGTCTCCCTGATCTTGAGGTCATCCTCCTGCATGGAAAAGCTTTCGATGCCGTGGTTGATCTGAGCGTTGCGAATGGACTCCGTGAAATCGATCTGCTCCAGCTGATCGCCAAAGCGGAAGGGACGTGTCTCCGGATTGGTCTCGTCCCCGGCGCCGGGCTTGAATGTATTGTGATTGCCCTGTTTGGTTTTCTTCAGCTTGCCAAATATCTCTTCCAGGCTGCGGCGGCGTATACCCTGCTCCGTTTTAGGAGTGATGGATATCTCGCCTGTCTGTCTGTTCTCATCTATATAACCTTTGTCTTTCAGGTCCTCGATGAAATCGCCCATCCCATATTCGTCATCCGTCAGCTGGTATTCCTTATCCAGCTGATTCATCCATTGCAAGGCCTCGCCTACATCCCCATTCGTATAGCTCAACAGCTGGAGGAATACATCCAACAGCTGGTCGAATTTGGGCTTACCCTCCTCGTCCGGATCGTACTTTCTGAAGTGAAATCCTATCATATTTTTTGATTAGAAAGTTGGGAACGCTGTTCCCTCAATTTACAGATAATTCTTTACAATCTACCTTCCGCATAAACACCTTCATAAATTAACAATGAGCAGGTAGATTTGGTTGAAAAACAAGACCCGGCTGCATTTTAGCAAACCGGGTCGTATTGTCTTATCCCGTAAGGATGTTGTCTTATGGGAGTAATTGCGTTAGTTCTTTGGACCTGCCGCCGGAGCTGCTCCGGTATATTGCTTTTGCCACTCCGCCAGTTGCAACAGCATCTGGTAGGAAGAGAGGATGTCCTGTGCAAACTGCGCCTGCTTGTCAGCGAGATTGCCGCCTTTGCCTTGCAAGGCCATCTGGGCGTTGATCGCCAGCTGTTCGTCGGACATGGGTTCTCCCAGAGAGTTATAATAGCGCATTTGCTGGGTGAGGTCTTTCTTTAACGAAGCCGACACCTTCTGCGCCAGTGGCTGGTCGCCGGATTCATAGCATGCCAGCAGGAAGCTCATGGATATCCTGTTGTGCTGATTGCCCCTGTTGGAGGTCATGCCATAAGGGAAATTGGATTCCAGCACATTGTGATCGAAATTCTCCAGGAGCTTGCGAGCAGAGTCCTTTTTGTTGTCATCGACGAGGCTGAGGGCCAGCTGTGCGTGTGCGGCACGCAGCGTATTCAGATGGCGGCGGTTTTCCTCGTCATAATAAACACCAGGAGTACTTGCATTGCCAAAGCTGAACTTGGTCATCATATTCTTATACGCGAGATCATTGTCATAATAACCCATGTTCAGGTTCTTGCCTTCCACCGGCACCAGTCTTCCTGCCAGACCGTCCTGGCGGATATATTTTGCCAGGCCCATATCTTCCAGCTCATAAGTGGAGTTGAAGCAGATGGGACGCTGCCATTTGTTAGCAGCGATAAGGGCAAGCACTGCCAGCTCATTTTTAAAGAGGTAATTCTTATTCGGACTGATATTCAGCTGTAGCTGGGATACCACGCTGTCACCTTCATGGACCGTACCATTGGCGCGGACCGTATTAAGATCCACCGGGACGGACAGCTTTCTCACCGGAAGGAAATTATACGTGTCACCTTCCTCCGACTGCTGGGTATATTTTGGATCGTTGCTACCTACTACGTTCTTGAGCATGTCGTAGAGATCGTAGTACTTATTTTGATCAAAACCGGAAATACCACCAATGGGTACTGCATCCCGCGTGTTGCCCTGTATCTGCTCCGGCGTGAACAGGACGTCTGCTGGCCCGCTCTCATTGACCTTGTAACGCAGCTCATTGATATACCAATCCGTGCCCAGCAGGGAATAGTTCATCACCCGTACATCGGGGCGGATGCCTTCCACCTCCTGTGCATACCACAGCGGGTAGGTATCATTATCCCCGAAGGAGATAAGGATCGCATTGGGGGGGCAGCTTTCCAGGTAATCCTTTCCAATGTCCCTTGCCAGTGTCTTTTTGCTACGGTCATGGTCATCCCATTCCTGGCTGCCCATGAGTACGGGCACCGACAGGAAGCAAAGACCTGCGGCGGCATAGTTGGCCAGGTCTGTCTTGCCCTTGAACGCAAATTTTTCCAGCAGCTCCTTCACCCAGATGACGCCCAGCCCGATCCAGATAGCAAAGGCATAACAGGCTCCTGCATACGCATAGTCACGCTCGCGTGGCTGGAAGCCCGCCTGGTTGAGATAGACCACAATGGCCATGCCCGTAAAGAAGAATAACAGTCCCGTCACCCAGAAGTCCCTGTTGCTGCGCATATACTGGAAGACCAGGCCTCCCAGTCCCAGTATAATGGGCAATAGAAAAAACCGGTTGTAGGACTTGTTGTTCTTATGAATGGTGTCCGGTAGCTTGCTTTGATCTCCGTAGAACAGGTTATCGATAAAAGAAATACCCGTGATGGCATTGCCGTCCCGGATATTGCCGAAGCCCTGCAGGTCATTCTGTTTGCCGGAGAAGTTCCACATAAAGTAGCGGCCGAACATGACCCAGGTCTGATAGCTGACAAAGTACTTGATATTGTTGGCCATGGTGGGCGTTTCTCCTTCTGCCACACCGCCAAAAGCGCGGTAGGCGTCCACCTGCCCTCTGTCATTGCCTCCGTCCCACATACGGGGAAAGATATGCGAAGAGGGGGTGCCGCCCCAGTCCTGGACCGAGACCCGGCCCGCTATCTCGTATTTTTCTTTTCCTTTGACATAGAGAGGGCCGCCGTCGATACGGGGAGGACGGTCCTGAAAATCCGGTCCGTAGAGGATGGGCCAGTCGCCGTACTGGTCGCGGCTGAGATAGCCGACCAGGCTGACGGGGTTGTCGACATTGTACATATCCACCGATACGTCGGCATTACTGCGGATGAGGGTAGTAAAATAGGTAGAGTAGCCCAGCAGCATAAAGGCGAAGCACCAGAGGGCCAGCTTGAAACTGGGCAGAGCCTCTTTCTTGACAATATAGCCTGCTCCTATGGCGATACCGAGCATAACGATGAGCTTGAAGAGTTTGCCGCCGCCACCTCCTGCGGAGTTGATGACAACCGGCAGGGCGACGATAAGTACAAACAACGACAGCCACACCCGCAGTTTGAGCTGTGTAAAGGTTTCTCTTTTAAATAGGAGACCCCAGGTCAGGAGACCTGTCAGCAGGGCGAAGTAAAGTCCAAAGCCGGAGAAGAAAGGCATTCCCAGGTTGTTGACGAAGAATATATCGAAAGCGCCTGCTCCCTTGATCGTATACTGGATGACCAATACCTGGACAACGCCCGTGAGCGCACAGCCAACGATGAAGGCGAGGATGGTGCCCCAGGTGGTGGGTTTGAATCGTTTAAAGTAATAGACCATTACAATGGCCGGTATGGTAAGGAGGTTCAGCAGGTGTACGCCGATGGAGAGGCCCATCATATAAAATAAGAATACGATCCATTTGTCGGCGCCAGGCTGGTCGGCATGGTGCTCCCATTTGAGGATGGCCCAGAATACCAGGGCGGTGAAGAAGGCCGAAGAAGCATACACTTCGCCCTCCACGGCGCTGTACCAGAAGGAGTCGCAGAAGGTATAGGCCAGGGCGCCTACGACCCCGGCGCTCATGATGGTGAACAGCTGGCGTCTATCGGGTTCAGTAGAAGTATTTTGTTTTTGGACGAGTTTACGGGCGAAGTGCGTGATGGTCCAGAACAGGAAGAGGATGGACAGGCCGCTGGCGATGGCGCTCATAAAGTTGACGCCGCGGGCGGCGGTATGCGGGTTGTCGCCGAAGAGGATGATGAAGAAGCGGCCCATAAGGACGAAGAGGGGGGCGCCGGGGGGGTGGGGGATCTGGAGCTTGTAGCAGCTGGAGACGAATTCACCGCAATCCCAGAAGCTGCCGGTAGGTTCCATGGTCATGACGAAGACAGTACAGGCGATAACTCCCACGACCCAGCCCACGACATTGTTCACTCTGTTAAAACTCATAAAAACTTAGATTTTAATGGGCAGACACGCTTAATTGATTTCCAAAGGCGTCTGCTGACCTTTGGGTGGCAAAGGACGCAATTTTGAAGCATAAACGCAAATTTTTGGAGACCCCCAAGAGCCGCGAGGGCGGCTCGTCCGATAGGACAGACAGAACCGAGCCCCGCAAAGGTTCCGACCAAGGAGGAGCGTGACGAAGCAGCTCCGACGAAGGCCCAATGCCCGGGGATACCTCAATATTCATCAAATTTGGGGAGTTGTGGAAAGCTGGGGGAAAAATTAACGGGTAATTAACGGAATGGGAGCGACCTACTCGAAATAGACCCGGATGGTCTGATAGAATAGGCGGCTTTGGAGGTATTGGTTCTGGGATTGTTCGGAGAAGCCCTGGAGGCCGAAGAGACCGGCCGCATTGCCTTTTTGGATGGCTATTTCCAAATAACCCGCAGAATTGAAAAGCGCCAGTTTTTCTCCTTCTCCCACGTCGGCGTACGTTTCGCTGATCTTTTCTATGACCTCGTCCCTTTTGAATACGATGCGGAAGCTGCGGCCTTTGCGGCGTTCTTCGAACTCATCCCGGGTGATATTGACGATGACATTCTCGAAGTGGTCGATGAAGATGATCTGTCCTTCTATCCAATTATCGCCAAATATGGGGCGGAGATGATTTTTTTCGGTGAAGAGGGGATCGGGGACGCCAATGTCTGTCAGGCGGCTGCCGTCGATGAGCTCCTGTACCGCGCGGCCCATCACACCCGTGCAGTACAGGGTATTTTTGATGGAGGTCTTGTCCAGGGGCAGACCGATGAGCATTTCGGGGCGGCCTTCCAGGATCATAGTGAGCAGACCGTTGTCGGCACAGAGCAGGTATTGGTCATTGTGATAAGCCAGGAGTAGCTGTTCGGGCTTTTTTTCGAACATATTGACCAGGATGAGATGATAGGTATAAGGAGGGAAGTTCTTAATGGCATTCCTGCAGACATAGGCTGCCTGTGGGTAATTGAAGGGGGAGAGATCGTGAGAGATATCCAGGATAGTGAATGCCGGGTTGATTTGCGCTAACTGGCCTTTTACAGCTCCTACCAGGTAATCCTTCTGACCGATGTCTGACGTCAGTGTTAATAAGGCCATTGGCTGCTTTTATTTTACGAGTTCTCCATTTTTATAGTAGTGATTGTAGGTGAGTCGATCAGCCAGCGATGGGAATATTTTATTGAGCAATACCGTGACTTTGCCGGTGAAGCTGAGTACGATGGTCCGTTTGCGTTTTTCTATGGCGCGCAGGATGTGACGGGCGCATTCTTCGGCTGTCATGAGCTTGCCTTCGTCCAGGACGCTTTCGCCGCGGGCCTGGCCTTTATTATCGAGGGCGGCGTGGCGGATATTGCTGGCGACGAATCCGGGGCAGGCCCACATGACATGGACGCCGGAGTGGAGCAGTTCGGTGCGAAGGGATTCTAGCCAACCCTGGAGGGCGAATTTCGAGGCGGAGTAGGCACTTCTGCCGGGGAGGCCGCGGTAGCCGGCGACCGAGGATATGCCGACGACCGACCCTTTTCTTTCCAGGATGGAGGGGAGGGCGTATTTGGTGCAATATATGGCTCCAAGGAAGTTGATCTCCATGACTTTACGGGTCACATCCGTGACCGAGTCGAGAAAGAGGGCGCGCATGCTGATGCCGGCGTTGTTGATGAGGATGTCGATGCCTCCAAAGGTCTCGATGGTGGATTCGATAAATCGGCGGCATTCCTCTTCGTCGCTGACGTCACAGGCGACGGCATGGAGGAGGACGCTGGCGTATTCGACCTGGAGTTTATAGATCTTGTCGTGGTTGCGGCCGCAGGTGGCGATCTTGGCGCCGAGGGGGATAAGGGATTCGATCAGCGCTTTGCCGATGCCATCGCTACCGCCTGTGATCACGACTACTTTATCTTGGAAGAACGACATATTTATGGGTTGTGGCTGCAAACTTATGAGTTTATGGGGGATAAACATAAAAATGGTGGGGTGAACTGTCGCTTCGTCGTTCATCCACAATGTTGATAACCATTCTTTTTTCGTGGGAAAATACTGAGAGAAAAATTTGTTGAAAATGGATTTTGGCGTATTTTTGCACTCCCAAAAAACACGGGATGATTCCGTAGCTCAGTTGGTAGAGCAATACACTTTTAATGTATGGGTCCTGGGTTCGAGTCCCAGCGGGATCACAGCCAAGTGCAAAGCCTTCAGGTCAATTGATTTGAAGGCTTTTTCGTTAGTATAACGAATAGGTGCCAAATGGACGCAGTATCATGATGTTCCCAATATCTTTTGTATTCGTTCCAACTCAATTACATCCTGCTGATCTTTCGGCCGATTGACGGCCTTTTTATTTGCTATGAGTTGGTTAATATGTAAAAAAGGAATTTGCACTCCATCAATATCAGCAATAGCTGCCATATTCAGGCATTCATCGAAAGTATAACCTTCAAGTCCTTTCATATTAACCAGGATATCCAATCGAAGCCCATTCATTAAATGAAAGTCAGTCCAGCCTGGAATAAACTGAATCGTTTCCAGCATGTAATAATCTCCCATTCCACATTCAATAAAGGCCGCCCTTAATCGCTGCCTGTTTTCAAGCGTGTCCTCAATCCAAATATCGATGTCACCAGTAAATCGTTGATAACCGTGGAGGTTGGTGGCGTATCCTCCAACCATAATATATTTTACTTTGGTTTTCTGCAGTGCAGCCCAGAACTTTAATATCTCCTCGTCGAAAATATCCATGAATACTACTTACTGACGAAAGGTTTATGTGTTATGACAGCTTTTTTCATCGTCTGCCGTACCTTGTACAGGCGGGTGGCCATTAGAAATCTCTCCTTGTAGGAACGGCGAAGGCTTTCCCTTAATAAATCCAATTCAGCCTTTTCAAAATCGGACGTTTGGTCAGGAGATGATTGATTTTTATCTAATGCCATTTTCAAAATGATGGGTTACCAGGCCTAATTTAGTAAAAGATTGCAACTTTACAAAAGGCCTCTTCTCTTACTTGTTTGTAATCAAATAGTTGCGGTTTTTTTGCAACCCCAAGTGGCAGCTTCATAGATCAATATTTTATCTTTTTCAAGATAGATCTTCTAGCTCCTGTTGAAAGCCAAAGAACTTCATTCCGATGTGTTTGGAGTAATCTAATTCTAGCAATAAGTCGAAGTCGGTGCCCTCTTTTTGGGTAGTATCTCGAATATAAGACCAGAAAACATATGCCCTCATTATGGGCTTATGGGCAAAGTAATCGCAAAGAAGGTCAATCTCATAAGTGGAGAGGAGCATAAATTAGATTAATTAGTTCGCAGGAAATTCATTTCATACAATTTTGTGACGAGGTCTGATTGCCAAAACTTCTTAGTTTCAACCTCCATAATGGTCAGCTTGCCCCTGCCACCAGCTCCGGTATCCAGGTTAAAGACATTAACCCCTTGCATGGGTACAGTTACATTCCAGTTGGTTGTCGAAGTATGCCCAAGGTAAATCTCCTTAAATTGGGTTTTGATCTTGAAGGGAGGTTCATGCGGATATAAACGACTGCTTCTTTGCCATTCCCAGGCGGCTGCCCATAATTCACGATCCCAATAATAGGTAGAAGGATGCTGATCCATAAAGCGGAAAAATCGATTGAAGCCGGCATGGACAAAACACCGCCCATCGTCGTCAATGAAATAAGGCTGTATTTTGGAGAAAAAATCTCTATGCTTCTTAGGAATATCCTCCGGGTTTAGAATATATGTCAGTGAGTATCCACCTGGAACGAATGGCCGTTTGCCCCCGCCCTGGCCTAGATATGATTGCACAGTAGCTAAGCCTCCGTACTCCCAATCTGCGGGATGACGGCCCGTTTGACAAAATTCATCGAACCAGTCATCATGATTGCCCCGGATAGCTATCAAGTTATGGATTTTCAGTAATTCCTCAACACATTCAAACGCCTCGTCATGTCTGTCAACAATGTCTCCCAGCACGATCAGCCTGTCCTTTTGATAGTTGAATTTTGACCGTTGCAGGCATTGTTTAAGTTTAGTGGACCCTGTCCGTAGGACAGGGCCCACTAAAATATCCCAAGACCTTTTGCAGTGGGCTGATTCGCTCCTGGTTATGGAAAAGCATCATAGAAATTATAGTAGGATCCATTTTCCTGACATTTACAAGACGAAGAAAATCGTTTGCCTCTATATTGAAGACGACTACGACTACATGCAGCCAGAATTAATTCTAACGTTGAAAGAAAAGGTTGAGGACGTTTATAAAAGAGGGCTAATGTAATTAGTGGTTGTCAAAAATTTGGAAGCTATGAAGGCGCCGGCATAGCGCCCCGAATGCGTAGCATGAGGGGGACAGCGTTTCGGTTATACTGAAACATAGCTGGCTCCGGCTTCGGGACCTTTGCTCTTCCTGATATCAGAAAAAAATTGTATTTTGCAATATGTCATGTAATGTTACCTGACGGACAAATGTATAGAGTTATGAAGCTACTAAATGTGCCGATTGACGAATTTGAATATGCAAAACTGGGCCTGACCAGTGATACCATTTCCTTTCGTGACTTGAAGGAAAAGCTGAATATTGATTATGCAAAGGAAGCGCTTATTCAATGTAATGATATTGCTGAGAGGACTGGCCTGTCTCAGCTTAGTTTAGACGATATCAACGCTGAAATCAATGCCGTCCGGAATGCAAAAAGTAGTCATTGACACCAACGTAATCGTTGCCGCTTTAATAGGTTCCAGTTTTCCCCGCCAAATATTATATAACCTTGTTTTTGAGAAATAGGTGATTGTATGTACTTCTACTGAGCTATTTAAAGAGTACATCGAGGTTCTAAAAAGGGATAAGTTTAGGAAGTACCCTGAGTTAGTCACCAAAGCGGAAATTGTTCTTAATAAATTATACGAGCTTTCTATAAAATATATTCCATCTGTTAAGCTGATCGTCATCAAGGATGATCCGGATAACAGGGTCCTTGAATTAGCCGTCACTGCTCAGACTGATTTTATTATTACTGGGAATACCAAGGATTTTTCTTTTAGTCAATATGAGGGAATAAGTATAGTGACCCCAGAGCAATTTATCGCCATTGTATCAAAGCCGAATTAGTTCGATGGGAAGGCAGGTAAATTTTTATCTATATGGCGAGGATCAAAACGATTTTGATGCCCTTTTAAGGTCCTGTGGGGATCCTGTAATTCTAGCGGGATCACTTAGAAAGGAGTAGGTCGCTGCAAATCAGTGACCTTTTCTTTTTATTTTATTCTAGTCTCCTACCCAGTCAAATCATCCCCTTACTCACCGCTATCCTGATCAAGGCCGCAATGTTTCTGGCTTCAAATTTTGCAAGCAGATTTTTTCGATGTGTGTCTACCGTTGTAACACTGATAAATAATTTCACAGCGATCTCATTATTCGTCATTCCCGCAGAAATCAGTTCCAACACTTCTTTTTCTCTTCTTGTTAAAACGATCCGATTGTTTCCCTGGTTACGCAGTGCCAGGGTAACCTCATGGCTCAGGTATTTCCTTCCGCTCATGACCAGTTGCATGGCTTCGATCAGTTCATCCTTGGTTGCATTCTTTAACACATAACCGGAAGCGCCATTGTCGAGCATCTTCTGAATAAAGCTCTGCTGGTCAAATGTGCTCAATCCGATCACATATACCTGCGGGTAAAGGTCCAGGACCTCCTTGCACAGATCAATTCCGCTTTTGTCCGGAAGGTTGATATCCATTAAGATGATATCCGGTAATTGCTTCTGCAGATAAGCCATACAGGAGATCGCATTCGTGGCATGCCCGGCCCATTCGATCTCCTTTTCATTTTGTAATAATGAGCGTATACCTTCTATCACCATATAGTGATCATCGACTATAAAAACACTTATTGCCATTATACATTTAGTTCAATATGAACAGAAGCTCCTTTTCCCCGTTCCGATTGTACATCCACCTTTCCCTTCAAATATTCGATACGGCTCCGGATATTACTCCAGCCCATTCCCCCGGACCTTTCCAGGATTGCAGGATTGAAACCTTTTCCATCATCTTCTACCGTGATGCCGATGCCATTATCAATGGCACTCAACTGGATGATCGCCGTTTTTGCAGAAGCATGTTTCATGGTATTATTGATCAACTCCTGCACAATCCGGTAAATGGTGATGGCAGTGGTTTGCTCAATATCTACTTTGTCTATACCGATTGACTGATAGTTTACCTGTAATGCTCCCGACTGATTGATGCCCTGGCAGAAATCCTGCAGGGCTATATCCAGTCCGAATTTGACCAGGGCTTCCGGCATCATATTATGTGCCACCCGGCGCATTTCTTTGATTGAACTGTCCAGCATATCCATGCTGCGCTCAAACACCTGCGCATTTTCAGACGTCATGACAAGGTTACCTTTCATAGTTTGAAATGAGTATTTTATACCTGACAACATTCCTCCCAGTCCATCATGAAGGTCTTTCGACAGACGGGTTCTTTCCTGCTCTTCACCTTTCAATACCGCTTCCACAGCTGTCAGCTGTTTTTCTGTTTCCAGCTCATTGATGCGTTGCTGCTGCAGTTTTTGTTTTTGCCTGTAATTTCTGTGGAGCAGCAATGAAATAGCCAGGAGCATCACGGCACCCGTAATAAGAATATAGTTCAACTTGCTTTTTCGTTCGATTTCCGAATGTTGCACCAATAACTGCGCATCTTTCTTTGCTGTTTCATATTTTTTTTCCAGTTCTTTTCCATATTTTTTTGATTCCATGTTCACGACGGAATCATTAACCTGTTTATGCTTTTGAAAGTACTCATAGGCTTCTTTATACCTCCCGGTAACTGCATATACATCCGAGAGGTATTTATAACCATCGTTCAGCATTCCGTAATAATTCACGGATTCGGCTTCTTTTATCCCGGATAACAAATATTTCTCCGCCGCCACGTAATTTTTTTTCATAATGGTAATGGCTCCCATCTGCAATTCCGATTCCGCCTTACCATAACTATAATTGTAGGCTTTGGAAATATCATAGGCCTTCTGCAAAAAATAAAGTGCAGAATCCAATTGTGCCAGTTTTTTAAACACCTGCGCAGATACGAGGTGATAAGAAAGAAGAATGTCGATATTATCTACATTATCTTCTTCGGCAAAATGGATCTTTGAACTGTCGAGGGCCATCTTGGCGGACCTGTTACTGTCCTGCTTGCTGTAGGCATTTGCCAAAATGAAATAGGCCATAAAACGATCCTGCCTCGAGCCTCCGTTTTTTGCAGCCGTTACGGCTTTATGCGCATACTCGGTTTGCTTATCATCTTCATTGATATCCCCGAAAACCGTTGAAAGGTTGGTGTATTTGCCTACCAGTCCTCCTGGAAGCTTATGTTCTTCGATCACCGAAATACTTTTCAAATAATATTCTATCGCTTGCTGAAATTCATTTTTAGCTTTTAAAGAATTTGCTTTGTCGTTGTAGGCGTTAGCTTCCCATAACTTCGCTTTCGGGTGACCTGATTTTTTGTAGTTCTCTATTGCATGGTCCAAACTTGCCAGCGCCTGCTCATAATTCGCAGCGCTATTGAACAAAAACGATTGATTTTGGTAAACGCGCCCCAGCTGGTAATACAGCTTCTTTTCACTGGCGAACTTTATGGCCTCGCGATATGCCTGATAGGCTTTTGCAGTATCTACGGCTTCATAATCCACCGCCAGCCGCATCATGCTCGTGGCCCTGTTGCTATCGGGCATTGACTGTTGAAGCTCCTTTGTAAGACTATCAACAAGGCGTTGCTGAGTCCGTGCTGAAGATAGTAATAGAAGGAAAAACAGGCAACAACATAATTCTTTCTTCATGCAGTAATATACCTCTTTGTCTGCCATTCTACAAATAAACGATTGAGCCTTGCCATTATCCATCCCCTTTTTCGATGATTTTTGAGGTTTTTTGAAATCTCCCGTTTTTCAGGGATATAAAAATAAGGCGAGGAAGAGCAACTTTACTCCTACAACAACATTATGAAAAAAATTGCTTTTATCGGGATCGCCATTCTTATTTATAGCGGCGGCTTTGCGCAGCCGGGTAAAAAACCTCAAAAAAAGGATATGCCACCAACACAAAAGGAAATGCAGGACATGATGAAGGAAATGCAGAAGGAACTGGACGGAATGAGTCCGGAAGATAAGAAGATGCTCGACAGCATGGGTGTAAAGCTGCCTTCAATGAAAGATATCCCCAACGTATCAGATAAACAATTGGCTGATGCCAGGAAAGATGAAGGCCGACCTGTGCCTAAGCGGGATGCTGCACGTATTGCATCCGTACCCAAAGCAGTCGCCGATTCGAAAATGGGGGCTTATATAATTGCAATACAAAACAAATTAGGTTCAGCCCTGAAGCCGGCAGTTATTACTGCAGGCAATGAAATGTATGAATACATAAGATCGAATAGTAAAAACAACGATGAAGCAGGTAATATGGCGATTGGACTTTGGTTGGCCGGCCAGCCTGAGGTTGCTTTATATGTTTTGGGAAAGTTATGCGCAACAGATGCCGCCAATACCGATAATCTCAATAATTATTCCGCCATGCTTTCCATGCAGGGGGCGCAACACCTGGCCATTCCTATCCTTAATAATCTCAATGCTAAATATCCAAAGAACAGTACCCTGCTTAATAATCTCGGGCAGGCATGGTTTGGGTTGGGGGAAATTGGCAAAGCTGAAAAGTATTTAGATAGCGCCATTCGTATTTATGCTTACCATCCACAAGCTAATCTTACTAAATCGTTCATCGAAGAGAGCAAAGGTAATAAACAGGGAGCGATTAATGCGGTCAAGCGCAGTATTGTTAAAGCCTACAGTATGGAAAAAGAGAATCGTTTGAATAAGCTCGGTTACCAGCTTACATCCGAAAATGTAAGCTGGGACAGGCCCATGCCGCAGGATCCGCTTGGGTTGGAGAAATTTAAATGGCCTGCATATCCCCTGAGTGTTGCAGAAAGTAAAATACTCGAAGCAGAATGGGATGCATTCAAGGAAAAATGCCGGGAAGAAATAGATGTGTTGAAAACGCAGGAGGCATCCCTTCAGACAAGGGTGGAAGAATCAAATAGCGTACGTACTAAAAAATTACTGCAAGCAGGACAAAAAGGAAGTATAGTTTCTCCAATGCCATCTCTGGCATATAAGGCCATTGTAAAGCTCAGTAAGCTTATTGATGACAAGGATGGCCACATGGCATTTTCGTACCAGAAAAAAACACAGTCTGTATTCGATGCACATGCAGAGGCTGAAAAGTTGGAAGACATACTTGACCATCAGCTGCAAACGGTACAGGAAAATTATAAGGATAAATTCGGGGAAGGAAAGTCAAATCCATTTGATGCTGCCTGTGCCGATGATACAAAAGCAAAGAATGGCTTTCTCTCTTCATCGAACACTCTAATGCGGGATGCCTTCAATGACTATCTTGGTTTCATGCGGCGTAAGATCACCAATGAAACGTATTACAATCAATACACGATGTGGCCCGAAAATTTTGAATTGGCAAAGGTGCAGGCAAAGATCGCCTGGCTCTCATTGATATCGGGTCAGCATCCGAAGTTCAAGGACAAAAGCTCGTGGTGCCAGGACCATACAAATGCAGAGGCAAAATCTTTTAAGCTGACAAACTTTGATGATATAGCCTGCCAGTATAAAAGCAACTTGGATTTAGGCTGTGTAAAAATGGAAACAAATTGCGGCCAGACAACCACTACTTATGGTTGTGGAGCAATATCATTCGTTGAAAGGGAATTGGGACAGAATTATATTGGTGGAACTTTAAAATTATCACCTAAAGTAACAGCCGGGGTCAGTGCGGGGCCTTTGTCAGCAGGAGGCTATATCGGCGCCAATAATAATATCGAGCTGGATGAAAACAATAATGTAAAAGATTGGGATGGCAAGATAACTGCAGGTATAGAAGGCGGGGTCGGAGTAAATACAGGCCCGGTAAAAATTGGCGCTACCGCAGGAGGATCATTGGAGGTGGAATTGGGCAACACGGGTATTAGCGATATAAATATTGTAACAACTGGTAAGATAGGAGCGGGTATAGAAGCTCCGAATTCAGATGGGGATCAAAAGATAGATGAGCAGATCAACAAAGGGATTGGATATGTAAATAAAGGAATAGGAAAGCTCGATACAAGCGTTGAAATAGGCGTAGAGAGTCGCACAAGTCTCATCAGCGGGCATGGCGCACTAAATGGTACAGGCAAACTGGAGGGTATTATGATCACTGAGTGGTAAATAAACATCTGCATATATGAAATACAAAATGGCAATTGTTCTTTTTCTATTTCCCATTTTCTTATTTGCACAAGATTGCTCAAAAGAATTATTGGCGAAAAAGCCGGGAGCATGGAAGGAAGGCAGGAAAGGCTCTGTTCAAAACGTAGCTCCTACAGACCTGGCAAAGGAAAAGACGGTATTGGGCGGAGTACATAAAATGATCGCCACATATTATCGTCCCATCGGTTGCGAAGTATCTTATAGCAATGTGTTTGGAAAAAACAAAAGTGCAGCAGGCGCCTGGATCGCCGATCCTTATCACTATGCCATGTATATTCTTCGATACCTTTGCGACAATAGCAGCGCCGATAAATCGAAGTATTATACAGACATTTCCACGCCTACGACAGTAACTATAGCTGCCAATGAAATTTTCTCTCTAAATAATCTTTACGCCGGCAGTCTTGCTACTGATGATTCCAGGGGGTATTTAAAATTAGCAAAGCGACCTGTAAAAAAAGACGGTTATTATTTTATGGGAGAAGAGATCATGGGTGACCGGGCAGACAAAATAAAAGAATACCGGTGGCTGATCACTTATAATGATACGCTTCCATTTTACTATGTAAGCCAAAAGGAATATTTAATGATCCAAAGAAAGAGACTGCAAAAAGATATCCAGGATAGCCCTGGTGACAAAACGTATTTGGATCGATTCATCAGCAATATCGATAACTATTTAAAACACCCGGATGATGAACTTAAACAGCCGGCTATCTGCATGTGGAATGAAGAACAGCAGTTTGAAAAATTTGTCGTAGAAGGAACAAGCGGTTCTTTTATTGCGGTAAAGCCGAATCTGGATTACTACCGTAAGAAACTACCGATGTCGTTCCCGCAATTTTTTTCCGTAGTGTACAAAATTGCTCATGTCGATCCTGTATTCGAAGAAAATATTTCCAACATACAGAAAGTAGTTGACTTTGCAGTATTGAGAAATATGTTGGGGAAATAAGACGCTATTTTAACCGATGCGAAATGAAAAAATTAGTTCTTTTCTGTTTTTGTTTGTCAACGCTAACGTCGATAGCTCAGAAGCAAACGTATGGCCTGGTCAGTTACATTCCCCCTGCGGGTTGGAAAAAGGAGGCGAAAACAAATATGACTGCTTATACGATGACGGATAACAAAAAAAATAGTTGGTGCCAGATCTTCATCGTAAAAAGCACTACGAGCAAAGGCAGTGCTGAAGCAGATTTTGAAAGCGAATGGCAGGAACTGGTGGTAAAAAACTATCGTCCTTCAGGAGCGCCACAGTCGGAAGAAGTGAAAGAGCTGGACGGATGGAAAATAAAAATGAGCGCTGGGAAATTTGTTTTTAATAAAAGCGATGCTGCCGTTCTGCTTACTACTGCCAGCGGGTATGGCCGCTGTATGAGCATTGTGGCTATCATGAACAGCGAAGATTATAGTGCCGCAATAACAAAATTTTTGGAATCAGTCGAAATGGTTAGGCCATCAACAGAGATGTCTTCCACAGAAACCAACACTATTCCTGCAGATAACAGTTTTGCATTCAATACAACCAATTTTGATGACGGTTGGAAAAGCACGGTGCAGGAAGATTGGGTAGAGGTAACAAAAGGGAGCATAAGAGTGCTTTTGCATTATCCAAAAGAGGGAACCATATTTCCTGCTGATCCCGCGCCATTGACGAACGCGGCATGGAATATTCTCGTTGCACCGAGATGCAGTAATGTAAAAAACTATAAGACAGCTGATATCACTACCTACAACAGGCCTTACCTGGGTATGGGTTATGCAACTGAAAATGCTACCGGGAGAAATGTTTTTATTGTTTTCTTCCGACAGGGAAGCTCCGGTTGGCTTGAGTTTATAGCCCCTGACAAAAACAGCTTCATGCAGCAGTATAAATTTGATCCGGAAACAATACAGTGGGATAGCAACTCCGACTTAATGATCCCGCTGGCGAATATGACTGCGTATAACAAATTTGCGGTGGCCGCATCTGACTTAAAAGGCAAGTGGACCAGTGATTTTACCGGCATACAACAGTTGTATAATGTGTACACCGGGCAATATGCCGGTATGAATGTTAACCAATCGAACGAAGAATTTGTTTTTAGTATAGGTAATTCTTACAACTGGAAATTACTTGTTGTAAATGGCATGGGTGGAAATGCTAAGTTCACCGAAATTAAATCAGCTGGACAATTTACGGTACCGAATAACTGGCAAATTTCTTTTACGATGATCGAAAATCGCGCCCGGGGGTATCATGCATTCTGGTCCTGCATAAAGGGTGCAAGAGTTTTAAACCTGTTGCCCATAGAGACGCCAGGTTCCGGTATTTACACAAAGTATGGACTAGCGAAATGATTTAATGAACGGCTGTTTTGCCGAGACTGTAAAACAGCAGACGGCACTATCGACGTGGAGACGCCCCGCGACCGGACGGCCAGTTTTGAACCACAGATAGTCAAAAAGCGGGAGACCATTCTGGCCGGGAGCCTGGAGAACAGAATCATCAGCATGTACGGGCAAGGTGGTAAGCCGTTGAGTGTATAATATCTTGAGGATTAATCCCGAGGGCCGTAAAGATCTCCTGGGCGTGTATGTGTCGGAAAGCGAGGGTTCCAACTTCTGGCTGGGCGTCCTGACCAATCTGCAGCAACGCGGGGTGTCAGACATTCTCTTTGCCGCCGTTTCATAGCACTGGACTGGGTATAACTAATTGAAATTAAAAGGCAAATCAAATTAAGCACGGCGTTTTTTTATGCAATTAAGTTATTCATTAAATTTCTCTTTCACTTTGAATTATATTTGACAAACAGAACAACAGAACTAGTAAATTTAATAACTAAAGAATAATAAAATGGCACAAATAAATCCTTACATTCATTTCAACGGAAATGCGGAAGAGGCATTTTCATTTTACAAATCAGTATTTGGCGGAGAGTTCGCAATAATAAGTCGTTTCAAAGACATGTCAATTCCAGGGAGCCCTATTTCTGAAAATGAAGCTAATAAAATTATGCATATTGCTTTGCCAATTGGCAAGAGTAGCGTGTTAATGGGAAGTGACACTCCCGAATTTATGGGGAGGCATAACGAAAATGAAAACAGAAGCAAAATTTCAATAAGTACGGAAAGTAAAGAAGAAGCAGACAACATATTCAATGGACTTTCAGCAGGTGGGAATGTGGAAATGCCTATTGACGACAGTCCTTGGGGCTCATATTTTGGTATGTTTAGAGATAAATACGGAATTGAATGGATGGTTAATTTTGACCCACGGGAGAAAAGACAGTTGTAACGAACAAAAAACTCGAGGGTAAGGTAAAAAATGATTATCTTATCAGACAAAAATATTTATGCGATCTCTTGCCCTTTGCGCATCATTTTTATATTATTCATCCGGTATTTTGGCGCAAGATGTTTCTGTGGGGGCGAGACATAACCAGGATCGTTTAATGGATCTGCAGGACAACCTGATAAGAAATGAAATAGCCTCTTTTAGCATCAATGGTTCCTCTATCGGGGATTCAAGGGGCGGACAGCTATGAAGTTACATGGGTAGTGCAGGATAGCAAATATCTCACCCGAGTGGTCGATCATGTTGGGGACCGTAGGACCGCCATCCGAGCTCGCCAGGAATGAAAGAATCATTTACTCCTTCACTTTCTTCCACAGATCCCGCTTGAATGCCAGCACCTGTGTAGCATTCCCGTCCTTGTCCTTCGTAAACTTCAACGGGAACTGTCGTTCCTTGCAATAGAAGTCCACATCGGATGTCGCTACAAACGGGATTTCCTGGTTATCCCATCCTTGCTTTAGGATGAGTCCTTTGTCTGTCGCCCTGATCAGAAGGAATGCTTCCTCGCCACGGTCAGTTTGCATCGTATACTTGCCTTCCAGCGCTTTCAATTCGCTGGCTTTCAACTGAACCTCTTTTATTACCAACGGTTTGTACTCCTTTGTTTTTATCCAAAGGTCCCTGTCAAATGCCAATACCTGGGTGATCGAACCATCGGGCCCTTTTGTGAATTTCAAAGGGAAGTTCCCATCATCATTCGTGAATTCGAGCCCCGTCCGAGGCGAAAAGGAGATTTTCCGATTGTCCCACATTTGTTCCAAAACCAAACCATTCGTGGCCGCCGTAATATGGATATATGAATCATCCATTTTATAATAGCCTTCAAAAGATTTCAGGTCCCCAGGGCTAATGACAGTATCCGTTAATCGCCCGGGCGCCGCCACATTTGCCTTTCCGCCGACCGGACGCATCATAAAACAGCAAAATACGGGGACAGCCAGCAACAGCATATTTTTCCGTCTCATAGTATAGAGTTTAAGCAAATATATACCAGTTCGATGCCAAAGTGCAAATCAATAGTAATCAATAACCTGAATTGGGGTATTGCTGATCCCGCTGTTCGAATATGGTACATCTGCTGTTCGAAAATCGATACGGCGTGTGGGGCGTCATTATCTACATTATACCGGCATCAAAAAGCTGTTTGAATCTTTCGGCCTCCTGGGCTGAGTAGTCGGCAATGTCGGCGGCCGTAGTGCGCCACGGGTATCACGTAACCTAAATCACTATTTCATCGACTACGAGATCTCCGAAACTATCGGAACTACGATGAGCGGAGCCATCGAAGAGCCCACACAAACGCCTGCCATCAATGAAGAAACGCGCAAAGACGATTCCCCTGCCGGGAAATGGATATCCGGTCGAGCATGGTGATGAATGTCAGGAAGAATGGGAAAACCAGGGGTCTTATTACAACGGCCTGTAATTGACGGCTTCCGGCTCGATGGTCCGAAGTGGCTGACTGCGGCACAGGGAGGGTGATCTGTTGGGTGATCTGTCGGGAGCGGCTGACCCTTGTTGTCGTTTTTCCCGCAACATCCGCTGATACGGTGTCATCCGCTGTTCACGTGTCAATTTCACGGTCCGCCGTATCACAGGCGCTCTTTTTATTTTCCCGATGCATAATGCAACCCCGATCACAAAGCATACTAATGCTATTAGATTCCCATGTAAATAAATAGCCTTGTGCCCTGTATAGGTAAGATTGATTTCCGTATTTGCCCCCAAACTGTCGATCGCATTCCGGACATCTTTAGTAAGATGATCCTGCAAAAGATAAGAGATCAGACCTCCCAATGCTACACAAAACAATAAAATGAATAATCCTGAAAAAACAGCCCAAAACCTTTGTGCGATCTCCCCCCAGACGGTCCTGCCCAGCCCGCCACGGTAAATCAATATGACAACCAGATAAAAAAGAATAAAAAGGCCCGGCACCAGAATCAGGTCTACAATGGGCAAGGGAACTGAAATATCCCGGATGATCAGGCTTGCCTTGATCTTCGCAAGACCAGCAATCCCGGGCAACAAATGGGCAATCCAAAGCTGGCCCGGGACCAGGCAAACCAAAAATAGCGCGACCACTATAACCACTGCGGGGAATGGTCTTTGTCCACCATTTGCGATAGCCATAAGAATAAATTGTAGTAGAGTTCCTCCGCTGCTGTGCAGGAATCAAATATTATACCAGGAGTATCCCCCGTTAAAACACCCATTTTTGGGTATTCGTGTTCTCAGAATTGCGCTGCTTTGGCAGATATGTTATATTTAACAAACCTAAACCGATAAACCTATGCGAGTAATCCACAATTCCACCGACCTGAAGGTCGTAGCTGTCTCCGGTACTTATGTAGTCACCCTTGGCTTCAACCTGCCAAAAGAAAAATGTAAGGGTTTGCGCGGATTTTCTATCCATCGCGTCGACCATGTTGAAAATGAGTCTTATTATCTGCAAGGCATGAAATGCTTTACGGAGACGGATCCTGGTTTCCCTGCGGGATCGCTCTATTCCACCAAAGATCAACCTATTCAGGGGTTTCAATGGGCGGACTATTCAGCCAAACCAGGCTATAAATATACCTATACCATCGCTGCGTTGAAGGGTGAGCCGGCTGCATTGGAAACGTTCTTGTCAGTCTCCGTCGATATCACGACCGAAAGCCCCAATGCCGTAAAGCATGACGTGTATTTCAACCGCGGTACCGCTGCATCCCAGGAATACGCACGGCGCTTTGGCAACCTGGCGCCCGATAAAGTTCCCAACAATGCCGCCTTCGAATGGCTTTCCAGGGGCCTCTATGAGGCAATGGTCGAATACGTGGAAACCTGCAAACCGGGTAAGCATTCCCTTCGGATAGCCGCTTATGAATTTCATTATGAACCATTTTTGCAAGTGCTGAAGGCGGCGGTCGACCGGGAAGTAGACATACAGATAGTCTACGATGCCCGCAAGGCTGATCCAAAGGAGAAAAACGAGGCGGCCATAGCAAAGTGCAAGTTAAAAAAGGTTTGTACTCCCCGAACAGAAGGGAAGAGCTTTATCGCGCATAATAAATTCATGGTTAAACTGGAAGATGGTACACCGAAATGCGTGTGGACAGGCGGTACCAATTTCTCAGAAGGCGGCATATTTGGTCATTCCAACGTCGCCCATGTAATAGAGGACAAGGACCTTGCTCAATCCTATATGGATTACTGGACTGAGCTGGCCGGGGACCCGGCAACGCCCGACATCAGGGAACAAACGGAAATTCTTTCACCTCAGCCGGACAATCCGCCCACTGTTGGGGTTACACCGGTGTTCAGTCCCCGCACCAATCTGGACGCGCTCAACTATTATGGCGATTTGGCGATGGGCGCAGCTGATGCAATTTTTATGACTTTTGCTTTTGGCATTAACCAGATATTTAAGAATGTGTACAGTGATTCCACCGCCCCCTTCCGACTGGCATTGTTGGAAAAAAAGACACGCGCCTTTAAAAAGACCGAGGAAGCAGCGAAAAAGGCGGAAGAAAAAGCAATTCAGGATCTGCGGAATATGCCCGAGAATGTCTTTGCCATCGGAAATTTCATTACTACCAATAAATTTGACGGGTGGCTGAAAGAAAAGCTCACCGGACTGAACGTCAACGTACGCTATATTCATAACAAGTTTATGCTGCTGGACCCGCTGGGTGACGATCCGATCGTTATTGCAGGTTCGGCAAATTTCAGCGATGCGTCTACAAAAGACAATGACGAAAATATGGTTATCGTCCGGGGCAACAAACGAATAGCCGATATCTACCTGGGAGAATTTATGCGTTTGTTCAGCCATTACTCGTTCCGCGAATCGCTTACCTGGAGAAAACCGAATGATCCGCCCAAACCTTTAATCACCACTGACGATTGGTGGAAGGATCATTTTGGGAATACGCCCAGGTCGGCCAGAAGAAAATACTTTGCCCAGGTTTCCAAATAATCGCCTCGAACATCTGAAAACGCCGGGGGAATAATTACAGATATTGGTTATCTTATTTTTTCATTAATTTTAAGCATGACCAGCTATCTGCACTCCTCCAACAGAAATGGTGATGAGCATGACCTGGAGACCCGCTTTGCGGACATCTTCCAGCAGCATGAGCACAGGCTGTATACCCTTGCGCTGTGCCTGGTCAAGTCCGAGCAGCATGTCAAGGACATCATTCAGGAGGTATTTCTGAAATTGTGGGAGCACCGGCATCACTTGCAGGATATTCACAATATGGAAGCCTGGCTGTACCGCGTAATGGAAAATAAGGTCATCGATTTTCTTCGCAAGGCGGCTGCAGACAGCCGGCTGAAAGACGCCATCTGGAATACCATCTCGCAGGCCCGCAATGACACCGACGAATGGCTGGCGGCAAAAGAGTATGACCGGATCATTCAGCAAGCCATCGATCATTTGCCTCCCCAGCGGCGCCGCATTTATTGTCTGCACAAGAAAGAAGGGCTCGATCATGCCCGGATAGCCGAGGAATTATCTATTTCCCGTCATACTGTCAAAAACCAGCTCTCCGCGGCTATCCAGTCAATCCGCAGCTTTGTCGCCCGCAATTCGGGGTTCTTCCTTTTTCTATAAAGTGCTTAAAACTTTTTTTCGCCCGGATAGGAATAGTTTCCCGCTGCTTCGTCATTATCTATGATGGAAGAAAGAATAAGATACCTTTTCCGGCAATACCTTGAGAATAAATGCTCCAGACAGGAGCTGGAAGAATTTTTCTCCTATATCCGCGCTTCCGGTAACGATGAGGTGTTGAGGGGCCTGATAAAAAAGGTATATGAGCATACGGAGCAATTCCATTCCATACAGACCTATGTAAACGAACATGGAACGCTTATTCTCACTGATGGGACGGGTACCTCGGACGTCACTATACCCAAAAAACGATCCCGCAGGCGGCGGCTGGTAGCAGGGCTTGTTGTGATGGCATGCCTGGCCATCGTCGGGGCCGCCATCTGGTTGATACGTCCAACGAACCGTACCGCATCTGCGCCCGTGGCTGTCGCGGTTACAAAAAGTACGACGGAGCGGTCGGAATACAAATACCTGCTTTTACCCGACAGTACACAGGTATGGCTGAATGCCTCCAGCACCCTTGAGTTCCCCGAACATTTCAGGACAGATAAAAGAGAGGTCACCCTATCGGGGGAGGCCTATTTCGATGTCCGGCATTCGGAAAAGACCCCCTTTATTATCCGTACCGGAAAAATATCTACCACCGTGTTGGGCACATCCTTTAATATTAAAGCCTATCCCGACCGGCAGCATGTCATCGTCTCGGTGAGTGCCGGAAAGGTAAAGGTTAGCTATAACAATGTACCCCTGGCAACACTTGTCAAGGGGCAGCAGGTAAAGGTCAACAGCCAGCTGAGCACCGTAGAAGAGAAAAAGATCGCGCCTGCTGAAGTGGCCGCATGGCAGAAGGGGAATATGTCGTATGATGACGAAGCTTTTGAGGACATCGTCGCTGACCTGGAGAGACTGTATAATGTAAAGATCCGGATCGAGAACGATGCCATCCGTGCGCTTAAAGTATCCACTTCATTCAGAAGGGAGATAGGGATAGAACAGGCATTACAGGTGTTATGCAAGTTGACGGATACGATGCTGCGGCAGTCCGACGGCTGGTATATCATTCAATAGCGCTCAAATTAAAACCAAACTCAACCATATGCTTATGATGCCCCCACCTACATAAGGGGTTCAAAATAAAACGACCGCACCCAGTTCGCACCTGAGGCGGTCAAAGTTTTAAAATAACCCTGTCTAAAGAATTACTTAAAACTCATCAAATATATGAATTTACATTCATGCCTGTATTTGCTTGCCCTGCCGTTAAAAAATAAAGGTCTACTTATGAAGGCGTTTTTCCTGAGTATATTGCTTCTTTCAGGCGGATTGCTGGTAGCGCGGGACAGCCGCGGCCAGGATCTGAGTAAAATGACCGTGACTATACAGCTGAAGAATGTCTCTCTCAAACATGCTTTACGGAGGATCGAGACGCTCACCAGCCTGCCTTTTACTTACAAGACCAGCGACATAGCAGATTATAAGGATGTCAGCTGTGAGGGCACGGATATCCCTGTCAGCCGTGTGCTGGATGTCCTGTTGCTTAACACCGGATTAGGATATGAACAGATCAACAGCAATATCATTATCAAAAAGATCAAGGTAGTTCCTCCTCCTCAGCCTATGGTCAATGTTGTATTTGACGGAGGTGTCAGGGGCAGGGTGACGAGCACGACGGGAGAGGCTTTGTCGAACGCTACAATAAAGGTGGAAGGCTCGACCAGGGCCATTGCCGCAGACAATAACGGGGGGTTCACGCTGACAGGTCTGAAGGCCGGCAGCTATAAATTGAGGATCACCGCGGTAGGCTATGAGCCACTGATCAAGGACATCCGGGTGAAGGATAACGAGATCGCTGACTATGAGTTCATTTTGAAAGAAGGCAGCGGCAAGATGGACGAAGTGGTCGTCACGGCCCTTGGTATTACCCGAAAGGAGAGGTCGGTGGGCTATTCGACCCAGCAGATCAGCGGCAGCAATCTCACCGTTGCCAAAGAACAGAACGTCCTGGGCTCCCTGGGTGGCAAGATCGCCGGGGTGCAGGTGTCCGGATCTTCGGCAGCCAGCATGGGTGGGACCCAAAAGATCCAGATAAGAGGGGTCAACTCGGTGACGGGTGACGGTGAGCCCCTGGTGGTGGTGGACAATACCCCCATCTCCAATACCAATTATGCCGGCAAAAATGGACGTGATTACGGCAACCTCGCGCAGGATATCAACCCCGAGGATATCGAGTCCGTAAACGTATTGAAGGGGCCGGCCGCATCCGCCCTCTACGGTCTTCGGGGACAGTTTGGCGTCATTCTGATCACCACCAAAAAAGGCAGTAGGAACAGCAAGCCCACCGTGACATTCAGTTCCGCCGCCTCGATAGAAAAGGCGGGTAATTTTATGCCACTGCAAAATATTTATGGCGCCGGCTCCACGCTCAACTTCGAGACAGTGACCATCAATGGCGTGGACACCAAATATGTGGATGGCACCTGGGACGAGAGCTGGGGGCCGAAAATGGACGGCACTCCTGTCCGGCAGCAGTACAGCTTCTACCGCGCTGACCCGGACTTTGGCAAGGCTACGCCTTTTGTGCCTCATCCCAACAACATCAAAGAATATTTTGTGACAGGGCGTACCCTGAATAACAGCCTCTCCATGACAGGCGGAGGGCAGTATACGACTTTCCGGCTGTCGTACAACAACACGGATGTCACGGGCATCGAGCCTAACACCTACCTCAAACGAAATAATCTCTCCTTCAGCGGATCGCTAACCATCGCGCCCAACCTCGTGGCGACGGCCAACCTGAACTATGCCCAGAATAAAGGGCAGCGGCCTTCACAGGGTTATCAGGCCCTGGGATCCCGCAACATGTACCAGTGGTTCGAGCGCAACCTGGATATGCAAAAGATGAAGCAGTACAAGTATTCGGACGGGACCTTCTATCAGTGGAATGTAAATGACCCCAATTCGGAGGGCGTATACGACGACGCGACACCCATTGACTGGAATAACCCCTATTTCGACGCCTATGAGAACCCCGCGCATGACTCGCGCGACCGGTTTTTCGGAGATGTTGGCCTTCGCTGGACCATATTGCCGGGGCTGTCGGTCAGCGGTTTTGTAAGACAGGACGGTTTTACCCAGAACCTGGATGGGCGCAATGCACCCGGGGGTAGGGGTACACCTGATTTTTGGATAGGCAAATACCAGTCCAGGGAAATGAACTACGAGTTCCTTGCACAATACAACAAGGAGTTCGGTGACCTCTCCCTGAATGTCAACCTGGGTGGAAATATACTTACCCAGCGATATGATTATCTCCGGGAAGAGACACAAGGAGGATTTGTCACACCAGGATTTTATAACATCGCCAACTCGCTGGAAAGACCGCTGGTGGATAATTACCTGAGCAAAAAAGAGGTGAGGAGCGCCTATGGGTCGGCAACACTTGGATATAAGAACACCTATTTCCTGGATGCCAGTCTGCGGAATGACATCTCTTCCACGCTGCCGCAGAACAACAACTCTTACCTGTATCCTTCCGTGTCCGCCAGCGTTGTATTCAGCGAGCTGCTGAAATGGCAGCCACTGTCCTATGGCAAGATGCGCCTGAGCTTTGCCCAGGCAGGCTCTGATATTTCGCCTTATCTGACCACTGGCTATTTTACGCTTGGACAGCCCTATGGCAGCACCTTTCCGATGGATGTGCCGGACATACTCAACAATCCCAATCTGAAACCTTCATTGGGTACGGCCTATGAAGCCGGATTGGATACTAAATTCTTCCAGGGACGGCTGGGGCTGAACGCCACATGGTACCACCAAAATAACAAGAATGCCGTGCTTCCCCTGGATGTATCCGGGACCAGCGGTTACACCACCACCGAGATCAATGCGGGCAACATCGAGAACCAGGGCATCGAGATAACCCTCTCCGGCGCGGTGGTGAAAGCGAAAAACGCCAGCTGGACCAGCACTTTTAACGTCAGCCACAACACGAGCAAGATCATTTCTCTCTATCCCGGCCTTCATTCCTACCAGCTGGATTACAACCGATATGCCAGTGTAAATATGTACCTGCTGGCCAATGAAGGGGAGCCTTTTGGCACCATCGTAGGCAATGGCTACCAGCGGGACCAGAAGACAGGGCAGATACTTTTGGGCTCCAACAATCTGCCGCTGTATGAATCAGGGCACAAGCTGGGCAACGTGCTGCCTAAATACACAGGCGGATGGCAGAATACAGTGACCTGGAAGAACTTTGACCTGTCTGCAACTGTCGACTTCCAGAGCGGCGGCAAATTCATCAGCTGGTCAAAGATGCTGGCCGTAAAGAGCGGGCAGGCTGCCGAGACCGCGGCGATGAACGACAAGGGCAAAAATATCAGGGACCCTCTGGCAGACGGAGGCGGCATAAAAATATCGGGTATTTCCTCGGTGACGGGACAGCCGGTGACGGCCTATGTGGGAGCAAGGGCTTACTACAGGAATGTTCTCGGCTCAAAGATATATGATCCGTGGACAGAGGATGCCAGCTTCATTCGGCTACGGGAAGCAAGAGTGGGATATACGTTCAGCAAGACTGCCATTCCATCCCTTCCATTCAGAAGCCTGAACCTGGCATTCATCGCCCGCAACCCCTGGATGATCTGGCAGAAAGCGCCCAAAGGCGTCAATCCTGCGGAACTGGCCACCGGTGCATCCTCGCTGAATTGGCTGGAGACCGGTCAGCTGGCCACAGCTCGTTCTTACGGCCTAAACCTGACTATCTCCTTTTAAAAATCACTACCATGCGAACAAAACTCTTCATAATAGCAGCATTTACAGCGACGATAGCTGCACCGGGATGTAAAAAATTTCCTTCCGACATCAATGTCAGTCCCAATAATCCTACTGCTGCCTCCAATGCGCAATTGCTCACTTCTTCCATCAACTATCTGCCAGTGGTCATCGAAGGGATCTCCGGGGCGCTGTATACCCAGCAATGGGCGGAAAAGCCATATACGGATGACAGCAGATATATATCTGTCAACTTTGATTTTTATGGGATCTATGCCGGTCCGTTGGAGAACCTTCAAACCATCATCAATGGCGCTACCTTCAACGCCAATGAAGGCTCCAAAAACAACCAGTTAGCGGCCGCCCGGATCTTACGTGCCTATTTTTACTGGTTTATGACAGACAGGTGGGGTGACATTCCTTATTCGGAGGCTTTAAAAGGGAAAGACAATTTCGCACCCAAATACGACGCGCAAAAAGATATTTATTACGATCTGCTGAAGGAGCTGAAAGAGGCTGCCGCGCAGATAGACGATGGGAATGGCGTGACAGGGGATCTGTTGTACAGCGGGGACATGGATAAATGGAAAAAATTCGCTAATTCCATGCGGGTATTGATGGCGTTACGCCTCTCGAAGATCGATCCGGACAAGGGTAAGACCGAGTTGGCGGATGCGGTGACAGGAGGTGTTTTTATGGACAACAGCGATAATGCCGTCTTTGTCCACCTGGCCGATCCTGTCAACCAAAACTATTGGTACTATGTAGCGGATGTACAAAACCGTCAGTGGTACTGGATCAGCAAGACCCTCACCGATTATATGGGCTCTTTGCAGGACCCTCGACTGCCCATTTTTGCCGATCCGGCGCCCTCCACCGGTGGCTACGCTGGCGTGCCATATGGTCTGGATGGCGACTCCATTGCAAAGATCACTACCTCAAAAGTCTCTTTTATGGGGGAACATGTCCGTGCTCAGAATGCTCCTTGTTTTATCATCACTTATGCAGAGGTCCTGCTCGCGCAGGCCGAGGCTGATAAATTAGGATGGCTGTCCGGCGGCGATGCGGATGCGGCACAGAAATACAAGGCGTCCATCGAGGCTTCGGTCCGTCAATGGGTACGGAACAGCTTTAAAGGAGGCGTGGTGAATGATGTGGAAAAGACAGCCTATGATCCAGCCGACCAGGGAGATACCACGGGACTCGGTGCTTATATGGCCCGGCCGGAAGTGGCATATGATCCTGCGAATGCCTTGCAACAGATAGCCTATCAGCGATGGGTGCATTTGTATATGAATGGATATGAAGCATGGGCGGAATGGAGACGTACAGGCTATCCCGTGCTGACACCGGCGCCGAATAACAATAATATCCCTATTCCAAGGAGACAGGGATATCCCAGCAGCGAGCCGAATATCAACACCAGCAATTATAAGGCTGCCATACAGGCGCAGTCCAGCTTTGGCGGGAAAGATGATCTTAATGGCAGGGTATGGTGGGACAAGCCCTAAACCGTAACAATAATAGTCAAGACGAAGTCACCATGAGAAATGGGGCCGCTCTGATGAAGGGCGGCCCTTTTTGTTGAGATCTGACGGCTGTCAAGGGCGCTGATGACCTTTATCATCCTTGCAGTCCGGGCGTAACTGATCGTTCCGGGGGATGTCCTGTTTGCAGGCAAACATGCCCAAACTTTCGAACTGGCGCTTCCCACACTGGTGGACAGCCTGGCGCATCAGTTGCATCGATATAAGGACAGCAGGGCTTGAGAAGAGTGTTTGTTTGCCTAGAACTTTTGCAAAAAGGTAAGCGCATTCCCCGTGCCATTCAACTTCAGGAAGATCGCTTTGCTTCCATTATTTTCTGTTCCTGATCCATAAGTATACCTCGATGTGATTGTCAGCTCGCTTTTTTCCAAATCCCTTTCTTCGAGAGTCTGGCCGTTTTGCGTCTTTTTATAATGAGCTGTATTGGCATGCGTGATGATTGTTTGCGCCGACTCATCAACCTCCACCGTGCCTTTTGTTACAGACTGCTGGTAAGAAACCACCGTGCCGGATACGGTGCTGGACGTAAAATACTGTTCGTAGGTGCCATTGGCGTTGAACTTAAATGCAATAGCCATCTGAAAAGCGTTCCCTAAATAGCCGGCAGGATCCTGACTCCAATATTCGGTCATCGAAAAATTACCGTACATCCAGTTGCCCTGCAGGGATGCCGGCACATTTGTACGGGGGCCATTGCCGTAATTGTCTGAGTTGTTTTTAGCTTTTTCCTTCTGACAATTGCCGAACAAGGTTGACAGGGCTACTACCGCCAGCAGAATGATCCTATTCATGACTTTTATTTTTTTTTATCGGCCGTAAAATTATGCTGCTGAAGAAAGGCAGGAAACAGCATCTGTTGTGAATTGGGAAAGTGGGTGTGTGAATTGACAAATTTAAAGTAGTATCATTGTGAAATTTTTCTCCATGAATGGCTTGGTGCTCTATAAAAGCAGGTACGGCGCTACAAGACAATACGCGGACTGGATAGCCACCGACCTCAGATTACCCGTCATCGATCCCGAAAGGATCGATGAAAGGCTGCTGGCGGCGTCTGATTTCCTGCTTATTGGCACTTCCGTCTACAATGGCGACCTGCTGCTGAAAACCTGGTTGAGAGGAAATACGCACCAACTCGAGCAGAAAAAGCTGTTCTTTTTCATTGTATGCGCCCCATCCCCTGATGTGAGCAAACATGGCCAAATAATCATGGACAATATTCCCGGCGCCCTCCTCCGGCCTTCCACCGACGTCTTTTTTCTGCCGGGAAGATGGATTTTCAGCGATCTCTCTCCATCGGACGGGCGGGCGCTTATGGAGAAAGCCCTGGCAGAGGACGATCCGGCCAAAAAAGCGGTCCTGTCGCAGGACAGCGATGCCGTGAAGAAGGTGAATATCGCCGGGGTGCTGGAAGCCGTCAGGTCGTTCGTGCCGTAAGCAAACCTCTGGCCATTTTCTTTCGTTTGTATACAAGTGCTTTTATAATAAGCAATTGCAAAACTTCTGCTATGACCAGGCTGGGGATGAATTTATGGTTGGTGGTTTTATCCACAATTCCTGCGCTGCCTTCGGCGGAACAATCTCAATCCTGCCCCGTCAATATAAATTTCTCCAACGGTTCTCTATCCCATTGGGAGGCCTACACCGGTAATAACAAAGACGGTAATGGACCCGACGCGATCAAAGTAACCTATAACCCCTCCGACGCCCAAACCGCCTTTCCGGAATATAATCTCCCGGCGGTCAGCGGTATCAGGCTTATTTCCTCCCAGGGTGCCGATCCTTTTGGCGGCTTCCCGATGATACCCACCATCAATGGCCATATTTACCGTTATTCCGTTTTGTTAGGTTCGACATCCGTTGCCGAACGCCAGGCCAGCGACTCGACCACCGGATCCCCGACCAATCCAGCCAATCCACCCGGCGGCGCGAAAGGCGGCTATATACGTGGGATAAGTTACCTTATAAATGTTCCCTCCGGCCCATCCACCGAACCCTATACCATGACCTATGCCTATGCCATGGTACTGGAGAATGGCACTCATCCCTCGCTGAATCAGCCGATGGCACGGGCGATACTGAGTACCCCCGGTGGAGTGATCGATTGTGCTTCCCCCGCTTATTACCTCCCAACGGATGGGGGAGAACTGGATACCACAACGGCGCAGGCCAATGGGTTCTCCCTAAGCCCGATGCGCTCCCCGAATGAATCACGCAATCCGCAGAGTTCCGGTGAGCATTTGCAGGACGTGTGGACAAAAGGCTGGACAGAGGTGACTTTCGACCTGTCGCCTTACCGCAGTCAACAGGTAACGCTGACTTTTGAAGCCGATAATTGTGTGCCGGGCGGGCATTTTGCCTATGCCTATTTTGCATTACGGGATGTTTGTGCGGGTCTACAGATCAGTGGAGATAGTCTCGCCTGTTCCAATAGTATCGGGAACTATTCGATCCCATCACTGGACAGCGCATCTTATAACTGGTCTGTCCCTGCCGGCTGGCTCCTCCGCTCCGACGGGAACAAAAACGCCATCACGGTAACGGTTGGCTCACAGCCCGGTTGGATCGTAGCCAGACAGAAGAACAGCTGTACAAGCCTGGCTGATAGCTTATTCGTTCAGCTTTATCCCGGGGCTCTCCCACAGGCAACGCCCGCCCCCGCTGATACCACTATCTGTTATGGCGAGTCTGCATCACTACATGTTCTTATTACCACCGGGACTGGTTATACATGGGTCAGCAGCGGATCGTTCGCAGGGGCAAATAAGGGCGTCATCCCGTCCGTACCATTCACTGCCAACATCCTGGCCACTCCAAAGACGTCGGCGGATTATATTTTGAATGTCCGGAATGACGGCTGCCCCATTATTGTTTCCGATACCGTTGCGGTGACTATCGTTCCCCCCATCAAGGTGGATCCAGGCAATGACACCCTGGTGGTCGTCGGTCAACCCCTGCACTTCCATGCAACAAGCAGTGACCTGTACAAGAATGAATACCAATGGACCCCTGCCATCGGGTTGAGCGATCCCAATATAGCAGATCCGGTGGGCTTGTACGGCGCTGAGATAAATAATATCACTTACCAGGTAAGAGCCACGGATACTTTTGGCTGTTACGGTACTGCTTTCGTGAAGGTAACGATAGCGCCTACGCTGCCGGATATTTTTGTGCCCAATGCATTTACACCGGAGAAAGCCAGCAATAACCTGTTCCGGCCCGTTTGCATGGGTATTGCTTCGCTGGAATATTTTCGTGTGTATAATCGATGGGGACAATTGTTATACAGCACCTCCCACCCTGGCCAGGGATGGGACGGCAGGGTCCGGGGGAAATTGCAGGACAGCGGCGCCTATCTGTGGATGTTGAAAGGGACCGATTACACCGGCAAGGTTATTTTAAAGAAAGGCACTATGGTTCTGATCAGGTGAAGATCGTTGGCTCAACTATACCTTTTTCGAGCCCGATATCTTACGGCAAACATACGCGTCAATAGCAACCCAAAAACAAAGCCGCCGATATGCGCCGCATATGCCACGTCACCAACCTGTTGGCCACCCAGCATACCGAACCCATCTATTAGTTGAAATGCGAACCACACCCCCAGGACTATAAATGCAGGAACTGGAATAATAAAAAGGAATATCCATAAATAAACCTTTTTGCCTGGAAATAATCGTATGTATGCAGCCAGCACGGCTGAAATGGCGCCGGATGCGCCGAGACTTGGGATCAGAAGATTTTGTCCCAAAAATGCCGTCGTGAAGACATGGCATAATCCCGCCAGCATACCACACAGCAAATAAAATATTAGATACCTGACGTGCCCCATCGCATCTTCCACATTGTCGCCAAAGATGAACAGGAATAACATATTGCCGGCGATATGCGCCAGCCCCCCATGCAAGAACATGGAAGTGAATAGCGTGAGAAAGACTGGAATAGGGGTGACACCCAAACCAGGCTGGACCATCCGCTGGCCTGTGTAGGGATTGATCTGAATTTGTGAATGGGTAACAATATCATGACCCGTTAGAATTTCACCCGGAACAGTGGAGTAGGAATAGGTAAGCTGCACATTATGTCCCCAGTGCTGCCAATATATAAATACAAAGATGTTAAGTCCTATAAGAAGGTAATTTACGATAGGGGTAGTTGTCCTATCCCTGTTGTCGTCACCGATGGGTAAAACCATATTCCATTAAAATTATAGCTCCCGGATCTTTATGTTTTTAAAAGCTACAGCTTTTTGCCAGTCCTGTAGTGCGATACGACCGCTGGTCTGCTTGCCGAACCCGGGAAAATTATTAAAATGCGTCTTGCCTATTGTGTCGATCCAGGCCGGTGAAGTAAAGTCCTGTTGAACGGTCAATACCCCATTCAGGTAAAATTCGACATGACCATCCAGCTGCTTTATCCTCGACTCGTTCCATACGCCGGCGCGTGTCGTATCCACCGGATTTTTCTGCGGCAACAGCCCAAAAATACAACCGGATCGTTTCAGCGGGTCCGCGTAGTCCGGATGGGAACCTTCCAGCATCTGATATTCAGGACCCGAGGCCCAGGTTGCCTGTATATCCGGCCTTTCAACGACATTGATAAATACACCACTATTTCCACCTTTATTTATTTTCCAGTCAAATGTCAGGTCAAAGTTCTTATACTCCTTGTCAGTGACCAGGTCCATATGGTCAAACCGTATATCGGGCCCGCATATCAGCTCGCCATTGCTCACCGTCCATGTGGATGCGCGTTTATCGTCGTTGTACAAATGCCACCCTTTTGTCGACTGGCCATCAAAGAGCAATACCCATCCTTCTTTTTTCTCTTTTTCGGTGAGCTGGTTATCATGTTTTACCTCGGTGCAGGAGCTGATGATACATATTACGAATAAGCAGGCTCCTATGATCTTGATGAATGGGGGCGGCATCGTCATTTGTTTTCTTACTTTTATCTTAAAGCTAACATATGAAAAAATTCCTGATCCCTATCCTTTTTTTGGGTATCCATGCTATTTGCCTGGGACAGCATCCCCCTGATCACAGCCGGTTTGGCGCCTTATTATGGAAGTACCGGACTGATGGAAGGATATTCTCTTCTCCTTCGCTATATCGACATCTCATCCTTTTTGGCAGCGAAGACAACTATCTCTATGCACTGAATGCCACCACAGGCGCGTTGGCGTGGAAATTTAAGACGGGCGGCCCTGTCCATGGGTCACCGGCCGTACAGGGCGATAAGGTCTTTTTTACGAGCTGGGATGGCAATTTTTATGCTGTCGATGCGGGATCAGGCAAACTGCTATGGAAATTCGGCACCCGTGGTGAGAAAAGAGCAGGGACAAAAGGGCTTTGGGGCATGAAACCTGGCACCGAATACATGGACGATCCCTTTGACTTCTTTCTTTCATCGCCTGCAATAGATTCCCGCAACAGACTTATATACTTCGGCAGCGGTGACGGCAATCTTTATGTCCTGGGGATGGAAGATGGCAAGCCGCAATGGCATTTTCCGACCGGCGGTATCATACATACAAGCCCGGTCCTTTCTGATAATACCCTGTATTTTGGCAGCTGGGACAGGTACCTCTATGCCCTCGACAGCCGTACGGGGAAGGAGAAATGGAAATTCGAGACCCGGGCCGATACCAGTTATCATTTGCTGGAAGGTATCCAGGCTTCGCCGCTCGTTTATGACGGCCATGTCTTTTTGGGAGCGAGGGATGGCTATTTTTATGCGCTGGATGCAGCTACAGGGCAACTGACATGGAAGTATTCCGCCAATAGTTCATGGATACTCACGACCGCGACGGCAAAAGACCATGTGATCTATACCGGGACCTCCGACAGCTATTTGCTGCTTGCATTGGACGAGGCGACGGGTAAGGAGAAATTTCGGACGACGGCAAATGGGTATGTCTATTCCTCCCCGGTGATTGCTGCCAACACCATTTATTTCGGAGATTTCACCGGCCAATTATTGGCAGTTGATCGTATTTCCGGCGATGTCATCGACCGGCTGGAGACGCCTGGTAGGTTAAAAAATGGAGACTCCATCCTGAATAAGGGCAAGCTCGACTTTGCGTATATGACCAGGGGAATGGACCTGGCCAACTATACTACAACGGTCATCGGCATGAATAAATTATATAGGCTGGGCCCGATACTTTCCAAGCCTGTCATAGACAAGGACGTTATCTATTTTGGATCTGCTGACGGATGTCTTTATGCGGTGCGTCTTGTCAAACCGTGAGGACCTTTTGCGCTGTCTCAGCGGTGGTCCGGGGCGGACGAGCGGCTGGTGATTGTCGGTGAGGTTGTGTATATTCGATCTATGAATCTACTTGGCAATATCATATGGTTGATCTTTGGCGGGTTGGCCGCTGCACTCGGATACCTGGTGGGGGGCATAGTTTTATGCATGACCATCATAGGTATTCCCTTCGGGCTCCAATGTTTTAAATTAGCTGCGCTCGAGCTATGGCCCTTTGGCAGCCAGGTAGTATCCGGAGACAGCCGGGCAGGGTGTCTGTCTGTAGTTTTTAATATCATATGGCTGATCTTTGGCGGTCTTTATACGGCCCTGGTCCATTTGGTTTTTGCCTTTCTGCTTTGTATAACTATTATCGGGATACCCTTTGCACGTCAGCATCTGAAATTGATGGAGCTGTCGCTGATGCCGTTTGGGAAACGGATCGAGTATAGATAAGTCACCATTGTAGGGAGCCGGCAGGCACCGATCACTGACTGCGTTTAAGATAAAATTCCCCATCCGTAATAGCTGCAGACCTGGCAAGATCGCTGCGATACACCGTACCGGAGAAAGTACCCTTGACAGAGGCAGACGTCATCTCTGTGATCGTGAGTTTCGCATTAGCTATAACCCCGGCAATACCAGTGTTTCCCGTATTGTCGGCGAACTCGCCTGCCGTGAGATACCCGGTGCCTGTCGAGTCATACCAGAAGATGGTCGTCTGCGGGACCATGATGCCATTGGATCGTCGTGATTTGAGGGGATCATTATATCCGACATTAGCGGCAATGGGGTTGGCGCTGTAGATAATGATAGTGACGGCGTTCTTTAATCCGGCATTCACATCCTTATAGGCAACCATTACACAGGTGTATAAGCTGTCCGATTTGAGTAGGGTGATGCCCGCAAATGGCTGGCTATCGTATTCGACGGACGAGCCGTTCATCTTAAATCGCGTATAATAACCGTTACCACCACTGCCGCTCGCAGGACCGCTGCTGCTTTTTTTGCAATCAGAGAAAAAAAATGGCAGGATCGCTGCAAGATACAAGACGCTGCGAAAAGATGATCTGTTCATGGTTATGCTTTGTTAGAGGTTCGGAATTTAGAGGCTCAAGATATAGGGTTCAGAATTTTATCGCGATGCCGACATTCAGATAGGCCACGCCATATCCCAATTCGACCAGGACGGCGATATTGTCGGTAAAGAAATACCGGCCGCCCACATAAAGGCTGAGGCCCACGGCGCTGCCATAGCTACCGGCGCCTGACACGTTCCCGGTGCCGTTGTTATCACTATAAGAATAGCTCAGGTGATTGTAGGACAGCATGGCCCCTCCGTATACATCCAGCTTGTCTGCATTAAGGCCATTGTAATGATAGGCGCTGCGGATGCCAACGACGGTATAGTGCCATTTTTGGTCATAGCTGTATGAGCCGCCCTTCCCGGAGTAACTATATCCCTTGTATCCAATATAACCACCCAGGCTGACGACGCCGGGACCGCCGATGTCCCATACGCCCCGCTCATATTGAAGGCTGAGGGCCGGGGTTTGGGAGGCGCCCGAATAGCTGAGGATTGAGCTGCCCAAGCCGATGCCGGCGCTGACAATATTGGTCCCTTTCACAAATTCCTGCGCGTGTACCGACAGGACCATGCCGGTGACCGCCATAAGCAGTAGCAATTTTTTCATGTCTGTATTTTTAAGAGAGAGCGTTAAAGAGGAGCGTTCGGGAATAAAATTAACGGTCCACATAGGCTAAGGCAAGGCGTATTTATTCTTTGCGCGCCACCATTTATTTTTTGAGGGGAAAGCGATAAAATTTGCTTACCTTAAACTGCCCTTAAGCCACCCGAATAAACCCATGCGGATGACCAAGCTATCACTGCTCATACTCCTTATTGTGCAGGTTTTTGTCTGCATTGGGCAGCAGACTGTCTCCATCGACTCCTTGTTACAGAATGTCCGGCAGCACCCCACCCGGGACAGCAACAGGGTGACGGCTTTGCTCAAGCTGGCGGATGCCATGGTCTACACCGATCCCGCCACTTCCATGCGGCATGCGGACGAAGCATTGGACATATCCGAAAAGAGTAATTGGGCAAAGGGTATCGCGCTCTCTCTCCGGGAGAAGGGGAATATATATTATGTCTTTTCCGACCTTCCGTCTGCCATGGATTGCTACATAAAAGGGCTGAAAGAAGCCAGGCCGCTGAATATACGTCAACTGGACGCCAGCCTCTTCAATAACCTGGCGAACATTTACAGCGACCTGAAGCAATACGACAAGGCGCTGGATTATTACCAGCAGTACCTGGATGTATCCAGGGAATTGGGGTCGGGAAAAGATGAAACGATAGCTCTTGCCAATATGGGTACAGTCTATACTGAGCTGAACGAGCATCGAAAGGCCATTGAGTGCGGCCAACAGGCGCTCGTGATATGCCGCAAGGAGCGTGTCAACTACTATATCCCTATTATTCTAAACAACCTGGGGATCACTTATAACAAAAGAGGAGACAAAGACAGTGCGCTGGCCTGGTTCCGGCAAAGTATCGAACTGGCAGACAAATACAGTAATTATGATGCCAAAGCCTCTTCGCTGAATGAGATTGGCAAGATCTATCTGGCGCGCGGCGACTATGCCAATGCTGGGAACTATGCGCTGAAGTCCCTGCAAATTACCCGGCAGCTGCATTCCGCCGAATGGCAGTCCAATGCCTGGGAGAGCTTATATAAGGTGTATGAAAAGCAGCACCGGTATGACAAGGCATTCGAAGCCTATCGGCAATTCATCCTCTTCCGGGACAGTGTATCGAATGAAGACAAACGGTCTGCCCTGGCCAGGAAGGAAATGGCGTTCGACTTTGAAAGAAAGGAGGCCGCTACCAAAGCGGAACATGATAAGAGGGAGGCGCTCGCCCAGGCGGAGATCAATCGACAAAGACTGATCAAAAGAGGCATACTGGCGGGAGTCATGATCCTGCTCGTGGCAGGCTTATCCAGCTTCGTGCTCTACAAACGGCGGCGGGACGCTGAGGAGCGCAGAAAGGAGGCGGACCTGAAAGCCAAAGTGTCGGATACGGAAATGAAGGTCCTGCGCTTGCAGATGAACCCTCATTTTATATTCAATTCATTGAATTCCGTGAGCGACTATATATCCAAACACGAGACGACGACCGCCAACTACTTCCTGAGCAAATTCGCCAAAATGATGCGACAGGTACTGGAGAATTCCGAAAAAAAAGAGATAACGCTGGCGGAAGACCTGCAGGTAGTGGAAACATACATTCAATTGGAGTCGTTGCGACTGAGGAATGAAATAAACTACGAGATATGCATCGATCCGGACATCGACCCCGACGTCACGTTGGTGCCTCCCCTGATCATACAGCCTTTTGTAGAGAATAGTATCTGGCACGGGCTTTCCGGAAAGACCCGTCCCGGCAGGATATCGATACGCATCGTCCGGGAGGATGGGATGATCCATTATATCGTGGAAGACAATGGCATTGGGCGAAAGGAAGCCGGCAAGCAGGCAAAGACCGGCAAGCGGTCGATGGGTCTGCGGATAACCCTCGACCGGATCGATATCATCAATCAGACCCGACGAGCCAAGGCCGGCGTAGAGATCCTCGACCTTTCCGAGGGGACGAGGGTAGAAGTAAAGCTGCCCCTGGAATTAAACTATTAACACATGATCGACGCCATCATCATCGACGACGAATCGCATTGTATCGACCATCTGACAGGGCTCGTCACCACCTGGTGCGGCTCCATGGTGCGCCTCGTCGGATCGGCCAGGACGATAGAGGACGGATGGCATTCCATCCTTCAATTGCAACCCCAGCTCGTTTTCCTGGATATTCAACTGAAAGAGGAGACGAGCTTTGACCTGCTCGGCAGATTCCCTGTGATAGATTTCGATATCATATTCGTCACCGCCTATGAAAAATATGCTATACAGGCCTTCAAGTTCAGCGCCATCGATTACCTGTTAAAACCCGTTGACCCCGATGACCTTCGACAGGCCGTCGCAAGACTGCAACAAAAGCGATCCAAAGAAGAGATCGCTAAAAAGTTCGAAACCCTGTTCTATAACCTCAGGAACGGACCGGGGCTGCCCCGGCGGATCAGCATACCCACCGTGAAGGGCCTGGAGTTCCTACCCGTCCAGGAGATCATCCGTTGTGAAAGCCATATCAACTATACCTCTATATTCCTGACCAATAGACATAAGCTCACCGTTGCAAAAACACTGAAAGAGTTCGAGGAACTGCTGTCCGAGCATAATTTTTACCGGGTGCATAATTCCCATCTCATCAACCTGGCCTGTATCAAAAGCTACAATAAAGGAAAGGGCGGCTCCGTATCCATGACGGACAACACCGAAATAGAAGTGTCGACCCGGCGAAAGGATGATCTCCTGAAAAGGCTCGCAGCGCTCTAAAACGTGGTATTGTAGGTGGTTGTAAAGTTATGCCTCCCGGACACCGGGTTAAATTCCTCCCTGTAAAGATCAGACAGTTTGACCTCATGACCCGCTGCCTCCAATGTTTGAACTGCTTTGTTGAACATAGCCCCATTCATGCTTTGGATCTCGGGATGGGCCAGCACGATAAGTATTTTCATTTTCTATTCTTTTTTCCAATGCGGCAACAAAAGTAGGGCCGCCTTTGCGGAGTGACCTACGCCATCGATGTCCTGAGCTGAAACGCCTGATCCCCGGCATTTCCGACCGCATGCTCACGCTGCATCTGCAGGAACTTGAAAAAAGTGGTCTCGTCATCAGGACAGCCTATGCAGAAGTGCCACCCAGGGTGGAATATAGCTTGTCGGACAGCGCCCGCAAGCTGGCTCCTATCTGGCAACAGCTGGAAGAGTGGGGAACGCAGCACAAGGAAATAATGAGCTGATCCTTTGTATCTTTGCCCCATGATACAAACCTCCAGCCTGGATTTCCTCAAGAAATTAAAGAAGAACAATAACAGGGAGTGGTTCAATGACCATAGGACCGAATATCAGCAGGAGCTGGCCCTTATGGAAGCCTTTGCCGGCGCCCTGTTAAAGCAGCTCAACACGCATGATGAGATAGAGACGCCTTCGGGGAAGAAGAGCCTTTTCCGGATATACAGGGATACCCGCTTCTCCAGCGATAAGACCCCATACAAGAATCACTGGAGCGGCAGCTTTAAGCGCGCCACAAAATATCGAAGAGGTGGCTATTACTTTCATATCGAGCCCGGCAACAGCTTTGTTGCAGGAGGTTTTTGGGGACCGGTACCACAGGACCTCCGGCGGATCAGGGACGATATTGCTTTTGACCCCGCTCCCATAAGGAAGATATTAAAAAGCAAATCATTCGTATCGATGTTTTCGACATTAAAGGGGGATCAGCTAAAGACCGCCCCCAAAGGTCATGACTCCAGCCATGAGGCCATCGATCTGCTGCGACACAAGCAATTCCTGCTGAGAAGAAATTTTTCTGATAAGGAGGTCCTGGGTAAAGACTTCCTAAAAGAGGTGAACCTCACATTCAAGGCAATGCGTCCCTTTTTTGACTATATGAGCGAGGTGCTGACGACTGACAGCAATGGGATGGAAGGGTAGTGTTACTCCTGGGGGGGTATTGATAGTCAGTAAGTTATTGAATTTTTAAAAAACTGCCTCCAACTGTCCAGTTTCTCCTGATTCAGTCATTATTGAAGTATAAACTTATTTTCAATAACAGTTTAAAATTGTAAGTAATGAAAGAATTTGCATTATTATTTCGCTTCCCGAATCTGGATCACAGCAAGATGCCTCCCGAAGATTACAAGGCCCTCGCCAGGAAATGGCAGGATTGGGCAGGTGGTATCGCGGCACAGGGAAAAATGAGCAGCAATGGATTGCGTCTTGCCCTGGAAGGAAAAGTATTGAAGCCCGGGGGAGTGGTTACAGATGGTCCGTTCGTAGAGATCAGAGAGATCCTTGGCAGCTTCATCGTTGTCAAAGCAGACAGCATGGAAGAAGCTACCACGCTGGCGCATGGCTGTCCCGCACTCGATACCAATGGTAGTGTGGAGATCCGGCCTATCTTTGTAGCGTAGTATGGAAAAAGAGAAAGAGTATCTAAAACATTTGTTTCAGCAGGAGTTCACCAAGATGGTGGCTGTCATCAGCAAACTCTTTGGGCTGGAGCATATCGAGACCGCAGAGGATATTGTAAGCGAGACCTTTCTGAAGGCCACCGAGACCTGGGAGAAACAGGGACTTCCTCCCAACCCCACTGCGTGGCTGTACGTGGTGGCCAAGCAAAAAACGCTGTATCATTTCCGCAGGAATAAGATACTCGAGCAAAAAGTAAAGCCTGAGATAAGATCCAGGCAACAAGAGACCGTGGACATCGAAGAGCCAAATTTTTCCCAGGAAAATATCAAGGACAGTCAATTGCAGATGCTTTTTGCCGTCTGCAATCCAGCCATTGCCAGCGAGGCCCAGATAGGCCTGGCATTGCGTATCCTTTGCGGTTTTGGCATCGACGAGATAGCCGAGGCATTTCTATCCAATAAAGAGACCATCAACAAGCGGTTGTTCCGGGCAAAGGAAAAGTTGCGGACGGAGAATATAAAAATGGAGCTGCCGCCCGAACAGGAGATTGCCCGGCGGCTTGACAATGTGCTGCATATCATATATCTCCTTTTCAGCGAAGGATATTATTCCCAGACCCAGAACCAGATATTGCGAAAGGACCTTTGCGTAGAGGCATTGCGCCTGGGGCTGACGCTGACCACCTATGAGAAGACCAGCCGGCCAAAGACCAATGCCCTTATTGCCCTGATGTGTTTCCATGCATCCCGCTTTGACGCCAGGCAGACCGGGGAAGAGTCTCCCATCCTGTACGAGCAGCAGGACGCAGGATTGTGGGACAAGGAGCTGATCGAGCAGGGTATACATTTTCTTTATCTTTCCGCTCAGGGCGACGAAGTGAGTTCCTATCATCTGGAGGCACAGATCGCCTATTGGCATTGTATCAAGGAGGACAGCAAGGAAAAATGGGAGAATATCCTGAGTCTGTACAACCAACTGCTGCTGGTGAATTACTCGCCCAGCGTCGCCCTCAACAGGACCTATGCTTTATATAAAGCCAACGGCAGACAAGAGGCACTTGTCCAGGCTGAAAAGCTGAGATTGGACAACAATCACTTCTATTTCATATTATTAGGTGAACTATATAAGGGTATGGACAATGTAAAGGCAAGGCTCCATCTTCAAAGAGCCTATGAACTGGCCAAAACCCAGACAGAAAAGCAGGGCATCCAGGAAAAAATAGACGACCTGGGCTGATCGACCCCTGTCCTGAGCCAGCTCCAGCCCCGATCCAAAAAATAATTTCTTTTTTCTGTCCAATTTCCCCGGGTACAAGCATTGCTGGTGTATAACAAACAATCACTAACAATCAAAAAGGAAAAAAATGGGACCGAGAATTAATTTTTACGAGAAAGGACAGCGCGCATTCAAGACTTTGTATGGATTTACCGCTTATTTAACCAGGTCGTCTATAGAACAGCATCTGCGGGAACTTATTGAATTCAGGATATCCCAGATCAATGGCTGTGCGTATTGTCTCGATATGCATTCGAAGGACCTGCGGGCAGGAGGAGAGACGGAGCAACGTCTGTATATGATCAGCGCCTGGAGGGAAGCGCCTATGTACACCGATCGTGAACGCGCCGCACTGGCCTGGGCCGAGGCTGTCACAAAGCTCACCAACCAGGACGTACCGGACGAAGTATACGAACAGGCAAGACAGCAATTCACGGATGAGGAGCTGGTGGACCTTACCATGACGACGCTTGCTATCAACTGCTACAACCGGATAAATGTTGCGTTCCGAACACCTGCGGGAAATTATCAGGTTGGCCAGCATGCGGCGGCAAGCAATTGATCCGGCAAGCTAATACCTTGCGCTATCCGGCCCGGGTTCGTATCCCGGGCCGGCGGTATATGGTTTAACTCGGATTTAACGGAATAGGGGTGCCGTCGGTATGCTGGAATTTGCGGGTGGAACGTTAGAAAGCAAACCCTTGCTATGAGGCGGATACTCTTTCCGTTGGCCGTGTTGTTATTTTCTTTCCCTGTGTTTGCTCAACAGATCGATAGTCTCCGGACGGATGCGGAGGTGGAGGCATTTATGAGACGCCGGTTTCATGATGAAGTGTTCCTATCTCCTCCTGTGAAGCCGCTTGGATGGCCGGAAGGACGTAAATACCTGGCAGCATTGGGTATGAAGGCATACGAAAAGGTCGATCTTGACAACAATGGATATACAGACCTGCTGATAAATGGATACATTATCCCTTCAAAAGGTATCGGCTACTGTCAGCGATCATCGTTCGCCGTACTGGCCTTTGGAAAGGATAGTTTCCTGATAAAGGATCTTATGCGAGAGCATATATTGACGGATTTTGGAGCAAGAACGATGACCCTGGATCATCATGTTTATATCAGGACGAGGGAGGTTACCTTACTGCCACTACGGCCGGGCGAGAAAGACAGCCGTCTGCATAGGAGGTCGGATACGCTGGTTTGTGTATTTGGCGAATTTGTAGAAAACCCTCGTCCACGCAAGTATGATAAGGATGATATTAGAAAAATAGGTTATTCTGTATATGGCGCCCTGGGTGTTCCGGGGTTTCAAATCTCCATAACAGGAGATTCCGCCATACTCATCGGAGACAGTGTGCTCGTATATGGCCATTCCGATGGCATTGACCCCGATGCAAAATTTGTTGCAAAGGTAGATCCGATGACGCTGACCCGGATCTTCGGACTGTTGCAATATATGAATGTATCGGAAATGAAAGACAAATATGAGGATATAGTGGAAAAAACCGATAACTACTTCGGGGCATTGGAGATATCCTTTGGGAATGGGGAAAAGAAGAGGATAGGTTATGTAGGACTGGAAAATTCTTATGAGCTGAGGGCCCTGTTTAACATTTTTGAGGATATGATAAAAACCCATCACTGGGTGCGTGTATAAAAAATTTTCGCATCCGATACACCTATCGGCGTCCACCCGTACACAAACAGCCCGCCCCAACTCCCCAACGGGGCCCCTCTGCGTATATTCCAGCCTGTGGTATTGCAGGATATCTTCCAGTAACTAATTTTGAGTCCTGCTGAACCTTTGTCCGGAGCGTTGGCAAAGAGGAGCGACCATTTGACCCTTTCTTCGTCGCCACTTTAAAACAACGATAATATTTATGACTTTAAGACAGATCGAGCTGGTAAGATACTCTTGGGCCCGGGTGACCGCCATCGATGAAGTAACTTTTGGCATTGGGTTTTACAACCGCCTCTTTGAAATAGCGCCGGAAATCGAGCCTATGTTCAAGCGGCCTATTCTGGAGCAGTCGAGAAAATTAACGACCATATTGGATCATGTTATTGAAAAGCTGGATGCGTTGGACGACATCGTAGAGAATATCGTCAAGCTCGCGCATCGTCATGAAAACTATGGCGTAAAGCCCGAGCATTATACCCTGGTAGGGGAGGCGCTGCTCTGGACCCTGGAAAGGGAACTTGGGGACCTGTGGAATGACGAGCTGAAATTCGCCTGGACCATGTGCTATGTCGGCATATCCACGGCCATGCTCCAGGCGATGAAACACTTTCAGAACGGGCCGGAGGCCCGTCGTCCGAAGGACAGACATTAGCCCTTTCTGGAAAACGGGCTATATTTCACCGGAGGTCCGTTTTCCAGACATATTCGCTCGAGGGAGTAGGTCGTTAGTGTTTTACCACCTTCACCCAATCGACCATAAGCTTGCATTGGTTCTTTTTAATGGCTTCAACCGTAGCGGCGGGGAGACCAAAATAAGGCGTTTTTATCCCGTTGATCTTGGCCGGATAGCCGCCTCCCAGAGCAAAGTTCAGGACGAGGAATTCTTTGTTGTCGAAGGTCCATTTTCCATAATGCTCTACCATGGAGCGCGTCACGCGGAACATGGGGACGCCGTCGTATTTGAATACCAGGGCATCCTCCGTCCAGTCCACAGCATAGACATGCCAGTGGGTTATGTCCCTCTTGTCCGGGAAATAGTGTCTGTTGACAAAAGGCGTTTCTCCGGAATAGCCGGGTCCGTGTACTGCCGCGCTGGCCCAGTCGTTCTCACCGATGTACTCCATGATGTCGATCTCACCTGTTTCGGGCCAGGCCCCATTGCCCAACAGCCACCATGCGGGCCAGAGCCCCGCGCCATCCGATATTTTGATCCGGGCGGAGGCTTCGCCATGCGCAAACTCCAGCTTCTCGCGGGTATTGATCCTCGCGGAGATGAAGTCGAACGACTTGCCTTCCGGCGTCTTAAAGCCCGGAGAATAACGTGGCTGCAGCACGAGAGCGCCACCCGCCGCCCCTTCCGCGGCAGCACCATGGACGATATAAGCCGTCGCCGACGAGTCTACATAAGCCTGCTGCTCGTCGTTCGTCGTAAAGCCCGTGATCTCCACGTTCCATTTGTTCCGATCCAGATGGGGGGCGGAAAAGTCGTCATAGAAGATGACCTTGTTGTCAGAACCACTACAAAAAATACCCAGCAATAAGACGATTGAACCTATAGTGAAATACTTCATTAATTAAGATTTGAATTTACATCTATTTGCGCCTGCGGAATGGGGAGGTACTCACTTTTGCCTTTTATGAAGCCCGGCAATACCGTAGCTGCCTGATCGGTTCTTAGCAGATCATTAAAACGTTCCCCCCACCACTCACAGATGAGCTCGGCGTGACGTTCATCCATCAACTGTTGTAAGGTAGCACCTGACAGTGGTGTAAGACCTACCCGCTGGCGAACCTCGTTGATCTCAGCGTCGCCGTTCTGTCCCTTGCGGATCTTAGCTTCGGCATTCATCAATAATACCTCTGCATAGCGGAGCATACGTACATTGTTATTGGCGCCGTAATAGTCAACCCTTCCCGGGGTCATCTGCGACGTGGGAAAATATGCTTTGCCGTTGAAATACTTTTTCTTGCCCGCATTGCCGGAAACGGTGTCGCCATCCGGCGTGACTTTGTAGGTGGTAATATCGCCATTTATACCACAATATTGTACAGCGGTTTTCAGCCGGATGGCGTCATTGCGCGCTGTAAGGAAATCAACCGCGGTTTGCGTGGGGACCATCCAGCCCGGGCCGCTGATCACGCCTCCATATGTATTTTCCGGAGCCTGGAAGAGATAAAAATTAGCCCAGGTTTCCCAGGGGTTTGAACCTGAGGTGACGATATCGCCAGTCGGGTTCCCAAAATCCGAATATTGGAATTCCAGGATAGCCTCATCGCAAAGTTTGCCCGGTTTTTTCCACAAATTGTAATAATCATTGAACAAGGAAAACTTGCCGCTGCTGATGATCTGGTTGGTGCAATCCAGCGCTACATCCCAATAGGGGCTGTTATTGTCATTGCCTGCAAGGTCCATCGCAGCTTTGGCTTTCAGCATCAACGCCGTGTATTTGGTCACTCCTCCCTGATGTGCTGCCTGGTTGGGCCGGGCGTCTTCCAGGCTGGCGATACAGGTATCCATTTCACTTATCACAAATTTCTTTACGTCTTCAATGCTGCTTTTTTTTGCGCTGGCCAGGTTCTTGGCATCGTTGCTCTCCAGTCCAAGTATCGGCACCGCACCATAATGCCTGCCGATATAAAAATGGGCCAGCGCTCTGAAAAACCGCACTTCTGCCCGATACCGCGCAAGGAGCTGTGTATTGGCAGCATCCGACGCAGGTATATTCTTAGCAAATTGATCCAATTCCGCCAACGCGCTATTGGCTGCTAAAACAACATTATAAAGGTTGATCCACATATCGTTTACCCCCCAATAGCTCTTCACCGACACATCCGTCTGAAAATTGTGGATGCCATTTTGACCGGCGTCAGTGTTGCCCGGCTCCGTATCATCGCTCCGTACCGAGATCATGGCAACGATGATCCATCTGGCAAAACTGCCGCTGCTGGCGGTCCTGTAAACGCCGGACACGGGCTGGTACATGTTCGACAGGTTTGTATAATCGACTTTGGCTGCCTCCCCCTGATTTTCCAGCGGACGGTCTAAAAATTTGGAACAGCCTGACAAGATAGAAATGGTAATTATACAGGCCATTATTTTTATATACAGGTTCATATTAATATTTTTATATTATTATATTCTTAATGTTATACTGATCAGAAAGTAGCTCTTACCCCCAGGCTATAGGTTGCTGAGATGGGGTACACATTGGCGTCATAACCATATACCGCATACCCGCCCCCGGTATAGGAGGGGATCTCAGGAGTGAACCCGTTGTATTTGGTGGAGATAAAAGGCCTGTCGGCTGTAGCAAATACACGCAGGGCAATGGGTGATGTCTTGCCTACATTAAAATTATATCCTAACTGGATATTTTGTATCCGCAGGTACGCACCGCTTTCCACAAAAAAGGAATTGCTGACCTGGAACCAGCTTTGCCCGATGGCATAGGCTGAAGGATAGGAATTGCTCGAGCCGGGCCCTGTCCAGAGGCCGGTAGCAAATTTTTCGTCAATATTGAGCGTAGTGGATGCTTTGTACAGCTTACCGCGATTCAGGTTCAGTATCTTATTGCCCGCAACTCCCTGGAAAGCGATGCTGAAGTCGAAGTTTTTATAATCGAGTCCCAGGTTGAAACCATAGGTGAGCTTTGGAATATAGCTACCCATGTTGACCCTGTCTTTATCATCCAGGGTGCCGTCGCCGTTCTGGTCCTTATATTTAGGGAATCCCGGAAGTATTTTAGATGTATGTGTTGCATTATAATTGGAAGCAATCGGGTCCTTATCTATTTCTTCCTGTGTCTGGTATACGCCCGTGAACTGGTAGCCATAAAAATAGTTAATAGGCTGTCCAACCATACTGCGATTGGGGAATTCAGCGGTCCATTCCGGGAAACCGCCGGTGAGCAAGGGTAGGGAGCCTAAACTGGTGACCCTGTTTTTCAAGGTAGAAAAATTACCCCCGACCTGGTAGCCCAGCTTGCCTATCCGATCGCTCCAGTTCAATACCACATCAAAACCGCTGTTCACCATGTCGGCCCAGTTGCCATAGATCGATCCATAAGAAAATGGAACGGGTCTGTTAAAAGCTACTCCTGTTGTTTTACGGTGATAATAATCAACAGAACCTTTTAGTCTCCTGTTCAATACTTCAAAATCAATACCGCCATCCCACTCGGTCACGACTTCCCAGGCCAACGTTGTATAAAATCTGTTTACGGTGTACCCCGGAACATACTGACCATTGGCTGATGCCGTACTGCCGAATATGGATGACACATTATTTCCTTGATTCAGCTTGGCGTATGCTCCATTGGAGCTCACACCATCATTACCCAGCTTCCCCCAGCTGCCCCGCAGCTTTAAAAAGTCGAAGATCTTTTGATCTTTCATAAAATCCTCTCTGCTGACGACCCAGCCCAGGCCCACCGAAGGGAAATAGCCCCATTTGGTCTGATATTTCGAGCTGCCGTCTGCACGGAAGGTAGCTGTAAGCAGGTATTTGTTGTCAAAATCGTAGGTGCCGCGTGTAAAGTAGGATATATTCGCATTACGCGTGCCGTTCTCATTATAAAAAGAGGCGTCCGTGGTACCCTGATTTTGGCTGGCATACCAGAATTCTTCAACGTTAAGCACATTGTCTGCGCCTACCGATGTTTGTCTCCACCTTTCTTCCCGGGTGGACTGTCCCAAAAGCAGGGTCCAGTGATGCGGCCCTATGCCATCCCTGTAAGTAAGCAAATTATCTAATACGTAATTTGTGTTACGCTCCTGTACAGAATTTAAATGCGAGACGGTAACATTTGTACCCGGTCCCAGATTGCGCCGGGGACTATACTGGATCCCCGACAGAGAACTATAAAGCTGGCTCAGCTGCGTACGGAAGGTGAGCTTATTTTTCCAGAAGCCGGCTTCCGCATAGACGGTGGGCAATACCTGGAATCCCTTCACCCTGTCATAGTTGTAATAAGCAGTGGCCACCGGATTTGCATCATCCCCTCTTCCAATCACCGAAGCAGTCGCAAATTTTACGGGGAACGCGTTGACATTGGTGCTGTCATACACCGGGAACAGCGGCGAGGATGAATACGCCTGCGCCCAGGCGGAATTGGCAGGATTAAAGGTAGTAGAATTGTTGAGATGGACCGTAAAACCCAATTTCAGCCACGAATATGCTTTAGCCTCCGTTTGCAATCGGATATTATATCTTTTAAAGTTGTTCTGAGCCTCCATGATACCGTTCTGATAGGTATAATTGAAGCCGGCAGAGTAGGTGACCTTATCGCTGCCTCCCTGTATGTCGATGCCATTATTGGTTATCAGCGCCCGGCTTCGCAACAATTCACCATACCAATCCGTGCTTGTTGTCGGATTCAGCCCGCTGCCCCCGAACTTTTGCGCAGAGAGCATGGCTGTACCGCTGTCCTGCGCAGTTTGCCGCCCTAACGAGAAGGCCGTATATTCCTTCCCATTGGCCATTTTAAGCCGGTGGGTGGGCGTCTGAAAACCTACATAACCGTTGTAGGTGACCCTGGTTTGCATATTGAGCCTGCCTTTTTTCGTCGTGATCAATACAACCCCATTGGCTGCACGTACACCGTAAATGGCGGCGCCCGATGCATCTTTAAGGACTGATATCTCAGCAATATCATTGGGATTAAGAAAACCGATGTCGTTGACAAACATTCCGTCCACTACATATAGCGGACTTTCATTATTAAACGATCCCACTCCCCGTATCCGGACATCGGGCGACTTGCCCGGAGCGCCGGCGCTCACTACCTGTACCCCCGGAACACTGCCCTGCAGCGCCTCCATAGGAGTGGCGGTGGTACGTTTAAGCATGTTCTCGGTATTCACTGTCGTGATCGGGGCGGTGAGATCTGCTCTTTTTTGCGTTCCATAACCGATGACAACTACCTCATCCAATTGCCGGCGACCCGGAGAAAGACTGATCTGAACATCATTCGAGATCGCCACCGTTTGAGCTTCGTAGCCAATAGCTGATATAACCAGTGAGTCGTCGGAGGAAGAGACGGTAAGGTGAAAGATGCCGCTTTCGGATGTGGTAGTGCCCGTTGAAGGCCGGTTCTTAACCACAACAGATGCCCCAGCCAGTGGTGCGCTCTTGTCATTTACTACTTTGCCGGTGATGGCCCTGCTTTGGGCTCGTGTGGATAAATATGCTCCTAATAAAAGGAAACATACAAGGGCATGAATCAATTTTCTTTTCATATGCAAGTTTTAGTTTATTTGTTGACGGTGATAATTAATGCGTATGTTAAAAGTAGAAGGACTGCGCTCCACAAAAAATTTTCCGACTACATCCCTACTACTACCATCCCAAAAAAATGTTACTTTTAAGCGTAGCTAACTACATCTGGACTACATCAAGAGTACAACTGTCATCAAAAACACCACGTCTCCTGCGAGTCATTATGTGCTATAAAGCCTTTTTGTCGCTGGTAATAACTATTTGCACTTTCACAGCCGCCGCCCAGGGGACCATCGGTCTGCGGGAGATCATCAATTACGAAAAGCAGCATTATAATGCCGGGGCCCAGAGTTGGGACATTGGCCAGGATGCCCAGGGGAGGGTCTACTTTGCCAACAATGAGGGGCTCTTAAGTTTTGATGGCGTCTACTGGCGGCTATATCCTCTTCCCAATAAGACCATCGTACGATCCCTCGAATTTGGCAGCGATCACCGTATCTATGTAGGAGCACAGGATGAGATCGGCTATTTCTCTCCCGACAGATCGGGGAAACTGGGCTATACTTCATTGAGGAACTTCCTGCCCGAAGGCGACCGGAAATTTGCGGATATTTGGAATATAGCTGCTTTGGACAGCAGCATTTTCTTTAACAGCGACAGCAGGATATTCCGCTGGGATCGCCACAAAGTAGAAGTATTCAAAGCTTATTCCACATGGCTCTATATGGGACAGGCCGGCGGCAGACTGTACGCCCAGGATGTGGAAAAGGGGCTTCTTGCATATGCAAAGGGCAGCTGGGAGTCACTGATCGATAAAAAAAGCCTGCCAAAAGGACTGCATGTCATTTCTATCATTACTATCGGACAGGATTCGTGCCTCGTGACCAGCCAGCAGAACGGGCTGTTTATATTACATGCAGGGCGTCTGACCCCATTTACTGCTGCAGGATTGGATTTTTCCGCTGATCTCACCCTCACCGGCGCTGTACAGATAGACGATGAGACCTTTATCGTCGGCACCTATACGAATGGTTTTTATGTTATCAGCAAGAAAGGGCAGGTGGTGGAGAACCTATCCAAGCGGGAAGGTCTTCAGAACAGCAATATACGCAGTCTTTTCCTGGATCGTAACCATAATATCTGGTTAGGACTGGACAGCGGCATCGATTTTATTGCGTTCAACAATGCCATCAAGCATATCAATCCTCCCATTATGAACGCCGGGTCCGGCTACTCTGCTATTATTTTTCACAACAAGCTCTATATGGGGTTATCCAACGGGATCTATGAGTTGCCGTTGCCTCATCTGAAGGACCTGAGCTATGCACCCAATGCATTCCGGGTTGTCGCCGGCGGGCAGACCTGGGGACTTTTTAGTGTGGGGGATCAATTACTGGCGGGCAAGCACGAAGGCTTCTTCCGGATAAAGGATGACAGGGAAGAGCCTGTCATGAGAGGCAATGGGTTCTGGACCTTCCAGCCACTGGAAGATATCCGCCGGGAGTCCCTGCTGGTGGCGGGCAATTATCATGGAGTGCGTTTGTTTGCCGCCGGGCCACAGGGGTTCGAAGATAAGGGGAACATCACCGACTTCTCGGAGTCGGCCAGATTTGTCGCTGTGGATGATAGCAATACTATCTGGGTATCCCATCCCTATCGCGGCGTATACAGGCTACCGTTGTCCACGACAGGGCGGGCTGCCTTTAAGTTGTATACGGACAAGGATGGATTGCCGTCCGCCCTGGGTAATCATTTATATAAGGTGAAGAAACGTATAGTCATCGCCACGGAAAAGGGGGTGTATGAATACAATCCGCGAATCGACAGATTTGAAATTTCCGCCTATTTCAAGGAGATATTCGGGGATCAAAGCGTCCGCTATCTCAAGGAAGACCCCAGCGGCAATATCTGGTTCATCCAGGAGAAGACCATCGGAGTGGTGGATTTCTCGACCTATAAGCCTTCCATTATCTACCTGCCCGAACTGAAGGGTAAAATACTCAGCGGGTTCGAGCATATCTATCCCGTAAATGACAACAATATATTTGTAGGGGGCGAGAAAGGTTTTTACCATATCAATTTTTCGAAATACAAGCACAACAACCATCCTCTCAGCGTATATATCCGGACGGTAAAGGCCATAGGCAGGGTAGACAGTCTTTTATTCGGGGGATATTTGGGGGAGGCCGGTGAGGACAGGACCCAAGGTAAGGTGATACCATCCATCAGTCATCACTGGAATTCTTTTCATATCGAATATGCGTCACCTGTCTTCGCGCAGGAGTCGAATATCGAGTACAGCTATATCCTGGATGGGTTCGATAGGAGCTGGTCTGGATGGTCCAAGCGGACGGAAAAGGATTATACGAACCTTCCTGCCGGCGCCTATACTTTCCAGGTCAAGGCAAGGAATAACCTGGGAAACGAGTCTGCCGTCAATACCTATTCTTTTACCGTCCTGCCCCCCTGGCATCAGACCCCTTGGGCCTATACCATTTATATAGTAGCAGGCATCTGCCTTGCTTATTTTTTCTACCGGCGGCAGCAGAAGAAACTATTGGCGGAGCGGTCCAGGCACCAGGAGGAGAAGAAACGCCAGGCCTATCTGCATCAGCTGGAGCTGGAAAAATCCGAAAAAGAGGTTGTCAAGTTGCGGAATGAGAAGCTGGAGTCGGAGATCGTTTTTAAGAATTCAGAGCTGGCGACGACGGCCATGCACCTGGTACAAAAGGAGGAGTTCATTACCCGGATCAAGGGTGAGCTGCAACATCTTGAAAAGGTGGGCAAGGACAAGGGTGACTCCGGTGAAGTGAAGAAGATACTTAGAAGCCTGTCTGAAGAAGAGGAGCTGAGCAAGGAATGGGAGCAGTTCTCCGTTCACTTCAATAAAGTACATAGCGACTTCCTGATCATTCTAAAAGAAAAGTTCCCCAGCCTCAAGGCGCATGAGCTGAAACTCTGCGCGTATCTGCGGATGAATCTCTCCAGTAAGGAAATAGCCCGGCTGATGAGCATTTCCGTAAGAGGGGTGGAGATCAGTCGGTACAGGCTGCGGAAGAAGTTGGGGATATCCACCGAAACCAATCTTTTTCAATTCCTTTTCGATCTTCAGCGGGATGGACTGAAGGGATGATCACAAAAAACACTAATTTCATTTCTAAACACGCTGCTATGAAATTCCTTATCTTCTCCTGCTGTATTTTGTCCGGTCTGGCGTCATTGGCACAGACAGCCTCCGACGACGTTACAATGGTAAAAAAGCTTAACGAGGATTGGATACATTCCTATCCTGGCAAGGATACAGCCACGATGGCCAGGATACTGGCCGATGATCTGATCATGATCACGCCCAATGGCTCCAGGATAGGCAAACAGGATATCCTGAATAGTATGGCGTCCCCGAGTCAGCAGGTGAAATCTACCAAGGTCGACAAGACCGAGGTCAGACTGGTGGGGAACACGGCCATGGTATTTGCGGAGGCCAGCTTTGTCACCGTGGACAATGCGGATGGAAAAGAGGCGACGGGTCGTACCAGTTATCTGGATATATATGAAAAACGGCATGGCCGGTGGGTGGCTATAGCGGCGCATGTAACTTATCTGGGACAATGAGCTGCCGCGACAAAATTTAGGGTAATACGACAGTTCACTCCTTAAAAACCTCAATTGGCTCTCTTCCCATTGTCCTTACCAGCGACGGCGGGTATATTGCGGCCAAAGTCGTGTATGACGGATCACGGGTATTTCTTGAAAAAAGCGCTGGAGGTGGCCAAACGGTCGCTGGACAAAGGCAACCTGCCCTTCGGATGTATCATGACAGGGCCGGATGATATAATACTTTTGGAGGGAGAGAACACCGTTATTACGGATCAGAACAGGATCGCACATTGCGAGATCAACCTGATCCGGCAGCTGAGCAGCGAGGTAGACCTGCATTTCCTGGAACATTGTACGCTGTATGCCAGCACCGAGCCCTGTGCCATGTGCGCGGGCGCCATTTTCTGGAGCGGCATCGGCACGGTGGTATATGCCCTGGGTAAAGATGCGTATCACCATATCGCAGGCACCTGTGATCCCGCACATAGACTGGACATGCCCGTCCGCAGACTGTTGGAACAGGGTGGGCGGTCGATGACGGTGCTGGGGCCGCTGCTGGAAGAGGAGGCCATCGCCTGTTATGAGAAATGGACCGGGGAGAAGCGCTAAAACTTCTTATTTTTAGAAAAAGAAAACGATGCGCACCAGCCTGCTTATTCTATTCCTTCTTCTATCTTCTTCTTTATTTGCCCAACGGGCTGTTGAAGTCAGCTATACCCAGGACAGCAAGGGCAACCTCTCTTTTACCTGTACGAACCATGCTTTTTGCACTTATATCGTATCGGTGGAGTTTACTACTTTCCAGAATGCGCGGGCGGATCATGCGCTGCCCTATGTGGAAGAGGTGAAACCCGGTGTCAACAAATTATTTACCGTCAGCCCTGAAAAGCCTTCGGAGGACATACAGGTAAAATATAAGACGAGCTTCCGGAAAGGCTGTTTCGATCCAAAGATAGACACCGGCTTCATCTACCTGCTGCCCATTGCCCCGGGAAAGGAGACGCAGGTTTATGAGATCAACAAGACGTCCGGCGAGGGCGGGCGGGACAGCGGGTTTGCCGTTCGTCTGCGGATGAAGCAGGGTGATACGATCTTCGCCGTCCGGCGCGGCATTGTAACGGCCGTATATACCGGTAGCTCGGAGAATGATGCAGGCGCTACGGCTACCGACAGCTGGAATTTTGTAGAGATCGTTCATGGGGATTGTACATTCGGGCAGTATGGCGTATTCAAAAAGGACGGCGCTTTCGTCCATCCCGGTCAGTCGGTGGAGGCCGGTACTCCGCTGGGGCTTGTCGGGGGCGACAAATTTGGAAGAGGTTCCGATGGGCGGTTCAGCGTCAGCTATTATAACAACAACGGTCATAATATACAGCTGCCTTTACTGTTCTGGACAAAGAGGAATGGCAAGGGCCGGCTGAAACATGGGGGCACGTATACGAGCGAGTATCCCAAAACGCTCCTTACACAGGAATTGCCCAAGCCCAGGGCGCCTGCTAAAAAAGTCCCTGTCAGGAAGAAGGGCTGACCGAACTGAACGGTCCCATTTGCAATATAAATACACAAGCATGTCCGACAGAAGACAGTTTATCAAACGCACCCTAATTCCTGCAGGCGCTCTTTGCCTCCCTTCGGTCCTCAATGCCCGCCCTCTGCCGGTGGAGACCTCTCGTATGACCGAAAATCCATTGAGCGCCCGTCTGAAAACCCTCACCCGCAATACGACCTGGACGCTGATCACGGGGATCAAAGTCGGATTCAAGACCTTTCATTGCCAGGGAATGGTGAAAATAGGGGATGAATTCTGGGTGTCCTCCGTCGAGATGGGAATTACTGTTGATGGCCAGGTGGATCGCACCACGGGTAAAGGGCATTTGTTCCGGATCGGCAGCGCGGGCCGTCTGCTGGACGATATATCCATTGGGGAGGGAAGCATCTATCATCCCAGCGGCATCGACTTCGACGGCCAGTACATCTGGATCGCGGCGGCCGAATATCGTCCGGACAGCCGGGCTATCATTTATAGATTTGACCCCTCCAAAAAAGAGTTGAAAGAAATGTTCCGCTGGGAGGATCATATCGGGGCGATAGCGCGGAATAAGGATACGAATACCTTGCATGGCATCAGCTGGGGCTCCCGGAAATTTTACAAATGGGAGATGGATGACAGCGGGAATGTCCGTATGCCCCTGGCTCCCCCGAAGGATACCGGCAGGCTCAATCACTCCTTCTATATCGACTACCAGGACAATCAATGTTTAGGGGGACAGGAGATGTTGTATACGGGACTTTCGGTATATAGAAGATCCGGTAGTCAGGCGATGGTGCTGGGAGGGCTGGAGATCGTCGATCTGGAAAAAGGGTTGGCCGTACACCAGGTGCCAGTTCAGCTGTGGTCTCCTGTCACCGGCACCGTCATGACACAGAACCCCAGTTTTTTTGAGCTGATGCCTGATAACAGGCTCAGGGCTTATTTTATGCCTGAAGATAATGATTCCACGCTATACATATATGAGGCGTGAGCGCTGCGGCTAATATAGTGGTAAGAGATTTGCTGCGTAGTATAATAACCAAATTGATTAAAATGTTCAGTTTTGAAAAAACATTCAGCAGCTTCTCTGTGGACAACCTGCCGAAAGCGCTGGACTTCTACCGGAAGACATTGAACCTCGATGTAAAAGAGACGCCTGAAGGATTAGCATTAACCTTGTCCGGGGGTAATGTAGTGTTTATTTATCCCAAGCCGAATCATACTCCGGCCACCTTCACCGTCCTGAACTTCCAGGTGAAGGACATCGAAGCCACCGTGGACGAGCTTACCGCCGTGGGCGTGAAATTCGAGCATTACGAAGGGGAGCTACAGACCGATAAAAAAGGTATAGCTCACGGCAATGGCAGAGGACCCGAGGCGATAGCCTGGTTCAGGGATCCCGCCGGTAATTTTATCTCTGTACTGGAGGATCATGGTAAGAACTGGCGGTCGGAGATGCTTTAACCAAGCCAATCCTTGAACCCGCTGACCCTTTCCCGGCTTACGATGGGATCGGCTTGTACGGGAAGAGAAAGCTCCAGCTTGAGCCTTCCCCCCAGCCATGTATGTACTTTCTTTATGGATTCGATGTTGACGAGCAGCTGGCGATTGACCCGGAAAAATTGCTGAGGAGAGAGAAGCTCTTCCAGCTGATTGAGGTTATTGTCCAGCAGATAGCTGTTGCCGCTGAAGTCGATGGCATAGCAGAGCTTGCCGTCAGCATAGTAGTAGGCGGTAGCAGCCGTCTTGAGATAATGCAATTGCTGTCCTCTTCGGATCAGCAGCCTTTCTTTGTAACGGGTGGCGCCTATGCCTATCTCCAGCAATAGCTTTTCTATCCTGTCGGGCAGTCCCTTGTCCGCAGGACGATAAAGCTGTTTGTATTTTTCCACAGCCTGCTGCAATTCCCCTTCATCGATGGGTTTTAACAGGTAATCCAGGCTATTGACCTTGAAGGCCTTTAAAGTATACTGGTCAAATGCGGTGGTGAAGACGATGGGTGGCGCCAGCCTGGCCTGCTGGAATATGTCCCAGCACAGACCGTCGGCCAGCTGGACATCCATAAAGATGAGATCGACCTCGGCGGCGGAGGACAGGTATTTGACGGAAGACTCCACGCTGTCCAGCCTTTTTATGATCTCGATGTTGTCGTCGATCTTTTCCAGCATACGGGTCAGCCGGGTAGCTGCCGGGGTTTCATCTTCTATTATGACTACCTTCATAGACCAAATAGTTTAATTGCCTATCAAAGGAATGGAGACCGTAAAACAAGAGGGGCCTTCTTCTACTTCGATGGGTTTGCTGCCGAGCAGCAGATACCGGTTGCGTATATTTTCCAGACCAATACCCGTGGATTCGAAAGCCTGATTCTTTTTCTGCAGAGTATTGCTTACAATGAGCCGTCCTTCTTCCGTAAAGACATCTATCCGCAAAGGTTTGGCCGAGGAGACGATATTGTGTTTGATGGCGTTTTCCATGAGGATCTGCAAAGACAGCGGCACTATTTTCTGTTCCAGCTCCTCCACGGCCACTGTTATATTGATATCGAGGTTGTCCCCAAAGCGGGTCTTTAGGAGAAAGGCATAGGCCTGCAGCACTTCTAATTCCTCTTTCAACAGGATGCTTTGTTCGTTCTTTACTTCCAGTATATGACGGTAGACCCTGGAAAGTTGCTGTACAAATTCGATGGCCTGGCCGGGATTGTCCGGTATGACCGCGCTGAGGGTATTGAGATTGTTGAACAGAAAATGTGGGTTCACCTGTGTCTTCAAGGCTTCCAATTGTGCACGAAGACTTTCCCTTTTCAGCATTTCCGTTTCTTCCACCGACTTGCGGAGCTCGCTCATAAAATAAATGCTCTCATAGATGGCCACAACCAGCATGGTGCTGAAGATGGCGGCGGCATTGGATTCGATGGCGAGATCTTCGGGGCTCATTGGGTTTGTCTTGGCAAAGTCCCCGCAGAACCCATTCAGCAGGGAACCAAGGACATTATGGACGATCAGCGCGACAAAAAGGATCAATAATGTCTGGATCACCAGCCTTTTTTTTACCAACGCAAAGGAGGCGTACCGCCGGCGTGTCCATATCATGATAAAACGGCAACTGAGCCAGATGGAAACAGTAATGATCAGGGTAAGCCAAAAGGCAGTCAATGGATAATAAGGCGGCCGGCCGATACGCCAGCCAAAAAAAATGATGGGTATTAAAAAGGACAGCAGAGGGATGCCTGTCAACATTACCCAAATGTCATTGAACCCTATTTTGCTACTGCTCCATCGCATGGTGTAAAAGTACATATTCAAAATAAGACCCAGGGGAAAAGATACCCGGCTCATTCCGAAAATCCGACAGCTCACACCTTTTACATTGCAGCCCCGGATGGATGCCTGTAGTATTGCGGTCATTATGAATAAAGTATTGACCTTATTTGCTGTGATCATGGCAACGGGACTCACCGGGCTGGCCCAGTCTCCCCGGCCCACGCAGACCGTCCGGGGTGTCGTCATAGACAAGACCTCTGAAAAACCTATCCCAGGAGTCACTGTACAGGTTACAGGTGTCGTGCCGGCTATCGGGGCTGTGACGGATGACGCAGGCAGGTATGTGCTGCAAGCTGTCCCCCTGGGCCGTCAACAATTTTCCTATGGCAGCGCCGGCTATCAGACGGCCGTGATCCCTGAAGTGCTGGTCACCGCCGGCAAAGAGGTGATCCTCGACATTGCCCTGGAGCAAAAGCTGGTGACCTTGAACGCATTGACCGTAACCGCGCCCGTCACGAAGAAAGGGGCCGCTGCCAATGAATTTACGGCCGGCAGCGCAAGGTCCTTTAACCTGGATGAGGTCACCCGGTATGCGGGCGGGAGGAACGATCCCTCCAAGCTGGTGAGCAATTATGCCGGCGTGGCCGCCAACAGCGATGCCCGGAATGATATCGTTGTCAGAGGGAACTCTCCCACCGGCGTGTTATGGCGCATCGAAGGAAGTCCTTCACCCAATCCCAACCATTTTTCCGCATTGGGCACTACGGGTGGCCCCGTCAGCGCATTGAACACCAACGCGCTCAAGACCTCCGACTTCCTCACCGGCGCCTTCCCGGCGGAATATGGCAACGCGGTGGCTGCCGTGTTCGATATCAACCTGCGCAGCGGCAACAGCAGCAAGCATGAGCAGACCGTACAGCTCGCTGCCTTCAGCGGTTTTGAGGTTATGGTGGAAGGCCCCCTCAACAACAAGAACAATGGGGCGGCCTATCTTGCCAGCTATCGTTATTCTTTCGCGCAGATAGCCAATTCCATCGGCCTCAACATCGGGACCAAGGCCACGCCCAAATACCAGGACTGGGTCTTCAATATCACCACCGGTAAAGGTGCAGCTGGAAAATTCTCCTTTTTTGGTATGGGCGGATGGAGCCATATCGACATTTTGGGCAGCAAAGTGGACTCGAATGATTTTTATGGACAAAAGGACCAGGATGGATATGATAAAAGCAATTTTTCCATCTTTGGGGTTAAGCACACACTGGACCTCGGGCCCCGGACCTATTTGCGCACCGTGGTATCCTACGCTCACACCATCGATACATATGATGAATACCGGTACCCTGATCCTGTGCCTCCGTACGAGAACCGCTGGCTGCATTATTCTTCCAATAACATCACCAACACCTTCCGGTTCAGCACCTATCTGAACAGCAAGCTCAACAGCCGCTGGTCCTACCGGATAGGAACAACGGGGGAGTCGATGGGACTCGATGTCCGGACATTGGATAGGACCGCCCGTCCGGCAGATGCGCCCTTCGATACCGTAAGCAGCTATAATGGAACCCCTTTTCTCATACAGTATTTCGGACAATTGAAATATCGCGTCAATGAGCGGTTCAGCATACTGGGAGGGGTTCATGGCACACATTTCAGCGTCAACAACAGCACGGCCCTCGAGCCGAGGCTTTCGCTGTCCTATCAGCTGCCCGCCAGCCAGTCAGTGTATCTGAGCTATGGGTTGCACAGCCAGCTGCAGCCATTGCCTGTATATTTCCAGGAGGTGGACGAACTGACAGGGCAAAAGGACCCCGGCAATCGCTCACTGGGACTGACGCGCGCCAATCACTTTGTGTTTGGTTATGAGAAACGATTCCTACCCGACTGGAGGGTCAAGGCGGAGGTTTACTACCAGCACTTGTTCGATGTGCCCGTGGAAAGACAGCTCAGCGGCTTCTCCATGTTGAATGCAGGCGCCGACTTTGGGTTCCCCAACAAAGTGGGACTGGTGGGTAAGGGTTCAGGAGACAATAAGGGTGTCGAGCTGACGGTGGAGAAATTCCTTAGCAGGGGGTATTATGTCCTGTTCACGGCGTCGGTCTTCGACGCCAAATACAAGGGCAGCGACGGCATCGAGCGGAATACGGCCTTCAATTACAAACAGGTCTTCAATATCCTGGCAGGAAAGGAATGGAAGATAGGGGCCAGCGGGGATAATGCATTCACCTTCGACACGCGTTTATCAACTATTGGTGGGCGTTATACTACCCCCATCGATGTGCCTGCCTCTGTGGCGGCGGGGTGCCAGATACTGGATACGTTGCATTATAACTCCCAACGACTGGACGGTTATTTCAGGCTCGATACGAAGTTTGGTTTTAGAAGGAACAGCAGGAAGCGCAAACTGACGCAGACCTTTTACCTGGATTTGCAGAATGTAACCAACCGGAAAAACATATTTCTCATACAATACAACCAGGCCAAAGGGATAGCAGAGCCTATCTACCAGATAAGGTTCTTCCCGGATATATTATATCGTGTACAATTTTAAGACCATCACCCCTTTTGGGGGCGCCGTCCCGGAGGACGGCGCCTGGGGGCTATTTGAGCGCGTTCTTTATTTCGTTGGCTGCATAGCGCATGGCCGACTGTACAGCGGGGACTGCCGCCAGCGGGTTGAGCAGACCATAGTCATGGACCATGCCATCGACACGTACCAGGGTGGTGGGTACACCTGCTTCATCCAGCCGCCGGGCATAGGCTTCACCTTCGTCACGCAGCACATCGTTCTCGGCCACCTGTACCAGCGCAGGAGGAAGGCCTTTCAGCTCATCGAGGCTGGCTCTGAGCGGAGAGGCATAGATCTCGTTCCTGGCATCGGGGTCTGTCGTATAGTTATCCCAGAACCATATCATCATATTACGGGTGAGGAAGCGCTGGGTAGCATAAAGATGATAGGACAGCGTATCGAAATTTGCATTGGTCACGGGCCAAAGCAGTACCTGGAGCCTGATATCGGGACCTTTTTTATTTTTTGCCATCAGGGCGATTACGGCCGTCATATTACCACCTACGCTGTTGCCGGCGATGGCCAGCCGGGAGCTGTCAACATTGATCCCGGCGCCATTGGCTGCCACCCATTTTGTAGCGGCATAGGCTTCGTTGATGGCTGTCGGGTATTGTGCTTCGGGACTTCGGGTATATTCCACAAATACCGCGGCCGCGCCCGAATAGACCACAAGATCCCTTACCAGGCGCTTATGGGTAGGGAAGTCGCCCAATACCCAGCCGCCTCCGTGGAAGAACATAAATACCGGCAGCGTACCCGTCACACCGGAGGGCCTGACGACATACAACTTGATATTGAGCCCGTCCTGGGTGATATCCTTTTCAGTGACGTCGATGCCGGACAGGTCTACTTCCATGGACTGCGCTCCTTCCAGGACCCCACGGGCTTCCGTAGGCGTCATCGTTTCCATGGGCTTGCCATCTCCGCTGTTGAGGGCTTTTAAAAAGGCTTTCGTACGGCTTTCTATCGCAGGGTCGGAAGCATAATCGAGGGGAGTGATTGTTGCAATGTCCTTGCCGGGGCCGACAGTAGGTTCGGCGGTGGTAATGTTTGCCATAGTTATAAAGTTTTTGTTTGGAAGGATAAGAAAGTTACGGATTATTAACAGCAAATCGAAATACCAGCCTGTAAAAAGACGGACGCGTTAGTGGGTAGTCTCCTGTCCTGAATTCCGCGTATAAGACAGCGCACCCGTCGGGCATTTGTTTACCTGGTCGATGATGGTATTCGTGTCGGCGCCCTGCATATTGATCCAGGGATGACTTTTCAGGTCGAACACCTGTGGCAGCTGGGTAACGCAACGGCCGGAATGTTTGCAGAAATCGGGTTTCCAGTGCACTGTGATCTCGCCATTGGTATATTTCAGATCCTTCTCCACCGGCTCATCATGGTATACAAAGCTGCGGATCTTGATTTCGCCTTCCAGCATTTTGGAGACGGGACAATGCCCGGCTATTTCCAGCAGCCTGTTCTTTTTCTCCGGGTCCAGCGGTGTGGGGCCGGGGAAGGAGACTTCCTTATCTATGATAGTGGTGAGCTTTTCGTCCTGGACGGTCTGGAAAAGATTGGCTTTTACGCTGATGACGGGGATGTCCCAGCCCTTGCGGTCGATGTACATACGCAAGGTCACCAGCGTGCAGCCGATGAGCGAAGACAGGAACAGGGTATTTGGATCGGGGCCCGCGTCCTTACCGCCCGTCCGCTCCGGCTCGTCCGCTATGAATGTGCCATTTCTCCACTCGATGGTGCATTGATATTTCTCCGTGCCAATGGTGCCTGCTATGGGCTTTTCGAATTTATAGTGCATCAGGTAAAATTTGTTAATAAGGTAAAGTTCCGAAAATTCCGTTATTATAATCTGCGATGGCCTGTTCTATCTCTTCCTGTGTATTCATGACGAAGTTATCTTTTGCGGCCACCGGTTCCGTGATGGGTTCGGCCGACAGGAATAATAGCTGTGTGTCCTCTTCCGCGGTGAGGATGATCTCTTCGCCCGCCTGCTCGAAAACTACCAGGTTATAAGAGTCGATGCTCTCCTGGTTGATACAAGCCCTGCCTTTTATGATATATAGCAGGGTCCAATAGCCGGGTGTGGAGGTAAATTGAACCCGCCCGCCCCGCTGGATGCTGCCGGAAATAGTGATCACGGGAGTAAAACTTTTCAGGGGACCCGTGGCGCCATCGTATTCACCACTGGCCAGACGCAGATCGACCCCTTCCTGCTGCAGCACCCGGGGTTGCTGGTCCCGGGTGGCAGACTGATAGAAAGGGTTATCCCATTTATGGGCTTTTGGAACATTGATCCATAGCTGGACCAGCTCCTGTATGCCGCCCGATTGCAATAGCTCTTTAGTAGGGCCTTCGCTGTGCATGATCCCTTTGCCGGCGAACATCCACTGGACATCGCCCGCCTTTATCCGGGCATCGTGTCCGGCACTGTCCTTATGATAGCCTTCGCCCTGCAGCATAAAGGTCACCGGTGCAAAGCCCCTGTGCGGGTGCGGATGGATACGAAACTGCGCGCCGGCCGGGATGGTCTCCGGCTTTAAATGGTGCAGCACGATAAAAGGATTGGCAAAGCGGAAATCCTTGTGTGGCAGGGGTTGTAAGACGGTCTCTTCCGGAGTGATGGCCTTTTCCCTGCCAGCCAGGATATGGGCGATAGATTTTTTCATAAAAAATCAATTAGACTAATGTACCGAATTTGCCGCGTTGAAAATCATGTATGGCCTCGTAGATCTCTTCCTGCGTATTCATTACAAACGGACCATAGCTGACGATGGGCTCGTTGATGGGCTCACCGCTCAACAGCAATACCACGCTGTTCTCCAAAGCCTTGATCGTGATGTCCTCTCCTTCATTCTTAAATAAGACAAAACTATGCTGCGGCGCTGTGCTGTCATTTACCATTATATTCCCCTCTATGACCAGCAGGGCCGTATTGTGGCTGGCGGGTATGGGGAAGCTGATCTCTCCTCCTTTGTTCAGCTTGATATCGAAGAGATTCACCGGGGTATAGGTCTCCGCGGGACCCTTTATTTTATCGGGCTGCCCGGCGACGGCGAGCTGTCCGGCGATGACATTGGCCACGCCTTGTGGTAATTCCAGTCTGCCCATTTTATCGGCTGTCAGGGCCTGGTAGTGAGGGGCTGTGGATTTATCTTTTTTAGGGAGATTGACCCAAAGCTGGACCATCTCGAAGGGACCTCCTTTTTGAGAATATTCCTTTTCATGGTATTCCTTGTGGAGGATACCGTTGCCTGCCGTCATCCACTGTACATCGCCCGGGTTGATGACCCCGCTGCTGCCGGCGCTGTCGTGGTGGGCCACGCTGCCTTTATAGGCAATAGTCACCGTCTCGAAGCCTTTGTGCGGATGTACGTCCACGCCCCTTTCCCGGGCAGAAGGGGCAAAATTGTACTCGGCCGCAAAATCCAGCATGAGGAGAGGACTGATCCTGCGTTGCTGCACGCCGCCCGGAATAAAGTTGAATACCCTAAACCCATCGCCCACCATATTGGGACGTGAGCTTCGGGGTATGATCGATTCTATTATTTTGTTCATGGTTTTATTGACTCCTTTATGCAAAGGTATTGGGACAGGCCCTCCGGCGCCAATAATGTAGGTTAAGGGGTAGGCTTAAGATAGATTAAGAATTTTTGTCGGCCCACAGGCTATTTACTGGACGGGGCCTGGCTAAGCATCTTGCTGAGGAATTCCGGGGTGACCCCAATATAGGCGGCCACCTGCTTTTGAGGAAGACATTCTATAAGGGAAGGGTACAGGCGGCAGAAATTGTTGTACCTGTCGATAGCTGGTAAACTTAAATTATCGATGAGACGCTGCTGATAGGTGGCCAGCGCATTTTCCGCCAGTATGCGGAAGAAGCGTTCAAAGGCAGGAACTTTTTCATAGAGATTGTCGAGATGCTTCTTCTCCAGGAGCAGGACCTCGCTGTCTTCCAGGGCGTCGATATAAAGAGAGCCGGGCTGTTGGGTAATATAGCTTTTTATATCGCCGATCCACCAGCCGGGCGGGGCGAACTGCAGGATATGTTCGAAGCCATTCTTGTCGATGGAGTACATGCGGAGAAGCCCGCTGGTCACAAAGACGGCTGCTTTGGTAATGTCCCCCTCCTGTCGAAGGAAGCTTTTACGCCGCAATTTTTTGGATTGTAAAAGGGACAGTAGGTAATTTTTATCTTCCTCACTGAGCTGTATATGTTTTGCGATATTCTGTAGCAATAACCCGTATTCCATGAGGGTGTAAAGTTACTGATTCACAGCAATTCGTGGATATGCACCTGGATGTTGTGGGCTATTTTCTCCGTGGGGAGGTCATTGGCATCCTTCCCAAAGGGGTCTTCTATTTCTTCTGCTATGAGCTCAAGGCTGGCTATGACATAGAAAACAAAGCCTGTTACGGGCACGATGAGGTAGCCCATGCTAAAAACATACCCCAGCGGCAGGGACATGACATAGAAGAAGATGAATTTTTTTATATATCCGTAAAGGATTGCAGCTCTGCATTGAGGATGATGAGCTGGTCGCCGCTGATACGGCCTGCGCGATGGAGCTCCATTACCCGGTGCAGCATCATACCCGCCAGCTGATTGGGGATATGCTTTTGGTGATCGATCTGGTCGGCAAGCGCCGGTTTGTTATCGAACAGCTCGATACGGACAATATCATTGCGTAAGTGATCCCTTAGCGCGGCGGCATAGGCGGGTATAGTATTACGGAAGAAGCTGCAATTCTCCTCATCTTCTCCCAATATGGCCGACAACTTGATGGCGAGATTGCGGCTGTTGTTGACCAGGGCGCCCCATTGTTTGCGGCCTTCCCACCAGCGGTCGTAGGCCGCGTTGGTCCGGAATACCAGCAGGAGGGAAATGACAAACCCAAGGAGGCTGTGCAGGATGGTGATATTCCGCAGGTGGCTGCTCTCAGACAACCGGAAAATGCTGGCTTCCAACCAGGCGATGAACCAGGCATAGACACAAAAGCCTACTGTTTCCGGCAAATATATCGCTAATGTCCGAGGCCTTCCGACGGATCGCTTCCAGCGACCCCGGTGACAGGGTGAACAAAGGGTAATGGGAGGATAAAAAAGCATCAACATATTGTCAGCAAACAATTTATGTTTGACCCAAAATTGCTTGACAAATGCGAAAATTGATCCTGAACCTCACCGTCTCCCTATTGCTGATGGCAGTGATCATCCCCCGGGCTATTGGCCAGGGCCGCTCCATCAGCGGCGCCGTAAGGGATGAAAAGGGAAATGTCCTTGCGGCTGCAACAGTGGCCGTTAAAGGAATGAATATATCCTCCACAACCGATGCCGACGGGCATTTTACCCTCGCCGTTCCCACCCGGGCCAAAACACTGGTGATAAGTTATGTAGGCATGCAAACGGCCGAGTTGGCCATCCCTTCCGCCGGGGAAGTGCGGGTTGTCCTTCAGCCTGCTGTCTCCAACCTGGGCGATGTCGTCGTCGTGGCTTATGGCACTGTAAAAAAGAAGGACCTCACCGGGTCGGTGAGCGTCTTAAAGGGCGCTGACCTGATGAAAGGCAATCCAACGAATATCGTAGCCGGCATGCAGGGCAAGATTGCCGGTGCGACCATCAGTCAGAGCGACGGGGCGCCTGGCGCCGGCCTGAACATCACCATCCGGGGATCGAACTCTTTTCTCGGCACGCAACCCCTGTTCGTCGTGGACGGCATACCATATGTCGTAGGCAACAGCGATGCAACGCCTTCCTCCGTATCGGGCGGGGAACAGGCTTCCGTCAATGCCCTTTCTTTCCTCAATCCTAATGATATCGAGTCCATCAGTATCCTGAAGGACGCCTCGGCTACTGCCATCTATGGTTCCAGGGGCGCCAACGGGGTGGTGATCATCACCACTAAGAAAGGGAAGATGGGCGGCGACAAGGTGGAACTCAATGCCAACCTGGGGCAGTCCAATGTGTTGCGGACAATAAAGATGCTGGACGCCTATGGGTATGCTACTATGCAGAACGAAGCCGTAGGCAATGCCAACTTCTTCGAGCCGGGGCCAACACCGCGCAGCCTGCCTTACCCGGGGGCATGGCAAAAATCGGCCACCAATCCCGACAGCATGGTTTATTTCCCGGGTCCGAAGGATTTTATCGGGCGTAGCCATGACTGGCAGCGCCAGATCTTTCAGACAGGGATCACGAACAACTATTCACTCAACCTCAGCGGCGCCAATGAAGCCGGCAGCTACCTGGTCTCCGGCGCGTATATCAAGCAGACGGGGGTGATCCAAAATTCCCGCTTTGAGCAGTTCAGCGTCCGCGCCAATATTACACGGAATATCAAGAAATGGCTCGTATTCGGATCGAACACCAACTTTTCTAAGTCCACCAACCAGATGGTGAAGACCAATAACGAGGACCTCAGCGGAGGGGTAGGAGTAGTAAAGGCTGCCCTGGCCTTTGCCCCGACGGCTCCGTTGTATGACAGCGGCACCAATAACTTTACCGCGGCCACGCTGATCTCCAACCCCTTTGTATATGTCCATTCCGTAAAGAACCAGGTGCTGGTGTCGCAGATATTCTCCGCCAACTACCTGGAAGCGACTTTGGCGAAAGGGCTTACCCTCCGGCAGAATGTGGGCATCAGCTATTACAATAACCAGCGGGAACAATACTATCCCCGCAGCGTATACGAAGGATTGGCTGCCGCCGGCCTGGCCTATCAGTCGCAGGGCTGGTACAATTCCATCACCTCTGAAACCATTCTCAATTATGTGAAGACCATCGGGGACCACTCGCTGACCTTTATGGCGGGCAGCACCTTCGAAGACCATCAGTATACTACGAAGAACCAAAAGGCGAGCAATTTTGTGAACGACCAGCTGCAGGACAATAACCTGTCCGGCGGGGCACAGAATACCTATGCCATCGTCAACAATAAGGGCAAGCGTAACCTCACTTCTTTTATTGCGCGTGTCACCGAGAACTGGAAGGACCGGTATTTGCTGACCCTGTCCTACAGGGACGATGCCACCAGCGTTTTCAGCCCGAAATACAGGTGGTCGCAATTCCCTTCGGGCGCTTTTGCCTGGAAGATGTCCAATGAGCCTTTCCTGTTGGGCAGGCTGGGGCCTGTGAACGATGCCAAGCTGCGTGTCGGTTATGGCCGTACCGGCAACCAGAATATTGCGCCTTATCTCACCATGTCGAAGCTGATACCCTATCCGTATACGTTTAACGGTACTGTCGCCAATGGATATGCCGACGACTATTATGCCGGACCGGGTAATCTCAACCTGAAGTGGGAGACCACGGACCAGTATGATCTGGGACTGGACCTGGGGATATGGAAGAACAGGGTGACGATGACCCTGGACTTCTATTACAAAAAAACCCATGACCTGCTGCAGAATATTACCATTCCTCCCACCACAGGCTTCGGAACACAGTATGTCAATAGGGGAGAAGTGGAGAACAGGGGCGTGGAGCTGTCGATAGCCGCGGCTGCCATCACCAATCATGACTTCAGCTGGAACCTGTCGGGCAATCTTACGATCAACAGGAACAAGCTCCTCAGCCTTGGCGGCGGCGTCCAGGAACAATTCGCCACCCGTATCAACACCAATGGAGACCAGCCCTTTATTCAAAGAGTTGGACATCCCATCGGCGCGCTGTATGGATATGTTGAACAGGGGATCTACAGGAACGAGGCGGAAGTGCGGGCAGACCCTGTCATGGCAGGACAGCCCGACGCCATCATTGCCAGGACGGTGGGTGAGATCCGGTACAGGGACCTGGACCACAATGCCGCCATTACCGCAAAGGATCAGACCTTTATCGGTGATGTCAACCCCAAATTCACGTATGGTCTTACGAACAGCTTCACCTATAAGCAATTCGATCTGAACTTCCTCATCCAGGGAGTATACGGGAATGATATCATCAACATGAACACCTATTATCTTTCGAACATCGGCACGTTCAATAATATCACGCAAAAGATGTGGGACGAGCGCTGGACCCCTCAGAACTGGGAGCATGCGAAGAGCCCCAAGGCGGAGCAGCAGTACTGGCGCGCCTTTAAGTTCACCCGCCGGTTTATCGAGGACGGGACCTATATCCGGCTGAGGAACCTGACCTTCGGATACAATGTCGATCTGCGGTCGAAGGGTATACAGACCCTGCGCGTATTCGCTGCCGCGAATAACCTTATTACGATCACCAAATACACCGGTTACGACCCCGATATCAACGGATATGGGGACGATCCATCCAGGAGGGGCGTGGACATGGGAGGATATCCCAGTTCCAGGGTATACAATATCGGGGTGCAGTGTATTTTTTAAGGACTAATTACTACAATTCATGTATATGAAAAAGATATTCGGTTTATTGATAAGCGTTGCCGCCCTGTTCAACATAGGTTGTAACAAGGTGCTGACGGAAAAACCCTACAGCTTCCTCTCGGCCGCCAACTTCTATAAGAACGAGGCGGATGCCACCGCGGCCGTCAATGGCGTCTACAATACTTTTTGGGGTTGGGGGATGATGAAGCAGCCATACTGGCTCACTGACCTGGACTGCGACCATGCGATGGGCGCCGACTGGTTCCTTGGGAATATCGGGGCAGGTAACCCTTCCGCCTTTTGGGGGATCAACAACATCTGGGGCGATCACTACCTGTTGATCAGCCGGGCCAATAGCGTGCTGGAGAACATCGCCAATGTGAACATGAATGCGGACATCCGGAACCGGCTCATCGGAGAGGTGACATTTTTAAGAGGCTGGGCCTATTTCGATCTGGTAAGGGTTTATGGGGCAGTGCCGGTGCATTTGCACACTGTTGCTTCCGGGGACGCGCCCGATATGCCCAAATCCTCCGTAGCGGAGGTTTTCAATGTAGTGATCAACGACTTTAAGACCGCGGAAAAGCTCCTGTTCTCCGCCAGCGACTCCCGTTCCGGTGAAAAGGGCCGCGTGACGAGGGGTGTAGCCTCCGCCTTCCTCGCCAAGGCCTATCTTACAATGGCCTCCGGTTCGCTGAAAGGGGCATCGCTGACCGTGCAGGGTGGGCAGGACAACGGCATGTACACGTATGCGAAGGACGTCGTGGCTGGCTATGACAATTTCGACAGCAGGGCTTATTTCGACTCGGCGAGGATGAAATCCCTGGAAGTGCTGCAAAGCGGAGAGTATTCGCTGTTCCCCAACTTCATGGATATCTGGCAGATCAGCAGCCGCAATCAGAAGGAGCTTATGTGGGAGATACAGGCCCAGGCCGGTAATGACAATCTGCAGACAAACCTATTCTATTATTTCAATAGCGCCCAGCCTGATAGGAGCGGTGTCGCCGCCGTATGGATGACGAACAACCACTATAAGGAATACGAGCATGATGACGAACGTATTCTACACGGGGTGGCGCATCAGTATATCGTGGACTACAGGCAGCCCCAGTATACGAACTATATACTTTATCCGGAAGAGGATACGGCCTTATATAAGACGGATGCCGCGGGGAATCAATACATATGGAATGGTACCTATTATAATAGGGCATATTGCAACAAGTTCAGCTATGTCTCCAATCCCGGCACTGCGAACTCCGATGCTTATTTCCCCATGTTGCGCTATGCAGAGGTAATGCTCATATACGCAGAGGCGGAGAACGAGGTCAACGGCCCCACGCCGGAAGCCTACCGGTACGTGGATTCTATCCGTCTGCGCAGTCATGCGAGCGCAACGCCGGCAGGCCTTTCGCAACCCGACCTTCGCTCCTTCATATTTGCGGAGCGGGGCCGCGAGCTGGTATTCGAGGCGCAGCGAAGGTATGATCTCCTCCGATGGGGCGTGTACCTGCAGGTGATGAACAAACTGGGTGTCGTCATCCAGGGCAACGACAGACTGACCAAAGTCAGGGCCGACAGGAACCTGCTGTTCCCCATTTCTACCGATGAGGTCAATACGAATTCCAAATTGGGCGGTAATAACCCCGGCTGGTAAAGGGCGCCTTCCAAACAAAAAAGATGCATATGCAAACGAAAAAAAATATTCTCTTTCTCTTCGCAGCCGGTGTCATGCTTGCCGGCATACTTGGCACCTCCTGTAAGAAGGATGCCGCCCCCGATTATGGCATTCCCACTATCACACGGGTAGCACAGCCGCTGGATAGCGCCTCCATTGTTACCGGGAGCTTTACCCAATGGGTGATCATTTACGGTACGCACCTGGGGTCTACACAATCCGTGTCTTTCAACGACCAGGAAGTGCCTTACAAGACCATCTATGCTTCCGACTCTTCCGTGACGGTGCAGATACCCCGGGCCATCCCGAAAGATGTAACCAATACGGTGACGGTGACGACAAAGGGTGGGAAGGCTACCTTCAGTTTCACCACCGTGATCCCTCCTCTGCAGCTGACAGGCATGCTGAATGAGTATACGGCTGTGGGCGATACACTGATCCTCACAGGCGCGAACTTCGATCTGTACGGTTTGGATACGACGGCCACTTCCGTGACGTTCACCGGTGGTTCAACCGTAAATATAGCAGGCGGAACGGCCTCCACCCTGAAGGTGGTGGTGCCAGCCTCAGCGCAGCCCGGACCAGTCACGGTAAAAGGTATCGCGCCGCTGAATATCTCCATCGCGACCGTCGCCTGGTATTGGGACAATCGGAACTTCCTATTCGACATGTCTAATTTCAATGGCTGGAATGGTAAGACCTACCTCTCTTCCGGACCTGATCCGGCGCCTGTCAACGGGCCTTATTTCAAGGTAGCAAAGTCCTGGCAGGGCGGATGGGCCTGGGATCCTTTCTGCAGCAACAACTGCGCCATGCCGGCGGAGCTGGTGAACGATCCCGCCAAATACATCAACTACGCGCTGAAGTTCGAAATGTATACGCCCCTGAATCCCCCGGCCCTGCCGTTGAAGCTGTATATGGTATTCAACAGCGGCAATTTTAAAGAGTTCTTTTATGATGCGGGTGGCGGTTCGTATCCTTACTCCACGGGAGGAAAATGGCGTACCTTTACCGTGCCGCTGAGCAGCTGGGGCAACCTGCAGGGTTTTACTTTCTCGAACCCTATCATCATGGAGTTCATGCTAAAGGATTCCAATCCCAGCCAGAGCAATTTCTCCATTTGCAATTTCCGTATGGTCCCTATCAATTAACCCGTGGTTATCGAAATTTATGAAGTATATATCGCGCTCTTTTCGATCTGTTGCCCTTTTAGTGCTTTGTCTGTCTCTGCTGCCGGTGTTGCATGCGCAAGATCCTGCCGAAGGTGTTTTTAATATAAAACGTTATGGCGCCAAAGGAGACGGCCGTACACTGGACACCAGGGCCATCGGCAAGGCGATCGCTGCCTGTGTGAAGGCCGGAGGCGGGACCGTATATGTTCCCGCCGGCACTTTCGTGACGGGTACCGTGCAGCTGTTCAGCAATGTCGACCTGCATTTGAGCCCGGGCGCGGTCCTGCTTGCTTCCGACAATACGGCGGACTATCTGTTGCAGACGGACTATGGCTTTAGCGGATCGGGCGCGGGCGGAAAGAAGCTGGGACTGATATTTGCCGACAGGGCGGAGAATGTATCCATCACCGGCTCCGGGGTCATCGATGGTCGTGCAGCCGCCTTTTTCTACATGGACAGCGTACAGGTCAGCAGTGAAGAGGACAGTAAATATTCGCGACAGGGAAAGGCATATATGGATCCCGCCGGCGCGAAGAATGGCGGTCCTGTCATGTGGAAAGGGGCTTTCGCCGACCGGCCGGGTACACAGATCATCTTTCATGCCTGCAAAAAGGCGGTCATAAAGGATATCACCGTCCGCAATGCCAATGACTGGACCATCGATCTGAATGCCTGCGATAATGCCAGGGTACAGGGTATATTCATCGACAATGATATGAGCATTCCCAACAGCGACGGCATCGACATGTATGATTCAAGGAACGTCATCATTTCCGACTGTGATGTCCGTGCAGGGGACGATGCTATCGCGGTGATTGGCACCAGCAATCTGACCGTGACCAACTGCAAGCTCACTTCAAGGTCCTGCGGCATCCGTATAGGCTACAATGCTTTCAATGACAATCATTCCGGCAACCTGCTTTTCGACAATATCCGCATTTACGGGGCCAACCGGGGCATCGGTATCTTCCAGCGGCGCAAGGGCGATATGGAGAATATGGTTTTTTCCAATATGATCATCGACACCCGTCTGTATCCCGGGCAATGGTGGGGGCATGGCGAGCCTGTTCATATCTCTGCGCTGCCCGGGCTGGGCTCCAAAGAGGTTGGCAGGATCAGCAACCTGCGATTCTCCAATATCATTGCCAAAGGGGAAGAGGGGATCGTTATTTATGGCTCGGACGAAAGCAGGTTGCAGGACATCCGGATGGACAACGTACAGTTGACGATAGTAAAAGGACCGCTGACCGACCAGTATTCAGGCAATTTCGACCTGCGCGCCACCAATGACAGCCGCCAGGCGATCTTTCAGCACGATATTCCCGCTATCTATGCCCATAAAGTAGATGGTCTTACGCTTAAGGACCTCGACATACGCTGGGGTGGAACGCTGCCGTCCTGGTTTACCAATGCCATTGCCTGCGACCATTTCACGGGGCTGCGTATCGAAGGGGTGAAAGGCTCGGCTTCGCCCGCAGTCTTGCCCCGGGAGGCGATGATCGCTTTACGGGATGGGAACGACGCCGTGCTGAAAGACATAAAGAATACGGGCAAGGGCAGGATACTTTCACAGGAAAGGGTAACTGCACTTGCCGCCGACACCATGGAGACGGCGGGATTGTCCGTGGGCAGCATTCCCTTGTTTGCTGCGTCGGGTGCATCCTCCGCCCCGCCCGGAAAGATGGATGGTTTTGTAAAACGTGCCGGCCAGACATTTCTGCTGGACGGGAAGCCGTATTATTACATCGGGGCAAATTACTGGCAGGGCGGGCTGCTGGCCGTGAGCAAGACAGGCAGACAGAGAGTTCAGCGGGAACTGTCCTTCCTGGCCAGCCAGGGCGTCACGAACCTGCGTATCGTGGTAGGTGCGGAGGGCAGTGGCGCCATCGACGGATCGTATCGCGTCGGTCCTTCGCTACAGCCGGAAAAAGGCAAGTTCAGCGAGAATGCCCTGCGGGGGCTGGATTTCCTTTTAACGGAGATGGGCAAACGCAAGATGAAGGCGGTATTGTATTTCAGTAACAACTGGGCCTGGAGCGGCGGGTTCCTTCAGTACCTGAACTGGAATGGCCAGCTCCCCGACAGCCTGTTGCTGCGTAAGAATACATGGGACCAGACGAGGGACCAAACGGCCCGTTTTTATAGTTGTGATCCCTGTAAGGAAGATTATTATAACCAGGTGAGAAAGATCGTTGGAAGGAAGAACATATATACCGGGGCAGCCTATGCAGAGGATCCCGTTATCATGGCCTGGGAGCTCGGCAACGAGCCCCGGCCCATGCGTCCTTCCGCCAATGGGGAATATAAACAATGGATCGGCGAGACCGCCGCATTGATCAAATCCATAGACAGCCGTCATCTCGTCACCATCGGCACCGAAGGGCAGGCCAGTACGGATGACGATATCCAGCTGTATAAAGATATTCATGCCATCGGGTCCATCGATTACCTGACCATCCACGTATGGCCGAAGAACTGGGGATATTTCAGCGATACAGCCATAGCTGCAAGCATGCCTGTTATCATTCGTAATACGCGATCCTATATAGACAAGCATGCCGCTGTCGCGCGCAGCCTGGGCAAGCCGCTGGTGATCGAGGAGTTCGGTCTTCCCAGGGATAGACAAGCCTTCCATGCGTCCTCTCCTGCTACGCTGAGGAGCCAATACTATGAAATGATGTTCAGCGCAGTGAAAGAGAGCATATTGCATGGCGGAGCCATTGCCGGCTGCAATTTCTGGGCATTTGGCGGCGAGGGCAGGCCCGTGAATGGACAGATCATGTGGAAACCCGGTGACAGCTTCCTGGGAGATCCTCCCATGGAAGAGCAGGGGTTGAATGCCGTCTATGACAGCGATGCTTCCGTATGGAGGCTTATCCGCAGCTTCGTCGCCGCAGCCCCTTTCAATTAGCCTGTTCATCCTCGTGTCCGGCGATATATTTCCGGGGACTTTTACCCGACCATCGGGTGAAACTCCGGCTGAAATTGGCTGGTTCGGAATATCCTACTTTATAGGCTACTTCCGAGATATTGTAGTCTCCCGTGAGCAGCAGTTCGGCAGCCCTCTTCATCCGGATGCCGGTGATGAAGTCATGGACCGTCTGATCCGTCAGAGCCTTCAATTTCCTGTAGAGCTGGCGCCGGCTGACCTTCAGCTTGTCTGCGAGGACGTCTGTATCGAAGAGGATACCTTCCATGTTCTGCTCCACCAGTTGGATGGCTTTATCCAGGAATTGTTTGTCCATGGGGTTCATGGCCGGCTGGTGATCTCCGGCGGAGGCAGGCTGATCTTCCCACTGGCGGTACAGCTCTCTAAGACGTTGTCTGGTGGCCAATAAATTTTCAATCCGGGCAAGCACCAGCTCCATATTGAATGGTTTTGGGATATAGGCATCTGCTCCCGCGGAGTAACCTTCTATCTGGTGAACATCGGCTTGTCTGGCTGTCAGGAGCACAACGGGTATATGGCTCGTTCTTTCGTCCGTCTTGATCTTCCGGCAAAGCTCCAGTCCGCTGATCCCCGGCATCATGATATCGCTGATGACCAGGTCGGGAACCCATTGCACAGCTTTTTCATAACCGGCGTTGCCGTCGGAGGCGTCCTCTACTTTGTAATAACGTCCCAATTCCTGTTTCAGATAGTTCCTGAGATCCTTATTGTCTTCCACCAGCAACAATTGGGGACCTGCTTCGATAGGGTCCGGATCCTCCACAGGAAGAGGGGAGCTTTCCAGGGGAAGGTAGACGATGAAGTCGGACCCTTGTCCCAGCTTGCTTTCCACTGTTATGTGCCCCCCGTGCAATTCGACGAGCTCTTTGGTAAGAGCGAGGCCGATGCCTGCCGATCCGCCCTCAAACCGGTGAGTGCCTTCCACCTGGTAGAATATTTCGAAGACCTTGTCTTTCAGATGTGCCGGGATGCCAACGCCTGTATCCCGCACATGGATGACGGCAAACCCATTTTCAGCGGCGACCAGCACGTCGATGCGTCCATTGTCGGGCGTGTATTTGAAGGCATTGGAAAGGAGGTTGAAGATCACCTTTTCGAACTTATCCTGGTCGATGAGCGCTGCCGGCTCGCCCGAAGTGGTTATCGAATAGCGGATATTCCTTTCCTCCGCATGCATTTCGAACAAGGCCGCGACATTCCTTGTGACGGCGGCGATATTGACGAGCCGCGTGTCCAGCCGGAGGTGTCCTTCTTCCAGTTTGCGGAGGTCCAGCAGCTGGTCTATCAGCTTCATCAGGCGATGAGCATTGTCGAACATCAGACTGCTGTATTGTTTCACCTGCGCCATCGTCATCTTTTCCCGGAGTATCTTTCGCAGGGGGTCCATGATCAGGGACAGGGGCGTCCGGAGCTCGTGAGATACGTTGGTAAAAAAGTTGAGCTTGATCCTGTTCAACTCCCTGGCCTGGTCTGCCGTCACCTGCTGGAGGCGTATCCTGGCTTTCAGCTTTTCCCTTCCTACGATGTCCATATAGACCACATATAACAGGACGCAGGCGCCGATGACGTATAACAGCCAGGCCCACCAGGTGTTCCAGAACGGAGGAGTGATGTGGATGACCAGGACGGCCGGGGTATTGTTCCAAACCCCGTCATTATTGGAGGCCTTGACCAGCAGTCGATAGGTGCCTGGCGCCAGGTTAGTATAAGTGGCCCTTCGTTCGTCGCCGGCATTGATCCAGCTCCTGTCGAATCCTTCCAGCATGTAGGCATACCTGTTACCCGCCGGGGCCGTATAGTTCAGTGCCGCATAGGCGACGGTAAAGTCGGATTGGTCGTGTGTCAATGTCACCGATGCGGTATTGTTGATATCCCTGTCGAGTACGGAATGCGGACCTCCGGGCCCTACGGCCTTATTGAAGAGGAAGAAGCCGGTGAAGCGGCAGACAGGAGGTACTTTATTCTCCGGCATCCTGTCCGGATAAAATATATTGAAGCCATTGACGCCGCCGAAAAGGATATGACCGTCGCTTGTCCTGTATCCCGAGCCGATGATGAATTCCGGATTCTGCAGTCCGTGGTAGATGCCATAATTCCTGCATTCTCTCGTGGCGGGGGTAAATCTGCTGATGCCTTTATTGGTGCTTAGCCACAGGTGCCCCGTTGTATCGCCCTGGATGCTATGGATAATGTTGTTGCTCAACCCGTCCTCTTCCGTAAAGGAGGTGAACCGTCCCTGTCCGGCATCGAATAAGTTCAGACCGCCGCCCATAGTCCCTGCCCATATATTTCCCCCGGCATCTTCATACAGGGAGTATACGACCTGGTTGCTCAGGTTGTTCCCCATTTTATTATAGACCTTGAACTTCCCAGAATGAGGATCATAAACGCTGATGCCGCCCGAATAGGTGCCGATCCATATATTGCCTGTGCGGTCCTCGAGCAGGCAACGGATATAGTCATTGCTGATGCTGTCTTTTTCATCCGTATGCCGGTGCCGGGTGATATTGCCTGTGGCCGGGTTCAGTATATCGACCCCTCCTCCGTTGGTGCCCATCCAGATGTTGCCGGCCCTGTCTTCCAGCAGGGCATAGATGGAAGCATTACTCAATTCTCCCGGACCATTGCCAGCCTGGTAATGATGGAAGGCGCCGCTGTGCATGTCCAGACTAACGAGGCCATTGCCGTAAGTGCCGATCCAAAGATGGTCTCTTTTTCTATTCATAAGCAGGGACAGGACCGTGCTGCCGACTGGAGAGTGTCCCCTGCCAGTCTCCGGCGGGTAAGGGATGAAACGACCGGAGGATCGTTGCCAGCGGCATAACCCTCCGCCATCCGTACCTATCCAGATATCACCATTGTCCGCCTCCGCAAAGGAAGTGATCATATCGGCTCCCAGGCTATACGGATCGGCTGTTCTGCGGTGAAGGTCGAAATAAAAGATATTCTTATCGTATTTATTGACGCCTCCTTCCGAAGTGCCTACCCATACTATCCCGCTGCTATCCCGAAGCAGGGAGAGGACTGTCTTATCGGTGAGGTTCCCTTCGCTGGTTTCTCCTTTCCTGTAGTGAAGAATGGGAGCTTGTCCTTCTTGCAGGAGGTCCAGCGCATCTTCTGTTCCTACCCACAGGCCGCCTCCTTCCGCCGGGCAAAGACTGCGCACCACGTCGCCGCTGAGGCTCTTGTCCCTGTCCCCATTTTTCCTGTAGCGGGTGAATATCCCTATAAGCCCTTCCATCCTGTTGAGGCCGCCTCCATTCGTGCCGATCCACAGCCGGCCCTGGTCGTCTTCCGTCATGGCAACTACCTTGTTGCTGCTGAGACTGTATGGATCTTTGTCATCATGCAGGTAATGCGTAAAGGTCTCATCGGTGGGATTGAAGAGGTCCAGACCGCCGTTGGTCCCTATCCATAGCCGGCTCCTGGTGTCTTCGAAAATGGTCTGGACCGTGGGGCTGCTCAGGCCGGAGGGTGACCCGGGGGCGGCAGTGAAATGCCGGATGCGCTTACGTTGCAGATCCAGCAGCAGCAGATCCCGAAAGGTGCCAACCCAAAGCTGCCCCTTTTTATCCAGGTGAAGACTCAGAACGGCCGGGTCCAGGGGCTTATCTGGATGGAATCCGAGATCCTCTATACGATAAAAGGCATCCCGATCCCTATCATAATAGCACAATCCGCCACCCAATGTTCCTACCCAAAGGTTGCCTGCGGGATCTTCGGCGAGACAGCTGATCTGATTATCCGGGAGCGACCGGGCGACTCCATTACGGTTCCTGTAGACAGTGAAACTGTATCCGTCATATCTGTTTAGTCCGTCCTGGGTTCCGAACCAAAGGAAACCGAGCCTGTCTTTCAGGATACAGTTGACGGTACTTTGAGACAACCCGTCCAGGGTAGTGAGTGAACTGAACTTTCTGGTGAGTGCAGGCACAGGCTGTCCCATGCTGTTGAAGGGAAGGAGCGCCCATACAAAACCTAACCAGATCGTCAGGGGTACGATCCTCTTTGGGATAATCATATCAGTGCGTGCAATGTGCTATCAATACGTGCCAAAAAGCACAGGGTAAAAGTAAGTATTTTATTTTTACTCGTATTAATGATATTGCCATGAAATACAGTACTTTACGAGATGCTACCCCCCTGGGCCCACAGGAATGCTTCCACTTCTCGTTCCTTACCCGGATGCACACCGGCAACTCCCTGCATCGTCACGACGAATTCGAGCTGACCCTGGTAGAAAAGGGGAGCGCTGCGCGTTTTACCGTCGGCGAAAAGGTCATTTGTCCCGAGAGTGCCGCATTGATCCTGACCGCTCCGGGGGTCCCTCACGGACTGGAGGCTTTATCTTCGGACGGGGGATTATCCGGCATGGCGCTGCGATGGCCTTCCGACCTCCTGGCGGATGGTTTCCTGAGCAAGCATCAATTGCACGGTATCGATGATCTTCTGCAAAGGGCGAGACAGGGGATAATATTCCCGCCTTCGACTACGGCAGATATCCGGGTCCGGCTGGGCCTGCTAAAAGACAAGAAAGGATTCGAGCAGTACCTGGCGCTCCTGTCGATCCTGCATGTGCTGTCCATGGCGGAGGGCGCCCTCACCTTGTCCGCGGAAAGTTTTGTTTACGAGCCCGCGCCCGCCGGCGAAAGCATCGAATCCGCAGTAGCCTACATGAAAGCCAACTATTACCGCCCCATCTCCCTGGCCGATGTGGCCGGAAAGGCACGAATGTCGCGGGGGGGCTTTTGCCGCCTGATCCGCCGTCTGACGGGTAAGACCTATATGGAGAGCCTGAATGAGATCCGTATCGGACATACCTGCCGTATGCTGGTGGGGACATCGGAGAATATTTCGGAGATCGCTTATAAAGCCGGTTATACGAATATTGGCCATTTCCACCGCTGGTTCAAGCGTCACAATGGCTGTACCCCAAAAGAGTACCGGGAAATGCTCACCGGCAGAAAAAGCTGATCCCGGATGCCCAAAATATCCTTATCTTAGTTCTGCACAAATTCCCTTTTCAGACTTCTTGCTCATGATCTTTTTAGTAACGCCGTACGGTGACGATGTTTCTTTTCTTTTAACTTCTAAAATTGAAGATCATGAACATTCCTACAGAACAAGTGGGGAGCATTCCCCGTCCGGTGGAGCTGATACTGGGTATGAGGGCCCATGCGGCCGGCCAATTGGATGATAAAGGATTGCAACAATTATTCGACGCAGCGCTTACAGAAACCATCCGACGTCTCGAGTCCACCGGCTCGCCTGTCATTACAGATGGGGAGCAGACCAAACCCAGCTTTGCTACTTATCCTATCGCCGGGATAAAAGCATTGTCGCCGGATGGGGTGATCATTCCTTTTGCCGACGGCCATACCCGGCAGCTGCCAAAGATCAGCACAGGGCCCTTCCGGTATCAGACCTATGCCGCAGCGTATCTGAGCAAGGCGAAAACGTTGACGGATCTGCCCGTGAAGCAGGCCGTGATCTCGGCGTCGGCCTTAAGTCTCCTCTATCCTGCCGAAGGCATCGACGGATATGCTCACGGGCAGTTTATCAGCGACCTTCTCGATCAGGCCGAGTCGGACATCCGGAAATGTCTCGATGGGGGAGCGTACAATGTGCAGATCGACTTCACCGAAGCCCGATTGTCGCTGAAGCTGGATCCCAGTGGCGGGCTGTTACGAAGCTTTATCGACCTGAACAACCAGGTACTCGACCGGTTCACCGCGGAGGATCGTCAGCGTATCGGCGTCCATTCCTGTCCCGGAGGAGATCATGATTCCACGCATAGCGCCGATGTGGATTATGCCCAGCTGTTGCCCTTATTATTCCAGCTGCGGGCGGGCAGTTTCTATCTCGAATATGCGGGCGAGAAGCAAAAACGACCCGTGCTGCAATCCATTGCCGGCAATATAAAGACCGGGCAGCGTGTGTTCCTCGGGGTTACCGATGTGCTTAGTCCCAAAGTGGAGACACCTGGGGAAATACGCGACCTTATCCTGGATGCGGCCGGGGTCATTCCTATCGGGCAGCTGGGTACGACCGACGATTGTGGATTTTCCCCTTTCGCAGATGACATATCTACCTCCCGGGAAATAGCATTTGAAAAGATCAAGGCCCGTATCGACGGCACCCGGCTCGCGGAATCAGCGCTCTCGAAGACGTCGGTATATGTATGAAGTAGCTTTGCGTATAGGCCAAAAGGTTAATAATGAACACATAACGATGCCCTTGTCAATCTTGGGTAAAAGCCGTATTTTGTGTGGGCATCCAATATGTTATGAAAGCCCTCATAGTCTGGCTATTGACCCTTCTTATTCTCCTCTGCCGAACTTCCCATGGCCAGTCGGTATCGGGTGTTATAAATACGTATTACCAGGTGACAGCCGTCAATACACCGTCCAATACGTTGACGGTGAGCAATGCTTCGGGGCTAAGCGTGGGGCAGCGGGTGCTTATTTATCAGGCCAAAGGAACGATTTATAATACCAGCAATACTGCCACGTTCGGGGATATCACCACCTTCAATGCCGCTGGAGCATATGAGTTCAATACCATTTGCACTATCAACGGGAATAATGTGCAGCTGCGCGATCAGTTTGTAAATTCCTATAGCGTCGGCGGGCAGGTGCAATTGGTCACGATGCCCTCTTATTCCTCTGTCACGATCAGCGGAGCCGTGACCGCCGGGTCCTGGGATCCAACAGCAGGGACGGGAGGGATCGTTGCGCTGGAGGCATCCGGTACGATCACCTTGAGCGCAGACATCGATGTCAGCGGTCAGGGATTCCAGGGCGGACCTTTGGTGAACTGGCCGTCCCCTACCTATGATTGCAGTTTTTTCGATTCCTATACTGCTTATTATTATCCTTTTCAAACCTCCGGGAATTTCACCGGGGGTAAGAAGGGGGAAGGCGTCGGCGCCTATACCACCGGGGAGGAGTATGGGCGTGGGAAACTGGTCAATGGCGGCGGGGGAGGTAACAATACGAATACAGGAGGCGGTGGAGGGGGCAATTATGGCGCTGGCGGCGCCGGGGGACAACGAGCCGGGGTCACCGGATTTAATTGCCAGGGTCTCAATCCGGGGATTGGCGGTCTCAGCCTGTCCACTTATGGATACAGCACGGGGAGCAATCGAATATTTTTTGGCGGCGGCGGCGGCGAAGGACATGAGAACAATGGAGTAGGCACCCCGGGTGGTAATGGTGGGGGGATCATCATCCTGTCCGCACCGACTATCTCAGGCCTTGGCGGGCGGCTGCTGGCTGACGGAGCGATAGGCGCCAATACCGCATGCCTGGACTCTACACAGGCGGAAGGTGATGGCGGCGGTGGTGGTGGTGCGGGGGGAGCCATCCTATTGAATGCATCTTCGATCACGGGCGCTATTTCAGCGGAGGCCAGGGGTGGGAAGGGCTCCAATTCCAGCAATCGTGTCCCTGATTGTTTGGGCCCCGGTGGCGGTGGTGGTGGTGGCGCCATATGGGCCGCCGGAGCCAGTTTCCCGGGGACTGTTACGGCAACCGTTACCGGAGGCGCCAATGGCATCGTCAGCCTGGGTAATACCAAGTTGAGCTGTCAAGGGGCTGCCAGCGGGGCAACGGCTGGGGCTGCGGGTGCTGCAAAATCCGGCTATGCAGCTCCATCCTCCGCCGGCACAACCTGTACCGTACTTGCTCTTTCCGATCTGAAATATTTCAAGGCCGATCCTTCAGGTGTAGACGTTGTTTTGAGCTGGGAGCTTTCTTCTCCCGATATGAGCGCCACTATACGGGATTTTGTCGTTCAACGAAGTACCGATGCTGCCCGGTTTACAACCATCGTCAGCCTGCCTGGCGGGATGGATTCGAGCCTCTATGGCTACACCGACGCAGCCCCCAATATGGAAGGCGCATTATATTACCGCCTGGCATGGCAACACAATGACGGCAGCTGGTCTTATTCCCGTATCGTAGCCGTAAGCATGGGCCCAGGGCCAGCCACCTTCTCATTCCGATTGCAGCCCAATCCTGCCCTTCAGCATATGACCCTTACCGTATTTTCCACGGAGGATGGGAATGCTTCTGTCGCCATCGCCAGTGCGCAGGGACAGATGATACAATCTTTCCGTACGACGCTTCATAAAGGCGCGAATACTATTCCTGTTGACCTGCGGATACTGGCGCCTGCCACTTATTTCCTTATTGTCGAGGAGGGCGGAAGAAGGATGGTGAAACCATTTATTAAGAAAGGGGAGTAGGGCGTGCCCCGCGGGCTGCTGCTTCTATCGCTAACGCATGTCCTTGAACCACTTTTTCACTCTGTGCATCCTACGTTTTCTTATCGCCGGGCAGGTCCAAACCGCTCCGCCGCTGTATGTTGGGTATCTTTGTGCATTAGATTCATTATTGGACGGAAATACTATCGGCAGCGTACAAGACTATCCGGTTCTGGCGTGCGTTCGGGCAAATAAGGCAACGAAACTACGATCAATGCCTTACCACATACTCTTTCAACACCGGACTGCTTAATATCCGTTTCATCTCCGAGTCCACCAATTCCTGGACCTCCTTTTTTACTCGTAGAAAATTCTCTTCGATCATCGCAGGAGTCACCTCACGAACAATAGGAAGTTCCTCCTTGAGTTCTACACCCGGTCTCTTGATGATCTTCGCATGAAATGCCTTCAGCACCATCTCATTATCCGGATCGTCCGCCAGTATCCCTACAAACTCCCCCGAAGACAAGTTAGCGATGGTCGCTGGCGAAATAGAAGCGTTGGATTGTTCGGTCTTGCTGATGGAGGTATCGGCGCTATTTACCGATACAGTCGTTTTATGCTCTATTTTCGAAGGGAATCGCTCACTCACCCAGCGGGCAGTCTCCCCACCCACCTGCCCGCAAATAAGATTGCCCGTCATATTCATGACGGCGTCCGCCTCTGCCCGTGAATAACTCATTCGAAGCTGACTGATATCCTGCACCACCAACAAGGAGAAAATATTATGGCTACGTCCCACCGCCACCGTGTTCAATACGCTGGCCGCCCGCACGGTACTGAATTCATCCACCACCAATGCACAGCGCAGCATTCCAGGCCGATTGATAAGCTTGTTTATCCGGTCTATATATAAGGAGAGAAAAGGCCCCAACGCTTCCTGCCGTGCCGGATCACCACCCAGGCAAAATATCTTGGGATGACAAGGGTTGTTGATATCCAGCGTTACATCATTTCCTGTCAGCACATAATAGATGTCCTCTGATGACAGTCTTCCTAAAGGTATCTTGGTAGAAGCCATCTGGCTGTCCAATACTTCAAACGTCTTATTGATATACAACTGAATAAAAGTATTTACCAGCGTCTGTATACTGGGTTCTACATTCAGCGCGGTGAATAATTTGTCATAAGGCATTTGCAAAAGCTCGATGACATGAGGTAATGTACAATATAGTCCGTCCTTATACTTCTTAAGATACCATATGACCGCGGCCAATAGATTGATGGGCGATTCGACAAAAAAGTCCCCTTCTTTGTGCGCCCAGCTTTTATTGATGCTTAGCATGATGGTTCGGCTAACACCCAACGCATCGGAAAGGTGATTCATCGTGGCAGGGTCGATAAGATTACACCGGTGACTGCGCGACAGGTCGGAAAAATTGACGGAATAAAAACGGGCCGACGCCGGATAACGGCTCCTGTATTGTAGGAACAGGTTATATACCAGTTTAGACAATGTATCATATTTAAAATCGAATACCAGCATACTAAAGCCTTTTTCGACCAGTTGCTGCAGGGCCGGCTCCACAATAAACCACGACTTACCTGACCCCGGACCCCCAACGAGTAAAATCCCTCGCCGCCCATTTAGGATATTGATATAGCTGCTCCTCGACTCGCCCTGGAATTCATAAATCCCCTCCAGGTTGACCGCATAGTCTCCCTCCATCAATGTTTCTTCCTGTGGAAAACCGCTTTCCTCCTTACGAAAAAACCCCTTACGGAAGGAGTGTCCAATGACCCTCGACATCTGTAGTCCTCCGTTCATCACAACGAGCCATCCAACAAAACAAGTACCCATATAGATGCAGGCGCTCATCATAGGATCATCTATCCATTTCAGCAGCATCTTACTCTCCCAATAGATCAATAGCCCGATGCCAAAAAGCAGCAATCCTTTGGTATATCCTGACCTGACATCTTTCCGCCCCTGAACCCCTAACAAAGATATCCCCAGAAAAGCCAGCGATAATAACTTGCAGGTAGCCGATCTGTCGAACAATCCGGTGCGAATTATATTAACCAACAGCCTGTCGGATAAAGCAGCGGTCAAGCCCCAGGCGCTAAAGGCTGTATAGCACGTCACATAAAAATGCAGCAGCAATAGTATGATGCTGATCCACCGGCTAAGGTCCAGCACCTTCCGCATACCGTAGTGGTCTTCGCCGGTGTTCATAGATGCAGACGCAAATGATGTCTTTCTATCACCGTCTGCTCCTGATCTGCCCGTTGCACCATCTGTTGCTGCAAGGCACTTATACTATACCCGCTCCCCAGGCTTTCTCCCGAAAAGACGGCTTTTCCACGATGATCTACAAAAAAAACCTCCTCCGCCTTCCCCTCCTTTATCCCTTGCTTTATGACGCTGATCCCTTCCCGCTCCATCGATTGCATAAATCCGGTCCAATCTGTCGACTTTCCAGCCAGGACCCAATCCACCGCTGTCCCGACGCGCTGCCTGCTCCCTTCCTTTAAAGCTTTGTTTTCGACAAACTTTTGTTCCAGGTATTTTAAGGTGGGCTTGAGAAAAAATCGACTGGCTTTTATAGGACAACCGATCCTGTTCCCTTTCACATCCAACGCCTGGTACAACAAACCGCCTACCTTGTAAAGATGCGAAGACTCCTTACCCCTGTAGGCGATCAGATTATACGTGCGCATGGCGGCATTCAATTCAGCCAGATTGTCATACTTATAGTTCTCCACCACCGTATTCAGCACATCGCTTATTGCACGCATCGTAGGAGACTTGCCATACTCTATAGACAGCGCTTCTTTTACTTCGAACACCGCTTTTTGATTAATGTCGGACCTTTTGTTCTTGCGCAAAGAAAACTCATCGGCCAGGGCATCTGCTACTTGCCGCGATCGCCAAAAAATGATATTATTCATATTTATCCTGCTGCCATCTTCCCGTATGTTGGTGGCGACAATATGCATATGCGCTAGTGTGACATCATAATGCCGATAGACCAGATACGGCTGTTCCACAAAACCTATTCCTTCCATATAGCGGTCCGCCAGTATTTTCATTTGAGTATTGGTGATATCATCAGCAGGTTGAAATCCTATCGAAATATGCGCAACAGGATTTACCGTCCTGCCATTAAGGGAAATTCGCTGGTCAAATCTGTTGAGCACCTCTTTTTTACTCATCTCCCCCGCATCCTTTATGAAATTTGCCGCATGAATGATCTCCGCCTGGCCTGTCTTTATTTTTTGATCGTTATAATACAAGGCTTTTCGGATATTTGAATAGCTGTTTACTTTGGCGAACATGTCTCTGATATTTTAATGATGACCGATCTTATTTCTTCAATCTTTTGTATTAGCTCATTCCTTTCTAGGTCCTTTAACCCTCCCTGGTTACAAAACAGGAGAAGCGTTTTTCGCAGCCGGATGGCTTCTTCGATAAATTCGTCGAATGCCCGGTTACGATAACAGACCGTTATTGGCCTGTCGAACATTAGCCTCCTCACATACTCGCTCATACTTCGGCAGGTGGTGGCGGCATATCCCTCTTTTATCTTCTCGTATTCTTTTTTCGTCACGCTGATGAAGAAAGAATGAAATCTGATTTTTCGTGCCCTTGCCATATCGTCACTAACATTTCTTTTTTGTTAAAATATTTTCAGCTAACAGTCTGAGAAAATTCTGCTATCCCGTCTGTTATTACTTTTAGACAACAGTTTTCTGGAAATAATTTCTAAGCACCTCCTTATTACGCACCTTAACTCTACTTCCACGTCATTATCTTGTATTCAGTATCAAATGTGGGGCAATCTTCAACTCCAGTTCCCTCGCACCACCTCTTTCTCCCACCTCCACCACCAGCCGCTTATCCTTCGCCGGCACAAAAGGTTTCAGCCCCACCAGGATCATAGCCTCATCACCACTCGCTACCTGGGACGGCAGACTGTCATACATGGGCTCCAACGGCAATTCTTGCACGGCCATCCGCTTCCAGTGCCTGCCC